>ENA-UOJP01000223-UOJP01000223.1-human-gut-metagenome-genome-assembly--contig:-C102-NODE-223-length-126130-cov-9.816720_pt1 | contig 126130 bp, 109 predicted proteins | sample MGYA00242353_ERZ723900 | MGnify/ENA metagenome assembly ERZ723900 | reverse complement strand
CTGTAATTTAAACTTGGAAGCCGGAACGCCGCACTGAGGACATTTCTCAGGAGCCTGCTCACCCTCGTATACATAGCCACATACTGTACAAACCCATTTTTTCATCGTTTTTCTCTCCTTTTTTATTTATATGATATTTATCAAATTAATATTAGTAATCGTTACTGACATTACTATAAACCAACCGGCCGGTTTTGTCAACACCTATTTTAAAAATATTTATGAAATCTCAGAGAAATGTGCGTTTTGTAACCGGAAAAAGCAGCGGCGCAGGCAGACAATGAGCCGCCGGCGTAGGCCGGCGGCTCGCTGCCGCGAACGTTCGCAGAACGGTCAGGCGGACTTATGGATCTTGTGATCCGCGTGCTTTGCCAGGCAGTCATTGCATTCTCCCAGAAACAGTACGGAATGACCGTCCACAACGCCGGGCGCAAATTCCTGAGCGGCGGTGTTTAAGGCCTCCATTGTCTCCATGGGCACGTCGTAGACCTGCTTGCATTCCCTGCACATAAAGTGGTAATGGGGTCTGGGATTTCCATCGAAGTGGTCCGCGCCATCGCCGCAGGTAAGCCGCTGTATTTCACCGGTTTCAACCAGCAGGTTTAAGTTGCGGTAAACCGTGCCAAGACTGATATTGGGATATTCCTCGCGGATGCTGGCGTATAGGGCGTCTGCCGTTGGATGGTCATGACGGTTCATCAAACAGGCTTTGATGGATTCCCTCTGACGACTATACTTGAGCGTTTTCATAGCATCTCCTTCCTTATATCTGTATCTGCTACGATAATAGTAATAGTTACTATTAATAATATAGTAGATTTTCCATGGATTGTCAAGTGGGGATTAAAAGAACGTAAAAAATCCCTGAACTGGAAAAATCTCTCAGTTCAGGGACATGACGGTTAGTCGGGATTGTAGGGGATCCGCTCCTTGGCGATGCGGATGAATTCCTTGGTGGCCCGGGACATGTAGTGGCCCTTGTGGTAGCCGATTCCCAGAACGCCGTGGGCGCGCCGGAAGTTCAGCGGGTAGGGATTTAAGCGGGCCCGCTCCATAAATTTGGTGCGGTGGTCCTGGGTGGACTGGTCGTTGGACATGAACATGCGGGGGAAGAAGGTGATCCCCATGCCCTTGGCGCTCAGGGCCAGCACTGTCTCGATATTTTCCGTCTCCAGCACAATCCGGGGCGTGATCTGGGCTTCCTCGAACATTTCGTCCGCGATGGTGCGCACCCGGTTGCCTTTTTTTAATAGAATGAAGGGGCAGGACTCCAACAGCCGCAGGTCCGTGGACTGGGAGAGCTGGGCCTTGATCTCCTCCAGCCTGCCGGGATAGGCCTTCTCCAACACGATGTCCGGTGCGATCAGGAGGATTTCCTCCGCGCAGACTGGAACCGTCTCCACGTTTTCCACGGCGAAGGGCAGCAAGTCGATCATGAGATCGATGTTGCCGTGGAGCAGCTCCGAGGCCAGGGTGCTGGAATTACCCTCGATCAGCTTGAGCTCGATGCCGGGAAACTGGGTCTGGTAGGAGGGCAGGATCTCCGGCAGGATCACGCGGCCCCGGGTGTGGGACACGCCGATGGACAGCTGTCCGGTGGAGAAATCCTTGATGTCGGCGATCTCGCGGTAGGTCTCGTCCCGCAGATCCAGAAGCTCCCTGGCTCTGGCCTTTAACGCCTGCCCGGCGTAGGTCAGGGTGAGCGGCAGGGTCCGGTTGAACAGGATCACGTCGAATTCCTTCTCCAGGTTGGAGATGTGGTTGCTGAGGGACTGTTGGGAGATATAGAGCTTTCTTGCGGCTCTTGTGAAATTCAGCTCCTCGGCGGCGACCAGAAAATATTCCAGGTTCAGAAAGTTGATCATTCCTGCCACCCCCCCGCCATCAGGGCGGCCAGCTTCGGAAGATAGGGCGCCAGTTTGTCCAGGGAGGTGTTGACCACCAGCTCTTCCGGGAAGTTCAGTTCCTGAAGTAGCGCATGCGCATACCTGTGGTTGCCCACATCCGTGCAAAAATGGGCGTCGCTGTCGATGATCACCGGCTGCTCATACCGGCGGCACAGCTCCAGCATCACCCGGTAATTCTCCGGAGCGCCCGGGCGGAAGCCGCGGGGATTTAAGGAACTGTTGTTCATCTCCAGAAGCTTGTGATTGCGTTTGGCGGCGGAAACCAGGGCCTCATAGTCCACCGGATAACGGCTGTCGTCCGGATGCCCGATGATGTGGATGTAAGGATTTTCCAGGGCATGGATGTAAGCGGCGGTGTTCTGCTCCCGGGTGCCGCTCTCGATGCACGGCGGATGCAGGCTGGCGATGCAGTAGTCCAGCCGCTCCAGATAATCCGGCGGCAGGTCCACCGTACCCTCGAAATCCATAATGTTGAGCTCCGCCCCCATCAGGACTTTGACGCCAAAGAGTTCTCTTGGGATCACCTTAAAATTGATGAAATGAAACGCTTCACAGCTTCCGGGCATGGCCGGGGTGTGATCGGAACAGCCGAAGAGGGTCAGACCGGCTTCAGCTGCGGCCCGCACCATTTCACAGAGCGAGTTGTAGGCGTGTCCGCTGGCTGTGGTGTGGGTATGCAAATCCAATATGTCATACATGGCTGCAGGAATATTCCTTTCTTTGCTTTCTATAGTAAATTTTCGTATCTGTTCAGTACCTTCACAGATACGGGCAAAATCCATTTAAAATCGACTTCGTCGATGGGATTTTTGCCTGCAGGCTTAGGTTCTCATACGGTCAGCGCAGCAAGTGCGCAGACCTACTGAACAGTTACAAATTTTCAATCAAATCATACCACATTTTATCCGCGGTGAAAAGGTGAATGTTTGCGGCATCCGGGACGTTTTAAACGCCGGAAACCGGCCCCGGACAGGCTGGGGGGAGGAAAAACGATGATAATCCGGAAGGAAATTGCCAAAATGTCCCTGAAAATGAAAAATAGGTATAAAATTTGTGAGAAAACTATAGAAATATTAGGTGGGTTGTTGCTATAATGGAGAGGAATGAACTCAGGCGTTGACGCCGGGTGAAATGAAAGGAAAAGCGAGGAGAGAAACATGAGTGAAGAAATGAAAAACGAGATGGAACTTGAAAATGCGGAGGCAGTTGAAACTGCGGCTGAGCCGGTAGAAACCATGGAAGACTATGCGGCCGAACTGGAGGCCTCTTATAAGACTCTGAACAAGCGGAATATCGAGATCTCCGAGGACGAGAGCGGCGTGCTGGAGAAGTGGGCGCATTTCACCCAGATGCTGGAGGAGCGCACCGTATTTTCCGTAAAGATCGCCGAGGCGGTGAAAGCAGGCGTTGTGGCTTACGTGGACGACGTGCGCGCGTTTATTCCGGCTTCCCAGCTGTCCACCGAGTACGTGGAGAAGCTGGAGGACTGGCAGGGCAAGAACATCGACGTGATCGTGATTACCGCCGACACTGAGAAGAAGCGCCTGGTGCTGTCCGGCCGCGAGGTTGAGAAGGACCGCAAGGAGGCGGAGCGCAAGGAGAAGCTGGCGCAGTTTAAGGCAGGCGACGTGGTGGAAGGCACCGTTGACAGCCTGAAGAACTACGGCGCGTTTATCAAGCTGGCGGACGGCGTTGACGGGCTGCTGCACGTTTCCCAGATCAGCACCCAGCGCATCAAACATCCGGGCGTTGTGCTGAAGGAAGGCCAGAGCGTGAAGGTGAAGATTCTGTCCGTTGCGGACGGAAAGATCAGCCTGAGCATGAAGGCGCTGACCGCACCGGTGGAGGATGAGGAGCAGCACGAGCGCTTCGATTACAAGGAGACCGCTTCCGTGACCACCGGACTGGGAGATCTGTTAAAAGGACTGAAGCTGTAAGCAAGCATAGAAGGAGGGATAGCGATGTCAAATATCCCCAAATCCGACGACCAGGTGGATCAATGGCGTTCGGTTATGTTTTTGTACGATTCCGCCCTGAAGAAAGTCAACACTAAAATTGAGATATTAAACAACGAATTCGTGAACCGCTACGACTACAACCCCATTGAGCACATCAAGTCGCGGCTTAAGACAGCTGACAGTATTGTCAAAAAGCTAAAAAAAGACGGTCACGACGTGACCATTGAAAATATGATGGAGCATCTCAGCGACATTGCCGGGATCCGGATTATCTGTTCCTTTACCTCGGATATCTATCAGATCGCGGAGATGATCGCCCATCAGGCGGACGTGACGGTGCTGCATGTGAAGGATTACATCAAGAATCCCAAACCCAACGGCTACAAGAGCTACCACATGGTGGTCACGGTGCCGGTTTACCTGTCCGACGGGCCGGTGGAGACAAAGGTGGAGGTGCAGATCCGCTCCGTGGCGATGGACTTCTGGGCCAGCCTGGAGCACAAGATCGCTTACAAGTTCGAGGGCAACGCGCCTGAGAATCTGCTGAAGGAGCTGAAAGCCTGCGCGGACATCGTGGATATGCTGGACGCCAAGATGTTCTCGCTGAATGAGGCCATCACGGCCTACGCGGCGGAGCAGCGGCGCCAGGAGCAGCAGGCGGCGAAGACGGAAGAAGAATTTTTGTGAAGACATTTTTTAGAGAGACCTATCAGGTTTTGCGGGTGAACCTGCGCCAGCTGGTGCTGTTTGAAATTCTGTACCGGCTGGTGGCAGGTGCATTCTATATAAGGCTTGTCAACCTGCTGCTTAAGATTTCCCTGCGGGCGGCGGGTTACAGTTATCTGACCATGAGCAACCTTGCGGCGTTTCTGCTGCGGCCGGTGACGGTGGGCTGCGCCATGGTCCTTGTGCTTGTTGGAGCATTTTTACTGGTCGTGGAGCTGGGCGGACTGATGACCGCCTACCAGGCGGCCGCATATTCCCGGCGGATCGACGTGGTCTCCATTGTGCGGGGCGCTGTCGGCAAGGCAGTGGACGAGCTGTCAAAACGAAACTGGCAGCTTTTTTTGCTTGCCCTGGCCAGCTATCTGATGATGAACAGTATGGTCCTTCTGCGGCTTTTGACCCGGGTCAAGCCGGTGAATTTCGTGATGGCCGAGATCTGGAGCCAGAGGGCCGGCCGGGCCGGGCTTGCGGCGGTTGTGGCAGGGCTGGTGGTGATTGGGATTCCCACCATGCTGGTGTTTTTCGCGTGCATGGTGGAGCAGAAACGGTTCCGGGACGGGGTCAGGCGCAGTATGGAGCTGGTGAAAGGGCGCTGGCCGAAAGCCCTGGCGCTGCTGTTTGGGCTGAACGCCCTGATGGTGGCCGCCTCTGTGGCTCTGCACCTGCTGTTTGTGGTGGCTGCGGCCGTGTGCGTGACGCTCTTTGTGGACAGCTACGCGGCGATGGCCGTGCTGGCCGCGGTCTGCCGCAGGCTGGAGCTGGTCGTGCTGGCCGTAGCCAGCATGGCGGCCGGGCTTGTGGATTTCGGGGCGCTGACCGTGGTGTACTATCAGTTTGAGACGCGGCACAGCCAGGTGAAACCCTGGGACTTTTCCTATGTGTGCCGGGACCATTTGAGCCGGAAGCGGATTCTGGCCGTGACCGGGGCGGTGGCCGGCGTCAGCCTGCTGTTTCTTCTGGACATGGTGTGCAACGGTTTTCCGCTGGATTCGTCGGTTTTGACCGAGACGGAGATCACGGCCCACCGGGGAAGTTCCAAGCGTGCCCCTGAGAATACCCTGGCGGCTCTGGAGACTGCCATCGACGAGATGGCGGACTATGCGGAGATCGACGTGCAGACCACCTCGGACGGCGTGGTGGTGGTGTGCCACGACCTGAATTTAAAGCGGTTAGCCGGTGTGAACCGGCGTCTGGGCAGCATGACCTACGGCGAGGTGCGGGACCTGGATGTGGGTAGCCGGTTCGGGGCGGATTTCGCCGGGGAGCGGATTCCCACTCTGGAGGAAGCGCTGGACGACTGCAAGGGGCGGATCAAGCTGAACATCGAGCTCAAGAACATTGGGGACCGGACGGACCTGCCGGAGCAGGTGGTGGAGATGATCCGGGACCGGGAGATGCAGGAGCAGTGCGTGATCACCTCCGTGAAGCTGGACTACCTGGTGCGGGTGAAGGAGGCGGACCCGGATCTGCACACCGGGTACATTTTGCCGGCCGCCTACGGCAGGTACTACGACAACGATGCATTTGACTTTATCAGTCTGCGCTCCAGCTTTGTGACTCTGGGGCTGGTGGAAAACGCTCATGAGAAGGGCAAGGCGGTTCATGTCTGGACCGTCAACAAAAAGAGTGAGATTGAGCAGATGAAGGTGCTCGGGGTGGACAACATTATCACCGACTATCCGGCCCTGGCCCGGGAGGTGCTGTACCGGGAGGAGGCCACGGAGAGCCTGATGGAATATTTGAAAATAGTGCTGCGGTGAGCATTTTTGCACGCAGGGCGCGAGGGATTGCCGGCGGACCGGGTATTGGGAAATATCCGGCCGCCGGCAATTTGGCTTTGAATGTAATGGGCCGCTGGGGCGGTTGTCGGGGGCGGAGGGGATGCCCGGCAGACGGGGGATTGGAAAAATTTGTTTTATATTGCGGGGAAATCGATTATAATAGAAGGAATAGCGGGACAGGCCGCGGATTGAAAGGATGAACGGTTGCCTGGAACTAGACGGGAGGTGCGGGTATGGCGATTATCGGAATTGATCTGGGAACCACCAACAGCCTGGTGTGCGTCTGGAGGGATGGAAAGGCGGAGTTGGTGCCCAATTCCCTGGGGGAATATCTGACGCCCAGCGCGGTTTACGCGGACGAACATCAGGTGCTCTGGACCGGGGCGGTGGCCAGGGAGCATATGTGTATCCAGCCGGAGCGGTGCGCCGCCTCCTTCAAGCGGCATATGGGGACGGATAAGCGGATTTTCCTGGGTTCTATGGGATTTACGCCCCAGGAGCTGTCCTCCATGGTTTTAAAGCAGCTGAAGGAGGACGCGGAGCAGTATCTGGGCTGCGAGGTGGAGGAGGCGGTGATCAGCGTGCCCGCCTATTTTAACGACGAGCAGCGCTTTGCCACAAAGGAAGCCGGTCAGATGGCCGGACTCAGGGTGGAGCGCCTGGTCAACGAGCCGTCCGCAGCGGCCCTGGCCTGCCGCAGCGAGAGCGGGGAGGAGGATTCTTCGTTTCTGGTGGTGGATCTGGGTGGAGGTACGCTGGATGTGTCGGTGGTGGAGTGTTTTGAGCAGGTGATTGAGATTCAGGCTGTGGCCGGGGACAACCACCTGGGCGGGGATGATTTCGATCATCGGATTGCCGAGCATTTCTGCCGGGAGCACGGGCTGTTGTTTGAGCTTTTGTCCCCCGGGGATCAGGCCGCGCTGCTGAAAAAAGCGGAGCAGTGCAAGCGTTCCCTGACCTCGTCGCCCGCAGGCATGATCGAGTTTTCCGGGGATCAGGGAACCATGGGAATGTTCCTGACCGGGGAGCAGCTTACGGAGCTCCTCGCGCCGCTGCTGGTCCGCCTGGAAAAGGTGCTGCGCCAGGCTCTGAAGGATGCTGGGAAAACCATGGACGACATCGATCAGGTGGTGCTGGTGGGCGGTTCCTGTAAAATGCCGCTGGTCCGGCAGTTTATCGCCAGAACCCTGGAGTGGGAGCCGTATCTGTGCGGCCGGCCGGATGAGATCGTGGCCCTGGGGGCCGGAATTTACGCGGGAATCAAGAGCCGCCAGGCCGAAATACGGGATGTGATCCTGACGGATATCTGTCCGTTTACGCTGGGGGTGGGGATCGTGGATTACGACGATCCCGACGACCTGATCATGTCGCCGGTGATTGAGCGCAACAGCGTGCTGCCGGTCAGCCGCATGCGGGAGTACGTGACTACGATGGACAACCAGAGGCAGGTGGCGTTTCGCATTTTCCAGGGGGAGTCCATTCACTGCAGCCAGAATGAATATATGGGGACGGTGGAGCTGGCGGTGCCGCCTGCTCCCAAGGGCCGGGAGGCGGCTCTGGTGCGCCTGACCTATGATATCAACGGGATTCTGGAGGTGGAGGCCATGAACCGCCTGGGGCAGAGGGCGGGCAAGGTGATTATGAGCCGGAAGGTGCGTATGAGCGAGGAGGAGCTTGAGCGGCGGACGGCGGAGTTGGAAGCCATCAAGCGCAGCCCACGGGAGGAAGCGGCCAATCAGCTGGTGATCTCCCGGGGAGAGCGGTTGTACGCGGAGGCGCTGGGGAATGACCGGGAAGTGATTTCCCAGCTTCTGCGGTGGTTTTCCCAGGTTCTGGGAGAGGGCGGCCCGGCGGCCATGGCGGCCGCGCGGAAAAAGGCCATGGAAACGCTGGATTATATTGAACGGAAGCTGGATGGGGATGTTTGATGGCAGTCTTTTGGATCTGGAATGTATTGGAAATAGAGCCCACAAACGACCGGCGGACCATCAAGCGGGCGTACGCGAAGAAAAGCCGTCTGTGCCACCCGGAAGAGAAGCCGGAGGAGTTCAGGCGGCTTCACGAGGCGTACCGGCTGGCGCTGGAGCTGGCGGAGCGGGAGGCGAGACGGGAGCGGGCGGCCGGAGGAGGACGCGAGGAAAGGGCGGGACGGGAGGCCGGAGAAGAGTGGGAAGCCGGAGGAGCGCGCCTTGAGAGCGCGTTGGGAAAGGCTGAGGAAGAACCGGGGGAACGCCCCGGGGCGGCCTCATCCGTCCATTTCCCCGCGCCAGACTACCAACAGCTGGACGAATTGATCGCCCGGGGGCTGGAACAGGATTACGCCAGGGACCCGGAGCTGCTTTTGGAGAAGATGAAGAAGCTCCACGAGGGGGCGGGAGAGAATGTCAACCGTTACACCGGCCAGCTGGAAACATGCCTGCAGCAGTGGCGCTGCCTGACGGACTCCGAGCATTTTCGCACAGCGGGCTGGAAGCCGGAGTTTCTGAAAATGCTCTCGGACTGGCTGCGGGAGAACCGGGACGGCATTAACCGGGCGGAGGCGATCAGCCTCTATAACGCGTATGATTTTATCCATTACCTGGACCGGGATTTCCCGGATGTGCCGTTCATCAATGAAGTTTATATACAGCTGATGTACCAGGCCCGCAGATATGAGCGGGATATGCTGCAATACAGCGGCCTGTCCATTATCGGGCGCGTAAAAGACCGTTCCTGCCAGGAGCGCGCCGGAAAGGCGGGGATCGGAAGGCGGAATCTGCTTTACTGCCTGATGTGGGCGGCGGTGTTTTTCTGTTTGATGATGGCTGTCATGCTCCTCCTTCCGGGCAGGACCAGCAGAGAGGCGGAGCAGGTAGAGCCGTTCTGCTATAGCGCCGGGCACGAGGCCGGGGCGGAACACAGCGCCGGGTGGCTTGAAGACTATGGGTTTTGCAGGGCGTACCCCGACGGCTACCGCATGTCCGATGAGGAGGCGTTCAGCCAAAAAATAACGCCTCTTCTGGAGGATTTTTCCGTGGTTGCCACCGCCCGGCTTCATATTAATGGCAAACACGACCTTCCCAACCAGGTGGAGTTGGAGTGCGTCAGAGAGACGGACGGAACAACACCGGCTGTTTATTGGTCCAGGACTCAGGATAAACGGGGGATCGCCTATTATTTTACGGTGCAGCCTTCAGAAAACAGAATCCGGCCGCCTGTGGTGCTCACGTCCGGTTATCTCCCGGAGGTGTTCCGCTATTTCTGCGGGCAGAAACAGATCAACTGCCGGGTCTGGTATCCCGCATACGATGAGGTGGGTCTGGCAATCGCCTGGCCGGAGGTGGAGCGGACGGTATTTCTGGAATACGCCCTTGCTGCCGTGTTTGAGGAGTACAGCAGGTACGCGGGGGAGGCTATGCAGCCCTTAAATATCACAGTGATCTATGGAAGGGATGCGGACGCGGCCCTTGAGGCGCTGGCGGAGGGAACATACCTCCCGGACCCGGACGCCGCCCATCCCGGTTACCAGGTGAGCAGCGCGGGGGGCAGAAATCGGTTCCAGCCGGATCAGGGATTTGAGGACAAACTGTGGGTGAGCCATGTGGTCTGCGGGCCTGAGAAGCGCGATGGCACGGTCCTGTATCCGGGCTGCGCGCGTTTCGACGTCACAAAAGAATTGCTGGATCATCTGGAAAGTCTGGATTGGATGGTTAAAATGAATTATAATGAGAGCAATCGACAAACAATTATAAAGGAGAACGAGCAATGAGAGCGGTAATACAGCGTGTGTCCCACGCCGGAGTGACGGTGGACGGCAAGGTTCTGGGAAAAATAGGAAAAGGTTTCCTGATTCTGCTGGGCGTGTCGGACGAGGACACGGAGGAAGTGGCGGACCGGCTGGCGGATAAGATCTGCAAGCTGAGGATTTTTGAGGATGAGAACGGCAAGACCAACCTGTCCCTGGCGGATGTGGGCGGTGAATTGCTGGTGATCAGCCAGTTTACCCTCTACGCGGACTGCAGGAAGGGCAACCGGCCCAGTTTTATCAAAGCGGGCGCCCCGGATATGGCGAACGGGCTGTACGAATATTTTATGGAGCGGTGCAGACAATACGTGAAGAGAGTGGAACGCGGGGAATTCGGCGCGGATATGAAGGTGGAGCTGTTGAACGACGGCCCGTTCACGCTGATGCTGGACAGCTGTGACCTGTTTAAATAGTGGAGAGGAATTGCGATGGCAAAGATAATGGAGACAGTTTTATATTATAATCCGGGTACTCCGGAGACGATGAAGCACGTGACCAAGTTAAAAAGCGTGCTGGTGCGCATGGGAATCCGAATCCGCAACATCGGTCCGGACCAGGTGAACCAGACGGTGGGGTATCTGGCCGGCGTGCCGGGATTTGAGGAAAATGCGGACGCGGGGGAGCTGCCGGTGATCGGCGAGGAGATGCTGGTTTTAAAGCAATTTAGCAGCCGGCGGATCGACGAACTGCTGTTGAACCTGCGCAAGGCGGGAGTTCCGCGCATCTCCCTCAAGGCGGTGCTCACGGAGCACAACTGCGGTTGGACCTTCTACGCCCTGTATGAGGAGCTGCGGGAGGAGCACGAGAAGATGAGCGCCATGGCCGCGCCGGAACCGGCTGCGTCCGCGGGCGATCCTGCGGAAGCGTCCGCTGGCCGGGACAGTGCCGCTGTGGCCGCGGATCAGGATAGCGCCGCTGTGGCCGCGGACCAGGATAGCGCCGCTGTGACCGCGGATCAGGTCAGCGCCCCAGCGTCCGCCAGCCAGGCGGCCCCCGCCCGGCCCACAGAGTAACCCGGGAGGCGGCCCTTATGATTGATCCAACCAGAGACCGGCAGCTGCGGGAATTGGAGGAGGTAAATCTCTGCGCGCAGATTCTCTACCAGGCCAGGAATGAGCTTTATCTGAATATGCGTTTTCTGGATATTCCCTTAAGCAGCCTGGGATTCGAGGCGGAGTGGGGATTGAACGGAATCCGCACGGACGGCTTCAATATCTATTACGGCCCGGACTGGCTGACCGGACTTTACGGCCAGGGGCGCGTGCGGGTGAACCGCGCGTATCTGCACATGCTGTTTCACTGCCTGTTCGGACATTTGGACGGGCGGGGAGAGCGGGAAATATCCGACTGGAATCTGGCCTGCGACATCGCCATGGAGTCGGTGCTGGACGGACTCTACCAGAAGTGTACCCACGTCCAGCCGGGGGCGTTCCGCCGGGAAACCTACCTGCGGATCCGGAAGATGTTAAACCAGGAGGTGCTGACCGCTCAGGGCGTATACAAGGCGCTGGTGGAGATGAAACCCGACGACCGGCGCAGAGGCCAGCTGCAACGGGAATTTTATGTGGACGACCACAGCCGCTGGGAGGAGCCTCAGCCGCCCCGCCAGGTCAGAAACCGGCAAAACAAGTGGAAGGACAACCGGGAGCGCATGCAGACCGAGATGGAGACCGGCTCCAAAGACGCCTCGGAGGACAACCGGAGCCTTTTGGATGAGCTGGAGGTGGAGAACCGGGAGCGGTACGATTACCGGCAGTTTCTCCGGCGGTTCGCGGTGTTAAAGGAGGAGATTCAGGTGGATATGGACTCCTTCGACTACGCCTTTTACACCTATGGGCTGTCCCTGTACGGGAATATGCCGCTGGTTGAACCCCAGGAGTCCAGGGAGGTGTACCGGGTGGAGGATTTCGCCGTGGTGATCGATACGTCCATGTCCTGCTCCGGGGAGCTGGTACAGCGCTTTTTGGAGGAGACCTACGACGTGCTGTCCCAGTCGGAGTGCTTCTTCCGCCGGGTTAATGTGCATGTGATCCAGTGCGACGACCAAATCCGGTCCGACGTGGTGATCACCAGGGCGGAGGATTTGGCGGATTATATGGAGCATCTGACCTTAAAGGGCCTGGGAGGCACGGATTTCAGGCCGGCCTTTGACTATGTGAACGGCCTTCGGGCGGCGGGGGCATTTTCCAGGCTCAGGGGCCTGATCTATTTTACGGACGGAAAAGGGATTTATCCGGTGCAGGCTCCGCCCTACGACACGGCCTTTGTGTTTGTCAAGGATCAGTACAGCGACGAGTCGGTGCCGCCCTGGGCCATGAAGGTGATTCTGGAGGCGGACGATCTGCTGGAGAAGGGGCAAAATGAGCCGGAGACGGGGAATATGGGACTGTTGCAGAAGGAAGAGCAGGAGAGAATGACATGAATATAAAACGGGCCAAACAAGAGATCAAGGACACCATCCAGGCGTATCTGCTGCGGGATGACACGGGCGCTTACGCGATTCCATCCATCCGGCAGCGGCCGGTGCTGTTAATCGGCCCTCCGGGCGTGGGTAAAACCCAGATTATGGAACAGATATCCCAGGAAATGGAGATTGGCCTGGTGGCGTACACCATCACCCACCACACGCGGCAGAGCGCGGTGGGGCTGCCGTTTATTGAGAAAAAGCAGTACGGAGGCCGGGAGTACACGGTGACGGAGTATACCATGAGCGAGATCGTGGCCTCCATCTACGACAAGATTGAGTCCACGGGACTGGAGGAGGGGATTTTGTTTATCGACGAGATCAACTGCGTGTCCGAGACATTGGCGCCCACCATGCTGCAGTTCCTGCAGTGCAAAACCTTCGGCAGCCACCGGATCCCGGAGGGCTGGATCATCGTGACTGCCGGCAACCCGCCGGAGTACAACAAGTCCGTCCGGGAGTTCGACGTGGTGACGCTGGACCGGATCAAGAAAATTACGGTGGAGCCGGATTTTGAGGTCTGGAAGGAGTACGCTTACCGGGAAAATATCCACCCGGCCATTCTCTCTTACCTGGGCATCAAACGGCAGAATTTCTGCCAGATCGAGACGACGGTGGATGGGAAACGGTTCGCCACGCCCCGGGGCTGGGAGGACTTGTCGGAACTGATCTGCGTTTACGAGCGGCTTGAGAAGAAGGCGGACCGGGACGTGGTGGGACAGTATATCCAGTTTCCCGCCATTGCAAAGGATTTCGCCAATTATCTGGAGCTGTACTACAAGTACCGGGACGATTACCAGGTGGATCAGATTCTGGCCGGGATTATCAGCGAGGCCCTGTGCGACAAGGTGGCGAAGGCAGCATTTGACGAAAAGCTCAGCGTGGTGGGCCTGCTGCTGTCCAGGCTGTCCGGGGCGTTTCGGGAACTGCGCCTGAAGGAACGGCAGATGGAACTTGTGATGAATGGACTGAAGGAGTTTCAGAAGCGGGTTGTCACGGGGGCGGCAGGCAGTGTTGAGCACGGCGCGGCGGACCAGGGAGCCGCGCATGCTGGCCGGGTGGATCCGGGCAAGGCATGCGCCGGACTGGCGGACTCTGAAACTGTCATGACTCCGGCCGCGGTCATGACGGACCTGGCGGCCAGAATGGAGCGGGAGATAAACGCGGACCGGTCCGCCGGGCTTTTGAGCCGCAGGGAGGAGGCGGTGCGCCGGTCTGCTCTGATGGAACTGGAGAATTATGGAAAAGAGCTGGCGCAGATGGACGGCGCGGACGGTGCGGACGGTGCGGCGGCCTGGGAACAGGTGCGCGGGCGGTTCGGCCGGGCCAGCGACCGCTATGAGGAGCAGCGGGTTTCCTGCGGGGAGATGCTGGAGCACACCTTTGACTTTATGGAGGCGGCTTTCGGGGACAGCCAGGAGATGGTCATTTTTGTGACCGAGTTAAATACCAATGAATATTGCGTCCGCTTTTTGCAGGATTACGACTGCGAGCGGTATTACCAGTACAATAAACGGCTTTTGTTTGACGATGAGGAGCAGCGGCTGAGAGCACGGATTTGAGAGACAGAAAGGAAAACATTGGATGAGAAATATATTTAGGAACGACAGAAACCAGGTTCGGTGGGGTTATAAGCTGGCCTCCTTTCTTTTGATTCAGGAGATTTTGGGGCCCATCGCCATAATTTTGGTTTCCGTGGCTCTTGTGAATCTGCTGTTCCCGATTTTACAGGCCTCCGGGGTGCTGGACGGCGACGGCGTTCTGCGTATGGAGTATGCGGAGGTTTTTGAGAACAGCTGGTTTATCGCGGGAATGGTGATACAGAACCTGCTGCTGTCCCTGTTTTTCCTGGGAGCGTGGAAATACCTGCTCCGCGGCAGCGCGCGTTCCATGGGATTGGCGGGCAGAACATGGCTGAAGGAGCTGGGCGTGGGTTTTGCCATCGGGGTGGTGTTGATCACCATTGTCTGCGGTGGGATTTATCTGACCGGCAGCGCCCGGATAATGGCCGGATCGGGGCTGCAATTCAGCCCGTGGCTGGCGGGGTACCTGCTCATGTTCGTGTTTGTGGGGTTCGGCGAGGAGATCGCGTTCCGCGGTTATGCCATGGGAACGCTGCGGCAGACGGAAAAGAACTGGCTCATAGTGTTTTTGCCCGCCGTGCTGTTTGGGATCGCCCACAGCACCAATGCCAATTTCAGCCTGATGGGCTGCGGTAATATTATCCTGGCCGGGATTCTGCTGGGGCTTCTGGCCTTAAAGAGCGGGCACCTTTGGCTGGGAATCGGATTTCACATTTCCTGGAACTTTTTCCAGGGCTGCGTGTTCGGTTTCGGCGTCAGCGGCATCAGCACGCCCAGCGTGGCGGTGACGGAGCTGACCGGTTCTCCGCTTTTAAACGGCGGGGCGTTCGGGCCGGAGGGCAGTATTGTGTCTACGGTGGTGCTTTTGGCGGCAATCGCCGCGACGCTGTGGTGGTTTAGCGAAAAACGGGAATTGGGGAAATAGAAAGAGGGGGGAATCTATGCTGTACGGGAAATTGCTGCGTTTTACATACCGCCTGGAACGGAATCCGGTGTTCGCCTCGGTCAAACGCGGCTTGCTGCTGCTGACGCCGGTGCTGATCGTGGGAGCGGTGGCCCTGATGCTGCGGAACCTTCCCATTCCCGGGTTCCAGGAGTGGATCATGGGGGCGGCGGGCGGGGCGGTTTACAGCGCCCTTGGGTTTGTCTACGACGCCACCATCGGCATCATGTCCCTTTGCCTGCTGTGCGGCATCAGCTACTCCTACGCAGCGACCATTTCCGGGTCCGACAGGACGTTCTGCCTGGTGGCGGTTATGGCGTCCCTTGGAAGCTTTTTCATCCTGTTCAGCGTGCAGAGCAACGGCGTGTTCGAGTTCGCCAGTCTGGGGGCGGTCAGCATGTTCGGGGCCATTTTGTGTTCCATCGCGGCTACGGCGCTGTTCGGCGCATTCAGCCGTTATCTGCCGGCCCGCCTCCGCTCCTACAGCGCGGGCATGGACGTGCAGTTCCGGGTGTCGGTTTCCCTGATCGTGCCGCTTTGCCTGTGTCTGCTGGTCTTTGCCCTGGCGGGGCTGGCGATGGAACATTTTCTGGGGGTACGAAGCATCAATGAACTGCTCTCGGGCGGAATGATGGCTCTGTTTCAAAATGTGCCCAACGAGCTGGGCAAGGGCGTGCTGTTTGTGCTGTTGACCGACCTGCTGTGGCTGTTCGGCATCCACGGGGGAAATGTGATGGAGCCGGTGGCCCAGGCCTATTTCGCCACCCTGGACCAGAGCACCAGCGCCGTTGTGTGCAAATCCTTTGTGGACAATTTCGCGCTCATCGGCGGCAGCGGAGCCACGCTGTGCCTGCTGCTTGCTCTGCTGCTGTTCTCCCGGTCCCACGAGAACCGGCGGCTGGCGTGGTGTTCCCTGCCTTTCGGTGTGTTCAATATGAACGAGCCGCTGGTGTTTGGATTTCCGGTGATCTTAAATCCGATCCTGTTTCTGCCGTTTCTCCTGGTGCCCGTGATCTCGCTGCTCATCGGGTACGCGGCGGTGGTCTGCGGTTTTATGCCGGTGGTGACCACCACGGTGACCTGGACGACCCCTGCGCCTCTCAGCGGATACGCCGCCTCCCGCTCCATCAACGGGGCTTTGGTACAGGCGGTGATTGTGGCGGCTGGCACGGCGGTTTACGCGCCGTTTGTGCGGCTCTCCGAGCACATGCAGCAGGAGCGCATCCGGATTGATCTGGAGGACCTGCTGAGGGTGTTTGCGGAGGAGAGCGAGCTGCCCGCTCTGGGAAATCAGTTCCTGGAGCGGCCGGACAATGTCGGCGCGGTGGCTAAGGTGGTGGCGGAACAGCTTCACCGGGACCTGCAAGCCGGGAGTATTCCCGTATTTTACCAGCCGCAGGTGGACGAAAAGGGCTGGGTCTGCGGTGCGGAAGCTCTGCTGCGCTGGAAGTTCCGGGGCACGCCGCTGCCGCCCCCGCTGGTGATCAAGCTGGCCAGGGAGGCGGGGATCTACGGGGACCTGACCGCCTGTATTCTGCGCACGGCGGTGGCGGACAGCGTACGCTTCCAAAACGCCCTTGGCAGGCCCCTCATGGTGTCGGTGAACATTTCCCCCTATGAGGCAAACGACGAGGAATTTGTCCGCACGGCAATCCGCCTGGTGGAGGAGGCCGGACTCCAGAACAGCTTCTGCCTGGAGGTGACGGAGGAGGCCGCCCTGGAGCGGTTTGGAAAGATCGCGGAAAATCTGCACGAGCTCTTCCGGCACGGCATCCTGGCGGCCATCGACGATTTCAGTATGGGTCAGACATCCCTGAAATATCTCCAGGGCAGTAATTTCCAGTTTGTGAAGCTGGACGGCGCTCTCGTGCGCCAGCTCCTTGACAGCCCGCGCAGCCAGGATATCGTGCGCGCCATCGTGGGCCTGGGGGAGGACCTAAGCTTCCAGGTGGTGGCGGAGTATGTGGAGAGCCGGGAGCTTCGGGACCTGCTGCTCTCGCTGAACTGCCGCATTTTCCAGGGGTATCTCTACAGTCCCGCGGTGCCCCCGGCCGGGCTGGTCCGCTTTGTGCAGGATCAGGACAGCGCGGGGTAATGTCCGGGGGAGGCGGGGCGGGTCAGCTTTGTGCAGGATCAGGAAAGCGCGCAGGAAGGCCTGGGGACGCGGCGCTGGTCAGCTCCGTTTCCAGCGCAGCGTGTTGTCCGCAAATTCTGCCTCCAGCTCTCCGCTGTCGTGGAGCCAGGACAGATAGGAGCGGACCGTGCTTCCCACCAGCACGTGCTGCTCGAAGTTCATAGTCAGGCCGTAGGAATCAAATACATGCTTTAGAACCGCTTCGGAGGAGGCGGGGGTCTGGCAGAAGGTGCAGATGAGGTCCGCGATTTGGCGGACCTTTTTGCGGTTTAAGTCCACCAGCGGGCCGATGTCGTCCGTGGCCTCCGCGTGGGAGGGGACGAACAGGCGGCCCTCCATGCGTTCCACCGCGTCCAGTGTCTCCAGGTAGGCGGCTACGTCGTAGATGAAGGAGACGTGGTATTTTTCCAGGGTGGCCGCACTGCTCAGGCAGTCCGCCAGAAACACGGTGTCATCGGGCGTCCGGAACCCGTACATCTGGAAGAAATGGCCGGGTAGAGGGATGACCTTAAGGCCGCTGGGAAAGTCCGGGTCCGAGAAGGGGAATACGCTGCTGGGCTGGGCCATGAGAAATTTGTGGCGCAGCTCTCCCGCCGGAAAACCGCCGTACAGGAAGGCCGGTTCCAGGATGGGGCTTTCTGTGAAATACCCTTCGATTCCCTCGGCAAAAATTTTACAGCCGGTTTTCTGCTGGATAAAATGGTTTCCGCCGATGTGGTCCGCGTTGGAGTGGGTGTTGACAATCCCCGCAAGACGCCATCCGCGCTGTTCCAGGATCCGCAGGAGCTTGCGTCCCGCATCCTTGTCGTTTCCGCTGTCGATCAGGTAGACCTGGTTGTCCCCTGAGCAGTAAACGCCGATTTTTGCCGGTGCGTTGACATAGTAGCTGCAATCCCCGGCCTGGGTCAGTTCAAACATAGAGAATCCTCCTGTAGGTTCGTGTGATTTGGGGTGTGGTTGTGTGTGAAATGAATTTCTATTAGAAGATTATACCACTGCGTTTAATAGGCGAAAAGGATTTTTGCGCCGGTGCCCTGGAGAGGCCGCCGCCCAGCCTGGTCCCGGCCCCGCCAACGTGCTATAACGCTGCATTTTCCTGCAAGTTTTCGATGAATTATTCATCAATACAGTGTCAATTCTAAAATATTCAGAAAGAAGCCGGAAAGTATTGAAAAGCCGGCCACAATATGGCATACTGGTAATAACAAAAAAGGGGTAGACAGCGCCGGGATTTCAGGGCGCTGTTGTTTCTATTTAGGCTTAGAAAGGAGAACGTATGATTAACAAATTCTGTAAAACGCCACTATGGGAGGCGACTATGACGCTGGCCGCCACGGCAGAGGGAAGGATTCCGGCGGAGACGGTGATCCGGGATGCCAGGCTGGTCAATGTATGTACCGGTGAGATTCAGGAGCACACGGACGTGGCCATCGCCCAGGGGAGGATCGCCCTGGTGGGGGATGGCTCCCACTGCATCGGGCCGGACACCCGGGTGATTGAGGCTGAGGGACAGTACATAGCGCCTGGATTTATGGACGGCCATATCCATGTGGAGTCCTCCATGATGGGCGTGGGCGAGTATGCCAGGGCGGTGATTCCCCACGGCACCGTGGGCATTTATATGGATCCCCATGAGATCTGCAACGTGCTGGGCCTGGAGGGCGTCAAGTGTATGGCGCAGGACGCGGCCAGGACGCCGCTGAAAGCCATGATCACCACCCCGTCCTGCGTGCCCGCGGTGCCCGGATTTGAGGACACCGGCTCCGCCATCGGTCCGGAGGACGTGGAGGGAACCATGTACTGGGACAGCGTTGTGGGTCTGGGGGAAATGATGAATTTCCCGGGTATTTTAAATTCCGACGAGCGCACCCACAAGATCGTGGGGGCCACCCTGAGAGCCGGGAAGATCGTTACCGGCCACTATTCCATGCCGGAGACCGGAAAGGGCTTAAACGCCTACATCGCCTCCGGAACCCGCTGCTGTCATGAGTCTACCCGGGCCGAGGACGCTCTGGCGAAGATGCGCCTTGGGATGTACGCCCAGCTGCGGGAGGGCTCCGCATGGCACGACCTGCACCAGGTGGCAAAGGCTATTACGGAGCACAAGGTGGACACCCGGTTCGCTTGCCTGGTATCCGACGACGCCCACCCGGAGACCCTGATCCAGGAAGGGCATCTGGACCACATCATGCGCCGGGCGCTGCAGGAGGGCATCGACCCCGTCACGGCGATCCAGATGGTGACCATCAACTGCGCCCAGTGCTTCCAGATGGACCACGAGCTGGGTTCTATCACCCCGGGCAAGTGCGCGGACATCGTGTTCCTCAACAATCTGGAAGAGCTCAAGGTGACCCGGGTGCTGATCGACGGCGACGTGGTGGCGGAGGACGGGAAGATGACCGTTCCCTTTAAACCCTATTCCTATCCTGCCTGGGCGATGGATTCCGTGCACGTCGGCGGCTCCATCACCCCGGAATCCTTCCGGCTTAATGCGCCGGAAACCGGGGAGGGCGCCCCGCTGGCCGACGGAAGCCGGGTGAAGGTGCAGGTGATCGAGGTAGGCTCCGGCAAGGTGGCTGATATTGCGGGCACGGCGCTTCTGACCGTGTCGGACGGGCAGGTGCACTCCGACGTGGAGCAGGACGTATTAAAGACCGCGGTGTTTGAGCGCCACCACGAGACCGGTAAGGTGGGCTTCGGCTTCTGCAAGGGTTTTGGCATCCGCTGCGGCGCCATGGCCTCCACCGTTGCCCACGACGCCCACAACCTGCTGGTGGTAGGAACCAACGACGCGGATATGGCGCTGGCAGCCAACACCCTGATCGAGAGCAGGGGAGGCATGGCCGTGGTGCAGAACGGCCAGGTTCTGGGCGTGGTGCCTCTTCCCATCGCAGGGCTGATGAACGATAAGTCGGCGGAGGAGATGGCCGCCATGGTAAGCCGCCTGACGGAGTGTTGGGAGCAGATTGGCTGCACCATGGTCTCCCCGTTTATGACCATGGCTCTGATTCCCCTGGCCTGCCTGCCGGAGCTGCGGCTCACGGACCGGGGCCTGGTGGACTGCCGGACCTTCCAGTTTACGCCGCTGTTTGTGGACGGGGCGGAGAATACCTGATGGCCGCGGAGCGCGTGACCGGACCCTGGCTGTCCCGGGAGCCGGAGACGGCCTCCCGGGGGCTGGATTATCTCCTGGACTGCGTCCGCCAGGAGGAATGCGTGCGGGACCTGCGGTTTAGCGGGCTGGCGGCCGGGGAGGAATCCCTGCGGCTGCTGGCCGCCGCCCAGTGCCGGTTTGTGAATTGCAGCTTTCAGAGCTGTTTCTTTGAGCAGAGTTCGTTTGTGGACACGGTGTTTCAGTCCTGCGATTTTTCCAACTGTGATTTCAGCGACAGCTTTTTTAACCGCTGTGAATTCAAATCCTGCAAGGGGCTTGGGACAAAGTTCGCGGGCAGCACGATAAAGAATCTGACCCTGAACGGCAGCGCCATGGATTTTGCCAACTTTGACGCCTGCCGCTTGGAGCGCGTCTGCATTTCGGACAGCCGCCTGAAGGGGGCCGTATTCAGCCAGTGCCGGGCCAAGGATGTGTACTGGGACCGGGTTGACCTGACCGGGGCCAGCTTTTTTAGGACGCCCCTTCGGGCAATGGACTTCACCACCAGTCAGATCGGCGGCCTGGTCTTGTCCGACAGCTGCGAGGAGCTGCGCGGGCTTACGGTGGATCTTTACCAGGCGGCCGAGCTGTCAAAACGGCTGGGTCTGATGATCAAATAATCCTTTTTTGGATAAAATGCAGGTTGACGCAGAATGGTGTTATGCATTAGTCTTTAATATAACACATTCTGCGTTTTGTTTTTTTGCGCCGCAGTTTTTGAGGGGAACGTGGAAATGCTTTTATCATGGAATATTATGATATATAATAGAAAGAGAGAAGGATAGTCAACCGATTTTGGAATGTTCCGGAAAGGGGGATTTAGGAATGAAGATCACGTATATTCACCACAGTTCATTTCTGGTGGAAATGGACCAGGCAGCGTTTCTGTTCGACTATTTTGAGGGACAACTGCCGGAGATTCTCGACAAACCTCTGGTGATATTTTCCAGTCATCGCCATGGAGATCATTTTTCGCCGGTGATTTTTGAGCTGGCGGACCAGGCGGAGCAGGTTTTGTATGTTCTCAGCGACGATATCTGGCGCAAGCGGGCGCCTCAGGAGCTGCGCCGCCGGATTCTGTTTATGGGGCCGGACGAGGAGGCTTCCATCAATCTCCCGCCCGCGGTTCACGTGCGGACTATGAAGTCCACGGACGAAGGCGTGGCCTTTCTGGTGGAGTGCGGGGGCAAACGGATTTACCACGCGGGCGATCTGAACAACTGGGTGTGGTCCGGAGAGCCGGAGGCGGACAACCTCCGTATGAGCGAAAATTACCGCCTGGAGCTGGAGAAGATGAAGGGCAACCACGTGGACGTGGCCTTCGTGCCCCTGGATCCGCGCCAGGAGGGCGATTTTTACCGGGGCATGGACGGCTTTATGCGCACGGTGGGCGCGGATGTGGTATTCCCCATGCATTTCTGGGGAGACTTTACGGTGACGGACAAGCTGAAACAGCTGGAGTGCTCTGCGGATTACCGCAGCAGGGTGATGGAAATCCACCGCTGCGGCGAGGAATTTGTGATTTAGAGGGAACGGCAGGGCTGGGGCTTGCGGATGGGTGAGCCTGGCGGCGCGGAGTTGAGTCCGGTGAGATAAGGGCCAGCCTGCGTTTACGATTTGGAAGATTATGGGCGGAAAAGCCGCACAGGGAAAGGATGGAAGAAATTATGATATTGATTCGCGGCGGACGCGTGGTGGACCCGGCGACGGGCAGAGATGAGCGGGCCGATCTGATATTGGAGGGCGGAGTGATCCGGGAAATCTGCGCGCCCGGCCAGGCGGCGGAGACTGATTTTGACCAGGTGATCGATGCGCAGAACCTGGTGGCTGCTCCGGGACTTGTGGACGTTCACGTGCATTTCCGGGATCCGGGACTGACCTATAAGGAGGACATTCACTCGGGAGCCCGGGCCGCGGCCAGAGGCGGCTTCACCACGGTGGTGTGCATGGCGAATACCAAACCCATTGTGGACAATGAGGAGACGCTGCGTTACGTCCTTGCGGAGGGCAAAAAGACCGGCATCCACGTGCTGAGCTGCGCCGCTGTTTCCAGGGGCTTTGAGGGCCGGGAGCTGACGGACATGGAGGACCTTCTGGCCGCAGGGGCCGCCGGATTCACGGACGACGGGATTCCGCTGATGGACGGTGTGTTTGTGAAGAAGGCCATGGAGGAGGCGGCCCGTCTGGACACGGTGCTGAGCTTTCACGAGGAGGACAAGAGTTTTATCGTCAACAACGGCATCAACCACGGGGCTGTGTCGGACCGCCTGGGGATTTACGGCTCCCCGGCGCTGGCCGAGGACGCGCTGGTGGCCAGGGACTGCATGATCGCGCTGGAAACCGGGGCGAAGGTGGACATCCAGCACATCAGTTCCGGGCACGCGGTGAGAATGGTCCGGCTGGCCAAGGATCTGGGCGCAAATGTGTGGGCCGAGGTGACGCCCCACCATTTTGCGCTGACCGAGGAAGCGGTGCTCAAATACGGCACGTTGGCTAAGATGAACCCGCCCCTGCGCACCGAAACCGACCGCGCGATGCTGATCGAGGGGTTAAAGGACGGCACCATCGACATGATCGCCACGGACCACGCGCCCCACAGCGTGGAGGAGAAGGCCAGACCGCTGACAGAGGCGCCCAGCGGGATCATCGGCCTGGAGACCGCTCTTGCGCTGGGAATCACCTGTCTGGTGAAGCCCGGACATCTGAGCCTGTGCGAACTGATGAAGAAAATGAGCTTCAATCCGGCCCGGCTCTACAAGCTGGACTGCGGCCGCCTGGAAGCCGGAGCTCCGGCGGATCTGGTGCTGTTCGATGTGAACGAGGAGTGGACGGTGGCGGATTTCGCCTCCAGGGCGGTCAACAGCCCCTTTGTGGGGGAACGGCTCACCGGACGTGTGAAGTACACGATCTGTGAGGGAAAGGTGGTATACCAGGACAGATGACAGGCGAGAGAAAATATGACGTGATCCTGTTGGACGTGGACGGCACGCTGCTGAATTTCGATCAGGCTGAGGCGGATGGGATGCGGGTGGTGCTGCGGGAATACGGGTTCGAACCGACGGATGAGCTTCTGGAGGCCTACCACCAGGTGAATAACGCGTACTGGGCGGCCTTTGAGCGGGGCGAGGTGACCAAGGAACGGCTGGTCTGCCAGCGGTTCGAGACATTTTTCGGGAGTCTCGGCAAGACCGTGGACGGCGCTCAGGTGGAGAGCCTGTACCGCAGGCAGCTGGACGGCTCCGCGATCCTGATCGACGGGGCGGTGGAAATCTGCGGTTATCTGCGGGACCGGTACGATCTGTATATCGTGACCAACGGAACCTCGTCCACCCAGTATAAGCGGCTGGCGGCTTCCGGGCTGGATCTGTATGTGAAAGACATTTTCGTGTCCGAGGACGCGGGGAGCCAGAAGCCCCAGAAGGAGTATTTCGACTACTGCTTTTCAAGGATTCCCGGCGCGGACCCCTCCCGTATGCTGTTGGTGGGGGACTCGCTGCACTCCGACATACTGGGGGGAAATGTGGCGGGTACCGATACCTGCTGGTATAACCCGAAGGGGAAGGCGGGAGAGAGCGGGATCCGGGTGGATTATGAGATACGGGAATTGAGGGAATTGGGAAAAATTGTATAATTGATTGAATCCTGGGCGGCAGCCTTCCATAGAGGGGGGGCTGTCGTTTTATTGAATGTAATGGGCCGCTGGCGCAGCCTGAGGCCCATTACTGGATGTAATAGGCCGTTGGCGCAGCCTGCGGGCAATTACTTGGAGCGTCTTTTCCGGGATTTTCGACAGATCATAAATCCGCAAAATATTTCTAAAATTCCACTTTACTTATACACTTTAGTATGCTACTATGGTAGAGTGATTTTTGAATAAAGTATCGAACCCATGAAATCATGTTTTGAGGAGGATCAGTATTATGAAAAAGAGAACATTTTGTCTGGCCATGGCGGCCGTGATGGCCTTTGGGCTGACAGGCTGCGGCGGAGCGCAGACCAAGGGAGAGGCGGCGACCACGGCTGAGAGCACTGCGGATACTACGGCGGCGGACACCACTGCGGCGGATAAGGCGGCGGACACTTCCGCGGCTGAGAGCGAGACTTCCGCGGAGGCCCAGGCTGCTGGCGGACATTTTATCGTAGGATTTGACCAGGAGTTCCCGCCCATGGGATTCATGGGGGATAACGGGGAATACACCGGATTTGACCTGGAGCTGGCCCAGGAGGTCGCCAAACGCCTGGGACTGGAATACCAGCCGCAGCCCATTATCTGGGATACCAAGGACATGGAGCTGGATTCCGGAAATATCGACTGTATCTGGAACGGCTTTACCATGACGGGCCGTGAGAGCGATTACGAGTGGACAGAAGCCTACATGGCCAACTCCCAGGTGTTTGTGGTCGCAGCGGATTCCGGTATCGCGTCCATGGACGACTTAAAGGGCAAGGTTGTGGAGTGTCAGGCTGATTCCTCCGCGCTGGCGGCGTTAAATGAGAACCCGGACCTGACGGCCACCTTTAAACAGCTTCTGACCACGGCGGATTACAACTCCGCGTTTATGGACCTGGAGCAGGGCGCGGTGGACGCCATCGCCATGGACGTGATCGTGGCGGGGTACCAGATTCAGCAGAGGAACGCCGATTTTGTAATCCTGGAGGATCACCTTTCCGCTGAGGAGTACGGCGTGGGCTTTAAGAAGGGCAACACGGAGCTGCGCGACAAGGTTCAGAAAACTCTGGAGGAGATGGCCCAGGACGGCACCTTAAAGGCGATTTCCGAGAAGTGGTTCGGCGAGGACGTGACCACCATCGGCAAGTAAACAATTCATATTCCGAAAGCCGCTGCATGTTTAACCGTACAGCGGTTTTCGCCGCGCTGGGGGGCGGGGCCCGGCCCGCGCGATTTTAAGAGGGCTTCGGCGGTGGCCGGGTGAAAACGGTCCGGAACCGGCAGGAAAACGATCCGGGACCGGCGGAAAACGGCCGGGCATCGGGGAGCGCTTTAATGGATGGAAAAGGCGGTAGATAATTATGGGGAAAATGACGGTTGAACAGATTCTGATCCAGCTTATGGGGGGGATGCTGACCAGCGTGCAGATATTCGTGGTGACGCTGGTATTTTCGCTGCCTCTGGGCCTGGTGGTCGCCTTTGGACGGATGTCCGCGAACCGCGTGGTCCGCACCATTGTGAAGGGGTACATATCGGTCATGCGCGGCACGCCGCTGATGCTGCAGCTGATGGTGGTGTATTTCGGGCCTTACTATATTTTCGGGCTGAAGCTGGGCAGCGGCTACCGCCTTTGGGCCGCGCTGATCGGATTTGTGATCAACTACGCCGCCTATTTCGCGGAGATTTACCGCAGCGGCATCCAGTCCATGCCCCAGGGCCAGTACGAGGCGGCCAAGATCCTGGGTTACAGCAGAGGACAGACCTTTTTCAAGATTATTCTGCCCCAAGTGATCAAGCGGATTCTGCCGTCCGTGACCAACGAGGTCATCACCCTGGTAAAGGATACCTCACTGGCGTTTACCCTGAGCGTTATGGAGATGTTCTCCATCGCCAAGATGCTGGCGGCGTCCCAGAGCAACATGATCCCGTTTATCGCAGCGGGCCTGTTCTACTATGTGTTTAACCTGATCGTGGCCCTGGCCATGGAAGGGCTTGAGAAGAAGCTGAATTATTACCAGTAAGGGGAAGGAGTTTGGGGACAATGAATCTTTTGGAGATCAATCATGTGGAAAAAGCCTTCGACGGGCTGGGCGTGCTTAAGGACATCTCCCTGACCGTGGGGGAAGGCGAAATCGTGTCCATTATCGGGCCCTCCGGTTCCGGAAAGTCCACCTTGCTGCGCTGCGCCACCATGCTGGAAACCATGGACAGCGGGGAAGTCATTTACCTGGGGAAAAAGGCGGCCTGGACCGGCGCGGACGGTAAGGCCGTGTACGCGGGCAAGAAGGAGCTGCGGGAGATTCAGAGCCAGTACGGCCTGGTTTTTCAAAATTTCAACCTGTTTCCCCACTATTCCGTGATGAAGAATATCACCGACGCGCCCATCCATGTGCAGAAGCGGGAGAAGGAAATTGTTTACCGGGAGGCCCGGGAGCTGCTGCGCAAAATGGGGCTGGAGGACAAGGAAAACGCCTACCCCTGCCAGCTCTCCGGCGGACAGTGCCAGCGGGTGGCCATCGCCAGAGCGCTGGCGTTAAACCCCAAGATTCTGTTTTTTGACGAACCCACCTCGGCCCTGGACCCGGAGCTGACCGGCGAGGTGTTGAAGGTGATCAAATCCCTGGCGGACCTGGATATCGCTATGGTGATCGTCACCCATGAGATGGCCTTTGCCCGGGATATCTCCGACAGGGTGATTTTCATGGCCGACGGCGTGATCGTGGAGCAGGGGACTCCGGAGCAGGTATTTGCCTCGGACAACGAGCGGACCCAGAGCTTTTTGGGGCGGTATGGGGAGATGCTGCAGAGGGGATAGCTGAATAAACTGAAAATGACTTTTATCGGGAGGGTATTCCGAAGGACAGCACTGCTGGCCTTTGGAATACCCTCCTTTTTGGCGCGCAAAATTGACGGAAACCGGAGCGGCGTTGCGCGAGGTTCTGTGCATGTGTTTCAGCGGTCCATAGGCGTCAGCATTGCATAGAACTATAAATATGAATAAAAAGTATCGTTAATTTTAAAATTAGTATTGCATTTCTGATAATAAAGTGGTATAAAAAATCTAAGTGGATTATCTACTATACCACATATACCAATTTGCGCAAACCGGTATGAAGATGGAGAGATGAATAGGAGGAAGCGATATGAGTTTGTTACAAGCGATACTGATCGGCTGTGTGGCGGCGCTGACCCAGTTGGAAGGGGGTTGGCTGGGGGAATGCAAGCTCCGTGAACCCATTGTGACGGGATTTCTGGTCGGTCTGATTCTGGGGGATGTGAAACAGGGCCTGATGATCGGCGCGACACTGCAGCTGATGTGGATGGGGGCCACGGGCATCGGCCCTACGGCTCAGTTGGATATTGGTACCGGCGGAACCATCGGAACCGCGGTGGCGCTGCTGACCGGAACCGGCGCTGAGAGCGCCATTCTGTTCGGCGTTCCCGTGGCCGTGATTATGCAGTTTTTGAACACCCTGCTGTTGTCCGCATACTCGGGCGCTATGCTGGTTGCGGATCGCAAGATCGACGAGCTGAATTTTAAGAGCGTAAACGCTGTCCATTATCTCTGCGGGTTCGGCACGTTTCTCTTGTATTTCGGCCTGACCTTTATCGTGATGTACTTCGGAAACAATATGATCGAGGGTATTGTAAACGGCCTTCCGGCCTGGATGAACGCGGGCCTGACCGGCGTGGCGGCTATTCTTCCCTGCCTGGGCTTCGCGCTGCTGCTCAACATCATTATGGAAAAGAATCTGGTTCCGTATTTTATCCTGGGCTTTATCCCCGCGGCTTACGTGGGATTCGACCTGACCATGGTTGCGATCGCGGCGATCGCGGTTGCAGTTGCGTGGATCATCTTTATGCTGCGGCAGAACGAGGGAACCAGGGCCGCCGCTGCTGCGTCCAGTGTGGAAGACGAGTGGGAGGATTAAACGATGGGGAAAAATGAGATAATCAGTGCGGAAAATAATCTGACGAAGAAAGATTTTGTAGGCGTTTTCTGGCGCAGCTTTACCTTGCTGGGGTCCTTTAACTATGAGCGCATGGAGGGGCTGGGGTTCCTCTACGCGGTGATGCCGGTGCTGCGCAAGATCTATAAAGGGGACGACGAGGCGTTAAAAGCCGCAATGCACCGCCATATCGCAGCCTTCAACATGACCGTGGCGCCCTCGCCCTTTGTCATGGGCACCACCATCGCCATGGAGGAGAAGGCCAAGCGGGACAAGACCTTTGACGTGGCTTCCATCAACGCCATCAAGGTATCCCTGATGGGACCGCTGTCCGGAATCGGCGACACCTTCTTCTGGGGCATCTTCCGGATTCTGGCCTGCGCCCTGGCGGTGGGTTTTGCCAAGGAGGGGAATATCCTGGCGCCCTTTGTGCTGCTGCTGTTCTTCAATATTCCCAACTTCCTGACCCGTTGGTTCGGATTGTTCATCGGCTACCGTCAGGGACATTCCCTGTTGTCGGAGATGCAGGCCACGGGCCGCGTGCAGCTGTTTACCCACTGCGCGGGCATCATCGGAGCCATGTCCATCGGCTGTATGATCGCCATGTGGGTGAGCATTTCCTGCCCCCTGCAGTTTACCATCGCGGGAAGCGAGATCGTGCTCCAGGAATATTTGGACCAGCTTCTTCCCAAGCTGCTGCCGCTGGCGTTTACCTTGGGTATCTTCGCCTGCATTAAGAAGAAAATGAAAGTGACCGCCATCATCGGCGGAATCGTGGTGGTCGGCTTTATCCTGGGTATCCTGGGACTGATCGCAATGTAAGGAGGACGTAGTATGGCCATTTTGGATGTGAGAATTGACGACCGGCTGATTCACGGCCAGGTGTGCGGGTTTTGGATTCCCCACTATTCCCTGGAGCGCATCGCCATCGTGGACGATGAGATTGTAAACGACGAGATCCGCAAGACCGCTCTGAAGTTCGGCTGCCCCGAGAAGTGCAAGCTGTCCATTTTCAGCACGGTCAAGGCGGCGGATAAGTTTATCCGCAAGATCGACGAGGGGATCCGGGTTATGATTCTGTGCAACAGCCCGGTGCCGATTTTAAAGATGGCAAAGCTGGGCTACAAAGCGCCCTTTGTCACGGTGGGCAACATGTCCACCAAGCCGGGAGCCACCCAGATTCGCAAGACGGTGTTTGTGTCGCCGGAGGAAAAGGCGGCGTTTGCGGAGCTGGTGGAGATAGGAATTCCTATTTATTCCCAGATGGTTCCCAATGAGGCGAGGGAGGACATTTCCGAACTTTTAAGGAATTAATGTAAATTCAGAGATCAACGGTCCGGCGGCCGCGGCCGGCGCGCCGGGCCGGACCCATCAGAGGAGGAGAACAACATGCAGCAGACGGTACTTGGCAACATCAAGTTCCAGCCCCAGGTATTGCCCCAGGTGCTGGAGAATCAGGCGGTTTTTGTGGAGCCATTTGTGGAGCTGTTCCGCAAACACGACATTAAACGAATCTATTTCTTTGGTTCCGGCACCTCTTACAACGTGTCGCAGATCGCGGCCTACTATTTCAAACACATTGTGGGGATCGAGGGAATCGCCCAGTACCCCACAGTATTTAAAAACTATGAGAAAGCGGACTGGACCGGACTTCTGCGAAATGATCAGATCCTGTTCGTGGGCATCAGCCAGTCCGGCACCTCGGTTTCTACCTGCGAGGTGATGGCCCACGCCAAGGCCAACGGTTACCCCACCCTGGCGCTGACGGGAAATCTGGAGAGCGAGATCACCAAACACGTGGACACCGCGGTTCACCTGCTGGTGGGCGAGGAGCTGACCCCGCCGGAGACCAAGGGCTACACGGTTTCCGTGCTGAGCGCTTACCTGTGGGCCGTGGGCGTGGCCCGGGACAAAGGCGTCTATTCCGAGGAAGAGTACCAGACCGCGATTCGGGAGACCAAGGAGCTGGTGGACAATTTCCAGACCGTCATCGAGGAGAGCGAAGCGTGGTATGACCGCAACCGGGCCTCCATCGTGAACAGCGACCGGCTGTTTGTGCTGGGCTACGGCATCGACTACGGCTCCATGCTGGAGGGTATGTTGAAGGTGGGGGAGATGCTCCGCCTGCCCACCATCGGTTATGAGATCGAGGAGTATTCCCACGGGCCGACGATGGCGTTAAAGCCCAATCAGACCCTGTTTATGATCGGTTCGGACGAGGCGGAGTTTGAGCGCATGCTGCAGTTTCGGGCCGCGTTCAAGAAGTATACCGACCGTGTTCACGTGATCACCTGCCGGGAGATCGAGGGCGACGGCCGGGATCTGGTGTTTGGAATCAAGGCCAACAAGTTTATCGCGCCCCTGATGTACACGGTTCCGTTCCAGTTTGTGGCGGCCAAGGGCGCCAAAGATATTTTCATCGACACCAATATCAACCCCTTTGATGAGCCGCTGGCCCACTATCCGGACGGGGAATAGGATTTAAACGCGCGGTATTTCCGGGCCGCCCGCCCCTGCTTTTGTGAGGGCGGCTGGTCCGGCGGCCAGGCGCAGGAGGATAAAAGATGATCGGAATTTTAGTCACAGGCCACGGCAGATTTGCCACCGGTATCACCAGCGCCCTGGAGCTGGTGTTGGGGAAACAGGAGTGGTTCGAGGCGGTGGATTTCCCGGACGGAGACACCAAGACGGAGCTGGAGCGGAATATGGACGAAGCGTTAAAGCGCCTGGAGGGGACGGAGCACATTCTGGCGTTCTGCGACATTCTCAGCGGCTCTCCCTTCAACACGCTGATCGACCGGGCCATGCGCCGGGGCGGAATCACCGTGTACTATGGGACAAACGTGGCGATGCTGTTGGACACCACGCTGAACCGGAATTTCGGCAAGAGCCTGGAGGAGCTGAACGCGGATATCGTGGAAAAGGGCCGGAGCCAGGTGGGACGGTTTGAAGCGGGCGGCGTAGAGGAGGATGACGACTCATTTTAGGGAAAATGGGCGGCGCTGCGGCCGTGAAAGGGGAGTTTATGGGTTTCAAAGCAGTGATTTTTGATATGGACGGGGTCCTGATCGACAGCGAGTATCTGTACCTGACCGGAATCCACCGGGAGCTGCAGAAAAAACGGCCCTGGGTCCGGGAGGAGGACTTATACCCGTCCGTGGGGATGGACAGCGCCAGGAACCGGGAGTTGATGCACCGGGTGGCAAGAGAGCCACTTGATAACCTGGAGTTCGACCGGGAGTTGGAAGAAATTTACAGATTGTTTGACGATGTGTGTTACCGGGAGATTCTGTACCCGGAGGTGCCTGGCGTGCTTAAAAGCCTGCGGGAGATGGGATTTAAGACGGCGCTGGCTTCCTCCACCGGTATGGAGGGGATTCGGAAGGTGCTGAGGCAGTGCGGGATCGGGGATCTGTTCGACTATGTGGTCAGCGGGGAACAGTTTCGGGAGAGTAAACCCAATCCGGAAATCTACCTGACCGCCATGGCGGCGCTGGGCTGCCAGGCCGGTGAATGTCTGGTGGTGGAGGATTCCAGCTACGGGGTGACCGCCGGAGTGGCCGCCGGGGCCTGCGTGGCAGCCAGGCGGGACAGCCGGTTTCCATTTGACCAGACCGGGGCGGCGTACCGGATCGATTCGCTGTCCGAGATACTGGAACTGCCCGGAATCGCCGGACAAACGTGCGCAGCGCTGTGAACATAGGATTCACGGCGCTGTTTTGCGTTTTATAAGAGGCTTTGCCGTTCTTGCATTGACCGGTTTATTGTGTTATGATTTGGACAGACTGAAAATGGAACGGAACAGGGGGAGTTATGGAACAGGGAAATCGATACATATTAAGGGATATGGAACGGTTCGAGCCGATTACGGCTACGCTGGAATCCAGGAAATTCCGGTCGGAATACCGTGTGCTGGATATGGAGATCACGGAGTCCAACCGCTATATCAGCCAGAAGCTGAAGATTCCCATTGCCTCGCGGATTTTTTATTTCCGGAAATTGCGGCTTGTGGACGGGGTTCCCAAGTCGATTGAAAAGACCTACATTCTCTATGACAAGGTTAAGGGCGTGGAGAGCGCGGATCTTGGGAAGCAGTCATTTTACAAAACATTACAGGAAATGTTCGGTTATGTGACCCGCAGAAGCGAGGAGGAGATCCTGATCGTGGCGGCCGGGGAGAAGGAAAAGGAGCTGCTGGGCTGCAGGGACGGGGAACTGATGATGATCAAGGGAATCACCTACAAGGAAGAGCCGGAGCCCTTCGAGTATTTTGAGATTGTGGCGGTCTCGGATCTCTATGAATTCAGGAGTGTTACCAGATTATGATTGAATATGATGCGATATATGTGCAGTTGATGAAGAGCCTGAAGGAGAAGATGATCCACGGGGAGTACCGGATCGGAGACAAGCTGGACTCAGAGCGGGTGATGGCAGCCCAGTACGGGATCAACCGGATGACCGTGCGCAACGCCTTGAAGGCCCTGGAGGAGGAAGGTTATGTGAAGGCATACCGGGGAAGGGGCACTTTTGTGGCCCGGATTCCCGAGGAGCCCAGCCGGAAAATCGAGATCGGCGCGGATTCCGGCGCGGTGATCAGTTTGAGCCGCGGTATCCGCCAGCGGGGCTACCGGTCCAGCCGGGATGTGATCAGTTTTGAGAAATGTCCGGCGGAGGGGGAGATCAGGGAAATGTTTCCCTACACCAGCCATGTCTTTGTCATGCTCCGCCTTTCCAAGATCAACGACAGACCCTACGCGGTGCAGAAAACCTACATTCCCGCGGAGGTTTTCTGGGATGCGGACCGGTATGATTTCGCGGAGGGTTCCCTGTACGATTACATGGACACCAAGGACCGCTATCCCGCGGAGGTGGAGTCCTACCTGCGCATCGACCTGCCGCCTGCAGAGTATGCGCAGCTGCTGGACAATCCGCCGGATAAAAAGGTATTTGCGGTCACGTACCTGGCCTATGACCGCCAGGGGCTGATGATCGAGTACACCCTGTCCTACCATTTGCCCCAGTACACGTCCTTCACCTACGTTACGGAACGCAAAATTTGAGTCTCTTTGCAGAAAATGCAGAATTCAGGGCATACTATAAAGAAATTGGAAGCTTCGGGGATACCGAAGTGGAAAAGGAGTTTATAGTATGGATCTTTCGCCCAGGATGGCCCGGTTGATTCTGCTTTTGTATCTGCGTTTTCTGCCGGGGATGTTCCTTCACAAAGCTTTAAGGGAAATTTCCTTGTTTTTTAGAAAGCTTAATGGTAAGCTTCATAAGTAACAAGTTTGCTGCGGTTCGCCGGTCAGATTCCGCCGGAAGATTTTTACGGGCGGGACGAAAGGCGCGGCCCTGGGAATTGGGGGCGTGGATGGAGCCGGAGCGCAATATGAAATGGATGGAAACGGAGGAATTGAACAATGAAGAGACGTTCATGGATGATAGCAACAGCGGCAGTGCTGGCGGCGGTGCTTTTGGCGGCGGGCTGCTCGAAGAAACCGGCGGCGGAGACGGCGCCGTCCGCCACTGAGACCGCCGAGGCCCAGACCACGGAGGCGGCCACTGAGCCGGAGACCACGGAAGCCTCCACCGAGGCGGATGGGGAGGCGGTGGATCTGACCAACCGCTACCACATGCTCCAGGGCACGGTGGTGAAGACCACGGAGGACGGTTCCGTTTTCACCCTGCAGGCGGACGACGGCCAGAACTATGATCTCAAACTGGCCCAGATTCGGGACGTGGAGGTAGAGATACAGGAGGACGTGCAGATCGCGATCGCCTACATCGGCAAGGAGATCGGCAAGGGCGGCGTGAAGCCGGAGGACACGGATCTGGTGGTGGCCCTGCCGGAACAGGAGGAGTGGACCGTCTACCAGGAGACCGGAACCACGATGTTTAACGCCATGAGCAGCTTTACGGTTAAGACCGACGACAACCGGGAGCTGAGCCTGTTAAAGGACAACTGCCCCATGGAGGAGGGCGCCCTGACGAAGGACAGCGGGGACCGCGTGATGGTGGCTTATGTGACTTCCGGGGGGACCAATTACCCCGTTGAGGTGCGAAAAGGGGAGTGAGATTGGGGATACGTTTCACGCGTGTGAAACCGGAATGGGAAATTTCCGAAAAACCCTTGCAAAATAAGCGTTTTCCCTGTACAATCTGATATTGACGAGAAGAGGGGCCGGCAGACCCCTTTTTTCATGAGAGCACAGGCGCGCACCTGAAAATGGCCGGCCGGACCGCCCGGATGGGACGGGACCGCAGGGCACTTTTGTACGTGCGCGGGGAAACGGTTGAAGAACAGACAAAAGGAAAGGTAAGTATTATGATTAGTGCAAACAACATATCCCTCAGGGTGGGGAAAAAGGCATTGTTTGAGGATGTGAACATCAAGTTCACCGAGGGCAACTGCTACGGCCTGATCGGAGCCAACGGCGCCGGTAAGTCTACATTTTTGAGAATCCTGTCCGGCAAGCTGGAGCCGACCAGCGGCGAGATCGCCATCACGCCGGGACAGCGTCTCTCCTTCCTTCAGCAGGATCACTTTAAATACGACGAGTACACGGTTCTGGACACGGTGATCATGGGCAACGCCCGGCTGTACCAGATCATGAAGGAGAAGGAAGCCATCTATATGAAGGAGGACTTCACCGAGGAGGACGGCGTGAAGGCCGCCGAGCTGGAGGGCGAGTTCGCTACCATGAACGGCTGGGAGGCGGAGTCCGACGCCGAGAACCTGTTAAACGGCCTTGGCATCGAGACGGACCTGCACTACGCCCAGATGAATACGCTGACCGGCGCCCAGAAGGTAAAGGTGCTGCTGGCCCAGGCTTTGTTCGGCAACCCGGACATCCTGCTGCTCGACGAGCCGACCAACCATCTGGATTTGGACGCCATCGCCTGGCTGGAGGAGTTCCTGATCAATTTTGAGAACACGGTGATCGTGGTATCCCACGACCGTTATTTCCTGAACAAGGTGTGTACGCAGATCGCGGACATCGACTACGGCAAGATCCAGCTGTATGCCGGAAACTACGATTTCTGGGTGGAGTCCAGCCAGCTGATCGTGAAGCAGATGAAGGAGGCCAACCGCAAGAAGGAGGAGAAGATCAAGGAGCTGCAGGAGTTCATCCAGCGATTCTCCGCCAACGCTTCCAAGTCCAAGCAGGCCACTTCCCGTAAGCGCGCCCTGGAGAAAATCGAGCTGGACGACATCCGTCCCTCCAGCCGTAAATACCCCTATATCGACTTCCGCCCGGCCAGAGAGATCGGAAACGAGGTTCTGACCGTGGAGCATCTGAGCAAGACCATCGACGGCGAGAAGGTTCTGGACGACATTTCCTTCATCCTGGGCCGCGAGGACAAGGTGGCCCTGGTGGGCCCCAACGAGCGGGCCAAGACGGTGCTGTTCAAGATTTTGTCCGGGGAAATGGAGCCGGACGAGGGCAATTACAAGTGGGGACTGACCACCAGCCAGGCGTATTTCCCCAAGGACAACAGCGCGGAGTTCGACAACGACGACACCATCGCGGACTGGCTGACCCAGTATTCCCCGGAGAAGGACGTGACCTACGTGCGCGGATTCCTGGGCCGTATGTTGTTTGCCGGCGAGGACGGCGTGAAGAAGGTGCGCGTTTTGTCCGGAGGCGAGAAGGTTCGCTGCATGCTGTCCAAGTTGATGATTTCCGGCGCAAACGTGCTGCTGTTGGATGAGCCCACGGACCATCTGGACATGGAAAGCATCGACGCTTTGAACCGCGGTATGATTAAGTTCCCGGGCGTGATGATCTTCTCCTCCCGTGACCACCAGATCGTGCAAACCACGGCCAACCGGATCATGGAGATCATAAACGGCAAGCTGATCGACAAGATCACCACCTATGACGAGTATCTGGAGAGCGACGAGATGGCTCGTAAGCGCTTTACCTTTACCGTTACCGAAAGTGAAGAAGCGGACGATTGATGAATTTTTGGCAGCGGGGGCTTTGTTTCCCGCTGCTTTTGAGTAGATGAGATGCGGGGCGGATGGGAGCTGGCTGCGGCGGGCGGTGAACGGATGGAACGGGAGGCACTTTAAGCGGCTGCGCGGCGTGACGGCGTGAGACCCCTGCATACGGACGATTGATTTGGAGGAAAATAATATGGAGAAGATTGCGAGTTTTACCATCGACCACATCCGGCTGCAGCCGGGACTGTACGTGTCCCGCAAGGACAAGGTGGGTGAAAACGTTGTGACCACCTTTGACCTGCGCATGACCTCCCCAAACGAGGAGCCGGTGATGAACACGGCGGAGATGCACACCATCGAGCACTTGGGGGCCACATTTTTGCGGAACCGGGAGGATTTCGGGGACAAGACATTGTATTTCGGCCCAATGGGCTGCCGGACTGGGTTTTACCTGCTGCTGGCCGGGGACTATGATTCCCGGGAGGCGCTGCCTCTTGTGACGGAAATGTACCGGTTTATCCGGGATTTCCGGGGCGAGGTGCCGGGAGCGGCGGCTAAGGACTGCGGAAACTATCTGGACATGAACCTGGGGATGGCCAATTACCTGGCCGGGAAGTATTTAAACGTGCTGGAGCACATTGACGAGTTCCCGCAGTCCAGGCTGGTTTACCCGGAATAGGAGGAAAGACGGGATGAAAAAACTGATTTCGTGGAATGTCAACGGCCTGCGGGCCTGTGTGGGCAAGGGATTCCTGGACTATTTTAAGGAAGCGGACGCGGATGTGTTCTGCCTGCAGGAGACCAAGCTTCAGGAAGGGCAGATCGATCTGGACCTGCCGGGATATCATCAGTATTGGAATTACGCCCAGAAGAAGGGGTATTCCGGCACTGCCATGTTTACGAAGGATGAGCCGGTCAGTGTGCGCTACGGCCTTGGGATCGAGGAGCACGACATGGAGGGCCGGGTGATTGCGGCGGAGTTTCCGGAGTATTTCGTGGTAACCTGCTACACGCCCAACTCCCAGGACGGGCTGGCCCGTCTGGACTACCGGATGGAGTGGGAAAATGCGTTTTTGGCGTATTTGAAAAAGCTGGAGGAGGAGAAGCCGGTGATCTTCTGTGGGGACCTGAATGTGGCCCACAAGGAGATCGATTTAAAGAACCCTAAGAGCAACCGGAAAAACGCGGGATTTACAGACGAGGAGCGTGGGAAATTTACGGATCTTCTGGGTGCCGGGTTTATTGATACGTTTCGGTATTTTTACCCGGATCGGGAGGGGATTTACTCCTGGTGGTCCTACCGTTTCTCCGCCCGGGCGAAAAACGCGGGGTGGCGCATCGACTACTTCTGTGCCTCGGAGAGTTTGAAGGACCGGCTGGTCAGTGCGGATATCCATACGGAGGTGATGGGGTCCGACCATTGTCCGGTGGAGTTGGTGATTGAGTAGAAGTTGAGAGACGTTTGAGAGAAACATGAGAGAAGGCGGAACGGGACGGCGGCTGGCCGGGGGATTGAGATACCCCGGGGGCTGGGGTCCGGGCCGCCTTTTTTGCGCCGTTGAGGTGTGGGGGAACGGGGCTGCTTTCGAGGCACTTATGGTATGTTTATGGCTAAAGCTGGTTGCTGTGTGGACGACAATGTGATAGTATGGAGATAACCTTCGATGAGAGGGGACTTATTGATCCGGGAGAATTCTGCTCCCGTTGTTTTGCGGCGTTTCGCCGGAGAATCCATTTGTAAGAATTTTAATTTCAGAAAACAGGGAGTGGTGTCTTTGATTGTGTTTTAGGGTGGCAAAGCAGTATATTACAGAAGAAAAATTGGACATGTCCGCGGTCATTCGGTATACTGATGTTAAAGAGAAAAACAGCAGGAGGGGTACGCAATGGCCGTGTACATGGGAGAGGAAGAGGTAATACAAAAGAATATGGCACTGGCACAGGAAAAGGTGTACACAGTGGAAGATATCGAGGCGCTGCCTGAGGGCGTGCGTGCGGAGCTGATCGACGGGCAGATGTTTTATATGGCGACGCCGTCGCGGAAGCATCAGGGGCTGGTCATCGCGTTATCCGGCATGCTATTCGCTCATTTGAAACAGAATAAAGGGAAATGTGCGGTGTATCCGGCCCCGTTTTCCGTATATCTGAATGAGGACAACCGGACCTATCTGGAACCTGACATAACCGTCGTCTGCGACCGTGACAAACTGGACGACAAGGGCTGCCACGGAGCGCCGGATTTTGTGGCGGAAATCCTATCGCCCAGCAGCCGGAGCCGGGACTGCCTGCTGAAACTGATCCGCTACCGGGAAGCCGGAGTGTGCGAATACTGGATCGTGGACCCGGAGCGGGAGACGGTGACGGTGTATGACTTTGTGGAGAATAAGGTGGGCAGTTATACGTTTGGGGATAAGGTGAGGGTGAATTTATTCCCGGGGTTAGAGATTGACTTTGCGGGGATGGATTTGAGGTGAAGGCAGGGAAAACGCGTTAGTTGGAAAAATGGTAATGGAACTAGTTGCATGAGAGTATGAAGAAAAAGGCGGAACGCGGTAACGGCAACAGGGTATTTGAATACCATGGAGTTGGGCTGACGGACCGCTTTTTTTGTTTGATGTAATGGGAGTTTAGCTGGGATGAAATCCGGTTGTCATGTATGGGGCAGCGTGATAAAATAGGGTTACCCCTCGGAGAAGGAGGGGAAAATTGATTCGGGAGAATTCTTCTCCTGCTGATTCGCGGCGTTTCGCCAGGGAATCCATTTTTAGAGATTAAAGTTTTAGAAGCGGGGAGTGATGTCTTTGTCTGTGATTTAGGGAGTCAAAAGAGTTTATTGCACAAGAAAAATTGGACATGGACGCGGGTATTGGGTATACTGATGTTGAGACAAACCGGGAACAGGAGGGGTACGCAATGGCCGTGTACATGGGAGAGGAAGAGGTAATACAAAAGAATATGGCACTGGCACAGGAAAAGGTGTACACAGTGGAAGATATCGAGGCGCTGCCTGAGGGCGTGCGTGCGGAGCTGATCGACGGGCAGATGTTTTATATGGCGACGCCGTCGCGGAAGCATCAGGGGCTGGTCATCGCGTTATCCGGCATGCTATTCGCTCATTTGAAACAGAATAAAGGGAAATGTGCGGTGTATCCGGCCCCGTTTTCCGTATATCTGAATGAGGACAACCGGACCTATCTGGAACCTGACATAACCGTCGTCTGCGACCGTGACAAACTGGACGACAAAGGCTGCCACGGAGCGCCGGATTTTGTGGCGGAAATCTTATCGCCCAGCAGCCGGAGCCGGGACTGCCTGCTGAAGCTGATCCGCTACCGGGAAGCCGGAGTGCGCGAATACTGGATCGTGGACCCGGAGCGGGAGACGGTGATGGTGTATGACTTTGCGGAGAATAAGGTGGGGAGTTATACGTTTGGGGATAAGGTGAGGGTGAATTTATTCCCGGGGTTGGAGATCGACTTTGGGGGGATGGATTTGAGTTGAAGAATGTCTGAATACCCGGCGAATCCGGGGCGGGGTTCCAAGAATCCCGCCCCTTTTCCGCATTTACCTTTACATCCCCCGCCGCGAAATGTTATACTAACCATACACACAATTTAAACTATATTCGGAAAAAAGGAAAAACCTATGAATCTGGTAACCATTGAACATTTGACGAAATCATATACGGAGCGTCTGCTCTTTGACGACACGGCGTTTTCCCTGAACGAGGGGGAGAAGGTGGGGCTGATCGGCGTAAACGGCACCGGAAAGTCCACGCTGCTCAAAATTGTGGCCGGGCTGGTGGAGCCGGACGGCGGCACCGTGGTGCGGGGGAGAAGCCTGTATATCCGCTACCTGCCCCAGATCCCGGAGTTTGTGGAGAGCGACACCGTGCTGGAGAGCGTGGAGCGGGAAAATGCCTCGGAACCCCATTTTACCTCCCGGGACGAGCTGCTGGCCACTGCCAAAAATATTCTCAACAAGCTGGGAATTACGGACCACGAAGCCAAAATCGGCACGCTGTCCGGCGGACAGAGAAAGCGCGTGGCCCTGGCCAGCGTGCTCCTCAGCACCGCGGACCTGCTGATCCTGGACGAGCCCACCAACCACTTGGACAGCCAGATGGCGGACTGGCTGGAGGAATATCTGAAAAGCTTCCGGGGAGCGCTGCTGATGATCACCCATGATCGGTATTTCCTGGACAGCGTGACTAACCGCATCGTGGAGTTGGACAAGGGCGAGCTCTACAGCTATCAGACCAACTATGAGGGATATCTCCAGCTGAAAGCGGAGCGTATGGACATGGCCCAGGCCACGGAGCGCAAGCGCCAGACCCTGCTGCGCACGGAGCTGGCCTGGATGCAGCGGGGGGCGAGGGCCCGTTCCACCAAGCAGAAGGCTCATATCCAGCGTTTTGAGACCCTGCGGGACCAGAAGGGGCCGGAATTTGACCGCAATGTCCAGCTGGAATCCATCGCCTCCCGGCTGGGGCGGACTACGGTGGAGCTGAACGGCCTGTGCAAGGCTTACGGAGACAAGGTGCTGATTCAGGATTTCACGTACATTTTCCTGAAAAACGACCGCATCGGCATCGTTGGCCCCAACGGCAGCGGAAAATCCACGCTGATGAAGATGATCACGGGCTGGGTGCAGCCGGATGCGGGGACCGTGGAGATCGGGCAGACGGTGAAGCTGGGTTATTTTTCCCAGGAGAGCGAGGACATGGACGGGAGCTGCCGGGTGATCGACTATATCCGGGATGTGGCGGAGTATGTGAAGACCAAGGACGGGAGCATCAGCGCCAGCCAGATGCTGGAGCGTTTCCTGTTCCCTTCCAGCATGCAGTACACCACGGTGGAGAGGCTTTCCGGGGGAGAGAAGCGCAGGCTTTACCTGCTGCGGATTCTCATGGACGCCCCCAATGTGATTTTGCTGGACGAGCCCACCAATGACCTGGATATCGCGACGCTTACCATCCTGGAGGATTATCTGGACACATTTCCTGGGATTGTGGTCACCGTGTCCCATGACCGGTATTTCCTGGACCGGGTGGTGAACCGGATATTCGCCTTTGAGGGAAATGGGACGATCCGGCGGTATGAGGGCGGATTTACGGATTATCAGATCGCTTTGGCCCGCCGGGGATTGGAGGAAGGTTCGGATGCGGCGGAACGCAGCGGCGGATCAGCCGGGGCCGGCAAAGCGGGAAGCGCGGCAAAGAGCCCGGCGGGTGCGGCGGGAAGCGCCGCGGACGGGCAGTCATCGGACTCCGGCCAGCAGGTAAACAAGTCCAACTGGAAACAGCGCTCCGGCGGCGAGAAGAAGCTGAAGCTCTCCTTCAAGGAGCAGCGGGAGTGGGATACCATTGAGGACGATATCGCGGCGCTGGAGGATCGGATTGCCGGGCTGGATCAGGAAATTGAGGCTTCGGCCAGCAATTATACCAGACTCAATGAGCTGATGGCTGAGAAAGAGAAGACAGAGACAAAATTGGAGGAAACCATGGACCGCTGGGTGTATTTAAGCGGCCTTGTGGAGCAGATAGAGGCCCAGAAGCAGTGACCGCAGGCCTGGGTCAGCGGATGGAAGATGGAGGCCGGAATGAAGAGCAGGTTTGAGATTGATCAGAGTGAAAAAGGGGAATACCCGCTGGGGGCGTGGGCGACAAGGAACGGGATGCATTTTTCGTTTGCGCATCCGGGGGAGAGCTGCGTGTTGGTGCTTTACCGATCCGGCGGGAAAACTCCCCTGGCGAAACTGCCGTTTCCCCGGGAGCAGCGCATGGGGGACGTGTGGAGCGCGGCGGTGGCCGGGGATTTCGCCGGAGTTGAGTACCTCTATGAGGTGGACGGCGAGTTGAAAACCGACCCCTGCGGGCGGCAGTTTTCCGGGCGGGAGCGGTGGGGGGATTTGAAACGTCCGGCAGCGCCCCTGCGGGCAATGGCCTTGCCGGAGCCGGAAGCGTTTGACTGGGAGGGGGACCGCCCCCTGGAAATTCCCTATGAGGAATGTATTTTCTATCACATTCATGCCAGGGGCTTTACCCGCCATGCCACCTCGGGGGTGGAACCTGTTCAGCGTGGGACCTTTCGGGGGATTATGGAAAAGATTCCCTATTTACAAGAGCTGGGCGTGACCACTCTGGTGCTTCAGCCGCCGGTGGAGTTTGAAGAGGTGCTGCGGCCGGAGTGTGTGGACCGGAACCCTTACGGGATTCAGCAACAGGCGGACAAGCTGAACTACTGGGGATATACCCCCGGTCAGATGATGGCTCCCAAGGCGGCTTACAGCTCCGGGGGCGGGATAGCGCCTGTGAGGGAGTTTAAAGAGCTGGTGAAGGGGCTGCACCGGGCCGGGCTGGAGCTGGTAATTGAGCTGTTTTTTGACGGAACGGAGTACCCGGCGTATGTGCTGGAAGCGGTCCGCTTCTGGGCGCGGGAATTCCACGTGGATGGAATCCGGCTGGTAGGCTATGCGCCGCTGAAGCTTTTGGGCGCAGACCCCTATCTGAGGAGATTGAAGCTTCTGGCTGCCGGATGGGACGGCGCGGACAGTGGAAACGCAAGGCACCTGGCGGAGTGCGGCGAAGGATTTATGCTGGAGATGCGCGGATTCCTGAAGGGAGACGAGGGTAAGCTGGACAGCGCCGCTTTCTGCATCCGGCACAATCCGGCGGACATAGCGGTTGTCAACTACATGGCGGACGTCAACGGTTTTACGCTGATGGATATGGTTTCCTACAACGGCAAGCACAACGAGGCCAACGGAGAGGGCAATCAGGATGGCACCGATTACAACCAGTCCTGGAATTGCGGGGCGGAGGGTGCAACCCGGAAGAAGAAGGTTCTGGCCCTGCGCAGAAAGCAGCTGCGAAACGCGCTTCTCATGCTGTTTTTGAGTCAGGGAGCGCCCATGCTTCTGTCCGGCGACGAGTTTGGGCAGACGAAAAAAGGAAACAACAACTCCTACTGCCAGGACAATGAGATTTCCTGGCTCAACTGGGGACTCTTGAAACACAACGGGGATATCCATGCGTTTGCGAAGGCGGCAATCGCGTTCCGCAGGAGACATCCGGTCTTTCACATGAAACGGGAACCGGCGTTGATGGACTATAAGTCCTGTGGGATGCCGGACGTCTCCTACCACGGCGTGAAGGCCTGGTATCCGGATTTCGACGCTTCCAGGCGTCAGCTGGGGGTGCTGTACTGCGGAGAATACGGAGAACTTCCGGGCGGAGGCCATGACAATTATTTCTATGTGGCTTACAATATGCACTGGACGCCGCAGGAATTCGCGCTCCCCAGCCTTCCGGGGGGCCTGGTGTGGCATCTGGCTGCGGATACGGATGACGCAGAGCAAAACGGGTTTATGCCCGAGGGCCGGGAGCCGCTTTTGGAGGACCAGCGCAGGCTGACCGTGCAGCCCAGATCCATCGCGGTGGTGATGGGGAAGCCGGGGAAGAAAGAGAAGGAGAAAGAGAAGCGGGGCGGAAAGAACGTGAAAACAGAGAAACAATAACAAGCGCCCGCAGGCTGTGCCGGCGGCTCATTTATTCAGACAGAGGCAGGCCGGGATGGAATCCCGGCCTGTTGCGGTTTTAGCTGCCGCGGACTACAGGTTGTAGGACTTGTAAAGCCGGACCCTGACGTCCGGGTCGGACACAGCCAACGCAATGAGATCGGGACGGTTCTCGGCCAGAAGGCGGCTGATCAGGGAGGAGAGCTGCCGTTCCCCGCGCTCAAAGCCCTGCCGGTTTCCGCGCTCAAAGCCTGATTTATCGCCGCGCTCAAATCCACGGGATTCCCCATCCGCAATCAGATCGTCTATCGCTTTACACATGTCAAACTCCTCCTCTCCTCCGGCTTCCTCCATCATCTTCTGAAGGCGCTTCTGCTCGCCCATCATGGATAACAGCGCCAGCTTTGCGGTGCCGTCCATATCCCGCAGCTCGGTGCGGTTTTCCTGGGCGTAGCGGTACAGGGCGGCCTTATCTGACTTATATTTTAGCATACTGAATATCTGTTGTAAATGGGTCCGGAAAATGGAGGGATCGTCCATATTGGCCGCGTTTACCAGGTTTAAGCGGTAGTCCGGTATGTAACCGGCCAGCTCCTGCGCTTCCTCCCCGCCGTCCTTAAGCCCCAGGAGCTCGTGCAGGCTTGTACCGCCGTCCCAACGGCCGCTTCCCCAGTAGAGCACCAGAGTGACCACCGGCTCCAGCCGGAGTCTGGGGCCGACTCCGGAGAGAAATCCGTCGCCGGAGGGACGTCTGCCCGCCTGTCGGAGCTCCTTCTCCTGAATCTGGACCTGGTCCGCGTAATCCAACGCATCGTAGAGCAGGGAGCGGATCACCATGGCATAGTGAATATTGGCCTGGTTTTCCACCGCGATCACGGCGTACCGGGCGCCGTTTTTGACGCGCATGGCAACGTCGCGCCGGCGCTCCAGCACCTTTTTAAAACCCTTGCGGTCCGCGTACAACACGCCCTGACTTCCCTTCACGGGCATCAGATCTTCGGGCCGCAGATACAATCTTCCGCGAAATAATACGCCGTTGCACAGGTCGGAAAAATAGACCGGGTCAGACAGCAGCTTGTTCAGATGTAGATTTTGTTCCGCCATAAATCAATTACCTCCCATGGGGTTCGGGATTTTCGGATTGGTTCTGAATGCGTAGGGCTGCGGGATGGTCCGCAAGGATCAAAGAAAAACAGAAAATGGATCCGGTAGGTTGCTTCCGCCGGAGTATGATACAGAATATGTTTTTTTATTGTATCACAAATTTCAGATTTGGCAAGTGGCAATCTGCGGATTTTTTCGATTGATTTGTGCGGTGGATATGCGCCGGGCCCGTGTGAAGTGCGGATACGGGGCGGTTACAATAAAAAGAAATACATTATATTTTGCTTTTATTTGTTAATGTGGTAAAATAATGTTTATAAAAAAGACAGATCGTGATACAAAGGAGGAGCACTATGCTGGATCGTCATGCATTGAATTACGTCAACGGTATGGAACAGGAGGCGCTGGAGCTGTTAAAGGAGCTGGCGCAGATACCGGCGCCCTCGGGCAAAGAGGAGCGGCGGGCAGTGTTTTGCAGGGACTGGCTGGCGGCCCACGGAGCGGAAGGAGTTTTCATCGATGAGGCCCTGAATGTGGTTTACCCGGTCGGGGTGGAGGAAACGAATCCGGTGGTGGTTTTCGCGGCCCACACGGACGTGGTGTTTCCTGATGAGGAACCGCTGCCGCTGGCAGAGGAGGACGGAGTGATCCGCTGCCCGGGTGTGGGAGACGACACCGCCTGCGTGACAGCGCTTCTGACGGCTGCCCGGTACGTGGCGGAACAGAAGATCCGGCCTCAGGGAGCTGGAATTCTGTTTGTGTGCAACTCCGGCGAGGAGGGATTGGGCAATCTGAAGGGCACCAGGCAGATCTGCAAGGATTATGAGGGGCGTATCCAGGCGTTTATCAGCTTTGACTGCAAGCTGGATGAGTTCATCCACCGCGCGGTGGGGTCCCAGCGCTACCGTCTGCGCGTGCGCACAAAAGGCGGCCACTCTTACTATGCCTTTGGGGAGAAGAATGCAATCGCCGAGCTGGCGGAGATCATCGGCAGGCTCTATGAGATTGAGGTGCCCCACGGCGGAAAGACCACCTTCAACGTGGGTATGATCTCCGGCGGAACTTCGGTGAACACCATCGCCCAGGAGGCGGAGGCGCTGTACGAATTCCGCTCTGACTGCTGTGAAGATCTGGAAATCATGGAAAAGGCGTTTTGCAAGGTGATGGAGGAAGCTGCACAGAGGGAAGGCGTGCAGGTGGAATACGAGGTGGTGGGAATCCGCCCCTGCGCGGGCGGGGGAGACCCGGAGCGCCAGAAGATGCTGGAACACCGTGCATTGTGGGCGGTATATCGGACGCTGGGATATTTCCCAAAGCCCAGAAAAGCCTCCACGGATTGTAATATTCCCATGTCTCTGGGGATTCCCAGCGTGTGCGTCGGCTCCTTTATGGGCGGAGGCGCGCATACCCGCCAGGAGTATCTGCGCGCGGACTCCTTAAAGAGCGGACTTGGGATCGCCCTGGACCTGGTGCTGGGCTACTGCCGGGATGATGATGGCGAGGAGGTCTGGTCGTTGCTTCGGCCGGAAGATGAGGGGGATTCGAAAGCGGAAGCGTAGTTGGCGCGGGGGAGCGGGCGAAAGCGTGACTCCCCCTGCTGTTATTCGGTCATCTCGTAGAACAGCTGGTGCTGACGTTTCACCCGCGCCCGGATCTGGCGCAGGAAGGATTCCGGCCCCAACACCTGGACCACGGGCCCGAAGGAGAGCACCTCGATGAGCAGCTCCGTCTCGTCGGCCATGTCGTAATAGATGGAGCAGATCCAGGCTTTTTCCTCCTCGTCGTACTCCGTGTGCTTTTCGTAGTTGGCAAAATGCAGCATACAGCGCTCCAGAGAGTTGCGCTCCCCGCTGATTTTTAACCGTACCGGTTCCGCGGCCTTACAGGAACTGGAAAAGCGCAGCGCGGCAGCCTCGGGCGGCACCGCCCCGCTGCCCGGCACACAGACCTGGATTCGGGCCATGTTTAAAAGGATGGAGCGGGAGAAACGGCCGTGGGAGCGCCGCAGGCAGACCAGGCGGAACTTGTCGTCTTTGGAAGAATATTGCAGCTGGCAGGGAGCCGCCTCAAAGGAGGACCTGCCGTTTTTGGGACCCTGATAGAGAATTTTCAGGGTCCTGTTTTGTTCCAGCGCTTCCAGCACCGCTTGGAAATTCTTTCGGTAAAGCTCCGACGCGTAGTCGTCCCCGTCCAGATAGCGGTCAAAATAATGGAAATCCCCCGGATCATAGAGGGCTTCTGTGTCCCCAAGGGCTTCCGACACCTCCTCCAGCTGGCTGTCCGTGAAAAACAGCCGGACCCGCGGATCGGCCAGAAGGGATTTGAGCCAGGATTTCTGCAGCCCGGTGAGGGGCGGTTTCAGCTGGTCGGGATGATGCAAAACAGGGGCGTAGGTTTTGTCCTCCCGCTGCTCAAACAGCGCCCAGCCGCCATCGGTGAGCTTGGGAACGATGGTGAGCGCGCTTTCGCGGTAGCTGTAGGCGCCGCAGACCGCGTCCATGTCCCGGCGCGTCAGAGGAGCGCGGGCGCCCGCCTCCAGCATTCGCCGCACCACATAATAGTAGCGCCCGTATATCTTATCAAACAATTCAGCAGCCATCAGATCTCCTCCCCGCTCTCTTCGCCGTTCCGGCAATACATTTCATACATTTTTTCCCAGTCATATGTGATCTTGGCCACTGCGAAGTGGTTGCTTCCCTGGATGTCCAAAATGCGGCCGGTAAAGGTTTTGACCCAGGAGAGCATCTCGTTGGTGTCAAAAAATGCACCGCTGTAGAGGTATTCATTTTCCCGGATCCGCTGGATTTCCCCGCCCCTGCCCTCCCGGTACAGACGGTCCAGCACATAGGTTTCCGTGGATTCATTTACATAAAATTTAATACAGATTTCCTCGAGACGCCCGCTGCCGGAAAAGGAGACGCCCCAGAGCCGGTCCAGATTGCGCTTCAGGAGGTCCTGCTTCCGGCTGTAGTCGGAGTGGATTTCCAGGGGCGTCACATCGCTCATGGAGTCCAGGCGCATATTGGTAAAACGCCGGGTATTTTCCTGGTACAGACACACGTAGCGCCTGCCGGTGCGGGTGCTTACGAAGATTTTGAGGGGCAGGCCCCGGCTCTGGAAAACGTTTCCGGTTCTGCCGCTGCGGTTGGTGAAGGCGATGGCGCGCCCCTGCTTCATGGCTGCCAGCACATTTGAAAGTACCCCATCTTCCAGTGTGTGGACGATGAAATGGTGTTTGAACTGGAAATGTTCATTGTCTGTCTCCTCACGGTCGAGGATGGTGCTGCCGACCACGCCGAAGGGGGCGACTCCCTGGAAAAATTTAACAGCCATCATCAAACGGTCCCAGACAGGAGAAGGAGCGGCCGTTTCCGGCGGGAGCAGAGGGGCCAGCCGGTAACGGAGCTGCTTTTTGTCCTTCACGGCCGACAGCAGACCCAGGGACTCGTATTCCTTTAGCTTGAGCCGCACCGTCTGACTGTCGAAGACCACGCCGTAGTCCGCGCAGATGCGGTCGCAGAGCTCCCCGGCCGTGAGACCGCCGGGGGGTGGGGAGCCGGTCTGTGCCGCCCTAGTCTGTACTGCCCCGGCCTGTGCCGCCCCGGTCTGTGCTGCCTCGGTCTGCGCCGCCCCGGCCTGTGCCATTCCGGCGTTCTCGTTCCCGTCCTCGATCATCTGGTCCAGCAGGAAAAAATGCAGCATCAGATCGTTGTCCGTGAAGCTCTTGGATTTCCAGGCCGTGTAGAGGGGATTCTGGGGGATTTCCTTGCTGTCCACGTTGATATACACATGTTTGCCCTTGGACGTGTAGTCCGCCCGGGTGTAATCCGCCAGCCAGCTCTCGATGCGGCGGCGCTCATTGTCGTAGGTGCGGGCGCTTTTGCCGTCAAATTCCGTGCGCGCCTTGAAACCGTATATGTAAAACTGCCGCATATAGTCGCGTATGCGGTCAAAATTCTTGATCAATTCCTGAAATTCTGCCATAATCCTCTCTCTTTATCCGACACGTGTCTGAAATGTGTTCCGCCTGAAGGCGGAGCGGGAGGTTCAAACGCGCTTTGTTGATGGCTGCAATGGTCCGACCGCCGGCGCAGCCTGCGGGGAACGTCTCAACGCCTTACGTGTTGAGGAGCAGATCGTCCCGGCTGAGCAGCATCTCGAAGGTGGCGTTTTTGGATTGGAGCAGGTGCTCGTACATGGCCTCGGCGGCGGCTTTCCAGTCCTTTTTTACGCAGGCCTTGACAATGGCCAGGTGTTCGCTGCGGGTGTCCTCCAGCCGCTGCACCGCCCGCTGGCCGGTGATGATGCGGATGCGCTGGTTCTGGTTGTTGATAATTTTAAAATTCTCCTGGATGTAGTGATTGGGCACCGCGTTGTTTAAAAAGTCGTGGAAATTGTCGTCGATGACAAAAAAGTTCTTGGAGTCCCGGGTCAGATCCATGCGCAGGAATTTCTGATAGTAATCCATCAGTACGTTCTCGTCCAGGGTGTATCCGTAGTTCTGAATGCTGTAAGGTTCGAGCAGCAGGCGCAGTTCGAAGAGGTTGTTCACCTCGCTGATGGACAGGCTGGATACAATAATCCCTTTTTTGGGCCGTATGGTAATCAGCCCCTCCTGCTCCAGCCGGCTTAATGCGTCGCGGATGGGCGTCCGACTTACGTTAAATGTTTCACAAAGTATCTCCTCGTTGAGCAGCATACCGGGGGAGTATTCACAGCTGATGATTTTCTCCTTAATGTTATTGTATGCCTGGGACTTCAAGCTTTTTTTCGTCATATTGGATAACGTCTCCTTCCAAAATATTGGATACATCTATAGTTCCATTATAGTAAAAAAAATGGTAAAAGCCAAGGGCGGAGCGAGAAAAATGTATGTGGGCGCCAGATTGGAAATGGTGATGAATACAATAAAATAACGCATTTGACAGGAAAAACAACGATATGTCTGATTGAAATTGGGGAAAAACGTAAAAATTAGTAAAAAGTTATAAAAATAACAAAGATCAAACCGGAAAATAGGATAATATTTAAATACACTATTGACAAGGAGCTGCAAATATTATAAATTATGATGTATACAACAGACGGAATCGCCGGTTGGAAGTATTGTGAAATTGAGAAGAAGGAGCTAATGCCACTATGAAAGCTGTGTTTATTGAGAACCCCGGCGAGGCGATGATAAGGGACATCCCGCGCCCGGCCAGAAAACCCGGAGAAGCCCTGTTAAAGCTGCTTTACGGGGGGATTTGCGGAAGCGATCTGGGCTCGTACCGGGGGACGTTTGCATATTTTTCCTATCCCAGAACGCCGGGACATGAATTTTCCGCGGAGATTGTGGAGATCGACGAGAACGACCGGGGGCTAAAACCGGGCATGGTTGTTGTATGCAACCCATATTTTAATTGCGGGGAGTGTTATTCCTGCAAACACGGCCTTGTGAACGCCTGTATGAGCAACCAGACCATGGGCGTGCAGCGCGAGGGGGCGTTTTCGGAATACATTACCATGCCGCTGGAACGCATTTACGACGGAAAAGGGCTGGAACCCATGGTGCTGGCTATCATCGAACCGCTCTGCATCAGCTACCACGGCGTAAAGCGGGCCGGTGTGAAGGGCGGGGACAAGGTGCTGATCGTGGGCGCGGGAACCATCGGAATCCTGGCCGCGGTGGCGGCCAAGCAGAAGGGGGCTGAAGTATACATCGCAGATGTGTCCCGGGTGAAGCTGGATTACGCCAGGGAATTCGGCGTGGACGGCGTGGTGCTGGCAGACGGGCCGGAGGCCTATGAGCGGGCTGTGAAGGAGATCACGGGGGGAAATGGATTCGATGTGACCATTGAGGCCGTGGGGCTTCCCTCCACCTTCCAGAACTGCATCGATGCGGCGGCGTTCGGAGGACGGATGGTGCTCATCGGCGTGGGCAAGGAAAACCTGGATTTCAACTTTACCATGATCCAGAAAAAGGAGCTGAACGTGTTCGGTTCCCGCAACGCATTGAAGCCGGATTTCCTGGAGCTGATCGATCTGGTGAAGGAGGGGAAGATACCGCTGAAAAAGATCATCACCGACGTCTACAAGTTCGACCAGGCGCCCAGAGCGTTTCAGGAGCTGAACGAGAATGCGGGACGGATGTTAAAGGTGATGATTGACTTTACGTGACAGGGAAACATGTAATTTACAGTATCGCCGGAACGGTAGAATGGCGAAGGAGAGGAACGGCATAACAGCCACAGGCGTCTTGCCGCCCGGAGCGGGAAAGGCGCGGTATGGATGGATCAGGAGGTACAGCATGCAGGAAGTTCTAAGAGGATTGGAGCCGGAGCGGGTATTCTGGTGGTTTGACCGGATTGCCCAGATTCCACATGGCTCGGGGCGGGAACAGGTATTGAGCGATTACATAAAGGAATATTTCCAAAAACTGGGGTTTCTCGTGACTCAGGACCGGCACTGGAATTTAGTCATCCGCAAGCCCGCCACAGAGGGGTATGAACAGGCCCCGGCCGTGATCCTGGAAGCTCATCTGGACATGGTGTGCGAGAAGGAGGCGGACAGCGGACACGATTTCGACAGAGATCCGATCCGCATCCTGCGGGACGGCGGCCGGTTGTATGCGGACAGAACCACCCTGGGGGCGGACAACGCCACGGGCGTGGCCTTTGCGCTCAGCATTCTGGAGTCGGAGACAGCGGTCCATCCTGCGCTGGAGGTGGTGCTGACCACCGGCGAGGAAGCCGGGCTGACCGGGGTGAAGCAGCTGGATTTCGACTCCCTAAAGGGCCGGGTGGTGATGAATCTGGATTGCAGCGACGAGGGAATCGTGGTGGGCTGCGCCGGAGCCTCGGTGGTCCGGCTGGAGCTTGCGGGAGAGTTTGAGCGCACCCGCAGAGAGCAGCAATTCTACGAGTTGCGGGTGTCCGGGCTTTTGGGCGGGCACTGCGGGCTGCACATCGGCCTGGGACGGGGCAACGCCAACGTGATTCTCGGGCGGGCGCTGGCCGCGGCGTCCCGCACAGGCGGGTTCTGCCTGGTCCGGGTGGAGGGCGGAACCCAGAACGGGGCTATCTGCCGGGAGGCAAAGGCTGTGTTCGCGGTGGAACAGGGGGACATGACAGCGGTGGAACAGGCTGTGGCGGAATGCACACGGGAGCTGAAGCATGAGCTGGAGGGTGTGGACCCGGGATTGGAGATTGAACTGGAAAAAATACCCAGAGAAACCGCCGTATTATCCCAGGAGGACAGCGCGGCTTACGTGAGCCTGATCAATCTGTTGCCGTCGGGCGTGCTGGAGATGGAGCGGGACGATGAGGGGGAAGCGGAAGAACCGTCCGCCCTGCGTATCACCATGAACCGTCTCCCGGAAACCTCCTGCAACATCGGTATAGTTTATATGGAAGGGAGCCGGATCTGCATTCACTGCAACTGCCGCAGCAGTTACGGCAGCAAGAAGCGCTGGCTGCAGGAGAAATGCCGCCTCCTTGCCGCCTGCCACGGGCGGACGGCGTATTCGGTGCTGACCGATTACCCGGAGTGGGAGTTCAACCCGGACAGCCGTCTGGCCCGGCTGATCTGCCGGGAGTACCGGGCGCAGACGGGGGAACCCCTGCTGGTGGAGCGCTCCCACGGGGGCAACGAGTGCGGCACATTCAGCAAACGGCTTCCCGGGGCGGATATCGTGTGCATGGGGACGAAGATCCACCACGCCCACTCGCCCAGGGAATGGGTAGGCATCGATGTGATTCAGAAGGAATACCGTCTGCTGCTGGGCGCGCTGAGAGCGATGAAGGATTATGAGAGACAGGAGGATAAGAGCCAATGTACGAGTGTTTAAAAGGGCTGGAGCCTGCGAGGGTGTTTGAGCTGTTCGGGGAGCTGTGCCGGATTCCCCACGGTTCCAAAAACGAGAAGGCGATCAGCGATTATATCTGCCGGTTCTGCGAGGACCGGGGACTGGAGGTCTGGCAGGACGAGGCGTACAACCTGATCATCAAAAAGGACGCCACACCGGGTTATGAAAATGCCCCCACGGTCATTCTCCAGGCCCACCTGGACATGGTGTGCGAGAAAAATGCCGGAACGGACCATGATTTTACCAAGGACCCCATTCCGGTTCTGCGGGACGGCGACCGCATCTACGCGGATGGAACCACTCTGGGAGCGGACGACGGCACGGGCGTGGCCTTCGCCATGGCGGTGCTGGAGGCGGACGACATTCCCCACCCACGCCTGGAGGTGGTGCTGACCGCGGACGAGGAAGCAGGGATGAGCGGAATCAAGGCCATCGACTTTTCGAAGATTACGGGCCGGGTGATCGTTAATCTGGATTGCAGCGACCAGGGCATCGTGGTGGGCTGCGCCGGTTCCGCGGTAATCCGGCTGGAGCTGCCGGTGGAGCGCGAGGCGGTCCCGGGCAACTGGGAGTGCGGGGAGCTTCAGATCCGCGGCTTAAAAGGCGGCCACAGCGGCCTGGATATCACCAAGGAGCGGGGAAATGCCAACGTGCTGCTGGCCAGAATCCTTTCCTCCCTGGCGGAGACCTGCCGGGTGCGGATGGGCGGCTTTCACGGCGGACTTCAGACCAACGCCATCTGCCGGGAGGCGGAGGCGAAGATCGCATTTCCGGCGGAACGCCGGGGGGAGGTGGAAACCTGCCTTGAGGAGTGGGAGCGTATTCTGAAAAAGGAGTTTAAGATCAGCGACCCGGACGTGCGGGTCGTACTGGCGGAACCGGCCGAGGGCTGGGGTATGCTGACGCTGGAGAGCCAGGAGAAGCTGTTGGACGCCATGTTGAATATTGACTGCGGCGTGATCGCCATGAACGCGGAGGTTCCGGGAGTCCCTGAGACCAGCGGCAACATCGGCGTGGTGACCACGGAAAGCGGGAATGTGGTGATCCGCACCCTGTACCGCAGCTGCTACGACAGCAAAAAGCAGTACGTGGTGGACAAGAACCGCCGTCTGGCCCGCCTGCTGGGAGCGGAATTTTCCGTGGAATCCAGCTCGCCGGAGTGGGAATACAAGGCGGACAGCCGCTTAAGCGCCCTGATCCAGAGAATCTATGAGAAACGGTTTGGCAAAAAGCTGGCGGTGGAGGTGTCCCACGGGGGCAATGAGTGCGGCGCGTTCTTCAAGGCGTTTCCGGACGCGGACATCGTCTGCACGGGAACCCAGATCATAGGAGCCCACACGCCGGATGAGAGCGTGCTGGTCAGCATCGTGCAGAAGGAGTGGGAGATGCTCTGCCTGACCCTAAAGGGGATGCTGGAGTATTAGGCGAAGGCCGGCGGCTGGGCAGCGTTGCAGCCGCCGGAAGTAGAACAGTTTAAAGCGGCGAAAGGCCGTTTTGATAAAAAGAAGAAAAAACGGAGGAAAAAACATGAAAAAAGCATTATCACTGGTATTAGCTGCGGCAATGACACTGTCTCTGGCAGCCTGCGGCTCCTCGGGCGGCAGCACACAGGCGCCTGCGACCACACCGGCCCAGACCGAGGCCGGCTCCAAGGCTGAGGGCGGAGAGAGCCAGGCGGGAAGCGAAGCGGCAACCGAGGCTCCGGCGGCCAACTTTAAGATCGGCATCCTGACCTCCACGGTCTCCCAGGCCGAGGAGGAGTACCGCGCGGCCGAGGCCGTAAAGGAAAAATACGGCGATATGATTATCCACCAGACCTTCCCGGACAAGGCGGCCAGCGAGCAGGAGACCACCATCTCCATCGCCCTGTCCCTGGCGGCCGACCCGGATGTGAAGGCCATTATCTGCAACACCGCTATGGAAGGAACTGCGGCGGCAATGGAAAAGGTGCGCGAGAAACGCCCGGACATCCTGCTGTTAGCAGGCGTTCCCAGCGAGTCCCCGGACGTGATCTGTGCGGCTGCTGACCTTGTGTTCCATCCCGACGTTGCCAACATGGGCACCGCGGTTGCGGAAGCAGCCGCTGAGATGGGCGCTACCACAGTGGTGCACTACTCCTTCCCCCGCCATATGGCGCAGCCCTTAAACATTGCCCGTCACGACAACATGAAGGCAAAATGTGAGGAGCTGGGACTGAAGTTCGTGGACGGAACCTCCCCCGACCCCATGAGCGACGCCGGAATCGCTGCAACCCAGCAGTATATTCTGGAGGACGTGCCGCGTAAGGTGGAGGAGTACGGAGCCGACACCGCGTTCTTCGGAACCAATGCGGGGCAGCAGGAGCCCATGTGTAAGGCCGTGTTCGAGGCCGGAGCCATTTACCCCATGCCCGACAACCCCAGCGTGTTCTACGCCTTCCCCGGCGCACTGGGAATCGAAGTGCCGGAGGATCACAAGGGCGATGTAGACTACATGAGAGATCAGATCAGCGCCAAGCTGGCTGAAAACAACATGACGGGCCGCATGGGCGCATGGAGCGCTCCCATGCACACCATGTTCATCAACTGCGCGGTTCAGTACGCCATGGATTACTGCAACGGCACCTTTACCGAGCGCGCGGACATGGAGCATTTCACGCAGATTTTCTCTGACTTCGCAGGCGGCGACGTGAGCGTGCGGGTGTACGAGGACATCGAGAGCGGAAAGACCTATGACAACTTCTTCGTGGTGCTGGGTAAGTTCATCACCCTGTAATAAAACGGCAACAGAGTAAAAACAGGAGATTGCCTTCCGGCCGGGAGGCAGTCTCCGCGTTTGAGGCAGTTAATGTACGAATCGGAAAAGAAAGAGGGTTTTATATGGCCAAGCAGGCGCTCCTCCATTTTAAAAATGTAAAAAAAAGCTTCTCGGGAAATGTAGTGCTGTCCGGCGTGGATTTTGAGATCTTCCCGGGACAAATCGTGGCGCTGGCAGGTGAAAACGGGGCCGGCAAGTCCACGCTGATGAATATTTTATTTGGAATGAACGTGATACAGGAGACCGGCGGTTACGAGGGGGAGATCATTTTTGAGGGGAAACCCGTGAAAGTCCAGTCCCCGGAGGACGCCATGGCGCTGGGGATCGGCATGGTACACCAGGAATTTATGCTGCTGCCAGGTTTTACGGTGGCGCGCAACATTAAGCTGAACCGGGAGAACGTTAGACCCAACCTGGTGAGCCGGGTGGCGGGAAAACGGTTCGAGCTTCTGGACAATCCCCGCATTGTGGAGGAGGCGTCCGGAGCCCTTCACAAACTTGGAATGGAAATCAATCCGGAAGTGACGGTTGACAAGCTTCCGGTGGGACATATGCAATTTGTGGAAATTGCCAGGGAGATCGACAAGAGCAATTTAAAGCTTCTGGTTCTGGACGAGCCCACCGCCGTGTTGACGGAGAGCGAGGCGGAGCGGTTCCTCAAATGTATCCGCCAGGTGGCGGACGAGGGCATCGCGGTCATCTTCATCAGCCACCGGCTGGACGAGGTGATGACCCTGGCGGACTCCGTGGTGATTCTGCGGGACGGGCAGATGGTATTTGACGAGAAAACGAAGAATACCAGCAAGAACCAGATCGCGGAGCTGATGGTGGGCCGCAAGCTGGAGGCGGACAGCATGATCAATGTGAACCGCAGCTTTGAGAACAGCGATATTATCCTGGACATTGAGCACCTGAGCGTGAGTATGCCCGGGGAGCGGACGAAGGACGTGTCCTTAAAGGTGCGCAGAGGGGAAATACTGGGCATCGGCGGTCTGGCGGGCCACGGCAAGACCAGTATTTCCAATGGTATTTTCGGCATGTATCCGGCCAGGGGCAAGGTGCGCTATAACGGGCAGGAGCTGGCCTTTACCCGGGTGGGCGAGGCATTGAATAAGGGCATGGCCTTTGTGTCTGAGGACCGCAAGGGAGTGGGCCTGCTGTTGGACGAATCGATCGCCCTCAATATGGTCTATACAGATATGAAGGTGAACCGGAGGTTTCTGAAAAAGTATGGATTTTTCAGCCTGTTTGACGGTAAGAGCGCGGAGAAGACCGTGGAGGAGATGATCGGGGAGCTGGATATCCGCTGCACCGGCTCCAAACAGCTGGTGGGGCGGCTCTCGGGCGGCAACCAGCAGAAGGTCTGCATGGCCCGGGCGCTGATCACCAAGCCGGATCTGCTGTTCGTGTCCGAGCCCACCAGGGGAATCGACATCGGGGCCAAGCAGATTTTGCTGAATTACCTGGTGAAGATCAACAAGGAGCTGGGGATCACCATTGTGATGACCTCCAGCGAGTTAAATGAGCTGCGCACCATCTGCGACCGGATCGCCATCATCGGCTCCGGCGTGGTTCAGGGAATACTGAAACCCGAAGCCCCGAATGTGGACTTTGCGCTGCTGATGTCGGGAGAAAAAGGAGGAGACCCATCATGACCGCTGTTAAGAATTCACTGAAATCCTTCGGATTTCCGCGCCTGATCATCATGGCGTTCCTGCTTCTTCTGATTATGATGATGTTTGTGCTGGGAATTCCGGCGCCGCTGACATTTTCCCAGTGCATCGTCCGGGTGGGCATCAATATGATCCTGTCCCTGGCCATGGTGCCGGGCATCATGGCGGGCACGGGCATGAACTTCGCGCTGCCCCTGGGGATCGAGTGCGGGCTGTTGGCCGGTATGATCAGTCTGCAGTACAACATGACGGGCGTGGGCGGCATTTTTATCGCAATGGCCATTTCCGTGCCCTTCAGCGTGGCGGCGGGCTGGGCCTACAGCCAGCTGGTGAACCGGGTGAAGGGAAGCGAGATGATGGTGTCCACCTACATCGGATTTTCGGTGGTGGCTCTGATGTGTATCGGATGGCTGATTCTGCCATTTAATCATCCTTCCATCGTCTGGCCCATTGGCGACGGGCTGCGGACTACCATCACCCTGGAGGCCTGGTATGACCGGGCGCTGAACAATCTGTTAGCCTTTAAGGTGTTTGGGGTGGAGATTCCGGTGGGACTGATTCTGGTGATCGGGCTGTTCTGTTTCCTCATCTGGCTGTTTATGAGAAGCCACTTGGGGCTGATGATGAAGGCGGTTGGCTCCAATCCCAATTTCGCCCGCAGCAACGGCGTGAAGGTGGACAATATGCGCACGATGGCGACCATTCTCTCCACTGTGCTCGGCGGTATCGGCATCATTATTTACGCCCAGGGCTTCGGATTTTACCAGCTTTACAACGCGCCTCTGATGATGGCGTTTCCGGCCATCGCGGCGGTGCTGATCGGAGGGGCGACTCCCAGCCGTATCTCTATCTTCAACGTGGTGCTGGGAACCATTATGTTTCAGAGTATGCTGACCATCGCTACACCGGTGGCCAACAGCCTGATTCCTGAGGGCAACCTGTCCGAGGTGGTGCGCACCATCGTCAGCAACGGCATCATTTTATATGCCTTATCCCGTATGCAAGGAGGGAAACGATAATGGGGAATGAGAAAAAACACAAAGCGGGGGTCTTTCTGGAAAAGCTCCTGATCAACAACGCCGTGACCATCCTGTTCTGCATCATCTGCGTGGCGGGCATTATTTTGGCAAAACAGCCCTTGTCCTTTATTGTGGGGGAGATTTCCACGCGTCTGTTCCGCAATCTGATTCTGATTCTGGCTCTGCTGGTGCCGGTGTGGGCGGGCATGGGACTGAACTTTAGCATTGTGCTGGGGGCAATGTCGGCGCAGATCGGGATTATTGTGGCCACCAATTTCTCGGTATCCGGGTTCGCCTGCCTGATGGTGTCCTTTATCGTGAGCATTCCGCTGTCGCTGCTGTTCGGCAATCTGACCGGGCGTCTGTTCAATCAGACCAAGGGGCAGGAGATGATCACCGGTATGATTTTGGGATTTTTTGCCAAGGGGATTTATGACCTGGTGTTTATGTTTTTGTGCGGGCCGGTGATTCCGATTAAAAACCAGACGCTGCTTCTGACCAATGGGATCGGTCTGACGACGCCCATTAACCTGGAGGCGGATACCAAAGGGGCTATTAATAAGATGTGGTCCATGTCGCTGGATCAGGCGATTGGGTGGGGCTTGATTGTCCTGCTGGCGGTTCAGGTGGCGGTGCTGGCGTATAAGATTGGCGTGAAGCGTGAGAAAATACGCTGGGCGGGGCAGTACAAGCTGTATTTGACCGCGGCGCTTCTGGCGGCATTTAAGGTTCTGTGCGCTGCGTCAAAGACGGTGCTGTTTGCGCTGCAGTTTACGGATGTGCCGGTGGTGACGGGGATTTTGATTTTCTGTGTGTGTATTTATATCACATTTTTGAGCAGGACCAAGCTGGGTAGCGATATCAATGCGGTAGGGCAGAATATGAATATTGCGGTGTCCATGGGAATACCGGCGGATAAGATCCGTATTACGGCGATTATGATTTCCACGCTGCTGGCCGGATTGGGGCAGTTGATTTTTATTCAGGATATCGGCAATTTTACGACGTATACGGCACATGAGAACGTGGGCACGTTTGCGATTGCGGCGCTGCTGGTGGGCGGAGCTTCGATTAAGAAGGCGACCATCGGGCAGGCGGTGCTGGGGGCGCTGCTGTTCCATACCATGTTTATTATTTCGCCGATTGCGGGTAAGAATCTGTTTGATAATGCGCAGCTGGGAGAGTATTTCAGGGTGTTTGCGTGTTATGCGGTTATCGCGGTGGCGCTGGCGCTGCATGCGTGGAAAACGGTTATGGCAAAGCGGGTGGATGATAGTGAGAGCGAGGCGTTGGAGGAGAAGGAGGCGCAGAGGGCGGCGTGATGCATCCGTTCGTGAGAGCCAGAAAAGCGGGGCCGGAGACTCTCAGCACTGCGTATTGCAACTCCTCGTGCATATAGCCCCCGCTATCCACACCAGAACTGCGCCTGCGAATCTAGCCGTAGGCCCCACTACGCCGTCGATTCGCAGACACACTTCTGGTGCGGATATCAGGCACTCTATGCACGAGCACTTACGGTACGCAGTACTAGACTCTCCCACCACGGAGCCCTGGAACCTCCTCCCCCGCTCCCCTGCCTCTCACGAACGCCAACACCCCCTATCACATACCCCCTCTCCCTCTTCCCCTATAAGCCCCCTTAATCACCCCTTATCACCCCACCTTATCCCATCGTGCAAGCCCACAAAAAAAATTTCACCTGTTTGTGCACTTGAACAAGATATTAATTTCCTGTCGCATTTCATTGAAAGAAGTCACTCAAAATGATATGATATCCTCATAATAAACAAAAAAGAAACAGATATTTAGGAAGATACTGGACAATATAGTATCTTCCTTTCCTGATCAGGAGGAAGCGCCTATGCCGGATTCCGTATTAACCCGTTATTCCTGCCGCGAATTCACACCCGACCCGGTCACCGGGGAACAGCTGCGGGCCATCGTGCGCGCAGGGATGCAGGCCCCCACCGCCAAGAATGAACAGCCCTGGGAATTTCTGGTTGTGCAGTCGGAGCAGGGCAGGGAAGCGCTGGCCGCGTCCAGCCCCTACGCCGGGAGCTGCCGCAGAGCGCCTGTGGTGATCGTGGCGCTGGCGGATTTGAACCGGATTTCGCCGGAAAGTCCCTGGTGGGTACAGGACATGAGCGCCTGCGTGGAGAACATGCTCATCGAGGCCGTGGAACAGGGCCTGGGCGGCGTGTGGCTGGGAATGTATCCCAGGCAGGACCGGGTCAGCGCCATCCGGCAGGCATTTGAACTGCCGGAGAACCTGATCCCCTTCGCAGCCGTTCCGGTGGGACATCCGGCGGGGGAGCAGAAGGCAAAGGACCGCTTTGACCCCAAGCGCATCCGCTGGGAAAAATGATCCTCCCGCCGGAGCGCCGAAACGTACTGAAAACCAGCGCCTTCCAATCACCATCGCCGGGCGTTGCCCTTTCATGAGGAGCGATTATGAGTGTATATTTGTCGGTAGCCCAGGCCCAGAATATCGTGTTCGAGCTGATGGAGATCGTGCCAAAGGGAGTCAGCGTAGCCGATGAAAACGGCTGCATTATCGCCAGCTCCAGCGCCGCGTTCCTGGGAAAGTCCTCCAGGCTGGCCAAGGAATGCATCGAGCAGGCCGGCCAGCTCCAGTCCTACAATGAGCGGCATTATGAGGGAAATACCACCGCCACGCCGCTGTTCTTCCGGGACATCTGCGTGGGAGCCATTATCATGACCGGGGACCCGGAGCGGATCAAGCGGCTGACCTCCATCGCCAAGGCGGTGGGCGAGAGCGTGATCTGCCAGCCCTATTTCAACAATCCCGACCAGACCAGCTACGTCATGTATTTCGAGTACCTGACGGAGTGGCTGAACAATACGGAGGAGTACACCCTGCCCTTTATCCGCAGGGGCGTGCGCCTGGGAATCGATGTGACGCAGCCGTACTATACGGTGGTGCTGGACGGCATCTGGAACCCGGTCAGCGCCCAGAAGGCGGTGGAGCGGATTCTCAGCGGACCCAACTATTACCTGTGTCACAACAACAGCTGCCTGGTGCTGATCCTGCAGGAGGGAACCGACGAGTCGGTGCTCCGGCAGGTGGCGGCCCTGTTCCACGACATCAAGATCGCGGTGGGCAGCGTGGAGACCAGTCTGAACCGCTCCTTTGTGGTGGCCCAGAACGCCCTGTTTGCGGGCAAACGCCTCCACCCTCAGAAAAATATCTATGATTACCGGGATTACGAGTTCGCCTACGCCCTCTCGAAAATCCAGGACCTCAAAGTCAAAAAAGGCGTGTTGGAGCTGTTTGAACAACCTCAGCACGCGGACCTGCTTCAGACCCTGGAGATGTACATCCAGGAGAGCGGCAACTCCGCGGAGGTGATCCACAAGCTGTTCATCCACCGCAACACCCTGAAATACCGGCTGGACAAGATTCAGGAGTTGACCGGAAAGAACCCCAGAAGTTTCCAGGACCTGTTTTATCTCTATGTCCTGTACGTCCTGTACCGCCTGTCCAAGTGACGGTACAGGGGTACCAGGCGGACTGCGCCATACAATGATTCCGCCCTCATAACGGATACAATATACAATGTACATGTTCTGAAAATGAACCCCCAACCATGTGAGTATTCGGCCGGTTTCCGGCTGATAAGTGTTATACAACCAAAGGAGGATAAAGATGAAGAAGTGTGGAAAGAAGCTCATCGGTTTGCTGATGGCGGTGGCCATGGTCTCGACTATGGCGCTCAGCGGATGTAAGGAGAAGGCGCCGGAGACTACGGCGGCTGAGACGAAGGCCCAGACGGAAGCCGAACAGAATACGCCGGAGGCGGCGGGAACCGAGAGCGCGGGCGGGGAGAGCCAGGCCCAGGCGGACGGCAAGGATCCCAACCGCCTGATCAAAATCGGTTTCCTGTTCAGCAACGTGATCAGCACGGACGCGTGGGCTCAGACCCATGAGAACGCCAGGTTGTACCTGGAAGAGAACTGCGAGAACGTGGAAACCTTCAAGGTGGAGAATATCGCGGGCGGCGCGGACTGCGAGCGCGTGATGAGAGAGTACATAAACGACGGCTGCGAGATCATCGTGGGCACGTCCTTCGACTATTTGGACTACATGCTGGCTCTGGCCGACGAGTATCCGGACATCGCGTTTATCAACGGCTCCGGTTATGAGACCAAGGACAACCTGTCCGTTTACATTGCCAAGCTGGAGCAGGGGCGTTACCTGACCGGCATGATGGCGGGCGAGCTGACGGAAGTGGACAAGATCGGCTACTGCTCCAGTATCCCCTTCCCGGATCCCATCAAACAGCTGAACGGCTTTGCAGCGGGTGTGGCAGCCACCAACCCGGACGCCAAGGTAGTGACCCTGTGGTCCAACTCCTTTAACGATCCCACCACCGACGCCCTGTGCGCCAACACCCTGATCGACCAGGGCTGTGACCTGATCTGTATCGACTTAAGTTCCTCCGCGGTAGCGCAGGTCTGCGAGGAGCGCGGCGTGAAATTCATCGGCAGCTCCGTGGATATGCGGGAATTCGCACCCACGCAGCAGCTCACCTCCAACTGCTGGACCTGGGGCCCCTGGATGGCCAAACAGGTTGAGGCGGTCCGCGAAGGCAGCTTTAAGGGCGCCTGGTGCGAGCTGGATATCAACGACGGTGCCATCAGCCTGGCGGATTACAGCGACGCGGTTCCTCAGAACGTGATCGATATGATCGAGGAGCAGAAGCAGAAATTCATGGACGGCGAGGAAGTCTTTGTAGGCCCGCTGTACGACAACACCGGAAAGCTGCGGGTGCCCGAGGGCGAGTCCCTGACCGGCGAGGCGGCCAACAGCATGCAGTGGTTCCTGCCTAACGTGATCGACAACTGGGCAGATAAACCGGTAGATTAAACGAAGGCAGCAGGCGGATCAGACAGCGCCGGGGTGGGCGAAAGACTTAACAGCCCGCCCCGGCCTTTTGATTCCGAGCAGGAAGGAAGAAGGTAAATGGCTGAAATTGCAACGGTAGAAATGAAACAGATCCGCAAGGAGTTTCCCGCTACGCTGGCCAACGACAACGTTGATTTCACCGCCTACAAAGGGGAAATCCATGCGCTGCTGGGGGAAAACGGCGCCGGAAAAAGCACCCTGATGAACATCCTAACCGGCGTGTTAAGGCCGGACGGCGGGGAAATCCTGATTAACGGAGCGCGGGTCTCCATGAAGTCGCCGGGGGACGCTCTGGCGCTGGGAATCGGTATGATTTACCAGCATTTTAAGCTGGTGAAGCCCTTTACGGTGGCGGAAAACATCGTGCTGGGCATGGAGCAGGTAAAAATCCTCAAAAAGCAGGCCCTGGAGCAGCAGGTGAAGGCCCTGTCCGAGGAGTATAAAATCGACATCAATCCCGCCTCGGCCATATGGCAGCTGTCCATCGGCGAACAGCAGCGGGTGGAAATTTTAAAGGTGCTGTACCGCAAGGCCAATATCCTGATTCTGGACGAGCCCACGGCGGTTCTGACCCCGGACGAGGTGAGGGAGCTGTTCGGCACCCTGCGCAACATGGCCGCCATGGGCTGCACCATCATTTTCATCACACACAAGATGAACGAGGTGATGGAGTTCGCGGACCGGATCACGGTGCTGCGGGACGGCCGCCTGGTGAAGGCCCTGAAAAAGGAGGAGACCACGGAGCAGGAGCTGGCCCAGCTGATGGTGGGCCGGGAAATCTCCATGGGACGCCGGAACACGGAAAATACCACCAGGAACGAGGCGATCCTGCGGGTTAAGGGCCTGACCGTGCTAAACGACAAGAAGCTGAAGGCGGTGAACGATCTGAGCTTTGACCTGTACGCAGGGGAAATCCTGGGGATCGCGGGGGTGTCCGGAAACGGGCAGAAGGAGCTGATGGAGGCGCTGGCCGGATTAAGGCCCACCGTGTCTGGCCATTTGGAAGTCCGGGGGGAGGACATTTCCAGGTCCTCGCCCAGGGAGCGGATCGGCCGGGGCGTGGCCTTTATCCCGGAGGACCGCTACGGCTTCGCGCTGATCAAGACCATGACCGTGACGGAAAACGCCAGCCTAAAATGCTACCGCAAGCCGGAGTTCTGCCGCAGGGGCGTGCTCAATTACCGGAAGCTGGAGCAGCAGGCCGGGCGGTTTATCGAGGAATTTGAGATCAAGGTGGGCGGGCCTAAGAGCCTGGTGCAGAGTATGTCCGGCGGAAACGCCCAGAAGCTGATTCTGGCCCGGGAGACGGCGGAGAACCCGTCGGTCATCCTGGCCAGCTACCCGGTGCGGGGACTGGATATCAAGGCCACGGAGAGCATCCACAAGATCCTGGTCCAGGAGAAGTCCCGGGGGGCAGGCGTGCTGCTGGTTTCCGAGGACCTGGACGAAATCTTCCAGCTCAGCGACCGTGTGGCCGTGATGTACGAGGGAACATTTATGGGGATTCTGCCCGTGGGCGAGGTCGGTCTGGAACAGATCGGCATGGCTATGGCGGGAGCGGCCCGGTTAGGGGGTGAGGCGTGATGGAAGAGACAATCAAACGGCAGAGAGCGTTGACGCTTGTAAAGCGCATGGAGACCCCGGGCTGGTTTAAAATCGCGGTGCCGGTGGCCTCCATCATCGGAGGTTTCCTGTTTTCGGCCATATTTCTGATGGCGGCGGGGGAGTCGCCCATCAAAGTGTACTCCGTGATGTTCGGCGGGGCCTTCGGCTCCCTTTACGGTCTGGGGGAGACCGTGGTGAAAATGATTCCCCTGATGATCGTTTCCGTGGGCGTGTCCTTTGCCTTTAAGATGCAGATTTGGAACGCCGGAGGCGAGGGCCAGCTGCACATCGGGGCGGCGGCCGCCACCTACGTGGTGCTGCACCTGCAGGGCTATGACAAGAAAACCACCCTGACCGCCGCGTTTCTGGCCGCCTTTATCTGCGCGGGCCTTTACGGCCTGATCCCGGCTATTTTAAAGGTAAAATGGAAGGTGAACGAGCTGATCACCTGCCTGATGTTAAACTACGTGGGCACCCTGTTCATTTCCTGGCTGATCCAGGGGCCCTGGAAGGATCCTACGGGCTTCGCCTTCCCGCGCACGGAAAAATTCCCCAGAGTCGGGGAGATGCCAACCTTTTTCGGCACGCGCATCCACGCAGGGGTGGTGATCGGCGTGGTCATCGCGCTGATTCTCTGGTTCATTCTGGCCAAGACCAAGTGGGGATATGAGATCAAGCTCATCGGCACCAATCCCAGGGTGGCCGAGTACGCCGGAATCCCGGTGAAGCGCTACGTGCTGGCTGTGATGTTCGTCAGCGCCGGAATCGCCGGTCTGGCCGGTATGTCCGAGGTGTGCGGCATCACACACCGCCTCCAGGCCAATTTCGCGGCCCAGGTGGGCCCGTCGGGAATGACCATCGCCTATCTGGCCCAGTGCCATCCCCTGGGGGCCGTGCTGGTGTCCTTCCTGTTCGGAGCGCTGCTTGTGGGCGGCAATACCATCCAGAAGCTGGGACTTCCGGTCTCCACGGTGCAGATGATTCAGGGTTCCATCCTGTTCTTTGTGGCGGCGGGAACCATGTTCATGAATTACCGGATTGTTTGGAAAGAAAGGTAGGGTTTGTCATGGTACAAGTGATTTTATTGGCGACATTGACGGCCGCAGTGGCCCAGGGCACACCTCTGCTCATCACCGCGCTGGGGGAGATCATGACGCAGCGCTCCGGCGTTCTGAACCTGGGGCTGGAGGGCATGATGCTCATCGGAGCCGCGGCTTCCTTTATCGCGCTGGTCAACACCAACAGCCTGATTCTGGCGGTGCTCATCGGAGCGCTGTGCAGCGGTCTGCTGGCCCTGGTCCACGCGTTTCTGTCCATCACCTGCCGGGTCCACCAGGTGATCTGCGGCCTGGCCCTAAATATTTTCGCAGGGGGCTTAAGCGGTTATCTGGGCAAGGACTACAACGGCATCGCGGCGCCCAAGGTGTTGCCCAGCTTTCGGATTCCGCTGCTGGCGGACATCCCCTATGTGGGAGAAATCTTCTTTCACCAGAACCTGCTGGTCTACTTATCCTACGCGCTGGTGATCGGCCTGACCTATATGATTTTCCACACCCAGACGGGGTTAAAGCTGCGGGCCTGCGGCGAGAATCCGGCGGCGGCCTACTCCATGGGCGTGAACGTCAACCGCACCCGGTATATCTACGTGGTGCTGGGCGGGATGCTGGCCGGGATCGGCGGTTCCTTCCTGATTCTGAGCACAGTGCCCAGCTGGGTGGAAAATATGACCGGCGGGCGCGGCTGGATTGCCCTGGCCATCGTCACCTGCGCCATGTGGAAGCCCGGCGCGGCCATGGTGGCGGCCTACGTGTTCGGCGGAGTGGAGGCGCTGGCCTACCAGCTTCAGGCCGTCAGCGTGAACGTGTCGCCGGTGCTGTTAAAAATGATGCCCTACGCGGCCACCGTGGTGGTGCTGGTAGCGGTATCCATCGCCAACCGGGACAAGGGAGCCGCCGGGCCGGAGGCCCTGACCACGCCCTTTGTGGCTGAGGACAACTAGCGGCTGGTGAAGGCGGGGGAGCGAAGGCGCGGATCATTGCGTCCGGCACGGCCCGAATGCGCAGCTGCGCTCCGCCCGCCGGTGTACGCCATAACAGGAGGATTTGACAGATGGAAGAGAGAGAATTGACAGAACAGGGGGAGGCGTTCATCCGCGGCTGGTACGCGCGCATCGACGCCAAGGTCCCCTTTGAGGAGATCGCCGGGGACACGGCGGGCGAGAGCCTGATTGTGGATTTCCCGGGCAATCCGCTGGATTTTTGTGGATTTAAGAGCTGGTATGAGGGGCAGTGCCGCGATTTCACGGGCCGTCACCAGCTCCACACCGTCCGGGTGTCCGGCAGCGATACGGAAATGGAAATTTTTTCTGAGATTACCTGGACAGCGGAAAAAACAGAGGGGGGAACGCTGACGCTCTACCCCAACGTGACCCTGAAGCTGGTTAAGGACGGCGGCTGGAAGGTGCGCTATTACGGTTGCGTGGACCGGAAGTAAGAATAAAAACAGAGGAGTTATAACGATGAATAAAAAGAAATTCGACGGCAGTATCAGTGAGATTATGGTGGCCTATAAACCCAACGGGGATCTGGATTTCGAGCCGGTAAAGAAAATGGTGGAGTTCCAGGTGGAGAACCACATCGACGGCCTGTTTATGGGCGGCCTTTCCACCCAGACTTATCTCCTGAGCATGGAGGAGAAAAAGCAGGTGTGCGCGGAGCTGATGAACGCCGCAGCGGGCCGGGTGCCGGTGATGATGAACGTGATGGAGGACTCCATCCGGGACGCAAAGGAGCTGGTGGAGGCTTACATGGAGATCGGCGTGGACGCCGTGTGCATTTCCCAGCCCTCCGTGTTCCCCTATACGGAGCAGGCCCTGTACGAGTTTTTCGACGAGGTGATTCCCGCAGAATACCCCACCTACATCTACAACGTGCCGCAGACCGGCAACACCCTGTCCCCAAGGCTGACGGCGCGCATCGCCAACAACCATGCCAACGTGCTGGGCTACAAGGACAGCACCCAGAACATTTCCGGCCTGCAGGATCTGATCAGCCAGGTGAAGAACCCGGACTTCCAGTACATCGCGGGCAGCGACGCCATGACGCTTCCCATGATGGCTCTTGGCGGCGTGGGCGTGATCTCCGCCATCTCCGTGCCCTTCCCCAAGGTGGTGTTAGACATCACGGACAAGTTCTTTGCCGGGGATTTTGAGGGCGCGCTGAACGCGCACCGGTTCTCCATGAGAGTGCGCAAGCTGTTAAAGACCGCCACGGACATGAACGGCTACTACTATGCCTGCGAGCTGCTTGGAATGCCCTTTAACGGCACCCGCATGCCCAAAAACATGACCATGGTGACGGATGAGCAGAAAATGATCATCAAGACCGGGCTTCAGGAAATGAAGCTTATATAAGGGGGCGGGATAAAGTGGACAGACGGGTTGTAGTGCTGGGCAGTTGCAGCGTGTGCCATGTGTTCGCCTCGCCGAATCTGCCGAACCGGGGCGAGACGGTGATCGGGGACGATTACCACATCGTGGTGGGCGGAAAAGGCTCCGGCCAGGCCATCGTGGCCTGCCGCCTGGGCAGCGAGGTGTTTATGCTGGAGCACCTGGGAGACGACGCCTACGGGCGCAGGGAGAAAGAGTCCTACCGGGAGATGGGCATCCACACGGAGTATGTGTATCTGGATAAGGACTGCCCCACCGGCACAGGAGGCATTTTCCTGGACGCCCAGGGGCAGAATAAGATTATCATTGTGCCGGGAGCCAACAGCAATGTGAGCTGCCGGGATATCGACAATATGCGGGAGGTGTTGCAGGAGGCCAAGATTCTGGGGACCCAGTTCGAGGTTCCGGCCGCCACCGTGGACTACGCCATCCGCACGGCGGACGGGATGGGAGTGCGGACCCTGCTGGATCCCGCGCCGGTGACGGCCTTTGACGAGAGCCTGTACCCACACATTTCCATCATCAAACCCAACGAGTGCGAGGCCGCGGAGCTGACCGGAATCCGGGTGGAGGACACAGACAGCGCCGCCAGAGCAGGAAAATGGTTTCTGGACAAGGGCGTGAAGGAGGCCGCCATCATCACCCTGGGCGAGAAGGGGGCCGTGCTGGTCACCAGGCAGGGCGTGAAGCATTTCCCGGGCCTGACCGTGAAAGCGGTGGACACCGGCGGCGCGGGCGACACCTTTGCGGGCGCGCTTCTGGCCGCCCTCAGCCGGGACTGGCCATTGGAGAAATCCATCCGCTACGCCCAGTGCGCCTCCGCCATCTGCGTGACCCGCACCGGGTCCTACTCCATGACGCGGCAGGAGGAAGTGGACCGGCTCTTCGCCGAGACCTATCCCTGCGAGACGGTGTGAGGCCGGACTGCGGCGGCGTACCCGGCAAATCGAGTAGAGAAAGGAGAGCGATTATGGACCGAACGAAAATTTTTCAGGCGGTGGACCACACCCTGCTGGCGCAGACCGCCACATGGGAGGAGATCCGTCAGATTTGCGACGATGCGCTGGCCTGCCACACGGCCTCCGTGTGCATTCCCCCTTCCTATGTAAAAAGGGCGGCGGAGTACCTGGCCGGGCGTATGGCCGTGTGCACGGTCATCGGATTCCCCAACGGGTATCAGACCACGGCCGTGAAATGCTTTGAGACAAAGGACGCCCTGGACAACGGGGCGGACGAGATCGATATGGTGATCAATATCGGGGACTTAAAGGACAAAAATTACGCTGCGATTGAGGATGAGATCCGCAAATTAAAGGAAATCTGCGGGGAGAAAATCCTCAAGGTGATCATTGAGACCTGCCTGCTCACCGATGAGGAAAAAATCAAAATGTGCCAGATCGTCACCGCCTCCGGCGCTGACTTTATCAAGACGTCCACCGGTTTTTCCAAGGCCGGGGCAACATTTGACGACATTGCGCTGTTTGCGGCCCACGTGGGGCCGGGCGTGCGCATGAAAGCGGCCGGGGGAATCCGTTCCTTTGCGGACGCGGAGAAATTCATGGAGCTGGGAGCCAGCCGCCTGGGCACCAGCCGGATTGTGAAACTGGCCAAGGCGGAACAAAACAGTTGATCACAGGCCGCTTCCCGGCGGCCATGGCCCCACAGAGGGCCGGATCAAGCCGGATGTTTTGCCATGCGAGCGGCAAAACGACCGGCACCGCGGGACTGCCGCCCCGGACTGAGCCCCAAACGGGCTCACGAAGAGGAGGCGGCCGCGGGAATAAATTCATACTACCTACCTACCAAAATGGAGCCGTTCGGGGGACAATCCCGGGCGGTTTCCGCTTTGTGCAGTAAAACTTGCAACCCGCCTTAAAAAGCTGTATACTGAATGGCATAAAAAACACATGAGAACTGATACTATTAGAAAAGAGGATACAGTGACAAATTCATACGTTGCGATTGATATCGAGACCACGGGCCTGGAGCCAAGGCTGGATAAGATAACGGAAATTGCCGCCCTGCGGGTGGTGGACGGGGCGGTGGAAGGCCGTTTTGTGACCCTGGTGAACCCGGGACGGCCGCTGGGCGAGCGGATCGTGGAGCTGACGGGGATCACCGACGGCATGCTGGCCGGGGCTCCGGCCATCGGGGACGTGATCGGACCTCTGGTGCGCTTTTGCGGGGACCTGCCTCTTCTGGGCCACAACATCCTGTTCGACTACAGCTTTTTGAAGCGGGCCGCCGTGAACCAGGGGCTGGATTTCCAGCGGGAGGGCATCGACACGCTGAACCTCTGCCGCGCGTTTATGCCTGGGGAGCACAAGAAGAACCTTTCCGCCGCCTGTGCATTTTACTGCATCGAGCAGGTGGAGGCCCACCGGGCGGAGGCGGACGCCTTAAGCGCCCATCTGCTTTACCAGAAATTGCTGGAGGGCCGCGGGGAGGGCAGGGAGGAGCTGTTCACCCCGAAATCCTTGATTTACAAGGCAAAAAAGGAACAGCCCGTCACAAAAAGGCAAAAAGAATACTTGCAGGATTTAATAAAATGTCATAGAATAGACGTAACTGTGCAGATCGATACCCTGAGCCGCAACGAGGCGTCCAGAATGATCGACAGGATTCTCTCACAGTACGGAAGAAAGGCAAAGATTAAAGAGGTGAATTTACAATGATTAACATGAGCGATCCGAAGATGAAAAAGATTATTTCCACCATTATTGTAGTCGTGCTGGTGTTGGCGATGATCGTACCGATGGCGTTAAGCGCGCTGATGTATTAAGTTACAAGAGGAGCAGTTATGAAAAAGAGAGTATGGAAGAACGGCCTCGCTGCTGCGGCCCTGGGTATGGGGCTTCTCGCGGCAATGCCGTCCATGGCGTTCGGCGCGCAGGTACTTCCGGAGGGACTGTACGTGGGTGAGCAGAGCCTGGGCGGCATGACTGAGGAGGAGGCGGAGAAGGCAGTGCAGGCCTATATCGACAACCTGACCGCGCTGCCTGTATCCGTGGATATAGATGGAACCACAGTGGAGACGACCACCGGGGAGCTTGGGCTTACCTGGTCCAATCCCGATGTGGTGAAGGAGACTGCGGACCAGTACGAGTACGGAAGCCTGGTGAAGCAGTATATGGCGCGGAAGGATCTGGAACAGTCCCCCGTGAAACTGAGTCTTGAAGTTCAGACCGATCCCGCCAAAGTAAAAGCGTTTGTGGATGAGAAATGCCAGGGCTTTACCGCCCAGGCTCAGGATGCTTCCATCACCCGGGAGAACGGACAGTTTGTGATCACGGATTCCGTGGTGGGAGTGGCGGTAGACACGGCGGCAACGGAGGCGGCGTTAAACGAGGCCATCACGGAGGCGCTGGCGGATGGCGGCAGCACGCAGATTCAGGTGGCGGCCGCGGTGACGGAGCAGCAGCCCCGGATCAAGACCGAGGACCTGGCCACCATCCAGGATGTTTTAGGCACATTTACAACTGATTTTTCCAGCAGCGGCGCGTCCCGCTCCACCAACCTGACGGTGGGGGCGGCCAAGATCAACGGCCATGTGCTGATGCCCGGGGAGACCTTATCCGGTTATGAATGTTTACAGCCCTTCACCACGGCCAACGGCTACCGCACGGCGGCAGCCTACGAGAACGGCCAGGTGGTGGACAGCGTGGGCGGCGGCGTCTGCCAGATCGCGACTACCCTGTACAACATGGCGCTGAACGCGGAGCTTGAGATCACCCAGCGGCAGAACCACTCCATGATCGTCACCTACGTGAAGCCCTCCAAGGATGCGGCCATCGCGGGCACCTACAAGGACATCAAGTTCACCAACAACTACAGCACTCCCGTCTACGTGGAGGGCTATACTGAGGGAAAGAAGCTGACCTTTACGGTGTACGGCAAGGAGACCAGGCCTGCGAACCGCAGGGTTGAGTACGTTTCCGAGACTCTGGGCACCACCAGCCCCGGCGAACCGCAGCAGATCGTGGACAATTCTCTGGCGCCCGGCGCCAGGGTGAAGGTGCAGTCCAGCCACACCGGACTGCGTTCCAGGCTGTGGAAGGTGGTCTACGTGGACGACGTGGAGACGGAGCGCACTCTGCTGCACACGGATACCTACAACGCGTCCAAAGCCATTTACCGCGTCGGCCCGGCAGTGCCTGCGGAAGCGCCGGTTGAGACCCCGGCAGCGCCCACGGAGACTCCGGTGGTTGAACCTGTGACCGGTGTGGACGGAGGTCCCGGCGTATCGCCGGCCCCCAGCCCGGAACCGGCTCCCGGCCCGGGTCCCGATCCGGCCCCCGCGACTGATCCGGCGGGTCAGCTGGGAGGTCCCCAATGAGGACAGCCGGACAGGGCCCCCAGGGCTTTGAAACGCGCGACGGTGAAATGAGACCCGGACAGGACCTGATCATGGCGGGATACGCCGGTCTGGACGGAGCCTGCGGCATTGCCCGGGCGCGCCGGGAAGAGCTGGAGCGCAGATTCTGCAGCGCATTCTTAAAACAGCTGGCCGGTCCCACGGAATCTTCGCCCGCCGTATGGGCAGAGGAACACCTGGGAGCGGATATAACAGCTTATGAAGGATTGGGAGAGGGCGGCGTATTAGCTGCCCTCTGGAATTTATCAGGGGTTTTTAACGCGGGCATCGAGTTCGACCTGCGCCGGATTCCCATCCGCCAGGCCACGGTGGAGATTTGCGAGCTTTACGGGCTGAACCCCTACCGGCTGCGCTCGGGCGGAGGCTTTGTGGCCGCCGCGGACAATGGCGGGCGGGCGGTGCGCGCCCTGGAGGCGGCGGGGATACCGGCCGCGGTGATCGGAAGCGTGATCCCGGGCACGGCCCGCAGGATGAGCCACGGCGGCGAGAGCGCCGGTTTTCTGGAGCGGCCCCAGCCGGATGAATATGATAAGATATGCGGCGATGAGCGGCAGACATAGAAAAGAGGAGAGGAAATTATGAGAGAACGTATACTTGCGGTTATGGAGAAAAACAGCAGAATTGATATAAAAGATCTGGCGATCCTGCTGGGCGAGAGCGAGGTGGCGGTGGCCAACGAGATCGCGCAGATGGAGAAGGAGCACATCATCTGCGGCTACCACACCCTGATCAACTGGGACAATACCAGCGACGAGAAGGTGGTTGCCTTAATCGAGGTGAAGGTGACGCCCCAGAGAGGCATGGGCTTTGACAAGATCGCGGAGCGGATTTACCAGTTCAGCGAGGTGGAGGCCGTGTACCTGATGAGCGGTTCCTTTGACTTCACCGTATTCATCGAGGGCAAGACCATGCGCCAGGTGGCGCAGTTCGTATCCGAGCGCCTGGCGCCCATGGAGTCTGTTCTGAGCACGGCAACCCACTTTGTACTGAAAAAGTATAAGGACCACGGCACCATCATCAGCGATCCGGTGCAGGACGAAAGGATGTTGATTACCCCATGAGAAATCCATTATCCGATAAAATCGTGCAGATTCCCCCTTCCGGGATCCGCAAATTTTTCGACATTGTCAGCGAGATGAGCGACGCCATCTCCCTGGGCGTGGGCGAGCCGGATTTTGACACGCCCTGGCATATCCGCGAGGAGGGCATCTATTCCCTGGAAAAAGGACGCACCTTCTACACCTCCAACGCAGGCCTGCGGCCTTTGAAAGTGGAAATCTGCGAGTATTTGAAGCGCCGCTGCGACGTGCTCTACGACCCGGACCACGAGGTGCTGGTCACCGTGGGCGGCAGCGAGGCCATCGACATCGGCCTGCGCGCCATGTTAAACCCGGGCGACGAGGTGTTGATCCCCCAGCCCAGCTACGTGTCCTACATGCCCTGCGTGGTGCTGGCGGACGGCGTTCCGGTCGTCATCGAGCTGGAGGAGAAGGATCAGTTCAAGCTGACACCGGAAAAGCTTCTGGAGAAGATCACCGACAAAACCAAAATCCTGGTGCTCCCCTTCCCCAACAACCCCACCGGCGCCATTATGGAGAAGGAAGAACTGGAAGAAATTGCCAGAATTGTGATTGAGAAGGATCTTTTCGTTATCTCCGACGAGATCTATTCCGAGCTTACATACAGCCAGCGCCACCACACCATCGCCGCGTTTCCCGGAATGAAGGAGCGGACCATCCTGATCAACGGCTTCTCCAAAGCCTATGCCATGACCGGCTGGCGTCTGGGTTACGCCTGCGCTCCGGCAAACATTCTGGAGCAGATGTTAAAGATCCACCAGTACGCCATCATGTGCGCGCCCACCACCAGCCAGTACGCGGCCATCTCGGCTATGAAAAACGGCGACGGCGACGTGGCTATGATGCGCGAGTCCTACAACCAGCGCCGCCGCTACCTGCTCCATGCATTTAAGGAGATGAACATCGACTGCTTCGAGCCGCTGGGGGCCTTCTACACCTTCCCCAACATCAGCCGGTTCGGCATGAGCTCGGAGGAATTTGCCACCACCCTGCTGAAGGAGGAGAAGGTGGCCGTGGTTCCCGGCACCGCCTTCGGCGACTGCGGGGAGGGCTTTGTCCGCATCTCCTACGCCTACTCCCTGGAAAACTTAAAGGAAGCCTTAGGCCGCATCGGACGTTTTGTGAGCCGGCGTGACGGAAAGGCGTGATTTAGATGATGAACATTGTACTTCTGGAGCCCGAGATGCCGGCCAACACCGGCAACATCGGCCGCACCTGCGTGGCCACCGGCACCCGGCTCCATCTGATCGAACCCCTGGGCTTCAAGCTCAACGAGAAAGCCATCAAGCGCGCGGGGCTGGACTACTGGGATAAGCTGGACGTACAGGTCTACGCCGATTACCAGGACTTCCTGGACCGCAATCCCCAGGCGATCGGCAACCTGTATTTTGCCACCACCAAGGCGCACCGGCTTTATACCGAGCCCGCCTACCGGCCGGACTGCTATCTGATGTTCGGCAAGGAGAGCGCGGGAATCCCGGAGGAAATTCTGGTGGCCAACGAGCCTTACTGCGTGCGGATTCCCATGTGGGGCGAAATCCGTTCCCTGAATCTGGCCAATTCCGTGTCCATTGTGCTTTATGAGGCGCTGCGGCAGAACCGGTTCGGGGAGCTCAACCCGGCGGGGCAGCTTCACCGCCTGCACTGGAACGGGGAAAACTGATTCTATCACTGTGTAAACACACCCATACCCAAAAGCGGGGCAGACGCGATTCCGGATCGGTCCGGAATTGCCGTCTGCCCCGTTCTTTTGATGCAGCGCCGTCCCATTCACCACTATTCGCTCATATTCTCCCTGTTCCCTTCATACCCTAGAAGTAGCTGAAACGGCACTTCCCGTTTCGACTAGTTAGAGTGTGGAGGGGTTGAAATGAACGAGAAGTATGTGGAAGCGTTGGAACAATATGAACTGGAAATCTTTTCCGTCCGCAAGGGCCGCGGGTCCTGGATCTGCGAGACGGAGGACGGCTGCAAATTGCTGAAGGAATACCGGGGAACCGTAAAACGTCTGGAATTTGAGGACCAGGTCCTGGACCAGTTGGATACCGGCGGCGCACTGCGGGCGGACCGCTATGTCCGCAACCGGGAGGGCAGCCTTCTGTCCATCGCCGGGGACGGGACGCGCTATGTGTTAAAGGACTGGTTTCTGGACCGGGAATGCGACTTGAAGGATAACCGGGAGATCCGCCTGGCGGCCTCCCGGCTGGCTATGCTGCACAAAAGCCTGCGCAGGGTGCCGTTTCAGGAGGAGTGGAACATGGGCTCCATCCTGATCGAACCGTTGGAGACCGAGCTGGAGCGCCACAACCGGGAGCTGCAGCGGGCCAGGAACTACATACGGGGCAAGCGGAAAAAGTCTGAATTCGAGCTCTGCGTGATCGGCAATTACAATATGTTTTACGAGCAGGCGGTCCAGGCGGTGGAGGGACTAAAAGGGCTGTGGGAGGAAACCAGGGCCGCCTCCCTGGACGGTGAGGATTCAAAACCCCTGTACCTGTGCCACGGAGACTTAGACCAGCATCATCTGCTCATGGGAGACGGCTACACCGCCATCATCGAGTACAACCGGATGCATCTGGGCGTGCAGTCCACGGACCTGTACCGCTTCATGCGCAAGGTCATGGAAAAACACAACTGGAACGTGGACCTGGGCCGCTCCATGATGGATGCCTACGAGCGCGTGCTGGACATGAGCTCCAAGGAGATGCGCTGCCTGTACTATATGTTTTTGTATCCGGAGAAATATTGGAAGCAGATCAATTTTTACTACAACGCAAACAAAGCCTGGATTCCGGCCCGCAATATCGAGAAGCTGCGCAGTCTGGAAGAACAGCAGCCGGTGAGAAACCGTTTTTTGGAACAGATATTTGCGGGGATATGAGGAGCGTTAAGGACCTCCGGGGGCGAATTTGTACTTCCTTTTTCTGGTGGGGTATAGTATAATCTTAATCAGAAATACCCAGCGGAAAGGCTGAAACAGAAGGGAGTATGATGCTATGAAGGATTACATGAAAATCTATGAAGAGTGGTTGAACAACCCCTATTTCGACGAAACGACAAAAGAAGAGCTTCGCGCCATTGCGGGCGATGAAAATGAAATCAAAGAGCGTTTCTATATGGACCTGGAGTTCGGAACCGCCGGCCTGCGCGGCGTGATCGGCGCGGGCATCAACCGCATGAACATCTATGTGGTGAGAAGGGCGACCCAGGGGCTGGCCAACTACATTATCAAGCAGGGCGGCGCGGATAAGGGCGTGGCCATCGCCTACGACTCCCGCCGCATGTCGCCGGAATTTGCCATGGAGGCCGCAATGACCCTGGCTGCCAACGGCATCAAGGCTTACAAGTTTGAATCCCTTCGCCCCACCCCGGAGCTGTCCTTCGCAGTGCGCGAGCTGGGCTGTATCGCCGGTATCAATATCACCGCCAGCCACAACCCGCCGGAGTACAACGGCTACAAGGTATACTGGGAGGACGGCGCCCAGTTCACCCCGCCCCACGACAAGGGCGTGACCGAGGAAGTTCTGGCCATCGAGGACCTGTCCACGGTTAAGACCACGGACGAGGCCAGCGCTGCGGCCGCCGGCCTGTATCAGGTAATCGGCGCCGACATCGACGACAAATACATCGCCCAGGTGAAGGCCCAGGTGGTGAACCAGCAGGCCATCGACGAGATGCAGGACCAGATCACCATCATCTACACCCCCCTTCACGGAACCGGCAACATCCCGGCCAGAAGGGTGATGAAGGAGCTGGGCTTCACCCACGTTTACGTGGTTCCGGAGCAGGAGCTGCCCGATGGGGAATTCCCCACCGTCAGCTATCCCAATCCCGAGGCCGCGGAGGCCTTTGAGCTGGGACTGAAGCTTGCCCGGGAGAAGGACGCGGACCTGGTGCTGGCCACCGACCCCGACGCGGACCGTCTGGGCGTGTACGTGAAGGACGCCAAGTCCGGCGACTACATTCCGCTGACCGGCAACATGTCCGGCTCTCTGCTGTGCGAGTACGTGCTCAGCCAGAAGAAGGCCGCGGGCAAGATCCCGGCGGACGGCCAGGTAATCAAGTCCATCGTCTCCACCAACCTGATCGACGCTGTGGCCGATGCCTACGGAGCGGAGCTCATCGAGGTGCTGACCGGTTTCAAGTGGATCGGACAGCAGATTCTGAAAAATGAGGCCAGCGGCCACGGCACCTACCTCTTTGGCATGGAGGAGAGCTACGGCTGCCTGATCGGCACCTACGCCAGGGACAAGGACGCCATCTCCGCCACCGCCGCCCTCTGCGAGGCCGCCGCTTACTACAAAAAGCAGGGCAAGACGCTGTGGGACGCTATGCTGGACATGTATGAGAAATACGGCTACTACAAGGATGCGGTGAAATCCATCGGTCTGTCCGGCATCGAGGGGCTGGCCAAGATCCAGGCGATCATGGAGAACCTGCGCCAGAACACCCCCACCGAGGTGGGCGGCTACAAGGTGCTGTCCGCAAGGGACTACAAGCTGGATACCATCAAAGACATGGAGACCGGAGAGGTGAAGCCCACCGGACTTCCGGCGTCCAATGTGCTGTACTACGATATGAACGACGGCGCATGGATCTGCGTAAGGCCGTCCGGCACCGAGCCGAAGATCAAATTCTACTACGGCATCAAGGGCGAGTCCCTGGACGACGCGGAGGCTAAGGCAGCCGCTCTGGGCGAGGCCGTGATGGCGATGGTGGATCAGATGTTGTGATGCGTTGGCGCAGGCCGCGAAAGCGCATCGCCGCGCGCAGTTAAACTTATGAAATGACCCGGCAGGGTATTGCAGAAGGGAAAATGACGAATTCCTCTGCAATACCCTGCTTTTTATTGTGAAATATGCTTGACACTTGTAATGTATGATGATACAATTTCATTGTAGGACAATGAAGGTTAGATAATCGACTATAGTCATACTATGAAAAGTTATTCTTTTTTATTTTCACAATATCTCAAACTGTGATATGATAATGAGAAAGACTTAATTTAAAGGAAGGTATGAATATGGAAAATAAAATAAGATTGTCTGACACTGTGATGAAAGAACTGGAGGCCATTATCCTGAATATGAAGCCGGGGGACAAGCTGCCCACGGAGATGGAGCTGGCGGAGCGTTTTTCCGTAGGTAGGTCCACCATCCGCGAGTGCATGAAGGTATTCTCCGCCCGGAAGATGATTGTCAGGAGAAATGAGGGGACCTTTGTCTCCAGCCAGGTGAAGGAATGCCTGGTGGACCCTCTGAATATTCTGGTCAGCATGGACATCGGAAATCTGACCGAGCTCATCGAGCTGCGGGAGATTCTGGAGACCGAGGCGGTGAAACTGGCGGTCCAGAGGGCCACGGACGAGGAGATCAAGGCCATCGAGCGGGCGGACTGGCGCATGGATGAGCCGGGGATTTCGCCGGATGAGATGCAAAGCCGGGATTTCGAGTTCCACAACGCGCTGGCAATGGCCTCCGGCAACTCCATTCTCACAGAGTTGATCAAGGCCATCCGAAAGGTGATTGCCGGTAAGCTGGAGGACTCCACGGAGGCGCTGCCGATTTCCGGCGAAGGTTCACTGCTGCACAAGAAGATTATCAGGGCGGTTAAGGAGCGGAATCTGGAGGAGGCGCTGGAAGCCATGGAAGAGTATCTGATCATCACAGACTATAAGGCATAGGGCTGATTCAAATTTCCCATGCCTTCGGGAAGCAAACTAAAATGGAGGAGGACGTACAAATGAATCAGGAACTGCTTGAAATTCTCAGAAAAGAAGTGAAACCGGCGTTGGGGTGCACCGGACCGATCGGGGTATGTTTCGGAGCGGCTCAGGCCTACGATGCGATCGGGGGAGAGATCAAACGCATCGTGGCAAAGATTGACTGGGGAATGGCCAGCAAGATCGACGATGTTGCATTTCCGGGCACGGAGATGCTGGGCGTGGAGATGGCCATCGCACTGGGCGCTGTTTGCGGGGATCCGAAGGCCGGTCTGGAAGTGCTTCACAATGTGACCCCCGAGGGGGAACAGAAGGCGCGCAAGGTAGCTGAACTGGTTGAAGTGCATCCGATGTGGGAGCGCAAGGATATGAACATCTACATCGATATCACCATTGAGACTGACCGCGGAACCGGGCGTTCCGTAACCGCGGAGCGCAGCGACGGCCTGATTTTAAAGGAGCGCAACGGCGAGGTCATCGAGCAGTACGAGAAAGACAAGGGCGCTCAGGACGCCGCCTCCCCTATGCTGAAATACAAGGTCAAAGACTTTTACGAGTTTGCCACTACCACACCCATTGAAGAATTCGATCTCCTGCTGAAAGCCGCTGAGCTCAACACGGAGCTGGCCAATGAGACCATTACCCGCAATCTGGGGGCCGGTATCGGAACCGCGCTTTACAACAGCCAGGACGGGAATTTGATCACCAAGGCCAAGGCCTATGCCGCGGCTGGCTGCGAGGCGCGCATGTCCGGCGTGAACCGTCCGGCCATGAGCTGCGCCAACAAGGGGAATGTGGGCATCGCGGCCTCCATGCCCATCGTAGTTCAGGCCAGGGAGCTGGGGCTGGGAGACGAGGCTATGCAGCGGGGGATCGCGCTCAGCTACTGCCTTGCCATCGCCATCATTCACCGCATCGGCAAAGACCCATCCATGTGCTCCTGCGAGGTTGCGGCGGCCATCGGCGTTGCAGCCGGCACGGTTCTGCTCCACGGGGGGACGCAGCAGCAGGTGGAGAACGCCATCCAGAACACCATCCCCAACATTTTCGGCGTGGTGTGCGACGGAGCGAAGCTGGCCTGTGCCCTGAGAATCTCCTCCGGCACGGGCATCGGCATTGAGGCGGCAAACCTGGCCCTGGCCGGAGTTCGTCTGGCCAACAATCAGGGGGTGTTGGCCGCCAATGCGGACGAGTCCATCAACATGATCGGCCACACCGCGCTGTACGCCATGGTGGACAGCGACCGGGAGCTGAGCCGTCAGATCTTTGCAAAGCGCAAACCGTTTCCGCTTATGAGGTTTGAAGACCGGCAGAAGCAGTAGTACAGGGAGGGAGAACGTATGAATTATCTGGATATTGCCAACAGTGGATTTATGTTTATACTCTGTGCCATTCCGGTGTGTGTGATTCTGGTGCAGACGATCCTGTTTATCCGCCTGGCCTGGAAACAGGGCATTGAAATTGGGTTTGACGAGGAAAAGATGAAGCAGTGTGTCAAAACGTCGGCAACCTTTTCCATTATCCCCAGCCTGACCCTGGTCACGCTTTTGGTGGCCCTGTCCGTCAGCATCGGCAAGTTCTTCCCCTGGCTGCGCCTCAGCAACATCGGGGCGGGCGCATATGAGGCGGTTGCCGCCGGAGTGGGCCTCTCGGCCACCGGAGCCGCGGACTACAGCGAGCTGACGCTGGCCGGCTTCCTGACCATCATGATGTGCATGAACCTGGGAATGTCGGTTGCGCCGCTGAATACGCTGATCACGCTCAAGTCCTACGACAAGACGCTGCGCAAGGCGAAAAAGTCCAATCCCTTCATGGTGATCGGCACTGCGGCCGCCTTCACCGGCATCATCGCGCGCCTTACCATCCCGTATTATGTGAATGTGACGGCTGTGCTTCCCTTTATCGCCACCATCACCGGTGCGGTTGTGATGTTTGCCTGCAACCAGATCGGCAAGAAACACAGTCTGTTTAAGGAATTTGGCCTGTCGTTCGGCATTATCGCCGGAGTGCTGATGTGTATCATCGTATCGGCTGCCGGGATCGTAAAGTGATAAGGGGGAAAAAGCATGGGAAAGAATCAGGAAAATGCGTCTGAGGGCTCCATTTTCAGCGCGTACGACAATAAAGTGCACTATTACGGCCGCGTCACCATGGCGCTGGCTCTGGCGACCATGTTCCTGCCTGTACTGGGCGTGGCGCTGCGCTATCAGGTGGCCATTGACTGGGCCGAGGTGGCGGTGGCTACAGGCGGTATCCTGGCGGCCTTCGGGCTGAACGGTCTGGTGGAGCCGTTTACCTTTGCACCGGTGCTGGGAGCGGGAGCCACCTACATGGCCTTTACCACCGGCAATGTGGGGCAGATGAAAGTACCCTGCGTGGTTAACAGCCAGGGGATCATGGGAGTGGAAGCCGGAACCAAGGAGGGCGACGTGGTGGCCACTCTGGCGGTAGGCGTTTCCACGCTGGTCTCCACCATCATGGTGGCGCTTGCAATGGTATTCGTTACGATTATCTATCCGGTGTTGTCCCATCCGGTGATCGCACCCGGTATCAACAACGTTATGGCAGCTCTGTTCGGAGCTCTGGGCGTGATGATTTTTATGAAGGACCCCAAGGTGGCCTCTGTGCCTTACCTGGTGGGCGCTGTCATCGCGGCGGTTATGGGCGTAGGCTGGTTCAACGCCCAGGCGCTGTGGATGATGCTCCTGCTCATCGTAATCGCGGTGGTGTGGGCATACCAACTCTTTAAAAAAGGAGCTTTGAAGAAATAATATGGACCGAAAATTAGCAGTGATCGGAAGCGGCGCCACAGGCTGCGCTACAGCCGCCTATCTGACCATGAACGGATGGGAAGTGACACTTTGCGACACGGAAGAACAGGCGGGGGACTTTCCAGCGATTTGCAGCCAGAGCGGGATTTGCCTGGAGGGGGCCGTCAAGTCGGACAATCCGCAAATGCCCTGCTGCATTACCACGGATTTCGAGCGGACGCTTTTGGAAAACCGGCGGATCCTTGTCTGCGTTTCCTACGGCAGGCAGGAGGAGATCGCCCGGCGCTGCGGCCCTTATGTGAGGGCGGATCACGTATTCCTTCTGTCTCCCGGCAATCTGGGGTCGGCGATCATGCGCAGGCACTTTAAAGAGGACGCGGTGACAGGGGAACTGTCGGGCAATCTGTGGGCCTGCCGCCGGAAACGGGCCGGTGTGATCACAGTGGCCCTTCCGCTGGGGACCGTTCGGGCGGCAGCCTACCCGTCGGGGGATTATCCGAAGCTGGAAGCTGCGTTTGGCAGTGTGTTTTCCATGGAGAAGGGGGAGAATATTATCGAGGCCGCGCTGAATTCCCCCAATGTGACCAGCCATCTGGCAGGCGCTGTGCTCAACGCAGTGTCGATTGAGCGGAAGAACAAGGATTTCTGCCTGTTTATGGACGGCATGGGTCAGGTACTGGTGGACTGTATTGACCAGCTGGAGGAGGAGCGGGACCGGGTGCTTCAGACGGCGGGGCTTCAGATCTACAAGGGCCGGTCCAGGGGCTTAATGGAGCGGATTATGGAGTACGGCAGACATCCAGAGCTGGATATTTTCCGCTCTCTGGACGGGCCGTCGGATTTCAGCCACCGCTATGTGGCTGAGGATGCGTCCTGCGGCGTGGCGATGCTGATCTCGCTGGCCAGACATTACGGCGTGCCGGTTGCGCTGACAGAGGCGTTTTTCCAGATATCGGGAAAAATCAACGGTACGGATTACGGAAAGACCGGACGGACGCTGGAAAATCTGCAACTTCAGCCGGATTGCATCTAAGATGATGATTGTAAATAAAACAGGGGGCAGGACTCGCGATTGTGCGAATCCTGCCCCTGTTTTATCGTCCATTCATAGGATCAGTCCATAGTTTCCGGCTTGCCGTTGCCGTCCCCGTCCTTCTGCCTGCGCCCCGCATTTTCCCGCAGCTCCTTTAAAGCCTCGCTGAAGCGGGAGGAGGAGGCGGAGGGATTGCCCTTTAAGAGGCTGCGGCGGTAGAAATCCATGTGGGAGGAGAGTTGATGCCGTTTCTCCGTGAGAGCGGTCAGACGCTGGGACAGAGCGGCCAGGCGTTCCCGGTCCGCGGCCTCCGCTTTGGCGGCCGTATCCGCAGCCCCGCCGGAGAGTTCCGGCCGGCCGCCCGCCTGTGACGTCCCGGCGTCGGAATCCGCCTGGGCCCGCTGGGCCAGAACGCTTGAAACGCGGGCCGCGGCATCCTCGGTGAGGGAGGACAGGCGTTCCGCCGTCCGGGCCACCTTATCCGCGGTACCCTCCACGAACTCGCCCATGCGCTCCGCGGTATCTTCCATAAATTCGCCCATGCGCTCCGCCGTGTCCTCCACGAACTCGCTCAACCGCGCCGCTTTACCCTCCATGCGGCTGACGGTGGATTCGCCGATGGCCCCGGCCTTTGCGGCCGCCTCGGATTTCAACAGATCCAGGCGCTGGGCCGCCTCGTCCCGCGCCTCGGACACCCGTTTGCTGGTCTCGCTTTTGAGCAGTGCCATCTGCACCTGGATATCATCCAGCTCCGCGCGCATTTTGGTCATGGCGTCCAGCACCTTAGCCAGATCAAGGGCCGCCCGCACGGACTGCACGGCATCCGCCGTGAACATGACGGTGACAGCGCCCACCGTGATCAGGGCGGGGATGGGGTGGAGCAGAAGCACCAGGCGGGAGATGGGCGGATGCACGATCTCCGTGAGGAAAATTGTAAGAAATCCCCAGGCAATGGAGGAACTCAGGCAGATATACCCGTTCAGATTAAAGCGCTGGTTGCTGTAATCCCAGTATTTCATCTTAAACAGCCGTTCCATGGCCCAGCCCGTGACGTACTCCAGCACCGTGGCGGCGATCATTCCGGAAATGTACACCAGGAACACGTTGTGCTTCAGCGGCAGGGACACCCACAGCATCATCACGGCCCCGGTGCCGTAAAGGGGCAGCATGGGAAGCCGCAGGAAACCGCGGTTCACAAACCGGCGCGTCTTGCACGACACGTAAGTGGACTCGAAAATCCAGCCGAAAAAGCAGTAAGTGTAAAAGATCAGCAGCCATTGGTACCAGGTGTAAGTGTACATATCGATTCTTCCTTTACTCAGTCGATTGAAAATGCTGTTATTATCATACTGTGTTTTGGCAAAAAAAGCAACGTATGACCGCGGGCGGGGCAGAACTCACCAGTCTACGACCCGGTTGAAAAGAATAGCCTGCTCCGTACTGGTCCGCCGCAGGTAAATGTGGGTGGTCTCTATGCTATCATGCCCAAGAAGGTCTGAGAGAAATGCAATATCGCCGCCGTTTTCGATAAAATTTTTGGCGAAGCGGTGGCGGAAGGAGTGGGGATACATGACTTCCGGGTCCAGGTGATACCGGATGGCAAAGGTTTTGAGCTGCTTGCGGATTCCGGAAACGGTCATGGGGCGGCCAAGGCGGCTGATAAAAAGAGGGCCGTCTCGCCGTCCCTCCGCCGCCAGCCAGTCCAGGCACTTTTTTTGGAGGGAGGAGGGGATGTAAATCCGCCGGGTCTTATTTCCCTTGGAGTAGAGATCCCGGTAACCCACCTGCACGTCCGCAAAAACCAGTGCCACCAGCTCGCTGACCCGCACACCGGTGGCGGCAATGAAGCGCACAATAAAATAGAAGGTGTACTGCTCATCCTCCCACAGCCTGTTTTTCAGATATTCATAGTCCGCCTGGCTGATGACGTGGTCGATGAAAGATTTTTGCTGGAGGCGGACGGAGGGGATTTTGTAGTCGTGGATATCCTGTGATTTCAGAAAACAGTTCAGCGCCCGGATGCGCATGTTGACGGTCTGGGGGCGGTAGCGCTCCATCAGGTCGGCCTTATAGAGGCTGGCGTTATTCTGATTCAGCTCAGGGTAGCAGGCGAAAAATGCCCTCACGCCCCAGAGATAGGCGGAAATGGTATTGTCTGACAGATTGTTGGAGGCCATGTACCGATGAAATTGATCCAGTAAAAGGGACAGCTCTCCGTCAGAGATAGCGGCATTTTTCTCTGTCCTCAAAGTTCTCGGTGTTCCCATAATCAAGACTCCTTTTTTGATTTTACGTCAAGAGCCGGGCTGGTGCAAGCGTCCCTTTGCATTCAAAAAAAGAACTGCACCATAACGGTTTTAAGGTTATGGTGCAGTTTTTTAGCAATTAGAATTTTCTGACAGATTTATGAGTTAGTCCTCAAGAACGATCTTGGTAACAGCGCCGTTCTTATCTACGGAAATCTTGTAGTTATCGCCGTCTTTCACAGTTTTACTCTTGGCTACACTGCCGGAGGAGCTGATAACACGGCAATTCTTGGTGCCTTTCTTATCCTTGCCTTCGATCGTACCCGCTGTTGTTTCATCAAATGTCCAGGTGGTTTTTTTATCGTCGGTGGTTTCGCTAATCGCATGATTCTTGATAAAGTCCTTGATGTCACACCGGATCGTGCCATCAGAGGTACCACCAATCACAAGGTCGTTCTTATCAACAACAACAATATCATACTTATCTTCCTTGTCAGCCTTAACTAATTTGCCCCCGATATAGTATTTCTTATCGTCAAGACCGCTAATGCCCCGTCCTTTTTCAGTGCTGCTGGTTTCAAATTTGAAAGTGAATGCATCGCCATCCAAAGAAATGGTCTGTCTGCCGGTTTTCATAGCGCCGTCATCGGAGCTGCCAAAATAGTAGAAGGCGAAATCGTCATTCAGATCTCCGGATTCTCTCAGCTTGGCAACAGTCGTATTGAAATCATCCTCGGTTTCGTAAGGATAAACTGTACTATCATTGTTATATTTCTTCGCGATATCAGTGGTGCTGCCGGGTTCCATCTGCAGCAGTGCCAGTCCGCTAATCATACGGCCATACTCATCAAAGGCATACTTTTTGCCTTTATATCTAACGATGGTATTAGCATAGAGGTTTCCATCGCCATCGGCATAATACCAGTAGTCGGCATCTTCTTCATACTTATCGGTATACAGATAGTAGCCAGGAACAACTTTGAACCAGGACTTGGTATAGCGGGCGCCGTCCTCGGGGCTGCTGAAGTACATAAATGTCTGGGAGTAGGTAGCGGTACCCATAGAAGCAGGAGTCACAGATTTGCTTGCAAGGTCTGCACTGTACCAGGAAGCCACCATGCGTCCATAATCATCGAAGCCGTACTTTTTCCCATTGATTGTTTTGCCGTTATGCTGGGTTTGCTTTTTGCCGGAAGCTTTGAAGAAGAAGTAACGATCCTGTTCCTCATCCCAGAAATCATCGCCGGGCTGAGCATCCTCGTTGTCGGCTTCATCATCAATAATGGAAATCAGAGCCCAGTCATTTACTACCATTGCACCATCATCTTCACCGCCGAAGTAATAGTCGCAGGTTTTCCAGGCATCATCATCGCTCACACGGTCAAGGGATGTGGCGTCAACCCATCCATATAACATCTTGCCTTCTGTATCAAACGCATATTTTTTGCCGTTAATTGTTTTCGCAGAGATGGTAGAAGCGGAATCGCTCCTCTTATAGGCTTTACCGTTGGACTGGAAGTAATACCAATAGTGTTCCGGCTCATCCTCTTCTCCAGCGTCCTCGTTATCAATGGCTACCCACTGATTGCGGACCATAGCGCCATTGGCATCTACATAGTAATAGTCGTCGTCATCCTCGATCAGCATATCTGTGGCCATCTCGCCATTGTCGTCCAGCCAGAACCAGTTATCACCGGATTTCTTCCAGGACTCAGTTGCCTTCTCGCCATCTCTGTTGTAATAAACCCAAGTCCCATCTTCCTCAGCCCAACCCTGAGCTGCAAAAGAGGTCATGGATGCACCAATGGCGAGCAGTGCTGCTGTGGATAATACAGCAACTAATTTTGTCTGCTTTCTCATAATTAATGCACTCTCCTTTTTCTTTTTGAAATACTTTTTGAAATTCCTAATTGCATTACGAGTTGATTATACTTCCAATAAGGGAAAGTATGAGGAGTTGCCGGGAGAGGTTTAATTGCACGACAAAAAAAGAGATAAAGGCTCGCCGTGTGGGATCACGGTATTGCTCGCCTTTATCTCTTTCTTTCGCAGGCTCAGCACCTGCGTGGGAATGGTAGGTATATTATAGTTTGTAAAAAAGAAAATGTTGATAGGGGGGTCGGACGGTTTTACCCGTCCGATATGAGTATGAAAAAGCTTTCTTTGCTTTACATGTATTATCATACCGGAAAAATGTGAGGAAAATATGGACGTTCCATGAAAAAAAGATAAAAATTATTAGGAAATCATGAAAGACAAACGGTCAATTATTATGGAAATCTAAAAACAAAGCGGGCCCTGCCCCAACAAATGCATACAATCTAAAAACATGTCGATGTACAAGCCCGGGCGGCAAATGATAAAATAAAAACAGAACGTAACAGAACATTTCACCGAGGCCAACGTGAATCGCAACCGGCCGGCATGAGGGTGTGCCGGCCTCCACAAAAACAGACAGGGAGAGGTTTCAGATGAGAAAAAATATGAAAAAGGCAACTGCGCTTTTGATTGCGGCAGCCATGGCGGCGGGTCTGTCGGCCTGTTCTTCCGGGGGAGGCGGGGAAACAAAAGCACCTTCCGGGACACAGGCTGCGGATTCCGGGACCTCCGGCGCCGCGGCTGAGTCCGCACCGGGTAAGGAGGAGGCAGCGAAAACCGCCTCCGATGAGAAGGTGACGATTCGTTTTTCCTGGTGGGGAGCCGATACCCGCCACGAAGCGACCTTAAAGGTGATGGACATGTACATGGAAAAGCACCCAAACGTCACCATTGAGGGGGAATATGGGGCGTTTGACTCATTTTATCAGAAGCTTCAGACCCAGTTGGGCGGGGGAACGGAGCCGGACATCATTTCCGTGGACTACAAGTGGGTCAGCGACCTCACCGCCCAGGGCGAACTGTTCGTGGACATGAACAGTCTGACGGATCAGATCGACATGAACGGATTCGACATGGATTTTGCGAAAATATACGGGGCAAAGGGCGATTACCTGATCGGCCTTCCGGTGGGAATCAACGGCATGGGTTATCTGTACAACGTGGAATTTTTAAAACAGTACGGCGTTGAGCCAAGCGACGACTGGACCTGGGAGACCGTGCTGGAGAACGGAAAAAAGGTGCAGGAACAGGACCCCTCCAAACACCTCATGTACAATCACGCGGATCACTGGGTCTACATGGTCAAGGCGATCTTAAAACAGATGAACGGCCAGAACCTGGTGAAGGATGACTACACCCCGGGCTTTACCGCCGAGGAGATGGCGAAGATATTCGACTATGAGAGACAACTGGTGGAGACTGGGACCGTGCCTCCCTTTGCAGAGGGCGTGCTCTACGAGACCGTGTACGCGGATCAGAATCCCAACTGGCTGAACCAGGATCTGGGAATTTTTCCCACTTCCTCCTCCCTGGTGCCCGGCATCGCCAAGGCCAGCGACTTCGAGCTGGCGACCCTGCGCTACCCGGTGGCAAAGGACGCCGTGGATCCCGGAATCCTGGTGACCCCGTCGGTGTTCCTCACCATCTCGGCCAACAGCAAGCACCCGGATGTGGCAGCGGACTTTATCAACTATATGCTGAATGATCCGGAAGCCATCTCCGTTCTCAAGGATACACGTGGAATTCCGGCCAACGAGACGGCCAAGGAGCAGCTGGTGGAGGAAGGTGTTATTGACGGAAAGGTCTCCACCATGGTGGCCCAGGCCCTCAGCGGAGCCGGAGCAGCGGAGAACGGACCCAGCCTGAATTCGGAGGTTCTGGTGCTGTTAAAAGACTACATCCAGGAGGTCGGCTACCTTCAGATGACCCCGGAGGAAGCGGCGGCCGAATTCCGGTCCGAGCTGGAAGCGCTGTTGGAAACCATCAAACCGTGAGGCTGAAGCCGGGCCCCGCAGTGCGTAACCTGTAAAATAGAGACAAAATTGCCAAGGGGTATTGCCGGATCGATCAAACGGACGCAATGCCCCTTCCTGTTGAACGAGACATGTTGCCGGGACGGCCGCCAGCGGGCCACCCCTTGTAAACCAATCATTCAACCGCACCACCCCGACGATTAGGAGATGATAAGATGAAACGGACAGACCACCAGCCTGTGGCGTACCTGTTTATACTGCCCTGGATCATTGGATTCCTGATATTCCAACTGTATCCCTTTGTGGCGTCCTTTGTGTATTCCTTCACGGATTTCTCGCTGTTAAAGTCCATGAAATTCGTGGGCTTTAAAAATTACATCCAGATGTTTACCCGGGACCGGGTATTCTACAAGTCCCTCTGGGCCACGGTGAAATACGTGCTGATCGCGGTGCCGGGCAAGCTGGTATTTGCCCTGATCATCGCCATGATCTTAAATATGAAGCTGAAATGCATCAATTTCTACCGGACCGTCTACTACCTGCCATCCATTCTGGGTGGTTCCGTGGCCATCTCGATCCTGTGGAAGTTCCTGTTTAGCAAAAACGGAACCGTAAATACTTTTCTGGCCCACCTGCATATCCCGGCCCTGGACTGGCTGGGCAGCCCCAACCTGGCGTTAGTGACCATGGGGCTGCTGGTGGTCTGGCAGTTCGGCTCCTCCATGGTGCTTTTTCTGGCGGCGCTAAAAAACGTGCCCGCGGAGCTCTGCGAGGCAGCCCGGGTGGACGGAGCGGGGCGGATCCGCACGTTTTTCACCATCACCCTGCCCCTGCTCACGCCCACCATCTTTTTCAACCTGATCATGCAGATGATCAACGCCTTCAAGGAGTTTAACGCCCCGTTTCTGATCACCAAGGGCGGACCCTTAAACTCCACCTACCTGTACGGCATGATGGTCTACGAGAACGCCTTCCAGCACTCCAAAATGGGCTACGCGTCGGCCCAGTCCTGGGTGCTGTTCATGACCATCCTGGTGTTCACGGCCCTCACATTCAAATCGTCCCCCTACTGGACATTCTACGAGGACGGAGGTGAATTCTGATGAAACGCACGCACAGACTTGTGATCACTTACGGCCTGCTGACCGTCATCGGCATCGTGATGGTCTACCCCCTGCTTTGGATGATCTCCGCGTCCTTCAAGACCAACCGGGAGATTTTCAGCTCCCTGTCCCTGATGCCCACCGAGATTCTGTGGGACGGCTACTCCAAAGGCTGGCAGAGCAGCGGCCAGTACACCTTTGCCACCTACTTCACCAACACCTTTGTCATGGTGATCCCTACCGTACTTCTGACAGTGGCCTCCAGCCTGCCGGTGGCCTACGGCTTTGCCCGGTTCCGGTTCAAGGGCAAGGGCCTGCTGTTCACCCTGGTGATCGCCTCCCTCATGCTGCCTACGGAAGTGATTATCATTCCGCGGTACATGCTGTTCAACAAGCTGGGCTGGCTGAATACCTACCTGCCATTCATCGTGCCGGCGGCATTTGCCACCTATTCCTTCTTTATATTTATGCTGGTTCAGTTTATCCGCGGGATTCCCAGAGAGCTGGACGAGGCGGCGCGCATCGACGGCTGCGGCCCCTGGGGCACCCTGGTGAACATCATTCTGCCCCTGTGCAAGCCCGCCCTGGTCTCCTGCGTGATTTTCCAGTTCGTATGGCGCTGGAACGACTTCCTGAACCCCTTAATCTACATCAGCAGCGTGAAAAAATACCCCCTGTCCCTGGCCCTGCGCATGGCTCTGGACGTGACGGACACGGTGAGCTGGAACCAGACCATGGCAATGTCGGTTCTGGCTATGGTTCCCCCAGTGGCCCTGTTCTTCCTCTGCCAGAAATACTTTGTGGAAGGCGTGGCCAGCACGGGACTGAAAGGATGATGGAAATGGACGGACAGAATCAAAGCTTTGAGGTGCGGGCGCTGGAGCTGCACAGCCAGTACGCCTGGGATTACAACTGGATCATCAAAACCATGGATTTTATGAAGGACCTGGACTTCAACACCCTGGTTCTCCACCGCAATGATTTTATCGACCTGATCATTTACCCGGGAAAATACTTCGGGTACGAGGAAAATGCCGGGGACACGATCTTTGAGACCTACAGCCACATATTCCGCAAGCTCTACCGGTATACCCCCACCAGGCGTTCCGGCCCCTACCAGCGCCGGGCGTTCTTAAAACGGGTGCTGGAGCAGGCCAAACGCCGGGGCATCGACGTGTACATCGAGAATAAGGAGCTCTATTTCCCCGACATTCTGCTGGAATTTTATCCCAATCTGGTCCACGACGGCCACATTTGCGCCACAGACCCCTTCTGGCTGGAATTCCTCCAGGTGAAATACCGGGACTTTTTCCGGGAATTTCCCGAGGTGGCGGGAATCATCACCGCCCCGGCCACCGGCGAGAGCCGCGTTTCCATCAAATCCAACCGCTGCCAGTGTGAGCGCTGCCGTGGCGCCCGAAAGGAGGAATGGTTCGACAATGTGCTGCGGGCCATGTACGCCCCCATCCACGAGGCGGGGAAAACCCTGGTGGTGCGGGACTTCGTGTTCGATCCCCAGGCCCACGGCGAGATCGCGGGGGTGATGGAGCGGCTTCCGGAGGACGTGGTCATTTCCCTGAAAAATACACCCCACGACTATTACCCCACGTTCCCGGACAACAGCCGGATCGGGAATGTGGGAAATCACCGGCAGTGGATTGAGTACGACGCCATGGGCCAGTATTTCGGCTGGGGCGTGGCCATGGCGGACTTAACCGGGGATTACCGCCGAAGAATGGGCTACGCCAGGCAAAAGGGCGCCACCGGCGTGGTGATCCGCACGGACTGGGAGAGCCTGGACGGCCACACGGCCTTTGGAACGCCCAACCGGATCAACCTCTACGCCGGAGCCATGCTGGCGGCCGATCCTGGCGTGTTGGACCGGGACATTTACCTGCGGTTTCTGCGGTCTGAAAACTGGCTGAAGGACGGCCTTACGCCGGAGGAAACCGACGAGGCCGCCCGGTGGTTCGGCCGTCTCATGGGCGGGACCTGGGAGGCCACCAGACGGATGCTGTACGTGCAGGGCTGCGTGTTCTCGGATTCCAGCCTGATGCCCGTTTCCTTCGCCCACGCGTTCTGGCTGGCGGAGGAGAAAAACTCGCTGAAGGCCTGGGATCCCTCCAAGGCGGACGCCCTGGCGCCGGACCGGGAACACCTGGAGGCGGCCCTGGAGGAGAAAAAGGACGCGGTGGAGCGCATCGCCGCCCTGTGCGCCATTTCCCAGGAGCCTCCGGCGGGGATCCGGCCCGAAAAAGCCGGAGAACTGGCGCAGCGGTTTGCGATCCACCGCGAATACGCAAAAATGTACGCGGCCGCAGTGACCGCCCTGATGCTCACCCGGTACGTGCGGGAGACGGAGGAGGACCGGAACTCCGAATATTACCGGGCGATCTGTAGGAAGCGCCGCCAGGCGGTGGAAGCCCTGGCAGATTGGGAGATCAGGCTGCGCCGGATGGCGGTGGAGACGGATTACATGCCCCACACGGTGTACACGCTGATGGACGGGGACCGGATGCGCTGCCTGTACCGGGATTTGAGAGAGGAGGAGACAGATGAGAACGGTTGAGGAAATGTTTCGGGTGGACGGGAAAACCGCCCTGGTCACCGGCGGCGCCGGGGGAATCGGCCTGGCCTGCGCCAAAGCCCTGGCGGCCGCGGGGGCGGACCTGATTTTGTCAGATATCGACGGCGGGCGGCTGGACGAGGCGGCGGAGGAGATCCGGCGGGAAAACGGAACGTCCGGGGGCCGCTGTGTCACAGCGGTCTGCGACGTGGCAGACCTGCGGTCCGTGGAAAAACTTATGAAGCAGGCCCGGGATAACGGCGGCGTGGACATTCTGATCCACAGCGCAGCCGTCACCAACCGCAAACAGCTGTTGGACATGACCGAGGAGGAGTGGAACCACATTCTCACCGTAAACCTAAACGGAACCTACCACATGGGAAAGCAGGTGGGGGAGCTGATGACCCGGCAGGGACGCGGCGGGAAAATGACCTTTATCGTGTCCACCGGCGCTTACCGGGCGGGCGTCAACTTCGGGGCCTACAGCGCCAGTAAGGCGGGGGTGGTGATGATGATGAAAACCCTGGCCCTGGAGCTTGCGCCCTGGGGGATCAACGTGAACGCCATCGCGCCCACGGCCACGGAGACGCGTTTCACGGAGGACTATTACCGGGAGAATCCCCAGGCCAGGGAGCGGGCGCGGGCCAACCACCCCCTGGGGCGGCTGGGCCGGGCGGAGGACTACATGGGCACGGCTCTGTATCTCTCCTCCGCGGCCTCGGACTTCGTGACCGGCGCGCTCCTGGTGGTGGACGGGGGTAAAACCGCAAAATAGCCGCGGACGGCATTAATGGAAAATGATGGAAAACACCAAAGCTTGCGCACGGCAAAGCGCAGGTATTATAATAGTCTCATGACATAGGATAAAGGGGCGGGTGTATGTATCAGATGATCGTGGTGGACGACGAGGCGGAGCTGCGGGAGGGAATCAGCAACTATTTCCCCTGGGAGAGCTTAAATATCCGGGTGACCGGAATCTTTGAGAACGGGCGGACGGCCTTTGCCTATCTGAAGGCCCATCCGGTGGACATCGTGCTGACAGACATCCGTATGCCGTTTATGGACGGTCTGGAGCTGATCGAGAAGGCCAAGGCGGTGTCCCCGTCCACCTGTTACGTGATCCTCAGTGGCTACCGGGAATTCGAGTACGCCAAGAAGGGCCTGCTTTTGGGGGTAAAGGACTATATTCTGAAACCTACCAAGTATTCCCAGATTTACGAGGTATTTTCCCGCATCACCGCGGAGCTGGATCACAGCGCGGCGGCGGAGCGGCGGGAGGAAAATCTGCCGGACGCCGGGCGGTCCGTGATTTCCAGCGTGAAGAAATATATCCGCACCCACTATGCGGAGGTCACGCTGGACGGGGTGGCGGAGTACGTCCACCTAAATCCCTACTATCTGAGCACATTTTTCAAGCAGCAGACCGGGGAAAAGTTTTCCGACTATGTGCAGCGGGTGAAAATGGAAGCTGCCGCCAGCCTGCTGGAGCGCGGTGGCCAGAACGTGAAGGAGGTGGCGGAGGCGGTGGGTTACACCAATCCCAACAGCTTCACCCGGGCGTTCCGGCAGTATTACCAGTGCAACCCAAAGGACTACCGGCGCATGAAGCAGGGGCTGTAATCAGGACAGGGAGGACATTGCCATGAAAATGAAATTTTTCCGCAAGACCCTGTCCTTTTTCATCGTGCCGGTGATGATCCCGATCCTGATTCTGGGCACGCTCTCGGGCATCACCCTGAACCGGTACATGCGCCAGGGCATCGACGAGCGCTACGAGGACCGGCTGGAAAGCCACCGGACCAGGATCGACGCCATGATGAGCGAGCTGGACTGGCTGAACATGAATCTCAGCAACAACCCCAGCATCCAGTTCCGACTGAAAAACATGATCAGCAAATGCAAGGATGGGATTCCGGCCAACACCTACGACGAGATCAACACCATCATGGACCTGCTGTACGGCTCCTACAACGCCAACACGGCGGTGGAGTCCATTTACATCTATTTTAACAACGCGGGCCGCCAGTTCATCAGCAGCAACAACCGCATCACCAACCTGGACTATTTCTTCGACCAGGACTGGTACGACAGCTACCAGGCCCACATCGGCGACCCGGAGCAGACGTGGAGCGAATTCCGGCAGATCGATCCCTACAACTTCGCAGGCTCCACCCGGGAGATATTCACCATCTATCGCAAGATATTCTCGCCGGGGAAACGGACCCCGGAGGGTGTGATTGTGCTGAACGTGCGGGGCGATCATGTTAACCGCACCCTAAACGAACTGGTGGGCGAGGAGAACCACCTGTTTTTCGTCACGGACGGGGAAGGGCGCGTGATTTTCCGCAACCGGCAGGCGGGTTCAGAGCGCGCGGAGTCCATTCTGGCGGCTGGAAACGCGCAGGAGGCCCGGATTTCAGGGCAGGGAACCTACCGGGTCTACCGGCAGGAGTCCGGGGATCTGGGGTGGAACTACTGCCTGGCGGTCCCCGGCGAGGTGGCCTACCAGGTTCCCAACCGGCTGACCCGCATGGCCGCCGGGCTGATCTGCCTTGCGCTCTTTTTAAGCACGGCCACGTCCTATTTCTTTGCCCGCAAGAATTATAAGTCCCTGATGGGGATCGTGGACATTTTCGACAAGGCGACCCACGGCCAGGAACTTCCGGCGCTGTCGCAGCGGACCACCGACGTCTACAATTACATTCTCTACAATATCGTGGAAACCTTCCTGCAAAATGATTTCCTGCAGGTCCAGCTCTCGGAGCGCAGATACAAGTTAAAGGCCATGGAGCTGATGGCCCTGCAGTCCCAGATCAACCCCCATTTTCTCATGAACACGCTGCAGACCGTGTACTGGCGGTGCATTTCCCTGACCCAGGGCCCCAATCCGGCCACGGAGATGCTGGAAAACCTGTCTGAAATCCTCCACTATTCCCTGGAATCCAGCCAGGAGCTGGTTCCGCTCAAGGAGGAAGTGAATATTACCCGGTGTTACCTGGATATACAGGTGCAGCGCTACAAAAACCAGTTCGACGTAATCTGGGACGTGTGGGCGCCCATGGAGGCGGTGATGGTGCCAAAGTTGATCATCCAGCCCCTGATTGAGAACAGCATCTACCACGGCATCCGGGACAAGGCGGGCCATTCCACCATCAAGATCAAGATCGGCGCCAGAGACGGCTGGGTGGCGATCACCGTGCTGGACAACGGCCTGGGCATGGACCGGGAGCGCCTGGAACAGCTGAAAAAGCGGCTGGAGGGGGAGGACACCCAGGAAGGCGTGCACATCGGCCTGCTGAACACCCATAAACGCCTGGAATTGATCTATGGCGGGGATTACAAAATACGCCTCCTAAGCTGCCCGGGCCGCGGGACCATGATTGAACTGAAAATCCGGGCGCTGCCTTGGGACGGGCACGGCGGAGGAACGTTATCCGGCCATCAGCCCGGCGCGGTGTAAACCGGTCGGGAAAAATCACCGGATTGAAATCATCAAGCGGCAGCCATCGATTTGAAATAATGGGCAAAACCGCTGGGAACATGAAACAAATCGTGGTAAAATAAGTACATTCACACCACGTTTGGAGGAAACCGCAATGGAGTTTAACGTCATCTACACCGCAGGCCGCTGCGCCGTGCTGGAAACGGCCGACGGAGGCATTTACACCACAAAGGAAACATATCAGCTGTTTTTAGACGGGGAGCCGGCCGGCCCGGTCCAAAAGGTGATCACCCCCATATACGGTCTGTCGCCCAGCACGGACTATCTGGCCGAGCTCAGGCTTGGGGACGGCGTCGTGGCTCAGGCCCGGTTTACCACAGAACCGGAGTCTGTGACCTTAAACGTCCGGGATTTCGGCGCGGCGGGGGACGGAATAAAGGACGACACCCTGGCCATCCAGTCCGCCATCATGGCCTGCCCGCCCCAGGGCCGCGTCCTGATCCCGGCGGGCCGCTACTCCTTCGTCTGCCTGTTCTTAAAGGACGGGATCAACCTGGAACTGGAGAAAGGGGCGGAACTCTCCGCCGTCACCGACCGGGAGCGTTTCCCCTTTTACCCCGGCATGGTGCCCTATACCGACCAAGCCGGGGATTACTGCCTGGGCACGTGGGAGGGAGATCCCCAGAAAATGTTCTGCGGCCTGATCACGGGCGTCCATGTGAAAAATGTAAACATCTACGGTGAGGGAACCTTAAATGGCAATGCCAGCCACGAAAACTGGTGGCATAACTGCAAGGAGATGAAGATCGCCTGGAGGCCGAGAGCCGTGTTCCTGAACGGGTGCGAGAACATTTCCCTGGTGGGCCTGACTGTGAAAAACTCGCCCAGCTGGACCATACACCCATATTTTTCCAATCACCTGCGTTTCCTTGGCCTTAATGTGCTGGCGCCCAAAGATTCCCACAACACCGACGGCCTGGACCCGGAAAGCTGCCGCCACGTGGAACTGGCGGGTATCCATTTCTCCGTGGGGGACGACTGTATCGCCGTCAAGTCGGGGAAAATCTACATGGGAAAGACCTACAGGACGCCCAGCGAGCACATTACCATACGCCAATGTTCCATGAACGACGGCCATGGCAGCGTGGTGATCGGCTCGGAGATCGGCGCGGGAGTGCGGGACCTGATTGTCCGGGACTGCATATTTAAGGACACGGACCGCGGACTGCGCATCAAGACCAGGAGGGGCCGCGGGGAGGACTGCGTAGTGGACCGGGTCGCCTTTGAGAACATACGGATGGACGGCGTTCTCACTCCCTTTGTGGTCAACTGCTTTTACTTCTGCGATCCGGACGGGAGAACGGAATATGTTCAGAGCAAAGAGCCTCTGCCGGTGGACGAGCGCACCCCCAGCATCCGGGAGCTGAGCTTTAAAGACATCCACGCCGAGAACGCCCACTACGCCGCCGTATGCGCCTACGGGCTTCCGGAGCAAAAGATCGGACACCTGAAATTTGAAAATATCTCCGTCTCCTACGCTCCCCAGGTCCATCCTGAGATCCCCGCCATGATGGACGGTCTGGAGCCCATGGCAAAGGCCGGTATTGTGGCAAGGAATGTCCGCCTCCTGACGCTGAAGAACGTGGACATAAAGGGCTGTGCCGGCGATCCGGTCCAGGCGGAGAATGTGGAAATCATTGAAAACGTGGAATAGACACACCCCATACAAAAAACGCCTGGAAGGCCGCGCTTTCCAGGCGTTTTCAATCAATCACTCAAACCGGCTCATGTTTCTTTAACAGCTCGATATAAGCCAGCACCAGCGGGGCCACCCCCTTGGCCTCGTTCTTTACGATGGGTTCCCGCATGTAATAATCAAAGGTTCCCTCCCGCCGCTCCACATTTCCCAGACCTGCCACCAGGCAGATGCCATCCAGCTGCAGTTCGCCGTTCTCCACCGACAGATACCGGCTGCAGATGCCGTCAAACGCCTTTTCCCCGAAAGTGAAATAGGACGGGGGGAGCAGTCCGATCCGGGCGCTCTTCATGATCGCATAGGCGAAAATAGCGGAACCGGAGGTTTCCAGGTAGTTGGGCTCAATTCCGCCCCGGTTAACCACCTGATACCACATGCCGGACGCCTGATCCTGGTAGGGCAGCATGGCGTCGATCAGCTCCCGGTACATGGCGCTCAGCCGTTTTCTGGGCTCACCGGTCATCAGCTCTGCGGTGTCCACCAGCGCCATGGCGAACCAGCCCAGCGCCCTGAGCCAGAAGCTGTCGGACAGGCCGGTGACCGGATCGCACCAGAAGGCGGAGCGGGAATCGTCGTAAGCGTGGTAATACAGACCATTACGCGGATCCCTCATGTACTCCCGCACATTGCAGAACTGCCTGAGGATATCCCCGCAGTTTTTGCCTCCGTTGTACTCCACCTCGTACTGCATATAAAATGGAAGCGCCATGTAAAGCCCGTCCAGCCAGATCTGATTGGGGTAAATCTGCTTGTGCCAGAAATTTCCGCCCTTCGTGCGGGGCTGGGTTTGCAGCTGGCTGTAAATGAGATCGATACCCTTCCGGTATTTCGCCTTTCCGGTCAGGTGGTATAAGTCAAAAAGTGTCTTTCCGGCGTTGACATTGTCCAGGTTGTAGTCCTCCGGGCGGTAAGAGACGATGGAACCGTCCTCATTGACAAAGCGGTCAATGAAGCCGTCGGCGAATTCCAGGTAGCTGGTATCCTGGTTCATATGATAAAGCTCCAGAACCGCTTTGATCATACAACCGTCGATGTAGTTCCATTTGAGGCCGCAGCCCTCCTCCCGCTTCTCTTTGAACCAGGCCGGGCATTCCGGGGTGCTGTTTTCCAGTAGCTGGCTGATATAACGGTCTAAAATTTCCATTGAAATGACTCCTTCTTCCATAGTAAGCAGACTTCGATGATGATTAAAAAGGATGAAAATCAAACGTTTGCATTTATTGCATCATAACATAGAAACACAAAAAAAGGAATTGTACACTATCGATAAAAATATGTAATAAAACCTGTCAAAATGTACAGTTGACAGATGAAATATAGAGTGATATTATAAAATCACAAGTTATTCAATGCACATTTGTTCTATGATTCACAAAAAATGGTTCACAAAAATAGAAGATGTGCATTATTTTAAATCAATAGTTGCAAACCTTTGCAAAAGCTAAAGAGCAATGCGGGAAAAATGAAAAGGAGGAAGAAATTTATGAAAAAATGGAATCGCGTACTGGCGGCAGCCATGGCGGCTGTGATGGCAGCCGGTTTAACCGCGTGTGGAGGCGGCAAGGCGCCGGAGACCACTGCGGCGGCCACAGAGGCGGCGAAGGCCGAGACGGAGGCCCAGGCAGCCGAGGAGACCACTGCGGCGCCCGCGGCAGCGGAAGGCCTTGCGGTCAACACCACGGACCCCATTGAGATCACCTTCAGCTGGTGGGGCGGAGACTCCAGACACGAGGCTACCCTGAAGGCGGTGGACGCATTCATGGAGAAATATCCCAATATCACGGTAAAAAGCTCTTACTCCGCATGGGACGGCTGGGAGGATAAGATGTCCTCACAGTTTGCAACTGGAACCGCACCCGACGTTAACCAGATCAACTGGAACTGGATTACCTCCTTCAGCTCCGATGGAAGCGCCTTCTATGATCTGAACAAACTCTCCGACATCCTGGATCTGACCCAGTTCTCCCAGGGCTATCTGGACCAGTGCACCGTTGCAGGCAAGCTGCAGGGTGTGCCGATTTCCATGACCGGAAGAATCTTCTACTGGAACAAAACAACCTATGAAAAGGCGGGTCTTGAGACGCCCAAGACGCTGGCGGATCTGACCGCGGCCGGCAAGGTGTTTGAGGAAAAGCTGGGCAAGGATTATTATCCCCTGGCAATGAATGAGTACGACAGAACCATTTTTATGGTATACTATCTGGAGTCCAAGTACGGCAAGGCCTGGGTTGAGAACAACCAGCTTCAGTACACCAAGGAAGAGATCGAGGACGGCCTGCAGTTCATTCAGTCCCTGGAAGAGCAGCACGTGATCCCCTCCATCGCCACCATCGCAGGCGACGGAGCCGCTTCCTTTGACAAGAATCCCAAGTGGATGGAAGGCAAGTACGCCGGCATCTTTGAGTGGGATTCCGCGGCTCCCAAGCAGCAGGCCGCTTTGAACGAAGGACAGGAGTTTGTGGTAGGCGAGGAGCTGGCCGACATGGGCGACTACAAGGGTGGATTTGCCAAGGTTTCCATGTGCTACGGCATCTCTGAGAACACCAAGCACCCGGCGGAGTGCGCAGCGCTTGTAAACTTCCTGCTGAACGAAGAGGCTGGTGTGGCGCCGGTAGGCTCCGAGAGAGGAATCCCCTGCTCCGCAGCCGGTTTGCAGATTTGCAAGGATCAGGGACTTCTGGATCCGATCGTTACGGAAGCCAACGAGAAGGTGCTGAGCTATGTGTCCTTCCCTCTGGATCCCAAGTTTGAGGCCAGCGCGTTAAAGGCCACCAACGAAGGCGTTTACTGGGATGTGATGGCAGGCTTGAGCTACGGAGACTACGACATCGACGAGGCCTCCGACGTGCTGATCGAAGGGATCAACAAAGTCCTGCAGAAGTAAAGAATGAATGAAGAGCAGCACAGCGGTCTTCGCGCCATGCGGGGAGACCGCTGCAATTATGAGAAGGAGGGAACGGTATGAAAAAGGCGGCAGTTAATGCTCAGCCCGCGGGCCGCAAAGGAATGAAAAAGGTAATAAAGGAGAACAAGGGGTTCTTCTTTATCCTTCCCTGGCTGATTGGATTCCTTATTTTTAAAGTGTACCCCTTTGGGTCGTCCTTGTTTTACAGCTTTACGGATTACCATCTGTTCGACGGGATATCGAAATTCGGCCTGATGAACTACGATGAGATCATCCACACCAAGAAGATCGTAAAGGCCTTTGTGGTAACCATGAAATACGCGTTCATGACGGTTCCCCTCAAATTGGTGTTTGCTCTGTTTATCGCTTACATATTAAACTTCAAGCTGAAGGGCGTGAACCTGTTCCGAACCGCCTACTACATCCCCTCGATCCTGGGTGGGTCCATCGCCATCGCGGTACTGTGGAAAGCGGTATTTAAGGACGACGGCATCATCAACATGCTGCTGGGCTACATTGGCATCGAGGGCCCCAACTGGCTGGCCAGTCCGCCCCACGCCCTGTTTGTCATCTCCCTTTTGAGGGTCTGGCAGTTCGGTTCCGCCATGGTCATTTTCCTGGCCGCCTTAAAGGGCGTTCCCGGGGACCTGTACGAGGCGGCTTCCATTGACGGAGCCGGAAAATGGAGACAGTTTTTCAGCATCACGGTGCCGCTCATCACGCCGGTGATCTTCTACAATCTGGTCACCCAGCTGTGCCAGGCGTTCCAGGAGTTCAACGGCCCCTTCATCATCACCCAGGGCGGCCCCAGAAACGCCACCATGCTGATCTCCATGCTGATTTACAACAACGCGTTCAAGAGCTACGAGATGGGTATGGCCAGCGCCCAGGCCTGGCTGCTGTTCCTGATCGTGATGACCTTCACGGCCGTTGCATTTATCAGCCAGAAGAAGTGGGTTTACTATTCAGACGAGGATGGGAGGTAGGAAAATGACAAGGGAAACCAGAAGAGCCATCAACACGTTCATGCGTTATTTGGTCCTCATTGTCGTGGGCCTGGTGATGATCTACCCTCTGATCTGGATGGTGGGAGCCACATTTAAAACCAACAACGAAATATTCAGCGGAATCGGCTTTATCCCCAAGAACCCCACGTTCTCCGGCTATAAAAACGCTCTGAAGAACTACGGCGGCGACATTGACATTTTCAAAGCCATGATCAACACCTACAGCATCGTGCTGCCCAAGGTGCTGTTCACCATCATCTCCGCCACCGTTACGGCATACGGATTCGCGCGTTTTCAGTTCCGGGGGAAGAACCTGCTGTTTGCGGTGCTGATGTCCACCCTGTTCCTGCCCCAGGTGGTGCTGAACGTGCCTCAGTTCATCTTGTTCAACAAATTTGGCTGGATCGACTCCCCGCTGTACATGGCGCTCATCGTCCCCACCTTATTTGCCACCGACACTTACTTTGTGTTCATGTTGATCCAGTTTTTGCGGAACATCCCGGGCGAGCTGGAGGAGGCGGCCTGTATCGACGGCTGCGGCTCCATCAAGACCCTGTGGTACGTGATCGTGCCCATGTTGAAGCCCTCCATCGTATCCTGCGCCCTGTTCCAGTTCATGTGGTCCTCCAACGACTTTATGGGCCCCCTGCTCTACGTGAACACGCCCGCCAAGTATCCGGCCTCCATCTTCGTGAAAATGTCCATGGACGCGGATGCGGGCTTTGAGTGGAACCGCGTGCTGGCCATGTCGCTGATCTCCATTATCCCGTCCCTGATCGTGTTCCTGGCGGCTCAGGACCAGTTTATCGACGGAATCGCAGCCGGCGGCGTAAAGGGATAACCGGAAAACGCTTCCCCTCTTTGCAAATAAGGAAAAGAATGCTATAGTAAGACAAGAAACGCATTGACAGGAGTGTGACCTATGGCAGTTACAATCAAGGACATTGCAAAAAAGGCGGGCGTATCCTATTCAACGGTATCCAGGGCATTGAACGATCAGAACGCTGACAAATCAGACAAGAAGAAGAGGATTTTAAGAATCGCCAAGGAGATGGGCTACGTGCCCAACCAGGCGGCCATCAACCTTAAAATGTCAAGATCCTATGTGATCGGGCTCTATTTTTCCACGATCAGCAAGATGACCTCCCCCTTTGTGCTTCACGATGTGCTGACCGGGGTCTACAGCGTGGTGGGCAGCCGGTACAATGTCGTGGTCAAGGGCATCGACATGCACGAGCCGGGCACGCTCAATCCCACCTACTACGACGGCATCATCGTCCTGTCCCAGCGGAATGAGGACCTGGCGTTCATGGAAGAGGTTATGGACAAGAACATCCCTATGGTGGTGATCTGCCGCACCGTGTTCCTGGACGTCCCCAATGTGACCACAGACGAGTCGCGGGCCGTGGAGAAGGCTATGGACTACCTGCTGGAAAACGGCCACAAAAATATCGGCGTGATCGAGGGAGACCCGCGCCTGGATTCCACCAGGCTGCGCCACAGGGGATGGAGGGCCGCTGCCGAGGCCCACGGCCTCGATCCGGAGCGTATCCCGGTGGAGTACGGAAATTACCGTTTTACAAGTGGATATCAGGCGGCCAGGAAGCTGCTTGAGCAGGAACTGACCGCCATACTGTGCTTTAACGATGAGATGGCCTTCGGCGCCCGGGAGGCGATTGTGGAGCTGGGCCTTAAGGTTCCCGACGACATCTCCCTGATCGGATTCGACAACTGGGATATGTCGGGTTACGCCAGCATGAAGCTGACCACTGTGGAGCGGAATATGGGCGATATCGCAATCGAGGGCACCCGGATTCTCCTGCGCCGCCTGGAGGACGGAATCATCGACAACCGCAGAGTGTACCTGGAGAATAAACTGATCATCCGCGAGACGGTGAAGAAATTGAATTGAAAATGCCGCCGGACCGGAATGACTGCACCCCGATATTCTGCCTTAGAGATGAAACGGGAGCGCTGCGAAATGACTATTTTTAGTCATGGAGCAGCGCTCCCGTTTTGTGGTTATAGAGACTGGGTGGGAGGGGCGGATCTGCCGGCAGTCTGAAGGGCGCTCAGCGAAAATATTCCGAAAAGATTTGAATCGGCTATTCTGTATGCTATAATAGAAAATATTTGGCGATGATAAAATCTTTTTTCGGACGGAAATGCCCATCACATCAGCATTTCTGCCATATGAGAAAACGCCCTGCAAAAGGGGAAAAGGGTGCCGGAATGGCGCCCGGTTGATTTAGCGATACAGGCAATAAAAAACAGAAAATTCTGCAGGGCCGTTTTTGGTCTGGTTAGGAGCGCATGTACATGAGGGACAGACTAAAAAGAATCAGAACAAAAAGCAGAATATGGACAGCGCGTTTTCTGATCGTGGCGCTAGTCAGCTTTTCAGCGGAAACACTGGGCCCAATCCAGGCATGGGCTTCCCAGGCGTCTCCTGAAAATCATGGGGACGGCTTTCCCGCGGAATATTTCTCCGGCCAGGGAGAAATATGGGAGAAACTGGAAACTAACGGCGAGGTTATGGTGGCATTTCCAAGCCAGATTGAGGCAGACATATCTTCTCCGGACGATGAGGACCGCTACTCCTTCCAACTGGAGGAAGAAAGCGATTTGACGTTGTCGCTGGAATCCGAATATCCCTGCGCCATGGAACTGATGTGCCAGGGGCAGGTAATCGGCGTTTCCGACCGGCCCTACAGCCAGATTCTGGAACCGAACGGACTGGAAGCGGGAACCTATACGGTGCGGGTCATACCCCGGGAACATGTGGATACCTCCACCTACACACTGCGCATTTCCCGTCAGAGCGACCGGAAAAAGCAGCCGGACTATTCGGAGGCGCACATTGCCGGCACGCTGTTTGACCCTAAATCCCCATTCCGGGCAATCAATATCCGGAACGAGGAGGATAAAAACAGGGGCGGCAGCTCGGTGATGGCGATTCATTATCTGGCCCACTGGCAGGGACCGGTGGATGAATCGGTGGTCCCTTATTATGATAAAGGCGATTTCAGCGAAAACCCCAGCGATTACATTCAATATAAAAAAGCAAAGCCCGACTTCCATGTACAAAATGCGGTCATATTGCCGGGATACCGGGAAAGCGGCGAACATATGGAACACTGGAAGAACGCGATTATGACATATGGGGCGGTTGATACCGGATTTTTTACCAGTTACAATTTCTGGGATAAAAATGAAGGCCCCGGTTATCCGGAGTGGGATTTTGAGTATTTTTATGTGCCGAAAGATTGGAATTACGAGAAATATGGAGGTCATGCCACCTTGATTGTGGGATGGGATGATACCGTTGAGCGGGAGAAATTCCGCATTACGGAAAGGGGAGAAGACGGTTCGATTATCCGCGAAACCATGCCGGAACGGGATGGGGCATGGATCTGTAAGGATTCTTATGAGGGGCTGACACCGGATTATTTTTATGTTTCCTACGAATCTCAGGATTTTGGAGGGCTGGAATTTACGCCCACGGCATTTGCTCCCCCGGAGAAGAACGACAACTATAATCATCTCTACAGCAATTCTCCCGGCGGGATGACGGATGCGGCGGTAAACTCCGAGGGCTTTTTAAGAGGCGTACAGACGTTTCATAATGACTGCGGCAGCGAACTATTGAGGGCGGTGGGCTTTGCTGCAAACCAGTGTGAGCTTTCTTATGAGATAAGGGTTCGGATCGGGGATGGCCCGCTGGACCGGGTTAAATCCGGGTATTTGAAATATCCGGGCTTCTACACGGTCCGCCTGGACCAGGGCATTGTGATCCCGCCCGGTACGGCCTTTGAAATACATGTAGCTCTCAGCGGAGACAATGATAAGCGGATTTCATTTTACACATGCAAGAATGTGAAAGGCTGGATTGACGGTGTCAAGGAAATTCCTGGAAAATCCTACTATTATACGGACTGGGAGGGAGAGACGGAATGGATGGATGCCTCCGCAGAGGGAGAATATCCTTGCATTTACGCCTATACATATTCTCTGGGGAAACAGGATATCACCATCCTGAATAATAAGGAAGCGGCCGGAGAAATCGGAAAAGCCACGACTTCGGAGGCAGCCCGTGAGATACAGCGTGCCACCGCCTCGGAGGCTGACCAAGAAATACAGCGTGCCACCGCTTCGGAGGCGGACCGAGAAATACAGCGTGCCACCGCTTCGGAGGCGAACCGTGAAATACAGCAGCCCGCCGCTTCCCAGACAGACCGGAACACAGACCGTGCCGCCGCTTCCAACGCGGAGCCGGATATTGAGCGTGCCACCCCCTCCCAGGCGGTCCCCAGGTATGATACCGCATCCGGGAGCAACGCCGCAAAAGTGGAGGAAAACGCCGAAGACGAAGAAAACGAATGGGAGGATGTCGTTCTGTTTGATGACAGTGAGGAGGAGGCGGCAGAGGCAGAGGCCGAGCGGGTGAAGGAACAGAACTTCCGGAGAATCCGGGAGGCGGAGTCCGGTGCGATTCCGAATGACAACCCAAATGAGTTTGAGGTCAATCCGCTGAACCTGGATTTCCCGGCCAAATACGATTCCAGGGACTACCACTTAATAACAAAGGCCAAGAACCAGGGAAACAGCAATCTCTGCTGGGCATTTTCTGCAGCCGCAGCGCTGGAGACCGCCTATTTGAGATATGGGAATCAGATGATCGACTACCCCAGAGGATTAAATCTCGTATCCCGGGAAGCTCCGATTGTGGACGGAACCATCTCATTAAAACTCAGAAAAGGGGAGGAAATCCCTTTGAACCTTTCAGCCGCCCTGTATTCGGACAGTGAATCGTTCAATCCCGGAAGCCCTCAGATCTATTGGGAGATTGCCGGCGATTTGGGAAGCGTGGAGGGGGGACCGAAACTGTCGGAAAGCGGGCAGACGTTCTGCGCGCTGAAGGCGCTGGGACCGGGCCGGGTGACCGTAACCGCCGTCAGCATGGCGGATGTCAGCCTGAGAGTCTCGTGCCAGGTGGAGATTCTGGAAATGCTCACGGCCAGAGTCCGTATCGAACCGGAAACTATGACGATGGAGGTCGGGGAGACCGGGAATCTGATTACCACGGTGGAGGCCGATGAAGAATTGACGGTGATCTATTCCTCCGACAGACCCGATGTGGTCTCGGTGGATAAAAACGGGCGGGTAATGGCGTTGAAGCCCGGCACTGCGGTGATTACGGCAAAAGCCGGCGAAGGAAAAGCCGCCTGTACCATCACAGTGAACCACAGAGACAGCTCAGATTCCGATGATGACGGGGACTGGACCACGGCAGCCGGCCCGGGCGTTGCGGACACCGTCCGCGGAAGCTGGGAACCGGCCAATGGACAGTGGCGTTTTCAGAAGGAAGATGGAAGCTATGCCGCCTCCTCCTGGGAGCGGATCGGAGGCGTGTGGTATTATTTCAGAGAAGATACCTATGCGGCCTCCGGCTGGTTCCGGCAGGGAGATTCCTGGTATTACTTGAGCCGGGAGGCGGAAACCTTTGGCGGAATGCAGACCGGATGGCTGTATGACCCGTCCTATGAGCGATGGTTTTATCTGGAAGAAAGCGGAACCATGGCGGTGGGGTGGAGGCAGATCGATGGAAAATGGTATTATTTTCATGCGGTATCCGACGGTGAAATGGGTAAGATGTATGCAGGAGAACGGACTCCGGACGGATATGTGGTAGGAACAGATGGCGAGTGGAGCCATTGACAGACTGAATTTCAGCAATAATGGGCCGCCGGCACAGCCCGCGGCCCGCTGCTTTCAAACAAACAATAAATAAACCGCCTTGCCTGTGCAAGACGGTTAAACTTTTTAGGGGGGCCGGCTAAGGTGCGACCCTTAGCCGGTATGAGTATGAAAAAGCTTTGTGATTCCAAGTAATCACTTGAAACAAAGGCCTTGCTCACCTCTCGGTGAACATGTTATTATAATAGGCCAGAATTGTGACAAAAGTATGTCTACACAATGAAAAAAACATAAAGAATATAAAAAACAAAAAAACCCTTTGAAAACTTTGCGATATTGTATATAATAGAAGCAATGCAAGAATGGCAGTAGCCGCGCAACCCCTTATTTTACAAGCAAAAACGGGGTTTCCGACAGAGGCGGCGTGACAGATGGGTACACTGTGTTCCGGGACAAGCCGCCCGGGATGCTTACAGCAAGGAGGAAATAAATTATATGTTTTCAATGATGTCAAATGATATTGGAATTGACTTGGGAACCGCCAGCATCCTGGTGTACATCAAGGGTAAGGGCGTTGTGTTAAAAGAACCTTCCGTGGTCGCCATCGACCGCGACAGCAACAAGATTATCACCTTCGGCGAGGAGGCCCGCCTGATGATCGGCCGTACGCCAGGCAACATCGTGGCCGTGCGCCCCCTGCGCCAGGGCGTGATCTCCGATTACACCATCACCGAGAAGATGCTCAAATACTTCATCCGCAAGGCGGTGGGCAAGAAGACCCTGCGCAAGCCCAGAATCAGCGTGTGTATCCCCAGCGGTGCCACCGAGGTGGAGAAAAAGGCCGTGGAGGACGCCACCTACCAGGCCGGCGCAAGGGAAGTGGCCATCATTGAGGAGCCGGTGGCCGCAGCCATCGGAGCCGGAATCGACATCGGCAAGGCCTGCGGAAACATGATCGTGGACATCGGCGGCGGCACGGCCGACATCGCGGTCATCTCCTTAGGCGGCCCCGTGGTCAGCACCTCCATCAAGGTGGCGGGCGACGACTTCGACGAGGCCCTGGTGCGCTACATGCGCAAAAAGCACAACCTGCTCATCGGCGAGCGGACCGCCGAGGAGATTAAGATCAACGTGGGCGCGGCCTACCGTCGTCCCGAGGTCCTCACCATGGAGGTGAGAGGCCGTAACCTGGTAACCGGCCTGCCAAAGACCATTGTGGTGACCTCCGACGAGACGCTGGAGGCCCTGAGAGAGCCGGCCATGCAGATTGTGGACGCCGTGCACAACGTGCTGGAGCGCACCCCGCCGGAGCTGGCGGCGGATATCTTTGACCGCGGTATCGTGATGACCGGCGGCGGCTCCCTGCTCAGCGGCCTGGACGCCCTGATCGAGGAAAAGACGGGCATCAGCACCATGATCGCGGAGGATCCCCTGACCGCGGTGGCCATCGGCACCGGCAAGTTTATCGAATTTGCCCACGGAATGGGTCTGGACGGGGAACGCGACGAATACTGATCCGGGGACTGAAAGCGCAATATGGCAACGATCACAGGATTTATTGAGAAAATCAAGTTCCGGAATGAGGAGAACGGCTATACGGTCCTGACCGCCACGGACCAGCACGACGGCGACGAGGTGGTCATGGTGGGAAACTTCGCCTATGTGGGCGAGGGTGACATGATCCAGGCCACGGGCCGTTTGACGGAACACCCCATATACGGTGAACAGCTGCAGGTGGAGAGCTACGAGATCAAGACTCCCGAGGACACGCTGTCCATGGAACGATATCTAGGCTCCGGTGCCATAAAAGGCATCGGGGCCGCTTTGGCTGCCCGGATTGTCCGCCATTTCAAGGCTGACACCTTCCGGATTATGGAGGAGGAGCCGGAGCGCCTCTCCGAGGTCAAAGGCATCAGCGAGAAGATGGCCATGGCCATCGCCGAGCAGGTGGAGGAGAAAAAGGACATGCGCCAGGCCATGATGTTCCTGCAGAACTACGGCATTTCCCTTAATCTTGCTGTAAAAATTTACCAGGAATACGGCCCCAAGCTCTACGGCATTTTGAAGGAAAATCCCTACCGCCTGGCCGACGACATTCCGGGCGTGGGCTTTAAGATGGCGGATGAGATCGCCGGGAAGGTGGGCATTTTCACCGATTCCGACTACCGGGTGAAGGCGGGGATGCTCTACACCCTTCTGCAGGCGGTGGGAAACGGACATACATACCTGCCGTTAAACGAGCTGCTAAAGGAAGCCTCCGAGCTGCTGAAGGTGGCCCCCTCCGCCATGGACAAGCACCTGATGGACATGCAGATGGAGAAGCGCCTGGTGGTGAAACATACCCCGGAGGGGCAGATCGTCTACTCCTCCCAGTATTATTACCTGGAACTGAACACGGCCCGGATGCTCCACGACTTAAACATCCGTGGCGGCATCCCGGAAACGGAGATCAAGAGCCGCCTGCTGAAGGTGGAGCAGCAGGAATCCATTCAGCTGGACGGACTTCAGGAGCAGGCGGTGATGGAGGCAGTGAACAGCGGTCTGTTAATCATCACCGGCGGCCCCGGAACGGGAAAAACCACCACCATCACCACCATTATCCGCTACTTTGAGATGGAGGGCATGGAAATTCTTCTGGCAGCCCCCACCGGCCGCGCGGCCAAACGTATGACTGAGGCCACGGGCTGCGAGGCCAGAACCATCCACCGCCTGCTGGAGCTGGTACCCGCCCCCGCGGCCACGGCCCGGGATATCCCGGGGGCTCCCGGCGGCAAGGGTGGGCCGTCCGGCATGGCGGGGATGCATTTTGAGCGCAACGAGGAGAATCCGCTGGATGCGGACGTTATTATCATAGACGAGATGTCCATGGTGGACATTCACCTCATGCACGCCCTGCTGCGAGCGGTGAATGTGGGAACCCGCCTGATCCTGGTGGGCGACGTGGACCAGCTGCCCAGCGTGGGCCCCGGAAACGTGCTGCGGGACATGATCGATTCCCAGTGCTTCAACATGGTCAAGCTGACCCGCATTTTCCGGCAGGCGGCCCAGAGCGACATCATCGTGAACGCCCACCGCATCAACGAGGGCCAGCCGGTGGATCTGGCCAAGCGCAGCAACGATTTCCTGTTCATCCGCCGGGAGAACCCGGACGCCATCATAAGCGCCATGGTCACGCTGATCCAGAAGAAGCTGCCTGGCTACGTCAAGGCCCAGCCCTACGACATCCAGGTGATGACGCCCATGCGCAAGGGAGCCCTGGGGGTGGAGCGGCTGAACCAGATTCTCCAGAGCTTCTTAAATCCGCCGGACAAGACCAAGACGGAAAAGGAATCCGGCGGCACCATCTACCGGGTGGGCGACAAGGTCATGCAGATCCGGAACAACTACCAGATGGAGTGGGAGATTGTGAACCGCTACGGAATCCCCATTGAGACCGGGAGCGGAATCTTCAACGGCGACATGGGCATCATCCGGGAGATCAACGACTACGCCGAGCTTCTCACCGTGGAGTTCGACGAGGGCAAGCGGGTGGAGTACAGCTTCAAGCAGCTGGAAGAGCTGGAGCTGGCCTACGCCATCACCATCCACAAGTCCCAGGGCAGCGAGTACCCTGCGGTGATTATCCCCATGCACAGCGGCCCGCGGATGCTCATGACCCGGAATCTGATCTACACCGCCGTCACCCGCGCCCGCACCTGCGTCTGCCTGGTGGGCCTGCCGGAGGTATTTGCCGCCATGGCCGGCAACAGCATGGAACAGAAGCGCTACACAGGGCTGCGGCAGCGGATTGAAGAGCTGTATGCGTTGGAGGAAGAGGATTAGGTTCCACATCCGGAGGTGCTGATGATTTTAAAATCCCTGACAGACTGCGCAATCGATGCGCTCTTTCCCCGCCGCTGCCCGGTCTGCGGCCACATCGTCGTGCCCAGGGGGCGTCTGATCTGCCCCGGCTGCATGAACCGCCTGTCCTGGGTAAAACAGCCCGTCTGCAAGTCCTGCGGCAAGGAACTGTCCGTGGATACGGTGGAATACTGCTTCGACTGCGCACGCCGTCCCCGCAGCTTTGTATACGGCCGCGCCCTGATCAATTACAACGAAGCGGCTTCCCGCTCCATGGCCCAGATCAAGTACAACAACCGGCGGGAATACCTGGACTACTACGCCGGGGAGATGGTCCGCCGGCTTGGTCCTGCCGTTAAGGCGATGAAGGCCCAGGCCCTGGTTCCGGTGCCCGTCCACCCGGAGCGTTTGAAAACCAGGGGCTTCAACCAGGCGGAGGAGCTGGCACGGCGTCTGTCCGGCGGCCTGGGGCTGCCTGTGGAAACCGGCCTTCTTTCCCGCAACAAAAACACCGCGCCCCAGAAAGACCTAAACCCCGCCCAGCGCCTGAAAAACCTGGAGGAGGCATTTTCGGCAAAATGTCCCCGGACAGGGCTTACATCCGTGATCCTGGTGGACGATATCTACACCACCGGCAGCACGGTGGAGGCCTGCAGCCGGGTTTTGACGCGGGCCGGCGTTTCCAGGGTATATTTTCTTTGTATCTGCATCGGAGGCGGGCGCTGAGCCCCGCGCGGCTGGAATGCGGTTTCATGCCGAAACCGGCGAAAGATGTATTGGGAGGAAGAAAAATGGGAATATTTGACTATGAGGTGATACAGATCGACGGCGACTACGCCCATCTCCGGAACCTGGACCGTCCGGAGGACGGGTTAAAGCTGGTGGCAAGGGCGCTGCTGCCCCAGGAGATACAGGAGGGAAGCAGGCTGCATTACGAGTGCTTTGAGTACACGCTGGTTTGCTGACAGCAGCGGCATCCGGGCCTGGATCTCGGGCCCGGGCGTGTGCGCGGCGGTTTTCAGCCCTGTCAACCCGGCGGATATGCCAAAAACACCAGGTTTTTCCAGCGCAGAATCCGGCGAAAACCCGTAAAAATCGCGCATTATGCTTGACAGTATGCGGTTATTGTGGTAAACTGTACGGGCGAATGGAAGAGCTTAGGTCTTTTTTTTATGCTCAAAAATAAGGTCCTGAGCAAAATGTGAACTACGATAATATAAGTGGAGGTGGAAGTCGTGCGAACAAAGATCACACTGGCATGTACAGAATGCAAACAACGCAACTACAACATGACTAAGGATAAGAAAACTCATCCTGACCGTATGGAGACCAAGAAGTATTGCAGATTCTGCAAGACCCATACGCTGCACAAAGAAACGAAGTAATCCGGCTCAGTAAAGGACGTGAATGTTATGGGAGAAACAGCAGCCAACACTGCAGTAACCACAGAGAAAGCGGCCAAGGCTGAAAAACCCGACAAGGCGAAAAAAGCCAAGAAGGAACAGAAGCCCAGCTTCTTTAAGGGGTTGAAAACTGAGTACAAGAAAATCGTCTTTGCTGACAGACAGACCGTTACCAAGCAGACCATTGCCGTTGTCCTTTCATCTATTTTTCTGGGTGTGGTGATCATGCTCCTGGACATGGTGATCAAATTTGGTTTAGGATTTATCTTTTAATAAGGCGAGGGTGAATGTATGTCAGAAGCACATTGGTATGTAGTCCATACCTACTCAGGTTATGAGAACAAAGTCAAGGTCGATATTGAGAAGACAATTGAAAACAGAAACCTTCAGGACCAGATCTTAGAGGTATCCGTACCCATGCTTCCTGTAGTGGAGCTTAAGAACGGTGTGGAGAAAAAAGCTGACAAGAAGATGTTCCCGGGTTATGTACTCATCAACATGGTCATGAACGATGACACATGGTATGTGGTGCGCAACACCCGCGGTGTCACGGGCTTTGTGGGTCCGGGCTCCAAACCGGTTCCTCTGACAGAAGAAGAGATGGCCAGCCTGGGATTCCATAGGGAAGAAGATGTCTTAGTCGACTTTGAAGTAGGAGATATGGTAGTTGTTATCTCCGGCGCATGGAAGGATACTGTAGGGGCCATCAAGGCCATCAATGACAGTAAGAAGACCATTACCATGCACGTTGAGATGTTCGGCCGTGAAACACCGGTTGAACTTGGATTTGCCGAAGTCAAGAAGATGTAGGCGTCCGTTTGTAACACAAGGAATCAGCTTCTGCAGGGCAGGGGCTGGTGGGAGGGACATTCCCGACAATACCACATAATTTTAGGAGGTGCCTAAGATGGCAAAGAAAGTAACAGGTTACATCAAATTACAGATTCCTGCTGGTAAGGCAACACCAGCACCGCCAGTTGGACCGGCTCTTGGTCAGCATGGTGTTAATATCGTACAGTTTACGAAGGAATTCAACGCTAGAACAGCAGATCAGGGTGATATGATCATCCCGGTTGTTATCACTGTATATGCGGACAGAAGCTTCAGCTTCATTACCAAAACCCCGCCGGCTGCCGTACTGCTCAAGAAGGCTTGCAATCTGAAGTCCGCTTCCGCAGTTCCGAACAAGACCAAGGTAGCCACCATCAGCAAGGCAGAAGTACAGAAGATCGCAGAACTGAAGATGCCCGACTTAAATGCCGCGAGCGTCGAAGCTGCAATGAGCATGATCGCCGGTACTGCCAGAAGCATGGGAATCGTTGTAGAGGACTGACTGTGAGCGCTTCGTGAGGTATCTCACGAACTTAGCGCGAACGTCGTTCGCGAATCTTAGCGAGGTCTTATCGAGCTTAGATGAGTGAACATACCCGATTAAAACATGCAAATTGATGGGATTAACATGAAAACGTGGGAGGGAGATTCCCCGACAACACCACTAGGAGGTTATTTAGAATGAGATCAGGTAAAAGATATGCAGAGGCCTTTAAGAATGTAGACCGTACTGCACTTTATGACACCGCAGATGCGATTGCATTGGTTAAGAAGAATGCTTCTGCCAAATTTGACGAGACTGTAGAAGCCCATATCAGAACAGGCTGTGACGGACGTCACGCTGACCAGCAGATCCGTGGAGCCGTCGTGCTGCCTCACGGCACCGGCAAGGTAGTTCGTATTCTGGTATTCGCAAAGGGACCGAAGGCCGACGAGGCTCAGGCTGCAGGCGCAGACTATGTAGGCGCCGAGGAGCTGATCCCGAAGATCCAGAACGAGGGCTGGCTGGACTTTGACGTAGTTGTGGCAACTCCGGACATGATGGGCGTTGTAGGCCGTCTGGGCCGCGTACTGGGTCCCAAGGGCCTTATGCCCAACCCCAAGGCCGGAACCGTAACCATGGACGTTACCAAGGCCATCAACGACATCAAAGCCGGTAAGATTGAGTACAGACTCGACAAGACCAACATTATCCATGTGCCAGTAGGAAAAGCTTCTTTCACAGAAGATCAGTTAGCCGACAACTTCCAGACGCTTATTGAAGCAATCATGAAAGCGAAGCCGAGCACCGTTAAGGGCGCTTACCTTAAGAGCGTTACCCTGACCTCTACCATGGGTCCTGGCGTAAAGCTGAACGTAGCAAAGCTGACCAACTAATTCGTGTTTGCGTATATTAAAGGTAACAGTTCAGGACGGCGGGAAAATTGGTACAGAAAGCAGCGTCAAGCTTGCTTGTAAGCTGTTTTTTGCACCAATTTCCACATCGGATGGACATCCGATGCTTCTTGACCGTCTTTTTTGGTCAAGAAGATGAGCCGTCCTGAACTGTTACTATATAAAGATGATTTTTCATCTTGACATCCATCATATCGTATGATATGATACCCGAGTATTGAATGCCTAAGACAGCAGGTGCCGCAAGGCGTAAGGCGTAACCGCCTGCCGAGGAACATACAAAAACTCAAGCTTTTTTGTGATGAGATTTTGCAGACCTCTCTGTCTTTGGACGGAGAGGTCTTTTCCATGCTATGACGGTTTTCAATGCGAAAATTTTATAAGGAGGTAAACCATTCATGGCAAAAGTTGAATTAAAACAGCCGGTTGTGGACGAGATCAAAGGTGTGCTTGACGGCGCTCAGGGAGCGGTTATCGTAGATTACCGCGGCCTTACAGTTGAGCAGGATACTCGTCTGCGTAAGCAGCTGAGAGAAGCCGGGGTGATCTACAAGGTATACAAGAATACCCTGATCAAGCGTGCCGCAGAAGGGACAGCGTTTTCCGCTCTGAATCCCGATCTGGAAGGCCCGACTGCTCTGGCCGTATCCAAGGAAGACGCCACAGCTCCCGCAAGAGTTCTGGCCAATTTCGCCAAGACTGCTCCCAAGCTGGAGTTAAAAGCATGTGTTGTTGAAGGCACATACTACGACACCAAGGGAACCCAGGTGATCGCTACCATCCCGTCCAGAGAAGAACTGCTGGGCAAGCTGCTTGGAAGCATCCAGTCCCCGATTACCAACTTTGCCCGCGTTATCAATCAGATCGCGGAGTCCAAGGGCGGCGCTGCCGAGGCATAAGTTTCGGTCGCAATATTATCAGAAAACAAATTCGAATTATAATAGGAGGAATATAAAATGGCAAAGTTAACCACCGCAGAGTTTATCGAAGCTATCAAGGAATTATCCGTATTAGAACTGAACGATTTAGTAAAAGCATGTGAGGAAGAGTTCGGCGTATCCGCAGCAGCAGGCGTTGTAGTTGCAGCAGCAGGCGGCGCAGCAGCAGCTGAGGAAGAGAAGACCGAGTTCGACGTAGAGCTGACCGAGGTTGGCCCGAACAAGGTTAAGGTTATCAAGGTTGTACGTGAAGCCACCGGCCTGGGCCTGAAGGAAGCCAAGGAAGTAGTTGATTCCGCTCCGAAGGCTGTTAAGTCCGGCGTTTCCAAGGAAGAGGCCGAAGAGCTGAAGACCAAGTTAGAGGCCGAGGGCGCAAAGGTTACTTTGAAATAATTCCACGAAACAATTTAGACGGCGGGAAAATTGGTGAGGAAGGCCGTGTCAAGCTTGCTTGTAAGCGGCCATCCACGCCAATTTTCACATCGGATGAATATCCGATGCTTCTTGACCGGCCTTTCCGGTCAAGAAGACAAGCCGTCGGACGGTTGCGACGCTTTAAAAAGCGGCTGCAGAAGCATTCTCAAGCTTCCGCAGCCGCCTTTTTTTATCCATTCTCACCACGTAACAATCTCATCAATCATCGCCCGCTGCTCTTTCGAGGACCGCGTCAAATAAATTCGTGTAGTCTCAATGCTGTCATGCCCCATCAGATCTGCCAGCAGCGCAATATCGTTAAATCTGGACAAAAAATTCTTTGCGAACCGATGCCGGAACGAGTGGGGGTAGACGGTATCCGGGTCGATCCGGTAACGCCTGGCCAACACTTTCAACTGCCAGCTGATCCCGCGGGCTGTAAACGGAGCGCCGTTTCGGTTGGTAAACACAAAACCGGTCTGAAGCCCTCTGGTCTCCAGCCAGTCCAGCGCGTCCCGGCACAGCGTTTCCGGAAAATAAACCCGGCGGACCTTTCCGCCCTTTGAGTACAGGTCCATATACCCCATGCGGATATGTTCCGCCTTAATCTGGAGCAGCTCGCTGATCCGCGCGCCCGTGCTCCCCAGAAAATGAACCACAAAATACCAGAATACGTCATGGTCCTCCCTAAGCCCCTTTTTAAGGCGCTCGTAATCCCGCTGGGAGATCACGTTGTCCAGAAAAGGCCTGTGCTGTAACTTGACGGATGCCAGCCGGTAGCCGGCCGGTATTTCAGCGCCTTCCGATTCCAGAAGCTTCAGGTATTGATTCATTCCGTAAATGCGTGAATTGGCCGTGGAGGGCTTGTAATGGCTGATCAGGTAATTCCGGTAATCGTTCAGCGATTCCAGGCTCAGATTGCCGTACAGGGACTCGTAGAGCCACAGCGAACGGGCGTAGGTATTAATGGTATTTGCGGAGGCTCCGCGCTGCCTGAGCCGTTCTTTAAAATACTCCAGGCGCTGCTCTGCCTCCTCGTTCAGATCACAGTATTCCATGTACTCACCCCTACCAATTTACAACCTGATTGACAATCCGGGCCTGCTCCGTGCTGCTGCGCCTTAGATAAATCCGAGTGGTCTCCAAGCTCTCATGTCCCAGAAGATCAGACAGCAGCGTGATATCCCCGGAATTTTCGATAAAATTTTTGGCAAAGCGGTGGCGGAAGGAATGGGGGTACATAACCTCGGGATCCAGACAATACCGGGCGGCGAAATCCTTCAGCCGCGAGCGCACCCCGGTGACGGACAGAGCGGAACCATAGCGGTTCAGAAAGAGAGGGCCTGTGGCGCGGTGTTCCAGTTCAAGCCAGTCCAGGATCGCGCATTTTAAGCGGGTTGGAACATATACCCGGCGCATCTTATTCCCCTTGGAATAGACATCCTTGTGTCCCAGCTTTATATCCTCGATGCGGAATGTGACCAGCTCGCTGACCCGCACCCCGGTGGCCGCGGTCAGCCACACCAGGTAGAAGTAGCTGTATTCCTCATCCTCCCAAAGCCTGCGCTTCAAATACTCATAGTCGGCGTGGGTTATAATCTTGTCCAGATAGGTCTTTTGCTGTACCTTCACCATGGAGAGAGGACAAATATCGGATTTGCAATACTCAAGATAGGAATTGAGCGCCCGGATCCGCAGGTTGACCGTTTGCGGTTTATAGTGCTCGATCAAATAAACTTTGTAAAGCTGCAGATTGCGGTAGGTCAGTCGGGAATAGCGGTGCAGATACTGTTCCACGGTAAAATGGTAAATGTGAATGGTGTTGGGGGCCAGATTATGGGACGACAGATAGGTGTCAAACCCCCGTCTGACCGCGGCAGCGGCAGCTGTTTGGATTGCCGGCATAGTTGCATTACCTCCTTCCGGTTGTATTTACGAGTCAGTATAACATTCGAAAACCGCAAAATGTCAATATGGTTCACAAAAAATTCACCATATTGTCGGAATTCTCTCGTACAAACCGTGAAAATGCCACATTATTGCCACGAAAATTTTACGTGAACTTTACAGATAGTGGTTAAAACATGGGCCGCCGGCTGCGCCAGCGGCCCAATGCGCTCAATTATGGCCAGCCAGCTAATCCGGCGGCCCATTGCGCTCAATAAAGGGCCACAGGCTGCGCCGGTGGCCCTTCGCGTTAAAGAAAAGGCTGCTGCGCTTTTTACGGCACAGCAGCCCTGGAAAATCAGAGGTCTGCCCGGCACAGTATATCGCCGGGCAGTTTTGTCGCAATTTGGAATTTTCTTATGTCAATGGATGATCAGTCTTCTAAAACAACCTGGGTGATCTGGTAGTTCTTCACATTGAACTTGTAGTCCTCGCCGTCCTTGGCGGCAGATTTATTCTTAACCATGGAACCGGAGGTATTTACCAGATAAAGCTTAACGTTGGAGTCAATATCCTCATTCACATTCCAGGTAGTAGCGTCCTCGTCGTAATCCTTGTCGCCCGCCTCCAGTTCGTGGCAATACTCGGTGAGGAAATCATCGGTATCCATCTTCTCCATGGTCACGATACCGTCCTCGTCCTCGCTGTAAATAACCACCTGATACTTATCGTCGCTGTCGGCCTCGATCAGCTTACCGGCGCTGTACAGCTTGTGGTCGTCGATTCCGTTGATGCCGGCGCCCTTACTGCTGCTGCTGTCCTTGAACTTGAAGGTAAAGGAGTCGCCGTCAATCTCAACCGTCTGTCTGCCGGTCTTCATGGCGCCGTCATCCGAATCGCCGAAGTAGAAGGAGCGGATCTCGCCGCTGGAAATCTGGGGAGCGTAGTGAACCACAAAATCGTCGAACGCATCCTCGGTGTCGTAGGGGATATCGCCGTCGTCAGCAAACTTCTGATCGATCTCGGAGGAATCCACCTTGCCGTTCTCGGTCGCCATCTGCAGGAATACCAGACCGTCAATCATACGGCCGTAGTTGTCGAACGCATACTTTTTGCCCTTGATGGTCTTGATCACGTTGGAGTAAATCTCGCCGTCGCCGTCCGCATAGTACCAGTAATCGTCGCCGTCGTTGTATTTATCCTCATGCAGGTAATAACCGGGAACAACCTTGAACCAGCCCTTGGTAGCGCGTGCGCCGTCCTCGGGAGTGCTGAAATACATAAAGCTGCTGGTATAGGAGGCAACGCCCTGGGTTGCGGTGCTGTAGGAAGCGGTCTCCGTGAACCAGTCGGCGATCATGCGGCCATACTCGTCGAAGCCGTATTTTCTGCCGTTGATGGTCTTGGTCTTTAACGTGTCGCCGTCCTCGGAATCCGCGGCAACCTTCTTGCCGGAAGTCTGGAAATAGAACCAGCGGTCCTGATCCTCGTCCCAGTATTCGTCGCCGGGCTGCAGATCCTCGTACTCATCGTCCACGATGGAAATCTGTCTCCAGCCTAAGCTCATAGCGCCGTCGTCCTCATCGCCAAAGTAGTAAAGGCTCTCTTTCCAGGCGTCGTCATCGGTCTGGCGCTCGCCGCCGCTCACCCACCCGTAGAGCATTCTGCCTTCCTCATCAAAAGCATACTTTTTGCCGTTAATGGTTTTGGCGGAAACGGAGTCCTCGCTGGCGTTGTCGGATCTGGTGTAGGCCTTGCCGTTAGCCTGGAAATAGTACCAGTAGTGGTCTGGCTCATCCTCCTCGCCGGCGTCCTCATTTTCAATGGCAACCCACTGATTGGTGACCATCACACCGTTGGCGTCAACGTAATAGTAATCGTCGTCATCCTCAACCAGCATATCAACCGCCATCTCGCCGTTGTCGTCCAGCCAATACCAGTTATCCCCGGATTTTTTCCACTCTTCGGTCACTCTGTCATTGCTGCTGTCATAATAAACCCAGGTTCCGTCCTCCTCAGCCCAACCCTGAGCCGCGAAGGAAGTCATGGATGCGCCGATGGCCAGCAGTGCTGCCGTAGATAAGACGGCAACTAATTTTGTCTGCTTTCTCATAATTAATGCACTCTCCTTTTTCTTTTTGAAATACTTTTTGAAATTCCTAATTGCATTACGAGTTGATTATACTTCCGATACGGGAAATTATAGACACCAGTAATGTAAATGCTTACAATTTTTCTCCGAAACCTATTGAATATTTCCGGAGAATGTTGTATAGTAATCTCAGCAAATAAAAGGAAAGCGCAGTGCACCCAATAGTGTAAGCGCTTACAACTAGTCACTCACACTATTTCATATGGAGGTAGCAAATCATGAGCAGTAACGTAAAAGAAACAGTCATCCAGTTTGGCGAGGGCGGATTTTTACGCGGTTTTGTGGACTATTTCTTCCACAAACTTCAGGAGAAGGGCCTGTACGACGGCAAGATCGTAGTAGTGCAGCCCATCGAGAAAGGTATGTGCCAGACCCTGGCGGAGCAGAACTGTGAGTACAACCTGTTCCTGCGCGGTATTGACAATGGCCAGGTTGTAAACGAGCACACCCATGTGACGTCCATTTCCCGTGCACTGAATCCCTACACCCAGTACGACGAGTACATTACCCTGGCGTCCAACCCCGATCTGCGGGTTCTGGTTTCCAACACCACCGAGGCGGGCATCGAGTATGTAGGCACCGAGAAGCTCACCGACATGCCGCCCAAGGCCTATCCTGCCAAGCTGTGCCAGTTCCTGTACAAGCGCTACCAGGCCGGTTTAAAGGGCCTGATCCTGCTTCCCTGCGAGCTGATCGACGACAACGGCGACAACTTAAAGAGATGCGTGCTCCAGTACGCCGATCTGTGGGAGTTGGAGGACGGATTCAAGAACTGGATCGAGACGGAAAATGACTTCTGCAGCACCCTGGTGGACCGCATCGTAACCGGTTACCCCAGGGACGAAGTAGAAGAGCTGACCAGGCAGATCGGCTACGAAGACAAGCTGATCGACACCGCAGAGATTTTCCACCTGTGGGTAATCGGCGGCCATCACGAGGACGAGCTGCCCTTCCAGAAGGCCGGCTACAACGTCGTATGGACCGACGACGTGCATCCTTATAAGAAGAGAAAGGTCCGCATCCTGAACGGAGGCCACACCTCCATGGTACTGGGCGCCCATCTGTACGGCCTGACCACTGTGGGCGAGTGCATGCAGGACGAGACTGTCAGCTCCTTCCTGAAAAAGTGCATCTTTGAGGAGATCATCCCCACCATCGGCGATACCGAGGACAACCGCAAGTTCGGCGCTGCCGTGCTGGAGCGTTTCTCCAACCCCTTCATCAAACATCAGCTGTTAAGCATCGCGCTGAACTCCGTGAGCAAATTCCAGGTCCGCGTGCTGCCCACCATTTTGGAATACAAAGAGAAATTCGGCAAATACCCGGCCGGCCTCACCTTCTCCATGGCTGCCCTCATTTCCTTCTACCGCACCGACAAAGCCAACGACGGCGAGGAGATCATGAAGTTCATGAAGGATGCATCCGTCGAGGAGATTCTGAAGAGAGAAGATTACTGGCATGCAGACCTGACCGAAATGATTCCCATGGTTCAGGAATACTATGACCTGATCCAGGCCAAGGGAATGGCCGAGGCTTACAAGGAAGTTCTGGCCAAATAGGACTCCCGCCTCACATCGTGAAGGCGTAAACACCAAATCATTCCAGGGGAAACATGAGTATATCGAATGAGATAGATGCAAAATGGGCGGCGCCGAATGCGCTGCCCGTTCTGCATCACAAGCGCAGGCCCCGCTGCCCAAATCCCCGGCGCCGGTGGCCTTCCGGAAGCTATCGTCAGGTTGCATGGATGGATATGGAAGATTGTACTAATATCTGTACAATTTGCGATAAAAATAACACTTCTGTAATAATTATGTAAGAAAATGCACAGGTAAATGTTATGGTATTTTCGGCCGGACTATTATATACTAAATGCGTGTGATGGAGTTGGTGGTATGCCTCCAATATAAATTGTCATATTTTAAGCATTTTAGTAGAAAATACAAAAAATGCAAAAAAACTATTGATAATTTCCCTTATTGGAAGTATAATCAACTCGTAATGCAATTAGGAATTTCAAAAAGTATTTCAAAAAGAAAAAGGAGAGTGCATTAATTATGAGAAAGCAGACAAAATTAGTTGCTGTATTATCCACAGCAGCACTGCTCGCCATTGGTGCATCCATGACCTCTTTTGCGGCTCAGGGTTGGGCTGAGGAAGATGGGACTTGGGTTTATTATGACAAGAATGGCGACAAGGTAAACGAAGCTTGGAAGAAATCCGGAGACAACTGGTATTGGTTAGATGATAATGGCGAAATGGCCGTTGATACCCTGGTTGAGGATGATGATGACACCTATTATGTAGATGCCAATGGTGTTATGGTACGTAATCAGTGGGTAGCGATTGAGAACGAAGATGCTGGCGAAGATGATGAGCCAGATAATTATTGGTACTATTTCCAGAGTAATGGTAAAGCTTATAAGAGATCCGATAGCGCTAGCAGCGATGCTATAAATGCAAAGGTTATCAATGGTAAGAAGTATGCTTTTGATACCGATGGCAGAATGCTGTATGGTTGGGTAAAAGATGGCGAGCGTCAGACGGATGACGATGCTTGGCAGGATAAAGACGCATATTACTTTGGTGATGAGAATGATGGTGCCATGTCTATTGGCTGGAGACTGATTTCCATTACTGATGATAATGCAGAGGGTGCACAGCCTGGTGATGAATTCTGGGATGAAGATCAGGATCGTTGGTTCTGGTTCAAGTCTTCCGGTAAGAAGCAGACCAGCAAGGCTAATAAGACCATTAATGGCAAGAAATATGGCTTTGATGAGTATGGTCGTATGGTAGCTTCTTGGTATGCCAAAGATGTAGTTGCCACTACTACAGCAGCTTCTACTTCTATGTCTACTACTGATCAGGTTCAGGGTGTAGCTTCTTATTCTGAGGCATTTATGTATTTCAGTGATCCTGAGAGTGGTGCTCGTTATACTAAGGGCTGGTTTAAGGTAGTTCCTGGTTATTATCTGCATGAAGCAAAATATAATGACGGTGATGAGTACTGGTATTATGCTGATGGTGATGGCGAGATCTATTCAAATGTGATTAAAACAATTAAAGGCAAAAAATATGCATTTGATAACTATGGTCGCATGATTAGTGGATTAGTATTCCTGGAGATGGCAGACAATGAAACTTCCAGCGACATCGCTATGAAGTATGCTGATGATGCTGGTACTTATGACAAGGCTGGTTATCAGGATAATGGCAAGACAGGTCCTTATGATACAGAAGATAACTTCGATGATTTCGTAAAAGATCATCAGGATGAAATTGCCAGCGGTAAGGTGAGAAGCTACTATTTTGGTGGTTCTGATGATGGCGCTATGAAGACCGGAAAACAGAATGTGACTATTGATGGAGATAGCTTTAGCTTCAAATTCAAGACAGGTTCTAATCTGAAGGGCGCTGGAATTAATGGCTTTGATGATGATAAGCTTTATACAGCAGGTAAGCAGATTAAGGCTGACAAGGATGATAAGTATAAAGTTTACAAAGTGACAACTAAGGCAGACAGCAATTACTGCAAGGTTGAAGATATGACTGTATCTGAATTCCTTAAGGTTCAGGATGGTATTGATAAGGTAGAAAAGAGCTACAGTTCTACAAAAGAGGAAACCACTTGGAAGATCACTTATACAGACTATGCTGCCGATGCACCTGAGGTTGTAAAGTTCTATTTGCTTAATACTTCCGGAACAGTAGTAAAGAGCAAGAGCGGTGCTAAGGATGCTGATGATTATAAGTTCTATGTAAGCGGCAAGACAATTAACGAAGTTGTGCTTGAAGACTAATATGTAATTATTGGTTAGAAATTCTAATTGCTATAATTAAAGAGTATGCCAGACAGCGTATTTGCTGTCTGGTTTCTCTTTTGTTACTACTGTTAAACTACCTAAACTGATCATGAGGCTACATAACCGTACCGCTAACTCGCTAGGACAGTATAGTTATAATCGGACTTTGTCACCTTCTTCCTTGATTTCATAATCAGAATATCCTTGTGTTGGTTGTAAATGTTCTTATGTATCATAATGCATTCTCAAAATTGTTTATATGACCACTTTGAAAACATCGTGGGGTACATTCCTGCCAAAACCAGCTCATCACAATAATGAACCGGATAGTGTCATTGCATGAAAACAAATTTAATTATGAGTAATCTTATTCCCATGAAAATGATGTTGCGTGCTCTCGTTCTCTCGAATCACCATTTTTTGTTTTATAGTTCACAAAATGTTACTGTCTAAATGCACACAAGACATTACAAGCGTTTTGTATGCTTAGTCAGGTAAACTTAATCATCCAAAAATTAGACGGCTGCATATTCGTTATACAACGCTATGGTGGCAGCCGCCATACTTTATGTTACCATGTAACAATCTTATCAATAAATTTTCGCTGTTCCAGCGATGATTTAGTTAGATATATCCTCGTAGTCTCAATACTCTCATGCCCCATCAAATCGGCAAGAAGTGAAATGTCATTAAATTTGTTCAAAAAATTTTTTGCAAATCGATGGCGAAAGGAATGAGGGTATACTGTTTCTGGAGGAATGTGGTAACGGACTGCCAAAACTTTCAGTTGGCTGCTGATTCCTCTAGGAGTAATCTGATCGCCCTTTTTGTTTACAAAAATAAAGCCACTGTCACGGCCTTCCCTAGCCAACCAAGAGAGCATTTCTAAACATAGTTTTTCGGGAAAATAAATTCTTCTTAGCTTTCCACCCTTCGAATACAAATCCATACAACCAATACGAACGTGCTCTACTTTAATTTTTACCAATTCGCTGATTCTCGCTCCAGTGGCCGCCAGAAATCGTACCACAAAATACCAGAACATGTTTCCATCACGTTTTAGGCACCGTTTAAGGCGTTCATAATCCCTTTTTGAAATGACGTTATCCAAAAAAGGCTTCTGTTGGCGTTTGACGGAAGGCAGTCTGTAACTTTCCAGCTTCATTTCGGGATTGTCGCCCAGTGTTTCAATGTATTGATTAATGCCGAATATTCGTATATTAACAGTATTTGCTTTAAAATGCTCTAAAAGGTACTCTTTGTATGATTGAAGATTGGGAATATTGATATCAGAATACAGTGAATAATAAAGTCTCACAGAAGCCGTATATGCGCTAATTGTATTGGGAGCTGCCCCGCGTTTCTTTAAGTACTCCTTAAACGTCTCAATTTCTTCTTGCTGAAATTCGGTCATCGTATTTTCTCCTTACCAGTCAACAATTTTATTTACAATTCGGTACTGCTCGCTGCTGCTTCTTCTAAGGTAAATTCTAGTAGTTTCTATGCTTTCGTGTCCCAGAAGATCTGACAACAGTGCGATGTCTCCACTATTTTCTATAAAATTTTTGGCGAATCTATGGCGGAATGAATGGGGATAAACCACTTCTGGATCAAGATTATAACGCAGCGCAAATGTTTTTAACTGCCCTCGGATTCCCGAAGCTGTAATTGGGTTGCCGAAACGGTTCAGAAATAAAGCTCCTTTATTTCTTTTACTTTTTTCCAACCATACCTCAGTTTTTTGTTTAAGAACGGTAGGAATATAAATACGCCTCATTTTATTTCCCTTTGAGTAAATATCTTTAAATCCAAACTTTACATCTGCAATTTCGAATTTTACAAGTTCACTTATTCTGACACCGGTGGCCGCCATATAACGAATGACGAAATAGTACGAAAACTCACCGTCTTCCCATAGCCGGCGCTTTAGATATTCGTAATCCGCCTGACTGATGATGCGGTCCAAGTACATT
>ENA-UOJP01000219-UOJP01000219.1-human-gut-metagenome-genome-assembly--contig:-C102-NODE-219-length-128088-cov-9.222724_pt1 | contig 128088 bp, 103 predicted proteins | sample MGYA00242353_ERZ723900 | MGnify/ENA metagenome assembly ERZ723900 | reverse complement strand
TGAGCTACTCAAGACAGAAAGAAGTTCTTGAGATGCCAAACCTGATTGAGATTCAGAAGGATTCCTATCAGTGGTTCTTAAAAGAAGGACTGAAGGAAGCTTTTGATGATATCTCTCCGATTGCAGACTTTGCGGGTCACCTGAGTCTGGAATTCGTTGACTTTACACTTTGCAAGGATGATGTGAAGTACACCATCGAGGAGTGTAAAGAGCGGGATGCAACTTACGCCGCACCACTAAAGGTAAAGGTAAGACTGTACAACAAAGATAAAGATGAAATGAATGAACACGAGATTTTCATGGGCGATCTGCCTCTGATGACGGATACCGGATCCTTTGTGATCAACGGTGCCGAGCGTGTTATCGTAAGCCAGTTAGTACGTTCCCCTGGTATCTATTACGGCATCGGTCATGACAAGGTCGGCAAGGAGCTGTTCACCTGCACGGTGATCCCCAACCGCGGCGCGTGGCTGGAGTACGAGACGGATTCCAACGACGTATTCTACGTGCGTGTGGACAGAACCCGCAAGGTTCCGGTGACCGTGCTGGTCCGCGCGCTGGGCTACGGCACAAACGCTGAGATTCTCGACCTGTTTGGCGAAGAACCCAAATTGCTGGCCAGCTTTGGTAAGGACACCTCTGACAACTACCAGGATGGCTTATTAGAGTTATATAAGAAGATCCGCCCCGGTGAGCCCTTATCCGTTGACAGCGCAGAGAGCCTGTTAAATAGTATGTTCTTTGACCCCAGAAGATACGATTTAGCGAAGGTCGGACGCTATAAATTCAACAAGAAGCTGTCCTTCAAGAACCGCTTAAACGGCCAGACCCTGGCCGAGGACGTGGTGGACACCTCCACCGGCGAGATTCTGGCAGAGGCCGGAACCAAGGTGGACAAAACAAAGGCCGCTGAGATTCAGAACGCCGCGGTTCCCTTTGTATGGGTGGACGGACCCACCAGAAAGCAGAAGGTTTTATCCAACATGATGGTGGACCTGGCTGCGTATGTGTCCTTCGATCCCGAGGAAGTGGGCGTTACCGAGTTAGTATATTACCCGGCACTTTCCGCTATCCTGGCAGAAGTTGGGACCGACGATACGGAGGCTTTGAAGGAAGCGCTCCGCAAGAACATCCACGACCTGATTCCCAAGCATATCACCAAGGAAGACATCATCGCTTCCATCAACTATAATATGCACCTGGAAGAGGAAGTGGGAAATGCCGACGACATCGACCATCTGGGCAACCGCCGCATCCGCGCGGTGGGCGAGCTGCTGCAGAACCAGTACCGCATCGGTCTGTCCCGTATGGAGCGCGTCGTCAGAGAGCGCATGACAACCCAGGATATGGACGGCATCACGCCCCAGTCCTTAATCAATATCAAGCCCGTGACCGCGGCGGTGAAGGAGTTCTTCGGAAGTTCCCAGCTGTCCCAGTTCATGGACCAGAACAACCCGTTGGCCGAGCTGACCCACAAGCGGCGTCTGTCCGCCCTGGGCCCCGGCGGTCTGTCCCGTGACCGCGCCGGATTCGAGGTGCGTGACGTACACTACACCCACTACGGCCGCATGTGCCCCATCGAGACCCCCGAGGGTCCCAACATCGGTCTGATCAACTCCCTGGCGACCTACGCCCGGGTGAATCAGTACGGCTTCATCGAGGCCCCCTACCGGGTGGTGGATAAGACCACGGACCCGGCCAATCCGAGAGTAACGGACGAGGTGGTTTACCTGACCGCCGACGAGGAAGACAACTTCGTGGTAGCCCAGGCGAACGAAGCCCTGGACGAGGACGGCCATTTTGTTCACAACAACGTATCCGGACGTTTCCGCACAGAGACATCCGAGTTCCAGAAAAAGACCATCGACCTGATGGACGTATCTCCTAAGATGGTGTTCTCCGTAGCTACGGCCATGATCCCCTTCCTGGAGAACGACGACGCCAACCGCGCGCTGATGGGTTCCAACATGCAGCGTCAGGCGGTGCCGCTTCTGACCACCGAGGCCCCGGCTGTGGGCACCGGTATCGAGGGTAAGGCCGCGGTTGACTCCGGCGTGTGCGTGCTGGCAAGGAACGCCGGCGTGGTGACCCGTTCCGCTTCCAACGAGATCATTATCAAGCGTGACTCCGACGGAAACAAGGACGTTTACCATCTGACCAAGTTTAAGAGAAGCAACCAGAGCAACTGCTACAACCAGAAGCCCATCGTATATAAGGGCGACCACGTGGAGGCAGGCGAGGTGATCGCCGACGGCCCGTCCACCTCTCAGGGTGAGATCGCGCTGGGCAAGAACCCGCTCATCGGCTTCATGACCTGGGAAGGCTACAACTACGAGGACGCGGTTCTGCTGTCCGAGCGCCTGGTCCAGGAGGACGTTTACACCTCCATCCACATCGAGGAGTACGAGGCCGAGGCCCGCGACACCAAGCTGGGACCGGAAGAGATCACCCGCGACGTGCCCGGCGTGGGCGAGGACGCGCTCAAGGATCTGGACGAGCGGGGAATCATCCGCATCGGCGCTGAGGTCCGTGCGGGAGACATCCTGGTTGGTAAGGTTACGCCCAAGGGCGAGACCGAGCTGACCGCGGAGGAGCGCCTGCTGCGCGCCATCTTCGGCGAGAAGGCCAGAGAGGTCCGCGACACCTCCTTAAAGGTGCCCCACGGCGCATACGGCATCATCGTGGATGCCAAGGTATTTACCAGAGAGAACGGCGACGAGCTGGCGCCCGGCGTGAACGAGACCGTCCGCATCTACATTGCCCAGAAGCGTAAGATTTCCGTGGGCGATAAGATGGCGGGACGTCACGGAAACAAGGGTGTTGTGTCCCGCGTGCTGCCGGTGGAGGATATGCCTTTCCTGCCCAACGGACGTCCGTTGGACATCGTGCTGAACCCACTGGGCGTGCCGTCCCGTATGAATATCGGACAGGTACTGGAGATCCACTTAAGCCTTGCTGCCAAGGCCCTGGGCTTCAACGTGTCCACCCCGATCTTCGACGGCGCAAACGAGAACGACATTCAGGATACCCTGGAACTGGCCAACGATTACGTGAACCTTTCCTGGGAGGAATTTGAGACAAAATATAAAGACCTGATCAAGCCCGAGGTGATGGATTATCTGGGTTCCAACCTGGAACACCGCGAGCTCTGGAAGGGTGTGCCCATCAGCCGCGACGGTAAGGTGCGCCTGCGCGACGGGCGGACCGGCGAGTTCTTCGACGGCGCCGTTACCATCGGACACATGCATTATCTGAAGCTGCACCACCTGGTAGACGACAAGATCCATGCCCGTTCTACCGGCCCATACTCCCTGGTTACCCAGCAGCCCCTGGGCGGTAAAGCTCAGTTCGGCGGCCAGCGTTTCGGTGAGATGGAGGTTTGGGCACTGGAGGCGTACGGCGCTTCCTACACCCTGCAGGAGATCATGACCGTGAAGTCCGACGACGTTGTGGGCCGTGTCAAGACCTACGAGGCCATCATCAAGGGCGAGAACATTCCGGAGCCGGGCGTGCCCGAGTCCTTCAAGGTTCTGCTCAAGGAGATGCAGTCTCTGGGCCTGGACGTACAGGTGCTGCGCGACGACGGAACCGAGGTGGAAATGGCCGAGAATATCGACTACGGCGATACCGAGCTGCGCGCGCTGCTTGAGGGCGACCGCCGCATGAGTCCCGAGGAGCCTCTGGGCGCTTACGGATACCAGGAGCAGGAGTTCAAAAATAACGAGTTGGTGAGCGTTGAGGAAGAGGTGGTTGAGACTGCTCTGGACGACGAGTACACCTTGGACGACGACGTGGATCTGGCCGACGATCTGGACGATCTTGTGGACGACGGTGAAGAAGAATAATAGAAGGGAGTATAGCTCATGCCGGAAACTAATGAAACTTATCATCCGATGACATTTGATGCGATAAAGATTGGCCTGGCCTCCCCCGACAAGATTCTGGAGTGGTCTCACGGCGAGGTGAAAAAGCCGGAGACCATCAACTACAGAACCTTAAAGCCGGAGAAGGACGGTCTGTTCTGTGAGCGGATCTTCGGACCCAGCAAGGACTGGGAGTGTCATTGTGGTAAATACAAGAAGATTCGTTACAAAGGTGTTATCTGCGACCGATGCGGCGTAGAGGTGACGAAGGCAAGCGTGCGCCGTGAGCGCATGGGCCACATCAAGCTGGCGGCTCCCGTCTCCCATATCTGGTATTTTAAGGGAATTCCCAGCCGGATGGGACTGATTCTGGATATTTCTCCCAGAACCCTGGAGAAGGTCCTGTACTTCGCTTCCTATATCGTTTTGGATCCCGGTTCCACCAGCCTGCAGTATAAGCAGGTGCTCTCCGAGAAGGAGTACCGGGAAGAGGTGGAGAAATACGGCGGTACCGGCGGCTTCCGCGTGGGAATGGGCGCCGAGGCGATTCAGGAACTGCTTCGTGCCATCAACCTGGAGAAGGATTCCGCTGATCTGCGCAAGGCGTTAAACGACGCCACCGGGCAGAAGCGGGCGCGTATCATCAAGCGCCTGGAGGTTGTGGAGGCGTTCTTAAACTCCGGCAACCGTCCGGAGTGGATGATCATGGACGTGATCCCTGTGATCCCGCCGGATATCCGCCCCATGGTTCAGCTGGACGGCGGCCGTTTCGCCACCTCCGATCTGAATGATCTGTACAGAAGAATTATCAACCGCAACAACCGTCTGGCAAGACTTCTGGAGTTAGGTGCTCCGGACATCATCGTCCGCAATGAGAAGCGCATGCTGCAGGAGGCTGTGGACGCGCTGATCGACAACGGCCGCCGTGGCAGACCGGTCACCGGCCCCGGAAACCGTGCGTTAAAGTCCCTCTCCGACATGTTAAAGGGTAAACAGGGACGTTTCCGCCAGAACCTTCTGGGCAAGCGCGTGGACTATTCCGGACGTTCCGTTATCGTGGTTGGACCCGAGCTTAAGATTTACCAGTGCGGACTTCCCAAGGAGATGGCCATCGAGCTGTTCAAGCCCTTCGTGATGAAGGAGCTGGTGTCCAACGGAACCGCTCACAATATCAAAAATGCAAAGAAGATGGTGGAGCGCCTTCAGTCCGAGGTTTGGGATGTGCTGGAGGACGTAATCAAAGAGCATCCGGTGATGTTAAACCGTGCTCCTACGCTGCACAGACTGGGCATCCAGGCGTTCGAGCCCATTCTGGTAGAGGGTAAGGCTATCAAGCTGCATCCCCTGGTTTGTACCGCGTTCAACGCGGACTTCGACGGCGACCAGATGGCGGTTCATCTGCCTCTGTCCGTGGAGGCCCAGGCGGAGTGCCGTTTCCTGCTGCTGAGCCCCAACAACCTGTTAAAGCCCTCCGACGGCGGCCCTGTGGCTGTTCCGTCCCAGGATATGGTTCTGGGTATCTATTACCTGACCCAGGAGCGTCCGGGAGCCGTGGGCGAAGGCATGCTGTTTAAGAGCGTGAACGAAGCCATCCTGGCTTATGAGAATAAAGCCGCCACCCTGCATTCCAGAGTCAAGGTGCGCGTGAGCAAGACCATGCCCGACGGCACCGTGAAAACCGGTATCATCGAGTCCACCATCGGACGTTTCATTTTTAATGAGATCATTCCGCAGGATCTGGGCTTTGTGGACCGCAGCGTGCCGGAGAACGAGCTGAAGCTGGAAGTTGACTTCCACGTGGCGAAGAAGCAGTTAAAGCAGATTCTGGAAAAGGTAATCAACGTCCACGGCGCAACCCAGACGGCCGTGACCCTGGACGACATCAAGGCCATCGGTTACAAGTATTCCACCCGTGCGGCCATGACCGTTTCCATTTCCGATATGACCGTGCCTGAGAGCAAACCCAAGCTGATCGAGGACGCCCAGGCGACCGTGGACCGCATCGCGAAGAACTACCGCCGCGGTCTGATCACCGAGGAAGAGCGCTACAAAGAGGTTATCGAGACCTGGAAGAACACGGATGACCAGTTGACCCACGACCTGCTGACCGGCCTGGATAAGTACAACAACATCTACATGATGGCTGACTCCGGAGCCCGTGGTTCCGACAAGCAGATCAAACAGCTGGCCGGCATGCGAGGCCTGATGGCCGATACGACGGGGCATACCATCGAGCTGCCCATCAAGTCCAACTTCCGTGAAGGTCTGGACGTACTGGAGTACTTCATCTCCGCTCACGGAGCGCGTAAAGGTCTGTCCGATACGGCTCTGCGTACCGCTGACTCAGGATACCTGACCAGACGTCTGGTAGACGTTTCCCAGGACCTGATCATCCGCGAGGTGGACTGCTGCGAGGGCAGGGATATTCCCTTCATGGAGATCAAATCCTTTATGGACGGCAACGAGGTGATCGAGGAGCTGGAAGAGCGTATTACCGGCCGCTATATCGCCGAGACCATCACCGACCCGGATACCGGCGAGGTTGTGGTGAAGGCCAACCACATGGTGACCCCCAAGCGGGCGGCCGCCGTGATGAAGGTGTTAAACAAGACCGGACGCAAGTCCGTTAAGATTCGTACCGTGCTGAGCTGTAAGTCCCACATCGGCGTGTGCGCGAAGTGCTACGGAGCCAACATGGCTACCGGCCAGCCCGTGCAGGTCGGCGAGGCGGTCGGCATCATCGCCGCTCAGTCCATCGGTGAGCCCGGCACCCAGCTGACCATGCGTACGTTCCATACCGGCGGCGTGGCCGGCGGCGATATCACACAGGGTCTTCCCCGTGTAGAGGAGCTGTTTGAGGCGCGTAAGCCCAAGGGCCTGGCGATCATCACCGAGTTCGGCGGCACTGTGACCATCAAGGACACCAAGAAGAAGCGCGAGATCACTGTGACCAACGAGGCGGACGGAAACTCCAAGACCTATCTGATCCCCTACGGGTCCAGAATCAAGGTTATGGACGGGCAGGTGCTGGAGGCCGGCGACGAGCTGACCGAAGGTAGCGTGAACCCCCACGACATTTTGAAGATCAAGGGCGTCCGCGCCGTGCAGGATTACATGATCCAGGAAGTACAGCGCGTATACCGTTTACAGGGCGTGGAGATCAACGATAAGCATATCGAGATGATCGTTCACCAGATGTTAAAGAAGGTGAAGCTGGAGGAGAGCGGCGACAGCGACGTGCTGCCGGGCGTTTCCATGGATGTGCTGGACTATAACGAGATGAACGAGGCTCTGATCGCCGAGGGCAAGAAGCCCGCCGAGGGCAAGCAGGTTATGCTGGGTATCACCAAGGCATCCCTTGCGACGGATTCCTTCCTGTCTGCGGCGTCCTTCCAGGAGACCACCAAGGTTCTGACCGAGGCGGCCATCAACGGCAAGATCGACCACCTGATCGGTCTGAAGGAGAACGTCATCATCGGTAAGCCCATCCCGGCCGGTACCGGCATGAAGCGTTACCGCAAGGTGAAGCTGGACACCGAGCTGATCGCCGAGGAGGAGATCGTACTCTCCGAGGACGACGAGCTGACGGCGGAGGAGCCGGATGAGAACAGCGCCATCAACGAGGACAACGTGGCCGAGGAAGTGCTGGACATCGATGATATGGAAGGCGAGGACGACGAGATCGCGTTGGACGAGATGGACGAGGTTGGAGACGGAAGCGAAGCGTAATCGGCGTTTCGGGTCTGTTTGATAAAAATGAATGAGAGGCGGCCTGCGTATGCGGGCCGCTTTTTTCAGGCAGACTTGTGAGGGGCGGGAGCGGACGGAGCGGGTCGCGGCGCGGTTTTAAGATGTGTTTGACAAAGAAAATGCCGCCCCATATAATGGGTATTAAAGTGCAGGCCGTTTTCGGAGGCTGATGATTTACAGGAATTGGAAGGGGAGAGAGCCATGTATACTAAAGACAAAACCGGGATTGTGATGGTGGGCAGGGCCATGGAGATTCTGGACTATCTGGCGGGGAAGGACAAGCCGGTGGGAATTTCGGAGATGGCCAAGGATTTGAGCCTGCCCAAGGCTACGGTGTTCCGTCTGTTAAATTCGCTGGAGGAGTGGAACGCGGTGGAGTGCTCGGAGAACGAGGGCTATCAGCTGGGCTGCTTTCTGATCAAGCTGGGACGCAGCGCCAGCAAGGACCTGCACCTGATCGATATCTGCAAGCCGTATATGGATCGGATTATGAAGGAAGTGGATGAAAATGTGAACCTGGCCATCGAGTATGAGAACGCCATGCTCTCGATCTACAGCACGTATTCCAACAGCTCGGTGCTGTCCATCAAGACCATTCCCATTTCACCGATGTACTGTTCCGCAATCGGGAAGGCGGCGCTGGCGTATTATGACGATGAGAAATTGGCGGCGTATTTTAAAAGGCAGGATTTGAGGAAGCGGACGGCTAAGACGATTATTACCAGGGAGGCTTTTGAGAAGGAGCGGGAACGGATACGGGAGAGCGGACTTGCGTATGACGACGAGGAGTACGAGGAAGGGCTGTTCTGTATGGCGACGCCGCTGTTTAACGCGGAGGGAGCGGTGGTGGCCTGTATCAGCGTTTCCGGCGGGTATGGGCGGATGATGGCGAAGAAGGAGAAGGTTGCGGAGGTGTTGAGGCAGGCGAAGGAGTTTATTGAGATTTATACGGAGAGTATGGATCGGTTTGAGTTGTGAGGCGGAAGGGGGACGCCCATGGCGGGGGAGGGGGATTGCAGACAGACTCCCCTGCGCAAGCCTGCGATCCCCCTCCCCCGCCATGGGCTGGCGTTTCCGGGAGTGAGGTGGAGAAGGGCATTTTAAGAAGGACATTTTGAGAAAAAGTTATTGACATTGTTGGATATAGGTGGTATATATAGATCTAGGATTGTAACTCTTTGAGGCATTACCTGTTTTAGGGGTAGTGTGTTCAGAGGGTTTTTTTGTGTACAGAAAAGGAGGAAATTATGTTTGCATTTTTGAGGAATAAAGGGAATGAGGTGTTGGCACCGGTATCCGGAACATGTATTCGGATGGAACAGGTGTCGGATACGGTGTTTTCCTCGGGGATGTTGGGGAATGGATTTGCGGTTGTTTCAACCGGGGATATGGTGCTGGCACCGGTTGCGGGCGAGATTGTTATGATAGCGGATACGCGTCATGCGTTTGCAATAAGGAGCAAAGACGGAGTTGAAGTATTGGTTCATATCGGTCTGGATACGGTCAATCTGAAGGGGGAAGGATTTTCGGTCCTGAAAAGGGCAGGTCAGATGGTCAAGGCCGGCGCTGCTATTGTACAAATCGACCGGCCCTTTATGGAACAAAAAGGCGCCGACCTGACAACTGTGGTGGTGTTCACCAATGGCGGATATTCGGACGTGGAAATCTCCGCTTACGGAAAACAGGTGTCGGCGGGAGCAGTTGTGATTTCCTGATATGGGGGAGAGGTCTTTTGAAGATAATAAAAAAAATAAATAATAATGTTGCGCTGGGGTTGGATGGAAATGGAAATGAAATGATTGTCTGCGGTAAGGGCATCGGATTTGGGGTTATGCCGTATGAGCTGACCGATCTGCGGAAAATTGATCGCACGTATTACGATATTGACCGAAGATATTATGATTTACTGAGTATTATTCCGGATGAGATATTCCAACTTGTGAAAAAGCTTGTGGATATTGCGCAGAGAAAGCTGGGAGGAAATTTTAACCCGAATCTGGTTTTTATCCTTTCGGACCATATCAATTTTGCAGTGGAACGAAATCGAAAAGGGATGGATGTGCCAATTCTGTATTCTTATGAGCTGGAATATGAGTACCCGGAGTTGACGAAAATTGCAGAGTTCTTTATTGAGAGAGTGAACCGTCAAATGAAAACAAATCTGGGAAAAGGTGAAGTTACCAGCGTAATGATGCATTTTCTGAATTCCATGGAAAAAGGGAGCAGGGATGAACTACCATCGGGCTATCAGGAGAAGATCAACCGTATTGTCAATCAGATCATAAGGATTGTAGAATCCATGTTGAACAGAAAACTGGATCAAAAGAGCTTTCACTATTTCCGGTTTAAAAATCACCTGAAATTTTTTATCAGCCGTAAAGAACGCAAGGAGGAGTTTGCCGACATAGACGAAGTATTGTATCAGAATATTAAAATGGATAACCCCGATATTGACCGGTGTGTTTCCAGAATTGACGATTACTTATTCGAAGAATTTGGGGAGCGTTCAACCCATGAAGAGTTGATGTATCTGATGCTCCACATTAAGCTGTTTAATCGATAGACGGCAGTAGATTTGAGCATACACAATAAGATACGCGCGGCTTATTGTTTGCTGGTTATAGGTAAAATAGAATAAGGGGATAAATTATATGAAAGCTAAAAAAGATTTTTCTGTTCTCGCTGAATTGGTGATGAACCACATCGGCGGAGAGGTAAATGTTTCTTTTATCACACACTGCATTACCAGGCTTCGAATTAACGTGAAGGATAAGAGTCTTGTGGATTTGGAGGCGCTCACCGCGGCGGATAAGGTCATTGGTGTGCAGTGGGCCGGAGATCAACTTCAGATTATTGTGGGAGCCATCGTTAACGATCTCTATGACACCATATGTGAGATGTACGGCCTGGGAAAGCAGCCGATGGTTGACGAAAATCTGGATGGAGAGACCGGAAAAAAGAAATTTACGATCAACACGTTGTTTGAGGTTTTGAGCGCTTGTATTGTTCCGGTTATCCCCGCCATGTGCGGCTCCGGTATTATCAAGGGCGTTCTGATTTTGCTGACTACTTATGGGCTGATCTCCACGGAGAACGGCTGGTATGTGGTATTGAACGCGGTATCGGATGCGCCATTTTATTTCCTGCCGTTTCTGGTCGCATTTGGCGCTTCGAAGAAATTTAACACGCATACAATCCTTTCACTGGTAATTGCGGGAATCTTTTTACATCCAAGTATTGCCGCATTGAAAGGCGGTCAACTGGCGCTGGCTGGCATCAATATCAATATTGTCAGTTATTCCTCCACGGTATTTCCCATTGTCATCTCGATTTGGGTGATGAGCCATCTGTACCGGGCGATCGATTCGAGGATGCCCAGTATGCTGCGGATTGTGTTTACACCCACCCTTACACTGCTGGTCATGTCGGTGTTGTGTTTGGGATTGATTGGTCCGTTGGGTTATAATATCGGCTATTACCTGGGACATGGAATTGCGGGAGTGTTTAATTTGTCACCGGTGATTGGGGGTTTTGTTTTGGGCGCGATTCGCCCGCTTGTGATTCTCACGGGAATGCAGTCCGTGTTTACTCCGATTATTACAAACAATATTGCGGTTTTGGGATATGACTTTATTTCACCGGTCCATACGGTGGCTACAATGGCTGCGGCAGGTATCTGTCTGGGTGCTTTTCTTAAAACCAGGCGGAAAGAGAACAAGGAAAACTACATGTCGTTCTTTGTCTCGGCCTTCATAGGGATCACGGAACCGGCGCTTTACGGACTGGCATTCCGCTTTCGGAATCAGTTGGCTGCGCTGATGGTGAGCGGCGGCGTTTCCGGTGCAGTTGTGTCGGCTCTCGGCGCTAAAAAGTACGCCTCCGGAATGCCCTCCTGGATTACCTTCCCCGCTTATGGGGACACCATTCCCGCGTTGTTTGCGGGGCTGGCGGTTGCGTTTATTGTCAGTGTGGCGATGGCCTGGTTCCTGGGGTTTGGAGCTCAGGATGAAGCTTGTTAATTGAAGATAGAAGAAAGGAAGCGGCAATATATGAAAAGACAGGCATTTCCGGAGGGATTTTTGTGGGGAGGGGCGACATCCGCGTCCCAGATCGAGGGTGCGTATCTGGAAGGTGGCAAAAAAATGGACACTTCTGACTGCCGCCCGGGAAATTTTGAGATCCCGTCGGTTGATAAAATCAAGTGGCCTTACCGTCTGATGACAAAATCCAAATTCGAGATGGCGCTACAGGAGACGGGAATGGGGGAATACCCGTTCCGGTGGGGGAACGATCACTATCACCACTATAAGGAAGATATCAAATTGATGGCTGAGATGGGATTGAAGATTTACCGAATGTCAATCAGCTGGGCGCGGATTTTCCCCGATGGGGATGACGAGCAGCCGAATGAAGAGGGGTTAAAATTCTACAAGGATCTGTTTCAGGAGTGCCATAAATATGGCCTGAAGGTGTACTGCACCATTCTGCATTATTCAATTCCGGTGAATTTAGTTGTAAAATACGGAGGTTGGAAAAATAGGAAGCTGGTCGATTTTTATGTGCGGTATGCCACTACGCTGTTTGAACATTTTATGGATGATGTGGATATTTGGCTTCCGTTTAACGAATCGAATGCCAGCGTATTCCACCCGTATAATGGGATCGGGTTGGTTTCGGAGGACCGGTATGCCGGGGAGAGGGATCCTTTTGTGGAGGACCGGCAGACGATTTATCAGGCGGTTCACCATCAGCTGATCGCAAATGCCCTGACAATCAAGGCGGCGAAACGCATAAATCCGGAAGTGAAAATCAGCTGCATGATAGCCTGGTTTTGTCCGTATCCAGCCACGTGTAACCCGGAAGATGTGCTGTTGGCTTATAAGGAACAACAGTATGAATGTCTGTTTTTTACGGACGTAATGATGCGGGGAACATATCCGCCTTATATGCTGGAATATTTTAAACGCCATGGGATCAGGATTGAAATGCAGCAGGGGGATGAGGAAATTCTGGCAGCCTACACAAGCGACCTTTTGTCCTTCTCTTATTATTTTTCCAGCGTGGCCACAACCGATCCGAATTGGCAAAAAACGGACGGCAACTTAAAACGGGCCAATGTGAACCCATATTTAAAGCGAAGCGAGTGGGGGTGGCAGATTGATCCGGTCGGGCTGCGCATCACATTGAACCAGCTGTATGACCGTTACCAGAAACCGATTTTTATTGCGGAAAATGGACTTGGCGCCAATGACCGGCTGGAGGGGGATGGGAGCGTTCACGATCCATACCGTATTGAATATTTAAGACAGCATTTTAAAGCTATGGCGGCAGCGATTGAGGATGGCGTGGAACTGCTGGGATATACCATGTGGGGGGTGATCGACCTGGTATCCTGCGGCACGGTGGAGATGAAAAAACGGTATGGCTTTGTCTACGTGGACGCGGACGATCGTGGGAACGGAACATTCCGGCGCTACAAAAAAGACAGTTTTGCCTGGATGAAACAGGTCATCGAATCCAATGGTGAAAATCTGGAAAATGGCATGGAATAAAGGGGCGGACGGCTGTGCTGAAAATTGAGACGGCTGAGGGTTAGGACTCGTTGGCTGGAATAAAAAAGATGGAACTTATAATGGGTTCCGTCTTTTTTTGTGCATTTTAGAAGGGGAAGGTTGTAATTCGTGCAAATTTCTGTTGACATTTTAAAAGTGGGGAATTATAATACACGTAAGAATTGAAACGGCGTTTCAAAAAATATAAAAACTTTGGAGGGTACAAATGCTGAAAGTTGAAATGAAGGACATTGTGGAGGCGTATGGCAGGATTCGGAATTATGTGCAGAAGACGCCGCTGATCTATTCGCCGGAGACTTCCGAGCGGACGGGCAGCGAGGTGTGGTTTAAGATGGAGAATCTGCAGCCCATCGGAGCGTACAAGCTGCGGGGGGCTATGAACAACATTCTGGGCATGAGCGACGAGGATTTGAAGTGCGGGGTGGTGGCGGCCTCCGCGGGCAATCACTCCCAGGCGGTGGCTTACGCGGCTAAGTTAAAGGGCGTTACCGCGGTGGTGTGCGTGCCGGAATCCACGCCTATGAACAAGCGCTACGGGGCGATCAAGCACGGGGCCAGGCTGGTGGTGTACGGGCCGAATTATGAGGACGCGGAGAACCGGGCTCATGAGATCGAGGCTGAGGAGGGCAGAAAGTTTGTCCACGCCTATGAGTCCAATGAGACCATTGCGGGGCAGGGGACCGTGGCCATCGAGTCGCTGCTGGAGAAGGGGGATTTCGACGCGATTCTGGTGCCCACCGGGGGAGGCGGACTGCTGTGCGGAGTTGCGATTGCGGCCAAGGCCATGAACCCGGACATCAAGGTGTACGGCCTTCAGACCAACACCTCCGCTCCCTGGGATAAATCCTTCCACGAGCGGAAGCTGAACAACGACTGTCCCTTCCTGCCCACCTGCGCCGACGGCCTGGAGGGAGCCATCACCTGGCCCAACGTGGAGCTGGCGCTGACCTGCGTGGACGACATTTTCGTGGTGGACGAGGAGAGCACCCGGGAGGGTATCAAGTGGATGGCCCAGAAGCATCACTATATGATCGAGGGCGCATCCGCAACCTGTCTGGCCGCTCTGTTTGAGGATCACCAGGAGTTAAAGGGCAAGAAGGTGCTGTGCATCATTACCGGGGGAAATATTGATCTGGACAAATTCTGTGAAATCTGTGAAAAGGATTATTGAGGGGGAAAATTATGAGTCAGAAAAGCAATCTTAAAAAATATGTGGCGGTGTTCGTGCTTTCCATGATTTCGAGCTCGCTGTATCTTTTGCCTTATGTGAAATATGTGTTTTACGACGCGCTGCTGGTAGGACTTAACGCCACCAACGCCCAGCTGGGCGAACTTCTGAGCGTTTACGCCATTGTCTGCGCCATCGGTTATATCCCCGGCGGCTGGGTGGCGGACCGGTTCTCGGCCAAGAAGATTATCATTATCTCCACGCTGGTTACCGGAGCGCTGAATATTATTCTGGCCTTTGTGATGAATTTCCAGATGGCGATGGTGATCTGGGCGCTGCTGGGGCTTTCCACCAGCTTTGCTTACTGGGGCGCTTCCATCAAGGCCATCCGCATGCTGGGCGATTCCAGCGAGCAGGGACGGCTGTACGGCTTTTTCCAGAGTTTTGAGGGATTGATGAACACGGTGTCCGCCTTTGTGGCCATGGGTATTTTTACATATTTTGCCTCTCAGGTGGCGGGACTGAAATACACCCTGATTTTCTACGGATTCATGTGCCTTTTGGCCGCGGTGCTGCTGTATTTTGTATACGATGAGAAGAGCTCCGTGGACGACGGGGAGGAAGAGGACAAGATCGAGCTCAAGGACATCGGGCGTGTGCTGAAAATGCCTCAGACCTGGATTCTGGCCTTTACGCTGTTCTCCATTTACGCCGTGTACTCCGGTTCCACCCTGCTGACCCCGTACCTGACGGACGTGATCGGAATCAGCGTGGGAGCCGCAAGCATTATCGCCATTTTCAGAACCTATATCGCCAGATTCCTGTTCTGCCCGGTGGGCGGATTTATCTCCGACAAGACGGGGCAGGTGGCAAAGACCATTTTGGCCGTCGCCATTCTCTCGGGAATCTCCATCGCCTGCTTCTTCCTGATCTCCGGTTCCACTCCGGTGGCGCTGGTGCTGACGGTGGTGATGGTCAGCGCGGCCCTGATCTATATGAACTACGGCATCATGTGGTCCATTTCCGAGGAAGTGAAGATTCCGCGCCACCTGTACGGGACCGCGGTGGGCGTGGCTTCCATTATCGGATATCTGCCGGATTCCTTTATGCACACCATTTTCGGAAACTGGCTGGATCAGTACGGAGCGGACGGCTACCGGTACATTTTCATGTTCCTGATCGGCCTGTGCGTGATTTCCGTGATCACCTGTGTGATCGCCATGCAGTTTAAGCGGAAAAACGCCTGAGTGCGGAGGAAAACGGGAGGAGAGAAGGATTGAAACCTTATTTGTGCATTGAATGGAACGATACGGAGTCCGAGGCCGTGGGCTGGCTGGTGATTCACAATTTTGTCAACGGCTACACGGGCGGCGGGATCCGCATGCACCCGGCCGTGACCCGGGAGGAGGTGCTGCGCCTGGCGGAGTGCATGGCCTATAAGTACAAGGCCGGGGAGTCCCGGTTCTGCGGCGGCTGCAAGGGCGGGATCGCCTACGACAGCCGGCGGCCGGACGCCGGGGAAGTGCTCAGGCGGTATATCATCGCCATGATGCCATACATCCGCACGGGAGTGTCCCTTGGAGGGGATTACGGCACCCGCTACGGGGATATTCTGAAGATTTTCTCGGAGTTCGGGCTGGATATGCCCATGACGAAATCCATGCGGGCGGACCCGAAGATTATGGAAAACATGGAGGCTTACAACCGGTTGCTGGATGAGACGGTTTACGGACGCCCGCTGAACGATGTGATTGCAGGTTACGGGGTTGCGTGCAGCGCGGACGAGGCATTTGCCGCGCTGGCGCCCGGCCGGAAGGCGGACGTGGTGATCCAGGGAATGGGCCGGGTGGCCTTCGGCTGCGCCAGCCGCCTGGCCGAGCTGGGACACCGGATCGTGGGAATGGCGGATTCGCAGGTGTTTGTGCACAGTGCGCAGGGGCTGGACGTGGAGGCGTTGTACCGGATGAAGCGGGAATGCCGGGTGCTGGACCGGGACGGGCTGCCGGAGGGCTGGGAAACCTATCCCACCGAAGCCTGCGTGGCGGCGGAGTGCGACGTGCTGATACCCGCGGCCCTGGCCAACACGGTGAACGGGGACAACGCGGCGTCGGTCAAAGCCGGTCTGGTGGTGGAGGCGGCCAATATCGCCGTATCGCCGGAGGCGGATGAGATTTTAAAGAAGCGGGGAGTCCGGCTGATCTGTGATTTTACGGCCAATTTGTCGGAGGCATGGCTGTACGACGCGGTTTTCTTCGGCGCGGTGACGCCGGAGCTCTCCAGCGTGCTGGCGGGCGCGGAGGCGCTGTGCAGGAGAAATGCGGCCAAACAGATGCGGTGCGCTCTGGAAGATGGAATTTACGCCAGGGAGAGCGCCAGGGAGCTGTTCGAGCCGGATGTGCAGGATTTACCGGAAATATAGAAGGGAAGCAAAACGCAGATGACAGAGAGATTATACATAAACGGACAGAGCTGTAAGGGCTGCGGCTACTGTGTGAAGGAATGTCCGAAAAACGCGCTGTCCTTGAGCGGCGCGATCAATGCCAAGGGCTATGCCGTGGTGCAGGTGGACCATGAGGTCTGCATCCGCTGCGGGGTATGCTACACGGTGTGCCCGGATTACGTGTTTGAGATCAGGGAGGGGGAGTGAGCGGCATGAGACAATTAATGAAAGGAAACGACGCCATTGCGGAGTCCGCGGTGCGGGCCGGGATGCGGTTCTTCTCCGGCTATCCGATCACGCCCCAGACTGAGATATTGGAGTACCTCTCCAAACGCCTGCCGGAGGTGGGCGGCACATTTGTGCAGACGGAGTCGGAGATTTCCGGCATTTCCATGGTGTACGGTGCCGCTGCCACAGGGTTTCGGACCATGACCAGCTCCTCGGGGCCTGGGTTCAGCCTATTGCAGGAGGGAATCTCCTATATCGCCTCGGCGGAGCTGCCCTGTGTGATTGTGGACGTGATGCGCTACGGCACCGGACTTGGGGATATTTTCCAGGCACAGGGGGACTACCTTCAGGTGGTCAAGAACGGGGGACACGGGGACTACCGCTGTCTGGTGTACGCGCCGTCCTCGGTGCAGGAGGCGGCGGATCTGATGACGCTGGCCTTTGACAAGGCGGAGGCACACCGGAATCCGGTGATTCTGCTGTCGGACGCCTCCATCTCCCAGATGATGGAGCCGGTGGAGCTGCCGGAGATGAGAGAGCACGACCCGGATCAGTACCAGTGGTCCTTGAAGGGGCGCAGGTCGCCGGAGGATTTCCGGCGGGTGACCTCCAACATGTACTACATCGACAATTACGACCGGTATATCCAGGAGAAATACCAGCGGATCGAGGAGCAGGAGCAGCGCTGGCAGGCTGTGGAGACGGAGGACGCGGAGTATGTACTGGTGGCCTACGGCATTTCTTCCAGAATATGTAAAGAAGCGGTGCGCCTGGGGCGCAGCCAGGGCATCAAGCTGGGGCTGATCCGGCCCATTACCCTGTACCCGTACCCGGTGAAAGCTTTTGAGGCGTGCCGGAATGCCAAATGCTTTATCTCCTGCGAGCTGACGCCCCTGGCGCAGATGGCGGAGGACGTGGCGCTGGCCGAGGGGATGCGGAAGGACGTGTACGCCATCACGGGCGGCATGGAGGTATTTGACTCAAAGGATATTCTGGATGAGGTCGCCAGGATTGCGGCCGGAGAAAAGAAGGCGGTGTATAAGGGCAATGATTAAAACGAAACCACAGACATTGATAGTTGACAATAAATACTGCCCCGGCTGCGGACACGGCGTGATCAACCGCCTGGTGGCGGAGGTTCTGGAGGAGCTGGGGGTGGCGGATCAGACCATCGGGGCCGTGGCCGTTGGCTGCGCCTGCCTGATGATCGACACCTTTGGAATCGACTGGATACAGGCCCAGCACGGAAGGGCGGCGGCGGTGGCGGCGGCCATCAAGCGCTGCCGGCCGGACCGGACGGTGCTCACCTACCAGGGAGACGGCGACGCGCTGGCCATCGGCTTCTCCGAGACCATGTACGCGGCGATCCGCAATGAGAACATTACGGTGATTTTTGTAAATAATACCAACTTCGGCATGACCGGTGGGCAGATGGCGCCCACCACGCTGCCGGGGCAGAAAACCACCACCAGCCCCTACGGCCGGGATTGCGCCGTCACGGGAAATCCCCTGAAAGCCATCGATATGCTGAAAACCCTGGATATCGCCTACGCGGCCAGGGGAGCGGTGACCACGGCGGCAGAGATCGCAAAGACCAAACGGTACATCCGGAACGCCTTTGAGGCCCAGTTAAACGGGGAGGGATACTCCTTTGTGGAGGTCCTGTCCCCCTGCCCCACCAACTGGGGGATGACCCCGCTGGCAGCCAAGGAGCGGGTGGCCTCCACGATCCAGGAGTATTACCCGGTGGGGGAATTTGTGAAAAGGGGGGAGAAGCGGCATGACTAATCTGGTATGCGCGGGCTTCGGCGGACAGGGCGTTCTGACGGCCGGGCTCATTATCGCCAAGACGGGGATGGACATCGGAAAAAATGTGGTCTGGATTCCCTCCTACGGCTCCGAGATGCGGGGCGGAACGGCCAACTGTAACGTGAAAATCTCAGAGGAGGAGATCGCCAGCCCCTTTATCCGCTCTATTGACGTGCTTCTGGCGTTAAACGAGCCGTCGGTGGACAAATTTCAGGGGAGCATCGCCCCGGGCGGCACGATGATTATTAACAGCAGCATTGTGAAACGGGAGGAGTTCCGGCCGGACATCCATGTATACGCGGTGGAGGCCACAGGGCTGGCCGCGGAGCTGGAAAATTCCCGGGGAGCCAATATTGTGATGATCGGCGCGTTTTCCAAAACCACCGGCGTGATCGGGGAGACCCAAATGGAGGAGGGCATCGAGAACTTCTTCCTGAGCAAGGGGAAATGCAATCCGAAAAACAGAGAATGCTTCGCAGCCGGTATCCGTTCGGTGCGGGAGCTGCAGAGGGCGGTGGTCTGATGGAGATTGGAGCGTTATTAAAGCCGGATAAGATCTGCGTGATCGGAGCCAGCGAGAAATCGGGGTTCGGCGGGGATACCTGCCGCAACGTGATCGAATACATGAGGGAGGGCAGTTATTATTTTGTCAATCCCAGACGGGACGAGGTTTTCGGAAAGCCCTGTTACCGGACCGTGGAGGAAGTGCCGGGCAGCTTTGACCTGGCGGTGATCTGCACGCCACAGGGGACGGTGGAGGAGCTGCTTAAGTCCAGCAGGGCCAAGGGCGCCAGGGCCGCGGTGGTGTTTGCCAGCGGCTACAAGGAGATCGGGAGCGCCCAGGGGCGGGAGAACCAGGAGCGGTTGGCCGGGCTGTGCAGAGAGTTGGACATGGCCCTCATGGGGCCGAACTGCGCCGGTTTTGTGAACTATACCGACGGCGTTTATCCCTTTGCCTTTCTCAGCGAGAGCCGGGACCGGAAGGGGGCCGTGGGAGTGGTGTCCCAGAGCGGTCAGATCTGCCTGTCCCTGATGGACAGCCCGGGTATGAGGTTCTCCTACGTGATTTCCTCCGGCAACAGCGCGGTGGTGCGCATGGAGGATTATCTGGAATTTCTGGTTGAGGACGAGAGCACAAAGGTGGTGGCCATGTACCTGGAAGGGGTGCAGAATGTGCCCCAGTTTCTGGATTGCCTGAAGCGGGCGGCCATGAAGCGCAAGCCGGTGGTGATTCTCAAGGCCGGGCGTTCGGAGAAGGGCAGCCGTCTGGCCGCCTCCCATACCGGCAGCCTCTCCGGGGCGGACGCGGTGTTCGACGCGGTGTTTCGCAAATACGGGGTGATCCGGGTGGACGATGTGGAGGAGCTGATGGCCGTGTCCATGATGCTCTCCGTATTACCCGGGCTGCCAAAGCGGCCGGGGATCGCCTCCATGAACCTTTCCGGCGGGGAAACCGGAGTCTGCGCCGACGTGGGCCAGATGTGGGGGATTGAGTACCCGGATTTCCAGGCGGAAACGCTGGAGCGTCTGAGGGAGCAGCTTCCCTCCTACGCCAGCCCGGCCAATCCCCTGGACATGACGGCCACCCTCTCCTATGACGTCCAGGCCTACGCCGGGGCGCTGCGCACGGTGATGAGCGATCCGAATGTGGGTCTGGTGGCCATCGGGTACACACTGTTGGAGCGGATTGCGGACCCGGCCATCTGCTACATGACGGAGGCCATCGAGCTGGTGGCCGCGGAGCCGGGGGCCAAACCCATGGTCATGATCCCGTTTTTGGAGAATACCCGAAATGAGGAGTATGCCCGGAGATTGGAGCGCGCCGGGGTTCCGGTGCTGCCGCCCACGGTTTACGCCTTTAAGATTCTCCGGTATCTGGAGGAGTTTGCGGCCTACCGGCCTGAGGAGTTGTGTCTGGATATGACGGCCCCGGCTCCGCGGGAGAGACAGACCAAAACAGCTCTGACCGAGCACGAGAGCAAGGTATTTCTGCGCGGACATGGCATCGAAACGCCCCGGGAACGGGTGGCGCGGTCTGAGGCGGAGGCGCTGGAAGCCGCCGGAGAGTACGGATATCCGGTGGTTTTGAAGATCGATTCCGGCGATATTATGCACAAGTCGGACGCGGGCTGCGTCAAGGTGGGGATTCAGGACGAAGGGCAGCTGCGGCAGGCTTACGGGGAGATTTTGGAGAACGCCAAAGCCTACGATCCCCAGGCGGAGATCGGCGGCGTGCTGGTGCAGGAAATGTTAAAGGCAGGCACGGAAGTGATCATCGGCGTGAACAATGATCCCCAGTTCGGTCCCATGGTGATGTGCGGTCTGGGCGGCGTGTTCGTGGAGATTTTCAAGGATGTGTCCATGGCCATGGCGCCGGTGAGCGAGGCGGAAGCTCTGAAAATGCTTCGTTCCCTGAAGGGATACAAACTGTTTACCGGATACCGCGGAGGAAAGAAGCTGGACGAGCAGGCGGTGGCGGATCTGATTGTGCGGGTATCGCGCATGGCCGCGGATGAGAAGGACCGTCTGGCGGAGCTGGATATTAACCCGGTGTTTGTGTATGAGGCGGGCGTTGCGCTGGCGGACGCGCTGGTGTTGAAATATAATTGACGGTTTTTGAGGGATTGAATTGAAACGGATTTTATGGGACAGGGACTTGACAATTTTGATGGAAATTGTCAGGTCCTTGTTTGGTTTCGGGGCGTTTGTTACGGGCGAGGTAGTCTGCCTGCAAATCTCTTCCCGGGCGAGCTGTCGGGAAACGCCTGAGATGATTATAATGGAACAAAATAAACGATAGGAGGGGAAGCGGGCCTATGGAAGCGGAGCAGGCGCTGCGGGCGGCGAGGAGCCGGATTTTGAAGCGGATATCATTTCTCTCGCCGGTTCTGGAAGTGGTTGAGTGGAGGGAACAGGACGGGTTTGAAGGGATCGGGACGGATGGGCGGTTCCTGCTGTACGGCAAAACGTATGTGCAGGAAATCGCGGAGGCTGGCGGGAACGGACGGCTGGAGCGGGAGTATCTCCACGCGGTCTGCCATATCATCTGCCGCCATCCGTCCCAGTGCCCGGGGGACGAGGCGGAGCGGAAATTGTTCGGGATTTGTGCGGATTTGAAGGCGGGGGAGCTGTATTTGCGGTTCCTGGAGTGCGTGAACGGGGGGCGGAAGAGGAAAGATGAACTGGAAATGCCTTGGGACTACTGCAATATGATCAGGCGGAGCCGAACGGATGGGGTCTATGTCAGGGAATTGTACCGGGAAGCGGAAGAAATTGAGGAGAGAAGGCTTGAGCTGGAGGGAATGGCAGAGGTGTTAATGGTGGATGATCACAGGTTTTGGCGGAGGAAGGACGGGGAGGGGCAGAGTGGCGGAATAGGCGCTGCAGGCAGCCCGGGAGCGACCCTCGGGGCCCAGCCCGCAGACAGCCCCGGAGCGTCCCACGGTGCGCAGTCCGTGGGCATATCCTGTGTGTCTCCCTGCGATCATCCTGACCGTCTCTCCCGCGCGCTTGAGGCGATGCAGCTTATGGCGGGGCGCCAGATCAGTCTTATGCTGTTTGGTGGCCGGGGGTATGGCAGCGGAAGTCTGGGCGTTTCCTGTTATTACGAGGCGGTGGAGGAAAACCACCGCAGCTACCGGGAGTTTCTGGAGGAGTATCTGGCCCGGGAGGAGGTTTGCCGGGAGGACGACAGCGAGATCGACTATATCTGGTATACCTATGGGATGGAGCGGTGGGGAAACATTGGGCTAGTGGAGTTGCCGGAGGTGACGGAGCAGCCTGTGCTGAAACAGATCGCCATCGCCATTGACACCAGCGGCAGCTGTCAGGGGGAGCCGGTGCGGCTCTTTCTGAGGGAGACTGCTAATATCCTCAAATCCTATGAAAATATGGAATTTGATATCCTTGTTTTCCAGGCGGACAGCGAAATATGCCGGGAAGACCGGATCGTGGACCTGGACAGCCTTAAACGGTACCTGGCGGAGGGAAGGATCGATGGGGGAGGCGGAACGGATTTCATTCCCGTGATCCGTCGCCTGGAGGAACTGAACCGGTCCGGGCGGGAAGCGCCGTTTAAACTGCTCATCTATCTCTCCGACGGGATGGGACGGTTCCCGGAATACAAGCCGGAGTTCGACGTGGCGTTTGCTCTGGTGGACTGCGGCCGTTTTGAGCCGGAACTACCGGAATGGGTGATCCCGCTGTATCTCACTGGCGATGAGAAGGCGGGAACAATTCGGCAGGGAAAAGCTGTGGCGGCCGGGAGGCGGGAATGCACGTCGGAACAAGCTGCGGCGGCCGGGAGGCCGGAATGCACATCGGAAAGCGGCGGAGTGTTGAGGGAAACGAAGGGAGGAGCTTTTGGTGGATTTTTCGGTATCGATTAAGAAGGCCAAGGAAATGATCAAGGAGAGCGTGGCGTGTTACCTGCAAAGGGATGAGGAAGGCAACCTCCTGTTCCCTGTAAAGGAGCAGATGCCCCTGGAACTGGTGGGGCCGCCGGGAGTAGGCAAAACGGAGATCGTGGAGCAGACGGCAAATGAACTGGGAATCGGGTTCGTCAGCGTGAGCCTTGCCCATCACGTCCGGCAGACCGCCCTGGGCCTGCCGGAGATCGTGGAAATCCCCTTTGAGGGAGGAAAATGCAAAGCCACCCGCTACACCATGAGCGAGATTCTGGCGCCGGTGTACCAGGCGCGTGAGGCGGGGCAGCGGGAGGGGATTCTGCTGGTGGACGAGTTTAACACAGCCTCCGACAGCCTGATGCCCGCCATGCTGGGCTTCCTGCAATTTAAAGCCCTGGGAGCCCACAAGCTGCCCGAGGGCTGGATTCTGGTGCTCTGCGGCAACCCCAGGCGGTATAACCGCCACGCCCGGGAATTCACCGCCGCCATCCGGGATCGGATCCGCCGCATTGTCATCGAGCCGGATCTGGAAGCGTTTTTGGAGTACGGCATGGAGCAGGGGATCCACCCGGATATTGTGGCGTTTTTAAAAATGCATCCGGACTGCTTTTACCGTTGTGAAAACCAGGGAGACCGGGACGTCATTGTCACACCCCGGGATTGGAGTAACCTGAGCCGGACGTTAGCCGCCTATGAGAAGCAGGGGTTTGCCGTGACAAGGGAGATGACCGTCCAGTTTGTCAAGGACGAGCACATCACCGTGGAATTTATCAATCATTACCGGACCTATTCCCGGATCATCGACAGCGGGGACATCGAGCGTATTCTGGCGGGGGAGGGAATCAAGGAGCTGGCGAGGAAATACAGCCTGGCGGACTTTGATGTGAAATGGGCTGTGCAGGGAATTCTGATGCGCAATATTGTATACCATTCCGGCTGCCTGAAAGCGGAGGAGCTATCGCTTTCCGGGCGGGGAGAGGCGGTGGAGGCGGTTAACCGGCAGATTGAATTTGCGCTGCAATTTATGGAGGCCGCCTACGGCAAGGGAGTTTTGCTGGAGGTCACGTTAAACTATTTATCCCGCAACAATGCCTGCTGGAGGGTGCTCGCCCTGTGCAGGAACCCGGCTTACGTCCGGCTTTCCGGGGAGCTGCTTCTGCTGGGGAAAAACGGATTTGAAGGATAAAGGAGGTGTCCCTATGTGGAAGGAGTGGGAGCTTAAGTCGCCGCAGGTTCAGCTGTACCTGGCAATTAAGGCGGGGAATGAGGAGAAGATCCGGAGCGCGCTGGAGGAGTACCATAGGGAATTTCTGGAATACCATCATTTTAAAGAGCCGGTGGGAAGGGGAATCTATGAAGAGGGAGTATTCATGGATACGGCGATCCTGTCGGGGCGTGAGAAGATTGTAAAGCTGCTGCTGGAGTTGGGATTTAAGCCGTTATTTTTTCATGGAAGCGGCGGGCAATATGCAGGGGCTTTGGATCGGGCGGTGAACCGTGAATATTACCGGGAGTCCAGGGAAATCTGGGAGCGGGTCACATATTACTCTGAAATAGGGCTTAAGGATATGGCGTCGGGCCGGGTGGTATGGCCGATTGCGGATGACAATCTCTTTCGAATGCAGATTGAAGCGATGGAGGATATCAATTCCATTGAGATTATCCGCATTATAAAGAAGGAGAAGGAGAGGCTGATATTTCCTTACGGTATGCAAATTGAAGTGACGCCCGTGCTGTTCGCCCTGCTGACCGGGAATCGGAAACGGCTTTGCTGGCTTTTATCACAGGGCGCAAAACTGGATGGCGGCTGGCCGATGTGGCGGGAGCGGGATTTAAAGCCATTGCTCAATCCCTTTGGCGAGGAACATAATTGGTGCACCAACACCCTGGAAATTGCCATACTGTCCGGGAATCCGGGGATGGTGGAGTTTGTGCTGGAAAAGTGCAGTGAAGCGGAATTTTATTGGGCCGGGCACACGGTGGAGGGGACGGGAAAACGCTGGTTCCCTAAATTACGGCAATGTGGACGCCCGCCGCAAGAGCGTGGTTATCGGGATTATCGGATGGAGCGGGCCATCAATTTTGCAGGGCGTCCAATGTGGGATTATCTGTGGGGACATTTTCGGGAGCCGTTAAGCCGTATCCCCATATACAGTGTTCTGGATATGGGCGGGGGAGCGTTTGCGGATTTGCTGTTTGAGAGAATGGCGTCGCTGGGAAACGGAAATTCCCATATGGCGGAGCTGGACCGGTGGGCGGGCAGATATTTGAGATGGAGGCACGCGCCGGAATATTGCGAGGGAATCCGGCAGTATTTTTCACGACACTGGGAATGGTACCACAGTCATATGGAGGAAGCAGGGGAGGATTTGCGGGCTTTTTTGATGGGGATTGGATGGCACGCCTGGAGCTGGTGCATAGGGGGAAAATTTAACCGGCGGGAACCGGGGTGGTTTGAATTTCCGGAGCTGCTGGCTGGTTTTTCGGTGGATATCAGCGCTCTGCTGCAATGGCATATTTCGGGAGGCTGGTTTGATGAGGAAACCGTGATTGAGACATGTGTGAATTTGAAGCAAATAAGCCGCGATTATAATATTGTATTGGAAATAAATGGAAATTATATTGACATGACGGAATTGGCGGAAACGAAAAGTCCGATACAGTTTTTTACGTTCATAAACGTTAAAAACCGCGGCGCTTCCTCCGATGGACTGGAGATGCTGAAAAAGGTCTGCGAGGAGTTTGATGAGCTGCTGCCGGAGCCCCTTGTGGAGGCGGCGTTTGAAAACAATTACCTGACCGGGGCTTGTTATATGGAATTTCTGCAATATCTGGAGAGCCGGGAAAAGTACGATATGATCACACAGTTTATCCGTGGAAGCAACTGCTATGCCCTGGCGGAGACGGGGAATGGTGATCCAAAGGAGCAGAGTCCGAGGCCTGCCTGCCGATTTGCAAGATCAAGGGATAACAAAGAAATTTCCGCACACCGCCTTGCCATTTACCGTGCGTTGCGGGCAGGCGGACTGAAGGAGGAAGCCGGGCTTTTGCGGATGGCGGGGAATCCTGAGTTTAACGGACGGCTTATGGAGGCGTTGCGCAGTTCAGTAGGGTTGATTTTAGAATCACGGCTGCGGGTGAGATTCTGGAATCAGGTGTGCGAGTTCGACGGCTGCCTGAATTTGCCTGGTATTGCCTTTGTGATGGGAAATGATGAATTGGCGAAGCGTTTGCTGGAATTCTGGAGTGAGAGGGAACAACGAAAATGTAATCCACGGTCCGGTTTTTTGGCGATGGAAATGTTTTACTCAAGCAGAACCAATCAAGGGTACGATATCTGCGTCCAGTACCGGAAGGGCGGCATGGGGGAATGGCCGGGCGGGATTGTGACGGGTGAGGCGTCTTTGGGAGCGGATGAGGAATATCATACGGATATGACCGTGATGAGTCTTGCAGCGCTTGCCATTGCCATGGGGCGCCTGGAGATTGTGGAGGAGATCGACCGGATGGGGCTGCTCTCGGATCAGGATATCCGCTGTGGGATTATTTATGCCGGGGACGCGCGAATGATGGAGTACCTGAACCGGAGGGGGAGGTTTACCCCAAAACTGTGGCAGCAAGACGGACTGGGGTATTTTTTGAGTTGGAGTGGCTGCTGGAATTGGTTTGTGTTGGGGTGGTTTGCGGAAAATGGGCTTATGGCGGAGGCGGATTATGAGACACTGCGGAAGTGGGCCAGATGGGGGAGCACACCGGGCGCGCGAATGAAGGATCCGGTGAAAAAACCGTGCAGTGAAGAATATTTGATACGGAAATGTGAGGAGGCGCTGGGAGGGAACGTGAAACTGCCCAGGCCGGGCCGGACCACCGTCTGAAACCGGGCTGTATCTTTCCGATATCCTGTGGTAAAATAGGAGATATTATGGATTGAGAGGTGCGGTAAAATGGAACAACACATCAGGCGTCTGAGGCTGAATCACGTGGCAAACGTGAGGGATCTGGGCGGTTACGAGGCGGATGGCGGGATGATCCGCTGGAACATGCTTTACCGGGCGGGAGACTTGTCCGGGGCGGACGAGGGCGATTGGGAACGGCTTAAGGCCGCGGGAGTCAGAACGATCCTGGACCTGCGCAGCGCTTCGGAACTGCGGGTGAAGCCGGACCGGCCGCCCCAGGGGATTTCCTGGTATCACCTGCCGCTCCAGACGGAGGAAATCGATCTGGAACATCCGGCGGATTTGGCGGGGCTGGCATTTCTGAAAAGTCTGCGGGAGAGCTATGTGATCATGGCCGGTGAGAACACAGGGCTGCTGGCTGCGGCCCTTGCGCGGCTTACGGCAGCTCTGGACGATGGAGCCGTGCTGTTTCACTGTACGGCGGGTAAGGACAGGACCGGCGTTCTGGCGGCGGCGGTCCTCTGGCTGTGCGGCGCAGCCCGGGAGGACATTGTGGCCGACTACGAGGTGTCCCACACCTACAACCAGGGCGGTTTGGGCGCGCTGGCGGACAAAATGGCGGGCTGTGATCAGCTTCTGCCGCTGCTGCGGTCAGAGCCGGAGAACGTGGAGCGGCTTTTGGACTTTTTCCGGGAGTCCGGCCTGGGCGGACGGCTGGCGGAGAGTGGGTTTTCGGCGGAGGAGCAGAGGCGGCTGCGGGAAAAGATGATTCAGAAGGGATGAGGCGCGCTCCTGCCAAATCCCACTGTCCCTTTATGAAAATTTATGGTAAGATGGAGAGCGAGTCAGCAGTTTGGTCTGCCCAACCCTGGTCAAGAAGCCGCGGGATGGCCGCCCGATGAAAGAGCAGGCGGAGAAAACGCCGCCTGAACTGCTGCAAATACATATTGTGAGGAAACCATAATGAACATCCTGATCCTGAAACTCTGCGCCGTATTTCTGGTCATCATCGCCATGCTCTGGCGCAAGCTCCCGCTGTTTGCGGCGATTTCCGGAGGCCTGGCGGCCGCGGTGCTCTTGTACGGCATTCCCCTGGGCCGGGCCTTGACCATTGGCGGAAAAGCGCTGGTCAGCCGGGAGACCGTCACGGTGGTGCTGAGTTTCTATTTTATTACATTTTTGCAGCGGATGCTGGAGCGCAGGCGGCGTCTGAAGCAGGCGGAGGAATCGCTGAGCGGCCTGTTTGGCAACCGGCGGATCAACGCCTCGGCGGCTCCCGCGGTGATTGGCCTTCTGCCGTCGGCGGGCGCAATGACCATTTGCGCGGAGATCGTGAGATCCTCCTGCGAGGACTATATGAGCCCGGAGGACATGACCTGCGTCACCAGTTTCTACCGCCATATCCCGGAAAGTTTTCTTCCCACCTACTCCTCGATTCTGATCGCCCTGGCGCTGTCCGGCGTGGGAGCGGGGCAGTTTGTGCTGGCCATGCTGCCGCTGGTGGCCGTACTGTTCCTGATCGGATACGTGTTCCACCTGCGCAAGCTTCCCAAGCGCACGGACCAGCGCCTGGAGGGCGGGAAAATGGACTTTGCCCGGATGCTGTTCCGTAGCCTCTGGTCCATCATTTTGATCGTGCTTCTGATCATCGCGTTCGACATCCCGGTTTACATCGCCACCCCTCTTGTGACGGTGCTGAACATTTTTGTGGACCGCCTGAAATGGTGGGAAATCCGCCCGATGTTTTTCACGGCTTTTGAGCCGGTCATCATCTTTAACACGGTGTTAATCATGGTATTCAAGGACATTATCACGTCCACCGGCGTGATCCATGAGCTGCCGGTCTTTTTCGGCGGGCTGCCGGTTCCGCTGCCCATGGTGTTTGCGCTGATTTTCTTTTTCGGCACCATCATCAGCGGTTCCAACGCCATCATTTCCCTGTGCCTGCCCATGGCCATGGCGGCCGTGCCGGACGGCGGAGTGGCGCTTTTAGTGTTGCTCATGAGCATGGCCTACGCCGCCATGCAGGTTTCCCCCACCCATGTGTGCCTGTTTATCGCTTCGGAGTGCTTTAAGGTCAATATCGGGGCGCTGGTGAGGCGCAATATTCCCATGATTCTGGTGTTTTCGGCGGCCGCGGTGGGGTATGCGGGGATGCTGGGAGTATTTTCGTAGAGATTGCGGCAGTGTGAAAATTGTTTATAGTATGGCCTCCGGGAGAAAATTGCCGGGGGCCTTTTCCTGTCCTGTGGGAGGAGCGCGGGAGGCGGAATGATTTGCTGAAAAATATGGGAGTTATTGGGGATTATGATTGAAACTGTATGGATATCCGAGTATAATAATGGAAAATGGTTCCGGCTTCAGAAAAATTTAAAATATTTAAAACCGGACGGAAGGCTGGTTCGTCTTTTAATCAGAGGCAGGTAAAGGAGGACGGAATGATGCCGGGATATTTGATAATGGCTGTGTGTCTTTCCGCGGCAGTTGCATTTTCGGGCGCGGGAGAGAGGCGGGCAGGAGAGCAGGAGATGGAACTTGCGGTTTGTAGCGAGTCGGTTTGCAGTGAGGCGGTTTGCGACGAGGCGGGGAAGGCGGAGGCGCCGGAAAGGGTGTACCAATATCTGAACGAGGAAGGATACTGCGACCAGATGATCAGCGGGATTTATACGGAGCAGCAACCGGTTATATGGGCGGAAAATGCCGTGGATCTTGGCGGATTCTATGAGATGGAGGCGTGCGTGGATCACGGGCTGGAGGAGAACGGGTACCTGGGCGAGAGCTTTTTCACGGTCATACGGGTGAGAAAGGATACGGTAGTGTCTTATATGGGGGAAGAAATGAGCCTGGAGGAATACCAGAATTACGGACTGAGCGGGGCGGGACAGCCCTTTAAGTCCGCCCGGATGCTCCGCTTTTCCCAGGATGAGGACGGGTATATTACCTGGTTCATGGATATGAATGCAGGGTGAACTGCTGATCGGCGCAGGGAAAAGGCGCTGTCAATACAGGGCGGATTGTGGTAAAATAAGGATCAGATTGAAGTTTGGAAGTTTCTGGGAAGAATGGCGCTTTCAAGGGGGCCTTACAGTACGGCGGCGGAGGGATTAAAGCGTATGGAACAGAGTATGAAAGAGCTGGTGGAAATGGCTGTGGAGGGGGATCAGCAGGCGATTGCCATCCTGTATGAGCGGACCAACCGTAAGGCCTATTATCTGGCCTTGCAGCTGGTGAAGGATCAGGATCAGGCCCAGGACATTTTGCAGGATGCGTATCTGAAGGTGTTTACGAACCTGGGGATGCTCCAGCAGCCGGAGAATTTTCAGGGCTGGCTGGACACGATTGTGATCAACAAGAGCAAGGATTATCTGAAAAAGAAGAAGCCGGTGCTGTTTTCCCAGATGGCGGCCAAGGACGAGGAGGAAAGCGAGCCGGATTTTGAGGACGAGAGCGGGTATTTTTCGCCGGAAAAGCGGGTGGACTACGGCGAGACCAAGCGGTTGATCCAGGAGATGATCGACCGCCTGCCCGAAGCGCAGCGGATGGCCGTAGTGCTGTACTATCTGGAAAATCTCCCGGTGGCCCGGATTGCCAGAATTATGGAGTGCTCCGAGGGTACGGTGAAGAGCCGCCTTAATTATGGAAGGAAGTCGATTAAGGAGCAGGTGCTGGCGCTGGAGAAGAAGGGCACCAAGCTCTACTGCATGCCGCTTGTTCCCTTCCTGTACTGGATGTTCCGCCAACAGGTATTGTCGGCCGTGGTGCCGGGCGCCGTGGGCGCGGCAGTGGTGCAGACGGCCGGTGCCGGTGCGGTTGGCGCCGGTATGGCAAAGGCGGCTGGAGCGGGGAATGTAGTAGGAGGTACCGGAGGGGCGTCCGCGGGAACGGCGTCTGCGGGGGCGGCGTCTGCGGGAACTGCATCCGCGGGGGGAGCGTCCGCGGGAACGGCATCCGCGGGGGCGGCGTCTGCGGGAACTGCATCTGCGGGGGCAGCAACTGCGGGGGGAGCGTCCGCGGGGGCGGCGTCTGCGGGAACAGCATCTGCAGGGGCAGCGTCTGCCGGGACTGCGGCCGCCGGAGCTGCGGGAAAAGCAGGACTTACAATTCTTGGGAAAGCTATCGGTGCCAAGGGAGTCGCCATTGTGGCGGCAGCCTGTGTGGGCGTCGGAGCGGCGGGCGGAGCATATGCTGCGAAAAGCCACCAGGCGGCGGAGGCGGCCAGGATCGAGGCAGAGCAGGATGAAGAGCGGTTAAGGAGGACGAGGGAGCGGAATCGGGAAGAGACTGTGGCAGAACGTACAGAAGCCGCGGTGGCAGAGCCCACAGACGACCGGATGAAAATGGATGAACAGATGAAAGCGGCCTGGACGCCTGAACAGAAACGAATTTGGGAGGCGTCGCTTTACACGGAAATGAATACGCGTGTGTCCGGCACGGATTTGGGAAAAGAGCCGGGGACGTTATCGGTAAAGAGCCGGACGATGTTTGTGGAGGAGAGTTATTCGATTGTTTTTTGGGGAAATCAGATCGATATGAAGGAAAATAACAACTGGAGTTATTACATATATGATAAAGACCCAGTGGATCAGATCATTGAGGAGTGCTTCGGCTACCCGTTGGAGGATTATGTGGAGGGAACCAATCAGACGTTGGTCCAGCTGCAAGATGACTCCTACCGTCTGTCCGGCGGGGACTGGGGGGCCATGTGGCCGTATGTGGAGATTGCGGATACCGAGGCGCGGGATGGTCGCCTGATTGCGTATGGATACAAGGGATGGGTAACGGACGTTGAGGAGATCGCCGACAGCAATTACGTCTTTGATTCGGGACAGAACGCCTGGATTTTCAAAGAACCGCTGGTGATGGAATTCAGCTGGCACCCGGAAGCGTCCTACAGCCAGTTCCGTTTGGAGAGTATCCACTATAACCGGGAATGGAAAAGCGAGCTGGAAAACGGACGAAGCAGTGCGGAAGGGACGGAGAATCTGTCACAGATGGAGGGAGAGCGCCGGGGGGAAAAACGGACGGGCGAGATTCAGGTAAGCGCAGAACAAAAGCGCGTTATGGAGTTGCTGCTGCCGTCGCTTGTTTACGAACAACACCCGGATAACGGGATTGTACGGACTGGGAATCTGAGCCCGGAGCGGATTGTCAGTCTCATGAACGGCCATTTGAATGGGATTACGATCGATCCGAATAACAGCATTTTCGCCCCATTTGCAGATGAAACAACGCACAGCGTAGAACAAGGGTTAGTTTATCGGTATGTGGAGGATATGTATGGGCAGCCGGTGTCTATGAAGGCGGTGGAGAAGGAATTTTCCCGGGAATTTACCTGTCTGAGGCTGGAAAATGGCCGCCTCAGCGTTACTGTGGCGGAAGGGGAATCCTGGTGTGGGGTGACTCTTGAGGAATTTGCGTTGGAAAACGGGAAAATGAAGGCAAAGGGATATTATGAGATTGAGCTGGGGGACATAATGCTGACCGGAGATGTGAGGGCGGTATTTGAGGTAAACCCGGACAGCTTTTTCGGCTATACGCTGGAATCGGTAGAAATTGAAAACGATGGGAACCAGGACGGGAATTGAAGCGGTTCAGACTACCTGAGATGAATTTATGAAAGACGAGTGAGGAAGCGGAATGATGGAGCAGAGTATAAGAGAGTTGGTGGAACGGGCTAAAATGGGGGATCAGCAGGCCATAGCGGCGCTGTATGAGAAAACCAGCCGCAAGGCATATTATCTTTCCCTGCAGTTGGTGAAGGATCAGGACCAGGCCCAGGACATTTTGCAGGATGCGTTTTTGAAGGTGTTTACTAACCTGAACATGCTGCAGCAGCCGGAGAATTTTCAGGGCTGGCTGGACACGATTGTGATCAACAAGAGTAAGGATTATCTGAAAAAGAAAAAGCCGGTGCTGTTCTCCCAGATGACCGGGTCGGAGGAACCGGACTCGGAGCCGGATTTTGAGGACGAGAGAGGTTATTTCTCCCCGGAAAAGCAGGTGGATTACCAGGAGACAAAGCGGCTTGTCCAGGAAATGATCGACCGGCTGCCCGAAGAGCAGCGTATGGCCGTGGTACTGTATTATCTGGAAAATCTTTCGGTGGGGCAGATCGCCCGTTTGATGGAGTGTTCCGAGGGCACCATCAAGAGCCGGTTGAATTATGGCCGGAAATCCATCAAGGCACAGGTGCTGGCGTTGGAGAAAAAGGGCACCAAGCTCTACTGCATGCCTCTGGTACCGTTCCTTTACTGGATGTTCCGCCAGCAGATACTGGCTGCGGCTGCGCCGAAAGCTGTGGGAGCGGCGGTATTGCAGGCCGCGGGAGCCGGTGCTGCGGCTGCCGGGGCCGGAAATGCGGCAGGGATCTCTGCGGGAACCGGGGCTGGGACAGGAACTGGCGGTACAACGACCGCTGGGGTGGCGACTGCTGGGAACGCTGCCGGAACCGCTGGAACAACTGCCGGGGCAGGGGGAGGAATTGCCGGGACAACCGCTTCCGGGGGAACCGCCGCGGGAGCTGGAACCGCCGGGGGAACTGCCGCCGGGGGAACCGGTGCTGCCGGGACAACCGCTTCCGCGGGAACCGGTGCTGCTGGGACAACTGCCGCCGCGGGAGCCGGAACCGCCGGGACAACCGCCACCGCGGGAACCGGTGCTGCAGGAACAACCGCTGCTGGGACAACCGCCGCGGGAGCTGGAACCGCCGGTACTACTGCCGCCGCCGGAGCCGGAACCGCTACCGCCGCGGGAGCTGGAGCCGCCGGAAAAGCCGGTCTTGCATTTCTTGGCAAGGCCCTTGGCGTCAAAGGCGTTGCCATTGTGGCTGCAGCCTGCGTGGGCGTGGGAGCCGGGACGGCGGGCGGCGTATATGTGTATAAAAACCACCAGGCGGCTGAGGCTGCAAAGATCGAGGCGGAGCAAAGAGCACAGGAAGAGGAAGCGCAGGAAAACGCCGGAGGCGGGGAAACAGAAAACGAAGATGAGGGAACTGCGGATGGAGAGCTGGGGACCTCCAGGCTGTCCGCAGAGGAACGCGAAATTCTGAGCCGCATCTACCAAGCGGCGGAGCAGCGGGATTATAAGGCGCTGGCAGAGGCATTTCAGCCGGAATTTGCCACACTGTACAATCTGGAACAAGAGCGTTTTCCGGGACAATATATAATTTTTGACGGCCAGGGAATTTCCGATACGCTGGAGGGGCACAAGCTGGCGGTCCGGGCCGTGAGCACCAAAGCCAAAGGCGGCAGCCATGAAGGCCAGACCGTATACAGCGTAACTTGTTACCAGGGAGATTTTGTGGACGGGATCCCCGTTGGAGAGCTGTTGGCCTGCCGGATTGAATATCGAACCTGGTCGAGCCGGCCAGGCAGGGATGTGAACATAACCCTGGCAGACTACGAGCATGGAATGTCGGTTGGAACCGTGGCAACCGAGTGCTGGCAGATCGGAGAAGATACAGGCGAGGCGGCGTGGCAGATCCATATAGAGGGCAGCTACAGGGAAGATCATTGGCCGGAAGGGATGTTTGAGATTGGCTATCCGGTGGGGAAACAGTGGGTGTTTGACCGGAACGAAAATGTGATTGAGGAGGGGCTTGCGCAGGAGCTGTGGTTCAATGTGAATGTGGAATACGGCGATACGGATGAATTCAACGCATTGCCGGATTCCGAGAAGCAAAAGCGCCTGAACATGGAAACCGGCTCCGGGTATCTGGTTCCCGACATAACCGGAAACTACCGGCTTGACAATTTTGAACTGATGATGGACCTGGAGTCCCAGAACGCCGTGTTCTGGAGCTCAAAAGGTTCCTACCACGTTGAGGGAACCGAGGGGCTGTTCCCCTTCGAAATAACACCGGCTGGGGAGGCGTCTCAGGCTGGGGCGGACTCCGGCGAGACAGACCATTTTGCCGCGCCGGAGGGGGACTCTGACCTGGACCCGGCAGTAGGGGAACCTTACCGGGCGGCGCTGCGCTACCCGCAGTATGAACATGGCAAAATGGAGGACCGCTTTGGCGAATGGAAAATATCGGCCTCATCATTTGAGGACCCGAATTGGAATCCGGTGCCCAGTGAAATGATTACCCATGAGAACTATTATGAGATCACAAACGCCTCGATCTGGGTGCCGTACATTGTTTCCGCCGAAGAGTTCGGCCGGATGAAAGTGGGGCACACCTTTTCCGTTAGCGTGATGGATCAAAACGGTCTCGTATCCTTCGAGGAGTTTCAGGTATTGAGCAAGGACAATAACGGATATTATGTTCTCACCGGAGACGAATCCGGGTATGAGGAAGCTTACCTGTCACCGAGGGCTGACGGTACCGCATTTATTTGTTCCAATAATGACGATGCCCTGTACAGCGGTGTGATTTATATGGGAAGCCTGTATTTTTCTAAAAATTGTAAAATCTACGATGTCTATGGATTTGATCCGTCGGCGGGGCCCATCACTCTGGAGTCGTATTTGACCGAGGAGCACACCATGACGTTTGACAACGGCATGGCGGGATATGAGTATGGGTTGAGTAACGGTTATATCCAGTTGTACGGTACTCCTGTTTTTGACCCAAATACCGGTTTGATCACAGAGTACGCTGAACTTTATACACCCTGACCGTTAATTTGGAGAATAGGTGAGGCAACAGAGTGATGGACCAGAGTATCAGTTCACTGGCCTCGCTGAATTCGACGCTGCTTTTATTGTAATTGACCCGCATTGGGATTTTAAGCACAACAAAATCAGAAAACGCGTTTTATTCAAAAATGTCCGGTCAGAGCGGCGATAACCCCGCGACGGCCGGACATTTTGGCCGATTTGACTTGGTTTTGCCCCAAATAAGGCGCTTATGAAAAAAATCCCTTGACAGGAATCAGGCCGACGGCTATAATTATATGGCGTGCGAGAATTTACAAAATTTTTGCGCACAAAAGCTGATAAGCAGCAACCACAGACAATATCACAGGAGGTGAAAGGAATGCCAACATTTAACCAGTTAGTGAGAAAGGGAAGACAGACCAGCGTTAAGAAGTCCACTGCTCCTGCTCTGCAGAGAGGTTACAACTCTTTACAGAAGAAGGCGACAGCAGTTTCTGCTCCGCAGAAGCGCGGCGTGTGCACCGCTGTTAAGACTGCAACCCCCAAGAAGCCTAACTCAGCACTGAGAAAGATCGCCAGAGTTCGTCTGTCCAACGGTATCGAGGTAACAAGCTACATTCCGGGAGAGGGTCACAACCTTCAGGAGCATAGCGTTGTTCTGATCCGTGGCGGAAGAGTTAAGGATCTGCCCGGTACCAGATACCACATCGTTAGAGGTACGCTGGATACGGCAGGTGTTGCAAACAGACGCCAGGCCCGTTCCAAGTACGGCGCCAAGAGACCGAAAGATAAGAAATAAGTCACCGAGAATTGGAACCACTAACAGCAGTAAAGTGAAATTAGTGCCGGATTTGTGATATTGAACCTGTAGGTTGCAGGAAATAGATATACGCCCGAGCACGAACACATTTTATGGAAATATGTGAGTACCGATGAATTAATGGAAAACTGCAAGTGCCGTCACGGCATTGGCAGCCAGTATTAAGGAGGGAAGTAACGTGCCACGTAAAGGACATACTCAGAAGAGAGACGTTCTGGTAGACCCGATCTACAATAACAAGGTTGTGACCAAGCTGATCAACAACATCATGTTAGATGGTAAGAAGGGTGTTGCCCAGAAGATCGTATATGGCGCTTTCAACCGCGTTGCAGAGACAACCGGTAAGGATGCCGTAGAAGTATTTGAAGAAGCAATGAACAACATTATGCCCGTTCTGGAAGTAAAGGCAAAACGTATCGGCGGCGCCACCTATCAGGTACCGATCGAGGTTAGACCTGAGAGAAGGCAGACGCTGGCTCTGCGCTGGATCACTCTGTATTCCCGCAAGAGAAACGAGAAGACCCAGGAGGAGAGACTGGCAAACGAGATTATGGATGCCGCCAACAATACCGGCGCTTCTGTAAAGAAGAAAGAGGATATGCACAAGATGGCGGAGGCAAACAAGGCATTCTCCCACTATCGTTTCTAAGCTGCAAATCGTCTTTGCTTGAGTATTTAAGGAGGAAAATCCGTTGGCTGGAAGAGAATATCCATTGGAGAGAACCAGGAATATCGGAATCATGGCTCATATCGATGCTGGTAAAACCACAACGACCGAGCGTATTCTGTATTACACTGGTGTAAACTATAAAATCGGCGATACCCACGAAGGTACCGCTACCATGGACTGGATGGCCCAGGAGCAGGAGCGTGGTATCACGATTACCTCTGCTGCTACAACCTGTCACTGGACTCTGCAGGAAAACTGCAAGCCGAAAGAGGGCGCTCTGGAGCATCGTATCAACATTATCGATACTCCCGGACACGTTGACTTTACGGTGGAAGTTGAGCGTTCCCTGCGCGTGCTGGACGGCGCCGTTGGCGTTTTCTGCGCAAAGGGCGGCGTTGAGCCTCAGTCCGAGAACGTATGGCGTCAGGCAGACACCTACAACGTACCGCGTATGGCCTTCATCAACAAGATGGACATCCTGGGTGCGAACTTCTACGGCGCTGTAGATCAGATTAAGACCAGACTTGGCAAGAATGCGATCTGCATTCAGCTGCCGGTTGGCAAGGAAGATGATTTCAAGGGAATCATCGACCTGTTCGAAATGAAAGCCTACATCTATAATGATGATAAGGGCGACGACATTTCCATCATTGATATCCCTGAGGATATGCAGGATGACGCCGAGTTATATCGTTCCGAGTTAGTGGAGAAGATCTGCGAGCTGGACGACGATTTAATGATGGCTTACCTGGAGGGCGAGGAGCCCAGCAATGAGGAACTGAAGAAAGTATTAAGAAAAGCTACCTGCAACTGCGAGGCGATCCCCGTATGCTGCGGTACCGCTTACAGAAATAAGGGCGTTCAGAAGTTACTGGATGCGATCATCGAGTTTATGCCCTCTCCCTTAGACATTCCCGCAATCAAGGGCGTTGACCTTGAGGGAAATGAAGTGGAGAGACATTCCAGCGATGACGAGCCGTTCGCAGCTCTGGCATTCAAGATCATGACCGACCCGTTCGTTGGTAAGCTGGCGTTCTTCCGCGTGTATTCAGGAAGTCTGAACTCCGGTTCTTATGTACTGAACGCAACGAAGGGCAAGAAGGAGCGTGTTGGACGTATCCTTCAGATGCACGCCAACAAGAGAAATGAGCTGGATCGGGTTTACTCCGGCGATATCGCTGCCGCGGTTGGCTTCAAGGTTACCGGTACCGGCGATACCATCTGTGATGAGAAGAACCCCGTTATCCTGGAGTCCATGGAGTTCCCGGAGCCGGTTATCGACATCGCAATCGAGCCCAAGACCAAGGCCAGCCAGGACAAGATGGGTGACGCTCTGGTCAAGCTGGCAGAGGAAGATCCGACCTTCCGCGTCCGCACGGACGAGGAGACCGGCCAGACCATCATCTCCGGTATGGGCGAGCTGCATCTGGATATCATCGTAGACCGTCTGCTGCGTGAGTTCAACGTAGAGGCCAACGTGGGCGCACCTCAGGTTGCGTACAAAGAGACCTTTACCAAGGCGGTTGACGTGGACAGCAAGTATGCGAAGCAGTCCGGCGGACGTGGACAGTATGGTCACTGTAAAGTGCACTTCACTCCCATGGAAGCGAATGCCGAGGAAACCTTCAAGTTCACCTCCTCCGTTGTCGGCGGTGCGATTCCGAAGGAATACATCCCCGCAGTCGGCGCTGGTATCGAGGAAGCTTCCAAGACCGGTGTTCTGGGCGGATTCCCCGTACTGGGCGTTTGGGCGGATGTATACGACGGTTCCTACCACGAGGTTGACTCCTCCGAGATGGCGTTCCACATCGCCGGTTCCATGGCGTTTAAGGATGCTATGAGAAAGGGCAACCCGATCCTGCTTGAGCCGATCATGAAGGTTGAAGTAACCATGCCTGAGGAGTATATGGGCGACGTAATCGGCGACATCAACTCCCGCCGTGGCCGTATCGAGGGTATGGATGATATCGGCGGCGGTAAGATGATTCGCGCTTACGTTCCGCTGTCCGAGATGTTCGGTTACTCCACCGATCTGCGTTCCAGAACGCAGGGCCGTGGAAACTACTCCATGTTCTTCGAAAAGTACGAGCCCGTACCGAAGAGCGTGCAGGAGAAGGTTCTGAACGACACTAAGAAATAACTCCTGTCAGGTCCCGTGAGCGCGGAGGCGCAAAGCTTTCGCACTCACGGCGCAGACTGGCGGAGAAAACGTAAATTGGGCTTGTCAATCAAAGGAAAATAGAATATAATGATAAACAGCCTGAGAACTATAAAAGCCCTGTGAAATGGGTGTAAATTAAGGAGGACGTTAAAGAAATGGCTAAAGCTAAATTTGAGAGAAACAAAGTTCATTGTAACATCGGAACCATTGGCCACGTTGACCATGGTAAAACCACTTTAACCGCTGCTATCACCAAGACCCTGCATGAGAGACTGGGTACCGGTGAGGCTGTTGCTTTCGAGAACATCGATAAAGCTCCCGAGGAGAGAGAGCGTGGAATCACGATCTCTACCGCTCACGTTGAGTACGAGACCGAGAACAGACACTATGCACACGTTGACTGCCCCGGACATGCTGACTACGTTAAGAACATGATCACCGGTGCTGCTCAGATGGACGGCGCTATCCTGGTAGTTGCTGCTACCGACGGTGTTATGGCTCAGACCAGAGAGCACATCCTGCTGGCTCGTCAGGTAGGCGTTCCCTATATCGTAGTGTTCATGAACAAGTGCGATATGGTTGACGATCCCGAGCTGTTAGAGCTGGTTGAGATGGAGATCCGCGAGCTGCTGAACGAGTACGAGTTCCCGGGCGACGACACCCCGATCATTCAGGGTTCCGCTCTGAAGGCTCTGGAAGATCCGTCCAGCGAGTGGGGCGACAAGGTTCTGGAGCTGATGGCTGCAGTTGACAGCTATGTTCCCGATCCCGTACGTGACACCGACAAGCCGTTCCTGATGCCCGTTGAGGACGTGTTCACCATCACCGGCCGTGGTACTGTTGCTACCGGTAGAGTTGAGCGTGGTACTCTGCATCTGAATGACGAAGTTGAGATCATCGGTATCCATGAGGACGTTCGTAAGACCGTTGTTACCGGTATCGAGATGTTCCGTAAGCTGCTTGACGAGGCTCGTGCAGGCGACAACATCGGCGCTCTGCTGCGTGGCGTTCAGAGAACTGAGATCGAAAGAGGTCAGTGTCTGTGCAAACCCGGCTCCGTTAAGTGCCACAAGAAGTTTACCGCTCAGGTTTACGTTCTGACCAAGGACGAGGGCGGCCGTCATACTCCGTTCTTCAACAACTATCGTCCGCAGTTCTACTTCAGAACCACCGACGTTACCGGCGTTTGCGAACTGCCGGCTGGCGTTGAGATGTGTATGCCTGGCGACAACGTTGAGATGACCATCGAGCTGATCCATCCCGTAGCGATGGAGCAGGGCCTGCGTTTCGCTATCCGTGAGGGTGGCCGTACCGTAGGATCTGGCCGTGTTGCTACCGTTATCGAGTAATCACAGCGATCGACTGAAATTTTAGATATATTTGTGCCCAAGCGTAAAAGGCCCGCAGAGTTTCATGCTCTGCGGGCTTTTCTTTGAATGCAATAGGCCGCTGGTATAGCCTGCGGGCGATTGTTTGAATGCAATGGACCGCAGGTGTTATGCGCTTTGCGGCACGTAGTTCTGTTAAACGCGGAGCCTCAGGCATAGCCTGGGGCTCCATATTTATTGGGTGTATTCGTGTCTATCCCGCGTTCCACAGGTATTTCCCGCTCTCCTTGTCAAAGCCGTAGAAATCGGCGAAGGTAAGCCGGAAGATATCCCGGTCGCAGCAGGGAAGGGGAACTTCGTTCTTGATCAGGTACTGGAAAATACCGCTGGCGGAGATGTCCCCCAGCAGCAGGATCGCCTTCAGGCGGCCGTTCTCCACCAGGGCCTTCCGGTAAACGCGGCTGTCCTCCTCCACGATCACCTGGGTGTCCGGACCCACGCGGTTGATGTCGCCCAGGCACAGGGCGGGCAGGCCGAAGAAGTTCATAGTGTTCTTCATGGCGTAGGTGTCCTCGTAGCGCTCGGACAACCCGCACATGTTGCGGGCTGCGGTGATCCCCTGTTTCATGGCGTTGGGCCAGATACCGGAGAGTCCGCAGACGTCTCCGGCCGCGTACACGTCGGGAACCGTGGTTCTCAGATATTCGTCCACCTGGATGGAACGGTCCACCTGAACGCCACAGTTTTGCAGGAAGCGGACTTCAGGCCGCACGCCTGCGGCTACGATTACGAAGTCGCACTCCAGCTCGGTGCCGTCGTCCAGTACCACGGCGGTGATCCGGCCCGCCCCGTCCCTGCGGGTGTCCGCGGCTTTGGCGGAGAGGAAGAAGCGGCAGCCGTGGGCTTCAAAGCGCTGCTGGTACTCAGCGGCGGCGTCCCCGTCCAGCTGAAGAGGCAGGATTCGGTCCGCCATCTCCACCACCGCGGGTTTGATTCCCCGCTCCATCAGCGCGTAGGCTGCGTCCATTCCCACCAGGCCGGAGCCAACGATCACGGCTTTTGATCCCTTTTCCGCCGCGCGGTCAATGGCCTGGGCGTCGCAGAGATCGCGGAAGCCGTAGACATTTTCCGATTCCCGAAAGCCTGGGATGGGAGGCACCAGGTAGTAGGCGCCGGTGGCGATGAGCAGCCGGTCAAATTCCAGATAGCTGTCGCCGTCGAACAGCGCCCGCTTGCCGGCGCAGTCCAGACCGGTCATGGAGCGGCCGGAAATCCATTGGATGCGGTTGTCCTCGAAAAAGTTTTCCGGCACGAAATTGATTCCCTGGGCGGTGCGCTCACCGCTCAAATATTTGTGGAGCATACAGCGGGAGTGGACCTGATCGTCCCTTGAAACCACCACGATCTCGTCCTCCGGGCGCAGGCGGCGGATCTCCCCGGCCGCGCTGATTCCGGCGGCTCCGGCTCCGATTATGATATGTCTCATGCGTCCACCTCCTCGATCCAAATGGCCTTTTTGGGGCAGGCCTTCACACAGCTGGGTTCACCGCCGCTCTCCTGACAGAAGTCGCATTTGAGGATGCGGCTTTTGGTCTGCCCGTCGGGTTTCAGGACTCCGAAGGGGCAGTTCATCACGCACATGAAGCAGGCGGCGCAGCGTTTTTCGTCGTATTCCACCAGCCCGGTTTCCGGGTTCTTGCTGAGCGCTCCGCTCATACAGGAGCGCACGCACTCCGGCTCGTCGCAGTGGCGGCAGAAGATGGGGCGGTAGCTTCCGTCTTTTAAGCGGCGGATCACGTTCCGGCTCTCGTTGGCCGGGTTGGTCAGATCCAGGTCGTAAATGGTTCCCTGGTCCCCGCGGTGGGCGTTCATGCAGGCCAGGGTGCAGTTTAAGCAGCCGTCGCAAAGGCCGGCGTCAATCCAGATTCGTTTCATGGCAGGCCCTCCTATATGTTCAGCGCTTTCCGCTTGTCCTCGATGATGCGCTCCAGGATGTCGGCGGAAGCTTTGGCGTCGCCGTTCACGATCACCTGCCCGCCGGTCAGCTCCCGCATATCCTCGGTGAGCACCTGGGTCACCAGGGAACTTCCGGTGATAAAGGGCGGCAGGCCCAGATGCAGGGGCAGTCCCAGGGCCAGGCCGAAGGCGCCGTCGGCCAGAGCCTGCTCCTCCAACCACTGGGCGGCGGAGAGAACCAGGGGAAGGTCGGGAATATCCACCTTCAGGGCTTCGGCCAGCTGGGTGGCCACCATCTCCAGACGTCCGATAGCCAGGCAGGGGCCGAAGTTCAGCACCGGCGGGATTCCCAGGGATTCGCAGACCGCCCGCAGTTTGGGCCCGGCCAGCTTGGCGGCGTCCGGGGTCATGAGGCCGCAGTTTTCCAAACCGCCGGAGGAACATCCCGCAGTCAGCACGATGATATCCCGGGCGATCAGCTCCTTGGTCAGCTCTACGGTCAGCACGTCGTGGCCGCCTGCCGTCAGGTTGGAGCAGCCCACTACACCCGCCACGCCCTTGATGTCGCCGGACACGATCAGGTCGATCAGGGGCTGCCAGCTTCCGCCCAGGAATTTCTTTAAGGACACTTCGCTGACGCCGGTGACGGTATCCCGGTTGCCGTGGTCTGCAAAGAGGTTTAAGGGCACGCACTGGCGGCGGGCCTTGTAGGCATTTAATACTTCGGAAATGATCTCCTCGCTGATCTGTTCCCGGTCCTCAAACACAAAGGGCTTTAACTCGGCGTTTTTCTTCTTGGCCACGTCGTCCAGGCAGATCTGCTTGATCTGTAAGGAGTCGCAGATGGGTTCGATGCCGGGCAGGGTGCAGTTGAATTCGGACAGCACCGCGTCGATGGCTCCGGTGGCCAGAACCGCCTCGCTGGTGTAGTTGTTGCCCGCGTGGCCGCTGAAAATGTCCTCGTAGTGCACACCGCGCAGCTGGAGGTCCTGACCCACGCAGGTGCAGCCCACCAGGCGGATGCCCTTGGCTCCGGCCTCAACAGCGCGGTTCTGCACCTCCTCAGAGCGCAGCTTTTCCTGAAGGTGCACGAAAATGGAGTGCTGGTGGCCGGTGATCATGATATTCACATAGTCCGGGTCAATGACGTTTAATCCCACCGGGGCCTTGGTGATCTCCGGTTCGCCCAGCATCACGTCGTTTAACAGGTTGGTCAGCATGAGGCCGTAGACGCCGGTGGAGATGCCCAGCTTCAGGCAGTGCAGCAGCATGTCCACGGGGTCGGAGTTTAAGTTGGTGGAACATTTCACCACGCCGGAACAGACCTCGGATTTTGCTCCGCCGGGAAGAATTCCCAGTTCCTCCCAGCGCTTGAGGCGGGGAGCGTAGGCCAGCTTTTTCGTTAGCTCCATGGGCTCATAGTCGGGTTTGTACAGGTCGTCCAGCACGGCCTGGGCCACAGCCTCCGCCTGCTTGTGGGGATCGCCCTCCGGGATGCCGAACAGTTCGCACAGGTGCTTTAATGCGTTGGGGCCTTTGATCTGACCGCCGGACCGGGCGGTGTTTCTCAGGTTCAGGGCGGTTGTCTCGATCACGTGGATGTAGCAGCCGGAGCCGGAAGCCACAGCGCGCAGGAAGTTGCGGGCCACGATCACGTCGGCGGAAGCGCCGCAGATGCCGTGGGGGGCCTCGGGGGTGATGCGGCAGGGACCGTTGGAGCAGAGACGGCAGCAGACGCCCTGGAGGCCGAAACCGCATTTCACGGACTGGCCCTCCACCCGGTGATGGGACGTCTCCATGGGAAGCCCGGCTATGTAGCCTTCCAGCGGCTTATCCGCACTTTTGCAGGTGGTGCAGCTGTAGCAGTTGTTCATAAAAAGATACCTCCTGTTAGATGGAATTTTTGTGGCTGCGCGCCGCGGGTTCGAAGCGCAGGGGCGGGCGCAGGGGTTTTTATTGTGTGCAATGGTCCGCTGGCGCTGCTTGCGGGTCATTACTTTAAAGTAGATAAAAATCATCCACTTTAAGGGCGAAAAGAAAGGCCTGGAGGGCCAGGGGGCGTCAGGCGGGGCCACCGGTAGGATATGCGGCGGCCGGTAGGATATGCGGCGGCCGGTAGGATATGCGGCCGACGGCAGGATATGCGGCCGACGGCAGGATATGCGGCAGTCGGTAGGATATGCGGCCACCGGCAGGATATGCGGCCACCGGCAGGATATGCGGCCACCGGCAGGATATGCGGCCGACGGCAGGATATGCGGCGGCCGATTAGGCCGTAGACGGCAGAGCCGCGTGCGTCGGGCCGCATGGATCAGTCCGATCCCAGGCCGCTGCCATTCCTACACTCCCAACAGCTCCGCCATAGAGCGGGCCCGCAGCTCCTGTTCCAGGATACCCTGGACCCGGGCCAGCTCCCGGTGGATGGTGCAGGGGGATTTGGCCAGGTATTCGCAGTCGAAATCCGCCTGGAGGCAGTGGGTGAGAAAAAATTCCTCATCCGTGGCCCGGATCACGTCGTAGAGCGTCATGTCCGCTAAGTCCCGGGCCAGCGAGCAGCCGCCCCCGGAGCCGCGCTTGATCTGCACCAGGCCGGCCAGATCCAGTTTTTTCAGGATTTTGTAGGCAAACTGCTTAGGGATGCACTCCCGCTCGCAGATTTGCCCGATGGTCATCAGGCCGCCGTCCTTCAGCGCCCGGATGATGCGGACTCCGTAGTCCGATTCCCTTGTAATCATCATAATGCGCACCGCCTGTTTGTTAATCTTGTAACATGATTGTATTATAGCAAAGTTGACAAAAATTATCAAGTATATTTCGAAAAATAAACAGACTACACAAAAGGAGGCGTTACTGTACACTCCGTTCCCAGTAACACGCTTCGCGATGCACAGAAACGGCAAAAAACGCCGTTTCGCGCCGCTATCCTCGGGTTTTCTGTGACTTTTGCTGCGCTCCACTCACAAAAAACGCCTCGCGGGATATTGCCTGTGAACAGTAACAAGGAGGCCCGTTCAGTCGCGGCCTCCCTTTGTACCGTCCGGTTTCTCAACTGCACTCGTTGCAGTCCTCCGCCTGCTGATCCGTGTAATACTCATGCAAAAATTCCAGAAACGCCCGTGCCGCCTTTGTCATGTAGCGGGCCTTTTTGTAGCTGACCAGCATGGGGCGGATGACCGGCGGTCCGGCCAGGGGCAGCACCTTTACCGTGTGGTTGTAGAGACATTTTTTGCGGAAGGACTCGGGAACCAGGGCCACGCCCAGGCCCGCTGAGATCAGGTCCAGCATCTGGCAGTGAAAACACTCCATGGCCACGCAGGGCGTGAATCCGGCGGTAAGGCAGATCTGGTCCGTGAAATCCCGGAACGCATACCCCTTGGGCAGGCTGATAAAGCTTTCGTCCTTCAAGTCGGCCAGACGGACTTCCGTTTGGTCCGCCAGCGGATGGGAGGTGTTTAGGGCCAGGGCGAAGCGGTCCTCATAGAGAACCTCCTGGATGAAGTCCGGCCGCTCCAGATATTTGGGGATTAGCAGGAAGTCAAAGTCGTTCTGGTTCAGCTCCCGGTCCGCGTTCTCCGGCTCGATGGTGAATTGGCTGATGCGGATATCCGGGTGCCGCCGCTTGAAGGCCATGATGGCGTCCTGGAGATAGGTCTGGCTCACGGAGCCGAGGACCAGATTGTCCAGGCGCTGCTGTTTGAAGTCGTCCACGGAGCGGGCGGCATTTTCCAGGAGGGCCAGGGCGGGGGAGACAAAGGCGTAGAAGGACTGTCCGCACTCGTTCAGATAGATATTGCGCCCAACGCGGTCGAAGAGGGAGACGCCCAGCTCCTTCTCCAGGCGGCCCAGGCTGGCGCTTAAGGCGGGCTGGGCGATGGAAAGGCGAGCGGCGGCCCTGGTCATGTGGCCCTCCTCCACGATTGCACAGAAATATTTCAGTTGCAGCAGGTCCATTTGGGAACCTCCTCTCAGATTGTATCATTGATAACGCCGGAGTTATCAATCACCGGAAAATTGGTATTATACTTATTTTCTCTCTAATGATAACATAAAGGAAGAAACGAGACAAGAAAACTGTAAAAAAGCACAAATTGGAGGCGGGGAAAATGGAGAGGTTTGATATTCCTGTGGACCGGAGGGGCACGGGGAGTATAAAATGGGACCGGGCCAAGGGAAAGTTTTCGACGGATAAAGAGCTAATCCCGTTATGGATCGCGGACACGGATTTCAAGGCGCCCCCGGAGGCGATGGAGGCGGTGGCCGGCCGGGCGGAACACGGGGTTTACGGGTACAGCTTTGCCGGACGGGATTACATTTCCAGCGTGGCGGGCTGGTTCAACCGGGAGTACGGTCTGGGGGTTGAAGAATCCTGGGTGTGTCCCACCTACGGAGTGGTGACCGCGCTGTATTTCACCATTCTGGCGTTGACGGAGCCGGGAGACCGGGTAATGATCCACACGCCCATCTATGATCCCTTCTACGCCATTATCCGGAATACGGGGCGGGAGATCGTGGATTGCGGGCTGGTTCATGAGGACGGAACCTACCGGATCGACTACGAGCGCATGGAGGAGCAGATGAAAGCCGGAGTCCGGCTGCTGATTTTCTGCAACCCCCACAATCCCACCGGCCGCGTGTGGCGGCGGGAGGAGCTTCTGCGGGTGGCGGGGCTGTGCAGCCGCTACGACGTGTACCTGGCGTCCGACGAGATCCACTGCGACCTGGCGCTGTTTGGCAATCCCTTCACCTCCATGCTGGCCTTTGATGAGATCCACAGCCGCCTGGCGGTGTACACCTCCCCGGGCAAGACATTTTCCATGACCGGCCTCATTGTGTCCAATCTGTTGATCCCGGACCCGCAGCTGCGGGAGCGCATCATGGGAAAACTGCGGGGCGCCTGGATCATGAGCCCCAACCTGTTCGGAATGGCGGCGGCCAAGGCGGCCTACGACAATGGACGGGATTGGCTGCAGGAGGAGAAGCGTTACCTGGAAGAGAATTCCCGGTTCGTTTCCGATTATATCGGGGAGCACATGCCGGAAATCGGCGTCACCGCCCACGAGGGCACCTATCTGATGTGGCTGGACTTAAACTGTCTGGGCCTGGACGGGCAGCTGTGCGGCACGCTGGTGGAGGAATGCGGAATCGGAGTGGGGGATGGCCTTCACTACGGGGAAGCGGGAAGAGGATTTATCAGATTAAATATCGGCTGCGCCAGAAGCCTTCTGGCGAAAGCGCTGGGCGCGCTTGAACAGCTGTATATAAAACGGACGGCGGGCAGAAGCTGAGAGCCGGTCCGTGGGGATCAGGAATCAAAATAGGAGGATGAAACGGTATGAGTAATCAACAAAACAATGGGGAGGCCCAGGTGCTGGGTTTCCGGGACTGCATGAGCTTTTGTATCGGACAGATTATCGGGTCCGGCATCATGGTGCTGACGGGCATCGCGCTGGCTAAGACGGGCAGGGGAGTGCCCTTCGGGTTCCTGGTGGCAGCGGCCATCATCATGATCACCATGGTGCCCCTGGCGGTGCTGGGATCGGCTATGCCGGGTACCGGCGGCAACTATACATATGTCCGGGAGATGATCGGGCGCAAGTCGGGATTCGTGTATGTGATCATGTTCGCGGTATCCCAATGCCTGATTTCCACCTTTGCTCTGGGATTTGCCAATTATTTACAGGCAATCCTTCCCTGGATCAATGTGAAGGTGGTGGCGCTGGGGCTGCTGGTTCTCTGCGTATTGTTCAACATGGTGGGCCTGAAAACGGCCGCCAAGCTGCAGACCATCATGGTGGCGGTATTGATGGCGGCGCTGTGCGTTTACATTATCTTTGGACTTCCCCGGGTGAACTTCTCCGTGTTTACGGAACCGGGCGCGATCATGCCCAACGGCGCGATCAGCTTTTTCACAGCCTCGGCCCTTCTCTATTTCCCCATGGGCGGCGCCAAGTTTGTGGCGGAGCTGGGCGGCGAGATCAAGGATCCGGGCAAGACCATTCCCCGTTCCATGTTCCTTTCCACCGGTATTGTGGCTGTGTTCTACGCGCTGATGGGCGTGGTGGCCGCGGGCGTGCTTCCGGTTGAGGAGGTTGCGGGTAAAACGCTGGTGGTCTCCGCAAAGGAGATCTTCCCCACGTCGGTTTATCTGTTCTTCGTAATCGGCGGAGCGCTGTTCGCCCTGGCGACCACCTTAAACGGCACGCTGTCCTGGATCACCAAGGGTCTGTTTGTGGCTTCCAAGGAAGGCTGGTTCCCGGAGAGCCTGGCGGACACCAACAAGCACGGGGTTCCCTACAAGCTGCTGCTGATCTTTTTTGTCATCGGCGCGGTGCCGATTGTCACCGGGATGGACGTGTCCTTTATCTCCTCCCTGGGCGTTGGACTGACCGTGATCTGCAACGTGCTGCCGGTCAGCGCCGCTTACCGGCTGAAGGAGAAAAAGGCGGAGGCCTACGAAAACGCCACCTTTAAGATCGGCAACACGGCTCTGCGGGTGATCACTGTCATTTCCGTGATCCTGCTGCTGGTCACCGGATGGCTGAATTTAAAAGATCTGAATCTGGTTACCTGGATCAGCCTGGCAGTGTTCGCGGTTCTCTGTGTGATCTACGCAAACCTGCGCGAGAAGGTTGTGATTGAAAAGGCGGCCGGGAAGAAATAGAGGAGACAATTATGCGGACATATGCGATTGTTGGATTCGGTACAGCCGGCTACCACGCCCTGAAGGCGATCCGCCGGCTGGACGCCGGGGGAACTGTGGACGTGTACACCAATACGGGTCTTGCGCCATACAATCCCATGCTTACCACCTATTACGCGGGTGGTAAGCTTTCCTATCGGGAAATGTTTCCCTTCGGCAGTTTGGAGGAGATACAGAAAACATGTTCCTTCCGCTGCATCTGCGATACGGTAAAATCGGTCGCGGCAGGGAGAACGGTGGAGACGGAGAATGGCGAGGTCAGAACCTACGATAAAATCCTGATCGCCACAGGCGCGTCGGCCTTCGCCCCGGCGATTCCGGGGCTGGAGCCGGAACGCTGCTTTTTTATGCGGACAGATGAGGACGCCCTGCGGCTGAGCCGGGCGTTGGAGGACAAACGGGTGAAAAGCGCCGTGGTGGTGGGCGCCTCCATGGTGGGGATCAAGGTGGCGGAGCTTTTGGCAAAGCGTGGGATTCGCACCGTGCTGGCGGACCTTGCGTCCTGTATGTTTCCGCTGGCCGCCTATGAGGACGTTGCGGCGGAAATCGGCCGCCGGGTGGAACAAAAAGGCGTGAGCCTGCGGTTTGGGCGAACGATTGAGCGTGTGGAGTTGGAAGGGGGAGAGGCGGAGCAGAGACCGGATGCAGCCTGCGGGGACGCGGGGGAGCAGAGGCCGGGCGCGGGCTGCGGGGACGTGGGGGAGCAGAGGCCGGTTGCGGGCTGCGGGGACGCGGGGGAGCAGAGGCTGGGCACGGGCTGCGGCCGAGTGCCTGAGCCGGAGTCAGCCTCCCCCAGGCGGCCGCGCCAGATTGCCGTCATGACGGATGGGGAGCGGCTGGAGGCCGACCTGGTGGTGCTCTGCATCGGAACCAGGGCCAACATCGGCCTGGCGGACGGCGGGATCGAAACGGACCGGGCGATTCTGGTCAACGAGCGGATGGAGACGTCGGCCGAGGGGATCTATGCGGCGGGCGACTGCTGCGCCGGAACCAATATCCAGAGCGGAGAGCGCCAGATCATCGGCCTGTGGGCCAACGCCAACCACCAGGGAACGGTGGCCGGAATCAATATGGCCGGTGGAAATGCACGGTTTGAGGGAAATATTCTGCACAACATCACGCATTTCATGGATATGGACTTTATCGGGTTCGGCGACAACCGGATACAGGGGGAGACCCTGGTATTCGGCAGTCTAAAGCAGGGGCTTTATCTGAAAGCCGTGTGCCGGGACGGGCGCATCGCGGGAGTCAACATTCTGGACAGTTACCCGGTCAGCGGCATGATCAAGAACTATATGCTGCGCCTGTTCCGGGAGCCGGAGAGCCGGCTTCCCCCGTTCCAGATCGGGATGCTCGTGAAGGCGGGGCTGACGGAAGAATTTATTGAGAGATTGGAGGCTGCGGTACATGGAGACCAGGGAAGAGCTGCTGAGAGCGAAAATTCCGTGCCCGGAAACGGGAATTGAGATTAAGAGGACATTGTGCGCGATCTGCAGCCCCTCGTTCCACTGCGGCGTCGACGCCTATGTGAGGGACGGCAGGATCATAAAGGTGGAAGGAACCGAAGGGCATCCCATGAACGACGGGCTGCTCTGCACCAAAGGGCTGTCCAACCGGGAGTATATCTACCGGAAGGACCGGATTTTGACACCCCTAAAGCGGGTGGGCAGTCGCGGCGAGGGGAAATTTCAGGAGATCACCTGGGAGGAAGCCTACCGGGAGATTGCGGACCGCCTGCTGGCGGTCCGGGCCCAGGACGGCGCGGACAGCGTGCTGTTTTTCGGGGGCTACTCCAAGTGGTTCCGTCCCTGGCTGCATCGGCTGGCATTTTCCTTCGGAACGGAGAATTACGCCACGGAGTCCAGCACCTGTTTCACCTCGGGCCTCATAGCCTGGAAGGTGGCTACGGGCCGGCCGGCCAGACCGGATATGGAGCACTGCGGCGTGTTTCTCGGCTGGGCCTTCAACCCCTATCATTCCCGGTATCTGAACGGGAAACGGGCGGATGAGGCCAAGGCGAGGGGCGTCAAGTTCATTATTGTGGACCCGCGGGAAACTCCGGCCACCGAGAAGCTGGCGGACATCCACCTGCGGCCCGTCGGCGGCACGGACGGCGCTCTGGCGCTGGGTATGGCCAACATCCTGATCGAAAACGGCTGGATCGACCGGGATTACATTGAGCGGTACGTTTCCGGCTTTGAGGCGTTCGCGGAGTACGTCCGGCAGTTTAACGCGGACAATCTGGAAGCGCTGACCGGCGTGCCCTACGAGCAGGCCCTGGCCGCCTGCCGCTTGATCCACGAGAACGGGCCGCTGTCCGTCAACGAGTCCAGCGCGCCCCTGGCCCACCACAAAAACGGCATGCAGAATTACCGGGCGATCATGGCCCTGACGGCCCTGACCGGCAGCTATGACCGCGTGGGAGGGCAGAGGCCCAGCCTGCACACCTACGTCCATCAGTCCTCGGGCTTTCAGACCCGCGAGGAGGAATTTGTGGAGGAGAAGCGGCCAAAGGCTTGCAAGGAGCCGGTGGGTAAGCCGCGGTTTCCGCTCTGGTATCACCTGGAGCGGGAGGCCCAGGCCATGGACATTGCCCGGCAGATCACCGAGGGCAGACCCTATCCCATCCGGGCGGTGTTCGCCTGCGGGATGAACGCCCGGATGTTCCCGGACACGGAGTATGTGAAGGAGGCCTTAAAAAAGCTGGATTTCTTTGTGGACGCGGACCTGTTTCTTACGGACACGGCCAAATACGCGGACATTGTGCTGCCCGCCTGCTCGTCCTTTGAGCGGGGGGAGTTCAAGACCTATCCGGGCGGTTACGCCACCTACACGGAACCGGTGATCCCACCTCTGGGCCAGTCCAAAAGCGACGCGGACATTCTCTGCGAGCTGGCGGGTTATCTGGATTTGGACGATCCGCTCCTGCGCAGCGGCTACGAGAACTGCGTGCGGGACATAATCCGGGACCTGTCCGTGACCGTGGAGGAGTTAAAGGCGGCGGACCTGCCGGTTCTGGTGCCGGAGCGGGAGCCGTACGCGGAGGGCGCTTACATTGAGGGAGGTATGGATACGCCCAGCGGAAAGTTCGAGCTGGACTCTCTGGTGATTCAGGCCCATCCGGAGTGGGGGCTGGATTCCCTGCCTACCTACCGCTGTTCCCTGAACCAGGCGGACGAGACGGATTACCCGTTTATTCTCTGCGCGGGGGCGCGCATTCCCCATGCGCTGCACTCCCGGTTACACGATGTGCCCTGGCTGAGAAGCCTGCGGCCGGAGCCTGAGGCGGATCTGGCGCTCTGCGACGCTGAACGTCTGGGGATCAAAAAGGGAGATAAAATTCAGCTCTTTACCGCTGTGGGTTCCATCGAGGTGAAGGCCAACCCCACGGCCCGGGTGCTTCCCGGCATGGTGCACATGTACCACGGATACCGGGAAGCGGATGTAAACTCGCTGATGGATCGGGACAATCTGGACCCATACTGCGGTTTTCCTGGCTTTCGGTCCACACGCTGCGGGGTGAGAAAGGGGGAGAATTAGATGGGAATCATGCTGGATCTGGATTTGAAGAAATGCACGGCCTGCGGCGCCTGCGCCATCGCCTGCATGGATCAGAACGACATTGATACGGAGAAAGGCATCCGCCCCTTCCGCACGGTGTTCGACTGGGAGAAACGCGGCTGCGGGGGAAATGCGGAGTACGTGCACATTTCCATCGCGTGTATGCACTGTACGGACGCCCCCTGCGTCACGGCCTGCCCCTGCGCCTGCATCCGCAAGGACGCGGAGACGGGCCTGACCATTTACGACAATACGTCCTGTATCGGCTGCCATAGCTGCGCCATGGCCTGCCCCTTTGGGATACCGGCCTTCAATGAGGAGGGCCGCATGCAAAAATGCGACGGCTGCGCTGTGCGGGTCCGCCACGGCCTGGAACCGGCCTGTGTGAAGGTCTGCCCGTCCAGAGCGCTCCACTTGGTGCATACCGGGGATGTGGAAGGGCTGGACGCCTCCCGCTCGCTGGAGAAGGCGGGGGAGACGGTGCTGAAGGCGCAGGTCTGAGGGAGTGGAAGGGCGTAAGCCTGGAAGCGACATGAAGCACGGGAGTGACGTGAGCGTGCGGCGCTCAAATGAAGCCTGGAAGCGACATGAAGCGCGGGAGTGACATAAGCGCGCGGCGGTCAAATGAAGCCCGACGGCGACCTAAAGCGCGTCACCAACATGGCACGTCTGTAACGCGATAACCCAAATGTATTTTAAATCATATATATCTCATCAATCATATTTTAAAGGTCCTATCCTTTCGGCGGCGCAAGGATGGGGCTTTTTTCTGTTTTCTGGAAATCATAATCCCCCCGCCCCACAAATCTCCTCTGCGCTGCCGCCACACATGAAAAAAACGCCCCTCGGGCGCCGCGGGGGTGCGGCAGACCGCCATTTGTTCGTAGGTGCGAAGGGAGCAACACCCCCCTCTCAAGCCGCAGGTATTCTGCAAACCGCCATTTTTTCATACATGCCAACAGACCATTCAGAGCGGCCGTCTATTTCCACCATATTCTTCCAAAAAACCTCTAAAAACCAAGAAATTAGAAAAAAATGTAAAAATTACTTGTATTTATACACAAAGTTTCACATATGAAATTATTAATTTTTGTAAATATTGTTGACATTACAAAAACCTTGGGTTATGATGCAGTAAAAGAAATTTCAGTAATTTCGCCTTTGACGAAATTAATTTCACATGTGAAACTTTTCATACACTACGCGTAGAGGAGGAGTCAATATGGATGTTCCGAGGACACCGTCATGGCAGATTAAACTGAGGGGGGTAATCGGGAGCCTGGCCGCCCAGGAGCGCCGCTGTGCGGAATACCTGCTGAACAGCTTTGCGGGCATCGAGAAGGAGCCCATCGCCGTGCTGGCGAAGGAGGCCCAGGTCAGCGAGGCAACGGTGGTCCGGGTCTGCCACAAGATGGGGTATTCCGGGCTGAAGGAGTTGAAAATCGTGGTGGCCAGAGAGAACGAGACAGCCGGAAGCTTTGACGGAGGGATCGGCGGCCAGTACATGGATGAGCTGAAGGAGCGCGTGTTCATGGGCGCCATCCGCGCGCTGCAGGATACGATGAATCTGATCGACGAGGACGAGGTGGAGAAGGCCACCAAGGTGCTCTGCAACGCCAACTACATTTCCATCTACGGAGTGGGCGGTTCCGTTCCGGTGGCCCGCAGCCTGAAGCACCAGCTCATGAAGCTGGGAATCCCGTCCAACGTCTACAATGAATTCCAGCCGTCCATCATAGCGGCGGAGAAATACAATAAGGGCGATGTGGCGATTGGAATCAGCCATTCGGGAGAATCCTCCCAGGTGGTGGAAGCCCTGCGGATCGCCCGCGGCAAGGGCGCTACGACGATCTGTATTACCAGCTATGGGGATTCGGCCATCACCCACTGTTCGGACGTGAAGTTTTTCACCACCTCCGAGACTCTTCTGAACGGGGGAGACAATTCCCTGGCCCGGATCGCACAGACGTCCATTATCAATCTGCTGTATCTGAATGTTGCGCTGAAATATAACCGTTATCACAACACCGATGAGGGAGAAACCATATAAGAGTGAGGAAGGAGCTACATATGCAGAAGGAACAAAAGCGGGAGTTGGAGCTGATTGCCGCCAGGATCCGGAAATACGGCCTGCAGGCGGTAAAAGACGCAAACTCCGGACACATTGGGGGATCATTTTCCATTGCGGAAATTCTGTCCGTCCTCTACTTTGACAAGATGAGGATCGACCCCAAAGACCCCAGGAATCCGGACCGGGACCGCCTGGTCCTGTCCAAGGGGCACTGCACTCCCGCCGCTTACGCTGCGCTGGCCATGAGGGGATTTTTCCCGTTGGAGGACCTCTCCACATTCCGAAAGATCGACAGCTATCTGTCCGGGCATATGGAGATGAACGAGGTGCCGGGGGTGGATATGTCCACCGGCTCCCTGGGACAGGGGCTTTCAGCCGGAATCGGCATGGCCCTGGCCGCCCGGGTGGACAAAATGGATTACCGGACCTACGTGATTTTGGGGGACGGCGAGATCGAGGAGGGACAGATCTGGGAGGCGGCTATGTTCGCCGGGAACCACGGCCTGGACCATCTGACTGTTATCGTGGACTACAACAAGCTTCAGGTGGACGGAAGTCTGGAGGAGGTCAATTCGCCCTGCCCCATCGCTGACAAATTTGAGGCGTTCAAGTGGGAAGTGCTGACCATCGACGGCAACGACGTGGAGCAGGTGGCGGACGCCCTGGAGCGGGCAATGGCAGTCAGGGGAAAACCCGTGGCGGTCATTGCGGACACGGTTAAGGGCAAGGGCGTGTCCATTTTCGAGGGCGGCGTGAAATGGCACGGCAACCGGCCGAATGAGGAGGAGTACCGGACCGCCTTTGGAGAGCTGGATCAGAGAATCAGGGAATTGGAGGAATCGTGATGGGAGAGATGATTGCCACGAGGGCGGCTTACGGCGAAGCGCTGAGAGAGTTCGGCGGCCGCGAAGAAATTATGGTTCTGGATGCGGACCTGTCCAGCTGCACCATGTCCTGCAGATTCCAGGATCTTTACCCGGAGCGGTTTTATAACGTAGGGATCGCGGAGGCCAATATGGTGGGAATCGCCGCCGGTCTGGCTGCGGCGGGCAAGAAGGTATTCTGCCACTCCTTCGCCATGTTTACGGCCGGAAGAGCCTACGACCAGATTCGCAACAGCGTGGCCTATCCGGGCTTAAATGTGACGATTGTGGGAAGCCACGGCGGTCTCACCGCGGGCGAGGACGGAGGCACCCACCAGTGCATCGAGGATTTGAGCCTGATGCGCACGGTGCCCGGTATGACGGTGATCTGTCCCTGCGACGCCAATGAAACCCGGGAGGCGGTCAGAGCTCTGGTGGATTACAAGGGCCCCTGCTATATGCGGACCGGGCGGATCACGGTGGAGAACATTACAGATTCCTACCCGGATTACCGGTTTCAGATCGGCAGAGGGATAACGCTGAAGGACGGCTGCGACGTGACGCTGATCGCCACGGGGCTGATGGTCCAGGAAGCGATGCGGGCAGCCGGGATGTTGGAGAAAGAGGGCATATCGGCCAGAGTGATCGATATGCATACCATAAAACCGCTGGACGAGGAGCTGGTGGCAAAGGCCGCCCGGGAGACCGGAGCCATCGTCACCGCGGAGAATCACAACTGCTACGGGGGCCTCGGCTCCGCGGTGGCAGAGGTGCTGGTGAAAAAATGCCCGGTTCCCATGGAAATGGTGGCGGTGAACGACCGCTTCGGCCATTCGGGCAATGCGCTGGAACTGTTAAAGCGGTACGGGCTCAGCGCGGAGATAGTGGCGGAAAAGGCCAGACAGGTTATGGCGCGCGCCGCCCAGACGGATTAAGGGGGAGCAGGACGATGGCTGTGGATATTTGGGGCATCGGACATTGCTGCCAGGACAATATATGCGTGGTGGAGCAGTACCCGCCCGAGGACGGTTCTACCCATATTCTGGAAATTGACGATTCCCAGGGCGGGGGAGCGGCGGCCACCGCCATGGTGGCGGCGTCCAGGCTGGGGGCCAGAGCGGGCGTGATCGCCAACCTGGGGGACGATCCGGTGGGAGACAGGATTCTCGATGGATTCCACCGTGAGGGAGTGCAGACAGAGCTGATCCGCAGGATTCCCGGCGGGCGCAGTTCCACTTCCTATGTGATGGTCAACCCGGAAAACGGCAGCCGCACCAAGTTCCCATACCGGGATCAGCTTCCGGCGCTGCGCTTTACGGATGAGATCCGCGCCGCGCTGGCGGGGGCCAGGATCCTTCACCTGGACGGCACTCAGTATGAAAACGCGCTGAGGGCGGCCAGGCTGGCAAAGGAGCTGGGAATCACCGTTTCCCTGGACGCCTGTTCCATGCAGGAGGACAACGAAAAGAACTGGGAGCTGGCCTCCCTGGCCGATATTCTGATCGCCAACGAGAAATACCCCCGGCGTCTGACCGGCAAGGACAGCGTGGAGGAAGCGCTGGCCGTGATGGCAAAGCTGGGGCCGAAGGTTTTGGCTTCTACCGCGGGCAGCCGGGGCTGCTGGTATGTCAGGGACGGATGCGTGAAGCATTTACCCGCGTTTGAGATACGGGCGGTGGATACGACGGGAGCGGGGGACACGTTTCACGGGGCGTTTCTGGCGTGCTGGCTGACCAGGCCGGACCCGGAATACTGTCTGAGGTTTGCCAGCGCGGCCGCGGCGCTCAAATGTCTGAAGCGCGGCGGGAGAGCGGGGATCCCGGACCGGGCGGCCGCCGAGGCGTTTCTCAGCCGGACCGGCGCCGTGGAATAGCTCGTGGACGGTGCCGCAAGAAGAACCGGCGGACCGGCGCCATAGAATAACCGGCCGGAAGCCGTTCATTTTCCCACACTCATTCAGGTAACAAATAGCCGCGCGCAGGCTGCGCCGGACTATTGTTTATAAACACGTAATCAAAGAAAAGGAGGATATTAAGATTATGAGGAAACAAGTAGCATTACTGCTGGGGGCCGTTATGACGGCGGGACTGATTACCGGATGCGGAGGCGGAAAAGCCGCTGATCCCACCACCACCGCAGCGCCCGAGACCAAGGCTGAGACGCAGGCCGCGGCTCCCGAGAGCAAGGAGGAAGCCACCGAGGCCGAGAGTCAGGAGGAGGCCGCAGCCGCAAGCGGGGACTTAAACATCTACACAACGGTCAGCGATCTCCAGTACAACGCCATTGTGGGCGCGTTCCAGGAGAAATACCCGGATATCAAGATCAGCTACACCCAGGCCGGAGCCGGAGAGTGTAAGACCAGAATCCAGGCGGAGGCCGACAATCCCCAGGGCGACGTAATGTTCGGCGGACTGGTGTACGCCGACACCCTGACCTACAGCGATCTGTTTGAGACCTACGTTTGCAAGAACGACGACAAGATGCCCGATGAGTTCAAAAATACCACCGGCGTCCTCACCTACCACGATGCCCAGATTCCCTGCCTGTGGGTAAACGACGAGCTGGAGAAAAAAGCGGGCGTCACCATCACCGGCTATGAAGATCTGCTGAATCCGGCCTTAAAGGGCCAGGTGGCAAACGGCGATCCCACCGCCAGCTCCAGCGCGTGGAACCAGCTGCAGTGTGTATTGACCGATTTCGGCGGCTACGACAGCGAAGAGGCCTGGGACTTCATCGACAAGCTGATGGACAACATGGTGATCACCGACGGTTCCTCCGCGGTTTACAAGGGCGTTTACAACGGCGAGTACACCGTTGGCATGACCTATGAGCCGGCCTGCGTGCAGATGCTCTCCGAGGGTGCTGAGGGCGTGCACATTGTATACCCCAAAGAAGGCGTGACCAGCATCGCATTCGGTTCCGCGATCATCAAGAATTGTAAGAATCTGGATAATGCTAAGCTGTTCATGGATTTCCTGGAGAGCGACGAGTGCCAGGCCATCTACAATGAGTGCGGCGCCAGACAGGCCAACGCAAACTTAGACATTGAGAACGAGTGGCTGCCCAATCTCAGCGACATCAACTACAAAGCGGCCGATACCGAGGGGCTGGCCAAGAACCAGGAAGATATCTTAAACCGCTGGATCGAGCTTTGGAAAACAAAATAGGATTGATATGAGATAAACGGCAACTGTACATACGGCTTATCTTTCTGACCGGAAAGGCCGGTCAGGGAGCGCCGGATGTCCATCTGATGTGAAAAATGGTGAGGAAAGCCGCCTGCAAGCGTGCTTGACGCTGCTTACCTCACCATTTTCACGCCATCCAAACTGCTGCCATCGATAAATGAATGAGGGGATAGGGGAATTATGGACAAGGTGAAAATTAAAATCAGTCACGCTTTGAAACAATACGGCAACAATGTCATAATTCCCGACCTTTCGGTTGTGATTGAGGAAGGTGAGTTCTTCACCCTCCTGGGACCGTCTGGTTGTGGAAAGACAACATTACTGAGAATGATCGCCGGATTCAACACCATTGAGGGCGGAGACTTTTACTTCAACGACCAGAAGATCAACGATCTGGCGCCTGAAAAGCGCAACATCGGCATGGTGTTCCAAAACTATGCGATTTTCCCGCATTTGACCGTGAAAAAGAACGTTGCCTTCGGCCTTCAGAACCGGAAACTGCCGAAGGATCAGATAGAAGAACGGACGCAGAAGTTTCTGGGTCTGATGAAAATCGAAGAATATCAGGACCGGCTTCCCGAGCGGCTTTCCGGCGGGCAGCAGCAGCGCGTGGCGCTGGCCCGCGCCCTGGCCATCGAGCCAAGCGTCCTGTTGATGGATGAACCCCTGAGCAACTTAGACGCCAAGCTCCGCGTGGAGATGCGCGAGGTGATCAAGGAAATACAGAACAAACTGGGAATTACCACCGTCTACGTGACCCACGACCAGGAGGAAGCCATGGCGGTGTCGGACCGCATCGCGGTTATGAACCAGGGCGTGATCCAGCAGATCGGAACGCCCAAGAACCTGTACCAGCGCCCCTCCAACCTGTTTGTGGCCACCTTCATCGGCCGGACCAACGTGCTCAAGGTGGAAGCCTCCCTGAAAGCGGACGGGCAGCGCGGCATCACGTTTTCGGACGGCTACTACGTGACCATGGACAGCATGGTGCGCGGCGTGGAGGACAAGACGCCTCTGACCGTTTCCATCCGCCCCGAGGAATTTGAGATCGTACCGGAGGACCAGGAGGGAATCGGGGCCACCGTGGAATACAGCACCTTCCTGGGCCTGAACACCCACTATTTTGTGAACCTGGATTCAGGGGAGCGCGTGGAGATCATCCAGGAATCCCGGATCGACGACATTCTGGATAAGGGTTCCCGGATCCGCCTGCAGGTCAAGAAGGAAAAGATCAACCTGTTTACCGAGGACGGTTCCAAGTCCCTGATGCGTTAAGGAGGGGGACTGTCTATGAAAAAGAAACAAAAAATCGATATGTGGATGGGCATCAGCCTTGGGATCCTTCTTCTGTATATTGTATTCATGCTCTATCCGCTCCTGAAAATCCTGGTGCAGTCCGTGCTGGACAATGAACAGGGCACCTTCACGATGCAGTATTTCAAGCAGTTTTTCAGCGACACCTACTATTTTTCCACGCTGTTAAACAGCTTTAAGATCGCCGTGTGCGTGACGGTGGTGACCCTGGCCCTGGGCGTTCCCCTGGCCTATCTTTACAACATGTATGAGCTGAAGGGCCGGAACTTTTTACAGGTCATGATCATTCTCTGCTCCATGTCCGCCCCCTTTATCGGCGCGTACTCCTGGATCCTTCTGCTGGGCCGTTCCGGCATTATCACCAAGTTTTTCAGCCGGAACCTGGGGATCGAGATGCCGTCCATCTACGGCTTCAACGGGATTCTTTTGGTGCTGGCCACCAAGCTGTTCCCGCTGGTATTCCTGTACGTGTCCGGCGCGCTGAAAAATATCGACAACTCCCTGTTAGAGGCCTCCTCCAACATGGGCTGCCGGGGCGTCAAGCGGTTCTTCAAGGTGGTGGTGCCCCTGTGCATGCCCTCCATTCTGGCCGCGGCCCTGATGGTATTCATGCGCGCCCTGGCCGATTTCGGCACGCCCCTTCTGATCGGCGAGGGATACCGCACCTTCCCGGTGGAGATTTACAAGCAGTATGTGGGCGAGACCTCGGTCAACCACAACTTTGCGGCCGCGGTCAGCGTGATCGCCATCATTATCACAGCCATCGTGTTCCTGATTCAGAAAATGCTGTCCAACCACTATAGCTTCACCATGAACGCGCTGCACCCCATCGAGCGCAAGAAGCCCCATCCGGTGCTCAGCTTTTTCGCCCATTTTTACGCTTACGGCCTGGTGGCGGTCTCTTTCCTGCCCCAGTTTTACCTGATTTACTGCTCGTTCCGCAACACCTCCAAGACGGGCAACATGTTTAAACCCGGTTATTCCCTGATGAGCTACCGGCAGATTTTTGAGACCATGGGCGATGCGGTGAAAAATACCATCGTCATCTGCGGCAGCGCGCTGGTGTTAATCATCCTGTTAGCCGTGCTGATCGCCTACCTGGTGGTGCGCAGAAGGAACCATGTGAACAACATCATCGACACCCTGTCCATGCTGCCCTACATCATCCCCGGTTCCGTGGTCGGTATCGCGCTGGTCATGGGCTTTAGCAAGGGACCGCTGGTGCTGACCGGCACGGCGGCCATCATGGTGGTTTCCATGTGTATCCGCAGAATCCCCTACACCATCCGCAGCAGCGTGGCGATTCTGCAGCAGATCCCCATCACGGTGGAGGAGGCGTCGGCCAGCCTGGGCGCGTCGAAGTTTAAGACGTTCTGGAAGGTCACCACGCCGATGATGGTAAACGGTATCATGTCCGGAGCCATTTTGAGCTGGGTAACCCTGATTACGGAACTGTCCTCGTCCATTATCCTGTACAGCTCCAAGACCATCACCCTGAACCTGGGCGTTTACATCATGGTGTCCAGAGGTACGGACGGAAAGGCGTGCGCCATCTCCACCATTCTGACGGTGATGACGATTATTTCCCTGGTATTGGTTACGAAACTTTCGAAAGGAAGAGAAATTACGCTGTAAACCTGCAGTGGAAAAAATATAAAGGAGAGTAGTATCATGAGATTAGTAAATGCGAAGGAAATGCTTCGGAAGGCCAAAGAAGGACATTACGCGGTGGGCCATTTCAACCTGAACAATATGGAGTCGGTCAGAGCCTTTTTGCTGGCGGCCCAGGAAACCCATTCCCCCATCATTCTGGGCGTCTCCGGCGGCACGGCCAAGTACATGGGCGGTTACCGGACTATCACGGATATGGTCGAGGACTTTATGGCCTATCTGGATATCACGGTTCCGGTGGCCCTGCACGTGGACCACGGCAAATACGAGGAGGCATTGGACGCGTTAAACGGCGGCTTCAGCTCCGTGATGTTCGACGGCTCCAAGCTGCCCATTGAGGAAAATCTGGAGAAAACCCGCCATATCGTGGAGCTGTGCCGGGAGAAGGGCGTTTCCGTGGAGGCCGAGGTGGGCTGCATCGGCGGCCAGGAGGACGGTCACGTGGCCATGGGCGAGTGCGCGGACCCGGCTGAGTGCGGACAGATCGCGAAGCTTGGCATCGATATGCTGGCGGCGGGCATCGGCAATATCCACGGCAAGTACCCGGCCGACTGGAAGGGCCTGAACTTTGAGGTGCTGGCCGCCATCCAGAAGGCGGCGGGGGACATTCCGCTGGTGCTCCACGGCGGCTCCGGGATACCGGACGACATGGTCCGCCAGGCCATTTCCCTGGGCGTCTGCAAGGTCAACGTAAACACTGAGTGCCAGATCGCCTTCACCGAGGCCACCCGGAAATTCATCGAGGACGGCAGGGACTTAACGGGCAACGGCTTTACCCCCAGAGCGCTGCTGGCCGACGGCCTGGTGGCGACCAAGGAAAAATGCATTGAGAAAATGACTCTGTTCGGAAGTCTTGGAAAGGCTTGACATCCGGTTCATTTTGTGCTAAAAACTATAAATAACAGACATCTGCATATCAGAACATAAGAAAGGCTATGAAGAGAAAGAGTAGCAGTCAGGAAGCCATACAGAAAGCAGCCGGTTGATGAGAGGCGCATGGATATGGATTGTGAATACATCTCGGAGCTGCGCACCCAACGGAACGGAGGCATTTTCCGGACCTAGTAGGCTGCGACGGAGGGACACCCCGTAACCGCGTGTCAGGGTATCGTTTCAGGCAACACGGAGCCGTACCTGCTGAGGCTGTCAGCGCGAGCTGGCGGTGAACGAAAGGTGGTAACACGAGATCAGGTCTCGTCCTTTTGGAAACAAAGGGGCGGGACTTTTTTGTTTATAAAAAGTAGCGAAAAATTCTTATGCCGGTTGCAGAGCCAAAAACAACACAAAATGAGAGGGAGAGATCGCGATGATGAAGGAATTTTTGCTGGATTGGGAGAAGGACACGGTTGAGGGAGCCATCGAGGGCCTGGTGGGAATGGGTCTGGTGCGCGACGCAAAAGAATTTTTGAACCTGCTGGGCCAGGGGGAGGTCTCCGTGGAAGGGGAGCTGCTGGCAGCGGACGATCTGGGCGGCGTGCTGTACACGGGGGATGTGATGAAGATCGGGCAGGGGAATTTTGTGCGGTTTATCAAATAGGGGATCAATTCCTGGATTGGTTCGAGGCGGAATACAGAAAGGAAATGCAGGAAATGAACGATATTTTGACGTGGGTCGGCGAACATCAGGGGATTTTGAGTCTGGGTGTTTCCGCGCTGTCGTTTCTTACAGCCGCAGCTGCCATTGTTGTATCGGTTCAGATTGAACGCAGGGGCAGGAAATTCAACCAAAACAGCGTGAAGCCCCTTCTGAGTTTTGAACTGGTGGATCTGCCGCACCGGGTTGCAGTTAAGATCAGAAACGACGGGGTAGGCGTTGGAATCATAACAGATGTGCGGATTTTTACCGCCGGTATCGGCGGCGGTTCCTGGAACGTACTGTTAAATGCGATTGAGGCCATGGATGAGGAAAAGCAGTTGTCCAACCGTGGAATATGGAAACGGTATCAACAGCCGATCAAGGGGATTGCCATTGCGCCGGGAGCGGAACGTTTTCTTATCGAACTGGAGAACAAGCCGTCTGAACAGACTGCGGCGCTGCGGCAGATTCTGGGGAAACTGGAAATGGAAATTATTTACACGGATATCTATGATAAGCCGCAGAAACATTTAATAAGCGACTTTCAGTATTTTGACAGGGCTGAGATTTACTTTTAGTATCCTATATTATAAGTCTCCGCTTGACATCCACCCGCCCCGGTGCTACCATAAAGCGTGAACCCGGGGCGGAGGTTTCCAACCGGGGACGGCGAGAATAAAGGACTGGACAAGAAATGATCAGGGACAACCGCGGGCTTTTGGCCCCTATGGACCGACAACTGAATGCAGAGAACAGACGGCAGAGCTTCTGCCGTTTTTTTATTGGAAATTTTACTATAGTAGAGTGAAAAAGGAGTAACGAAATGCAGAAAAAATGGAAAAGCGCAGCCGGAAAGCTGGCAATGATCGTGTTGGGAAATCTGTTGTATGCTCTGGCGGTGACGGTGTTTATCGTGCCCAACCAGCTGATCACCGGTGGAACCACGGGACTGGCGCTGTTTTTCAACCGCACCGCCGGTATTCCCATCAGCGCCTTTGTGTCGGTGTTCAACATTACCATGTTCCTTTTGGGCGCATGGGTCCTGGGAAAGCAGTTCGCGGTGACCACGGTGATGAGCACGGTGATTTATCCGCTGCTGCTGGGCATTCTGGAACGGGCCGGGGTGACCGGAATCGTGATGGAGGAGCGGCTGGTGGCCGTGCTTTACGCCGGCTGCCTGATCGGCGCGGGCATCGGCATCGTCATGCGGGCCGGGGCCTCCACGGGCGGCATGGACATTCCCGCCCTGATCCTTAAAATGGTAAAAAATGTAAATGTCTCAATGACCATCTATCTGTGCGACTGTGTGATCCTGGGGTTACAGATGATGAATTCCGACGCTCACGCCATCCTTTACGGCATCCTGCTGATCGCGGTGTACACGCTGGTGCTGGATAAGGCCCTGATGCTGGGCGGCGCGCGCATGCAGGTGAAGGTGATCAGCCGGGAGTACGCGGCCATCAACCGCCTGCTGGCGGAGCGCATCGACTGCGGAACCTCCCTGATCCATATGGAAACCGGTTATCTGCACAAGGAACAGGACATGGTTCTGGCGGTCATTTCCAGCCGCGACCTCCCGAAGGTTAACCAGCTGGTGCTGGACGCGGACCCGGAGGCGTTTATGATTATCAGCCAGATCAACGAGGTGCGGGGGCGCGGATTTACATTAAATAAGGTTTACCGTGGCGGGGAGCAAAAGGATATGGTATAATTTAGAAAACCATGCATTTTCTGAATTAAAACCGAGGGGGAAGAATTATGTTGATCAAAAAGCTTTGCCTGACCGCGTTATTGTTTTATCTTTCCATGACCAGCCAGGGGATTAAAGCGGGCCAAAGTATCGACAAGCCGGTGGCTTCGTTTGACATTTTCAACGAGAACGAGACGGCGGCGGCCGAAACCGAGGCCGATACCGGGGCGGAGACCGAGCTGCTGAGAGAGCGCAGGCCGACCGACGAGGTGGCGGCGGACCTCGCCGCATTTGGGCTTTATGTGCCCGACGAGGTCGTAAACGAGATAGAGGACACCTACAGGATGGTGGAAGCCGACGAGGCCTATGCGGGGATGTACGACTATTATCTGGAGTACGACCCGGGGTTCGAGTACCGCATGCTGTTATCCAGCTGGGGATACGGAGATTATGACGACGACTGGAATTGGATTCCCACGTCGGACAAGGTGTACGCCTTCGACACGGAGGTCTTTGACATGGGCTGTATGTATACGGATTTCCTGAACGGCGTGATCGCCATCAGCGGCGGGGAGTTTGAGATCACCGACATTGTGGAGAACACCGACGACGTGAACTATGAGGAGGACTCCGGCACGCAGGTGCTGTCCTTCCGGTACAACGGCACGCCCTACACCTTCGAGGCCATTTATTTCGGCGATTGGCTGGACTGTGAAGTGATCGAGTTCATGAACCAGGTGTTTGAGACGGAGGGTAATCCCAAGCGTCTGCTGGCTACGGACGATGGCGGCCAGGGCTGTATCCTGTTCTATAATACGCCGGAGTGGGGCGACGAGCTGGAAGCGGCGACCGGGCTGGATTTGAAAGAGTATTTTTACTAGCGCCGTGTTAAACGAGGCGGGGCTACGGTCCTGAGAAAGGTTGGGAGATTGATTTGAAACAGACATTTCGGGTTCCGGTGCGGGAGCTTCTGGAACCCTTCTATACGGATCGGGCCGATCCACAGGATTTGGCCCGTTTTACGCGCTGGGGCGCCTTCGGGAAAATGCTTCAGGTGGCCGGTCTGTGGCTGATTGTGGTGTTTACGGCCTTCGAGCTTATCACCGGGGTCGATCTGAAAACCCATTTTTTGCTTATGCTGCTGGCCCTTGGGGTTTCGCTGGCGGGATTTTTGCTGGGCTTAGTTGGCAGCAACAGAATTCTGGGGGTCATGGAGAAGAGATGCGATCCGCGGCTGTACGCGGGGCTGATGTACGAGAGCGCCCTGAGGCTGCAGAAGGCACGGATGCCCAAACAGAGCGTTCGGGAGGGAGGCTGCGGGAGACTGGCGGCCAATTTTGCCACGGCCCTGTGTTATATGGGGCGTTGGGAGGAGGCGCGGGAGCTGATAAGCCGCCTGCTGCGCTGCGAGCCCACCCCAGTGGAGGAGCTGATCTGCCATGGCGTGATGGTCAGCTATTATAGCCACCATATGGAGACGGAGGCGCTGCGGGAAGCGCTCCAGGACATGCGTTACGCGGCAAACGGGGTGGCTGGTGGCCGCACAGGCCTGCTGATTCAGCACGCGGAACGGACGGAGCGGATCAGCCGGGCCTTTCAGGAGGAGGGCCTGGAGGGAGCTTACCGGGCCTGCCGGGAAATAAAGCAGGTGAAGGATACCCCCCTTACCCGGGTGCAGCAGGCCTTTGACCTGGGGCGGATGGAGCTGGCCCTGGGCCGAACCGGAGAGGCAAAGAAGCATTTGGCCTACGCCGCCAAACACGGAAAAGACCTGCAGATGGGCAGGGAAGCGGAAATGCTTCTGAAAAAGCTGCAGGCCGGCGCCGCCGGAGAGAGGCGCGGTGTCCCGAACGAGGATCATACAGACAGAGAGAGAGGAACCGATTCATGAGCCTGATTGTACAAAAATTCGGCGGCACTTCCGTAGCGGATAGCGGCCGCCTGCGCCATGTAGCGCAGATTATCACGGATACCTATAAGGCGGGAAACCAGGTGGTGGCCGTGCTGAGCGCTCAGGGCGACACCACCGACGAACTGATTGAGAAGGCCAGGGAGATCAATCCCGGCGCGTCCACGCGCGAGATGGACATGCTTTTGTCCACCGGGGAACAGATTTCCGTGGCCCTCTGCGCCATGGCCGTGGAGGCGCTGGGATTCCCGGTGGTGTCCCTCACCGGGTGGCAGGCCGGCATGGTGACCAATACCGTGTCCATGAACGCCCGGATCAAGAAGGTGGACACCGAGCGCATCGAGGCGGAACTGGACGCCCGCAGGATCGTGATTGTGACCGGATTCCAGGGGATCAACCGCTACGACGACGTCACCACCCTGGGGCGGGGCGGATCGGACACCTCGGCCGTGGCCCTGGCTGCGTCCCTGCACGCGGATCTCTGCCAGATTTACACCGACGTGGACGGCGTTTACACCGCGGACCCGCGGCTGGTGCCCCACGCCAGGAAGCTGGACGAGGTTACATACAATGAAATGCTGGAGCTGGCCACCCTGGGCGCCCAGGTGCTGCACAACCGCTCCGTGGAAATGGCAAAGAAATACAATGTGAGCCTGGAAGTTCTGTCCAGCTTTTCGGGAAATCCGGGCACAAAGGTGAAGGAGGTTGCAAAACGAATGGAAAAATCATATATCAGCAGCGTGGCAAAGGACACAAATATCGCGCGGATCGCGCTTCTGGGGGTGCCCAATGAGATCGGCACGTCCTTCAAGGTCTTTTCCCTGCTGGCCCAGCACAACATCAACGTGGACATCATTCTCCAGGGCATCGGCCACGAGGAGGGCAAGGACATCTGCTTCACGGTGGCCCAGTCCGACCTGGCCATGGCGGAGAAGCTGCTTCGGGAGAACCAGGAGCGCATCCGGTTCCGCGTGCTGGAGACAAATGCGGACGTGGCCAAGGTGTCCGTGGTGGGCGCGGGCGTCATCGGCAACCCCGGCGTGGCGGCCAAGCTGTTTGAGGCGCTCTACGACGCGGGCATCAACATCAACATGATCTCCACCAGTGAAATTAAAATATCCGTGCTTGTGGAGCGCAGGGACGCGGAAAAAGCTGTACAGGTTATACACGATAAGTTTTTTGCTATATAGGTTATAAGGAAAAAAGTTGTTAAATCCTTCACCATTTTTGATTTAAATGTCTTGATATTTGCACAGAATGAATATATAATTATAATCGGCAAGATTTTTGTATTCTTTAGGCGACGGCTTTTCAGATGCCGCCGCCTAAGTTGTAAAATACTTTTTTATGGAGGACTGCAATATGAGTAATTCAGCACAAGCTTCAGCAAGCAGCCGGATTGCGGCACTGCTTGATGAAAACAGTTTTGTTGAAGTCGGCGCGTACATCACCGCCAGAACCACAGACTTTAACATGACTGAGCAGGAGACCCCTGCCGACGGCGTGGTGACCGGTTATGGTACCATTGAGGGCTGCCTCGTGTATGTGTACAGCCAGGACGCTTCCGTACTGGGCGGTTCCATGGGCGAAATGCACGCCAAGAAGATTTCCAATATCTATTCCATGGCTATGAAGATGGGCGCTCCGGTGATCGGACTGATCGACTGCGCGGGACTTCGTCTCCAGGAGGCGACGGATGCGCTGGCAGGCTTCGGCCAGGTGTACTTAAATCAGACCATGGCTTCCGGAGTGATTCCGCAGATTTCCGCGATCTTCGGCACCTGCGGCGGCGGCATGGCAGTGTCCGCGGCGATCACGGATTTCACCTTCATGGAGGACAAGTCCGCGAAGCTGTTTGTGAACGCTCCCAACGCGCTCAAGGGCAACTATACATCCAAGTGCGACACCTCCAGCGCGGCGTTCCAGAGCGCAGAGGCCGGCCTGGTGGATTTCACAGGCGACGAGGCTTCCATTCTCGGACAGATCCGCACGTTGGTGTCCATTTTGCCGTCCAACAATGAGGACGACATGTCCTACGGCGAGTGCCAGGACGATTTAAACCGCATTAGCGGCGAGCTGGCAGGCTGCGCAGGCGATACCGCGCTGGCGCTGTCCATCATTTCCGACAACAACTTCTTCATGGAAGTTAAGAAGAACTATGACCCCTCTATGGTGACCGGTTTTATCCGTCTGAACGGAACCACCGTCGGCTGTGTGGCAAACCGCAGCGAGGTTTACGAGAACGGAGAGAAAACCGCGGAGTACGAGCCGGTGCTGTCTGCGAAGGGCTGCGACAAGGCTGCGGACTTCATCAACTTCTGCGATTCCTTCAACATCCCCGTGCTGTCTCTGGTGAACGTCAAGGGCTACAAGGCCAGCAAGTGCACCGAGAAGCTGATCGCCAAGGCTGCGGGCCGTCTGACCTACGCTTACGCCAACGCCAGCGTTCCCAAGGTGACCGTGATCGTGAAGGACGCGCTGGGCAGCGCATATCTGACCATGGGCAGCAAGTCCATCGGCGCAGATGTGGTGTACGCCTGGGAGAACGCGGCCATCGGCATGATGGACCCGGCCGAGGCCGTGAAGATCATGTACGCCAAGGAGATCGAGGCGGCTGAGGACAGCGTGGCGCTGATCAATGAGAAAACCGCCCAGTACGCCGCTCTTCAGTCCAGCGCTCTGGCAGCAGCCAGGAGAGGATATATCGACGATATCATCAAGGCCGGGGAGACCCGCCAGCGTGTGATCGCAGCGTTTGAGATGCTGTTCACAAAGAGAGAGGACCGTCCGTCTAAAAAGCATGGCACGGTTTAAAGAGAGGTGACAGGTATATGAGACGATTAATGAAACGAGCGGCGGCAGCGCTGTTGACGGCGGCTTGCCTGATGAGCCTGTCGGCCTGCTCCGCTGAGGATAATGCCGCGGAAGCGCCTAAGATTTCCACCGAGGGCGTGGCGGCGGATGCCTATACGGAGCAGATGGTACTCCAGCAGGCGGTCAGCATTCTGATTGCCAATGAGGAGAGCCTGCTGATCCAGCGGGATTTCTACAAGGCCCAGGGCAATGACGGCCTTGCGGAGGCGCTGGAGGTCATAAGAGAGGCCAAGAGCGAGTACGGCGTCATTCACGGCCTGGATGTGGAGAACGCCAAGGTGGTGCAGCTTCCGGATACCACCTACACCGTTTCCATGGGCGCTACCTTTGACGAAGGCGAAATGAAATATGTGATGAACATCAACGGCATGACCGGCGATATGAAGGTGGAAATCCTTCCCGTTGGCGGCGACGATGCAAATCAGACCACGGCCCAGAAGATGGAGGCCGGCGGCGTGTATTCGGCCCTGGGTATCGGCACCGTGTTCAGCGTGCTGGTATTTATCAGCCTGCTGATCTGCTGCTTTAAGTTCATCCATAAATGGGAAGAGAATCAGAAGAACGCAAAAGCGGCCCCCGCGCCCGCCCCGGCACCTGCCCCGGCTCCCGCGCCCGCAGCGGCGCCTGCCCCTGTGCAGACGGAGGACCTGATGGAGGACGCGGAGCTTGTGGCTGTGATCAGCGCGGCTATCGCGGCTTACCAGGGCACTTCTTCCAACGGCCTGGTGGTGCGTTCCATCCGCCGGCTTCCCGGTTCTAAGTGGAAACAGAATTAAACTGAATAATCGATTAGTTTATATCAAATAAGAATCATACCCAATTCAGGAGGAATTGAACCATGAAGAGTTATACAATTACAGTGAATGGAAAAGCATATGCAGTAACGGTTGAAGAAGGCGCGGCCAGCGGCGTGGCAGCAGCTCCCGCAGCGGCACCTGTAGCTCCGGCGGCCCCGGCGGCTCCGGCTCCGGCGGCAGCTCCGGCCCCCGCTCCCGCAGCGGCTCCGGCAGGCGCAGCAGGCGCGGTGAAGGTTACCGCTCCCATGCCCGGCAAGGTAGTGGGCGTGAAGGCGTCCGCAGGTCAGGCAGTTAAGAAGGGTGATACCATCCTGGTTCTGGAAGCTATGAAGATGGAGAACGACATCGTGGCTCCGCAGGACGGCACAGTTGCCAGCATCAATGTATCCACCGGCGATTCCGTTGAATCCGGCGCGGTTTTAGCTACTCTGAACTAATCATAAGGATGGATTTGCAGCAATGTGGATCCACATGGAGGGAACATTATGGATTTTGGCACTATTGTGAACAACCTCCTGGACCAGATGGCGTTTTTCCATCTGCAGCCAGGCAATTATGCTATGATCGGAGTGGCCCTGGTTTTCTTATTCCTTGCAATTAAGAAAGGCTTTGAACCGCTGCTTCTGATCCCAATTTCCTTTGGTATGCTGCTGGTGAATATTTACCCGGAGATTATGTACTCTCCTGAGCAGACATCCAACGGAACCGGCGGACTCCTCTGGTACTTCTTCCAGCTGGACGAGTGGAGTATCCTGCCGTCACTGATTTTCCTGGGCGTGGGCGCGATGACGGATTTCGGTCCCCTGATCGCCAACCCCATCAGCTTCCTTATGGGCGCCGCCGCCCAGGTGGGAATTTACTCCGCTTACTTCTTTGCGATCCTTTTGGGATTCAACGGCAAGGAAGCGGCGGCTATCTCCATTATCGGCGGAGCCGACGGCCCCACCTCCCTGTTCCTGTGCAGTACGCTGGGACAGAGCCAGATCATGGGCCCCATCGCCGTGGCGGCATACTCCTACATGGCGCTGGTTCCGATCATCCAGCCGCCGGTCATGAAGCTTCTGACCACTGAAAAAGAGCGCAAGATCAAGATGGAACAGCTTCGTCCGGTATCCAAGCTGGAGAAGATTTTATTCCCCATCATCGTTACCATCGTGGTGTGTCTGATCCTGCCGTCCACCGCTCCCCTGGTAGGTATGCTCATGCTGGGCAACCTGTTCCGTGAGTGCGGCGTGGTAAAGCAGCTGGCGGAGACAGCGTCCAACGCTCTGATGTATATCGTAGTGATCCTGCTGGGAACCTCCGTTGGTGCGACCACCAGCGCGGAGGCGTTCCTGAACTGGACCACCTTAAAGATCGTCGGCCTGGGCCTGGTAGCATTTATCTTCGGCACCGCAGGCGGCGTGCTTCTTGGCAAGCTGCTGTGCAAGATCACAGGCGGCAAGATCAACCCGCTGATCGGTTCGGCAGGCGTATCCGCCGTTCCCATGGCGGCCCGCGTATCCCAGAAGGTAGGCGCGGAGGCGGATCCCACCAACTTCCTGCTGATGCATGCCATGGGCCCCAACGTGGCCGGCGTAATCGGCACGGCTGTGGCCGCCGGTACATTTATGGCGATCTTTGGAGTTTAACGTGACCACATTTCACTGAAATTTTAGGAGGATTATAAACTATGGCAGAGATAGAGAAAAAGCCGGTAAAGATTGTGGAAACCGTCCTGCGTGACGCCCATCAGTCTTTGCTCGCAACCAGAATGTCTACGGACCAGATGCTGCCCATTGTGGATAAAATGGATCAGGTCGGCTACTACGCAGTAGAGTGCTGGGGCGGAGCAACCTTTGATTCTTGCCTTCGTTTCCTGAAGGAAGATCCCTGGGAGCGCCTGAGAAAGCTGAGAGCCGGATTCAAGAACACCAAGTTACAGATGCTGTTCCGCGGCCAGAATATCCTGGGCTACAACCATTACGCCGACGACGTGGTAGAATACTTCGTACAGAAGTCCATCGCCAACGGCATTGACATCATTCGTATTTTCGACTGCTTGAACGATATCCGCAACCTGCGGACCGCCGTGAAGGCCACCAACAAGGAGAAGGGCCATGCGCAGATCGCGCTGTGCTACACCCTGGGCGACGCCTACACCCTGGACTACTGGAAGAACATCGCCAGAGAGATCGAGGACATGGGCGCTGACTCCCTGTGTATCAAGGACATGGCAGGGCTTTTGACTCCCTATGCGGCGGCTGAGCTGGTGACGGCTCTGAAGGAGGGCACCAGCCTTCCCATCGACCTGCACACCCACTACACCTCCGGCGTGGCTTCCATGACCTACTTAAAGGCAGTGGAGGCAGGCTGCGACATCATCGACTGCGCGATGTCCCCGCTGGCTCTGGGTACCAGCCAGCCGGCGACCGAGGTTATGGTTGAGACCTTCCGCGGAACGCCCTACGACACCGGCTATGACCAGACCCTGCTGGCGGAGATCGCTGATCACTTCCAGCCAGTCCGCGACCAGGCGTTAAAGAGCGGCCTGCTCAATCCCAAGGTGCTGGGCGTAAACATCAAGACCCTGCAGTACCAGGTGCCGGGCGGCATGCTGTCCAACCTGGTGAACCAGTTAAAGGAAGCCGGTCAGGAAGACAAGTACCGTCAGGTGCTTGAGGAGATCCCGAGAGTTCGTAAGGACTTCGGCGAGCCGCCCCTTGTTACCCCGTCCTCCCAGATCGTGGGCACCCAGGCTGTGCTGAACGTGATCATGGGCGAGCGCTACAAGATGGTTCCCAAGGAATCCAAGAAGATCATGCTGGGCGAGTTCGGCCAGACCGTAAAGCCCTTCAATCCGGAAGTACAGAAGAAGATCATCGGCGACGAGACGCCCATCACCTGCCGTCCGGCCGATCTCATCGAGCCCCAGCTGCCCCAGTTCGAGAAGGAGTGCGCGCAGTGGAAGCAGCAGGATGAGGACGTACTCAGCTACGCCCTGTTCCCCCAGGTTGCCAAGGACTTCTTTATTTATAGAGAGGCGCAGCAGACTAAGGTGGATCAGACTGTGGCGGATAAGAATAGTAAGGCTTATCCGGTGTAATGTGAGAACAATCGCTTGCTGGCTTGCCAGCGGCCCATTGTTTTCAATAAAAAGACCGGCTCTGGGACAGATGTCCTGGGGCCGGTTTTTTAGTGTGGTACATTCGGCAGCGATGTTGCCGCAGAAGTATTACTTTATGTTCCAATAACCTTTTCGATCTGAGCCAATGCGTTCAATGAGGCCCTTTTCTTTGAGGCTTTTGAGCCTTAGAGCGATTGTTTTTCTGCTCAAGGACAGCTTTTCAGCAAGTACAGAAGACGTATACGCGGGATCTTCGGCAAGAAGCTTCAGAACTTGTAACTCCCTTTCATCAAAATGATCTGTTACCGTATCTGTCACCGTATCTGTCACCCGGGTGGTAACAGAACGGATGATCCGGTCTTGCAGTGCGGTGAATTTTATCATAATATCACTGGGGTTGATGGTGTATTCCGGCTGCGGCACACCATCCATCCTACAGGCGGCACATATCTTCTCGATACCGCGTCCCCAGCTCTCGATAAAACCGGACAGGTAAAATACATGGGCGATATTGGGGTTGTATGGGCGGGAGGCGTGTTTTTGCATCAGGTTTTCCAGCGTCCAGTTTTCTGGCAGGCATCCACAGTTGGCGATGTATAGCTTATCCTCATACACGCTGATCTGGATTGGAATGCCAGACTGATATTGTTTGTGGCAAAGAGCGTTCAGAAGGGCTTCACGGAGGGCTTCTTCCGGTACAAAGTAACGTTCAATCCGCTGCATCCCCTTGTAGGTGATTTTCGCCCTCATATATTTGAGGTACACCAGATCTACGATTTTGTCAATCTGTTCCAGGATGGAGCCATGGATTTCATCCTGGTATAGCAGGTCGGCGTCTGTTTCAAAATAGCCGATTTTGACATACGCGCCGAGCTGCCATTTTTCAGGATCTTTGGTGAATAGAAGCATTGCAGCATTTGTCAGATAGGGTCCATTCATCAAGTGCAGCTTTTCCATTAGTATATTCTTTGGCTCATCCAATACACTTTTGTCAACACGTCCTTTTTTTGCGGCCCACTGCTTAAAATGTGCAATGATTTCATCATCTATGTCGTTTAAAGAAAGCGCAGGCAGCGGAAGGTTATCCCAGCTGGCGCCGCGCTTGCGCATGAGGAAGGCTTCCAGTGCAGGTCCAGTCAATATTTGGCGGGTGCTGCCGCTGCGATAATAATAAACACCTTTGCAGGAGATTCCAATGGGATACGACGGAACATCGATCTCAATGTATTCTTTATCATTCATTTCCAGAAGATTGACGCCGGCAATAATGCCCATGACATCCCGGATCTTGTTTGGAATATCTTCCAGCAGCTTACGGGCATTGGGCAGACCGATTATAGTTCCATCATCGCTGCAGCCAATATAGAGTTTACCGCCCTGTGCATTGGCATAACCGCAGATCCATTCCAGATATTCGTCCTTCCATTTGCTTTTCCATTCGATATTTTGGCTTTCAGACATTCTTGTCCGGCCTCCCCCGATTAATGTACTGCGTGATACTCACTGTAGTGATCAGATATTTCTGTATTCCATTCTATCAACTGCCATTATCATCGTCAAGGGCGGCGGTGTAAGAAAACGGGGATGATTTCATTCATACGCGGGGGACGGAAAGGTGTGGCGGGAATTTCCTGTGGTGGTATTAATTTTAAGCCAAATATAAAAAGCAGCTGCCCAGCGTGATATAACGCTTGATTACAGCTGCTTTGATTAAATACATGGGACTAATGGTATGGTTGCCGGGCGATAGTGGCAGATTTATTGACCTCTCCCATACGCCATCGCCGCCCCGGCGTCCAGCATCCCGCCGCTGAACACCTTTCCCGCCAGACTGTCCGTCTTGCGGGCGCTGTTTAGGAGGGCGTTTTTGACGCCGATGAGATCCAGGTCCGGGCGGGAGGAGTAGACCATGGCCGCCACGCCGGTGACCATGGGGGCCGCCATGGAGGTGCCGCTCATATGGGCGTAGCCGTGGTCGGAGGCGGTGCTTAAAATGTACACGCCGGGAGCGGCGATATCCACATTTTTGGGGCCGTAATTGGAGCTTTCGTCCAGATTGCCGTCAAACATCAGGTTGGCAACAGTGAGCACGTTGTCGTAGGGCAGGCTGGCCGGGTAGACCGGCGTGGTGTCGATGTTGTAGCCCAGCTCCCGGTCGTCCCCGTTTCCGGCGGCCACCACAAAGAGCATTTTTGAGTCGCGAATTACCTGGGCAATCGCCTCGTCGGAGTGGCTGGAGCCAAAGCTTAAGTTGCAGATGGAGGCGCCGTTGGCTTCCGCGTAGCGGATGGCGTCCAGTACGGCCTGGGTGTTGCCTTTACCCTCGTCGCTGCCCAGAGCCTTCAGGACCATGCTTTTTACATATTGGTTGTCCGTGATGCCGACCATTCCGCCGTCGCCCCTGCCCGCGCTGATGGTGCCCGCGGCGTGGGTTCCATGAGTGTCGTCCGCGCCGGTGTAGAGCGTATTGTTTCCGTCATAGAAGTTCCAGCCGTGCACGTCGTCCACATAGCCGTTTCCGTCATTGTCGATGCCATCGTCCGGGATTTCATCCTCATTGGTCCAGATGGCGTTTTTCAGATCCGGATGGGTAATGTCGATACCGGTATCGATGATGGCTACGATGACGGGACGCTTAGTCTCCACCGTTTCGTACAAATCCCAGGCAGGGAGAATATTGATATCTATGCCCTCCACCGCGTCGGTGTTGATCTTGTCATAGTTCCCGGGGCCCACGGGCGGAAGTGCCACGGCGTCCACGTCGCCGCCATCGTCCTTGTGCACATACATGTGATCCAGGGAGTCCAGGTTTAGGCGGGATTCGGTGCGCCGGATACGCCCGTTGTTTCTCAGCGCCCACTGGCGGTCCGCCAGGGAGTCGGCCGGGGAGAGGTTGATGACGCCGGGGCCGACGGCAAATGGATGGTAGAGGCTGTCGCCGGTGGTGGTAAATGCCTGGTAGAGGCCGGCAGCGGGCGGTAATTCCGCCGCCCCGCCGGTGTATTGTGAGCCGGCGATACAGAGGGCGAGAGCCGCTCCGGCCAGCTTGGTGATCATTTTCATAATGCTGTCTCCTGTCATTCTGGTAATACCAACTTATCATAACACATCCATAAATAAAAAGGGTGAATTAAATACGAAAAAAAGTTTAAGAATTGATGTGGAAAAAACTTACGAAATCTTGACAAAACGGGGTAAAATTTCCTATTATGGATAAAACGGGTTGTGGTTCGCGAAAACCGGCCTTGACCGGAGTGCGCCAGAGAGGGGATTTTCAGATGCAGGGAGATTTTATCACCAGAATCAAGTCGGCATACAATCAATTTACCAAGACGGAGCGGAAGGTGGCGGATTTCGTGCTGGACAACCCCAGGAGGGCGCTGTTCATGTCCATCACGGACCTGGCGGAGAGCTGCGGCGTGGGGGACACCAGCGTGTTTCGGTTTTGTAAAACCCTGGAGCTGAACGGATACCAGGAGTTTAAGATGCTGCTGAGTCTGAGCCTCAATGAGGGCGGGGACGAGCTGGACCAGTTTGCCGGAAAAAATGTGACGCTGAACGACACCTTTGAGCAGGTGGCCCAGAAGGTGTTGAACGCCAATGTTCAGACGCTGAACGAGACGTATTCGCTGCTGGATGAGGAGAAATTTTCCAAAGCAATGGACCTGCTGAACGCGGCCCAATCCATTTACTTTTTCGGCGTGGGGGGCAGTATGCTGACGGCGATGAAGGCCATGAACAAGTTTCTGCGCATCGAACCCAAGGTGCGCTGCCTGCCGGATACCCACATGCAGGCCATGGCGGCTTCGGTCATGGGGCCGGAGGACGTGGCGGTGCTGTTCTCCTACTCAGGCGCCACCAAGGACACCATCCATGTGGCGGAGCTTGCCAAACAGGCGGGGGCCACGGTGATCTGCGTGACCCGGTTCGTCAAGTCGCCTCTGACCTCCTTTTCGGATGTAACCTTGCTCAGCGGCGCGAATGAAGGGCCGTTTCAGAGCGGTTCCACCTCGGCGGAGATCAGCCAGATGTTTTTGATCGATCTGATGTATACAGAGTATTACCGGCGCTACTTCAAGCGGTGCAGCCGGTATAATGAAAAGTCTACGGCTTCGGTGGTGGAAAAGCTGGTGTGAACGATAGCGCCCGCCCGCCAGGCTCGCCGATCATACCCTCATGAATATGCATAAAATAAATCACCCACAACGGTTGGCTTCCGTTGCGGGTGATTTTAATGACCGATATAGCCACTGGGGCGGATTGTCGAATGTGATGGGCCGCTGGTGCAGCTAGTGGGCGATTGCCAAATGCGATGGGCCGCTGGCACAGCTAGCGGGCGATTGTCGAATGTGATGGGCCGCTGGCGCAGCTAGCGGACGATCGCCGAATGCGATGCGCCCGTCAGCCATCCCTCCTTCACATGAAAATTTCTCAGGATTCCAACTTCCAGATATCCCGGTTATATTCCCCGATGGTGCGGTCGGAGGAGAAATAGCCGGCCTGGCTGATGTTGACCAGCATTTTTCTGGCCCAGCCGGTGCGGTTCTCATAGTCTGCCAGGGCCTGTTCTTTGGTGCGGCAGTAATCTTCAAAATCCGGGAAGGTCATGAACCAGTCCTTGGTGAGCAGCTCGTTGTACAGGCGCTCCAGGTTCTCCGGGTCGCCAACCTCCTGCATTTCTTCGCTCACAATGAAATCCACGGCATTTTTCAGGTTCTCGTCCTTCTCATAGTAGTCTCTGGCGCAGTAATCGCCGTCCTTGTAGCGCTGGATCACGGTCTCGCTGGAATCCCCAAAGACGTAAATATTCTCGTCGCCGACCAGTTCATGGATTTCCACGTTGGCTCCGTCGTCGGTGCCCAGGGTAACGGCTCCGTTCAGCATGAATTTCATGTTACCGGTGCCGCTGGCTTCCTTGGAGGCCAGGGAGATTTGCTCAGAAATGTCGCATGCTGGGATCAGCTTTTCCGCCAGCGTCACGTTGTAGTTGCTCACCATCACCACCTTTAAGTAGGGGCTTACCTCCGGATCGCTGTCGATGATCTGCTGCAGGCAGAGGATCAGGTGGATAATGTCCTTGGCAATGGTGTAGGCGGGCGCGGCCTTGGCCCCGAAAATGGCCGTGATGCTGGTGGTGGGACGGTGCCCCGCCTTGATCTCCTGGTATTTGCGGATCAGGTACAGCGCGTTCAGCTGTTGGCGCTTGTACTCGTGGAGCCTCTTGACCTGGATGTCGAAAATGGAGCTGGCATCGATCTCAATCCCCTGGGTTTCCTTCAGGTAAATGGCCAGGTCCTGCTTGCAGGCATCCTTAACGGCCAAAAGACCGTGAAGGACCTTGATGTTTTTCAAAAACCGGCTGTCGTTCAGCGCTTTCAGGCAGTCCGCATTTTCCTTGAAACCATCTCCGATCAGATTTTCAATGTAATCGGTCAGGCGGGGATTGCTGTGGAGCAGCCAGCGGCGGAAGGTAATTCCGTTGGTCTTATTATTGAATTTCTCCGGGTACAGCTTGTAAAAATGGTTCAGTTCGGTTTCTTTTAAAATCTCCGTGTGCAGCGCGGCCACGCCGTTTACGCTGAAGCCATAGTGAATGTCGATGTGGGCCATGTGGACCCGGTCGTCATTTCCGATAATGTACACGGAAGGATCCTCGCAGCGGCGGCGCACCTTGTCGTCCAGTATTTCCATAATGGGAATCAGCTGGGGTACGGTTTCCTTGAAGAAATCCATGGGCCAGGTCTCCAGGGCCTCGGCCAGGATGGTGTGGTTGGTGTAGGCGCAGGTGCGGCGGACCACGTCGATGGCATCGTCCATTTCCAGGCCGTGCTCGGAGGTGAGCAGGCGGATCAGCTCCGGAATCACCATGGTGGGATGGGTGTCGTTGATCTGGATGACCGCGTAGTCGGGCAGGTCGTAGTAGTTGCAGCCCTTGGCGGCCGCTTCCTCCAGGATCAGGCGGGCTGCGTTGGCCACCATGAAATACTGCTGGTAAATGCGCAGCACCCTTCCGGCGCGGTCGCTGTCGTCCGGATAGAGGAAGAGGGTCAGGTTCTTTTGAATGTCCGTTTTGTCAAAGGAAATGCCGTCCTCCACCACGGTTTCGTCCACCGTTTCCACGTCAAACAGGTGGAGCTTGTTGGTGCGGTTGTTGTAGCCGGTCACCGCAATGTCGTACATGCGTGAGGTCAGCGTAAAACCTTTGTAGGAAATGGTGTAGGTCTTGTCGGTTTTGGTGAGCCAGGACGGAGTTTCCAGCCAGGGATTGGGCTCCTCCTCCTGCTTGTTGTCCGCGAAGAACTGTTTGAACAGGCCGAAATGGTAGTTCAGTCCCACGCCGTCCCCGTTTAGGCCCAGGGTGGCGATGGAGTCCAGGAAGCAGGCCGCCAGACGGCCCAGCCCTCCGTTGCCAAGAGACGGCTCGGGCTCCATTTCCTCCACCGCGCTTAAGTTGTGGCCGGAGCCGGCCAGAATCTCACGGACCTGGTCGTAGATTCCTAAGTTGATCAGATTGTTGGAGAGCAGCTTTCCGATCAGAAATTCAGCGGAAATATAGTACAGTTTTTTCTTGCCCGCCGGGGACTGGCGCTCTCCCGCCAGGTCCTGAACCAGGGAGAGAAGTCCGGCATAAATTTCGTGACAGGAACACTGGGCCAGCGGTTTGCCGCAGGCTGTGGTGAGTTTCTGCTCCAGTTTAGTTTTGTCGTTCAAATGGTTGGTCATAGTCATCATTCCTTTTTTGAGGCGGCCGCCAAGGGCGGGGAGACAGGCGGGAAGGTGCGCGGCCTGCAGGCCCGGGCGGCGGCGTTTTTGGGTTTGGGTGATACGTTTCCTTAAGTATAATACGTTTTATCCGGTAAATCTTGCAGCATGGTGGGATAATATTGTACAATACAATCATAGAGGAGGCGGATATGACCGGTACAGAGTATTATCATGAGATCAAAAAGCACGCGGGCAGGGATTTTCCCTTCAATATTTATCCCTGCACAATCCCGCTGGATTTCCGGCAGGTGCCGGTGCACTGGCACGAGGAGATGGAGCTGATTGCAGTTAAGAAGGGCAGGGGCACGGTGACCGCGGATCTGATCCCTTATGAGGTGAAGGCGGGGGAGACCGTGGTGGTCTTTCCGGGCCAGCTGCATGGAATCGGTCAGCTGGGCGGGGAGGCGATGGAGTATGAAAATATCATTTTCCAGCCCACCATGCTGATGGCCTCGGCGGACGAGGCATGCACCTCTCAGTTTTTGCTCCCGCTGGTGATGGAGGGCGGGCAGGCGCCCGTGCACATTACGCAGGAGAGTCCGGGGTACCGGGAGTTTATGCGCTGCATTGAGGTGATGGACCATATGTGCGGGGAACGGCCTTACGGTTACCAGCTGGCGGTGAAGGGGGCTCTGTTCGGTTTTCTGTTCCAGGTGTTTACCCACTACCGGGAGGCGGTGCCTGAGGGGAGCAGAAAATACCGGGAGAAAATCAAAACGCTGTTGCGGCACATCGAGGACCACTACGGAGACCGGTTGACCGTGGAGGAGGCCGCGGGGATGTGTTTTTACAGTAAATCCCATTTTATGAAGTTCTTCCGGCAGCACATGGGATGTTCCTTTGTGGACTATCTGAACGATTACCGGCTGGCCATGGCGGCGGGGTTTCTCGCTTCCACCGGGGACACGGTGACGGAGATCGCCCAGCGCTGCGGTTTTGATAATATTTCTTATTTTAACCGTTTGTTCAAGCGCAAATACGGCCAGGCGCCGGCCGCTTACCGAAAGACGGTTGTTTTCAGGGGATAAATATGGTAAAATAAGGCGGTATTTCAAGCGGGACACAGGCCCGCAGGTGCACCCGGCGGAAAAGCCGGAGGAATGAGGAGATTAAGAATGCGGGAATGCGGAATGTTGCTGCCAATCGCCAGTCTGCCGTCGCGGTACGGGATCGGGGCATTTTCAAAAGAAGCATATGAGTTTGTGGATACATTAAAAGCTGCGGGGCAGTCCTGCTGGCAGATTCTGCCGTTGGGCCCTACAGGGTACGGGGATTCACCCTACCAGCCCTTTTCAGCCTTTGCGGGGAATCCCTATTTCATCGACCTGGACCGGTTGGTGGAGGAAGGGCTGCTGACGCTGGAGGAATGCGAGGCCGTGGATTTCGGGGAGGACCCGCGCAAGGTCTGGTACGACAAGATTTACGAGGGGCGTTTCCCGCTGCTGCGCAAGGCTTATGAGCGGTTTAAGGGGACGCTGGCGTGTGAGGACGGCGGGGCGGCCGAGGGAAATGCGGGCGCAGCGGCTGAGCGTGGAGCTGCGGAGAATACCGCTGCGGTGGAGATGGTTCATGATATGGCGGCCCGGCTTCTCGGGGATGAGACGCGGGAATACTGCTTTTACATGGCGGTGAAGAACCATTTTGGGGAGCAGAGCTGGAATCTGTGGGACGAGGATATCCGCATGCGACGTCCGGAAGCGGTGGCCAGGTGGCGCCAGGCGTTGACGGATGACATCGGTTTCTATGAGTTCCAGCAGATCAAGTTTGAGGAGCAGTGGGAACGTTTAAAGGGATACGCCAATTCCCAGGGAATCCGGTTGGTGGGAGATATCCCTATTTACGTGGCCTTTGACGGGGCGGACAGCTGGGCGCACCCGGAGCTGTTCCAGTTTGACGAGAAAAACGAACCGGTGGCGGTGGCCGGCTGCCCGCCGGATGCATTTGCCGCCACGGGGCAGCTGTGGGGGAATCCGCTTTACAACTGGGAGTACCATCGTCAGACCGGGTATGACTGGTGGATGAAGCGGATGGCGTACAGCTTCAAGCTCTACGATCAGGTTCGGGTGGATCATTTCCGGGGATTTGACGCCTATTATTCGATCCCGTACGGAGATCCCACCGCGGAGTTCGGCCACTGGGAGCCCGGCCCGGGCATTGAGATTTTCCGGCGGATGCAGGAGGTATTCGGCAAGAAGCTGCCCATTATCGCGGAGGATCTGGGCTTTTTGACACCGTCGGTGCGCAAGCTTTTGACGGACACCGGTTTTCCGGGGATGAAGGTATTGGAATTTGCTTTCAATTCCAAGGAGGAGAGCGATTACCTGCCCTACAATTACAATAGCAACTGCGTGGTTTACACGGGGACCCATGACAACGACACCCTGGTGGGCTGGTATAAGCACATGGAGATAGAGGATAAGGAGTTCTCCATGGCTTATCTGGGAAGCGAGGATACGCCGCTGGCGAAGATTCATTGGGATTTCATCCGCCTGGCGCTGTCCAGCGTCGCCCGGCTGGCGGTGATTCCGGTCCAGGATTATCTGGGCCTGGGCTCCGAGGCGCGGGTCAACGAGCCGTCCACACTTGGGAAAAACTGGAGATGGCGTATGCTGCACGACGAGCTGGATGGGCATACCATTCGGAAATGCCGGCGGCTGGCGAAGATTTATGGGCGGCTGCGGGAGGAACCGGAGAAGGAAAACGCAGAGCAGGAATAGCGTTAAGAATGGGAAAAGAAGCAGGATTAGAATAAGAGCGCAGCAAAAGCGCGGCGCAAAAAAAGCACCTGGGAGAGACCGCTGGATTGGCGGTGGGGACCAGGTGCTTTTTGTATAGTCTGTTGAGTTATTTAATGACTGGGAAATTTTTACAGGACCCTACTCCGTCTCATACGGCCAGTCCACAATCCCACCGAAGTCATACACATTCTGGTAGCCCATTTGAATCAGTTTATCGGAGGCCGCTTTGCTTCGGATACCGGTGCGGCAGTGTACCAGGAGGACTGCGTCCATATCGGGCAGGGCGGCGGGGGGATCGGAGCTTATATCCTCATTGGGAACATTGATGGCGCCGGGAATGTGCTGGGCGGCGTATTCATCCGGACGGCGGACATCCACGATGGTTACTCCGCCGTTATCGATCATGGTTTTGGCCTCCTCGGCGGTGATCTTGTGGTAGACTCCCTGGGGATCTGCGGCTGCGGTTACGGTTTGCGCCTGGCCGGTGGCGCTGCCGGCTGTGCCGGAGGCCGATGAACTGCCGGAATCCGGGCTGTCCGCGGTTTTATTTTTTGACTTTGCAGTGGACGCAGCCGTGGTTTGGGAAGCAGAGGACTGAGCGGCAGAGGCGGCGCCTGACCGGGCGCAGCCGGTGAGAGCAAAAACGGCGATCAGACCTGCGTACAATAAATTCTTTATTTTCATGGTGGATTCTCCTTTTCAATGTTTGACTTGAATGGTGATTTCTGGGGTATTTACGGATTTTATGGACTGGCGGGTGTCGTGGACACCGGCCCGGACTGTGTTTGGTCCGGTGTGACAGTTGGGAGGGCGCTTTGCGTGTCACTGGGGGGCTCGCCCTGGGCCCCCTGGGCCCCAACCGTCGGCACGCTCTGGGGCGAATCCGGTGACTCACCCTGAACTCCCTCTTGGGTCCCATCCGGCGCTTCTGCCGATGTCCCCTCCTGCGGCGCAACGGGAGTCTCAGCCGGCGCAGCAGGAGCTGTTGGCGCCGCTGTTTCGCCGGGAACCGTGGTATTCTGTTGGATCACACCGGCTTTGGGGCGGTAGTTGCTGTTGTGCAGAGGCGTTTCCTGGATCACCTCGCCGTTTTTGGTCACGACGCGGAAGCTTTTCCAGCTGGCCCCCGGTTTAGGGGCTTCCACCTGCTGCTGGGTGCCGTAGGGGAGATTGGGATTTTCCTCAAGCACGTGATCCGGGGCGGGCGTTTCGCCTACCTGCTCGGAGCGGATGGAAACCTTGACCCCGTCCTCCAGGACCGGAAGGCCCACGATGGATATTTTCAGCAGGTTGTCCTGAAAATTGGCGCGCAGGGCGATGGAGGTCGTGTTGGTATTCACAAATTTCAGATCGGGACCGGCGTAGCCGTCGAAGCTGACCATGGCATCCTGCCCGGGCTCCACATAGCTGGGGGCGAAGCTGTGGGAATTGCGCTCCGTGGTCATGAAGCCGGAGGTGATGATGGCGTGGTACAGAGTGGTGGAGACCTGGCAGACGCCGCCGCCCGGCTCCTCAATCAGCACGCCGTTCTTGTAGGCTCCGGCCGGCTGATAGCCCTTCTCACTGGTGCGGTTTCCGGTGGCCAGGTTGAAGGAAAATTCCTCTCCGGCCTTCAGAATCCGTCCGTCAATGGCGTCCACGGCCAGTTGGATGTTCTGGTTGCGGTTTTTGTTGTTAGTCGTCTTGGTGGTGAAGGTGCCGATCACCTGGTATTGTTCCTTGGCCTGAGCCTGGGTGCGCTCCGGCGGGATAATGGTCAGGGACGGGGAAATGGAGGCGGTGTAGGAACTGGAATTCACGGCAGCCAACACATCGGCAGCCAGCTGACCCCGGTCCAGCTTAAGCCCGCTGACTTCCTTGCTATACTGGTACTTGCCGGTTTCGCGGTCGTAGGATACCAGCTGGGAATTCTCCGGAGAGCGGTCGAAATGGCCGGCAAATTCGTCCGCCGCTTCCCGGATTCTCCCCTCCACGGCTTCCAGGTCAAAGGTGTAATTCTCGGACGAGGACTGACCGGCGGCGTAAATTTCATCCAAAATCCGCCTGATCTCCGGTTCCAGCGGGTTCGGGAAGGGCAGGCGGTCGTTCTCCCAGACCACGGACACGTCCCAGGAAAATGCCTCGGTCAGCTTCTTTTCAGCCGCGCTGCGGTCCAGGCCGGTGAGATCCACGCCCTGGACCGTGACGGCGGGTGCGGCCGGAAGGGAGGAAGATTCCATCGGGGCGTCCGGGGCGTAGGCGGCTGACGCGGAGGGCTGTTTGGTTTCCCTTCTGTCCTTTCCAAAAACGGTCCACGCCGCGAAGGTCAGGACAGGCACGAGTACGGCAAGGGAGAGTACGAAGCCTCGTGAGAGGGCGGCGGCTTGCAGCCGGTTCATATGGCTGCGCTTTCTGCGGGATCTGAAGCGGTTGCTGCGAATTCTGGTCATCTATGCGGGTTCCTTTCTGAAAACTAAAACGGATATCTGTAATTATAAATTATACAGTTCATACTGTAACAATACCAGATACAGTTAATTCTGTCAAGTATTTTCTTTTATAACATAAGTTTATCCTCTTCCAGTCAGGGAAAACATGGAAATAACCTGTTTTTTTGCATTTTCACAGAATTTCCACAGACTGTTCCTGCATTTTTCGCCTGCAGGTCATTAAAATGGCGTTACAGAAAACGGAAGGAGCGATCCGATGAGGGGAGAGGCGTTGGTACTGGCCGGGCTGGGAGAAGGGGAGCGTCTGCCGGTGATGGATTAACATGAGGTGTATGTGCCGTGTTAGCAGGAAAAATACGGCGGATGACCGGTTGAAGGTAACCGGTCATCCGCCGTTTAGGGAGCATGGCTCCGGGATGTGTCGGGTAAATGGCAACGCGGCCATAAATCCGGCATGTTTAGACTCGGAAATGGACCTGCGGCATTTTCCCGCAGACTGCCTGAACGCCCAGCCACAGAATCATCAGCCAGATCAGGCAGATTGGGATTGCATAATACCATTTTTTCGGCTTCCCATTCTCCCACAAATGCTCCGACCGCGCGCGGTTTCGCTCCCAGACCTCTCCCGGAATCAATTTCACGGTCAACGCGATCAGCGCGGGCAATAGGATCAGATCGTCCAGATACCCGAGAATCGGAATAAAATCGGGTATCAGATCGACGGGGGACAGGGCGTAACATACGGTAATACCGGCCAGTACCTTTGCTGAAATGGGCGTGTCCTTATCCTTCAGGGCCAGAAATACGGCGGGAATATCGCGCTTTAAGCTTTGGGCGCGTTCTTTCAGAGTCATGGGGATTACCTCTCATGCGGTTTTATTTTGATCCGATCCAATAACATCCGGCTGCAATGATCCCTGACATGAACTCCAGTGTCTTTACCAGTCCGTCATAAGCCGGTATTTGGGTAACGAGGCCTGCGCCCAAATAAACAACTGCGAATATTACTGCGGAGATAACCGCTCTCTTAAGTGTCTGATTCATCATCCGTTCCCTCCATATTATAAGGATTCTTCCTCCGGACGGGGCTCCCGGGTGCAGCCCCGTCCGCCTGCATCTGTTCCCTAAGTTTAGTATTGAGAACAGAAAATGTCAATGCCCGGAAACGTGAGAAAATTTTTTTACCACAACGGCAGTTTTTGTGGTAACATAGGAGAATAGATAAATACTGTATACAATGAACAAAATATATGAGCACATCAACAAATCGCACGGTTGCCGGGAAGCGGCCGTGTTTGTCCTGTCTGGTGGCGGTTGAAAAAATGCCGCCGGTTTGGTATACTGGAGCGGAGGATGAAAGATCCCACAGACATGAGGAGACCCCGGCGATTTCTCGACCGGGGCAATTATGAAAAATCTATGTGCAATTTCACTATTAAACATATTTTTTGTATTTCGTTTCTATACAAATAGTATAAAAAATAAATGTGAACGAAATGTGAACCCTATGTAAACAGATTATGAAAAGTAAAATTTAGAGAAATAGAAGGAGAGAAGGATGGGACAGGAATTGAAACGAAAGACGACGGTCATCGGTCATCGGAATCCGGACACGGATTCGATCTGCTCGGCCATCTGTTATGCCAATCTGAAGCGGCTTGTGACCGGCGACGAGTATATTCCGGGCCGGGCCGGACATGTGAACGGAGAAACCCAGTTTGTGCTGGATTACTTTGGCGTGGAGCAGCCCAAGCTGGTGGAGGACGTGAGAACCCAGGTAAAGGACATCGAGATCCGCAAGACCAAAGGCGTGGCGGGCAGCATTTCCCTGAAAATGGCCTGGAAGATCATGCAGGAGAACAATGTGGTGACCATCCCTTCCGTTCGTGAGGACGGGGCGCTGGAGGGCCTGATCACGGTGGGCGACATCACCAAAACGTACATGAACATCTATGACAGCAGCATTTTGTCCAAGGCCAATACCCAGTATTCCAATATCATCGAAACGCTGGAGGCGGATCTGATCGTGGGAGATGAGAACGCGTACTTTGACCGGGGGAAGGTGCTGGTGGCTGCGGCAAACCCGGATTTGATGGAGTTTTACATTGAACCCCACGATCTGGTGATTCTTGGAAACCGCTACGAGTCCCAGCTGTGCGCCATTGAGATGGGCGCGGACTGTATTATCGTGTGCGAGGGCGCGGGCGTTTCCAGGACCATTAAGAAGATTGCACAGGACCGCGGCACTACGGTGATCGCTACCACCTACGACACGTACACGGTGGCACGTCTGATCAACCAGAGCATGCCCATCAGTTATTTCATGACCAGGGAGCACCTGATCACATTTGACAGTGACGATTACATTGACGAGATCAAAGAGGTGATGGCCAGCAAGCGGCACCGGGATTTCCCGATTCTGGACAAAAACGGCTGCTACCTGGGGATGATTTCCCGCCGGAACCTGCTGGGCGCCAAGGGTAAGCAGGTGATTTTGGTGGATCACAATGAGAAGAACCAGGCTGTGGCCGGGGTGGAGGGCGCGGAGATTCTGGAGATCATCGACCACCACCGTCTGGGTACGGTTCAGACCATGGCTCCGGTATTTTTCCGCAACCAGCCGCTGGGCTGCACGGCCACCATTATTTATCAGATGTACCGGGAAGCGGGCGTGGAGATCGAGCAGAAGATTGCCGGCCTGCTGTGCAGCGCCATCATTTCCGATACGCTGCTGTTCCGTTCTCCCACCTGTACTTCCGTGGACGAGCGGGCGGCCAGGGAACTGGCTCAGATCGCGGGTCTGGACATTGAGAAGTACGCGGTGCAGATGTTCTCTGCGGGCAGCAACTTAAAGGACAAGGGCGACGAGGAGATCTTTTACCAGGATTTCAAGCGCTTTACCTCCGGCAAGGTGACCTTTGCGGTGGGCCAGATCACGTCCCTGGACGAGAACGAGTTAAAGGCGTTAAAGCCGCGGATGCTGGCGTACATGCAGCGGTCCCACGAGACGGATAACCTGAACATGATCTTTTTCATGCTGACCAATATCCTGACAGAGTCCACGGAGCTTCTGTGCGTGGGCCAGGGGGCAGTGCAGCTGGCGGCCAAGGCGTTCCACCTGGACCAGGATGAGGAGACGGAGAAATCCGAGCCGGTGGTTAGCCTGCCGGGCGTGGTGTCCCGCAAGAAGCAGTTGATTCCGGAGCTTATGCTGGCGGAGCAGATGTAGGGGGAACGCGGGCGCTGTCCGGGTATAATAGGAATATTGAGTTGTAAAGTTTACAGGCGCAGAACGGATTCGAATCGTGGTTCTGCGCCTGTTTTTATGTACTTGCAGATTTAATGTTGAAAAAAGAATAAAAGCATGTATAATTAAACTTATTAGATTGTATATGGAATGAAATTTTCGTATGTGATTATAATATATTATGAAAAGAGGTGTATTTGTGCTTGTTCAATATGCGGTCAGCAATTACAAATCAATAAAAGATGAAATTATCATTAATTTTGCCAGGATTGATGATGAGCGCGATGATAACTGGACCATACCCGTAGAAGAGCCCAGATGCAGATTATATAATGTAATCGGTCTGATGGGTCCAAATGCGAGCGGAAAATCCAACATCATTGATTCGTTCTATTTTGCAATCCGGTTTATTAAAAATACCATTAGCCGGAAGGAGAAATCTAAAATCAAAGTAGAGCCATTTCTACTTGACGATCAAACGCAGAAGCAGCCCTCCAGCTTTGAATTTATATATATTTATCAGGGAATTAAGTATGTCTATGGTTTTTCTGTCAATTCCGTCCGTGTAGAGGAAGAATATTTATTGGCCTATTATTCTGCGAAACCCACGACTGTTTTTGAACGTCAAAATGGAGCGGAATATCATTTCAGAGGGAACGATGTTTCCAGGCAGAGGGAACTGTCGGGAAAAACCAATGCGAATCGTTTGTATTTGCCTGTGGCGGCAGAGTGGGGATATGATAAACTGTCGTGCGCATATGCCTGGTTTGAGAATGTTTTTGATCAGTATGAAAATGTGAGAATCAGCGATGTTTTAGAAACCATAGTTGTAGATGAAAAAAAGAAGTCCATTTTACTCGAATCTCTTCAGAAAGCAGATTTTAATATAACAGATATTTATGTAAAAAAAAGGAAACTGGAGAAGCAGCAGATCGATGTCATCCGGGAGATGATTGCAAAGATTGTTCCGGAAGTGGAAGTTGACAATATACCGGAATCCAACCCTGAGATTTATGTTACCCATAGAAATAAAGGAGAAAACGAATACAGTATTAATTTGAACGATGACTCTTCCGGCACAAAGAGCATCGTATTTGACATTGCGGAATTGCTGTATTTGAGTCAGGGCGGGCTTATTTTGGAGGATGAGCTGGGGCGGAATTACCATACAAGGCTGACCGAGTATTATTTAAAGCTTATTGGGAGATTGGCACCGGATCACCATCGTGTACAAATGCTATTTGCTTCCCACGACACGAAGATTTTAAATTTGTTAAATCGGGATCAAATCTATCTGGTCGACAAAAATGAAGAGGGCGCCACATTCCTGAAGCTGTTAGATGATTATATTATAAGAGAAAAGGATAATATCGAATTGGGGTATTTAAAAGGGAGATATGGCGCGATTCCTTATATGAGGGAGTAGCTGGATGAGAAAAAGGGAACGCGGAAGAGAAATAAAAGGAAAAAGGACAAAAGAAAAGCCGAGAGCTAAAATTTATATTTTTACGGAAGGCGATACAGAAGAGATTTATCTGAAGCATTTTGAGATAAAAGAATATAACGCGGAAGTAATCGCAAAAGACCCCAAATGTACAGACGCGGTAGGGATCGTAACCAGAGCCAGGAATTTTATGAAAGAAGAAAAAATGGATTTGGAGCTGGGGGACAGGGTTTACTGTGTCTTTGATTCAGATCCGCTGTCAAATCCCAATATTCAGTTAGCATTTGATATGATCAGGGGAATGATGGAGGAAGGGCTGCGCTGTATTTTTTCGAATCCGTCCTTTGAGGTATGGTTTATTCTACACTTAAAAGAGCGGGCGCCCTATGGACTGACAGCGATACAGATGAAAGATCGTCTGAGAAGAGAGCTGAAACCTGTATTTCCCAATTATAGCGAAACGACGGATATATTTGACTGGCTTAGAGATAAGCAGAGCCTGGCTTATGAGCGTGCGATACGTTTACATAATTCTCAACAAGAAGTATATAAAAGAGTTTTATCGCATGAATGTAATCCATATACAAACATGTTTCAGTTTATTGAATATATGGAGAGCATTAAAAAGACGGCATCGCATGGATGAACGAAACGGCCGGATCATTATGCGCGCTGGAATAGGAGTATACATTCCGCATATTTTCTGATATTATACAAGTATTTAAACAAGGAAGGAATCCCAAATGAACGACAATCAAAATAAACGTAAGCCCGAGGTATCCACCCCAGGGAAGATTTCATGGAAGCCCGGCAATATGCTCTATCCCCTTCCGGTGGTGATGGTCAGCTGCGGGCGGGAGGGCGAAACGCCCAATATTATTACCGTGGCCTGGGCGGGCACGGTGTGTTCGGACCCGGCCATGGTCTCCATTTCCGTGCGCAAGGAGCGGTTTTCCCACAAGATCATCAAGGACACGGGGGAGTTTGTAATCAATCTGGTGAACAAGCCCCTGGTGCGGGCCACGGACTACTGCGGTGTGAAGTCCGGCCGCGACGTGGATAAATTTAAGGAAATGAAGCTGACGCCGCTTCCGTCCCAGCATGTGAAAGCCCCGGGGATCGGGGAAAGCCCGGTGAACCTGGAGTGCCGGGTGGTGGACGTGAAGGAGCTGGGAAGCCACGATATGTTCATTGCCAAGGTGATGGGCGTGACGGTGGACGAACGTTACATGAACGACAAGGGGAAATTCAATCTGAACGCCTCGGGCCTGGTGACCTACTCCCACGGCGAATATTTTGAGCTGGGAAAACGCCTGGGCAGCTTCGGTTATTCCGTGAAGCGGCCGGCGAAAAAGCGCGGACCCGGAAACCGGGGAGCAAAAACCTCAGGCGCTTCCGGCGGCGCAGGGAAAAAGAGCAGGAGGACAAAAGGATGAAATCAAATATTACCATGATCGGCATGCCCTCGTCGGGTAAGAGCACCATCGGCGTGCTGCTGGCCAAGCGGCTGGGTTATTCCTTTGTGGATGTGGACATTGTGATTCAGGAGAAGGAAGGACGCCTTTTGAAGGAGATTATTTCCACCGAGGGTATGGACGGCTTCCTGGCGGTGGAGAACCGTGTAAACGCCGGGCTGGACGTGAAAAAGTCGGTAATTGCCCCCGGCGGAAGCGTGATTTATGGCGCAGAAGCTATGGAGCACCTGAAAGAGATCAGCGAGGTGGTTTACCTCAAGATGAGTTATGAGGAGATGGAAAAACGCATCGGAAACGTGGTGGACCGCGGCGTAGCGTTAAAGGACGGTATGACGCTGCGCGACCTGTACAATGAGCGGGTGCCGTATTATGAGAAATACGCGGACATCGTGATCGACGAGGAGGGTATGACGCCGGGCGATACAGTGGACGTGCTGCGGGAGATCCTGGAGGAGAAGATCCGCCTGGAGCAATAAACGGATGGCCGGGGAGACGGCGCGGGACACTGGAAAATGGTTCCGGCGGCGGATTAGCGGCTGTGATCCATACATAGACAGAGAGACGCCCGCGGGCGATTGTTTGAATGTAATGGGCCGGCTGCGCTGCCAATAGGGGATTGCTGTGTGCCGTAAGCTGCAAAAGCTGCGGGCGGTAAACGTTCCCGGAGCCGCTTGACTCAAGTTTACAGCATCTTCATGTAGGCCAGCAGTTCGTCCAGAATTCCCAGCCCCACATACACGGCCAGGCCCAGGATGATCAGGGCCACCAGCAGAAATACCAGTTTGTAGAGCAGGTAGGCCCGGGCGAAATCTTTCAACTGAGTATTTTTCCTGCCAAATGCTTTTACCAGCAGGTAAATCCATCCGATGACCGGTATATTCATATACATGAAGGTCAAAAACCATTTGCGGGGCGGTATGCGGTAGTCCGCCGGCAGCTGGGACGAGGGGGAACCGACGGGAGTTTCATCACCATCATAAGTCTCATCGCCGGGCGTATTGACGCCCAAAGCCTCATCGTCCGCCGCCTCGTCTTGCGTCTCAGCCTCACAAACCGGCTCATGTCCGGTGTCAGATTCCGTGGGATTTGCAGTGGAATACAATTCAAACGCCGAATCTTCTGCGTTCCCGTTTTCCGGCAGCGCGTTCTCTATTCCGGCGCCCATCTTATCCGTGTCCGCCGTCTCCGCGTTTTCTCCCTCTGCGACTTCCGTGTCCGCCGTCTCCACGTTTTCTCCCCCCGCGACTTCCATGTCCGCCACCATAGTGCTCTCTCCCCCGGCGGCTTCCGTATCCGCCATCATTGCGTTTTCTCCCCCGACGGCTTTCGTATCCGCCACCATAGTGCTCTCTCCCCCGGCGGCTTTCGTATCCGCCATCAACGCGTTTTCTCCCCCGTCGGCTTCCGCATCCGCCACCGTAGTGCTCTCTCCCCCGGCGGCTTCCGCATCCACCATCAACGCGTTTTCTCCCCCGTCGACCTCCTTATCCCCCGCGACCTTCCCTTCATCCCTCCACGCCGCGTTCCCGCCTCCGCCGTTCCCGCGGCGGCGCCCCCGGGAGCGGATCTCAGGGTTATTGTTTTTCTGTCTGTTTAATCGGTCATCCCTCATCGCTTCCTCTGCCTCCCGGTCCATAAAATTCCATGTTGTTCCACTTGAACTGTTCGTGGCTTAAGGTGGATTGCAGGCGCTTTTGCTGGGCCTGCACTTCCTGCTGGGCCTGGCTCTCCTCGGCGGCCTTTTTTGCGGCCTCCTCGTCCAGCTTCTTCTGCCATTCCTGAGCGGTAGGCAGGGTGGAGATCCGGTTGATCGCTGCATCCAGGCGGTTGGAAAGTTCCTGCTGCTGTGGATCGCCCGCCACAAGGGGCAGTTTGCCGATGGCGTCCTGCACCAGCTGCTGGGCGTCGGGTTTCTGGTATTCCAGTTCCTCCACCGCGGCCAGTGCTTGCAGGAATTCATTCTTGCGGGTCTGCTTCTCCAGCTCTTCCCGCCGTTTCTCTGCGTCCTTCTCCGCCTGCTCCTGGGCCTTGGCGGCGTCCACCGCCCGCTGTTTCTCGTACATGATGATGGTGTCGCTCATCCCGGAAATAATGGTCTCAAACTCGTCGTATTTGGTCTCGGTCCGCTCCAGCAGCCTGGCCCGCAGATCGCCGTCGTCCAGCAGAGGCAGCTTGGTGGTGATATTCTTGTAACGCGTTTTCACATCGTATGTATCTTCCACGGTCTGTATGGTCTTGGCCTCAAATTCATTTACCATGGTGTTCAACTCGTCGGTCAGCTTCTGCTGTTCCTTGTCGTGGAGACTCTGCTCTGCCCGCAGCTGCGCCGTGGTGCTGAAGTAATCCTCCACGCCTGTCTTTTCAGCTGCCCGCAGTTCCACGGTCTCCGGTTGCTCCCAATCCAGGGGCGGCAGGTCCGTGTGGATTTTGTCCATAATATTTTTCCAGATTTTACCGGCATAGGTGCTGCCGTACACACCGGGCATATCCCGGGGGATTTCGTAGCCCACCCACACCGCGGTGGTGTAATAGCGGGTGTAGCCGCAGAACCAGGTGTCGCGGCTTGCGTTGGTGGTGCCGGTTTTTCCGGCGGCCGGCATGTCGTTTGCCAGGGAAAGGCCGCGGCCGGTGCCGTAGGGGGAGGTCATGGTTCCCTTCAGAATATCCGTCAGCATGAACACCGAATCCTCCCGGTAGACCTGTTTGGTGGCCGGGGTCATGTCCTTTGTCAGATTTCCGTCGTGTTCATGTTCGATGCGTACAATGCAGGTGCGGTCATTGTAAATGCCGTTGTTGGCAAGGGTGCTGTAGCCCTTGGCCATGTCCACCACCCGGACCCCGTAGGTGAAGCCGCCGATGCTCAGGGAGGGCACGTCATTGTCCACATAGGAGAGCTTTTGAAACTCCATTTCCCCCAGATAATTCAGACCGTAATTGATCCCGATGTCGTCCAGAATCTGCCAGGCCACGGTGTTCAGGCTGCGGTTTAACGCCTCGCGGACCGTCACCGGTCCGTAGTAGCTGCCGCCGCTGTTGGAGGGGCCGTCCTCCCATTTGTGGTCGTCCACAATCCGGGTGGGATAGTATTCGCCGGTGTCAAAGGCCGGGCCGTAGTCGATTAAGGGTTTGATGGTGCTTCCAGGCTGACGGGCGCTCAAATAGGCCCGGTTAAACTGGTCCTCGCTGCCGCGTCCGCCCACAATGGCCACCACATAGTTGGTGCGGTTGTCCACGATCACGCCCGCGCCCTGGAGGGCGTATTTGCCGTTGTCCTGTAATTCCGTGTAGGAGGCAAGACCGTCGTCCACGGATGCCTGAAGCTCCGCCTGAAGGCCGCTGTCTAAGGAGGTGTAAATCTTGAAACCTCCGGCCCGGATCAGATCGGACTTTTCACTGTAAGCGGCCTGGTATTTTTCTAGGTAGGCGTTGTAATCAGCCTTGTCCGCATAGGTGTACTGGAATGGAAAATGGTCCAGCTTCATCAGTTCCAGGGCCGCGCAGTGGATGGCGTAGCTGCTCTGGTAATTCTCATCCGTGCCCTCAGTCTGAGACTGCACGATGGTGAAGGGCGCGTTTATAGCGGCCTGGTAGTCCTCGTCCGAGAGCTCGCCGATCTCATTCATGCTCTTTAACACGTCGTTGCGCTTTTCCCTGGACGCCTGGGGGTGGGCCACCGGGTCGTAGGCGGAGGGGCTGTTGCTGATGCCCGCCAGGGTGGCCGCCTCGTAGACGGTCAGATCCTCCGCGTCCTTGCCGAAATAATACCGGCTGGCCGCCTGGACACCGTAGCAGCGGTGGCCGTAGAAGTTGGTGTTGCAGTAGAACTCCATGATGTCCGCCTTGGAGTATTTTTTCTCGATCTCCGGGGCCAGCAGAATCTCCACAATCTTTCGGGTAAAGGTCTGCTCCTGGGTCAGATAGGTGTTTTTAATCACCTGCTGGGTGATGGTGCTGCCGCCCTGGGTCACCCTTCCGCCGTGCTTGACCAGAGCCAGTCCGGCCCGAAAGGTGGCGATCCAGTCCACCCCGGTGTGGCTCTTGAAACGCCGGTCCTCCTGGGCGATGTAGGCATTTTGCAGGTTCAGGCTGATGTGCCCGATGTCCACGTACTCGTAATGCCCCGCATTGATAAGGCCGATTTGATTGCCGTCCTTATCGTAGATCAGGGTGTCAGAGAGCATGGAAAAATCCTGGCGGCTCATCTGAGCCAGCTTGTCATAAGCCATTTCACGGCACTGGTCCAGCTCCGGTTTTACCTTGACGTACAGAACGGTGGCAGTGATCACGGCGCAGATTAATCCCACGGTGAGCAGGGTTAAAAGCGCGCGCAGAAGCCATCCCAGAATTCCCAGGATGCTGATAAAGAGATGCCAAAGTCCCGTTACGGCGCGGACCAGGATACGCTTTAAAATCTCAATCATTTCCGTTTAATCCTCCGCAATTCGGGCATGCTGGGAAAATCTTCCTGCATGCCGGGTTATAGCTATTATAAGACAAGATGTGGGAATTGAATAGTGAAAAATTGTCGGACGGTCCATCGAACCGGCGCAGAACCTGACGAAAATCAGGATTTACGGCCGGCTGGTGAGAAAATCCAGCAGATGGGGGTCGATGCCCATGCTCTTTTCCTGCATCGCCGCGAAGGCCTCCAGCAGCCGGCGGATCTCCTCTTCCGAGGATGGGGCTAGGTGGTTGTCCAGGGTAACGGTGAGCACGATCAGCACAATCTGGGCGGTTTCCTCCGGATAATCGCAGCAGATGGAGCCCTCGCCGATGCCCTGGCGGATGATATCGGCCAGGATGGGCTTCAGCCGGGAGATCAGGATGCGGATAAAGCGCTGGTGAATCAGCGCGCTCTGCTGCATTTCGTTGAAGGTGGCGCTCTGCTCCTGGCGTTTTAACTCCGAGGAGGACTCCAGGCAGGCATGAAAAATAATCTCCAGTTTCTGGAAGGCGTTCATCCCTCCGGAGGCTGCCAGAGCGCGGGCCTTCTCGATGGCCCTGGAATAGGAACGCTCGATAACGGCCTCGATGATATCATTTTTTGAAGAAAAATAGTAGTAAATACTTCCTTTTCCGATGCCCGCCTTTTGGGCAATATCACTGACTGAGATGGCCTGGGCTGAAGAACCGTTCATCAGCTCCTGCATGGCATCCAGGATGATCTCGCGTTTGGTATGATTTTGCATAAAAAATGCTCCCTTTTCCTTGAAAACTAGCCCCAGTATAACAGATATCGCGGGAAAAGACCACACTTGACTGGCGGTCGAAAAAGTGATAATGTGATTTGGTACTTATTCGACCAATGGTCGAAAAACGCGGTCAAGGCAGCTGGCGCACCGTTGCGGTGGCAAGCAGGGAGGAATTGGATCATGACATTTCAGGAATTATTTGAGCAGGTGAAGATGGAATTCAGGAAGGCGGATGTCAGCGGTGTGAAGGAGCATTTGGCGTTCCAGTTCAACATTACCGGCGAGGCAGCAGGTTCATTTTACGCGGAGGTGAGGGACGGGGAGCTCTATGTGGAGCCCTATGAGTATCACGACCGGGACGCTGCATTTACCTGTTCGGCGGATACGCTTCTCAAACTGGCGGACCGGAAAATGGACCCGGTGGCCGCATTTACCCTGGGCAGGCTTAAGGTGGACGGAGATATCGGAAAAACGCTGATGCTGCAGAAGTTCCTGTAAGGCGGCGCACAGGCGGGAGAGGAGAATGACCATGGGAATTGGAAAATGGATCGCAGGAGCAGCCGCGGCGGGTACGGCGGCGGAATACGGTTTTGCCGGATGTTTTTTCCACCGGACGATGGTGCGGACCAACGCTGTCCGCCAGCGGACCAGGGATGTGTCGGGAACCGACTGGGGCCGGTACATATCTGAAATTCAGGAGCGCAAGGAGTGGGTGAAGCGGCAGCCCCACAAGGATGTGTTCATCGAATCAGAGGATCATCTGCTGCTCCACGCCACCTATTTCCTGGGCAGCTGCTCCGACCGGGCGGTGATCTGTTTTCACAGCTATGCCAGCGAGGGACTTACCGATTTCTCTTCCTTAGCCAGGTTTTATCTGGAAATGGGATACCGTCTGCTGGTGGTGGACGAGCGGGCTCACGGGCGGAGCGAGGGCATCTATTTCGGGTTCGGCTGCCTGGACCGCCGGGACGCGGTGCTCTGGATCCGGGAAATGATCCGGCGTATGGGCCAGGACTGCCGTCTGGTGCTCCACGGCATTTCCATGGGCGGGGCCACGGCGCTGATGGCCGCCGGCCTGGATTTGCCGCCCCAGGTAAAGGCCGTGATTTCGGACTGCGCATTCACTTCAGCCTGGGAGGTATTTTCCTCCGTGCTGCACAAGCAGTACCACATGCCGGCATTTCCGGTGATACAGATCGCGGACCGAATGACCCGCAAGAGCGCGGGGTACGGCCTGGACGAGTGCAACGCCAGGGAGGAAGTGAAAAAGGCCGGGGTGCCGGTGCTGTTCATCCACGGGGAGGCGGACGCCTTCGCGCCCTGCTCCATGGCGTACGAGCTGTACGCTGCCTGCCGGTCGCCCAAGGAACTGCTGGTGATCCCGGGAGCCGGACACGGGGAGGCCTATTACAAGGACGCAGAACGGTATGAGCGCGCGGTGAGGGCGTTTTTACGCCGGAGAAATTTAGATTGAACGGGATCAGAGCGGTTGGAATAACTCTTTTGCAGGGGGGATTCCAGCCGTTTTTTAAATTGGGGCGCGAATGAATGTTGAAACACTTAGTGAGGTATTACACGAACTTAGAGTTTATGGTATAATAAGGAAACGGTGTCCCTTATCGTCAACCTGTGGTTGACGACAAAGGATAATAAGGAAACGGTGCCCCTTATCGCCAACCTGCGGTTGACGACAAAGTATAATCAAGGGAATATACTGATATCTATATGAAACGACACGTCCCGCTGCCAGTTTGTAAACGGCGGCAGGATAAAATAGAGCGGGCCTGGCGGGCGGCCCGGGCGCAGATTGGCGCCAAACGCCGCAAAACGAAAGAGATAAGGCGGGAGACGGCGATGACAAAAGAGGAACTTGCGAAGGAGATTGTAAACCGGTTGAAAAAGGAGTATCCGGACGTAGGCTGCACCCTGGATTACGACCAGGCATGGAAGCTGCTTGTCAGCGTGCGCCTGGCGGCCCAGTGCACGGACGCCCGGGTAAATGTGGTGGTTCAGGACCTGTATGCAGAATACCCGGATGTAAATGCGCTGGCGGACGCTCCGGTAGAGGAGATTGAGCGGATCGTGAAGCCCTGCGGTCTGGGACACAGCAAGGCTAAGGATATAAGCGGCTGCATGAAGATTCTTCGGGACCAGTACGACGGCAAGGTGCCGGACGATTTCGACGCCCTTTTGAAGCTTCCGGGGGTAGGGCGCAAGAGCGCCAATCTGATCATTGGGGACGTGTTCGGCAAGCCCGCCATTGTGACGGACACCCACTGCATCCGCTTGGTGAACCGCATGGGCCTGGTGGACGGAATCAAGGAGCCTAAGAAGGTGGAAATGGCCCTGTGGAAGCTGATCCCCGGCGAGGAGAGCAATGACTTCTGCCACCGCCTGGTGTTCCACGGCCGGGATGTGTGCACGGCGCGGACAAAACCCCACTGTGAGCGGTGCTGTCTGAAGGATGTATGCGCGAAGGTTGGGGTGGAGCAGGAACTATAAGAAAATCAAGATACGGTCAGAGGTGCTGCCACAGCTCATATCAATGAGTGCGGCAGCATTTTTAATTAATTGAATGCGGTAAACCGAAGGAGCAGCCGGCGGGAAGTGCTGGCTGAAAGAGGTCGTTGGCACGGCCACCGCTGGCGTAGCCCGCGGGCTCTTACCAGTCGCACTGGGGGAAAAGCCCAAATTCCCGGAACAGCTGCTCCTGATATTCCGGGTCGGTGGCGGACCGGATGAGGTCCTCGGTTCTGCCGGCTTCTGCCAGCCGGGCGATCAGGAGATTGACCCGCTCCTGGCCCTCTTCATAGCTGATCTTTTTCTCACTTTTGATGTGAAGCTCTTCATTGTATTCGGACAAGATCATTTCCCTCACCTCCTCACGATGTTTTAACAAAAAGCCTTTTAATATATTGTTCCCGATGCATTCTTTCACCGCCTGATCCACCGCATTTTCCAGGGGAAGATTCTGCCTCAGATGGCTGCGGATGGCGTTAATCAGGTAGGCGTACTCGTACAGCTTGTGACATTTCTCCATCAGATCCGAATTGTGGCCGTAATTGATATTGTATACCGTGGCGACGCACTCCAGGCAGGGCGTCTTTTCGGAGGGGAGAAACGCGTCGGAAAGCCGCAGCTCCATCTGATCCGGCTGAGTTTTCGTCCCGTTGTAAAAGACGATGAACTGCGGCGCAGGGAGCTTTAAGAGCTGCTTGGAGAAAAGATCCATCTCATGTTCCGCCACAAAAGCCTGATAGAGACGGCTTAGGTAGAAGAAACCCCGCAGCGGCATGTTAGGGTTCCAGGAACTCTGGGCCTCATAGAGGTTGAGATACTGGCCGATGAGAAATGAAATGTCGTTTTTCATCCCCATATACAGGACATCGCCGATGGTTGTGACGATCAGGTCGTCCGGATTCTGGTAGTTGGAATGATTAATGGCATTGTAGAGGTCCAATAATTCCTTTTTCCCGCCGAAAATCATCCGAAATAAAGTGTCTTTGAATTTGGCATTGATGCGCACGGACACCATGTGCATTTCTCCTTTCATTGTACTATAAACGTTGTGTGGTTGTAAATGATTGTGGAATGATGATTTCGAAAAAGAATCAAGAACCACAGATTCCCGCAATGGGATAAAGATACGGCTGGCCGCGGGCGAACGCCCGGCGGAGCCGGTAAAGATAATGACAGGATAACACATGGGAGGGAAGTTGGCAACCTGAAAAAATAAATGGGAGTCCAATGATATAAATATTTTTTGACAAGTGCAAAAACCACTTGACAAATATAATAATAGTAATTATTATTAATATTAAGAAAGCGTGAACGAACCATACCAATGATAAAAGGAGAAGAGAAACCTATGAGCAAACACTTATCACCCGAGGTACGGGTACCCATCGAGAGAGACAATGTATCGATTTTCCGCGACGAGGACAAGTGCATCAAATGCGGCCAGTGCCGTGACATGTGCCGGGATTACATCGGGGTTCTGGGCCATTACAGCTTAAAGGCCACCGGGGACCGGGCGGTCTGCATCAACTGCGGCCAGTGCGCCAACGTCTGTCCCGTGGGCAGTATTTCCGAGGTGAAGGAGTACCGCCAGGTGGCGGCCGCGGTCGCTGACCCGGACAAGATCGTGATTATGTCAACCTCTCCCTCGGTCCGCGCGGCGCTGGGTGAGGAGTTCGGCATGGGCAGCGCTTTTGTACAGGGGAAAATGGTATCCCTGCTGCGCGCTCTGGGAGCGGATTACGTGCTGGACACCAATTTTGCGGCGGACTTAACCATCATGGAGGAAGCCAGCGAGCTGATCGAGCGGGTTACCAAGGGGAGCAAGCCCCTGCCTCAGTTCACCAGCTGCTGCCCGGCCTGGGTGAAATTTGCGGAAATTTATTACCCGGACATGCTGGACCACATCTCCAGCGCCAAGAGCCCTATCGGTATGCAGGGCCCCACGATCAAAACCTATTTTGCGAAGAAAATGGGCATCGATCCCCGAAAGATCGTAAACGTGGCTGTGACGCCCTGTACGGCCAAGAAGTATGAGATCCGCCGCGAGGAGATGAGCGCCGCTGGCAAATATCTGGGCATCGAGGACATGCGCGACATGGACTACGTGATCACCACCAGGGAGCTGGCCCAGTGGGCGCGGGAAGCGGAAGTGGACTTTGCCGCTCTGGAGGACGGAACCTACGACCGCCTCATGGGCGAAGGCTCCGGCGCAGGCGTGATCTTCGGCAATACCGGAGGCGTGATGGAAGCCGCGCTGCGCACCGCCTACGAGTACATCACCGGGGAGAAAGCGCCCCAGGTGCTCTACCAGCTGGAGCCGGTCCGCGGCCTGGAAGCGGTCAAGGAAGCCAGCCTTCAGGTGGGGGATCTCACCGTCAACGTGGCGGTCATCTTCGGAACCGCCAATGTCCGCAGCTTCATCCAGCGCATGAAGGAAGGCGGGAAGCAGTACCACTTCGTGGAAGTGATGACCTGTCCCGGCGGCTGCATCGGCGGAGGCGGACAGCCCAAGGACAAAGAATTTGAGGGAGACGCTCTGCGTGCAAGGCGGATTGAAAGCCTATACGGCCGCGACCGCTCCATGGCAGTCCGCACCAGCCACGAAAACGAAGAAATCAAAGAACTCTACCGCGAGTTTTACGGCCAGCCCCTCAGCGAACTGGCGGAACAGCTGCTCCACACCAGCTACGAGGACAAGAGCCGCGAACTGGGCGACCCGTCCCTGGCCGCTGCAGCGGAAGAAGAGTCCCCCTCCTCCAACCAGTCCGAAAATACCGGAAATGCAAAGAACTCCGCCGCCCCGAACGCTTCTACCGCCACTACCACCCGCCGCTTCATCTGCCAAATCTGCGGATACGTGCACGAGGGCGCCAGCGCCCCGGACCAGTGCCCAGTATGCAAAGCGGGGCCGGACAAATTCACAGAGCAGAAAGCCTCCATAAGCTGGCCCGCCGAACACATAGTGGGCGCAGCGTCCGGAGCCCCCGAAGACATTTTAGAGGACCTGCGCGCCAACTTCTCCGGCGAGTGCTCCGAGGTCGGCATGTACCTGGCTATGAGCCGCGTTGCCTTCCGGGAGGGTTACCCTGAGATCGGCCTATACTGGGAGCAGGCCGCCCTCGAAGAAGCAGAGCACGCCGCCAAATTCGCGGAGCTTCTGGGCGAGGTCGTCACAGACTCCACTAAGGAAAATCTGACCCTACGCGTAGCCGCCGAGAATGGCGCCACCGCCGGAAAAGCCGATCTGGCCACCCGCGCCAAAAAACTGGGTTTCGATGCAATCCATGACACCGTACACGAGATGGCCAAGGACGAGGCGCGGCATGGAAAGGCATTTGAAGGGCTTTTAAAGAGATACTTTGTCCTCTAAATCTGAAAGTCACACCCAAAAACATCCAGGAAAGGCCAGAGGGATCCCCCACCCTCCGGCCTTTCCTTATTTTTAATCAACAAAACTGAAGGAAAAAAGCACCATCGTACGCAGGCCAGGAAGCGCGTAGTGGGTGAGAGGCAGGGAGATGGGGAGGCAGGTGACTATTGTAGCGGTTCGGAGAGTCTTAGGCAGAAGGGCGCGGAAAGGGGGGATTGTGAAGGGCGCTCAACGCCCGTAACAAAGCGTAGGCGGAGGGGTCGGCATCAGGCCGGCGCCGGAGCTCGGAGCGGAAACCGGAACCTGCCTCCCCATCTCCCTGCCTCTCACGAACGCAACCCCCTCCCCTCCTCCCCACCCACAAAAAAATTTCCCTCCCCATTTTCTTGCCCTCCCCATCCCCCTGTAGTATAATAAATCCCATACAAACGATAACCTGCCCCCTCAAGGCAGAAAATCCCGGAGGCCCCACCGTGCTGTTCAACTCCTTATCCTACGCAATTTTTCTCCCCATCGTATTCGCCCTATACTGGCTGCTTCCCCACCGGCATCGCTGGTGGCTTCTTCTTGCCGCCAGCTATTACTTCTATATGAGCTGGAACGTGCGCTACGTGGCGTTAATCCTGTTCACCACCGTGATCTCCTACGCCAGCGCCATACTCCTGGAGCGGACGGACGCTCCCCGGCAGAAACGCCTGATTCTCACCGCCGCCCTGGTGAGTTGTTTTGGCGTTCTCTTCGTGTTCAAATACTTCAACTTCGTCAGCCAGTCCATCAGCGATCTCTGCCGTGCCGTCTCCATTCCCATGCACCCGGTGACGCTGAAGCTGATGCTGCCGGTTGGAATCTCCTTTTACACCTTCCAGACCCTCAGCTACGTGATCGACGTCTACCGCGGCGAGATTCGGGCGGAGCGGCATTTCGGCGTTTACGCCACCTTCGTGTCCTTCTTCCCCCAGCTGGTGGCCGGACCCATCGAGCGCAGCAAAAACCTGCTGCACCAGATCCGGGAGGAGCACGTATTCGACTACGACCAGGCGGCCTACGGCATGAAGCTTATGACCTGGGGCTTCTTTAAAAAGCTGGTGGTTGCCGACAACCTGGCCGTGTACGTGGACCGGATTTACAATCAGATCCATCTCTACCAGGGCCTTTCCCTGATGGTAGCCACCGTGTTCTTCGCCTTCCAGATCTACTGCGATTTTTCCGGCTACTCGGACATCGCCAAGGGCACGGCCAATCTCTTCGGCGTGAAGTTGATGACCAACTTCAAAAGCCCTTATTTCTCCACGTCCATCAAGGAATTCTGGAGCCGCTGGCACATTTCCCTGTCCACCTGGTTTCGGGATTACGTGTACATCCCCCTGGGCGGCAACCGGGTGAAAAAATCCCGGCACTATTTCAACCTGGTGGCTACCTTCCTGGTCAGCGGCCTATGGCACGGCGCCAACTGGACCTTTGTGATCTGGGGCGGAATCCACGGCGTTTTGCAGGTGGGAGAGCAGGCTCTGGGGCTGGTGAAAAAGAAGCCGGAGGCCGGGGAGCGCCACGGCCTCAAATGGTGGCTGAATGTGATCGGCGTGTTCATCATCGTCTGCCTGGCCTGGGTGTTTTTCCGGGCCAATACCCTGGACGACGCGTTTTACCTGCTGACCCACATGTTCTATGGCATCGGCGATCCCTACCTGTACGCGGTGCAGGCCTGCGTGGACATGAACATCTGGATCGGCCGGGCCGCCGTGCTGGCGCTCTACCTGGTGATCCTCATGGCCTACGACTACGCCTCCCTCGGACGGGACGTGATCGCCTGGGTGGGAAGCCGCAGGGCGGCGGTGCGCTATCTCGTTTATTTCGGGCTGGTGACCTTCATTATTTTTAACCGCTCCATTACGGAGTCGGCATTTATTTACTTCCAGTTCTGATTTGGAGGATACGAACGATGAAACGATTTCTGATCAAACTTCTGCCGTTTGTTATATGGATTTTTCTGCTCATGGTGGTGGTGCCGGTGGCCATAGACCCCTACAACGTATTCCATGTGGAAAATATCCGGGACAACGGCATTGAACCCAATAAGAACTTCCTGAAAACCGAGTATGTGATCCGCCACCCGGACCGGTTCGACGCCTTCCTGTTCGGCTCCTCACGGGTGTCCTCCATCCACTCGGACCGGATCGAGGGCTACCGCTGCTATAACATGACCTACTCCGAGGGCGTTCCCAAGGAACATCTGGAGAATTTACAGGTCATGCTGGAACACGGAGTCCGGCCGAAAATGGTTTTGGTGGGAGTTGACAGCATTTCCTACATGATCGACCCGGCCATTCACGAGGACAACCGCCTGCGCTGCCCCTACCCCATGACGCGGGAGGAGAAAAAGGAGTTCTATCTGCAATACCTGGAGCCCATCATGGCGGTGGAATCCTTAAAGACCACGTACTTTGAGCCGCGGGTGGTGGCCTACGACCAGAAAATTTACGATGTGGGCTGGACTCTGGACTACGGCGTGGAGTCCCACACGGACTGGAGCAAGGCGGAGGCGGACTGGACCGTACAGTACGCAAACCGGACGCCCCAGGCCCTGGAGGAGATCCGCCAGCTCAAAGAATTGTGCGATGCCAACGACATTGAACTGGTAATTTTTACTAATCCCATGCATGTCCTGACTTATGAAAAGGCCGTGGAGAACGGCTACCGGGATTTCCTTTCCGGGCTGGCGCAGGTGACGGATTTTTATAATTTCAGCGGGATCAACGACATTACCACCAACAATGACAACTACCTGGAGACCAGCCATTATATGCCCCAGGTGGGCGACCGGATGCTGGACGTGATGTTCAAAGGTCAGGCGGATGAGCGCCTGCTGGAGCAGGGTTTCGGCTATCGGGTGACCTGCGGCAACTGCGAGGAATTTTTGCGGAAATATGTGGACGGCGCGGGGCAGAACGGAGATTTGGCCATGAACCTGTATTAAACAGGCGGACAGAGCATATGAATCGAATACAGGCTGTACCGGAGCTAAGCGGCGCCGGTGCAGCCTGTTTTTTGACCTTGAAAGGGGAACAGAAGAGCGGGAGGAGGGGGTGTATGCGCCCGGCGGACAGATGGGAATATTCACAATACCGTAATAAAAACTTTATTGTCTCAGGAACGGAAATGGGGTATTATGTAAACGTTACTAGTTTTAAGATGCGGAGGTAAAATATTGATGAAAAAAATGTTTGGCGCTGCGTTGGGGCTGTTGCTTACGGCTGCGGTCTGCGGCGCAGGTACGGTGACCGCCTGGGCGGACGTGACGGATGGGACCGCAGCCGCGGGGGAGACCACTGCCGCGGAGGAGACGGCGGCCCCTGAGAAACCGGAGATACAGGTGAGCGCACAGATCAATTCCTGCACGGTCACTTCTGATAAACAGAATATCCATATTACGGGGAGCAGCAGCGGGGACCCGGTAGGCACGGACGGGAACATTTACATGTTCGAGCTGCAGCCCTACGAGAGCGGGATCGGGGACCGGCGGGATTATCTGTGGAAGACGTCCGTGGGCCAGGCCATCGATTTCACCCTGCCCGCCAACTGGAGCAAAAACTCCCCGGACCGGCTGTACGATTCCTACGTGGCGGCTGTGTACGACGGCGAGAAGTTTGTGGAGGTCAGCGCGCCCCACTATGTGACGAATCCCGAGGTGGTGGCGGCGAACCAGAAGCCTTTTAACGCTGCTCTGACCAAAAAGGGCCTGCGCATTCAGATCGATATGCTGGACGACGCCATGGACCTGGGCGTGAAGCACGCGGGCACGGACATTATGTTCCAGCAGATTCTGGGCGAGGGCATCACCTACGAGTACGACGGAAAAACCTACCATTTCAGCGCGCCGGTGATGGCCGATTACGACCGGACCATCAGCGCCCTGTCGAACAAGGGCATCAGCGTCACCGCGGTGATCTTAAACGGCTGGAGCGACAACACGCCGGATCTGGTTTACCCGGGGGTCAAAAAGACGAGCAGCGCCTACCACTATATGTTTAACGTGGCTACGCCTGCGGGTTACGAGCAGACCCGGGCCATCGCCGCCTTTTTGGCGGAGCGCTACGACGGCTCCAACCCCAACTACGGCAAGGTGTCCAACTGGGTGATCGGAAACGAGGTGAACAATCAGAAGGACTGGAACTACATGGGGCCCATGGACCTGACCAACTACGTGCGGACCTATCTGAAGGCGTTTCGGGTATTCTACACGGCCATCAAGACGGCCAGCGCCAGCGACCGGGTGTACATTTCCCTGGACTACAACTGGAACAACGAGATCGACGGCAAACTGAAATACGGCGGCAAGAATATTGTGGACTCCTTCAACTCCATCGCCAACGTGGAGGGGCAATTCGACTGGGGCCTGGCCTACCACCCCTATCCCTATCCCATGACGGAACCGGAGTTCTGGGACGACGACCAGTCCGGGCTGGTGACCAATGACTTCAACTCGCCGATTATCAATTTCAAGAACCTGAACACACTGACCGATTATTTCGCCCAGGAGACCCTGCGGACTCCGGCGGGCCACGTGCGCCACATCATCCTGACCGAGCAGGGGTTCACGGCCAAGAGCCTGACCAGGGGCGACGTGCCCTACATCCAGGCGGCGGCCTTCGCCTACTCCTATTATCTGGTGGACAGCAACCCCTACATCGACGCGTACCTGCTGAGCCGCCAGGTGGACGGCCCCGCGGAGGTGGTGCTGGGGACGGCCCAGGGCCTGTGGGAGTGCGATTTGAACCAGCCCAACCGGATCGTGGCTACCAAACGCCGCAAAATCTGGGAGGTGTTTAAAAATATCGACAAGAAAAACAGTACGTTGGAATCGACGGAGTTTGCCAAGTCCATTATCGGGATCAACAAGTGGTCCGACGTGGTGCCAAACTTCAAGTGGAGAAGTCTGGAGAATTAAATGATTTAAAAAACCAATACGGCCGGTCCGCGGCAGCCCCTGGGGCACGCGGGCCGGCCGCTTTTTGCAGGGCGCCGGAGGGGAGGCGGTTGAAATTGATATTTGGGCCGTGTTTGTGGTATCTTATGAACACTTGACGAGGTTTTTCCGAGTCTAGTGAGAATACATGCCGAAACACTTAGCGAGGTCTTTCACGAACTTAGTGTTTATGATACAATTACGAAAACGGATTTAAAGGGGAGACAAGGATGAGAGCTGGTTTGAAAGAGGAACTGAACGAATTTTGGCGGGAGTACCGGAGGTTTGCCTGGGCGCTGGGGCTTGTGATTCTTTTGGTGTACGGCGGGCGCGTCATCCACGACGATTTTTTCCTGGACAGCGAGATCATGATTCTGAATCCGGAATCCATGTGGTATCTGTGGATGGGAAGCAACCGGTTCGGCATGGTTGCCACAAGCCGCATTTTCGGGCTGCACCGCCTCAGCCCCTGGATCTCCAATGTGCTGATGGCCTGCACCATGTGGTGCTGCGGGATCACGCTTGCGTTCTGCGCGCGGGAGTGGACGGGGAAATGCCGCCGTTACCGTGTCTTTACCCGGCTGTTTCCCATTCTGTTCGTCACCGCTCCGGTATTTGTGGAGCAGTATCTGTTTGTTTTACAATCCTTCGAGATAAGCTTTGGGATACTGGCGGCAATTTTGGCGGCATTTTGCAGCGACCGGTTCTGCCGCAGCGACGGGTTCTGCCGCGGCGGGCAGAGCTGGTTTTGGGGTATTTTGGGCCTTGTTTTGCTGGTATGGTCCTTCGGAACCTATCAGGCAATGGTGCCGTTATACATCTGTCTTGTGCTGACCGCGTTCTTTCTGGGGTATCTGAACGGAAAGGCAGCCACCGCTTTGCGGTACGCGCTGTGCCAGGTCTGTTTTTTTGCGGCGGGTATTGCCCTGTATCTTGCGGCGGTCTGGGTAACGCGGCGCATGAGCGGCACGGATTCCGTCTATGTGTCGGGCATGGTGAGGTGGAAGATCGACGGCGGTTCTGCCGGTTTAACGGCGATTCGGGACAGTATGAAAAATATTTTTATGAGCACTTCCGTGTTTTACCGGAAATACTATACCCCTGCCATGGTGTTGTGCCTGATTCAGGCCTGCTGGTACGGTTGGAACAAGAAGGATGGCTCCGGCAATTTTTTGTGGTTCCTGCTGGGGGCGGCGCTGCTGATTCTCTCGCCGTTCTACATCAATATCGTGACGGGATCGGCCCAGCCGGTCAGAACGCAGCTGGTTTACCCGATTACGTCGGCGCTGTTTCTGGCGCATCTGACGGTTCTGCCGGAGAAAATGCCGGAGGCGGCAGGATTTTTGCGAAGCGGAGGCCGGGCGCTTGTATCCGCTGCCGCGGCGGTGTGCGTGTTCTGCAGCGCAAGGCAGGGAATGGCCACCGCGCAGCTTTTTCAGACCTCCTACGAGGTGTACCGCAACGACGTTTTGACCGCGGTCAGAATGTACCCGGATATATGCCGGGTAGCGGACACGGACAGGATTCAGGACACCGCGGTGATCTTTACCGGAGGGAAAAGCGCCGGAATTAAGGGTCCCGCGGTGCTGGGAGAATTGGCCGGGCGCTCGATGTTTGAGGCGGAGGCCCATACGCCGGTGGGGGTATCGGCCAGAGTGGGGCGTCTGTTCACCATTTTGGGCATGGACATGCAGGTGGTGTCCGGGGACCCGCAGCTGTACCTGCAGGCGACGGAGTACATGGAGTCCGCGCCGTCATGGCCGGCCCAGGGCAGCATCCGGAAAATGGATGACATTGTGGTCGTAAAATTGTCGGATTCCACGGTTTAACCATGCAGGTCAGTCGGAAAACAGCTTTTCCAGCAGAACCTTCCGGCTGTTGATGAACATTTCCATCACCTGGTACACCTCGGTCTCCTCGTAGGTGATGGGGTGGAGGTCCCCGTCGTCAAAGCAGAGGATCTGCGCACCGGGCAGGCCTAAGAGGATGGGGGAGTGGGTGGCGATGATGAACTGGGAGCCCTCTTTTGCCAGGCGGCCGATCATCAGGAGGGCGGTGAGCTGGCGCTGGGGGGAGAGGGCGGCCTCCGGCTCGTCCAGGATGAAGATGCTGTTGCCGTGGAAACGGTTCTGCATCAGGGCCAGGAAGCTCTCCCCGTGGGACTGGCAGTGGAGGGAGCGGCCGCCGTAATAATCCAGGTAATTGATCCGCCCGATGCTCTCCGCCGCGTAGTCGTCCACCTTGCTCGCCACGTTATAAAAGCTTTCCGCCCTCAGGAAAAAACCGTCCTGGGGCTTTTTTACGCCCTTTCGCAGGCGCAGGGCGGAGCTGAAATCCGAGTGGGTGTCCCGGGTGGAGAACTGGAAATTTCTGGTACCCCCTTCGGGGTTGAAGCCGTAGGCCACCGCCACCGCTTCCAGAAGCGTGGACTTGCCTGAGCCATTTTCCCCGGTAAAGAAGGTTACGGGGCAGGGAAAGTCCAGATTTTCCAGACTCCGCAGGGCCGGGATTGCAAGCGTGTAGGAATCGACGGGCAGTTGGTCCCGCAGGACCTCCAGGCCGGTGATGTAGTTGGTGGAAAAACAGGAATCCATGGGCGGACCTCCTTGACAGTATGTATTATAGAACAGTATAGCGCATGGACGGGGCGGTGGCAAGGGAGGCGGGGACTGATTCGGCGCTTGTGCGGTTGCGGTTCACAGAAAACTTGTGTTTGCGGCCCGGATGGGGTATGATGTACATAACAAAAACAGGGAGCATGGACAGATACCAAATGAGAAAACAGGATGATAAAATCAGCCGGCTGGTGAATATCGCCCGGCTTTATTATGAGGAAGATAAGACGCAGAGCGAGATCGCTTCCCGCTATCAGATATCCCGGCCCATGGTCAGCAAGTTGCTGGAGGAGGCCAGGAAGCTGGGGATTGTGACGATCCGCATCAAGAACCCCGCGGAGGGCTCCGGGGACCAGGAGGCGTTAGTGGAGCAGGTCCGCAGGACCTTTGGGGTGTACGGCGGAGTTGCGGTGGCGGACGGAGCCAGCGACAGCGCCACCAACGCGGCTGTTTCCCAGACCGCGCTCTGCTATCTGGAAAGTCTGGAGGAGGACAGCCTGGGGCTGGGCTGGGGACATATCATCGGGGACCTTGTGGCCTATGTGGAGCGGGAGAACCGGACGCTTAAGGTGGGGAGCCGGGTGTGCCCGCTGATCGGCAACGGGGGAGTGGGCCTGAAGAATTACCACTCCAATGAGCTGGTGCGGGTGATCGCGGAGCACAGCCAGGCCAAGCCGGAGTTCCTTTACTCCCCGGCCTGCATGTCATCGGAGCAGGAGCTGAGCCTGATCCGGGAGCTGGACAACTACCGGACCGTTTACAATGACTGGGAACGGCTGGATGTGGCACTGGTGAATATTGGAAATTTTCCCTCCGTCCCGGATTTCGCCACGGAAGCCAGGTTCGGGGACCTGTTGGTGCGGCGCAAGGCGGTTGGGAGAATCCTGAATTATTTTGTGGACGTGGAAGGGCGGGTGATTCACTCCGACATGGACTTTGCCGTGCAGATTCCGCTGGAGCTGCTGGGCCGGGTCCGGCACGTGGTGGGAATCTGTTCCGCCAACACCAAGGGGCGGGCGCTGAGGGGCGCGCTGCGCACCGGGTATATCAACCATGTGATCGCTCCGGAACACGTGATGCAGGCGGCTATGGAGGTCTGAGGTTACATATGTAACCAAAATGCGCGGGTAGCGGAATGCTGCCATGCGCATTTTTTTGTGCATATCGGTAAAAATATAAGAAAAATCATTGGATTTATTGACATTTACGTGTGCAAATGGTACGCTTGTGCTATGGAAAAAGGCGGAGAGCGCATGGAAGGAGGTTACATATGTTACTTTCGAAGCCGGAAATTGAAAAAATGTTCCACAAGGTGGCGGAAATCTGGCAGGAGAACAAGGATTATCTCAGCGAGATTGACTCCCGCTTCGGCGACGGGGATCACGGGGTGACCATCGGCAAGATCGCGTCCCTGATCGAGAAGAAGCTGGCGGCCTGGGAGGACGACGACATCGAGGAATTTTTGGAGGACCTGGGGGACAGCACCATGGAGATCGGAGGCGGCAGCGCTGGCCCCCTGTACGGCACGCTGATCGGCGGCCTGTCGGGCCCCTTGAGCGGCGGCGGGGCCATCGGTGAGGGACTGTTAAAGGAAATGTTCACAGAGTGTCAGTCCGCCATGGAGGATATCACCAATGCCAAGGTGGGCGACAAGACCATGATGGATGCGCTGATCCCCGCGGTGGCGGCGGCCGAGGCGGCGGAGGGCGACTGCCTGGCGATTCTGGAGGCGGCGAAGGAGGCCGCGGCCAGGGGCGCGAAGGAGAGCGAACAGTACGTTTCCAAATTCGGCCGGGCCAGAAGCTATAAGGAGCAGACCATTGGAACGCCGGACGCGGGCGCGGTGAGTACGTCGCTGTTTTTCGCGGGGCTGTGCGACGGGTTGAAGTAAATGTGGAACCATGGAAAAGGCGGCGGCGCGCCCCTGCTGCTGTGAGCGCAGGACGCGGCGGCCCCGTCGGATTCTAAAAAAGCAAACCACCCCAAGGGCGGACGTTTGAGCCGGGAAAGCCGGGAACGGGCCGGATGCCGTTTGGGGAATAAAAGAGGAGAGGTAAAGCGCTATGAAAATGAAAAAATTTATCAACGATCCTGAGAATTTGACTCCTGAGCTGCTGGAAGGTTTTGTGGAGGCCCATAAGGACCTGGTGCGGCTGGGCGACGAGCGCATGGTGATCAACCGCAAGCTGGACGAGGCGGACCGGGTGACCATCGTGACCCAGGGCGGATCGGGCCATGAGCCGGCCATCAGCGGATTCGTGGGCGAAGGTATGGTGGACATTTCCGTGGTAGGCGACGTGTTCGCGGCCCCGGGCCCCAAGGCCTGCGTGGACGCCATCAAGATGGCCGACAAGGGCAAGGGCGTGCTTTACATCGTGCTGAACCACGCGGGCGACATGCTGACCGGCAACATGACCATGAAAAAATGCGCCAAGGAAGGCTTAAACGTGGTTAAGGTTGTGACCCAGGAGGACATCGCCAACGCGCCCCGCTCCAACGCGGACGACCGCAGGGGGCTGGTGGGCTGCATCCCCACCTACAAGATCGCGGGAGCGGCCGCTGCCGAGGGCAAGAGCCTGGAGGAGGTCGCCGCGGTGACCCAGCGCTTTGCAGACAACATGGCAACGCTGGCCGTGGCGGTAAACGGAGCCACCCATCCGGCCACCGGCAGCCTCTTAGCGGACCTGGGCGAGGACGAGATGGAGATCGGAATGGGCCAGCACGGCGAGGGCGGCGGCGGACGCCAGCCCATGAAATCTGCGGACGAGACGGCGAAAATCATGCTGGACGGCCTGCTGGCGGATCTGGACATCAAGGACGGCGAGAAGATCATGCTGATCTTAAACGGCACGGGCGCCACCACCCTGATGGAGCTGTTCATTATCTACCGCAAGTGCGTTTCCTACCTGAAAGAGAAGAATATCGAGATCGTAGCCAACTACGTGGGCGAGCTTTTGACAGTTCAGGAGCAGGCCGGTTTCCAGATGTTTATGGCGAGAATGGACGACGAGCTGCTGCACTACTGGAACGCGCCCTGCAACACGCCTTACATGAAGAAATAATCCGGGGAGGAAAACGATTATGGCAGCCGAATATATGCACATTGGAATTCCGGTGCTGAACCGGAAAGAGGGAATGACTTACAACGAGGCCATGAAGTTCTGGGTGAGCAACGTGGACGATTACGATTTCAAGATCGAGTACCTGAAGTTCGAGGAGGGAACCCCCTTCCCGGAAATTCTGTCCAAGCAGCCCCATGTGGCCTACAAGGTGGACGATCTGGAGCACTACGCGAACCAGGCGGACCGGGTGATCTTCGGCCCCCTGGAGCTGGGCCCGGGCGTGCGTCTGGCATTTGTGATCTGGGACGACGCCATTGTCGAGCTGTACGAGGAAAAGTAAGGAGACGGATCTATGCTTGTAAATATGAATGAAATCCTGCGTTACGCCGAGGAGAAGGGCTGCTGCGTGGGCGCGTTTGACACGCCCAACCTGGAGATTCTCATGGCGGTGCTCCGGGCGGCCGAGAAGCGGAACGAGCCCGTGATCATCCAGCATGCCCAGCTCCACGAGCCGGAGATGCCCATCCGCATCATCGGCCCCATCATGGTGCACATGGCGAAGGAGTCCAGCGTGCCTGTCTGCGCCATGCTGGACCACGGCGAGGATATGGACTACGTGAGGACAGCCCTGGAGCTGGGTTTCTCAGCGGTGATGATCGACGGCTCCTCCAAACCCTACGACGAAAATGTGAGCCTGACCCGGGAGGCTGTGGCCCTGGCGAAGGAGTACGGGGCCAGCGTGGAGGCGGAGATCGGCATCGTCACCGGCCACGAGGGTAAGGAATTCCACATCGAGGAGCCGGGAGTGGCCTACACGGACCCGGAGCTGGCGGCCCGGTTTGTAAAGGACACAGGGATCGACGCCCTGGCCGCTTCGGTGGGCACGGTTCACGGTTTCTACGCGACCAAACCCAAGCTTGATTTCGAGCGGATTGAAAAAATCAAGGAGCTGACCGGCCTGCCCCTGGTGATGCACGGCGGTTCCGGGATCAGCGTCGAGGACACCCAGCGGGCTATCCGCTGCGGCATCCGCAAAATCAACTATTTCTCCTACATGTCCAACGCGGGCGTGCGCGCCGTGAAGGAGCTGCTGGCTGAGAAGGACGTGAAGTATTTCCACGACCTGGCGGGCGCGGCGGTGGATGGGATGGAGAAGGATGTGTTGAGCGCCATGGGGATGTTTGCATTGGAGTAGGCAAAACGTGATTCCGTGAAGGTTGAAAACCTATGGATTGGTAAAATAAAGGGAACCGGTGTTTTCGCAATTATGAATTGCGAGGCGCCGGTTCCCTTTTTAAGTAAATTGCAGGGGGGAATTGTCTGAAATGTTCGAATATCAGCCGATAAAATTCGTCTTAAATCTGAAAAAACTTGTAATTTTGCTATTTTGTGTTGACTTTTTTCGCGTGATTCTTTTACAATGTTTATTAAATAAGGACATTTCCTATAGCAGGAGGGGTTGACGGGATGGAGCAATTTACTGTTAGAAGTCGGGAAAACCTGGAGAAGCTGGGCAGTGGTATGCCGGCGAAGGAGATTATGGAATTTCTGGAGAAGGGGCTGGAGCCACGGAAATTTTCGGACATATTAAAAAAAGTGTATCCGGGAGCGGATCTGAGGGATAAGCTGCGCGGCGGACTTATGGAGATGGAAGGCGCGGCTTTGCAGAGAGAAATGACCGATTATAAGGTGAACCGGTGGCTGTATGACGATCTCATACCGGCTCCGGACACGCTGGGACGGATTTTTCACGCCCTTGGGCTGAGTCAGGCAGCAGAGGACGGCATCAGACGGGAACTGCAGGCTGAACCTATGAAAATCAGAGAGATATTAGGCCATGTGTATCTGCGCGGCAATTTGGAAGAAAGGCTGCGCAATGGATATTCCGGGGCGGATGAACGGCGGAGCGGAATAACGGCGCTTCTCGATACATCCACCCAAAATTGTCTGGACGAAAATGGAGAGCTGCTTTTGCAGTGGAGCACGGTTATCAATGAATTTTGTTCAATCTTGCGCTTAAAGACTGAAGAAACGAAACAGGTTTTGGATGAGGTCAGGGCATCGCGAAAGCGTTTTTTCTATATACTAAAAAATGCATACCCGGCAGAGGATTTGTGTGAAAAAATACGAGGGGAATTTTATGAAACAGAGAGCGCCGGCGAGAAGAAGAAACAGAGGGAACGGATTCGGCACAGCGTGAACAACTGGCTGAATGACAGCAATACGCCGAGTCGCGAGAACTTATTTAAGATATGCTTTGCGCTGGGGTTAGACTATTCCCAATCGGAGGAGGTGATCGGCGCGTTTGGAATGCCGATCCACCACCGCAATCCAAAAGAGCTTGTTTGGGCCTATGGCCTTTGGAACGGTTTGAGCTGGGGGAAGGTGCAGGTATTAAAGGAAGAATTGGACCAGCGCTATACCCCGGGTATGAGATGGCAGCGGATTAACGAGGGGCGGGAGGAGCTCATACGGCTGAGACAGGAAAAGAAAACCGTCACAGAGGATGCAAAAGAAACGTATCAGGATGAGATCCAGGCGTACAAGATCGAGCTGAAGCAACAGAAGCGTGAACTGGACGAGCAGACCAGACGGAAAAAGATCGTATATAGTGAAACGCTCAGGGACGAGTTTTTTGATGCGGCTGGCGATGAAGAGAAATTTATTCAATTTTATGGATACAGATGCAATGAGCTTGAGAAATTCCATGAAACTTCCTATCGGGAATTTAAGAAAATGATGGAGTTACTTCAGAGAGAATACTATGATGTGGTCAAGGAGGAGAAATGGGATGGCTCCCAAAAGCTGAGCGACGATGTGAACGATATTGCGGCCCGCTATTTTAACGCGGTTGTTCCGACGAAACAGAAACCGATGATGAGGGCGATCCGCAAAAACTGGCCCGACGGTTTCGAATTGGGCGCCATGATGCGCAGAGAAAAGGACGTATCGCGGGAGGTGATGATCATGTTATCCCTGGCGCTTGATATATTCGAGGAGGTGCCGCTGCCCGAAACCGATTTAATCCCGGCGGAGTATCGGAAAAGGCTGGGTTTCCTGATTCCGAAAACGCCGTATGACCGCATGATAAGCCGTATGGAGCAGCTAAAACAGTTTTTGGAAAAGTGCGGTATGACCGGTCTGGATCCGAGAAACCCGTTTGACTGCGCAATCTTATATGCGATGACGGCCGCCTATGATTTGTTTGAAGAAACGATGAGTGATAAATTAAAAAAACTGATGGATGAAACGCTGGAGGATCAGGGAAATCAGAACGGCTGATAACCCAGCCTGGAGGTGCAGGATGCAGGACGAACGGATTTTGAGAAAAAATGGGGATCGCCTCTGTCTGGAGAACCGGGAGTATGAAATCGCCGGTACACAAGGACAGGGAGGAAGCTCGATCGTATACCGGGCGTTTTACCGGGATTCTCTGATCGAGGGCCGGAAGCACTGGGTGTTGATCAAGGAGCTGTATCCCTGTACCCGGGATTTTTCCGTTGTTCGAAATGATCAGGGGGTCATCGTTTGGCGTGATTCCGGGGAACAGCAGAGAAGTATGGGGCGGTTTCTGCAAGGCAACGAGGTGAATCTGGAGCTGCTGGAGGATCACCCCGCGCAGATTTCAGGCAATTTAGTGAATTGCCACGCCTACGGCACCTATTATTCCGTGCTGCCGCTCCACGGAGGCGAAATTCTGCAAAAACGCCTGGAGACGGGAGCGGGGCCGGGACTTCGGGAAGCGGCCGTGATCCTGAAGCAGATTTTGGAGGGCCTGCGTCCATTTCATGACAGGGGGCTGCTTTATCTGGACATCAGCCCGGATAATATCCTGGTTTTCCGGGGCTGGGCGCTTCTGATCGATTTTGACAGCGTCTGGAGTATGGACCAGCTTTCGCAGGAATCCGGCTCGTTCAGCAAAAAGTCGGGATATACCGCCCCGGAAATCTGTGTACCGGAGGAACGGGATTCAATCGGTTTTGCGACGGATCTCTATTCCGTCTGCGCCGTCTTTTTCGAGTTGCTGACCGGGAAACGTCCGGACGAGGTCTGCGGGCTTTTGTCCGAAGCGGCAATTTACCGCAGTCTGGAAAAATGCCCGGTTTTTCAGGGAGAACCGTTGACCGCATTTTTAAAGACGGCGGAGATTCTTATAAAAGGGCTGGACGCCAGCGCGCGGGGGCGGTATCAGAGCATATCCCAGCTGACGGAGCAGCTGGATGAACTGATTTTGAGAATCGACCACAAGGGGGTTTCCCACAGCGCGCTGTGGGAATGCAGCCGGACGGCCTGGGAGCGTCCGGCTGCGGATCCCCTGGACTACATAGGCCAGGATATTGAAATCGTCTCGTCAAATGAACCGGGAAAAATGGCAAACCGGAATATTTCCGCGAAGGAGCTTTTCGCGCAGCTGGTAAACGGGGCGGATATTCTGTTAAACGGGCCGGGCGGTATGGGGAAAACAAGGCTTCTCTCGGAGCTTGCCGAGGTCTGCACGCAGCAGTATGACCCGGAGCTGCCGGTATTTTTTTATATCGGGTTAGGAGAATACCAGGGAGAGAATAAGGGGGAGGGCTATATCCGGAAGCAGCTGATGCGGTATCTGAATTTTTCCGGGCAAACCGGGACGATGGACGATATGACGCATGAATTGGACCGGCTGTTGGATCAGAGGCTGGACGGCCGGGTGAATCTGGTTTTAATGCTGGACGGCCTGAATGAAGCGCAGGAGAGCGGTAAAAACCTACTTCCGGAAATCGAGGAGCTGAGCAGAAAAAGCGGGGTTTCCATATTGGTCACGGACCGGAGCGACGAGGTTTTGCAGTACGCCCTGTCCGGGTTTAAAAGCGCTGTTTTGAAGCCGTTAAATAGCCGCGCCGTCCAGGCGGCGCTGGACGCCGGACATGTAAAAAGCCCGGAGGCGCTCCCACTTAGGGAGCTGCTCAGGAATCCCATGATGCTGGAGTTATATATCCGGGTGGCCGGATTCGAGAGGGAGGGTGTGGGAAAACAGACAGAAAAGGAAGCGGCTCTGACCGCGGACGATCTGGTGCGCCTCTATCTTGAACGGCAGTTGATTTTCCTGCAGCGCAGACATCACGGGACTAAGGACGGACAGTTAAGGGACGCTTACATTCTGACCCATGTTCTGCCGGCCGTGGCAAAGAAGATGGGGTCCAGCTACCGCATCTCAGGAACCGGGCTGGCCGGAGCGGTGCAAAAAAGCTACGAGAGACTGAAACAGGCGCAATTCGTGGAGCGTTTCCCGGAATACCGGGATTCGGCGGACCAGCTTTTAGCCGGATGGACAAAGGAACGCTGGTACGGCTATGTGGTAAACCAGCTTTTGAGCCTTGCCCTGCTGTGCAAATGCGGGGAGGACAGCTACCGGCTGTTTCACGACAACATAAAGAGCTGCCTGGTGAAGATGGCCGGTGAGAATGATAAGAAAATGGGCGTGACGGCGGCAGAGCTGAAGGAGACGGCGGCCGGATGGGGGGAATTGCTGGCTGCCGCCTACGGCGTTGCTTCGTTCGCCAGCGATTTATATGGAATATTTGTGGAGGGAAAGAAGAAAAAAGCGAGAGCTTCCGGGCCGGAGACAGCCGGTTATAACGGCATTTCTTATTTCTTGTATATGACAGAGGTCTATGGAATTCCGGTTGGAATCCATCCTTTGGAAGCAGGTGACTTAAATTGCGTGAATACTTACCTGGAATTCAGAACGTCCGGAGACGGCGGGGAGGACCTTCAGATATCGGTGATTCAAAGGGGGCGGGAGAAACGGAGCACATTTTCGACTGCGGACGAAAACCCGGTCCAGACCATTTGTTTGCAGGACTGCGGCATTTACGACGGGAAGAGAGCGGCAAAGACAATCGAGGTGAGCAGGGGGGATGTCTGCCACCAACAGCAGTACGACGGGGTCTTTACCTTGACGGAACGGGGCCTGTCAAGGATTTGCACCCTGCTGAGGGACGGGGCGCCCGCTACGATTGAGGAGCTGGGCCTTAGACCGCTTCTCTATCAAAGAAGGGATGTATTCAGAATCAAAGAGTATTACGACGGCAGAGGTTATATAAAGTATACCATGTATCTGGAAGGCGGCAGCGGCGAAACCTGCGCGGTTGACATGGCGGGGGTGGCGGGAGTCGAATGCTTTTATGATAAGCAGGGGAGAAGGGTGGGGATGTATTTTGTGGATGCCCATGTGGAGCGGATTGCGGTGGATGGAGTTTACGTGCTGGTGTTCCGCTATGATGAAAGAGATGATCTGACCATGATCGGCTGGCTGGATCAGGACAACAATCTGACCGATGGACGGGACGGGTGGGCGTGTTGCAGGCAGATTTATGATTCCTTCCACAATGTGATTAAAACAGAATACTATGACCGGAATCTAAAACCCGTGCCGGGGCCGGAAGGCGCGTTCAGAATCCAGATGACGTATATAAAGGGCTGTATCGTGTAATTCCCGGGGGAAATTCTGTAAAAACCGGATAGGCCATGCGAAGGTTTGGACGGTTATGCGCCGGGGCAACCGGCTTTTGCCCGGACGGCGTTGACTGTGGTATGCGGAAATTGAAGTGACAAGGTGTCACCTTGCGGCGGAAACAAGTACAATTTTTGGGGAGGAGATTGGAGTAAAATAAAATTGCAGAAAATAATGGAACGCAAGGAGGCGCAGGCGATGGAAAGAAAGAACTATGCCGGTTATGTGGGGGCGAGGCTGCCGGAGGAGTTTGAGATGAGGGCCGGAGAGCTGTTTTATGAGGATGTTTACTATTCTTGCCGGGAGCAGGTTTTGAATGTCCGGGAGGATGGCCCGGACGCGTGGGGGGACTGTGTCGACGTGCCGCCCGACAGCTTTGTCCGCACCATCGGATATGATGGGAATCCGGGGAAATGGCATTATGTGACGGAGGGCGAGCGCCGTTGGATCACAATGATCGGTTCCAAGGTGGAATACATCCATATCCGGCCGGATCAAAGCCTTGATTGGTATCTCGGCAGGGCGGTTGAGTGGTGACGGACGGCGGACACGTTTCAGAATGGAGGAAAATTATGAAAAAGGATGAGAAACAAAAGTTTACAAAAGGAGAGATCGCCATATCGGCGTTGACAGGAGCCGTTTTAGGCGGAAGTCTGGGGTTTAGCGTGTATCTGCTTGCCGGAGTGAAAGCCGGACTGACGGTCGGGGTTATCGCCGGAATTGAAGTTGCCGTTGAGTGCCTGGACGAACTGAAAAAGGGAGGCGGGGGAGGCGATTCGCTCGCAAGCTATTATTATGATTTACAGGGCGCCTGGTAGGGATCGTGCGGGCCTTGGCAGATTCCGGAGGACAGGGTTTGGCCGCAGAAAATCCCCCGGATCGGCCTATCAGGCGGAGATACAAAGGGCCGAAAAATACATCGGCCGTCATATGGCCGCCTGGATGTATGAGCGGTTTTGCGAGGGCGTTTCGGTCTGGAAAACGCATATCGATGAGGAGAACAGTTTTTTAGCTCTCCATAACCGGATTTTAAAGCTTATATCCGCCGGTATCGGCGAGCATGTCTCGGGGCCAAACGGAATCTACCTGCGCTATTGTTTGAGATGCCGCGAGCGGTTATTGAGCGGAATCTGGGCGCAGACGGCCGGCCCGGCAGCGAAGGAGAAAAAGGGGCGGGCCAGAGGCCGCTATATCCGGTTTAGAAGGCGATGCTCCGGGCTTTTTCTGGTCGAACGGTTTGACGATAAGGAACTCGTGATGTTTGCGGAGTATGTGATCCGCCTTGCACTGGAAAATCTAACGAGATTTTACGGAAAAAGGATGTCGGAGCCATTTTCAGAGGAAGAAGCCGGACGGATATTGGAGCGGCTGGACGGCGTGCGGTTTTATCGGACGGCCAAAGAAAATTTCCGGTATTTTGTATCCCTCTACGTGGATCGGACGTGGAATGATTACCTGGAATCAGAGGAATTTCAAGCGGAGCTGCGCGAGGCCGCACAGATTGCCGCCGAGGAATTTCTTGGCCGGGAATGATCGAAAGGAGATGAGGAAAGTGACGCTGGGAAGATTTGCACTAAAAGCGATTGCGTTTACGGGCATGTGGTTATTCAGGGTGCATCAGGGATGAAGGAGGTTGGTTTGACAGTGGAGAAAAGAGAGCCGGGAGGCGGGGGACAAACGTTTCGGATTGACGCGCCGGGGTTTTCGGCGGCGGAACTGTTTTGGGCCGGCGGGGACGGAAAGGTGCTGCCGGGTTGGACTTCGTTTGCATGTGAACCGCTGCGAGACGGCAGAGCTTGCCTTGTGTTTCCGGACAGCCTTGCGGTCCCGGAGGGCGCTTCGGCAGTCCTTTGCCGTGCCGTTTCCGGGGACGGCCGGACGGCGGAGCAGGTGCTGGATTTTCCGACGGAGGCAGCGTTGGATTTTCCTGCGGAGATGGCGGCGGATTTTCCGGCGGAGGAAAGGACGGCGGCTGGCGGCGGGTACTGTTTTACGGTCGCCAGCGACCTTCATATCTCGAATAAAACGGCTCCGTTTTCACGGCTCTATGAATGCGCGGTGGGATCGGACGGACTTCTGCTGGCGGGGGATACGGTAAATGACGGAACCGGATCACAGTTTGCGTTTATGAGGAACTGTGTGACGGAAAGCTGGAAAAAATTTGGAATTTTTCTTCCGATTTTTACCGTCTGCGGGAACCACGACGTGCCTTTAAAACCGCTGCCGGATATAAATGCGGCCGGGGAGGGCGGGTATCCGGTTTTCCAGAAATGGCTTGAGAGACGTGCAGAGTCCGTGGGGTACGACTGGGACCAGCATGACAGCGGGGCCTACGCGGTGAAGGTGGGAGCGGATCTGGAGGTGATCGGCCTTCAGTGCGTATCTCATTTCCGGCGCTTTGTGTTTCGCGACGGCACGCAGTTGGAATGGCTGGAAAAGCATTTGGATGAAAACGATCATTTGAAATGGCATATCATTCTCTGCCACGCTCCGCTTTTAAATCACAATCCCCAGAGAATGCCGGGGAAGGATGCGGCCTATCTGAGCCGGGATGAAAAACTCCAGAGTATACTGGACGCGCACCACAACATGATCTTCATCTCCGGCCACACCCATTTTTCGCTGAACAACCGGCCCGGCTGTGTGGAGTGGGAAGCTTCCCGGCAAAATCTGTACCTGAATGCGGGGAGCATCCGCAAAACGACGATGAAGGCAGGGGAAGCTTCGGTTCCCCGGACCTGGACGGAGGGGAACGCGGTCCGGCTGCGCATTGCAGAATCGGAGGTGGAGGTCGAAGCGTTTGGCCTGTATACGGGGAACAGACAGGCGCGGGGGTATTACCGTTTCCATACCGCTTAATTGCGGGGAACTTCTTGCATTTCCCACCTACGCCCGATATAATGATCGTAGTTACACAGCGATCAAGTTTGAGGGGAAATGTAAGGTTATGGGAGAGCAGGAAGAAAAAGAAGTCATGGAGCTGGCCCTTCAGGCCGGGCACCTGCTTCTGGAGAACGGGGCGGAGATTTTCCGGGTGGAGGAGACCATGGACCGGATCTGCAAGCACTACGGGGTGCGGTCGGGGAGCGCCTTTGTGCTCAGCAACGGCATTTTCGCCACTGCGGGCAGCGAGCGGGAGCGGTATTTTGCCAAGGTGCAGCACATCCCGGTGAGCGGCACCCATTTGAATCGGGTGGCGGCAGTGAACCAGCTCTCCCGGGAGATTGAGAGCGGACAATACACGGTGGAGGCGGCGGCGCAGGCGCTGGAGGACATCAAGAACATGCCGGGCAAGCGTAAGAGCACCCAGGTTCTGGCCTCCGGCGTCGGCAGCGCGGCTTTCTGCTACCTGTTCGGCGGAAATATGGGGGACACGCTGTGCGCACTGTGCGCCGGTCTGGTCCTCTATTTGTATGTGCTCTATGTCAGCGCCCCGCGGCTGTCCAAGATCGTGGGAAATATCGGCGGCGGGGCGTTGGTGACGTTCATCTGCAGCGGGTTTTATCTGCTGGGGGCAGGGGCGCATCTCAACTTTATGATCATCGGCTCCATTATGCCGCTGATCCCCGGGGTGGCGTTCACCAACGCAATCCGGGATATTGCGGACGGGGATTATATTTCCGGCTCCGTGCGCATGCTGGACGCGCTGCTGGTGTTTTTCAGCATCGCCATCGGCGTGGGCATGGCGTTTTCGTTTATCAGCCGGGTGACGGGAGGTGCGTTGCTGTGATACAGGAAATTCTGGCGGCGATGGTGGGAACCATTGCGTTTTCCCTATTATTCGGCGTGCCGCGGAAATATTATGCCTACTGCGGACTGATCGGGGGCGCGGGCTGGGGCGTGTACAGCGCCGCAGGTCTCCTCTGGGCTCCGGCTCAGTCGGCCCTGGCGGCCACCATTGTGGTGATTCTGCTGTCCCGTCTGGCGGCGGTGAAGGAGCGGTGCCCGGTGACGATTTTTTTGATTTCCGGCATTTTTCCGCTGGTGCCGGGGGCCGGGGTCTACTGGACCGTGTACTATATGGTGACGGACCAGTTGTATCTGGCGGTGCAGACAGGCTACACGGCGGTGAAGGTGGCGGTTGCCATTGTGCTGGGGATCGTGTTTGTGTTTGAACTGCCACAGGGGCTGTTCCGGGCGCTGGTGGGGCGGAGACGGTAACCGGTGCCGGGATACCGGATGGCGGCGCCTGGCGGCCGGATACCGGGGCGGAGACGGTGCCTGACTGGAGCTGGAGCCGGAGAAATGTGTGGACACTGTGGGGAAATGGACAAGATGCGGAGGAGATCGTATGGGATCGGGAGTGTTTGACTTCAGGAGCAAGGAAGAGCGGGAACGGGATTACAAGGCGTTTTACAAGCGGGTATTCCCGGGCGGGGAGGCTCAGAAGGAGCGGGTGAGAAGCGCGCTGGCGGAGCGCCTGCCGGGTGAGGAGATTACCTTCCTGCTGATGTATTACATAACGCTGAAGGACGCGATGGTTTTGGACGACGAGCTGGGTTTTTACGAAGCGGCCGACCAGGCCCAGCGTAAAATGAGCGTGATCAAGGTGACGCCGCAGATGCTGGAGGTTATTCGGGAGGTCATGGAGCAGGACGGAGCGGGGAGCTGAGAGTCGGACGAGGCATGGCCGAAGCCCGGCAGCGCGCCTTCTGGCCAAAACGTCTCCCGGCGTGCAGAGGGAGGTCTTTATGCGTAGAAGCATTGCGGCGGCCGTTCTGATCGGCCTATTGTCCTGCTGTCAGCTTTCGGGCTGCGCGGTCTTGCAGGAATATGCGGAGGAACAGGCTGGGGAAACGGGCGGGGAGGAGCAGGAGCCTTTCCTGACCGAGGACGGATATCTGGCGGTTAAAGCCAGGGAGAGCTGGGCGGAATTCTACCGGAGCCGCGGGACGGAGTGGGAGCGCAGCCTGTGGCAGGAGGCGGTTGAGGGCGTGAAGCCTTACCTGGCCAAGGGGGAGTTCCTGGATCCAAGCTGGGTTTCCGACGCGGACGAGGATTTCCCGGATTCAGGGACCGCGGTGCTGGACTGCACCAGATGGACGCCGGAGGGCAATTTTTTATTTTTCCACATCTGGGTGAAGGTGGAACCGGGCGGGAAATATGTCTGTGACAGCGACTATGTCAAGGAGCTTACGGCGCAGTACGCTTTCAGCGAGGACCTGGTGATTGGCCACCGGGGCCACGTGCCGCCCTACGGGGCGGAGGAAGCGGTCAGCGTCTATTCCGGCAGCCTGTTAATCAGCTACGGGGAGTATCGGGATCTCCATGGCTTTATGGAGGCGTTTGGGGAGGCCTGGCGGAAGCTGGGGGAGCACCAGGAGAAGCTGGGGCTGGAGCTCAGCCAGCAGGTGCGGTTCATGGAGAGCGATCAGGGGACCAATCTGAATTATTTCGAGTCTTATTACCCACTGCATGAAATCGAATTTTCCGCTTATTCGGAGGCGGCGCTCCGGGAACTGGAGGCGCAGGTGGATGAGGAACAGCTGGCCTTTATGAGGCGGTGGGAGCCGGCGCGCTACGAGGCGATTCAGAAGGGGGAGTATTTGCCGAGGGAGGATTATGTAGAGCCCTACCGGATTCCCCCGTACACGATGTGCACCGTCTATTCCGGGCTGGACGGCTGGGGATTTCCGTACCGGGAAACGTATGTGGACAGCGTCAGGAAACGGGACCCGCTGTATGAACAATACCGGCGGGAGGTGGAAGAGACCGCCGGAGCACCCAATGCGCTTGAGTCTGAGGTGTGGCCGGTTTACAGCTACTTAAGCGAGGACTGGTTGCGGACGGATTTTCCGGGGCGTCCGGCTTACGGGGGCGGCTGGGCGGTCAGCAGCAATCTGTTTACCTTCCGGTTCCCGTCGGACTACTACTATTGCTACCACGACAGGGTGTCGATGGACATGGTGATTCCGGACACGGAGACAAAGCCGTACCACCCGCGCTCCTGGACCTGGGACATGGAAGTGCCGGAGAACCGGGAAGCGGACCTGGGGCGTTTCTACCTGTTAATGTTTGAGAAGGAGGGGGAAGGGGAAACGGACCTGGCCCGTCTTTTGGAAATGGAGCGGGTGCGGGAACGCCTGAAACCGATGCTGTTTCAGGAGCCGGTTTGGGAAATGTCCGGGGAGTTTATCAGCGATTACCATGAGTTTCAGTGTGCGCTGGGGGAGACCGGGCTGCGGAATGTGGCGGTGTATATGCCAAGGATGCGGGAGGGGGAGGAGTTTGCTTTTCTGCTGGTCTTTGAGGATTTCAAGGACAGCCGGTCGGAGAAGGACCTCTACAAAATGCGGGATCAGCTGGTCAGCACCTTTGTGATTCTGCCCTTTTGGCATGAGTGCGTGAAGGGGGATACGCTGGAGGGGATTTCCAGGCGTTATACGGGAAGCGGCGCGTATGTGGGGGAGCTGTGCGGGAATCCGTTGAACCGCATTGAAAACCCGGATTTGATCGAGGTGGGACAGCGAATTGAGATTCCGCTGCATGTGCTTTTGAAGCGGGAGACATATGAAATCGGAAATGAGTGATGGGCGGAAAAAAGATAAATTTTCCAGAGGAGGGTTATGATATATTCATTTTATCATAACAAATAGGAGGAATTTATCTATGAAACGAAAAGCAGCTTTGGGGACCGGGATCCTGACCATGGTCCTGTGTCTGGCGATGGGTTTTACCGCGTACGCCCAGGGGTGGGAGCAGGATGGAAACGGCTGGTGGTATTCGACGGACAGCGGTTATCTGAGCAACGGATTCTCCCGGATCGACGGAAAATGGTATTATTTCGGCGGAGACGGCTACATGTGCACCGGCTGGGTGCAGGATGGCGGAAAGTGGTATTACATGGACGGTTCCGGCGTGATGCTGGCAAATACTACTACGCCGGACGGTAAATACTGGCTGGATGCGAACGGTGTCTGGGATGGAAAAACAATCGGCTCATCAAGCGCGGCCTCGTCCCTGGAACGAAATACCATGAAGGCCACGATCGACGGAGTGGAGGAGACATTTTATCTGACGTCCACAGGTGGAACGGCCGGCGGCTATAAATACTATTCGGCTTACGCCCTTAAGGCGGACGGTACACTGGGGAAAAGGCTGTCAATTAACATAAATCCGGACGTTTCATCCGGCACCACTGCGAAAAAGGGGGACAAAATAAATGGCTTTAGTTTGTCCTATAAAACCTCCCCTGGGGGCTTCCAGTATAGCGCCAGGCCTGGAAAAGGGGATTACACGATCACAATCACGTCCAATGAGTCAAATGGTTCCCACGTGGAGGGGACATTTTCCGCAACCGCCAGGATGATTGACGGAAACGGTAAGGTTTCCATTACTGGCGGCTCTTTTAACGTTTATTTCGGGGAGCAGGTGGCTTCGGTAGCGGCGCTGGTGGACGCTAATTCCACAGGAGGCGGTTCTTATTCCGGATCGGACGGATACGATACAGGCTCGTCCGACGTCCTCGGAAGCGGTTTTTCCAATGATTATACCTGCCGCAGCTGCAACGGCGACGGGCGCTGCAAGAGCTGTGCGGGGCGGGGATATAAGAGAAGGAACGGGGATGGGAAGGAAGTCGATTGTCTCAGCTGCCGTGGTTCAGGAACCTGTCCGATCTGCAACGGGTTTGGAAAAGTTTATTAGAGAATTTTGCGCCGCCGGCCGTTTGGACCGGCGGCTTATTGCACGCAACAAAAAACCCTGCAAGCTTCCGCTTACAGGGTTTTCCACGCGCGCCAGAGAAGATTCGAACTCCCGACACTACGGTCCGTAGCCGTATGCTCTA
>ENA-UOJP01000213-UOJP01000213.1-human-gut-metagenome-genome-assembly--contig:-C102-NODE-213-length-130714-cov-28.099411_pt1 | contig 130714 bp, 118 predicted proteins | sample MGYA00242353_ERZ723900 | MGnify/ENA metagenome assembly ERZ723900 | reverse complement strand
TCTCAACCTTCTTTCTTGGAATTCCTTATATTTGAATTATACAGGAAGCTCCTTGTATTGTTTTCTATTCCTTTTTTAGTTTACCAACGGAATACCTATAATTCAAACTGATATTATAAATAATCATATAGATGATGTCAATGCAATTGTTTTCTCTTTCCAAACCATATTTTATTTTCCGGGTACTAAAATCAATTCACACGTGCATTCCTGGTATTTTTCCTTTGCCTGCTCATTTACCTGTCTCAATGCAGACTCCAAGTCCCGCACAGACATACTTTCTGTTGCAATCTGAAAATAGACTGCGATCCATAAATGCCGTCCTGTCTTAGTCACATCATAAAATACAGGGGAAAACTGATATTTCTCTAAAATCGGATTGCAAAGTGTTTTAATCTCGTCCACTACATGTTTTTCCGGTGAAAACAAAAATACTTCTTTTATCGCATTCCATAATACTTTCACACTTTCCGGAAGCATGAAAATCATCACTACTACCGCCACAATCTGATCAAAATATGGAGCTACAAACGCAAGCGGTGTGCGCTCTAAATAAAGTGATATAAAAAAGGCAAATGACATACCCAAGCTGTAAACAATATCCAATTTCCATCCTAACAATTCTGCTTCAATGGTAGGAGAGGATAAATTTTTGTTCCACTTTTTCATAATCACAAAAATAATAATACTTGCTATCCCCAAAAATAATTGAAAAACAGAAATTTGTGCATTATTCACCGCATTACCACCCGATAATGCCGACTCAATAATCTCTGCCGAAACTCCCATTGTCACTGACAGCATCATGACTCCTTTGATAATGACAAATATGGACTCGATCTGAAAATATCCATAGGGATGTTTTTCCGATACCGGCTTATGAAACAATGGTGTTAAAAATAGTAACAAAGCGATAAATACTAATTCGGAAGCATCATATACCGCATCCGTCAAAGCTGATTGTGAGTGACTGTAAATAGAAAATATAAATTCTATGACAGCAAACGCAAGTCCTGAAATAAAGGACATCATTAAAATCCGCTTCTCTTTCTTTTCTGTTATCATGACATCAACCTTTCTTCTTAATAGTCTGATCTTTCTATTTTGTACCTGCTCCCAGGTCTTAAAGAAGTAGAAAATGAACTAACACTTGCATTTTCTCTAAGAAAAAATGGAAGTGGTTTCGTACCGCTTGCGCAAATACAAGCCCGCTCATGAGGGCTGCTATCCATTGCTGGAATACATGGTATTGTATTTTTTAACAACCATTTTATTTAGGAAGTGATAATCTGTTATACCTTCAAAAGCTGTTGGATATGCTTTTCTTAAAATATTGCCGGCACCATTTAAGTCGGCATTAATGAGCATCTGTTCTTTCGTGCAATATAGTCTACCACTAACACGCTTACCTGAAAAAGAAGGTTTCTCCGGATCACCAACAACTGGGATTTTATCTCCATCAACAAGACTTGCTTTTGATGTGTAAGATTCTTCTTGTTCCACTACAAACAAGCCATTCGCTTCTGCTTTGTATTTGATGCAATAACTAAGCGTTGCGATAGGCATTTGAACAAAAGTCTGGTTATTGCGATGTCCCAGATTACAGTTTTGTTTCCAATTCTTATTTTTACCAAGTACGATAGTTCGTATATCATTTTCGAGGCAAAATTTTACAATATCAGATGCAATTTTATGCAATGCATCATGGAAGAATTGATTCCTTTTACGATTCAATTGTTCCATACGCCTGGTGTTCAACAGCCCCAGTTGTTTTGCTTCTTTTGCTTCGTGTCCTTGCATCGCAATGGACTGATAGTACGAACGTTGCTTATTATACCATTGATTTTGTGCTTTTAATGCACCGCCTTTGTAGAGCATGCACTTTTGTGTATTGCTTACGAGAGCTACGATGTTTGAAATTCCAAAATCAATGCCGCAAGCATTATCGTTTTCTGGTAATGGTTCTGTTGACTCAGTTTCATAAACACAGATTACAAGGAAATCACTATAATAAGGTCTTACACGTACCTCTTTCAAAGAGCCACTTACATAACCAATTGGGAGGTAGTCGCCATGAAAATGTGGAAACTTCAAATAGCTTTTGCCATTGTTGTCGCGAATTACACAATCTTGATTTGTAAAATGTAACCCGGATACAGATCCTTTCTTTTTGTAATGTGGCATTTGTGGAGCACCAAGAAACTTATCCGGTGCTTTCTTATATTCTCTAACTGATGCGAGCCAGTTCTTGAAATCCTGACAGGCATGCTTTACCACGTTTTGTGCTAATTGCATTGGAATACCAGAAAAGAAATCAGGGTTGTTGGTTACACGCATCAATTTTTCTAGGAATGCGTATGACAAACAACTTTTCGGAGTTTTTGTATGCTTTTGAGCCACTGTTAATTTTATTTCTTCCTGCACCTGTAATTCTAAGTCGGAAGGATGCTCTTTTCCACGAATCGTGAAATTTTGGCGCACACGAAACAATCCTGCATTATAAAGGTTCGTAACTGATACTCCTAACGTAGAAAAATAAGAACAGTATTCAGGATATTCATTTCTTTTTACAATGGTTCTTGTTACCCGATACATAAATGACTGTCTCCTTATAAATGCTTGTTGTCTATACTATATTATTGAATGAACGTAAAGGAGAAATCGAACATATGTACGTTAAAAATACAGACGGTTATTATAAAAACAGACATTTCTGTTATCCTATCATTTAGTATTGGTTACAAAATACAGAAAACCAGTTTTGGCAGACCCAGAGGTTCAATTGTTAGATTTGGTACGTGTAATCAAAACAAAAAGCTCCCGCTTTTGCAGGAGCCGTCATAAAAATGAAGTAGCAAAATATCATTAGAAACAATATTTTGGGAGCGACAGTTATTTTATCACTTCTATCGGTGATAACACCAGAATGATTGTCAAAAATACATTCAAAACCAAGGAAGCAAAAATTAACCACATTCACCCACGCTCATGCGAAGTATTCTATGGGCGTGGTACTCTGCTAAGTATTTATAGACTACCTTTTTCCCGGTAGCCTATGAATCTCTTATTTATTCTTTTAATGTCCGCAGTGACCACTTCCGCATCCGCCGCCTGCACAGTTCTCATGATGCTCATGTTCCCCTTCATGATGACTGCATTTCACATTTGGATCATAAGAAAGTGCTTCGTTTAAAAATGCCTCAACAGCTTGATCTGCCTCTCCGGTCACTCCTCCATAAAGCTTGATTCCCGCTTCCGCAAGCGCTGCCTGTGCGCCGCCTCCAATACCGCCGCAGATTAAAACATCCACTTGATGCTCCGCAAGCAGTCCTGCAAGCGCTCCATGTCCGCTTCCGTTCGTGTCTACAACTTGACTCGTTGTGACTTTTCCGTCTTCCACCTCATAAAATTTGAAGTGTTCTGTGTGTCCAAAATGCTGAAACACCTTTCCTTCTTCATATGTTACTGCAATTTTCATTTGAATCTTCCCTCCATTTCGATTCTGTCAATGCCAGTAAACAAAGTTCTTTTCTCTTTATTTATGAACCACACTGGTATTTCTTTTTTATTATACACCCAAAACGGAATCCTTACAATCTTATCGTCCCTTTTCTTTTCAGTTCTCTTTTTAAGAAGAAACGTCTGTGACTTCATTACAGAATTTTCTTTCTGTTTCTGCGATGATATAGCCATCACAGATCACATACTATCGTAAGGAGGATTACCATTATGCACATTCAATTAGATGAACGTCTTACCAATTATATGAAAGAACATCACAAAGAAAATATTCTGATCACTTCTATGCTCTGCCATACTTGAGGCGGCTCCCGGCTGGAGGTTTCAGCAAGATTTATCGACGCAGAGGAAACTGCCGCATTAAAAGCAGATCATTTTCAAGTATTCCCTCATCCACTTGGGAACGTCCTGATCCGCCGTATCCCACAGCACATGGAGGAAACAGTGACTCTTGGACTATCCAAATTTTTCAAAAGGATCACAGTGCAGGGAATCTACTCTGCATAGCAGCCCGTTTTTCATCACTCCCCCTTTGGAGATACTGTCATTCTGATTGATTGGCGTGACAGTATCTTTACCCTAAAATAACCGGCTCATCATATTCGACTCCCCATGTCTCTACTATCACTTTTTCCATGTATTCCGGCTCAATCGGTTCATTGACATCCACTCCCGGAATTCCAATATCTACTTTTTCTGTCGGAAGTGCTGTGATCTGTTCCACAACTTCCCAGCCTTCTGTGACTTTCCCAAATGCTGCATAGCCTCCATCGAGACGTTTGCCAGCTTCATCCGTCAGTGTAATAAAAAAACAGCTTCCCGAAGCTACATTTCCCTCTCCGCCCATCGCGACAGTCCCGCGCTCAAACGGAATATCATTCGGAAACCCGTTATTTCGATATTCTCCATCGAGTGAGATTGCACACCTTTCATCCTCAAAGTCAGAATAACTCGGCTGCAATACAAATCCCGGTGCGATTCTTCTAATCTTCCGGTGATCAAACAGTCCTTTTTTCGCCAAAGAGATAAAACAATTCACTGTATTTGGCGCCTCTTTTGGGTATAGCTCTATCTTAATTTCCCCAAATCTTGTCACAATAATTGCAATAGGATTTCTTTTTTCTTCCATATCCCTCTCTCCTTTTTCTCAAACTTTTCATTTGTGATCCGCTTTTTCTGATAGGAAAAACGTGCGTGAAACCTCTCCGGCTTTTCACACACGTTTTTTGAATCCTTCCTTATATCCGATGCAGCAATGCTGCTCTCATGCCATCTGTCAGTGCACGATTAACGCTTTACAAAATATTCTTCATACCATACAAGGAATGTATAGATTGTCCAAACTTTTCTCCAGTTGTCAGAATTTCCTCCGACATACTCATCAAAGATTGCATTGATCTCTTCTACATTGAAGAATTTCTCTGCCATCTCACTGTGGAATTTGGCGCGCACATCTTGATTATAGCGGTCATCTGCCATCCAGATACGGATTGGCACAATAAATCCGAGTTTCTTTCGGAACGCAATCTCTTCCGGCAGCATTTTCTGTGCCGCTGTACGGAACGCAACCTTATTCTGCTCTTCATTCACTTTATACTTCGAAGGCATCCTCGATGCAATATCGAAAATACGCAAATCTGTCAACGGCATACGAACCTCAAGTCCTGCCGCCTCACTCATCTTATCTACATTGAGGTAAATATCTCCCTCCAGCCAGATCTGGATATCGATATTAGACATCTTTGTCAGAGGATCCAGCCCTTCCATCTCTTCGTAAATACTCTGTGCCACTTCGATTGGCAGTACGTCCGGGTCATATTTTTTCAAGATCTTTTTCTTCTCGTCTTCTTTCATAATGTTCGTGTTACCGACATAGAAGTTCTTTAGATTCTCCCCGTATCGCTCTGCATTGCGGTACATATTGTATCCACCGAAAAATTCATCTGCACCTTCTCCTGAATAGCAGATCTTCGTATGCTCTGCAGTCGCCTGACATCCAAGTGCAAACACAATCGCAGAAGCATCCCCAAGCGGCTGCTCCATATTGTACATTACATATGGAACAATATTAAAATATTCCTCTGGATTGATCACACGTCTGGAAATCTTACGTTCTAAAATGCGCGCAGTCTCTACAGCCAGTACGGACTCATCGAACCGTTCTTCCTCATAACCGCATGTATCCGCAGTATCGGCATCAGACATCGCAAGTACATAGGAAGAATCCACTCCGCCTGACAGGAAAGACTCCACTCGCTCATCCGAAGTCTTTACTTCCTTCATGATCTCGCCAAGTGTCGTGTGGATCTCGTCTGCCCATTCCTCAAGAGACTTGCTGTCATCCGGATGAAATTCCGGCTTCCAATAGCGCTTTACTGTCACTACTCCGTCCTTCCAGATAAGGTAACGTCCCGGAAGCAGTTTCTTCAGTCCACGGAAAAATGTATTCTCTCCTGCCACGTAAGTCAGACTGAGATAGATCTGCAGCATCTCCTCATTCAATTCTTTGACAAACCCTGGCTGCTCCATGATTCCCCGGATTGTTGTTCCATAGAGAAGCTGTCCATCTTCCGTCTCATAATAGTAGAACGGCTTCGTGCCAAACTGGTCTCTGAGACAGAATAGCTGTTTTTCCTCTTCATCCCAGAGCGCAAAAGCAAACATTCCATACAAATGCGCTGCCATATCAAACTGCCATGTCTCAAATGCCCGGACCAAAATCCGCTCCTCTCTCTCTCTTCTGGATAAGCTTTTGTCAATGCAAAGCTCTTCGCAAAGCGCCTCCCAGTTGCGAATATGTCCTCTGTATTCCTGAACTTTTATCATATGTTTCCCATCCTTATAAAGTGTAAATTCATCGGTTTCCAAAATACATTCAGGAAGAGAAAACTCCCTTCCCGCTTGTACACCCCTATTATAAACCAAAGTTTTTCCAATAACAACTGCTTCCTTACACTTTATCTTTCCCGTACTTCTCCCCTTTATCATTCTTAAACAGTGGTATTTAAACAGCAATGCTTATGCAACTCTTCCTGCTGCCTCCTGATATGCTCTCAACTTTCTCCTTGCATCTTCACTCAGATTCCGCGGCACCTGTATTTGAATTGTCACATACTGATCTCCTTTTCCGGATGGCTGACCCATATGTGCGATTCCCTTTCCGGCCAGTCTCACTTTTGTTCCGGATTGTGTTCCTTCCTTGATCTTGCAGCTTACCTTTCCGTAAAGTGTAGGCACAATCACCTCACCGCCCAACACCGCTGTTGTATATGGAATCTGAATGGTCGTGTAGACATCGTCTCCCTTCCGTTCATAACCGACTTTGTCTTTTACTGAAATTTCCAGAAACAGATCTCCGGCTTCCCCTCCGTTCATCCCGTCCTGTCCCTTTCCTTTCAGCCGGATTTTCTTGCCGGAAGAAATTCCCGCCGGAATGTGTACTTTCAGAGACTGTGCACGCCCACTGTCGTCTGTATAAGAGATGACCTTATCTCCTCCAAATGCTGCTTCCTCAAAAGTCACCTCTAATTTTGCAGTGACATCTGCACCTTTCCTGCGATAACCGCGCCGTCCAGCTCCACTTCCCCTTGCTCTCTGAAAAGAACTTCCAAAAATGTCATCAAAAAAATCATCCATATTTCCGCCTTCAAAATGAAATTCCTGGTAGCTTCCGTCCGGACTTCGATAGAACTTCGCCCCTTTAGGTTCTCCGTACGACTGATAGGTGCCCGGATCTGCTCCCATACTTCCATCAAAGGCTGCTGTTCCAAATCGATCGTACAACTTCCGTTTCTCTTCATCGTGCAGTATCTCGTAAGCTTCGGTCACTTCTTTAAATTTCTCATTTGCAACAGAATTCTCCTGATTAGTATCCGGATGATACTTTTTTGCCAGTTTCCGGTATGCCTTCTTGATCGCATTCGCGTCTGCGTTTCTGTCCACTCCGAGAATCTTGTAATAATCCTTATTTGCCGCCATAACTATTTCTCCCCTTTCCTACTACAATTTTTATGCAAGATCAAAAATTTCCTGCGGAATAAAAACGGGACTGCATGTCACAGTCTGTAATCATGCAGTCCCAAATCTATATAGAGTGTGTCTGAAAATCTATCACTGCTTTCTTGATCCGTAACAAAAAGTTCTTCCCCATACACACCTAGCAGCACTATCCTTCGATGGCAATATATTTCTTCTCCTCAGCTTCTACTTTCTTCTGATCCTTCTTCGGGATTGCAAGAACAAGTATACCATTTTCATATTTTGCCTTAATGTCTTCCTGAGTGATATCCTTTCCTACATAGAAACTTCTGCTGCAAGATCCGGAATATCTTTCTCTGCGGATATAATTGCCTGTCTTCTCATCCTTCTGATCGTTGTTCTTCGTCGTCGCCGCCTGGATGGTCAGATAACCATCTTTTAATTCTGCGTGAATATCTTCTTTCTTATATCCCGGAAGGCTTACTTCCAATTCGTAGCCATGTTCATGCTCCTTAATATCTGTCTTCATCAAAGACTCTGTGTTCGCTCTCTGGTAACCTCTGAATGGGTAATCAAAATCAAAGAAATCATCAAACAAATTCTCTCCAAAAATACTAGGCATCATCATAAATCATCTCTCCTTTTCCATTAAAATCTTATTGATAAATGTCATTTATTGGAACCGGTGATGTGGGGACTATTCAGATCTTCTCATCCTTTCTTCGTCCTCCTCCTTTGTTCTAGTTGTAATATAACACTTATGTTAGCACTCGTCAAGAGGGAGTGCTAAAAAAATTGTGAACATTTTGTGTCCTGCAATTTTCCTCTCTGTTCCATGACTTTTTTATTTTTCCCTCATATGACTCTTTTATACCGAACAGTACATTTTCTATTTCAAATAAGATACACGGATAGCATAAAAGGCTCCCTCCATGGAAATAACTATCCCACTGAAAGAGCCTTTTTCTATATGTTTTTTCTTATCTTTTCCTTCACCTAGAAATCTTGATTCCTAAATCGGTTCAAAATCCGCAACTCCATGCTTACACAGTGGACAAATATAATCATCCGGAAGTTCCTCTCCTTCATAGATATATCCACATACCACACATACGAATCCTTTCTTTCCTTCTGTCTGCGGTTTTGGTTTTACATGTTTCTGATAATAAGTGTATGTCATCGTTTCTTTATCATTCATCACACGAGCCTCTGTCACGGTACAGATAAACATTCCGTGTGTATCCAGATCCACATACTGCTCCACTTTCAATGCAAGGAAGGCGTTGATATATTTTGGAAGGAAGGCAACACCATTGTCTGCACGCAGCATATTCCATCCTTCGAATTTATCTGCTTCTCTTCCGCTCTGGAATCCAAATCTTTCAAACACTTTAAACGGTGCTTCCACAGAGAGACAGTTGACATTCATCACACCAGTCTTCTTGATGATGTCATGCGAATAATTCGCCTTATTGATATTGACTGCCACACGGTTCGGATTGTCTGTCAGCTGTGTAACGGTGTTGACGATCAGTCCGTTGTCCTTCTCACCATCTCTTGAAGTCACAACATACAGTCCATATCCAAGACGGAACAGTGCTGTCAGATCATTTTTATTTGCTTTGTCATCTGACTGGGCAATATATTCCTGACATAACTCGTCTGCCATCTGATCTAACTCTTCCAGATTCTCTTCGCTCAGCGAGGACATGATCTTCACTGAATTTTTCATCCATGTAATATCCTGGCTGTCCTCAAACATTCCCTTCATAACTCTTGCTGCCGTCGGTGCCCAGCTTCCGTTCTCAATGAACCCGATCGTGCGCTTCTGGTAATTGCGCGCGGTCAGATGCTCAATAAAAATTTTCATAAACGGGAAAATATCTGCATTGTATGTCGTTGTCGCCAGCACTAATTTCCCATAGCTGAATGCATTTTCCACTGCTCTTGCCATATCTGCGCGTGCAAGGTCACAGACATACACATCCGGACATCCTTTTTCTTCTAATTTCGCCGCCAAAGTTTCTGCTGCTTTCTTTGTATTTCCGTAGACCGATGTGTAAGCAATCATCACACCTTCTTTTTCTACTGCATAAGAAGACCAGATATCATATTTCTCGATATAATGTCCAAGATTCTCCTTTAAAATCGGTCCGTGCAGCGGACAGATCATCTGGATATCCAGTGTCGCTGCCACTTTTAAGAGGTTTTGTACCTGTGTACCATATTTTCCGACGATTCCGATATAATAACGGCGCGCTTCGTCATCCCAATCTTCCTCCACATCATTTGCCCCGAATTTACCAAATCCATCTGCAGAGAACAGTACTTTTTCTGTACTGTCGTAAGTAACCATAACTTCCGGCCAGTGTACCATCGGAGCAAACACAAATGTCAGGTCATGCTTTCCAAGTGACAATGTCTGTCCGTTTTCTACTTCCAATGTTCTTCCTTCCAGATCCATCTCCCGGAAAAAGTTGGCCATCATCACAAATGTCTTCTCATTTGCCACGATCGTTGTATCTGGATATACCTTCATAAAATTATAAATATTCGCAGAATGATCCGGTTCCATATGCTGCACGATCAAATAATCCGGCTTTGCTCCATCCAGCACCTGTGCAATATTTGCCAGCCATTCTTCCGCAAAATTCACATCCACAGTATCCATTACAGCGATTTTCTCATCTTTGATCACATAAGAGTTGTAAGACATTCCATTTGGCACAACATACTGCCCTTCAAACAAATCTACCTGATGATCATTAACCCCAACGTAAATGATATCATTTGTCACCTTCATTTTGTATTCCTCCTGATTTTTTGAAATACTGACTTCGCAGTCTGATTCTTTTCTTACATTTGATTTTCTCTCACAGATTTCTCTCTGTTTCAGAGATTGTGAAATTTTTATCTTTATGCCTATTATAACTAGAATCGGATAAGAACACAATTCTTTTTTTATAAAATTTCTGATTCCCCTCCTTCCGCTTTCTTCTTCACATAGTACTGTGCCTGTGCCTCGTAAAGCGCAAAATATTTCCCTTTCTTTTCCATCAATGTTTGATGATTTCCGCTCTCTGCAACAGTTCCTTCTTCCAGAACAACAATTCTGTCACAGAACTTGCAGCTGCTCATCCGGTGGGAGATATAGATGGCCGTTTTTCCATTGATCAGTTCGTTGAAATTCTCATAGATTTCCGATTCTGCCACCGGATCTAACGCTGCAGTCGGTTCATCGAGGATCACAAACGGAGCATCTTTATAAAGCGCTCTTGCGATCGCAACCTTCTGCGCCTCCCCGCCGGAGAGCGCCTCGCCATCCCCGGTTTCGTGATAGAGCAGCGTGTGAATCCCATCTTTCATCTTCTTCACTCTTTCTTCCAGCCCGACCTGACGGATCACCTTCCATACTCTCTTTTCATCCACTTTCTCGGAGCCTGCGATATTTTCATCCAATGGAAAATGATACAGTCTGAAGTCCTGAAAGACAACCGCGAAAATCTTTATATATTCCTCATAATCATATTTCCCGATCTCAATCCCATTTAAAGTGATCTTTCCCTCAGACGGCTCATAGAAACGAAGCAGCAGTTTGATCAATGTCGTTTTTCCTGCACCATTCATCCCGACAAGCGCCATCGTCTCCCCTACTTTGAATTTTAAACTTACATCCTTTAAAATATACGTCTCTGTCCCCGGATAACAAAAAGAAACATGGGCAAACTCCAACTCATACTGATTATCGTCTCTTTTTTCAATCGGCAGTGTCCCTACATAATGCATATTCGGGAGATGAATAAATTCCTCATAAGATTTCAGATACTCATTGGCATAATCAATCTCAATATGTGCTCCCATCATTTCACGGATACTGTTCATCATCGTTATGATCGCACCCGCATACATCAGCACTTCCCCGGCGGAAACACTTCCTGCGATTGCCTTTATTGCAATATATACATAAGTGATGCCTGCCAGGATCTGAAGCGCAAAAGCGACAGTGCCATTTCCACGTCCGGAAACTTTTGCTCTTCTCTGGAACAGTTCCATACACTTCTTTATCACATCTCCTTGAAATTTATTTATCAGATATTCTTTGAGCTGAAACAGACGGATATCCTGCGCAAACTGCTCTGAAACAATCAGGTCGATTAAATAATCAAACAATGCATTTGACTTTTCATTTGCATGCATAGTGATTACCGTTTCCTTTCCGATCCGTTCGGAAACCTTATCTCCTAACCACAATACAAATACAAAACCAGCGATCATCACCCCCGTACTGATCAGAAACCGAAAGATACTTTCCTTCTCCCAGTCTGACTGCAGCAGAAGAAGCACGACAAATCCACTGGCAAAAACAACTTCCGTGCAGCAGGTAAAATACTTATAAATTTCCATACACTGTTCGGAAATTCCTCCATGTCCGCGCTCTGCCTGCCGTACTCTTCGAAACTTCTGAATCGTCTCCTGTTTCTCAATTTCTTCGTATTCCATGGAAAATGCTTTTTTTGCAGTACGCTTTTTCGTCTCCTCCTCGCTCGGTTCCGCATAGTGCGAAAAGATCTGTTCCGCTGCCTTTGAGATCAATGATACAATCATCACCGTCACAACAAGAATCACGACAAAAGTTGCTGCCTGCCGATACTTCTCCTCCAGAAGAACATCGAGAATCTTCGCATACAGAAAACTGTTAATATAGACAACCGATGCACCTGAGAGCATTCCAAGTACAAGGATCACCGGCAAAATCCGATAGCCTTTCGCCTGAAAAAGACAAAATTTCCACATTTCTTTTACAGACATCTGTTTTCTCTTATTCATGTGCCTCTTCCTCCTGATAATATTTCCCCTGAAGTTCAAAAAGGGAAGCGTATGTCCCTCCCATTTTCATCAATGTTTCATGGGTTCCGCGCTCAATGATCTCCCCTTTGTCGAGCAGAAGAATCTCATCGCAGAACCGTGTCGATGCCAGCCGGTGGGAAATAAAGATCGTACTTGTTCCTTCCAGCGTCTTCTGGTAAGTATCATAAATATTTTTTTCTGCAAGTGCATCCAGCGCTGCGGTCGGTTCATCTAAAAGTAACAGTTTCGGGCTGTGATACAGCGCCCTGGCCAAAAGAAGCTTCTGAATCTGTCCACCCGAGAACATGATCCCATCTTCCGATACATCTTTTCCAAAATAGGTGTGTAGTCCGTCCGGAAGGCTCCTGATCTTCTCTGCCACTCCTGCCTTTTCCAGCACATTCCATAACCTTTCCTCGTCCCATTCTCCTGAGAGCGTCACATTTTCCCCAACTGTATACGACATGATAAACGGATTCTGGAAAATTGCAGCAACATGGTGCATATAGGCTTTACGATCCAGTTCCCTCGTGTCGATCCCATTAACATAGACTGCTCCGTTTGTAGGAAGATATAGACCAGAGATCAGTTTTACAATCGTAGATTTTCCGGCCCCGTTTAATCCGACAAGTGCAAGCCGCTCTCCTTGATGGATGGTAAAGGAAACATCCTTTAGCACCTCTTCCTCTGCCCCCTCATAGCGATAGGATACATGATCAAACGTAATGTCCAGACTGGAAAATTGGTTTTCCGGAATCTGCCTTTCTCCTCCTGATCCGCTCTCAAGTTCTAAAAAATCTCTAAGATCATCCACCTGCTGCCCGCACCGCTTCATCACAACAAAGTTGCTTGTGATCTCTGTAAACCATTTGGCAAACCCGCTGATCAATCCAATATAAAACACAAACATGCTTGACGAAAGCCCCTGTTTCAAAAGATAGATCAGATAAAAATAACAGATAAAATCTCTGACTGCTGCCAGGATCACTTCTGTAAAGTCCGAGAAGAAGCAGGCCGCATTATAAAGCGCCCTATATTTTCTTCGCTGTCTGATTGCCGAATCATATTTTCCGATCAGCCAGTCGGAAAGTCCGAAGACGCGGATATCCTTTCCGCCTGCAATATCATCCACAAGCCGATCAATATATCCCTCTATCCGCTGATATCCAGCAAGTTTTTCTTTGACCCTCTCATACACTTTTACAGAAACTTTGGACGTTGCGACAGTGATCAGTGACAGACCGACAAGGAGCAGCAAGATGCGTATATCCATACTTCCCACGATCATTGCATATGTGACCAGCCCTAGTACATTTGTAAAAAACATTCCAAAACGCTGCATCATGCCTTGCACTCCATTGGAATCGTTTCCATTCAATGCGATCAGCGACCTCTCCATCATCTGACGGATTTCACTGCTTTCTGACTGTTCCAGAGAAATCTCCAATATTTTTTCGAGAACAGAATAAAAGTGTCCTCCCATCCTCATTTCGATGTATTCTACGGATATGATATTCTGCAGATAAGTATCGATCCAGCTAATCGCTCCGTATACAAGAAAGATGGTCATGACCGCCCCGATCAACAGCATAAGCGGGCTTTCCTTCCCCAGCATCGATACGATAAGTGCATTTGCCCCTACCCCCAGTAACAGAAGAAGAACATATGTGACTGCCTGAATCCCGATGTGCACCAGATAAACCGGAGTTTTCTTCATAGCCGGTGCAAAGCAGAAAATCAGGTTGCTTAAAATACTCCTTTTCTTTCGCTTTTGTTTCTTCTCTTCCTCCATCTATAAAGCCTCCTCTCTTTTCTTGCATTCTTAACTTATCACATTTGTTCTCTAAATAGAAAAAACATGCACGAATTGTAAAAATCCGTGCATGAATTGCAAATTTTCTCTATAATGGCAGCATGATCTCGGTGACGAACACCCCTGGTTCATTCTTTCGATTGATATAACCGTCATATTTCTTCACAACATTGTTAATCCGTTTAAGCCCATGACCGTGATCACCGCGCTTTTTGGAAATATATTCTTCATCGAGTTTTCGCACAACCTCGCTGGTGGCATTGGTCACTGTAATATACAACTGCTGCTTCAGCGGTGCAATATAAAGTCGGAGAAACTGTTCTTCCTTCTTCACCGTCCGACATGCTTCGACTGCATTGTCAATCAGATTCCCGATCACAACACACAGATCAATGTCCGACACAGACAACTCTTTGGGGATCACCGCCTTATAGTCACACCGGATTCCATTTTCCAGCGCAAGTGAAATCTTCGCATTTAAGATCGCATCTACATTGAGATTTCCGGTATCAAACAGCAGGCGGATATCCGCAAGATCTTCCTCCAGCCGGTTTAAGTATTCCTTTGCCTCAGTGATATTATCTTTCGCAAGATATGCCTTTACCGACTGCATATGATTATGATAATCATGCCGCCAACCTCGCATCGTCATATAGATGCTCCGCACTTCATCCATCTCCTGAGACAAAATTTTGTTCTGATAGTCAATCAGCGCCTTCTCATACTGCCGCTGCATGATTGCCCGGATCACGAAACCGATGATCACAAGCAGGAGCAGCATTGCCACTGCAGCCAGCCCTATGATTTCCATTCTCATCTGTAATACTCCTTATAGATTTTCCTGAATAAATGCCTGATTAAGCTGTTGGTACATTCCCCGGCTCACCGGAACCTCGATCTCGCCTGCAAGAACACAGCTCTGCCTGCCAATCCGACTCACCTTCGATAAATTTACAGCAGTACTTCTATGACATTTCACAAAAGGAGGAATGCCCCCGTCCTTTGTATCTCTGTTCAGATGATTTAAAACTTCCCCGAAACTCTCTTTGACCGTCAGCTGTCTGTCCTTGCAATACACTGTGGTGTAGTGACCATCCACTGCAACATACAAAATCTGCCCCTGCTCCACCTTGATATTCTCCCCTGCCACTTCCAAAAGAACATATGGCTCTTCTCTGTCTGCAAGTTCTGTCACAAGTATGTCCAACATTTCATACAGCTTCTGTTCCCTTACTGGCTTCATCATATATCTCCAGGCTTCAATCTCATAGCCATCAAATACATGACTTGGATCTGATGTCAAAAAAACAATGCGAATATTCATATCCGTTTTCCGAATCTGTTTTGCAAGTGTGAATCCATCCATCCCGATCATCGAAATATCAAGAAGAAGCAGATCATAGGGTACGAGTTCTTCTCCATCCAACTCAAATAGAAATTGTTCTGCACTGGAAAATACATCGACGATACACTTCTGCCCGCGCTCCTTTGCCCAGCTTTTTATCATATCCTCTGTCAGCACCGCCTGCGCGCGCTCATCCTCACAATATGCAATCCGCACTGTCTTCTCTCCCCTTATTCTTTCTGTCTGATGCTCCGCCTTTCCGGTCAGAATTTTACAGACTCCTCTTGCCATTCTTGCATCTAACTTCTTATTTCTCCGTCTCTGCCTCTACAAACTTCGCATGATCAGCAACCCATGTCATAGCTGTATCTAAGAGAATGCTCTCTTTTAGCTTCTCTTCTCCGTCCTCACCATTTGCCTCAATAAATGCATCTCCGTTTTCGTATCCGTAGGACTGTGCATATTCGTCATATTTTTCCTTATATGCTTTGTCGGAAAGCTCTAATTTTTCTTTCTCGGCGATCAGCTTGCTTGCATACTTGCTCTTTAACTGATCTTTTGCCTGCTTTTCCATCTTCTCTACAAACTGATCTTCTGTGATTCCAGATTGTTCCAGGAATTCCTCAAATGTAACTTGGTAGTACATCTCTGCAAGCTGTGTATACTGCTCTTTCATCAGATCTACGCTCTCATTGATATCCTCTTTAAACTCTTTTTTCAGCTCTGTGTTTTTGACTACTTCTGTCCATGCACTGTTTTTGTTCTGAGACTCTACCGTCTTTTTATTAGATGTCTCCAGATCTTTTTTTACTTGTTTTTTGTACTCGTCAACGGTCTTTGCCTTGTCAGAAATTTTCTGTACAAATTCATCGTTCAGCTCTGGCAGGATCTCCTCTGTAATGGAATTGATCGTTACGGTAAACACTGCATCTTTCCCCGCGATTTCCGCTGGATAATTCTCCGGCAATGTAAGAGAAATATCAAATGTCTCATTCAGCTTATGCCCTTCCATTCCTTCTGAAAATCCTTCCACAAATCCTTCGCCTCCGACTTCTACCGTAAGGTCTCCCTGATCAAATGTCTCCCCATCTGCTTTTCCAACGTAAGAAACTTCCAGAGAATCTCCTTTCTTTGTCGCCCGGTCTGTCACCTCTTTATGTTCAGCTTCCGCTTCTAATGTGCTCTGGATGCTGTTTTCTACATCTTTATCTGTCACTTTCGCCAGTTCCAGTCCTTCTACTTTAATCCCTTTATACTCACTGATCTTTACATTATCGTCCTCAATGGATTTCTGACATCCTGCCAGTGTTACTGTCATACACACTCCGAGAAGAAGCGCCGCTAATTTCTTTTTCATCTTCCTACCTCATTATTCTTTCATTTTCCAGCTGTCATCTCACATTTTGACTGCTCTTTCAGTTATATCACACTTCCCAACAGAAAGAAAGGTGTTTTGCCAGATTTCACACTTCTTTTAGAATCCTCTGTCTTCTTATAAAAGAGGGGACAGCAGGCGGGAAAACTGCTCTTTTCCACGGATGAGAAGACTCCGCTCTTCGTAAAGACGTTTTGTCACTAACGTAGAATTTAGAATATCCTGTTCAAAAGCTTCCTCCAGTTTTTTTGTCGTCTCCTCACTGTAGATTACGGCATTGACTTCAAAGTTCAGTTCAAAACTCCGAATGTCCATATTGGCTGTCCCAAAACAGCTTACAAGACCATCGACCGTCAGTCCTTTGACATGGAGAAAACCGTTGTTATACACATAGCATTTTGCCCCAGCCTCGATCATATCCCCAAGGTAGGAATACGATGCCCAGTAAACAAACGGATGATCCGGTTTACACGGAATCATGATCCGCACATCTACTCCCGATTTCGCCGCAATCCGAAGCGCTTCCAAAATACAGTCGTCCGGCACGAAGTATGGCGTCTGCAAATAAATATGATGGCGCGCCTTATGGATCAGCCTCATATAGTTGTCACGGATCTCTTCACTTTTGGAATCCGGTCCACTGGAAATAATCTGTACCGGCTCTCTTCCATTTCTTACGTACTCTGGAATTTCAAACAACTCATCCCGCAAAAACAGATTGTCTCTGGCCGCATAGTTCCAGTCCATCACAAAGCGCACCGCAAGGGAAGTAACCGCTGATCCTTCGATGCAAAGATGGGTATCTCTCCAGTATCCGAATTTTTCGCTCAGTCCAATATATTCTTTTCCTATATTGAATCCTCCGACAAACCCAACTCTTCCATCGATGACCGCAATCTTCCTATGATTCCGATAATTGACACGCAAATGTAGCTTCCCAAGCAGCGCCGGGAAAAACTCTGCCGTCTGAATTCCATTTGCATTCAGCTCCTCCCAGTCTTTTTTCTTCATATCACGACATCCCATACTGTCAAACAGGATGCGTACTTCCACGCCTTCCTTGGCCTTTTTGATCAGTTCTCTGCTGATCGCCTGCCACAGCTCATCCTTTCGGATAATATAATATTGCAGATGGATATATGTCTTTGCGGCGCGGATTTCCCGTATCAGAGCCGCGAATTTCTCTCTGCCGTCCGTATAAATCTGTACATCATTATTCCCTGTCAACACCGCACTGGCCGCTTCCAGATTGTAATAGATCAGATTCTCAAATCGTTCCATCTTTGGATTGGACAGACGAAACTGCTTCCGACGGATACTCTTCTCCTGCCGTCTGACTGCATAATTTACTTCTCCCTCAATTTCCTTCATTTTAAACATTCTGCTCTTTCGGAAATCTTGTCCGATCAGCAGATACAATACAAATCCAACAATTGGTATAAAATATAGTACGAGCAGCCATGTCCAGACAGTCTGCGGCTTTCTTCTCTGAAAGAAGATAATCACAAACGAAAGAAGAATATTGATCAAAACAAGATGCTCCATCATCCAGCCAGTTCCTGTACAAAGATCATTCCAAATATTTCCTAACATTCCCTCACCTCACTTTTGTATTTTTCACCTTTTTCTCATTCCCTATTATACTCATTTTTCCACAGAAAAGTAAGGTGCAGCGCTCAAATCGCTTGCACTTCCTAAGAAACAATGCTACAATACTATTTGTCTAAAAATGTATTTTTACTATATACTAGGAGGTCTATCGTGAGTTTACCAGTAATTATATTACTTATCGTTTTAGCCGTACTGATCATCGGCACGATCGTATTGTACTTCTTGGGAAAAAAAGCGGAAAAGAAACAGGCAGAACAACAGCAGCAGTTAGATGCTATGGCTCAAAATGTAACGATGCTTATCATTGATAAGAAGCATATGAAACTAAAAGAAGCCGGTTTTCCTGCCATCGTACTGGAGAGTACACCGAAATATTTGCGCAGAGCCAAAGTTCCGGTTGTAAAAGCAAAGATCGGTCCAAAAGTAATGACTCTGATGTGCGACGAGAAAATTTTCCCATTGATCCCAGTCAAAAAGGAAGTCAAAGCAGTTCTCAGCGGTATCTATATCACAGATGTCAAAGGACTTCGCGGGAAATTAGAAATGCCTGAAAAGAAAAAAGGCTTCTTCGCAAGATTCAAAAAGAACAAAGACGAACAAAACGATAACAAAAAGAGTAAAGAATCTACAAAGAAAAATAAATAATCAAAACAATTTCGAGATGAAAATTTTTTCACGGAAATGTTTAAATTCTGAGTATTAACTCGAATTTTGTCTAAGCAGCCTGGCCACCGTAAATCTGGTAGCCAGGCTGTTTATAAATATTAGTGAGCATATAAATTTACTACAATTTCTATGAATATCCTACCAATGTACCTGCATATGTCACAACATAAAAGCCCCCATCATAATACCAATTTTTTGCATATAATGTTCCTGTCATTTTTACATTTCCCACATATTCTGTATAAGAATAGCTAGCTGGCCAATTTTGTTGGGTAAAATATTTTACTTCCCTTTTTTCATAAGTGTTGATACCTCTTTCATCAATTACATCTACTTTTTCTCCTGCCATAACTTCTGGAGCCACAACCATGCTACTTCCTGCTAAAGTTAATCCTAATAATAAAATTCCAATACTCTTTTTTTTCATATGTAATCTCCTTTCAACTGAAAATCGAGAATAGCCATAAATATCCTTAACTTTCAATACTATAAATAAACATCTATCACATCATAATAATATTTCTAGATCAACTTAACACTTAAATAATTTTGAATAAAACTATTTAAAGCTGATAGTTTTTCATCGTATAGATTCTATTTCGACTGAATTCACTGGAAAATTTTATGATATTCTCTATTCTTTTTCTTCTAATATAATTGTATCAGATAATACTTACAATTAGGTGACACCATGTATTTATATAGAGAATCTCTACAAACTAAATATTTCTAATGAATTTCATTTTACTTAAAATTCTACAGTTAGTGACCATTTTAGCCTACTACATGAAAAAATAAATCAAAGACAGAAATACTCTGATTTCAAAGTATGATACGAAAAGCACTCAAACATCCTAAGTTACAGTTCTACATCTCTATTAAAAAATCAGAAAGCAATCAAAAAATACCAGGCAGAATCATTTGACCCTACCCGGCTTTTCCTAAATTTCTCTATTTTACTCTTCCCTCAGATTTTCAATCACCCCTCTATGTATTTCCTTCCAATACGGCCGATAAGAAATATACACAACTACCAAAAGATACCCTAAAAAAATCAACGCAAGCCATCCCCACGCGGTTCTTTGCATAGTCGGAAATATAATCTGTTCCATCCAACCGTAAAGATCTTGAGGTGGCTGCCATCCATCTCCCCACGCAAGACCCTCAAGCCGTTTCCAATATAAAAAGGACTGGAGTAGTACTCCACATGGGATCACCGATAAGATTGCTCCCAGCTGAATTTTCATTGTTTCTTTCCAGTAAACCCGGCACAACCTTCGTTTTGGAATTCCAAGTGCCTTTAAAATTCCTACTTTCTTTCCGATTCCGGCTGCTTTTGCCCTTGCCATCTGCCACTGGATCAGCCAGGAAAGTATGACAATGACAACAAGCAGGAACACCGCTCCAAACATACTTGCAAACAAGTCTTTCCTCAACTGTTCTCTTCGGATCCTCTCATTTGTAATCGTACCTGCTTTTGGGAACTCTTTCTCTACCTCTTTCATAATCACCGACATTTCTCGATCTGTAAGATGTGTATCCCCATAACGATCGACAAATCCTTCCACATAACTGTATGTCTTCTCTTTTCCCATCCCATTGAGTTCCTGCACCAGTTTTCCTGCTGCGATCACCGTATACTCCGAAAATGCTTCCGCCACATAGGCATCGCGTGCTTGAAATTCCCTGATGATGCCTCCGACACGCACAGATTTCTCTCCGCCTGCTCCGGTCAATGTAAGGGTATCTCCCTCGCGAATTTTCGTTTCCCGATGTTCTTGATAAAAGAGTGGAAATGGCTCTTCCCACCGATCCACCGCGTTTCCTTCTCTGTCCGTCAAAATAACTGGAAGATAGATTAAAATTTCCTCTCCATTCCAGAAAGCTTCTTCCTTCAGCGTCTTTTTCGCTTGTTCTTTTGCATACTTTTGAAAAAGTTTCTCCCCTCTCTCCACACCAAGTACCTGTGTTTCAAGCCTCTGTCCTTCCTGTCCTCTCAGATTTCTATGCAGTTTTACATACTGTGTCTCCTCCATCTCTTCCCAAGTAAGTGAAATTGGATATGCTTTTTGCAACGTATTGACTTCTTTCACCCCCTGCACAGCCTTCATACGTGTAGGTATCTCTTCCCGAAGCATATGTTCCGGAAGAATCCCCCTTCCAATATAATCGGGTGTCCACTGATATCCATAAGAATCTGCCCTATTTTTGACAACAGCAGTCACCGAATAGATCATGCACACACACAGAAATGTGCTGACGACAGAAAAAGTCCAAAGATATGGATGCAGTGCATGCTCTCTGCTCCACACTTCTTTTTTCCGAAATCTATGCTGTCTCTTTCGAATCATAGACAACCTCTTCTGCTCACTGATGTTCTCTGGCCGCTTCCCTCTTTGCATCCTCATGACAGAACAGCCGATTGCAAGCCAGATAGAGACTGATACACTGAGGATCCCTATAAAAATCTGCCCGGGTTCTGCTGCAAATACAATCTCAAAGTGAAGTCTCTCACGGATTCCCCATACCAGAAAATAGGTTCCTGCCACACCCAAAATACTTCCTGTCAAAAATGAAATCCCCCAGAAAATTCCTCCTTCCCACAAGATCATCTCCTGTAGTTGTCGCTTATCCGCTCCAATCACTCTGAGCATTCGATACCCAACCTCCCGCCGTCTCAAGGTAGCAGAAAAAATCTGCAGAATTATCAGTGCAGAGGCAGCGCATAGAACTGCCAAAAGTACATTTGTATCTTCCAGAATACTTACTTTCTGTTCTTTCCCTGAAAGTTCATAGTAAGTATTTTCATTATAAATAGTTCCATCTTTGCAAAAAGCTTCCAAATCTGTAACCGCTCCATAATATTTTTCAGAAATGTCAACCAGAAGTATCCTCTCTTTCTGCTCCTTTGGCAAATCTTCCCCTTTTGCAAACGCTGTCGGCCAATCATATCTGCCTTCCATCCAGTACATCGAATAATCTTTCAGGATTCCACTTAGGATAAATACTCTCTGTTCGCTTTTTTCTTCTTTTGAAATTGGATCTTGATAATTCAGACAGACAGAAATCTTCTGTCCAAGTGTATAATCATACCCCATTTTAGTCAGTGTGCTCATCTCCACTGCAATTTCATTTCTCCTTTTTGGAAGATGCCCTTCTGCCAATTCCAATTTTCCAATCTCTGCCGCTTGCGAATCCATCGCACCGATGGTCCCATTCCCTTCCATATTTCCGATCGGATAAGTGGCACGCACTTCTATTTTTCCACTTCGTTCCACCATCGGCTGCTGCACTACCGCCTTTTCTGTCTGAGCATCATCGGTAAATACAGCCGCCTCCCATGCTCCATAAGCGCGCTCTCTCTGGCGCAATTCCGTTTCTGTCAGACTACTCTGCAAAATCAGAATGCTCAGAACAAAGAAAAATGAAAGTGTACAGACCGCAAGCATGGCAAGACTGCTCTTTTTCCGGCGAAGCAGCCCCTTTCTTGTAAGTCTTCTAAGATTCGCATTCATTTTCTTCCTCCGTATCTGATACGATTTTCCCATCTTCCAGACAGATGATTCGATCTGCTCTCCTCGCAATATCAAGGTCATGTGTTACCATCACAACCGTCTGACCGATCTGTCTCTGCAATTTTTGAAAAAGTGCAAGTACCTCCTCACTGTTCTTCACATCCAGATTTCCGGTCGGCTCATCTGCAAACAGAATCTCCGGACGGTTTGCAAGTGCACGCACGATCGCTGCTCTCTGCTGTTCTCCCCCTGACAGTTCTCCGGGGAAAAAATCTTTTCTCTCCCACATATGCATTTCTTTTAAAAGAAATTCCACATATTCCATATCCGGATTTTTATCGTCTAAATAAAATGGGATGAAAATATTTTCCCACACAGTAAACTCTGGAATCAGATAGAATTTCTGAAATACAAACCCAATCTTTTTCCTGCGAAGCGCAGCCATCTTCCGGTCTTTTAACCCAGTCAGCTCTACAGCTCCTAGATGGACCGTCCCACTATCTGGAATTTCCAGACCACTTAGCACATTCAACAACGTTGTCTTCCCAGAACCACTTTTCCCAATCACTGCTGTAAAACTTCCCTTCCCAATAGAAACGGAAATCCCATTGAGCGCATGCACGGAAACTTTTCCGGCCTGATAGATTTTTGTAAGTTCTTTTGCTCTCAAAACTGCCATATGTCACCTCCTCATCCTATCTCTATTATAAGTCACATACCTTACAATCCGATGACAGGCTATGATCGAAATACTGCCGGTCAAAAACCGGAAAGCAGATTTGAAAGCAGACTCCCTCCTCTGTGTTTTCTAAAGAAATCGTTCCATGATGCTGGGCAATGATCATCTTCGCTAAATGAAGTCCGATTCCGCTTCCCCCTCTATGTTCACTGTCTTTTGCACAATAAAACCGTTCAAACAAATGTCTTTTTTCTTCTTCTGTAACATGATTTCCTTTTTGTCTGATCTGAATCTGTAAAACTCCCTTCCTCTTTTGTACCCAAACCTCTAATACACTGCACGCTTTTCCATGTAAAATACAGTTTTTTAAAAGATTTTCAAATGCCTCCGCCATCCATCTCAGATTATATGCAAAGCAGATTTCCTTCTCCCCAAAAAACTGACACTGAATATCCCTCTCCTCTGCCAATATCCTCACGCGGTTCCATGCATGCTCAATGGCAATATCCAAATGTTGTTCCTTTTTTTCCATCTGTATTTTTCCTGCTTGCATCTTCCCCTCTTTTAACAATGCAGTGATCAACTCTGTCAATTCCTCCATGCGCGCTACGCACACCTCCAGTTTTTGTCTTTTCACTGCGTCCGTTTCTTTGCGAAGCAGTACTTCCAAATATAACTGTGCCACAGAAACAGGAGTCTTTAACTGATGTGCCATGTTTTCTAACAGCTCTCCCATCCCTTCCTTTTCCTTTTTTGCACACGCAACCTGCCAGTTTCCCCGGTTCTCTATCATCCTTATCTGAGATTCCATTTCAGAAAATAAACTGTCTTCCTCATAAACATCTTCCTCTGAAACGTTTCTCTCATTCCTCTCCATTCTCTCTGTAAGCATTTCCAGCTGTTTCTCCATCTTTTTCTTCCAACTCTGTATAAGAAAATATCCGCTCAGAACAACAACTATCCATAATCCGACACCCCAGCACAATTTCTTTCCTAGGTCCGCCTGCCGGATGACGTCTCTTGTCTTCGCATAGCCGGACTGCTGCAGATAGATTTCACCTCGTTCCTCTGCCTTTTCTTTCTCTCCCTTTGTCCATCTCCCTCCTGCCTCTGTCAACTGCGCCACAATATTTTGCATCTGCTCCTCTGATATCCCATTTTCCTCTAATATCCCGAACAACATTCTGTCATACATTTCTGTCCGATATGCATTCATTCCAATCCCAATTAAGAAAAGGAAAAAAACTATAGTACCTGCTCCCCACCAGATCTTGTTAAGACCTCTCCATTCCCGATACGTTCTCATTCTCCCACCTTCTGTTTTTCTTCATTTATTTTGTATTATCGCTCATATACGGCACACTTCCAGCAATATCCAAATCCCCGTACTGTCTCAATATATGATTTCCCACCAAATGTTCCCAGTTTTTTCTTCAAACGGCTGATATATACCGTCAGTGTATTATCTTCCAACCCTTCCATTGACACACCAATCTGCTCCAGCAGCTGTTCCCTCTTTACTACTCTTCCCTTTTGTCTGACCAGTTCAGCACAGAGGCGATATTCCACCGGTGTAACAAGCAGCTCCTCTTCTCCCTTGTAAATCCGGTAAGCTCCTGTCTCCAATCGTAGCTCCCCAGTCAGATATGCCTTTCTTCTGTCTCCCTGCGCCTTTTTTAACTGTACTTCCACTCTCGCCAGTAGTTCTCCTAACCGGAATGGCTTTCCAATATAATCTTCTGCTCCCATCTTCAGTCCTCGGATTACCTGCTCCTCCTCAAACGATGCTGTCAGAAAAATAATCGGAACTGCCGAGCAGGCTCTTATTTTTCTGCAAAGCTCATATCCATCTCCATCTGGAAGCCCGATATCCAAAATACATAGATCTATCTGCTGCTTCTGAAACTCCCAGAAACCTCTCTGCACTCCGTCTGCCTCCGTCACTTCATACTGTTCTTCTCGCAAAGTTTCTGCCAGCTGTTCTCTCATATCCCGCTGATCTTCCACCAGTAAAATCCGCTTCATCTTTCCTCTCCCTACCTCTCAGATCCTGATTTCCAAAACTTCTGATCTCTTCTATGCTTCTCTTAATTTTTATTATAAATCATCCTAATCCTCCCCACAATCTTTTCCGTAAACTGCAAGATTCCTTATATTCTTTTCCGCCAAATCTCGAAAAAAGAAAAAGAAAGCCATCAAACATTTCTGTTCAATGCCTTCCTTTTTCATGCTTCTTTAGAAGTCCATATTTTTTGTAATCTGAAAGTCTCCTGCATCTTTGGACTTTACATTGATCCGGATCTGACAGTCTGCCAATGGCTCATGATTGACATCCAATATATATCCGACCTTTACATTGATATTATCCTCTGACACTTCCACTTCCATTTCTTTTGTATGGATACCGATCAGAAGCTGTCCATACGGTGTCTGGTAATATGTAAGATTCTTTTTATTCTTCTCAAATACCATGTGCACATTTGATACACCGCTCTTCATCACTTCCAAAGTGTCCTCTCCGGTAATCTTTATTCGATTTTTTGTAATGCCCGGTATGCCCTCTGTAACTTCATCGAATAAAATGTAATGTTTTCCATTTTTGAGGAAATAGTTAGCAGGAGCAACGACTTCAATAGGTTCATACTCTTTCTCCTCCTCCAGTACGTCCATCTGCAGTCCCGAAATACTTATTAATACGTCTTTTGTCATACTCTCACCTGTACTTTTTGTCTGTCATCTCTCATATTGTTGCATTCTAATATTCTTCAATATTGATCTGCTTTGTCGTCTCAATATCATACGGCAAAATAGAATTGGCAAACTGCTTGAACTTATCTGCCGCATCACTGACATAGAAGGAATACTCTCCATGTTCTTCCTGGCCATTCACCGGAGCGTCTCTGAGCATCTCTTCTTCCTCCAGAAGCCGCTTAAGATCCATTGCAGTCTCATATGCCGGATTCACAAGATGAATCTTTTCTCCCATATATTCCCGGATTGTTGAGCGTAAGAGTGGGTAATGTGTGCAGCCAAGAATCAGTGTATCAATATCAGATTCTCTCATATCTGACAGATAGATATCAATGACTTCCCGGGTAATCTTATGTTTTGCAAATCCTTCTTCCACAAGCGGCACAAACAGGGGACATGCTCTTCCGGATACACTGATCTGAGGGTCCTCTGCCTGTATCAGTTTTTTATAAATCTCACTTTTTACCGTCGCCTCTGTACCGATCACTCCGATTTTTTTATTGATCGTCTCTTCCCTTGCCGCCCTCGCTCCCGGTGCAACAACACCGATGATCGGGATCTTAAATTCTTTCCGCACCGCATCCAGAGCAAGCGCACTCGCTGTATTGCAGGCAATCACAATCGCCTTCACTTCCTTCGTCAGCAGGAAGCGGATAATCTGACGGGAATAGCGGATAATTGTAGTTTCCGACTTGCTTCCATAAGGTACTCTCGCAGTATCTCCGAAATACACAATACTCTCATTAGGAAGCTGCCGCATAATCTCCCTTGCCACTGTAAGTCCTCCGACTCCGGAGTCAAATACGCCGATCGGCATATCTTTCTTATTCTCTATCTTCACAACATTTCTCCTTCTATCTGCCATATCTGTTCTCTATTGTACCCGCTTATCAGGCAGATTTCAAGGGCATGTTCCCTTTACTCAAAATCCCGGTCCAATGAGAAGCAAAAAAAGAACATTTTCAATCATCCCCCGTCACTGGATGCCCGTCCGAATTGAAAATGTTCTTTCTTCCTTTGTCAGTCAGAGAAAAACATCTGCTCTGCCGTCCTCACAGACAGATTGTTTCTCTTATAAAATCACTAAATTGCCAGTTTTTTCGCAATCTCAAGCTGATACTCTGGAAGTTTCTTTTCCATGTTCAGCGCTTCATCAATATCCACATCAATATATTCACCATGCTTGTATCCTACCACACGGTTCGTCTTTCCTTCGCAGAGAAGTTCTACTGCCTTTGCACCCATGATGGAAGCATACACCCTGTCCTTTGCTGTCGGGCTTCCACCGCGCTGCATGTGTCCAAGGATCGTCGCTCTTGTCTCCATTCCAGTTGCTTCTTCGATTCTCTTTGCCATGTTGATAGAGTCTCCGACACCTTCTGCATTGATGATAATATAATGTTTCTTTCCGCGGTCTCTGTTCTCAATAATTCTCTTGATAATTTCTGACTCATCGTAATTGTGCTCTTCTGGAAGAAGGATCTCCTCTGCACCGTTGGCGATTCCACACCACAATGCCAGATACCCTGCATCTCTTCCCATAACCTCTACAATACTGCAGCGCTGATGAGAAGTCGAAGTATCACGCACTTTATCAATTGCTTCCATTGCGGTATTCACCGCTGTATCAAAACCGATCGTATACTCTGTACAATCAATATCCAGATCGATTGTTCCCGGGATTCCGATTGTATTGATTCCGAGATTTGCAAGCTTCTGTGCTCCGGCAAAAGAACCGTCTCCACCAATGACAACAAGCCCTTCAATTCCGTATTTCTTACAGATTGCAGCAGCCTTCTGCTGTCCTTCTTCTGTACGCATTTCCTTACATCTGGCAGTCTGGAGAATCGTACCTCCTCGCTGAATTGTATCAGATACGTCTCTTGCTGAAAGATCGATGATCTCCTCTTCCATCAGTCCCTGATATCCTCTTCTGATTCCTCTTACTCTAAGTCCTTTCCCCAAAGCTGTTCTGACTACGGAACGGATTGCCGCATTCATTCCCGGAGCATCTCCACCACTTGTCAGGACACCGATTGTGCGTATACGCTTTGCCATGATATTACCTCCATTTACCTATACCTAAATATTATTATTATTTATATATTTTGTGATTATTTTAACATACTTAAAATTTGTTTTCAATGCATTTTTCGACAACTTTCACACGTTCTTCCCCATAATAATTTGTCAGTCTGCTCAAAATATTCGGTTCAATCCCAATGTTCCAGTTACGCGGAAGGCGTTTTACCGCTTTCTCTGCCTTACAATAAATTACAACTGTGTCATCTCCTTCAGAATCCTGGAGCATGCCCATCAAAAGCTTTTCTTCCGCAAGATAACTATTTTTGTCTGCAAACTGGATCCAAAGTTCTCTCTTTACTTGATGAAACGGAATAATCTTCTCACAGATCAGTTTGCTAGGACGGTCATCTTCCTCAGAAACTCTTCCTTTGACAAACACATTCTTATCTTCTTCCAAGTATTGTCTGTTCGCCTCATAATCTCTCGGGAACACGACAACTTCCACCGTTCCGAGCAGATCTTCCACGGTAATAAATGCCATCATTTGATTTGTCTTCGTATGCTTGATCGTCTTCCCTACGATCATTCCTCCGATGATTTCTTTCGCACCGTCATGCACCTTTGTCCGGTTTGTCTCCTCATCAAGCTGAAAGTCCAGTGTAGTTGCCGACACACTTTTCTTCCACTGCTCTTCATAGGCATCTAATGGATGCCCGCTGATATAAACACCAAGCACCTCCTTCTCAAATGCAAGAAGCGTCTCTTTTTCATATTCCCCAACATCCGGGAGCTGGATCTCAAATTCTTTCTTCTGATCTTCGTCGACAAAATCAAACAGTGACATCTGCCCGCTCATCGAAAATTTCTTTTCCTGATTGACATTGTCTACAATCTGAATATAGATCATCATAAACTGCTTTCTTGTCCCACCAAGATTGTCTAGCGCCCCTGCTTTGATAAAGTTTTCAATACTTCTTTTATTTAACATTTCTTTTAAGGAAATCCGTTCAATAAAATCTTTCAGTCCCCGGTACAATCCATTTTCTTCCCGTTCACTTACAATTGCTTCAATGACCGGCTTCCCGATACTTTTGATCGCCGCCAGTCCATAGCGGATATTTCCCTCATCTACCGAGAATCCACTGACTCCGCGGTTGATATCCGGCGGAAGGATTTTGATGCCCATCTGCCTTGCCGCATAAATATATTCTGATACCTTTGTCGGATTTTCAATCACAGATGTCATCAGCGCTGCCATAAACTCAATGGGATAGTAATATTTCAAATAGGCTGTCTGATAAGAAACAACTGCATATGCTGCAGCATGAGATTTATTGAACGCATATTTTGCAAAATCAATCATTTCATCATAAATCTTATTCGCTGTCTTCTCATCAATTCCATTGTTCAGACATCCCGGAACTCCTTCATCAATATTACCATAAACAAAACTCTGACGCTCTCGCTCCATGACATCCGCCTTTTTCTTTGACATCGCTCTTCGCAAAAGGTCACTTCGTCCAAGTGTATATCCGGCAAGATCACGCACAATCTGCATAACCTGTTCCTGGTAAACGATACATCCATATGTTGGTGCAAGGATTGGCTCCAGTTGTGGGCAATCATAAGTGATAGATCCTTTGTCATTCTTTCCTTTGATATACTGTGGAATGAAATCCATCGGCCCCGGCCGGTACAGAGAAATACCGGCAATGATATCTTCCAGACTCTGCGGCTTTAGCTCTTTCATAAAGTTTTTCATTCCGGCGCTCTCCAACTGAAATACACCGTCAGTCTTCCCGGTTCCGATTGAATCCAATACCAGTTTGTCGTTGTAGTCAATCTCACCCATATCCAACTTGACTCCTGTCGCCTGCTCCACCAGGTTGACGGCATTCTGAATTACGGTCAGAGTTCTCAAGCCTAGGAAATCCATTTTCAAAAGACCAAGTTCTTCCAGTGTCGTCATCGTAAACTGTGTCGTGATCGAACCGTCCGATGCTCTGGAAAGCGGCACATATTCGTCTACCGACTTCTGACTGATCACGACTCCGGCAGCATGCATCGACGTATGCCGTGGAAGCCCTTCGAGACGTTTGGACATGTCGATCAAATATTTTACTTGTTCGTCTGTCTCATACATTTTCCGGAACTCCGGATTCATTTTCAATGCTTTATCGATCGTGATATTTAGCTCTGTCGGAATCATCTTTGCGATCGTATCGACAAATGCATACGGCAGATCCATCACACGTCCTACATCGCGGATCACACCTCTTGCCGCCATTGTACCGAATGTTACGATCTGCACAACGCGGTCTTTCCCATATTTTCTCACAACATAATCGATGACTTCCTGACGCCGTTCAAAGCAGAAATCAATATCGATATCCGGCATGGACACACGCTCAGGATTTAAGAAACGTTCAAACAGAAGCTGATAGCGGATCGGATCAATATTCGTGATCCCAAGACAGTACGAGACAATACTTCCCGCCGCCGAACCTCGCCCCGGCCCTACACTGATATCATTGTCCCTCGCATATTTGATGAAATCCCATACGATCAGGAAGTAATCCACATATCCCATATTTTTGATCGTACTCAATTCATAGGAAAGACGTTCTTTTAATTCTTCTCCCGGATTTGGATACCGGCGTTCTAACCCTTCAAAACAGAGTTGATTCAGATATTCCCATGAAGTCATTCCCCCTGGCACATCGTATTTTGGAAGTTTCGTCACTCCAAATTCAATCTCCACATGACATCTGTCTGCAATCTTCTGCGTATTTTCCAGCGCCTGCCTTGCATATGGGAATAATTCGATCATCTCCTGCTCTGACTTGACATAATACTGTCCGCCTGCATAGCGCATCCGGTTTTCATCTGTCAGCTTTTTCCCGGTCTGAATACACAGCAGAATGTCATGCGGTTTCTCATCCTCCGCATAAGTATAGTGGACGTCATTGGTCGCCACAAGCTCGATCCCGGTCTCTGCCGCCAGCCGAATCAGACGCTGATTGACATCTGCCTGCTCGGTCAGCCCATGATCCTGAAGCTCCAGAAAGAAATTTCCCTTTCCGAAAATAGATTCATATCTTAGTGCTGCCTGTTTCGCTTCCTCGAACATTCCCCGAAGAAGATTTTTCTGTACTTCCCCTGCAAGACAAGCACTCAGTGCAATGATTCCTTCATGGTACTCTTCTAACAATTCGATATCAATTCTTGGCTTGTAATAATATCCTTCCACAAACCCTTTGGAAACAATCTTCATCAGATTCTGATATCCCTGATTATTTTCTGCCAACAATACCAGATGGTAATAGCGGTCCTCCCCGCCATTGATCTCATGGTCAAAACGTGACCCGGGAGCCACATACACCTCACAGCCAAGAATGGGATTGATGCCTGCAGCCTTCGCCGCCCGGTAAAAATCAATCACACCAAACATGACACCGTGATCGGTGATCGCAGCACTGTTCATCCCCAGCTCTTTTACCCTGGCAACGTACTCTTTGATTTTATTTGATCCATCCAGAAGACTGTACTCTGTATGGACATGCAAATGTGCAAAACTCATAGATGTTGCTGATTTCCTCCTTTTCTTCTCTTCCTGCCAATATCCGAAGCAATGAAAATACCATTTCCTTCTGAATCGGTCCGGCAGATTTTTATTACTCAAATATTTATTACAATGATTCTAAAATCTACGAATCCAGTATATCATCATTGAAACTCGCCGTCATTCCTTTTCTAATAGAAAAATCCTGCCCCTCAAAATGAAGAGCAGGATTTTCCTCCCAAAACCTTTTCAATTTCTTCTCGTTCCGGCATCACTCGCAGAGCGCCTTTTTTCGTCGTGATCAATGCAGCTGCTGCATTGGCAAACTGTAGCATTTCCCTTACCCTTTCTTTGTCTTGCTTCTGTATGCCATATCTTAATATGTAGTCCAGAAGGCAAGCGCAAAATGTATCTCCTGCTCCAGTTGTATCGATTGTGTCCTCCATCAAAAAGGCTTCTGCTTCCACAATCTCATTGCCAAAAAATGCTTTGCTTCCCTGATTTCCCATCGTTGCACAGACAAAAGGAATCTGATATTCCTCTATCAGTTTCTGTACTCCGCGATCAATGTCTGTTTCTCCTGTCATAAATGTGATCTCATTATCAGAGATTTTTAACACATCGCACTGCCTCATTCCAAATGCAATCTTTTCTTTTGCCTCATCTAAATGATTCCAAAGTGCCGGACGCAAATTAGGATCAAAAGAGATTATCGCATCATTTTGTTTTGCTGTCCAAATGGCATATTTTGTCGCTTCTTCTGCCTCAGACGATGTCATAGAAAGACTTCCAAAATGAAAAAGTTTTGTCTCTTTTAAAAGCGCTTCCTCAACTTCTTCTTTTCGAAGCATCATATCCGCACCGGGATTCCGATAAAAGGAAAACGTACGCTCTCCATCTGCTGCATTATGTACAAAAGCCAATGTCGTTGGGATTTTCTCATCATAGCAGATTCCCTCTGCGGAAATTCCCTGTTCTTTTACTACCGACACCAACATTTCTCCAAAAGAGTCTTTCCCTACTTTTCCAATAAATGCGGTATTTCTCCCCAGTTTCTGAAGCATTGCAAGTACATTGCATGGCGCTCCTCCAGGATTTGCCTCATAAATCTGATTACCCTGACCGCTGATTCCTGCACTGGTAAAATCTACCAGAAGTTCTCCTAATGCTACTACATCCATTGCCTTCCTCCTGCTCTTTAAATCAGTTCATGTTTTTCCACGTTGATTTTTACTGTTCCATCACAACAAAATACAATCTCTTCTGCTTCCATCGGCGTACAGATTGCTGTGGTAGACACCTGCTCCCCATCGTTAATAAATAATTCTATGGACTGTCTGTCCATAATAAAACGAAGTTTTAAAGGTTCTTTTTGTTCTGGAAGTTTCCACGCACGCTGACATACGATGTCCCTTGTCACACCGCAGTATGTTCGATTCACTTCCATTATCTGTTTTTTTCTATAATAAGTATAACTGGTCGTATATTCTTGATTGTGTGCCAGTTCGATGCAAAATTCATCGAAGACTCCTTCGCAGATTTCCACTGTCAGATCCAAAATCCGCCCTTTCACTTCATCAAATTGCACCGTACCAGATACTTCCTGATTCTCCAAACGACAGGAATTTTTTCGGTAGTTTTTCAATTCTTCTACCGGTTTCTGATATAACTTTCCATTTACATAATGTAATTCTCTTGGAAGTGTCATCATTCCCTGCCATTTTTGTTCTTCCGGAATTACGCAGGCATCCCAGGATTTCATCCACGCAATCAGGATTCTTCTTCCATCCGGCAGTTCTGTCGTCTGCGGTGCATAAAAGTCTAATCCATAATCCAATGTTTTCGGCATCTCTTTTTGGAATGTATGTGTGTTTTCATCGTAATCTCCCACAAAATATACAGAATTATTTCCATTATGAAATTCGTATTTCTGTGCTTTCATATTCTGCGGCGAACAGATTAGAAAATATTTTTCATCCAATGCGAAGAAATCCGGACATTCCCACATGGTCCCCACTTTGCCGTCACTGTTTTCTGCCAGTACAGTTTCAAATTTCCAATCTTCTAAATTTTTGCTGGAAAAAAGAACAACCTGCCCTTTTTGTTCTGCATTTTTATTCCCTACGATGAGATAATAGGTATCCCCTTTTTTCCATACTTTAGGATCACGGAAATCAATCCGGCTACAGTTCTCCGGCATCAGCTCTCCAGTCACTACAGGATTTTTAGAAGATTTCTCATAAAAAATTCCATCTCCATATGCAATGCATTGATTCTGTCGCTCTTCTTCTCTTCCATCTTCCAGCACTTGTCTGCTCACACCAGTATAGAGAAGCACGTGTTTTCCATTTGCTTCCAGAGCGCTTCCTGAAAAACATCCCAATGCATCATACTTTTCATCCGGAGCCAACGCCACAGGAAGATTTTCCCATGAAATCATATCCTCGGAGACACTGTGTCCCCAGTGCATCGGTCCCCACTCTCTTGTATAAGGATGGTACTGATAAAACAGATGAATTTTCCCATCATAAAATGAAAATCCATTTGGGTCATTCATCCAGCCAATCGGTGGTGTGACATGAAACACCGGTTTTTCTTCGGAAGAAATCTCATTTTGTCTATTTTTTTCATATTCTCGCGCTCTTTCTAATTTTTCACTCACGCTCTGATCACCTGTCTTTCTATTCATTCTTTAAGGATTCCTGATATTGATCAAAATATTTCTGTTTGATTTTTAAATAATCGGATAGTCCATACTGCTCCATTTTTTTCAGATAGCTATCCCACTCTTCTTCAATTCCGCCATTTAAAATCCAGTCTGCTTTTTTCTGTTCTGCATACTTCTTGATATCAGTATCGTACTGAGATACTTTATTCGTATCTGCAATGCTCATAAATACATTTGGGTATACATACTTGCTGTTCATGTCCTCCAAGTATACTTCATGCATATTATCGAGACGCCATTTTGCATCCGTAGGCTGTGTCACATAAGTATCGTAATACTCATTTAATATTGCCAGTGGTCCATTGACTGACTGTGCCTCTCGGACTTCCACCGGAGACTGCTCTCCAAGGTCCATATGCTTTAACATTTTTTCGCCCTGTGCATTCTCACTCATCTCAAAAATATTAAAGGAATCTTTTTCTCCATAGGTTCCCCAGTTATTCTGCGGAGACTGTAACGGAGCATACATCTGATCGATCCACGCAGCCGCCAGTGCAGTATTTCGGCAACTTGTTGTCAGTACACAGCGTCCTCTGTCAAACCCACTCGTTTCACTGTTATTCTGTCTTGTAATGTTTACCAGTCCTTCTGGGCCTGCGAGCGCTGGCAGCATAACATAGTCCTCATAATTATCAATATTAGAAATATCCCATGTGAAGCAAAGCCCATAACGATGGCTCTTTCCTTTCGCTACATAAGTAGACCACTCTTGTGTGAAAGCTTCCGGATCGACCAAATCCTGCTCTACCAGCCCATGCAGCCATTGAATACCTTCTTTATATCCTTCCTGCACAGTGGTATAGATCACTTTTCCTTCATCTGTCACCGCAAAATGATCCCCCGTGTCCCCATAGCCTTCTCCGAATCCATTGATTAAGATTCCTGGATCCTGATCTCCATTATTGATGATAAAAGACATTGGGATAACATCTCCCTCTATTTCAAATTCGCTTTCCAAAAGATCTGCATTATCCCGAAAAGCGATCAGTACCTGTTCTAGTTCTTTTGTCGTATCCGGTACTTCCAGTCCTAAAAAATCCAGCCACTTTTTATTGATATAAGGAATGTTGCCAATTGCCTGAATCGCTTCTTTTCCCTCTCCAAGCTGTTCAATCCACGGAAAGGAATAAATATGTCCATCCGGAGCTGTGCACATTGTTCTGTATTCCGGATACTGTTCAAATACCGCCTGCAAATTAGGCATGTATTTGTCAATCAACTCCTCCAGAGGAATAATGATCCCTTGTTTTGCATAGCGTAAAAGATCATAATCATTCATCCCCGCATTGAAAATCCCGTCCGGAAGATTTCCAAATTGAGCCAACGCAAGATTTTTCTTATCCGCAAACTGGTCTGCCACAAAACAGGTCCAGTCAATATGTACGTTCGTCTGTTTCTCCAGTCTTTTGAAGATCTCTCTTTGATTTGGATCTTGTGTAGAAGTTGCCGGCGCATTGGTAATAAATGACAGTTCCGCTTTTTCTTTTAATGGAAATGCTACTTCTTCCACTGGTGTATCCGGATTGATCTCTGCTTCCATCTTCTTTCCGTCTCCGCATCCCACAACAGAACATGCAAGCACCAAAGATAATCCTGCTGCAATTACGGTATTCTTCTTTCTTCTCATGCTGCTGCCTCCTAACCTTTCACTGAACCGACCATAATACCTTGATCAAAATATTTTTGGAAAAATGGGTACATGATCAATAATGGTAAACTTGATACAACGATTGTGGCATATTTCAATAATTCTGCCACTTTCGCCATCTCTGCCGTACTTTGGATATCCGCGATCATTCCCGGCTGCGGCGTATTCTGCACTAAAATAGACCGAAGCACAAGCTGCAATGGCTGCAGATCCGCATCATTTAAGTAAATCAATGCATCAAAATAGCTATTCCACATTCCCACAAAAGACCACAATGCCAAAACAGCGATGATCGGCTTGCAGACTGGAATCATGATTTTAAAGAAATGCTGAAGCTCACTTGCCCCATCCAGCGCAGATGCTTCCCGCAACTCTTTCGGTATTGATTGATAGTAAGTTCTTGCAAGAATCATATTCCAAACATTAAATGCCCCCGGAATCAAAATCGCCCAAATCGTATTCACCAGATGTAACTGATTGATCAAAATAAAAGTCGGAATCAATCCTCCTCCAAAAAACATGGTAATGATGAAAATCACATTAAAAAATCCTCTTCCGACAAAATCTTTTTTTGACATCGGATACGCAGCTAACAATGTGATAAACACCGAAATGACTGTAAATGCTGTGGAATAGAAAAAGGAATTGAAAAATCCTCTCCAGATCATCTCATTTTCCAGTACTCTCCGATAGGCATCTAAGGTCCATTTCTTAAAATCAAAGCTGATTCCCTGACTGTTCAATACATTTGGATCCATAAAAGAAGCTGCTACAACATATACAAGCGGAATGATAATCGCAAGTACAAATAAACCCAACGCGAAATATCCAACTCCCAAGATCAGTCTATCTGACATTCCCAGTTTTCTTTTTCTTCCTGCTGCCTTCATTTTTGCACCTCCTATAATCCTTCTCCATCATTAAGCTTCTTCACGATCAGATTTACCGCGATCAATAAAATAACATTGATAACCGAGTTGAACAGACCGACCGCTGTTGAATATCCGTAATCGCCATTCAGCAGACCAATTCGATAAACATATGTTGATAAAATTTCTGATGCCGGAAGATTCATCGAAGTCTGTAATGCGTATGCCTTTTCAAATCCAATGCTCATAATATTTCCTGCCTGCAAAATAAACTGAATGACAATAATGTTTTTGATGGCCGGAAGTTCTACATAACGAATCTGCTGAAAAATATTTGCACCATCTACGATTGCCGCCTCCTCTAAGTCCTTACTTGCGTTGGAAAGCGCTGCCGTATACATGATCGAAGCCCATCCAGCTCCCTGCCAGATTCCACTGGCGATATAAATGGTACGAAATGCCTCCGGCATTGCCATCCAGTTTGTATTGATTCCAAGCACCTGATTGATCGGACCTACCGGTGACAAAAACATCCTAACCATACCACAGAGAACGATCACTGAAATGAAATTTGGTGCATAAATCAATAATTGAATATTCTTCCGCAGTCCAACCTTTCGAATCCGATTTAGCAACAATGCTAAAATAATCGGTACCGGGAATCCCCATAAAAGCCCATATGCACTCAGTTTCAATGTGTTCAGCAAATAATTCATAAAATCTGGTGAAGACAGGAATCTCTTAAAATACTCCAGACCTACCCACTCACTTCCAAAAATCCCTTCGATGACATTGTAATCCTCAAATGCGATCAGTACTCCACTCATTGGGATATACTTAAAAATAATCGTCAAAAGAAGAGCTGGCATTAAAAAAATCACATACAACTGCCAGTTCTTTCTGACATACGCCAGCTTCTGCCTCATTGTCTGCTTTGCAGAAACTGTTTTCTTTCTCGCAAACGTCCTCATGCTTTGTTCCTCCATTTTCTTTTCCTCTTTTATAAACCGGTTCCGCAACCGGTAAAGTAACCGGTTACTTTTGATTTGATACTACAATAAAATTGCTCCTCTGTCAACATTTTTTCCAAAAAATCACTCTCTTTTCTCCTACTCTAAATAACCGGTCACTTTACCAGTTATTTTTAAATTGCTTTTTACAGTTGTTCTTGCTATACTAATGTTAATTTATAGAAAGAGGCGTTTTATTATGAGCAAAAAGAAAGTCACCTTTGCTGACATTGCAAAATATACCGGATTCTCCAAGACAACTATCTCCAGATATTTTAATGACCCGGATTCCCTGACTCTGGAAAATCAGGAAAAAATTGCAAAAGCACTGGACGAGCTTGATTATCAGGAAAACAAACTGGCAAAAGTTCTCGCAAATGGAAAGAGTGAATTTGTCGGCATCATTATCCCGAACCTTTATCTACACTATTATTCTGAGATGTTGAATCAGCTTTTATCCAGCTACACAGACTACCATTACAAATTTCTTGTATTTGTAAGCAGCGACCAGAAAGAACTGGAACAACAATATTTAGATGAGCTGATGGCATATAAGATTGAGGGATTGATTGTCTTAAGCCACACGTTTCCTTCAGAAAAACTGGCCTCCTATCATATTCCGATCGTTGCTATCGAGCGGGAAGCAGAACATATCTGCAGCGTCAACACTGACAATTATATGGGAGCCGTACAGGCAGCCACTCTCCTGATTCGGAATCAGTGTGAAATCCTCATTCACGTCAATGTTCCGGTTCCTAAGCAGGTTCCCGCTTACAATCGTATCCGTGGTTTTGAAGATACCTGCATCGAACACCATGTTCCTTATGAACTGATGCTGCAAGATCTTGGTTCCACTTATGAGACAACTTACGAAGCAATCAAAAAAGTCTTTGTCAAAATTGACAATGCTTATCCAGGAAAGAAAAAAGGTGTTTTTCTCGCCAATGATACCTATGCAAATATTTTTCTAAACCTAGTTTTTCAAAAATATGGAACATTACCAGAAGAGTATCAGATCATGGGATTTGACAATTCCCCTATTGCAAACGAGGCAATCATCCCTATTTCCACTATCGGACAACAGATCGATCAAATTTCCAAAACAGCTATGGAACTTCTGATCCTCCAAATGAACGAGATGAAGAAAAGGCAGCCCGTTCCTTTAAGCGAACCGATTCATAAGCAGATTACTCCTGTTTTGATCCGCCGGAATACTACGGATTAAATACGGTCAAAAAATCTCCTTTGCACAGAAAAGAAAACACTCAAAAAGGAACTGTAATACTATTTTCTTAGTACAACAGTTCCTTTTATTTCGGAGTATTTTACCTCATCAAAGCATTTTTTCTGCCTATTTCATCACAATGGAATCTTCTTTGATCTCAATCTTTCTCTCCTTAAGCAGTCTTCCCACTGCTCTTTTGAATGCATTTTTACTCATGCCCAGTTCTTTTTTAATCTTTTCTGCGTCTGCTTTATCATTAAACGGCAGCTTTCCATCGCATTTTTTCATAATGCCAAGCACATACTCTGCATCTTTATCCATCTGCGCCGGAATTTTCTCGCGGATGCTTAAATCTAGCTTTCCGTCTTCTTTGACCGCAGTAACTCTTCCAGTCACCTCTGTTCCGACACGGAAATTTTTAAAAACTTCTTTTCTTGGGATCAGCGCAGAATATTTATTATCTACGGCAACAAAGACTCCAAAACGATCACTGGTGTCATAGACAATCCCATGTACCATATCATCTTTCTTATACGGAGAATCTGTGCGAAGAAGACCGTATACTTTCATTGTTGCACAAAGTCTCTGACTTTTATCAATATAAAGTGTCACGAGACATTTATCTCCTTTTTCTACTTTTGCTGTCTGTTCTTTAAATGGAAGGAACAGATCCTTTTCCAGTCCCCACGACAGAAATGCCCCGAATTTTCCTACATCTGCAACTTCGAGTACTGCCAATTCTCCGACTTTCAATTCCGGCTCATTGGTCGTGGCGATCAGACGGTCGCTGGAATCCTTATACAGAAAGACCTCAATCGGATCTCCCACTTCAATATCCTCCGGAACCTGCTTTTTCGGAAGGAGCACTCTTTCTTCATCACTTCCCAAATACACTCCAAAATCCACGATTTTTACTACTGTCAATACTTGTTTTTTCCCTAACTGCATCCTAATTTTCTCCTCTTACTTGCACGATCGCATATGGTCTTTCCTTTTCATCTCCAAGCACGATCGTTGTGTTGTCTTGTTCCTCTATCATAGACGGATAAATCATATCTCCGTACACTGCTGATTTTTTGTACTCAACCCTCAGTTCCCTGATCTTAGACGGCGTTCCCATCTCTTCCCAGACATCCAATGCCATCTGCACATACTGGCTATTGTTCACATGGTGATTCGTATCGATCTGATGTCTTCTCACTGGAAATGGCTCGCCCTGCTTTCGTTCTTTTGGCAGAGGGATCTTTCTTCCTGCATATTCCATCGGAAGCGGTTCCTCTGTTCCATATCCTGCGATTTCCTGAGGCTGTGGTCTTACCGGACGCCCTTTTTTCAGATCCATGAATACCCATATGGAGTAGGCATAAGCGATTTTACTCCCTTTTGCATCGGTCATCACAAAATTTCTCGTCCCATACAATCCGTCAAATCCGGTCGCGAACGTCTCTACCGTAACTTCCTCACCAAGTTTTGGCCGACGCTCGATCACAATCTGCCAGAAAGACAATACCCATGCTTTCTGATGCTCCTCCATATATTCACATCCGACCCCAAGTTCTTCTGACTGGAAGGTACTGCAGTCTTGAAAATAATTGACAAGATTGGGAATGGTCAGTTTCCTTTCCCCATCGACTTCGCTGTATCTGATCCGTTGTTTCCACTGATATTTCATTTCTCTGCGCCTCTTTTACTTTTCTTTCTCATTGATAAAACTTGTCTCCACGGTGATCACACACTGGTATCTGGAATCTCTCTCCCGGATACATCTGACAAATAAGTCATGCAGCTCCCTCTGCTTTGCCTGATCATATTCATGTGGCACTACCATGTCAAAGATCAGATTGATCTGGTCTTTGCCGTCTACCATTCGGAAATCATGGATACTTGCATCTGCGTCCAGCGACTGAAGCACTTCTTCTGCCATCTTTCTCGCTGCAAGCACTGTCTCATCTTTCGTCTCAACGGGATCCATATGAATGACAAGAAAAATGCCAAGCTGCTTGAGCGCATCCCGCTCAATCCGGTCGATCACCTCGTGTGACGTCTCAATGTCTGTATCGTTAGGAACCTCTGCATGGATGGATGCCATACTTTTCCCAGGTCCGTAATTATGTACGATCAAATCATGGCTCCCTACAATCCCATCATACTGCTCTACAAATTTTGTGATCTGTACATAGACTTCCGGGGAAACCGCTTCTCCGATCAATGGCTCCAGTGTGTCTTTTGCAATGCTGATTCCTGCCCACATCACGACAAGTGACACTCCCAGTCCTACAAATCCATCGATATTAATTCCCGTCACTCCAAAAACAATCAGCGAAAGAATCGTCGCTGAAGTTGTGATCACATCTCCGATCGAGTCGGCCGCTGTCGCCAGCATCACCTGTGAATGGATTCGTTTTCCTAATTTCTTATTGAACATTCCAAGCCACAGCTTGATTCCGACAGAAAGCAATAATATTATAACAGAAATCAACTGAAAGTGCATCTCCTGCGGATGCATGATTTTCTGAATCGCATCTTTCAAAAAGGTAAACCCGACCTCAATGACAAGGAAAGATACTACCAGTGCAGAAATATACTCGATTCTTCCATGCCCAAACGGGTGATCTTTATCTGCGGGCTTACTTGCGATCCGAACTCCTACAAAGCTTATGATGGAAGATCCCGCATCTGACAGGTTGTTAAATGCATCTGCCATAACCGAAATACTTCGCAGAACAAACCCGATACTTATTTTTATCAAGAATAATAACACATTACAAAAGATGCCGACGACACTCGCCAGCATCCCATACCTTGTCCGGACTACGTTGTTTCCTGTCTCCTCATAGTCTTTTACAAATCGTTTTACTAACCAATCGGTCATAAAATCCCTCTCTTCTTTTGCTGTTTTCTATTTGTCATCTTTCTCCGGGAAAAAGAACCATCTCACTTTTACTTTTGCATCAGAAGTTACCAGATCATATTCTTCCTCTGTCAACACTTCCTGAAGCTCTTTCTTTCCATCTTCCGGGACGACTGCATGAACTGCATCAATAAAACAGAGATTTGGATATAGGACACACCACCAGTTATGCCCTTTCGCCTCTCCAATCTCAATGCGAAGCGCTTCATATTCCCCTGCCGGAAATGTGACGTCCCCATAAGTTTTCTCCGGAAAATAACTTGTAGTCAATTCCAGATGAACCGGATAGTCATAGGACTCTCCACAGATTACTGCCTGAGCAATATCCCCCAGCTCTCCGAGATGCTCCCCAACCCACTCTCTTGTCTGTGCAAGATCGGTATGCTGCGGCATTTTATATTCCATATAGGCAAGAACCGCTTCCTTGACCTTCATCTTCAATGCCTGATCTTTTTCGCTGTCACTATTTGCCAGCACATGGAACCGCAAAACCTCTCCCGCCATATGCTCCTGAAGATTGGACAACTTCTCCTTTGCTGCCGCATGCATCCTGGTTGTCACCACCCCGGTCAATACTCCTGCGATCAATACTGCAAGTATGAAAATCCTGTACTTCGCTTTCTTTGTAATCCCCGGCACAACTGTCTTTTCTGTTTCTGCTGCTTGTTCTCTCCCACTCATCACTATGTACCTCCCTTTTTGATATAAGGAGTATGTACCGATGAGCAGTTTTTATTCATTCTTCCTATTCTTTTTTCGAGCGGATCGTATGCAGCACAGATTCTACCTGATTCTCAATATGGCGACATACAATCTTTGCAGCTTCTTCTTTGTTGCGCTTTTCAATATTTTCTATAATCTGATCATGCTCTTCTAACAATTTCACATGGGATTCGTCCTTTTTCAAATATTCCACGCGGAAACGGTACATCTGCTCCCGGAGATTATTCAACAGTTGGATCAGGCGCTGGTTGTCGGTCGCCATATAGATCACATCATGAAATTTCACATCGGCTTCCGCATATTTTGTCACGTCTTTGCTCTTTAATGTCACTTCAAATTCCTTCGCGGCTGCTTTCAACTCCTCAATCTGCTGTGCAGTCATCTTCTCACAGGCAATCTCTACGGCGAGCTCTTCTAACGCACGTCTGACTTCCAGCACATCTTTTAAGCTTTTCTCTGTGATCTCGGCCACTTCCGCCCCTTTTCTTGGGATCATGAGCACAAGTCCCTCCAGCTCCAGCTTGCGGATCGCCTCCCGAATCGGAGTGCGGCTGACTCCCAGCTTATTGGCAAGCTGTATCTCCATCAGGCGCTCTCCCGGCTTTAATTCTCCGCGCAGAATTGCCTGCCGCAGTGTATTAAATACAACATCTCTCAATGGTAAATACTCGTCCATGCTTACTTGAAATTTTGGTTCCATGCTCTTATTTCCTCCTTGCATTGTGTATATTCGTAATATACACCTGCTTTGCCAGTTCTCTGTCTCTGATTGCTTTCTGTGCCTCGCGCGCCATTCTGCGGTCTCGGAACAGACCAAATACCGTCGGCCCACTTCCGCTCATCATCGCGTTCAAAGCCCCGTGCGCTTTCATCACATTTTTAATCTCTTCGATCACCGGATATTCCCCGATCGTCACTCTCTCCAGCACATTGCCCATCGAAGCTGCCACTTTTTCCAGGCTCTGCTCCGAAAGTCCCTGCAGGATCCCATCAATATCCGGATGATCTGTAATCTCCCCCGAATCTAATTTTTCATACACCATCTTCGTGGATACACTGATCGGCGGTTTCGCAATCAGTACATAACAGTTCGGCATCTGCGGCAGTCTTGTCAATTCTTCCCCGATTCCCTCTGCCAGCACTGTCCCTCTCATCAGACAGTACGGTACATCTGCTCCAAGCTTGACCCCTCTGTCCATCAATTCCTGCTCAGAGAGTCCTAATGCAAACATCTTGTTCATTCCAAACAGAACCGCCGCCGCATTGGAACTTCCACCTGCCAGACCTGCCGCTACCGGTATATGCTTATCAAGTGTGATCGACACTCCGTCCTGAATATCAAATTCATCGATCAGAAGCTTTGCCGCCTTGTACGCAATATTATTTTCATTGACCGGAAGATAGAACAAATTCGTCTGAATCCGTATGCCCGGTTCCTCCGTTCGTCTCAGTGTCACATCATCATACAGATAGATGGTCTGCATAACCATCCTGACATCGTGATAACCATTCTCTCTTCTTCCGAGTACATCTAGTCCCAGGTTAATTTTCGCCAGAGATTTTAACTTTAAGTATCTCATCTTCCTACCCCTTTCGACCACAACACACGGATTTCTTCTATCGGAACCTCTACATCCGATAGAAGAAATCGTGTATCTTGTATACATTATTCTTATAGTATACTCATGTTTTCTTTAAAAATCAATATCTTATCCCCCGGTTTCACCTGATCTTCCGTCAGCCCATTGACTGCACAGATCCCGTCAATTGTGGTGCAGTACCTCTTTGCCAATGTCCACAGTTCCTCTCCTTCTTTTACGATATAACCGACGATTCCCGGACGGCGCTCCAGCTCCTCTGTCTGATATGGCTCCATCGTAATATTGTCAATGACCTCTGTCTGCACCGGCTGTCTGATAAAACTGCAAAATGCCAGAACTGCCTTCACCTCAATCTCTCCACTTCCCGCCATGGAAATAGAAAGCTGTTCAATATTATTTGAAATATCATACTGTGTCTTCTCATTCATTCCTTCTGCCTCTAACAGATAGGAAAACGGCACCATGCCCTGCCACGTTGCAAATGGCACTTCATCATTTGCTTTCACATATAAAAAGGAGACATGGAGGATTCCTTCCATTTGAATTCCGTTTTCCGTCACCTCTGTGTGCTCTACCTGAATGTCTCCATTACTATGACAGATTTGAAGGATTTCTTCTTTTAACTCCGGAAGCGCGAGTTGCTCTGTCACTTTGCATTTTGAATGATTCTGAAGCAACAATGTCTCATAAGCTGCTTCCTTCTTTTCCAGATTACATTTTTCTTTCAGCGAATATGCATCCTCAAGAATCTCCAATTCTTCTTCCTGATAGATCGTGATCTTCAGATCCAGTGTCGCCTCAACGCCCAGTACCCTCATTTCTCCATCTTCATCCATGCGGATGTCCACAAGAGTATCCTCCAGATTTGCATAGATATGATGATACATCTGTGCCTCTGCCCCGGAACATTCCACCGTTCCCTCATAGGGAACAGTCTGTTCTATCCAGTCTTCTTTCTGCTCCTCCGACAGATACAGGCAAAAAACAAGCAGTTCTCCTTTGACGACAAGCTGATCGTCAATCAGCTTCGAATCCAGCTTTCGATTTACAATATCTGTCCAAAGAATCGTCCCAATATTTTCCTTTGTGCCCGGCAATGTAATCTCTTCCTTGATCCGGTAAGTATCTTTCTTCCCGGTGTGCAGTTCCAGCACTTTCGCAGTCCGCTTTTTCTGGAAAATTTCCTCCTCCTCTTCAATTCCGGTTGTTGTCTCCTCTTCCCGGAGCACTTCCCGGCAAATCTGCAGTTCTACCATCGCCTTCAAATTCATTTTCCGGGAATGGATCAGCGTCGGCACAAACTCTACCCGATAATCTCCTACACTGTATGTAACCTGTGCTTCTCCTTCTTCGATGTAGACCATCTCTTCAAACGGAAGTCTTCCTTCCACTGCCGACAGTTTTGGTTCCACCTCATCAGTCACATACAACACCTGAAAATATAGTTTTCCGGATACTCTGAGATAATTTTCCATCCGTTCTATCCCTTCGACCTTGACATGCCCCTCCCCCTGTACAACACGGAGTACATCATTTTTTGCATCGGGTACATTGTAATCGTCATCTACAAAAAACTGATGGATCATCCGCTTTCCAATCTGACTGCAATGTACATTTTTCTTTCTTAACTCCATAAAACATCCTCCTACTCAAATACAATATTTTTATCAATCCATTCCATTTTCACAACAACATACGGATATGTCTGTTTTTCCGTGATTTTCTCTTCCTTGGACGGCCCTAAAAGCTCCGTCTGTATATAGACTGCATTTTCTGTCTCGTACAATGCTTTCACTTTTATACTGTAACCGCTTGTCGGTCTTGTTCCATACCCCACTGCAAGGTACAGTTCTCCCTGATCTGCATAAGAAAGTTGAAATCCTTCTTCCTTTCGCTCTGCAATCATTTCCTCTAATTCTTCCGGAATGTCCTGCTTCTCTGTCACCGTAAATTCTATGTCCCGAAGTTTCCCGGTCCGCTCTGTCTTCTCCACACAGCCGCCCACCGTCAACATCAGACAGGCAACAAGAAGAAGAACTATTTTCCTGCCAATATACTTTTTCACCTGGAAACAATCACTTCCGCTCCTGCATGATTCTCTCTACATCTTATTATCTTTCTTGTCTTTTCATTCCCTCTCTAGTATAATATTTTCAATAAATCAAAATAATGAAGGAGACTTTAACTATGCTGCGTTTTACATTTTTAGTGATATTTTTAATATCCTTTTTAATTCTTTCCATCCCGGTATTGCTTGTAGAAGCCATCATCGGGAAGTTCAACCGGAAGGCAAAAGATTACAGCTGTCTTCGCATTGTCCAGTGGGGATTTCGTTGTATTTTATGGATCACCGGAGTAGAAACGACCGTGATCGGCGAGGAACAAGTGCCAGATGAACCGGTCTTATTTGTCGGGAACCACAGAAGTTATTTTGACATTCTGCTTACTTACTCCCGCTGCAAGCGTCTGACAGGCTATGTGGCTAAAAAGGAGATGGAACGCTTCCCGCTTTTGAACAACTGGATGCGTAATCTCTACTGCCTGTTCCTCGACCGAGATAATTTAAAAGAAGGACTCAAGACAATTCTGACCGGGATCGATTATATCAAGCAGGGAATTTCCATCTGTATTTTCCCGGAAGGGACAAGAAATACCGGCGAGGAATTAAGTATGCTCCCGTTTAAAGACGGCGCACTCAAGATCGCCGACAAGACCGGATGTGCAATCGTTCCGATCTCGATGAACAATACTGCCGAAATTTTCGAAAACCATCTGCCAAAGAAAGGTACAAAGGGATTTCCGAAAATCCGGAAGACGCATGTGATTATTGAGTATGGCAAGCCAATCTATCCACACACACTTGATCGGGAAGAGCGCAAGCACCTTGGTGCCTACTGCCAGAATATCATTCAGGAAACTATCAATAAAAACGCTGTACTGCTCGAAAGCGTGCACGAAAGGGGCTAACAAACCATGACAACACAAAATTTAACATTATTGACCGATTTTTATGAACTGACGATGATGCAGGGATATTTTCACAGCAAAGAGGAAAATACTCCTGTCGTCTTTGACATCTTTTTCCGCAGTAATCCATCCGGCGGCGGGTATTCCATCGCAGCAGGACTGGAACAGGTAATTGAATATATCAAAAATTTGAATTTTTCTTACGAAGATGTCGACTATCTTCGTAGCCTGAATCTATTTGATGAAACTTTTCTTCAGTATTTAAGCGGATTTCATTTCAGCGGAAGTATCTATGCGATCCCGGAAGGAACTGTGATCTTCCCTAGAGAACCACTCCTGAAGGTGATTGCTCCGGTGATGGAAGCGCAGCTTGTGGAGACTGCTCTGTTAAACATTATCAATCACCAGTCACTGATCGCCACAAAAGCTTCCCGCGTCGTCTATGCCGCTGACGGAGACGGTGTGATGGAATTTGGACTTCGCCGGGCACAAGGACCGGATGCCGGACTCTACGGCGCAAGAGCCGCCATGATCGGCGGATGTATCGGTACTTCCAACGTGCTTGCCGGACGAATGTTTGATGTACCGGTAAAAGGAACCCATGCACACAGCTGGATCATGAGTTTCCCGGATGAGTACACTGCTTTTAAAACTTATGCCAAGCTATACCCTTCCGCATGCTGCCTGCTTGTAGATACTTACGACACCTTAAAATCCGGTGTTCCAAATGCGATCCGTGTCTTCCGGGAAATGCGCGAAGAAGGAATCGAACTGAAAAATTATGGGATTCGTCTGGACAGTGGTGACCTTGCTTATTTATCAAAAAAGGCAAGAAAGATGTTAGATGCCGCTGGCTTCTCGGATGCATTTATCTCAGCCTCCAATGACCTTGATGAATATCTCATTCTCGACTTGAAGAATCAAGGTGCGGCAATCACTTCCTGGGGGGTCGGCACGAGCATGATCACCTCCAAAGACTGCCCGGCATTCGGCGGTGTCTACAAACTCGCTGCCATTCAGAATGCTGACGGTGAGTTTGTTCCGAAGATCAAACTCTCAGAAAACACGGAAAAGATTACGAACCCGGGAAATAAAACTGTTCACAGAATCTACGACAAAGAAACCGGAAAACTTCTTGCTGACCTGATCTGTTTTGTCGATGAAGTCTTTGACGAAAGTAAGGATCTTCTACTCTTTGATCCAGTAGAAACCTGGAAGAAGACAAAACTAAAAGGCGGCACTTACACAATGCGCGAACTGTTAAAACCAGTCTTCTTAAACGGGAACTGTGTCTACCAGTCACCGACCGTCATGGAAATCGCTGCTTACTGCCGCAAAGAGAAAGAAACACTCTGGGATGAAGTGACACGTCTGTTCAATCCGCATAAAGTGTATATTGACCTCTCAAAGAAATTGTATGATGTCAAAAAAGAACTGTTAGATCAGATGAGTATTCAAGAATAGGAGAAACTGATTATGGAACATATGTCATTACAGGAAATTACAACAGCCTGTGGCGGAACCTATTACGGGGAACCGTCACTGCTTACAAGAGAAGTATCCGGTGTCACCATCGACAGCCGGAAAGCCGGAAAGGATTTTTTATTTGTCCCGATCAAAGGAGCCAGAGTAGACGGACATTCTTTCATTCCGCAGGTGATGGAACAAGGGGCACTCTGCACCCTCTCCGAGCACCCGCTTTCTGACAGTTTCCCATATATCCTTGTGAGTTCCTGCGCCCAGGCGCTCAAAGATATTGCCGAACATTATCGCAGGGCACTCGGAATTAAAGTAGTCGGGATCAGTGGAAGTGTCGGAAAGACAAGTACAAAAGAAATGATCGCTTCCATTTTGGAACAGAAATATTCTGTCTTGAAAACTGCCGGCAACTTCAACAATGAAATCGGTCTCCCACTGACCGTTTTCCAGATTCAAAAAGAACATGAGATTGCTGTTCTTGAGATGGGCATCAGCGACTTTCAGGAAATGAACCGCCTAGCCAAAGTTGCACAGCCAGACATCTGTGTGTTGACCAATATCGGACAATGTCATCTGGAAAATTTAGGAGACCGCGACGGTGTGCGGAAAGCGAAGACAGAGATGTTCGCCCACAGACGTCCGGGCGCTTCGATCATCCTGAACGGAGATGATGACAAACTGTCTGAAATTGCAACCGTGCATGCCGCTTCTTTCTCCAAACAAGACGGTACAACTGTCGTTCCTTATTCTGATTCGACTCACGATGAGACTTCTGCCGCATCCGCTGTCGGCAAATCCGGGGATACGACTCCTATCTTCTTTGGAAAAGATCCGCACAATGCTTTCTATGCCGATGAAATTCAAAGTCTCGGACTCAAAGGAACTTCCTGCAAGATTCACACTCCAGCAGGTGATTTTACAGTGATCATTTCCATCCCAGGTGCACACATGGTATACAATGCCCTTGCCGGAACCGCAGTCGGCATTGAACTTGGACTGACACTCGATGAGATCAAGACCGGAATCGAAGCATTACAGCCAGTTGCCGGAAGAAACCACATGATTGAGACAGAACATCTGACAATCCTTGATGACTGCTACAACGCAAATCCAGTTTCCATGAAGGCCTCCCTGGATGTCCTCTCCACCGCACTTACAAGAAAGGTTGCAATTCTCGGAGATATGTTTGAACTTGGAACGAAGGAACTTCTCCTTCACAGAGAAGTCGGTACCTATGCAGCCGAAAAGAAACTGGATCTCCTCTGCTGCATTGGGACATTATCCAAAGCAATGGCAGATGGTGCATCCGAATTTTCTGCACAAAACGATACAAAAATTTGCTATTTTGAGACAAAAAACGACTTTTTAAATGCTGTTTCTTCTATTATAAAGGAGCACGATACAATTCTTGTAAAAGCTTCCCATGGAATGGCTTTTGAAGAGATCGTCCACGCCCTCTGTCACTTAACATTTTAAAAAACACTCAGGAGAATTGACATGAATTATGAAGTATTAGTTCTTGATCTTGACGGTACACTCACCAACTCTGAAAAGAAGATTACAGAACCAACAAAAGAAGCGCTGCTTGACATTCAGCAAAAAGGAAAGATCGTCGTGCTTGCATCCGGCCGGCCGACCCCCGGCATCTTGCCGCTTGCCCACGAATTGGAATTAGAAAAATATGGGGGATATGTTCTTTCATTTAATGGCGCAAAGATCATCAACTGCAGTACCGGAGAAGTCTTATACAATAAGACGATTCCTTCTGAAGTGATACGCCCTGCCTATGAACTGGCAAAAGATTATGATGTGGATATTCTTGCATATTCCGATGATGCGATCATCTCCGGAATCTGCCCGAATTCCTATACAAAATTGGAAGCCCGAATCAACAGTCTTCCGATCCGCCGTGTAGAAAATTTCCCTGCATATATAAATTTTCCCACAAATAAACTGTTGATCTCAGGTGAAGAGTCGCTCACTGCCGAACTGGAAATCAAATTGAAATCCCATTTCCGCAAGCTTCTCAATATTTACCGCTCAGAGCCTTTCTTTCTGGAAATCATGCCACAAAATATTGATAAAGCATATACCCTCCAGAAGTTATTATCTGCAATCGGCCTGACCGCAGACCAAATGATCTGCTGCGGCGATGGTTATAATGATATTACCATGCTGGAAAGCGCCGGACTTGGTGTTGCCATGGCAAATGCCCAGCCGCTCGTCCGTGAAAAAGCAGATTATATTACAAAGTCCAATGACGAAGACGGGGTTCTGTTCGTCATTGATCAATTTCTCAGATAGAAGCTTTCCACTTCATTTTGCCGGCTGTTCCCTTTCGGGAGCAGCTTTTTCATTTGTCCTTCTTTCAAACAAATTTTCTCCTCGTATTTTTTAGAAGCCGGCAACTTTTCCAAACGTCTCTTTCATCGACTCATACAAATGATCTTCTTCTCCAATACATTTATTCCGAAAATCCATCAGTTCGCACATAATCTTGATAAAAAATGTATTGACTTCTTTCTCATATGTATTTTGTTTTACCCGGTCTCTTTCCGGCAGATTTGCTTTCTTTTCTTCTCTTTGTTCTTCTGATACCCTAGCATAAAGTGTGTGAAGTAAATTTCCATTTGTCACATTGACTACTGACAGATATTTCTCTACCAGCGCCAAGTCTCCATAAGTAACCGCGTTGGAAAAAGCATAACGAATAGACTTTTCTACCCTGCAATAATTTGTCTTATTCATACGCGCTACCTTTTCGTATACAATCATCATCTTCGCATTTCTCCATGCCTCGTCTTCTTCAAATAGTTCCATGATGTCCAGAATATACTTGAATCCTTTCAAATTCGCTGGTATCCCAATCTCCATTAAAATTTCCTGTACCCGTTCTCTCATCACTCTACTCCTTTCGACAAACTGGTAAATCCTTAGAAAGCACCTGCCCTTTACCCTATCGTATTTGTCTAAAATAGTCAATCTTTTTGTTGACTTTAAAAGAATCTTGTAATATTATGGGTTTGTTTAACAAAATATTATATCATTTTAGGGAGATTTTACAATGAGTTTAGGAGATAGACTGAAAGAACGACGCGTTATGCTGAATTTAAGTCGAAAAAAATTAAGCGAGATTACATACATTACTCCACAAGCCCTGGCCAACTACGAAAATGGAATCAGCACTCCGAAATTTGAAATATTAGTCAGCCTTTTTCAATCATTAGAATGTGACGCCAATTATCTATACCAGGATTATCTGCCTGCCAATCTCCAGACAGACTTTAATATTACAAAAAACGAACAAGATCTCATCGAAAAATACCGTCAGCTCAATGACCATGGAAAACATGTAGCCAAACTGATCATTGACGAGGAATATGCCCGTATGCTGGAAGGTCTTCTCCGGAAAAAACGTGTCTCCTTCCCATGCCTGTTTCCAACCCTTCACAATGCCTGGACATTCCATCTTGATGACTGTTTCTCAAAGGAAGTCAGTATCCTGCCTAACCATATCACAAGCGAGACTGATTACTGCATCAGAATTCCGGATACGGATATTCTAGAGCCTATTTTTCACTCCAACGATATCCTTGCCGTGAAAAACTGTCCGGTTCATCACAATGAAATCGGAGTATTCTCCCTTCAGCATAAGATGTGCATTCTGAAATTATATCATATGGGAAATACGATTAAACTGATTCCATTCCATGTCAATGCAACGCCAATCCATATTCACACGATGAGTGATTTCAAATGTCTGGGGAAAGTTCTCGGTGTTGTGTCTGAGTAGGTCGAATAGTTCTCTTTGTGAACAGTCCTTCATTTTTTCTTCTTATTTTATTCACAATCCTTTTATTTTTTGCACACACAATCAACACATTTTTCCAGTATAGTTATTATTGTAATAAATATTACTGAAGCAACATTCATAATACTATTACTAATAACATCTTTTTCATAACTTTTCTCCAAGAACTGCGTCCCCAACGCAGTTCTTATTTTTTTCTCTACACTATTTTACAAGTCATCGACCAGCGCACTGCTCTTTGCATAAGCGGTGCTTTTTGCCTCAAAGAAATCTGTTTTGATCATATTTGCATTGGAAAACTGACTGACCCATCCCATACTCTCCGGCTCTTTTTCATGCCCTTCATAAATTGGCGCAAGCCCAAGATTTTTGCAGCGCAGATTGCCCAGATATTTCACATAATCTGTGATCATGTCACAGCTCAGTCCACTCACTGCATCGCCGATCACATAATGCCCCCATGCAATCTCCTGCTCACAGCCTTCTCGGATCATCTGACGATATTCTTTTTCCTTCTCCTCGCTGAATAATTCTGGAAGTTCTTTTCTGAGTTCTCTTAGAATATTGGTAAATAGCCATAAATGTGTGTTCTCATCCCGATTGATGTAACGAATTTCCTGCACGGAACCTGTCATCTTCTGATTTCGCCCAAGATTATAGAAAAACATGAACCCACTGTAAAAATAAATCCCCTCCAAAATATAGTTTGCGATCATCGTCCGCACAAATGCTTCCAGACTTTTCTCTCTCTGAAATTCATTGTACAGATTTCCGATAAATTCATTTCGACTCAGCAGGTGCGGATCGTCTTTCCACTGATACAGCACTTCATTTCTCTCCTGCGGCTCACAGATCGTATCCAGCATATAACTATAACTCTGACTGTGCACTGCCTCCTGAAATGCCTGGATCGACAGGCACAGATTTACTTCATTTGCTGTAATATATTCGCTGATGTTCGGCAGATTCGCAGTCTGAATACTGTCCAGAAATACAAGAAATGATAAAATCTTATCGTATGCTCGCCGTTCCGGTGCCGGAAGCGTGCGATAATCCCTGACATCCGCACCAAGATTAATCTCCTCCGGAATCCAGAAATTATTCATTGCCTGCCGGTACCAGTCACTCACCCAGCTATATTTCATATTGTTGAAATCATTTAAGTTTGTCGTATTTCCCCCGACAATCCGGCGCAGGCGTACTTCCGTATCCCCTGCCGGATTAAACAGCGGTTTTTTCTTTAACTCTGCCATTTGATTCGTTCTCTCCTTTTCTCTTTTCTCCCAGGCACTCTCTCCTACGCAGAACACACTTCACACTCTTCCACTTCCAGACTCTTAGAACGGATATAGTAGATCGTTTTGACTCCCTCTTCCCACGCAAGCAAATATAGATGCAATACTTTTCGGAACGTATACTCATTTGTAATATAAAGATTCATACTCTGCGCCTGATCAATGTAGCGTTGCCTTACTCCGCAGGCACGGACAGACCAAGTCTGATCGATATGGTGTGCATTCTTGTAATACCAGAACGTATCCATTGTAAGCTCCGGCGCCACACGCGGAAGAATTCCACTTTTCTTTTCCTCAAGAAAATACCTGCTCATGACCGGGTCAATCCCCGCTGTCGTTCCGGCAATCATACTTGTACTTCCTGTCGGCGCGATCGCCATCAGATACCCATTTCGCATTCCATTTTCCATGACCTTTTTTGCCAGCTTTTTCCAGCGGTCTTCGGTCAGATGTCTCTCTGCAAAATATTCTCCGGTCTGCCATTTACTTCCTTCAAAATAGGTGTAGCTCCCTTTCTCCTTTGCAAGTTCTGCACTTGCTTCCACCGCTGCATAATGGATCTCTGCAAATACACGCTCTGCGAATACCAGATGTTCTTCGCTCTCCCACGGAATCTCATTTTTCGCCAGCATATGATGGTAACCACTTACCCCAAGCCCGATTGGGCGATATTTCTCATTGTTAATCTTCGCGTATGGTACCGGAAAAAAGTTCAGATCAATGACATTGTCCAGCGCGCGCACTGCCGTCTTCGTGATCTCTGACAACTCTTCCTTGTTATTGACATCGATCCTTCCAAGAGAGAGACTTGCAAGATTACATACAACAAATTCTCCCGGTTTTGTAACTGTCACAACAACCTGCTCGCCGTCAATCTCTGTAATCTTCTCCTCTGTCACTTCCATCTCACTCATATTCTGGGCAATCTCTGTACAGAGATTGCTGCAATAAATGATTCCCTTATGGCTGTTTGGATTTGCCCGGTTGACATGATCTCTGTTAAATGCGAATGGCGTCCCTGTCTCCACAACGCTTTTAATGATCATCCGAATCACATCCTTGATCGGAATGACTCTCTTTTGGATCTCCGGATCCGCCACACAGTCGAGATATTTTTTCTTCCATTCTTCTCCAAAAGAATCTTCCAGTGCATATCCTTTTTTCTTCAAGATCTCATGCGGACACATCAAATACCATTCTCCCTCAAGATTATCTCTCGCCTGTTCCCAGAAATAATCCGGATAGCATACTCCCGGGAAAATATCATGCGCCTTCATTCGGTCATCTCCGTTATTTGTCCGCAAGTTGAGAAATTCTGGAAGATCCCGATGCCACACATCAAGATAGACCGCTGCTGCTCCCTGACGAACCCCAAGCTGATCGACTGCAACTGCCGTGTCATTGACCAGACGGATCCAGCGGATCACACCTCCTGCTGCTCCCTCAAATCCACGGATCGGGCTTCCGCTTGCACGCACTTTTCCAAAATACATTCCCATTCCGCCGCCAAGTTTGCTGACTTTCGCAAAATTATCAATGCTCTTATAAATTCCATCCAGACTGTCCGGCACTGTATCGATAAAGCAGGAAGAAAGCTGGTGGTGCGGCTTTCTCGCATTGGCAAGTGTCGGTGTCGCCACCGTCACCTGCAGCTTGCTTAACATATTATAAAACTTCTCCACCCATCCAGACCGATCACACGGTTCCTTCATCGCCAGATGCATCGCAATCCCGAGAAACATCTCCTGCGGACTCTCTAACAGAACGCCCTTCTGATCTCGGATCACATAACGATTCAGAAGCAGTTCCAGCCCCGAATAATTAAAAAGATGATCCCGTTCCTCCCGCATTAATTTTTCAAATGCTGTGATCTCTTCCTCCGTATAATTTTCTAAAATATAAGCACCGTACAGATTCTCTTTTGTCAGATAAGATATTTTCTCATAAAAAGAATTCACGTTCCGCTGTTTCATCTGTTCTTTCAACTCATTTCGAAATGTTACCAGGCGAATCCGCGCTGCGATCATCTCCCATTTCGGTGCCTCCTGCGTCGTCAATTCCACTGCCGCTTTGAGGAGCATCTTCATTTGTTCCTCTCCTGAGAATCCTGTTTTATAGAATGTATGGTATTTTTCTTCCAGTTTTTCCAAGCTATATACCGGATCCAGAAATTCCCTGCTGATGTCTGAAAATACTTCCTGAAGTCCTTCTGTTTCCGGAAAATCGTAGTTTTTTCCTTCTTGATTTATATTCATTTCTTATATCGCCTCACACTATTTATTGTATCACTTTCTTGATATTACCACAATATATAGTGCTTCGCAAGATTTTTTCCTGCTTGTCCTGCGAAAAAATAATTGATAGCTTCTTACGAATATGCTTAAAATAATTTTCAGATTACAAATAGTTTCGGAGATCCTCTGCAAGTTTTTCCTCCAGACGAATCAGTTTTCTGGCAATCTCCTTCACTTTCCATTCCGCTTCAGGATACTCATTCAAATATCTCCCAAGAGACTTGACTCCCATATTACAGCCATCTGTGATCAGATCTGCGATTGTTGCATCAGACTCATTCCATACAAGCCTGACATTAGTCTTCACCCACGACATTCCCTTCGCCATCATTCCAGGCTCTTTTCCCTCATCCTGATATTCCTTCAATATTTCCTGGATTTCTTTTTCCAGCTTCTCATGTTTTTCCATACAGTCAGACAGGCATTGGTACAATTTCTTCTCGTGTACATATTCCAACACTTCCTCAATCGAAGAAATTCCCATTTTAATCCCTGCATCACATTCTCTTAATAATTTAATTGTATCCGGTTCTACCATTTTTGTTTCCACCTTTCTCTTTCTTTTGGTGAAAGTATACCCGATCAACTAAAAAATATTCTCACTACAGTATCTCTCCAGATTTTCAAGTACTTTCTTATTCAGCCGAATTACGGCCTGCCTTGTCATCCCAGATGAACGCTTCTGACATCTGACATTTTCCCGCACAAGAAGCGATTCTTCTCCAAGTCCCATCAGAGTGTCACAAAAATACCAGGTATTGTTCTGGTCCAGCCATTTCTCAATCGCACGCTGCTCAAAACAAGGGCTCAGCGCCGTGTTAAATAAAATCGTATTTTCTCCGAGTGCCTCAAACTCTTCCTCGTATAACAACGTCACATTTTTACTCAGACAACTACAAACGACATCGCTTTCTTTTAATAACTCTGAAAGTTCACAGTAACGGTACCCCTCCTGCTCTTCCAGTTCCGGTTTTCTCGTCCGGCTGTAATAACTGATCTGCGCTCCCATTGCGCCTAATGCTCTTGCGACTGCCTGCGCGCTTGCCCCAAGCCCAAGTAATCCGATCCTCGCACCGGAAATCTCCGAACTTTCTCCTAAAAGCGGTGGATGCCCATCTGTCCCTTGAAGCCGTCCGATCAAGTTCATCAGCACATACTCTGCTACGCCTTCATCACCGTAATCCCGGATTCCTGTCACTGTGATTCCATGTTCTCTTGCATAGGCAATATCCACATTAGAACTTTCCTCTGAATACAGGCTGCAGCACATCCCAATGTATACAAGATTTGGGCACTTTGCTAAGATTTCCTCCCCGATTGCATGTGTATAACTGACAAATACCGCATCTGCATCTCCGATTCTTTCTACAATCTCCTCTGCACTCTCTGGCTGCGAATCAAAGAAAATGATTTCCTCGCAAAATTCCTTCAATTTTTCTTTACTCTCTTCCAGAATAGAAACCGGCTGGATTGCCACAAGTTTTTTTATTTTTTTCATAAGTTCTTCCTTCCCTTCCATATGTTTCAGCTATTATTTTATTATAGCACTGTGCATAAATTTCTCCCATTAGAGAATTGAATTTGTCTCATAAAAATAGCTTAAAGCTATCTTATACTTTCGTAATATAGCTCTAAGCCTTTCTGATTCTACCCGTTTCTTTAATATACTACTGATTGCAAAGTATGGTTTGATACACTTATAATACCGAACTCTCCTATGCCACCAATACTTTTTTCAATTTCTCCAAATCTTCTACTTCCACTCCGCATTCTTTTAAATACGTTTCTACATCCCCCCATGTAGATTTCAAATAGTCCAACGTTTTTTCCATCTCTTCTTTCGGCGAAGATAATAACACCTCCGGAACTTCTATCCCTTTTTGTTGGAAGATTTTTCTCTGCTCTTCAAATACACTTTTCATATTTTCAGCGCTAACACTATAATCTGCAACAATAACCTCTTCTGGGACTCCTGCCAGACGAAGTAATAACATTGCAATGACACCTGTACGGTCTTTTCCTACTGCACAATGAAAAACAACCGGTTCTCCCTTTCTTTCCACGATCCGTTCCATCACTTCTCTGATTTTTTCTTGATGCGTATTTAAAATTGTAATATAAAGATCTGAAAGTCTTTCTGGTATAGATAACAAACCTTTTTCATCATTAATTCGGTCTGACATTGGTATGGAATAATATGTAAAATTTTCTGAGATTCTGTCCGGTGATTGTTCCACCTCACTTCTACTTCTAAGATCCAAAACACATGTGATCTTATTTTCTTCCATCCACAACAAATCATTCTCGGATAATCGATGCAGCGCATCCGACCTATAAAAACATCCTTTTCGTATCGTTCCTCCATTTGCCGGATAACCACCCAAATCTCTAAAATTACTTGTTCCATCCATAACTATCGGCGCTTTTATATTCCATTTTTCCATATTGCTCTGTTTACCTGCCTTTCTCCCATACTTCTTCTTTCATATTGCTTTTGATATAAACGACTGCTCCGCCCAAGCATAATAAAAACATCAATACAGAAAGCGCGGCAGCCTTTTGATAATCGAGATATGTATTCACTTGTTGATACAGTAAAATTCCTAACATTTTAGGATTATTCGGACCGGTAAGATATGGGATCGTAAACGCTCCAATCTGTCCCATCAAAATAAACGTCGCTGCTACGATCACATCTTTGTATACAAGCGGCCATATAATCTTTTGAAAAATCTTCCAATAAGAACAACCTGCATCCCTTGCACTTTCCACATAAGAATCTGCCACTGCTGATAATGCTGCTGAGAGCAGCATCGCAGAAAATGGATATTAAACCAAAGATTACACAAAATGATCCCTTTCATATCATACAAAAGCCCCGGTTTATATGCGATACCAAACAACTGTAGAAAACGATTAATAAACCCTGCATCTTTTATAATATTCATAACCGCATACACTGCTACAATTCCTGGAATAAATCTTGGAAGCAAGTAAAGCCTTCCAATGAATCTGCTAATTTTACTTTTAGAAAAACGTAAATACAATGCCAGTAAAAAACTAAAAATAATCGCCAAAAGCATTGTGCTAAAAGCTTCTATTGCTGTAAAGATCAAACTCTGAAAAGCTTCTTTACTCGTGAAAAAATATTGATAATTTGCCATTGTAAATGTACCATCTACAGTTTGAAATGACTGTAAGATCGTATTGATAATCGGAAGAACCACAACCAGCATCATAACTGCAAACGCCGGAAACACCATAACATACGGTGTCCATACCTTTTTATCTTTTTGTTTCATATGATCCTCATCTTTCCTTTACTGAGCAAGACTTCCAATTTCCTCCATCCATCTTGCAGCAATATCTTTCTGAAGCATTCCTATAGAAAAATATCTTAAAGACTCCATATTTGTTTCCTTTAACCAATCTTCATGTTCCAGGTCTTCTAATTTTGAAGAATCTACAACCGGAGATGCGAACATCGTGTTCCAATCAATCGCCTGTGCTTCATAACTTAGATAAAAGTCAATGACAGAAAGGGCTGCTTCTTTATCTTTTCCAATCGATGGAATCATAAATCCTGCAAGACCTCCTAAGAAAGGTTCTTCCAATTGTGTTAATTTAATTCCTTCCGGAAGTGTTCCCATCGCTTTTTGGCTCAACACCATATTTACAAATGCAGGTGTCATATCTACCTCTTTATTTGCCAACAATTCCAAAGAACCTGCATTTTTCATCGGATACTGTACCTTGCCTGCTGTCTGATAAAGATACGGATGAAGTTCTTCCAATAATGCAAACCCATCGTCCCACTCTTTAGTATGTTCAGTCTTCCACTTTTCATCAGATGATGTTGCTGCTTCTTCCGGAAGCTGATTGTAAATTGTATTTGCAACAAATGAGAATCCTGAATTTCCTGTTGTTGGATCATTATAAGTAAATCTTCCTGGGTGTTCCTCAATCCACTGATATAGTTCTTCTGCTGTTTTCGGTGGGTTTTTCACAGTTTCGGAATTATATGCCAGATAAACGGATGTTCCGCGGTACGGGATGAAATTCTCTCCTACAATGTTATCTTTAAATATCAAGTTATCGTAATTCGGAATCTTAGACACATCGATATCTTCAAAAAAATCTTCACTTGTCTGCGCTTCGATATTGGCAATCGCACTGTCGTCTATCGCAATCAAATCAAAATCTGTATCCTTTTCGCCCGCTTTATATGCTGCTGAAAGACGATCCGGCAAACTCTGTTCGCTTGTTCCTGATACAACAAACTGGATCTCTACTTTTGCTACTTTACTATATTCTTCATTAGAATTATATGCATCCGCAATCTCCTGAAGCGCCTCACGTACTTCCTGTCCTCCACTTGACCAGATAGTAACTGTTGGCACATCTGCCTCTGTCTTTGTTTTGTTATTGCCACATCCGACCATGGTACAGATCATAGTCATCCCCATAGCTGCTGCGAAAGCTCTTTTTCCTCTTTTCATCCAAATGTTTTTTTTCATTTCTTTCTCCTTTTTGTCTCCAATTTTTCAATATCTATGCTTTATGCCCTTGCCGCAAATTCCTGTTGTCTATCAAAAATACAACTTACGCGGTTTCCGGTCTCAAAGCCTTTCGCCTGATCTTTTTCCAGAAATACTTTCAGCATTTCTTTTTCAGATTTTTTGACAATCGCCTGTGTATAATGTCCAAGAGACATCATCTGAAGGATTTCATATTTCCCATTTTGATCATGCTGCAGTGTCACATCTTCCGGACGCACTGCAAATGCACTGCCATTCTCTTCAATAAAGTTCATCTCACCGATAAATTCTGCTACAAATCTCGTCTTTGGATGGTCATAAATTTCTTCCGGTTTTCCTACTTGTTCCATATGTCCTTGTCGCATGACTGCGATCCGGTCTGAAATAGCCATTGCTTCTTCCTGGTCATGTGTGACAAACATCACAGTTAATCCGGCTTCCCTTTGTATCCGTTTTAATTCTTCACGCATTTGTCCACGTATTTTTGCATCCAAAGCAGAAAATGGTTCATCCAGCAGCAATAAAGATGGTTTTAATACCAGTGCTCTTGCAATCGCAATCCGCTGCTGCTGTCCACCGGAAAGCTGACTTGGATATTTTTTTTCTGAGCCGTCCATCCGAACTAATTCCAGCATTTTTTGAATTTCTTTTTTAATCTGTTCTTTCGGACATTTTCTGATCTGCATTCCAAATGCCATATTTTCATAAATGGTCATATGTGGCCACAGATTATAACTTTGAAAAACCATACCTGTCGGTCTTTTTTCCGGCTGAAGATCTTGGATTTCTTTTCCGTCCAGCAAAATTCTGCCGAAGTCTATTTGGTTAAATCCACCGATCGCACGTAAAATCGTTGTCTTTCCACATCCGGATGGTCCCAGCAGGGTCAACAATTCATGCTCTTTTACACAGAGATTGATATTTTCAACCCCCTCATTTTTGCTAAATTTTTTTGTCAAATTTTCAATAATTAATTTTTCACCCATAGCACACCTCACATTTTAAACCCACTTGATAATGCTTCCGCACTTAGATATTTACGGAACACGATTAATAATAAAACAGATGGAATCAGCAAAATGACTGCAAACACTGCTCCTGCCGTATCTGGAAATGACATGATAATTCCATATAATTCACTTGGCATCGTATGAATATTCGGCAGACCAATCAAAAGTGATCCTTGTGCTTCTTCCATTGATCCAAGAAATGTGTACAAAGATGCAACGACTATTCCCGGCCATGCCATCGGCATCGTAATCTTGAAAAATACTTGAAGCGGAGATGCTCCCACATCCCGTGCACTCTCTTCCTGCTGAATATGCACTGTCCGGAATGCACCGCTTGGAATCCACACCATAAACATCATCGTATTTACAACATGTACCAAGACAACTCCCAGAAATGTTCCCATCAGATTTAATTTGTAAAAAATAACTGCCATTGCAGTATAAATTCCCATCTTTGGAAATGCATTCGTCAAAAGAAAACTCAATCTGACAAAGCTTCTTCCTTTAAACTGATACCGTGCAATCGCATATGCTGCCGGAAGGCAGATCAACAATGAAATAGCGGTTACTACAATTGCCAATATGAGCGAAGTCGTAATAGACTGTATCATCTGACCTTTTGATAAAATGTAATCCCACCATTTCAAACTGTAAGTTTGCGGAAACACATCCGGATATTCATATTTTCCTGCAAATGATAATGTCAGCATATTAAAAAGCGGACCATAGAAAAAGAGAACAAAGATTGCCAAAAGAATCCATTCGGCAAATTTTCTTTTTCCTAAGCCATAATATAAACGTTTCATTCCTCTTTTCCTCCTGATTTCCATCTGACGGAAATGCCCGCCGCCAAAAGATTTTCATATTGGCAAGTTCCATCATACAAACGTAAAACCATTGTATGATATCCGTATTGATCCGTTTCTTGTTCTTCATGCAAAATGCCTGGAAGTTTAATCTTTTCTACACATTTTGTAAAGTATAATGGAAGTGCCTTCTCCACATGTCTCCCCCGGATCCAAAGGACCGGATTGCAATTTTTCCATTTCTCATTCCATTTTTCATACTCCGAGGAATGCTCCACCTCGATCCATAAATTGTCCTGTTCTGCCCACGCATGCAACATAGGTCCTTTAGTAACAACCGTCTTTTGTCTCATCAATGCTCCTAAAACAGCTTTAGCCGCATCTTCCATATCCTCCTCTGCGTCATCTTCAAGTAACGCATAAGTAATCATAACCGGAAGTTTCTGCGGTTTTTGATGAATATCTTTTCCGCTAACTGCTGACAAGTGATAACCTTCTAATACCTTTTCTTCCCAAAATTCCAAGGCTCGTCTATTTCCCATGATCTCTCCAGCCATAGCTTCTGTTCCGCCACTTGTATTAAATACTTCTATATAATCAATTTGATTCCAGTCGTGAATTTCCAAATCCATCCGACAGCCCGCTGTCACTGGTCTTCCTATGCAAAACGGATGTGCTAATCCAATCACTCCCGCGCCTGCTGCTCGTAATTTTCCTAAAAACTTTTCTGGTGCTTTCGGATCCAGATCTGTAAAAGCAATCATATGATCCATACCAAGTGCCAGAATATGTCCGTAAAATGTTGTTACTTCAACACCTTTTAATAGGTCAATATGTAGTTGTTCTTCTTTTATTGTCTTTTCTGCTTTCTCATGTCCGGAACAAGTGTTATGATCCGTCAGTGCAACAACACCATAGGCTTCTTTTTCCGCCCATCTCATCAGTTCTGCTGCTGTCATTTCTCCATCCGATTCCGTGGAATGATTATGCAATTCTACTCTTTGATATTTCATAACTTTTCCTCTCTTTTGATCACAACCTGATAGGGTGTATTCTGATTCAAGATCTGATACACATGCAACACAATCTTCAAAACCCCACCATGAAATTTCCAGGTACGAAATCCTTCGGAAGCTTTTTCTGGTGAAATAACAATGTGTTTCGTCATCTCATCTCGATGTGCACATCCTAAATATGCCTCATTATGGAAAACTGATACATTGATTTCTGTTTTCTGCCCTTTGAGCATTCTTATAATTTCTCTTTCCTCAGGATTTTCTCCCACATTTTCTTGATATGCTTTCATACAGGCTTTTCGATCTTCTTCTGTGATATCTTCCATCATTCTTTTTTCAAAAGACACTTCTATAGCAATTTGATCTAAGTCGACCGGCAACACTACTTCATAAGAAATGTTTCCGATAAACCCTTTCATTAGCTCACCTGATACTCGATACTCCTTCATCTATTCCATCCTTTCTTACCCTTTCCTTTTCCAGTCATTTTGTTAGAATGAACTTTGCCTTTTATAATGCTTGCTTTGGAAATCACAAGTGCCAGTATAAAAACTCAATTTCAATTTTCCAGCAAGACCCGGTTAAACTCCTGTTAATCCTTCTTACAGAAAGTTAAATTTTCTTTAAATATCAGATGGCAAGTTCTTTTACATATACCCATAATTTTTACTAAATAAAACTTTTTTGTTTGGCATATAAAATCCTATCTTTAAGCTTTGAAAACAAAAAAATCGCTGCATGCCTCTTAACTCTTCCAGGCTACAGCGATTTTTCGTTGTCACGAACTATATGTAATTATTTCTTCCCTCTACTCCTCCGCAACAATGTCACGCATTCTGTGTGAACGGTATTCGGGAATTGGTCAACTACCTGCACCTTTTCCAACGCATACCCTTCCCCGCATAGATATTTTAAATCTCTTGCCAATGTAGCAGAATCGCAGCTGACATAGACAATTCTGTCTGGCTGCATTTTTACCATTGTTTCAAGCAGCGCTTCCTCGCACCCTTTTCTCGGCGGATCGACAACAATCACATCGGCATGTGCCTGCTGCCCCGGATGTTCTTTCGCATAATTTTCATAATATGCCGGAAGTATTTCTTCTGCTTTCCCGACAAAAAATTCTGCATTTTTCATATCATTTAATTCTGCATTTTGTTTGGCATCTTCAATCGCCTGCGGTACAATCTCAACACCGTACACCTGCTTTGCCTTTTGTGCCAGGAAAAGAGAAATTGTTCCGATTCCGCAGTACAGATCCCACACGGTTTCTTCTCCGGTCAGCCCTGCATATTCTAATGCATATTTATAAAGCTTTTCGGTCTGTACCGGATTCACCTGATAGAACGACAGTGGAGAAATCTGGTATTTTACATTTCCAATATAATCGGTAATGTAACCAGCTCCCCAAAGTACTTCTATCTCTTTTCCCATAATGACATTTGTATTTTCTTTGTTCTTGCTGAAAGTTATACTCCTCATACCCTCGATTTGAGATAACTTATCCACAAATTTGTCCGCACATGGCAGGTTATCCCCATTGATCACAAAGCAAACCATAATCTCTTTTGTCGTAAATCCATAGCGGATTAAAATGTGGCGCACCAGTCCGGTACAATCCTGCTCGTTATACGCCGGGATATGGTTCTCATTCATGATCGAAAGAATCTCCTCTAAAATCTGCTGATTCTGAGAAACCCCCAGCGCACAATCTGTATTCGGGATGATCTGATGTGTCCTTCCCGCATAAAATCCGGCGACTGCCTTGCCATTCTTGTCCGTCCCAACCGGGAACTGCGCTTTATTCCGGTAATGAAACGGCTCGTCCATCCCGCACACCGGCTGCGTGATCTTTTCTAATACTTCCGGCGCAAATCCTCCGATCCGTTCCAGATTTCCAATAACTTTTTTCTGCTTGAACTGTAGCTGTTCATGATAATCCATCTCCTGGATCTGACATCCTCCACACTGTTTTGCGACCGGACATTTTGCTTCTACACGATTTTTTGAAGGTTCAATAACACGAAGCAACTTCGCATATCCATAGTTCTTTTTCGCCTTCATCACTTTCACTTCCACAAGATCCCCCATCACAGTATCCTTGATAAACAGTGTATATCCGTCTGCCTTTCCGATCCCCTCTCCGTTGATCCCGATATCTTCGATCCTCACGACCGCTGTATCATTTTTCTTCATGATCTTCCTCCTACCATAAAATTGTATCCGTTTCCAACTTCTCTTTGCCTCTTTGGCATTTTTATCGCTGCTCGCGCGCGAAGCGTGTTTTTTTACATAAGAATTTCCTATGTAACAAAGAAAGCGGGTGCCGCAAAATCAATTTCTTAGACATGGTATAGTTCATCTCTGATTCGATGCAATCTATATCTTGTTGAAATTCTCTGTTTTGCAGCACCCTTTTTCATCTCTCTGTTTTTATTTCTAAATACTTGTCTTTCTTAAATTACTCTCGAACAGTCTGTTATATCCAAGCCAGTCTGTCGTATCTTTTTCTTTGAAAATCTCTGTCAAAGTCTGTAACTTGGCATCTGTGCTGTCCGCGAAATTAAGTGCCAGTGCTTCTGCCAGCGCAGGCTTTTTCGGAGAACCATATTCTAACTCTCCGTGATGTGCAATAATGCAGTGCTTCAACTCACTTGCCAGCTTTTCCGGAAATCCCGGAATAGATCGAATCGCATCGTTTGCCATCTCGACTCCGATAATGATATGTCCGAGCAGCTGTCCATCATCCGTATAATCATTTTCCGGAAATGCGGAAAGTTCTTTTGTCTTCCCGATATCATGGTACATCGCCGCCGCATACAAAAGATCTTTATTCAGGATCGGATACGCCCCTACATAGTATTCACACATTTTGACAATACTGAGTGTGTGCTCCAAAAGACCTCCTGCAAATCCGTGATGTACACTCTTTGCCGCAGAGTGTGCCTGAAACCGCTTGATAAATGCCGCATCGTCTTTGAAATAATACTCCACTGCTCTTCTCAAATATTCATTATCAATCTGTGCCACATATTTCATCAACTCCTGATACATTCCCTCGACACTCTTCTCACTTGTCGGCATGTAGTCTGCCGCCACATACTCATCTTCAAATGCCTTGCGGATCTGCTTGATATTCAGCTGAAGATTTCCATTATAGCAAATGACATCTCCGAATACTTCGATAAAATCCATCTCATCATAGTCTGCAATTCCATTGGAATTTGGATCCCACACTTTTCCGTCTAAAGTTCCCGTCTTATCCTGTAAAATCAGATTGTCATATGCCTTTCCATTTCGCGTCTCTGCAGATCGCTTTCCTTTGCACAAATAAATACAGCGGATGGTCTCTCCCTCATGTAATGTATTAATATATCTCATTTCTATCCTCTTTCTATTATAATATTCTCATTTTAATTCTTCTATTTCTTCTCGGCTCCTCCGATGACAACGGTATAACTGATCTCCACATATCCTTCGGAACCAAGTCTTTTTGCCGACAACTTCACTTCATCTCCCGGCTGAAATGTCAGCAGTTTGTTATGCAGTGCTTTCACGGTCACCACCGGATCGCCGTCCATTGCAGTGATAATATCTCCACACTGAACTCCTGCAGCCATTCCCGGAGAATCTGCCTCAATCTCTTTGACATAGATTCCCTTCGGAAGTTTCTGTGCCTCTGCAATTTCATCCGTCACATTCGTTCCGACGATACCGATATATGGAACACTGTTGCCATTTAGCAGCTTTTCCAGTTCTTCTTTCACATCCGAAACTGCAAGGACACGCAGTGTACTGCTTTCATCCGTCACCTGTTCGGCAGCAAATGTAAATCCGATGACTTCACCGTCGATATTAAATAACACACCGCTCCCTTGTCTGGAGGCAGGTATGTCTGTGTCCAACAGCCGGTATACTCGGTCTGCTACACTGACTGTATTTTTATTGGAACTGATAATGCCATATCCCATCCCTTTGGAGTAACCAAACAGACTTCCCAGTGCAATCACTACATCTCCTTTGTAAGTCATGTTAGAATTGCCAAGGACAGCCTCCTGGATCTGATTCTTTGTGCTGTCACTGACCTGATTCCGATCAACCGCAAGCACTGCAATCCCCAACACCGCATCCTTCTTTCTGACTGCAGCATCATAGGATACGCCATCTCCAAATGTCACCTGAATCTGCTCTGCATCCTTGATGGCACTTCCCATCGTCAGGATCAGATATTCTCTGCTGTTGGATGGCATGATCACGCCACATGCACCGGTTCCTTCTTTTCGCTCTTCCTCTGTCCAGTTATCATCTTCTCCGGCAGAAGTCACTGAGACAATACTTTTATTCGCCTCCGCAGCAACCTGGTACATCGCACGTTCCAGTTCTTTAAAATTTTCAAGGGTAAGCTCCGGCTCTCTTTCTTCTTCCTCTGCCTTTGCTTCCTGTGGATGTTCTTCAGGTTCCTCGTCCTTTGGAATGGTAATCTCTTCTTCTGCATTCAGCTGCTCATCAACCCATGGTTGGAACACACAAAAACTAATACTGGCAAACGCACCGAATAGAATTCCTGCCGCCGCCAGCCCGGCTGCCTTATGCATGAGCTTTTTTCGATTCAGAGGCTTCTCCTTGATTACCTCCTGCAAAAAAGAAAATTTTTCTGGTCCTTCCTTGTTCTCCATAGACATGACGTATCTCCTTTTTCATCCTCTTTACAGTATACCCTAACATTTGTCAATGTTCAATAAGTATAGAATATTTCTGCTTTCCTTTATTACAAATATAAGGTAGAATGGAAACAGGTGAATGATTATGAATAAAAAGACTTTAAAAAAACTAGAATACAACAAAATAACTGAATTACTTGCAGAGCAGGCTTCTTCCCCGGGCGGAAAGATCCTCTGCAGCCATTTGGCTCCGATGACCTCCCTGGCCGAAATCACAACCGCGCAAGAACAGACCGCGGCGGCTTTTACAAGAATTGTAAAAAAAGGACGTCTCTCTTTCAGCGGTGTATACACTGTGGAAGATTCTCTGATGCGTCTGGAGATTGGCGGAGCGCTCGGCTGTAATGAACTGCTCCGCATCTGCAAATTACTGGAAGTAACAAACCGTGCCAAAGCTTATGGGCGGCACGAGACTGTGGACGAGGAGCAGGACTGCCTCGACGTGTATTTCGATCAGCTGGAACCACTGTCGATCCTTGCCGGCGAGATCCGCCGCTGCATTATCGATGAAGATGAGATCAGCGATGACGCGAGCAGTACCCTGAAGCACATTCGAAGAAGTATTTCCCAGACAAACGACAAAGTACATTCTACACTGCTTTCGCTTGTCAACGGCTCTCTGCGTACTTATCTGCAGGATGCCATTATTACGATGCGCGGAGACAGATACTGTCTTCCGGTCAAAGCGGAATACCGCAGCCAAGTACAGGGAATGATCCACGACCAGTCTTCTACCGGTTCGACACTCTTTATTGAACCAATGGCTGTCGTAAAGTTAAATAATGATCTAAAAGAACTTTACGGAAAGGAGCAGGAAGAGATCCAGGTGATCCTTGCCAATCTCAGCGCAGATGCCGCCGGCTATGTGACGGAGATTCGCAGAAACTATAAGCTGCTTACAGAACTGGACTTTATCTTCGCAAAGGGTTCCTTTGCCCTCTCCTTAAATGCAAGCAAACCGATTTTTAACGACCATGGCTATATCCATATCCGTGAAGGACGCCATCCGCTTCTCGATAAGAAAAAGGTAGTCCCGATCACGGTCACACTGGGAGATGCCTTTGATCTTCTGATCGTAACCGGTCCGAACACCGGCGGAAAAACCGTATCGCTAAAAACAGTCGGCCTTTTCACGCTGATGGGGCAGGCAGGACTTCATATTCCTGCACTGGATCGCTCAGAATTGGCGCTGTTCCACGAAGTGTATGCGGATATCGGCGATGAGCAAAGTATCGAGCAGAGTCTCAGTACCTTCTCTTCTCATATGACCAATATCGTTTCCTTCCTGCAGCACGTGGATGAGCACTCTCTTGTGCTGTTCGATGAGCTCGGCGCCGGAACCGATCCAACCGAAGGAGCTGCACTTGCAACTTCCATTCTGTCCTACCTGCACGAGCGGAAAATCCGCACGATGGCAACGACTCATTACAGTGAACTGAAAGTCTATGCACTTTCCACTCCGGGTGTAGAAAATGCCTGCTGTGAATTTGACGTAGAGACACTCCGTCCAACTTACCATCTGCTGATCGGTATCCCTGGAAAGAGTAATGCCTTTGCGATTTCCAGTAAACTTGGTCTGCCGGATTATATTATCGCAGATGCGAAAGAACGTCTGTCCGAACAGGATGAATCCTTTGAAGATCTCCTTGCAGACCTCGAAAACAGCAGACGTACCATTGAGAAAGAACAGCAGGAAATCGCTGCCTACAAGCGCGAAGTAGAAGCTCTGAAACAGAAATTAGAGCAAAAACAAGAACGCCTTGACGAGCGCAAAGAGCGTATTATCAATGAAGCGAACGAAAAAGCAAACGCGATTCTCCGCGAGGCAAAAGAAGTTGCTGACGAGACTATGAAGAACTTCCGCAAGTTTGGGAAAGAAAATATCTCTGCCGCAGAGATGGAACGCGAGCGCGAACGACTCCGCCAGAAGATCAAAAAGACCGGATCCGGTGTGAAGCTTGACACGAAAAAACCGAAAAAACAGCATAAGCCAAGTGATTTCAAACTCGGCGAGGCTGTAAAAGTGCTCAGCCTCAATCTGACCGGAACCGTAAGTTCTCTCCCAAATGCGAAAGGAGATCTTTTCGTACAGATGGGAATCCTTCGCTCCCAGGTAAATATCTCCGATCTGGAGATCATCGATGAGCCTGTGATCACGGGGAAACATCTGCAGAAGACTTCCTCCGGAAAGATGAAAATGAAAAAGACCATGTCTGTCCGCCCAGAGATTAACCTGCTCGGAAAGACGGTAGACGAGGCGATTGCAGAACTCGACAAATATTTAGATGATGCGTACATGTCGCACATCAGTCCCGTCCGCATCGTGCACGGCAAGGGAACCGGTGCACTCCGCAGCGGTATCCATAACTATTTAAAACGACAAAAACATGTAAAATCTTACCGCCTCGGTGCGTTCGGTGAAGGAGATGCCGGCGTCACGATCGTGGAATTTAAGTAGTAGATTTGAAATAAAGGAGGGATTCCTACCCCATGGTAACTAAACAGAAAATCTTAATCGTCGATGACGATGAAAATATTGCAGAGCTGATCTCCCTCTATCTTTTGAAAGAATGCTTCGACACGATGATGGTACATGACGGCGAGGAAGCGTTAGCTGCATTTGACAGCTATTCGCCAAATCTCGTACTGCTTGACTTAATGCTGCCGGGCATCGACGGTTATCAGGTCTGCCGCGAGATTCGGGCAAAATCAGATACTCCGATCATCATGCTCTCCGCAAAGGGAGAAGTCTTTGATAAAGTACTTGGTCTCGAACTTGGTGCAGATGACTACATGATCAAGCCTTTTGATTCCAAAGAGCTCGTCGCAAGAGTCAAAGCAGTGCTCCGTCGCTACCAGGCACCTAGACAGGAAACTACTGCCGCAGAGAAAGGCAAATGCGTTTCCTACCCTGGCATTGAGATCAATTTGACGAACTACTCTGTCGTCTGTGACGGAAAAGTAGTCGAAATGCCTCCAAAGGAACTGGAACTGCTTTATTTCCTCGCATCCTCACCAAACCAAGTATTTACAAGAGAACAGCTCCTCGACCAGATCTGGGGCTACGAATACATCGGAGATACAAGAACTGTCGATGTGCATATCAAGCGTCTGCGCGAAAAAATCAAGGACCATCCGACATGGAGTCTCGGCACCGTGTGGGGTATCGGGTACAAGTTCGAGGTGAAATAGTATGCGCAGCACTTTGTACTTAAAATTTATCAGCATTTATCTGATCTTCGGATTTCTCTGCCTGTTCACAGTCGCCACACTCACCCATGAGCTGACGATCTCTGAGCTGGAAGAAGATACTTCTGATACCCTTTATAAAGAAGCCACCTTGCTCGCCAATGATTACCTGACCGGATATTTTACAGACGATCTGACACTTTCCGACATTCACACGCAGTTAGATGGGATGTCTACTTATCTGCATGCATCAACATGGTTCATTGACCGCACTGGACAGGTGATTCTATCTGCGGGAGCAGATGAAATGCCGGTTCCGCCATCCGAAATCCCAGACTTTGATCCTGCGGAAAATGGCAGTTCCAAATATCTGCTCGGAACTTACCATGATCTTTTTGATAAAAAAGTCATCACAGTGATTGCACCGGTCACACAAGGCTTTACGACGAAGGGATATCTGCTGCTGCACAAACCTTACGAAGATCTCGAACAGCAGACTTCTTCTTTATTGCGAAATGTCTATATTACCATTGTTGTCATCTACATTTTATCTTTCTGCATCCTGCTGGCATTCCACTTTTTCATTTACCAGCCGCTGCGGAAGATCACAGAGGCTGCCACCCAGTATGCCTCCGGCAATCTGACTTATGAGATCCCGGTGCGGACAGAAGACGAGATGGGCTATCTATCTGCCTCTCTCAACTATATGGCAGCACAGCTCAAAGATATGGAAGACTATCAGAAGAAGTTCATCGCCAATGTCTCCCACGACTTCCGCTCTCCGCTGACATCCATCAAAGGATATGTGGAAGCGATTGTCGATGGAACAATCCCACAAGAACTTCAGGGAAAATATTTAAACATCATACTGTTTGAGACCGAGCGCCTGACGGATCTGACAAAAGATCTTCTGACATTAAATGAATTTGACACGAAAGATCTTCTTCTTGACAAGACCAACTTCAATCTGCACGACACAATCAAACACACTGCCGCTTCTTTTGAAGGAACTTGTACCTCCAAGAAAATTTCAATCGAACTGCTCTTTGACCCGCGCATCCAGAATGTCTTTGCCGACCGCGGTAAGATTCAGCAAGTCTTATACAACTTGCTGGACAACGCGATCAAATTCAGTAATCCGGACTCTTCCATCGTGCTCGAGACGACCGAACGCAATGGAAAAGTGTTCGTCTCCGTCAAAGACTCCGGAATCGGGATTCCGAAAAAAAGTCTCACAAAAGTGTGGGAGCGTTTCTATAAGAGCGATCTCTCCCGTGGAAAAGACAAGAAAGGAACCGGGCTCGGACTTGCGATCGTCAAGGAAATCATTCAGGCACATGGAGAAAATATCAACGTTATCAGCACCGAAGGAGTCGGCACAGAATTTATTTTCTCACTCACAAAAAGCAGTGAAAATTAGTTTCTTCCTTACACGAAAAGAAACGATACAAAAAAAGAGAAACACATTTCCTCCACTGAAATGTCGTTTCTCTTTTTTGATGATTTGTATTAGTATCTGCATTGATTACAGCTTTATCTGCTTTTGAATTTCATATTCCTTTCCTCACTAATACAAAATACGGCTGATATTTTTATCCTCCATATTATCTTTTGTCACCCACACATATCCGGTGTCAACAACTGCCTCATTTCCTTGATTCGCGATGGAACGCGCACAGGCAATCACAGTGGCATATCCCATACCATACGGATTCTGAACAACAAGACCTTCCAGTTCTCCATTCTCCAGCGCCTCCATCTGTTTCTCTCCTCCGTCGAATCCGATCATCTTGAGATTCTCAGCAACCTCTGCCTGCTTAGTATCTTTTGACTGCTTCATCTCATTGACAATCGACAGTACTTTCTGTGTCGCATCCACATTGGTTGTAAAACAGCCCGTCACATCCGGGTGTTGCTCCAGAATATACTGGATTGCCTGCTCATCAGTAAAGTCTTCCTTCTGCGCTGCCTTCTCATCTTCTGGATTGATTTTCGCTTCCTGGTTCTTCTTCTCTGCCAAAAGTCCTTTCACGTCTTCCAGATTATCCAGATAGACAACTTCCGCGATCTCAACTTCCGGATAATCTTTTGCGAGTGTATCCGCAAAACCACTCTGACGCTCTCTCGCAGTAGTAGACTTAGAATCGTGGACAAATACGAGTACCTTTCCCTTGTTATCTAATGCCGTAGCCAGATTCACTGCCGCAGTCTGTGCTGCTTCTGTATTATTGGTAGAGCAGAGTGACTGCAGTCCCTGGTAATCACTTCCGGAATCAAAGGCAACAATTGGAATTCCATTCTCTGTAGCAAGATCAAACTGCACCGAACAAGCATTGGAGTCAATGATCGCAATCCCAACTGCATTTGGATAGCGGGCCAGTTCTTCATCTAAAATATTAATCTGCTCGTCCACGCTCTCACTCTCGCTCGGACCACTGTAATTTAACTTGATCTTATCTTCCCCTTTGTAACCCAGTGCACTGTTCAATTCCGATACTGCTTGCTTGGCGCCTTTTTCTACCATCTTCCAATATTCGGTTCCGGCTTCCTTCCCGATCAGGGAAATGTATGTTCCCGGTTCCAGGGTAAGACCGTCCACATTGCTGTATGCCTGCGGAGAAATAATATTTAAATTGCCCTGTCCTTCTTTCTCTTTCGGCTCCTCTTTTTCTGTATCTGCCTGTGTCTGTGTATCTTGCTTCTCTTCCTCTGCTTCCTTCCCACAAGAAGAAAATAGAAGCATTGCACTCATCAGACATGCCAGCCCTATGATGCTCTTCCTTCTTCTCTGCATTTTTTACACACTCCATTTTTTCATTCTGAACGTATATTTCAAAGCCTATGTCACACACTTGTAAATATACGTAAAATCTTCGGGCACCGGCAATGACTTTTCACAATTTTAAAAGAAAAAGATCAACTTCCGTCCGCCCTCTAGGTTATTACCTATCTACTATACACTAAATTACAAAAAATAGAAGAAATTTTTTCTTAAATTTTTATAAGGTTTTATACAGTGTTCACAATTTGTATACTGTATGCAATTTAGTACAATCCAACCTATTGACTTTTCTTATAGCAAATTGATATAATCTAAGTGAATTATTTAACAAACATTTTACAAACTACTAACTTTTTTACAACGATTTAGGAGGAAATATAATGGAAAAAAACTGGAACTCTAGTTGGGACGGATTCAAGCCAGGACGTTGGAACCGTACATCAGTAAACGTACGTGACTTCATTCAGTCAAACTACACACCATATGAGGGGGACGATTCTTTCTTAGCAGGTCCTACAGAAGCTACAAAGACTCTTTGGGCTCAGGTAATGGATCTTTCAAAGCAGGAACGCGAAGCAGGCGGAGTTCTTGACATGGATACAAAAATTGTATCAAGCATCACTTCCCATGCAGCAGGTTACTTAAACAAAGACTTAGAACAGATCGTTGGTTTCCAGACAGATAAACCATTCAAACGCTCTTTACAACCTTACGGTGGTATCCGTATGGCTCAGAACGCCTGCCATGAAAATGGATATGAAGTTGACCCTGAAATCGTAAAAATCTTTACAGAATACAGAAAAACACACAATCAGGGTGTATTTGATGCCTACACACCAGAGATGAGAGCAGCAAGAAAATCTGGTATCATCACAGGACTTCCGGATGCATACGGACGTGGACGTATCATCGGTGACTACCGCCGTGTTGCTTTATACGGAACAGACTGGCTGATCGCAGACAAGAAAGAACAGCTTGCTACTTCTTTAGTGAGAATGACAGGAGATAACATCCGTCTTCGTGAAGAATTATCTGAGCAGATCCGCGCACTTGGCGAATTAGCAAAATTAGGAGAAATCTACGGATACGATATTACAAAACCAGCTTCCAATGCAAAAGAAGCTATCCAGTGGTTATACTTTGGATACCTTGCAGCTGTTAAAGAACAAAACGGTGCAGCAATGAGTCTTGGACGTACTTCTACATTCCTTGATATCTATATCCAGCGTGACTTAGAAAGAGGACTGATCACAGAGGAACAGGCTCAGGAATACATTGACCACTTCATCATGAAGCTTCGTCTTGTAAAATTTGCACGTACACCAGAATACAATGCATTATTCTCCGGTGACCCGACATGGGTAACAGAGTCTATCGGTGGTGTTGGTGTTGATGGACGTCCGCTCGTAACAAAGACATCTTTCCGTTACCTTCACACATTAGACAACCTTGGAACAGCTCCAGAACCGAACTTAACAGTTCTCTGGTCTACTCGTCTTCCAAAAGCATTTAAAGAATACTGTGCGAAGATGTCTATCAAATCATCTTCTATCCAGTATGAAAACGATGATTTAATGCGTCCGACTCACGGAGATGACTACGCAATCGCATGCTGTGTATCTTCTATGAGAATCGGTAAGGAAATGCAGTTCTTCGGAGCTCGTGCAAACCTTGCAAAATGTTTATTATACGCAATCAACGGTGGTGTGGATGAGAAATCCAAAGTACAGGTAGGACCAAAATACCGTCCGGTAGAAGGTGAATACCTTGACTACGATGATGTTATGGCTAAATTCGACGACATGATGGAATGGCTTGCTGAATTATATGTAAACACATTAAATATCATCCACTACATGCATGACAAATATTGCTACGAAAAAATCCAGATGGCTCTTCATGACCGTGAAGTAAAACGTTACTTTGCAACAGGTATCGCAGGACTTTCTGTTGTAGCTGACTCTTTAAGTGCAATCAAATATGCAAAAGTAAAACCGATCAGAGACGAAGATGGATTAGTAGTAGACTACGAAGTAGAGGGAGATTTCCCGAAATACGGTAACAACGATGATGATGTAGATGAGATCGCAGTAACTGTTGTACGTTCTTTCATGGACAAGATCAGAAAACATCACACATACCGTCACGGTGTTCCTACAACTTCTATCCTTACTATCACATCTAACGTTGTATATGGTAAGAAGACAGGTAACACACCAGACGGAAGAAAGCTTGGAGAACCTTTAGCACCAGGAGCAAACCCAATGCACGGACGTGATTCTCACGGAGCATTAGCTTCCCTTGCATCTGTAGCTAAGATTCCATTCAGACATGCTCAGGACGGAATTTCCAACACATTCTCTATCATTCCGGGAGCACTTGGAAAAGAAGATAAGATCTTTGCAGGTGACCTTGACCTTGACAGAATCGAAGAATGTGGAAACCAGGCTTGCAACATTCCAAACATCATGGACAGCATCGACAACGAATAATCTGTCCGACAATACAAAAATCAGATAAAGAAAAACCAAAATCAAGGAGGATAACACTATGGCAGTAAATCAGCAGCAGGTAGATAACTTAGTAAATATGTTAGACGGATACGTAGAGCAGGGTGGACACCACTTAAATGTAAACGTATTTACAAGAGAAACATTATTAGACGCTCAGAAACACCCAGAAAACTACCCACAGTTAACTGTTCGTGTTTCAGGATACGCTGTAAACTTTATCAAACTTACAAAAGAACAGCAGGACGACGTTATTTCCCGTACATTCCACGAAGGAATGTAATGTAACGGCAGAGAGAGCCGTCTGATGACATATCGTCTATGTCATCGGACGTTCTGTTCTCCGTATCGAATTGCAATAATGACTTCAAGGGGCTGCCGCCGAAATGGTTTCTGATCTTTCCATTCTGCGACAGCCTTTTCTCATACCGAACTTTATCATACTGAAAGGCAGGTGTCTTTTATGACAAAAGGATATATACATTCGATTGAAAGCTGTGGAACCGTAGATGGCCCGGGGCTGCGCTACGTAATCTTTCTTCAGGGCTGCCCAATGCGCTGTCTGTACTGTCACAATCCAGATACATGGGAGCCAAACATCGGAGAACAGCAAAGTGTAGAGGAAGTACTGGAAGGCTTCTACTCTAATCTCCCATTTTACCGCCATGGCGGTGTGACTGTGACAGGCGGTGAACCAATGATGCAGATGGATTTTCTGATCGAGCTCTTTACAAAGCTGAAGAAAGACCATATCCACACCTGTATCGATACTTCTGGGATTATGTTTCAGCCATCCAATGCAGTATTTATGGAAAAGCTGGAAAAGCTCCTTCAGGTCACAGACCTGATCATGCTTGATATCAAACATATCAACGGAGAAGAACACAAGAAACTGACTGCGCACTCCAATGAGCGTATCCTGGCATTTGCACGCTATCTTGATGAGCAAAACATTCCGATCTGGGTACGCCATGTGATTGTTCCCGGCATCACTTTCTATCAAGAATATCTGGAACAACTTGGCACATTTCTCGGAACACTGAACAATGTCAAAGCGCTCGATATTCTTCCTTACCACTCTATGGGAAAGGCAAAATACGATAACCTTCATATGGATTATCCGTTAAAGGATACTCCAGAACCAAGTAAAGAAGATGCAGAGGCTGCCAAACGTGTTGTTCTCGCTGCATATAAGCATGAAAAACAGCGTCTGAACAAACTGTCGGAAGAACTTTAAGACAAATTGTTTGGATCTCTGTTCTGTTGTCTTCCAGTCTTTTTGTGCTCTGATTGAAACTCTTTTTCTTTGTATTAAATTCAGAGCACAAAATAGACTTGTATATTTGGCTCATTTGTATTAAAATAAACACAAATAGGCAGAGTTCATTCTGCCACAGAAAAGGAGGATACATACTATGGCACACGTAATTAGCGATGAATGTGTAAGCTGTGGAGCTTGCGAAGCTGAATGTCCAGTTGGAGCAATCTCTCAGGGAGCAGATCACTACGAAATCAATGCTGATGCTTGCGTAGACTGTGGAGCTTGTGCTGCACAATGTCCAACAGGAGCTATCTCTGCTGAATAATTCAGATATGGCTGCCTGGCAGCCAGCATAGCCCAGTAAGTATATAGGCATAAAAGTGGGACGGATCAGATGTAATGTCTGATCCGTCCCCTTTTTTGCACCATAAACTTGTCCTAAAAAATCATGTTATCCCCCATCTTTTGTTCACTTCATGCTATCCTTCCAGCAATTTTCTCAACTTTCCAACCGGTGATACCTTCACACTCTCGCGTCTGATCTGCTGCTGCTGTCTGATCAGGCTGTCCAGCTTGCGGTAATGTTCTTCTTCTTTCTGCTCTTTTAGATGAAACAACGTTTCCATCTCGCCAAGTACATTTTTTGTAACTGTATGGCTGACTTCCTGCGCAAGCTTCGTATTATTCTCCACGATAACTTTCTGAAGTGCCTCCCCGATAAAGCTCTGAACTTGCAAAAACTTGTCCGTATCCACCACTTCCGGCTGTGCCTTGACAAGCTGTCCTTCTGTCTGACTCATTCTGCTGTTCTCCCTTTCCTCCATCTCTGCCAGCTTTTTCTTCTTCTGTTCCCGCGCTTTCTTTAACTCTGGTATGACGGTCTTTAACTCTCTCAACTGCATGCTCTGCTCTTTGAGATCCTTGATGCAGTGAAATAAACGGATGTCATCTTCTGTATAGTAACGGTGCCCCATCTCTGTCCTGCCGATCGGAAGGTCAAGTTCTTCCTCCCAGTATCTCAGCACATGTGCCTCCACCCCGACTCTCTTTGCAGCTTCTGAAATCATATAGTGAACTTCGCCCATAAAAATAACCTCCAATATGTAATAACCTATAAAGATTATAACATATTGAAGGTCTGTTCTTTTGCTCTTTCCATCGCAAGTTTCGCCATTATTCCTGCTTTCTCGTCGCATTGGCAAACTTCGTATAATTTGGAAGCCATGCAAGATTCACAGTTCCGATCGGACCGTTTCTCTGTTTCGCAATGATGATCTCTGCAATGTTCTTCATATCTGTATCTTTGTTATAATAATCATCACGGTAAATAAACATCACCACGTCGGCATCCTGCTCGATCGCACCAGATTCTCGAAGGTCTGACATCATCGGACGATGATCCGGCCTCTGCTCTACAGCTCGGCTCAGCTGAGAAAGTGCAATAACCGGTACATTCAGCTCTCTGGCAAGTCCTTTCAATGATCTGGAAATATCCGAGATCTCCTGCTGTCTGGATTCTGCACGTCCACCTACACGTCCGGTCATCAACTGCAAATAGTCGATGATGATCAGATCTAACCCTTGCTCCAGCTTAAACTTTCTGCACTTAGAGCGGAGTTCTGAAATAGAGATTCCCGGCGTATCATCAATGATCATCTTAGACTTTCCAATGACTCCAGCTCCTTCGATCAGCTTCTCCCAATCGGAATCCTTCAGATTACCGGTACGGAGCAGCTGTGCATCTACCTGAGACTCCAAAGAAAACAGACGGTTCACCAACTGTTCCTTGGACATCTCAAGACTGAAGATTGCCACCGTCTTATTGCTGCGAAATGCCACATGCTGTGCGATATTAAGCACGAACGCTGTCTTTCCCATAGACGGTCTCGCTGCCACGAGGATCAGATCAGACGGCTGCAGGCCGGATGTTTTATAATCAAGATCAATGAACCCTGTCGGAATTCCAGTGACGGTTCCCTTTGTCTTGGAAGACTTCTCGATCTTATCTAACGCATTTAACACGACCTGTTTGATCGGAACATAGTCTCCGGTATTTCTCTTCTGTACAAGCTCAAATACTCTCTTCTCCGTCGTCTCAAGCACCGCCTCCAGCGAATCCCGACCGAGATAACACATGTTCTCAATCTCCTCATTCAGCTTGATCAGTTTCCGCAGCATCGATTTTTCCATGACGATCTCTGCATAATATTTTACATTCGCAGAAGTCGGAACTGCTGTCAGAAGATCTCTTGCAAATTCAAGGCTGGTGATTTCCGGCGGAACATCCTTTTCTTTCAGACGCTCCTGAAGGGTAATCAGATCGACCGGCTTCCCTTCATTGAAAAGTTCCACCATAGCCTCAAACAGAATGCCATATGCCGTCTGGTAAAAATCCTCCCGGCTGACGATTTCTGCCGCTGTCATGATCGCATCCTTGTCCATCAGCATTGCGCCGACAACGGATTGCTCCGCCTCGAGGCTGTGCGGAAGGACTCTCTTGATCAATGCCTCTTCCATGCGTTCCACCTACGCTTCTGTGACAACGACTTTCAGATCTGCTGTCACCTTTGTGTGAAGTTTCACCTGAACGATATGTGTTCCCAATGTCTTGATTGCTTCTTTTAACTGGATTTTCTTCTTGTCAATATCATATCCCATCTGCTCTTTGACTGCATGTGCCACTTCTTTGGAAGAAACAGATCCGAAAGTTCTGCCGCCTTCTCCGACTTTGATCTGCAGTGTCACTTTTCCTGCTGCAATCTTCTCTGCGAGTGCTTTGGCAGCCTCTAACTGCTCCTGCGCAATCTTTTCTTCGTTCGCTTTCTGAAGTTTCAGGTCATTTAAGTTCTTTCCAGTTGCTTCGAGACCTAATTTCTTCGGCAGGATAAAGTTTCTTGCGTACCCGTCATTGACGTTTACGATCTCTCCCTTTTTCCCAAGTGCCTTTACATCTTCTAATAAAATTACTTTCATTATATATCTCCTCCTTCTATCATCTCGTCCAGTGTGCCTTTGATCATCCCAATGACTTCCTCGACTTCCATATCGGAAAACTGTGCTCCTGCTACGTTGATATGGCCGCCTCCGCCGAGACGTTCTGCGATCACCTGAACATTTACCTCATCAATGGCGCGGGCGCTCAAATACACCTTCCCATTGTATGCTGTCAATACAAACGATGCACGGATCCCCGCAATGTTGAGCAGCTCATTCGCCGCCTGGGCTCCGACGATCGTCGGACTTTCAATTCCTTTGCCCGGACACTCCGCAATAGCAAATTCACCTCTGTATACCTCTGCTCTGCGCACCGTCTCCGCCTTTGCACGATACGAATCCATATCATCCCGGAACATCTTTCTCACCCGGGTGATATCTGCACCACAGCGCCTCAAAAATGCAGCCGCCTCAAAGGTTCTGACACCGGTCCGGCTCACAAAGTTATTTGTATCGATCATAATTCCCGCATACATACAGTCTGCTTCCACCGCCTTGATGCGGATATCATCCGCAATGTACTGCAATACTTCTGCGACCATCTCGCAGGTGGAAGATGCATACGGTTCAATATAAGATAATACTGCATTATCAATGCTGTTGCTTCCCTGCCGGTGATGATCGAGCACGACGATCGTCTTTGTCATACCAAGCAGTTCCTCACACTCTGTCAGTTCCGGCTTATTTGTGTCGACTACAACAACCATCGTATTTTCCGTTACCACATCCTCCACCTGAGAGGAAGTAAGAAACAGATCTTCATCGTATGCCGCATTATCCCGGATACGCTCATACAGCGGTCTGACAGAACTTGTAATATCGTTGATCACGATATGTACTTTCTTCTCCATAATTGTAGCCGCACGATAAATACCGATTGCCGCTCCAAAGGAATCTACATCCCCGATCTTATGTCCCATGACAATGACTTTGTCCTTCGCGGCAATAAATTCCCGCAGCGCTTCTGCCTTGACTCGCGCCTTCACACGCGTATTCTTTGCCACCTGTTCGCGCTTTCCGCCAAAATACGTAATATTGTTCGCATCCTTTACAACCGCCTGGTCACCCCCTCTTGCAAGTGCAAGATCGATTGCTACCCGGGCATAGTTGTAACTCTGTGCATAAGTGTCGGTACTCATCCCAAGACCGATACTGAGTGTCGCCGGCATCTCATTTCCAATGCTAATGCCCTTGACCTCCTCTAACAATGCAAACTTATCTTCTTTCAACTGTTGGAAATACTTTTTCTTAATCACGATAAAGTATTTATCCTTCTCCATTTTCTTGACGATCCCGTCAATCTTTGCAATATACTGATTAATCTTTCGGTCGATCAACGCTACCAGAAGTGACTGTCTGACTTCCTCAACACTCTCGATGACTTCATCAAAGTTATCAATGTAGATCAGACCTGCTACCATCTTCTGTGCATCATTTTCGCGAATGTACTTATTCAGTTCTGTGACATCCTTCAGGTAGATTGCAATAAAGTATTCCTTCTCCTTTGGAAGCTGCAAAAGTTCCTCTGTCTCACTAAATCCTTCCACAGATACTTTGTGCATCGCTACTGAATATTCCTTCTCCTTGTAAATAACATTCCGCTGCACCTGCTCAGATTCCGCTTTTGGAAATACGCCCCGGTTCAGTTCCGGAATGACCTTATTAATATACTTCTCCGCCTTGTCGCCCTGCCCTGTCACTACTTTGAAACTGTCATTCATCCATATAATCTGCCCATCATCCATCAGAAGTGCATACGGAATGGAAAGTTCCTTCAGCAGTGTATTCTGAACAACACCATACTGTGCTGCGAACTGTACCAGGTCTGCCATGATCAGCGACTTACTGTACATATAGAGCACACCTACTCCGATTCCATACACTGTCACAATGATTGCCATCATGATTCCTGCCTGACTGCTCGTAAAAAAGATCCAGATGGTCATCGCTACGAGCAGGATCAGCATAAAAATCGGCCACTGCATGTAAAAGCGGAGCTGTCCTTTTAATCGAATATCCTTCTTCATATTTTAACCCTCAATAGAACTAAAGTTACCGTTAAATTATACCACTTTTCCCCCCGATATGGAAGTACCAATCCTTGGACAGACAATCTGCTGCCTAAAATGCTCGAACCAAAAAAGAGAGAATCCAATCCCTCTGTAACCAGAGCTTGTCTTCTCTCTTTCTCTCTATGAGATTCTCATATCTTTTTATGCTTCATATCCGTTTGGATTGTTTGACTGCCATCTCCATGAGTCTTCGCACATCTCATCGAGTCCTCTCTCAGCTTCCCATCCAAGTTCTTCTTTTGCTTTTGCAGGGTCTGCGTAGCAAGTTGCAATATCTCCGGCTCTACGAGGTTTGATCTCATATTTGATCTCTTTTCCGCATGCTTTGCTGAATGCTTTTACCATATCCAGAACAGAATATCCATTTCCTGTTCCAAGGTTGTAGATGCATACGCCGGCTTTCTCTTCGATCTTCTTCAATGCTTTCACATGACCAAGTGCAAGGTCTACGACATGGATATAGTCACGCACACCTGTTCCGTCATGTGTATCATAGTCATCTCCGAATACTCCGAGACACTCTAACTTTCCAACTGCCACCTGTGTAATGTAAGGCATTAAGTTGTTCGGGATTCCTTTCGGGTTCTCTCCGATTGTTCCGCTCTTATGTGCTCCTACCGGATTAAAGTAACGGAGTAATACGACATTCCATTCCGGATCTGCTGTATGTAAATCTGTGAGGATCTGCTCTAACATTGACTTCGACCAGCCGTATGGATTTGTACACTGTCCTTTCGGGCATTCTTCTGTGATCGGTACAAATGCCGGATCTCCATATACTGTTGCAGAAGAACTGAAGATAATGTTCTTCACTCCCGCATTTCTCATTGCATCGCAGAGTACCAGTGTTCCTGCAATGTTGTTGTCATAATACTCTAATGGTTTTACAACAGATTCTCCAACTGCTTTTAATCCTGCGAAATGAATGACTGCATCGATGTCTTCTTTCTCAAATATATTCTTTAACGCCTCTGCATCGCGGATATCTGCCTCATAAAATGGGATTGGTTTTCCAACGATCTTCTCAACACGTTTTAAAGATTCCTTGCTGGAATTACATAAGTTATCTAATACAACAACGTCATATCCTGCATTCACTAATTCGATGCATGTATGGCTTCCGATATATCCGGCTCCGCCTGTTACTAAAATTGCCATGTTCGTATCCTCCTGTTTTTTACGATTTGTAGGGTAACATGAGAAATCTCTCTCTTCTTCTATTATAATACCGTACTGCGGGCAGTACAACTATTTTTTATATTTTTTGTTTTAAAACATTTTTTCTGTTTTAAACTTATTTCTCACAAATTCTTTCAAATCTTATCTACGGATTTCCCACACACTCTCAAGAAACATTCTTACTTAAACGTTATATTTCCTGATGATCTCCTGCATGATATCCCATTTTGCTTCCATATCTTCCACAAGCTTAAACTGTGTACGGCAGCGGTCAAGATTGTGATGTTCTCTGTGGATCTTAAAGTAATGATCTCCTTCAAGATAATCTGTTAAGAAACGCATACCACATTCAAATGTCATAACCTTTGCTCCCATTGGCATCAGCTCGATCTCTTTCTTTGTAAGTTTTCCGCCACATCCTTCGATGTATCCTTTTGCATACAGATCAAATAATTCCATATCGCAGGACACTTTGCTCAGATCGATTTCATCTTCTGCCCCTGTACTTGCTCCAAAACGGATAGAATCCCCAAAGTCATTCATTGCAAGTCCCGGCATAACTGTATCAAGGTCGATCACACAGATTCCTTTTCCAGTCTTATCGTCGATCATAATGTTATTTAATTTTGTATCATTGTGTGTCACACGAAGCGGAAGTTCTCCTGCCGCAAGCATATCTCCAAATACGTTAGCTACATCTTCATGTGCCAGAACAAAATCAATCTCTTTCTGAACAGAAGCTGCACGTCCACACACATCTGCTTCCACTGCTTTTTTGAACACTTCAAAACGTGCCTTTGTATCATGGAATCCTTTGATCGTCTCGTGAAGAGTTTCTGCCGGATAGTCTGCAAGCAATCTCTGGAAGTTACCGAAAGATACTGCGCTCTGATAGAAATCATCTGGTTTTTCTACCTGATCATAGCTGGTAGCTCCATCGATGAATTTGTAGCATCTCCAGTAGTCCCCTTGAGAATCCACATAGTACGGTCTGTTTGCAACTGTGCGAATGATATTTAATGTCTCTCTCTCCGGATCTCCACCGTTTTCAATGATCTTCTTACGAAGGTAAGAAGTAACACCGAGTACGTTCTCCATCAATTCTTCCGGCTGTGTAAAGATTTCTTTGTTCATGCGCTGTAAGATTACACGCAGAAGTCCCATACCGGAGATATCGAATGTCAGAAGGAATGTATCATTGATATGTCCACTTCCATATGGACGCTCATCGATCAGAACTCCTTCAAATCTAAAATTTGCAATTGCTTCGTCTTTTTGTCTGTTTGATACCATTCCCATGATCTTACTCTTCTCCCCACAATTTTTCCGGATATAATCCATTTTCTTTCATCTGTTTGATCGCAGCTACTACGACTGGCTTATCTTCTTTATAAGTTACTCCATACCATTTATCTGCAGATGTCAGTACGGATACAGTTGCGCGGTCTTCTTCCAGCAGATTGCTGACAACTGTCGGAAGGAAGTATTCACATTTCAGAGGGTTCGTCTTTAATCCTTCCTCTAAGAAAGAAGCAAATCCATTCTTGATCTCCTGCAGAATGCTTGCTGTGAATCCCCACATATTCATAGACACAATGCTTCCCTTCGGAAGATCTGTCCAGGTTGCTCCCTCATCTTCTGTATAGGCAGCACCGTCACCTTTTTTCTCGATTCTTGTCCGCTCTTCTACTTTTACAAGCTCGCCTGCCTCATTTGTCGTACATACCCCGCGAGCTACATGTCCGTTCTCTGTCAATGTATTCTCCAGCTGATATCCGACCATTGTATAACGGAACTTGTCATCATCCTCATGAGTAGAAAGGAAGTCATAGATTTTCTGGAAGGCATCTCTTCCATAGTAGTCATCTGCATTGATTACCGCAAATGGTCCGTCCACTTCATCGATACAGCTTAATACGGCATGTGCAGTTCCCCAAGGTTTCACACGTCCTTCCGGCACTTCAAATCCTTCCGGAATGTTGTGAAGATCCTGGAATACATAAGCAACATCCATCACTTCTTCCATACGTTTTCCGACTGCTTCTTTAAAATCTGCCTCATTTTCTTTTTTGATGATAAATACGACTTTCTCAAATCCTGCTCTCTTTGCATCGAAGATAGAGAAATCCATAATAATATGTCCCTGCTCATCTACTGGGTCGATCTGTTTTAATCCGCCGTAACGACTTCCCATTCCGGCTGCCATAATTACTAATACTGGTTTTTTCATTTTGAACTACCTCCTGTTCATCTATCACTTCTGTTTTGTATTATCTACTATTCTACCTGATGTTTTTTAAAAAATCTTTAGTCAATTTCTTTCTATGTTTGCACAATCGTCTCCTTTCAAGGTCTATGCCTTTCTTTCCTTTTCTATAATCTTCTTACATTAATATAACTCATATTTTTAAAAAAAGGAATGCAGTTCCTCCAAAAAAAATATGCCGGAATCCGTTTTTAGATTCCAGCATATTCTTTTCTATTTGTATCTGTGGTTATATACGAACAAAAGTGTCAGAAGTCCGATCAATCCGATGACCTCCATCGCAAGTCCGGATACAGAAATATGTCTCTGACCAACGATGATCATAGCAAGGAAAATAACAAATGCAACACACATGATAATATTTCTTACTGTACTACTATTCATTGCCAGTCCCTCCTAACCTTTCAGTCCGCCGAGAGTCATACCCTCTGTCAGACGTTTCTGTACCATGATGTATAAGATCAATGTCGGCAGCATAACAATCACAAGTCCGGCATACATAATACCGTAGTTGGTAGCTGTCTTTTCCACTGCCATCAGATTTTTCAGTCCCATCGCCAGCGTATCATTTCCATCCATCAATGTATAGGCAATGATATACTCATTCCAGAATGACAAGAAGTTAAATAAAATTACTGTGATGATACTTGGTTTTGCCATCGGCACCATGATCTTTGTCATCGTCTTAAAGTATCCGCATCCGTCAATATATGCCGCTTCCTCAAATCCTTTCGGCAATGTCCGGAAATATCCGCTCAAAAGATACACTGTAAATGGCAGTGCACTCGATGCATAGACAAGCGCCAGGATAAACCTGTTATTCAGGAAGAAATCTACCCCGAGCAATTTATTTGCATCACTGAGCATCAGGAAGATCGGTACTACAATGTAACTGATGTTGACAAAAAGTCCTGCCATAAATGCAATGTTCAGAATCTTTTTCCCTCTGAAGTTAAATCTTGACAGTGCATAAGATGCCGGAAGTGCAAGAAGTAACAGGAGGATCAATGCTGTTGCAGTAACGATCACAGAATTTAAGAAAAACGTTCCCATGTTCGCATCGCGGAATGCCACAACAAAGTTCTGTACAAAAAATTCTTTCGGAAGTGCCCACGGACTTACATCTCCCCCGATAAACTCTGAGTTCTTCTTCAAACTTGCCATGAATACCCATGCTACCGGAATAATGATAGAAATTGCCAGTGCAAGAAGAGCTACATAGATGAACAGCTTATAAATATAACTGCTTGGTTTTTTATGTTTATTAATTTTTTCCATATCTGCTCTCCTTTCCTAAAATTCATAAACTTCTCTGTCTGTGATCTTATTTACAATTCCTGCCAGAATAAATGAGAACAGGAAGATCACAACACCGATCGCCATACCATATCCATAAGAACCGTTTGTGTATGCCTGCTTATACATATAGTTCAGCGCCACTTCTGTATTTCCATTCGGTCCTCCGTTTGTCATAATTTGGACAAACAGGAAGCTTAAGTTGATCGTACTGATGATGTAGAATGTCAGTGTAGTACGAATATTGCTCCAGATCAGAGGGAATGTAATCTTGAAAAACATCTGGATCTCTGTCGCTCCATCCAGAGATGCCGCCTCATAATAATCCGGTGGAATCGCTGCCATACTTGCCATATACATTACCATGTAGTATCCAATCGCCTGCCAGATCAGCGCAAAGATTACAGAATAGATCACAATATTCGGTTCTGCCATCCACTGACGTGCCAGTCCATCAAGATGAATCGCTTTCAGGAATGTATTGAGAAGACCTGTACTCGGGTTATAAATAGCTCCAAAGATACCCGCAATAACAACGATGGATAAAATATTCGGAATGTAAAAAATAACACGGAAAAAGTTCTTTCCCTTAAAAGTTCCTCTGTTTAACAATGCTGCAAATAATACAGCAAGAATGATCGTACAGATCATTACTAACACAATAATCAATATTGTATTCTGCATTGCCTGAAGGAAATTCTTATCCCCCAGCAGTGTTTTAAAGTTCTCCAGTCCTATGAATGTCTGTTTGTTCGTAATTCCTCCCATGCGGTATAAGGACATCCGAAATACATTGATTGTAGGAATGAAAATAAAGAGAACCATCAAGATTACTGCCGGTGCCAGACATGCAAAGACAAATCTTCTTTCTGATCGTTTTCTGTTCATAAGCTTATCTTTCTCCTTAAAAAACGGTGAGCCCTGATAACTCACCGTTCTGATTAACTATAACTTATCTGGATAATTATTCTACGTTTTCTAATAATTTCTCCCATGCATCTACCAGTTGTTTCTGGTACTGATCTGCTGTCATCTCTCCTGTATTCAGAGCATCGATCGCACCATAAACTGTTGCTTTCATATCAAATCCATCAATTGGTTTTGTTGTAGCCCATGTACCTGCAACTGCTTCGTATCCGTCAGAAGATGCCAGTGTATAAGTATCTTTGATTGTTCCATCTTCCAGCTTGTCTGATGCGCCAAGAACCGGTGATACGATTGGAGCTGCTGATTCTTCATTTGTCTCTTTGTTCACTACTTTGTTGTTGAGCATTAAATCAACAACTGTATCAGAGTACATGAATTTTACAAATTCTTTTGCAAGATCCATATTTTCTGCATCTGCAGGAATCCACATCTGCTCTGTGAATGTGTAGATGTAGTTATCTTCATCTGCATTGAACTTCGGAGGTGCCATCATTCCCCAGTTGAATCCTTCTGGAGTAGAGTTTGCCATCTCACCGATTACCCAGTTACCATTTGGCATAAATAATGCTTTTCCGTCGATCACGTTCTGCTGATTGATCTTGAATCCACCGTCTGAGTTTGCATTTGCAACTGTATCTGCCTGGATATAATCTGGTGAAGCAAGTTTTGCGATTGTATCAACAACTTTCTTTCCTTCTTCAGATGTCCATGTCTTTTTATCGTAGTTTACAGCTTTGTTGTAGAAGTCAATTCCACCTGCCTGTGCTAACATCTGATACATTGTTGCATCGAAGTATCCTGATTGTGGATATGTAAATAAGGAAATTCCGTCAGCTTTTGCTTTGTCTCCAAGTGCAAAGAACTCATCCCATGTTGTCGGAAGGTCGTATTTCTTATTTGCTCCTTCAAATAAGTCTTTGTTATACCATAATCCTGTTGGTGTATAAATGATCGGAGCAAGGTAAACTTTTCCGTCACCGTATGGCTGTGCCGCAGCATTCTCTGTAATACCACCTACTAATTTACCTTTTAACTCATCATCAAATACGTCTGAGATGTCAGCGATTGCTTTTTCTTTTAACATAGTCTCTACGAATCCGCTCTCCTGACCTAAGTTGTAATATACAACATCCGGAACATTTCCGTTCTTAAAGTCTTTCTGTAAATCTTTATCAAGCTCAGAAGAAAGGTGTAATTCTACGTCTACATCTTTGTGCTCTTCCTCAAATGCTTTCTCGATATTTTTCCAGATCTCAGCTCCATTTCCACCTTCAAATGCAGCAAATTTCAGGACTGTCTTTCCATCTTCTTTCTTGCCTTCTGCTTTTTCCTCTTTACTTCCACATCCTGCAAGCATAGTAGCAGCCATTGCAACTGTAAGTAAAAGTGCTGTTACTTTTTTCATTTTCATAACCGAACTCCTCCTTTTGTTTATTTCGTTCACTTTATACACTATATTCTACACTACATCCGTCATTTTTTCTATATTAATGTTGTTCTCATTTTTATGTATATTGCTCTCAAAGCTAAAAATATGAAATTAATAAAAAACTCTTTCTTGCTTTTCTTTTTCCCAGTGTTTATGATTGTATCAAAAGCTGCCTGCATTGGCAACCGAAAAATATGCAATAATATGAAAGGAAAAAATGATGAAACAACCAAATATTTTACTTCTTATGTGTGACCAGTTTCGTGGAGACTGTCTTTCCTATGCCGGACATCCGGACGTCAAGACACCTTACCTTGACACGCTCGCTTCTGATGGTGCCTTCTTTGACCGCGCCTATTCCTCCTGTCCAAGCTGTATCCCTGCAAGAGCTGCGCTTTTTACCGGGAAAAGTCAAGAGCACCACGGACGTGTCGGATATGAGGATGGTATCGACTGGAACTACGATCACATGCTCGCAGAAGAGTTCAGTACACACGGATACCAGACACAGTGTGTTGGAAAGATGCATGTACATCCGGTGAGAAAACATTGCGGGTTCCAAGGACTGCGTCTGCACGATGGCTATCTTGGATATTACCGGGATGCCTCCATTCCGCATTTTCAGCACCAGACGGTGACCGATGACTATCTTTATGATTTAAAAAACGCTCTCGGCTCCCATGCGGATTTCAATGCCAGCGGACCGGAATGCAACTCCTGGGTGACCCACCCGTGGATCTATGAAGAACGGCTGCATCCGACAAACTGGGTGACGGAAGAAAGTATCCGTTTCTTAGAAACACGTGACCGCACCAGACCATTTTTCCTGATGAGCTCCTATGTCCGTCCGCACCAGCCTTTTGATGCGCCGGCATCCTACTTCGATCTGTACAAAGACAAAGAACTTAGGGCACCTGCCTGCGGCGACTGGGATGACACCGCAAGTACCGAACAGTTCGGATATAGGAAAGACTCTATCTACGGCTGCAACGATGCCGAACAGCGACACAATGCAATGGCGGGATACTATGCCTGCATCACACATGTCGACCACCAGATCGGACGGCTTCTCTCTGCACTGATGGAAAGCGGAGAATACGACAACACTGTGATTCTCTTCTTGTCCGATCACGGGGAACTACTCTTTGATCATCACCTGTACCGAAAAGTATTTGCCTACGAGGGAAGCACACATATCCCACTTCTGTTCCACGTCGGCAAAAATGTATGCCCTTCCAAACCGATTCGCAGCAATACGATCACAGAACTGCGCGATATCCTTCCAACACTCCTCGATTTTGCAGGTATCCCGGTTCCAGAGGGTGTGGACGGCTTCTCTCTGATGCCAGAGATTGTCGGAAAGCCGAAAGAAGAGCAAAACAACCGCGAGTATCTGCACGGAGAACACAGCTTCCACTCCGGTCTGTCCAGTCATTTTATCGTGACGGAGACTGATAAATATATCTGGTACAGCGAGAAAAATACTGAACAGTACTTTGATCTGAGAAAAGATCCGCGGGAAGAACACAATGCGATCGCCGATGAAGCATACCAGGCTCGAATCGCCTATCTTCGCACTCTTCTGATTCAAGAACTCGATGGCCGCGAAGAGGGCTACAGCGACGGAGTCTCACTCCAAGGCGGCTGTACACCTGTCGCAAATTTATCTCATATTCTATAAGGATTCAGCTGAAAATCTTGATTTCCAGTTGGGTTCTGCTGCTTTTGAAAGATAATCACAGAGTCTTTCAAAGTGTCTGTGCGATCCTGAACAATGTCGGATATGCCTCCATCAGAAATTCTCTGTGACCACACCACTCTTCTGTGAGATAGGTCCGATTCTGTCTCTTACAGCCACCGCGGCAGATTTTCCAGAATGGACATGTCTCACAGATTTTTTTTATCTGTCTTTCTTCCTGAATGAAATTTTTCATCGCTTCGCTATATAAAAGTTCCTGAAGTGTCTGATCTTGCAGATTTCCGCAGCAATACTGATCCAACACATAAAAATCACACGGATATACACTGCCGTCTGCCTCCACCACAAGCTGCGCTGTACAAAATCCAAGCATTCCACACTGTTGTGGAGGGCGATCAGACAACATCAACAGCAGGTTATCAAACAGAGTCACACTCATGTAATCTCCATGCACATAATCATCCAGCCAGAGCCGATAGAACCGCTTATAAAATTCGGCGTACTGTTCTGGCTTTAGTTCCTGATCATTTCCAGTCACTGCGCTCTGTTGCTGTTCTGGAAATTCTCCAAGACACGGAATACACTGCACATAAGAAAATCCCTGATCTTTCAAGAAATGATAATATGCTTCCGGATGCGCCGCAAGCCGTGGTGTCAGTACAGTGAGAATATTATATGCCACTTTATATTGTTCCAGTAGCCGGATTCCCTGCATGATCTGCGCATACATTCCCTTTCCCTCTTGATCTACCCGAAAACGGTTTGTGTTAGACTCATACCCGTCCAACGAAACACCCACGAGAAATTCTTCTTCTCGAAAGAACCGTGCCCACGACTCATCTATCCGCGTACCATTTGTCTGAATGGCATATCGCACTGTGCGTGCCCCCTTTTTTTCACGGACATACTCTGTAAATTGTCTATAATACTCCAGCCCGGCAAGGGTAGGCTCCCCACCTTGAAATGCGAATGTAATCTGTGCATCTTCCTCCGTTTCTGCAATGGCACGGTCAATCAATTTCCGCATGATTTCCGGCTTCATTTTCCCACTGCATGGACGTTCTCTCCTATTACTGATGTCCTCATAGAAGCAGTATGGGCACTTCAAATTGCATAGGGATGATGCGGGTTTTACTAAAAATGAAAGATAGTTCATAATGTTTTCTCCTCCTCATTACACGGATTATACTATCTGACAGCAAGCTTGTAAATGACACCGATTCGTTTATTGCTTTTTTCAACAAACATCTATATAATAAACCCAAAGGAGACCTATTATGAGTAATCAAAATTATCGCCTGGAAGAGAAAAATTCCAAAAAAATCGATGTCCATCTGCTCTATATCACAGAAGCAAAATATGAGCAGGACTGGCATAGCCTTGCACATACGCATCATTTTACCGAATTGTTTTTTATTACCCACGGAACCGGAAAATTTACAATTGAGAACGAGTGTTTCCCGGTCAAAGAAAATGATCTGATCATTGTCAATCCGAATGTTTCCCACACCGAATCAGGCGGAACCGGCACTCCTCTTGAATACATTGTCCTTGGGATCAACGGACTGCAATTTACGGACAAGGACGAATTTACTAATTATACGATTCATAATTTCTTTCACTACCGCGAGGAGCTCCATTTTTACCTGAAGATGCTGCTCAAAGAGGTGCGGAAAAAAGAAGAAAATTTTGAATCCATCTGCCAGAATCTTCTGGAGCTGATCATCTGGAATATCACTCGTCAGACACAGACAACACTGTCCGTTGCTCCGACTAAGAAGATCACAAAGGAATGTCGGTTCATCGAACAGTATCTGGATGAACATTTCAAAGAAGATATCACACTTCAGACACTCAGTGACCTGACGTATCTGAACAAATATTATCTGGTACATGCATTTAAAAATTATAAAGGAGTTTCCCCGATCAACTACCTGATTGAGAAGCGGATTTCTGAGGCAAAACATCTGCTTGGCACTACCAATTTCCCAATTGCAAAGATTGCTTCCGTCGTCGGTTTTTCCTCTCAATCCTACTTTTCGCAGGTATTTCGAAAAGAAACCGGGCTTTCTCCGAACAAATACCGCAAGAGTATGGACTCACAAAATGAGGCAGGAGGAAGCAATTAGTTGAAAGTAAGTTGTAAAAATTTATAAATAAGTGGCGATTTTTATAACTTATATCGATAGAACAAAGTATAAACATTACAGGGAGCTTTTAATTATGAGTAAATACTATTCTATCAATGAATTTTCAAAAATTGGGGGAGTATCAGCACAGACACTTAGAAATTGGGATGCAAATGGAAAACTTCATCCTCACCACACTTCCGGCAATGGACACAGATATTATTCTCATGAACAGTTAAATCAGGTTATGAATATCAAACCTAACTTAGATAGATTAGTAAAAGAACTAATTGAGGAAGAAAGTGAAACAAATGATAAAATCAATAAAAGTGAGGCTGTGTCCAAATAATAAGCAATTGACTAAACTATTTCAGTATGCCGGATGCGCAAGATTTGCCTATAATTGGGCTATAGCAAGAGAACAAGAAAATTACAAGCAAGGGGATAAATTCTTATCAGACAATGAATTACGAAAAGAATTTACACAGCTAAAGAAACAATCAGAGTATCAATGGCTAAGTGAAGTTAGCAATAACGTAACGAAACAGGCAATTAAGGACGCTTGTAATACTTATAAGAAGTTTTTCAAAGGACAATGTAAGTATCCTAAATTTAAGAGTAGAAAACATTCCAGCCCGTCTTTTTATCAGGATAATATTAAGATTCAGTTTAGTGATACACATGTGAAAGTCGAAGGATTTTCCATGAGCAAAAAGAAAAATAAGCAGAAGTTGAATTGGATCAGGCTTTGTGAAAAAGGAAGAATACCAACCAACTGTAAATACATGAATCCACGTTTTACTTATGATGAATTGCATTGGTATATTTCTGTTGGAATTGAAGTAGAAGACTCTACTACTATTCCATTAAATAATGGAATTGGAATAGATTTAGGAATTAAGGATTTAGCAGTTTGTTCCGACGGGAATATTTATAAGAACATAAATAAAACAACTACAGTAAATAAATTAGAAAAAAGAAAACGTAGGTTACAGCGTTCCATATCAAGAAGATATGAGAAAAATAAGAAAGGAGGAATTTACTGTAAAACATGTAACATTATAAAAAAAGAAAAAGAACTTTTAAAAGTAACAAAACGATTAACGAATATTCGTCAAAATTACTTACATCAAACAACATCTGAAATCATAAAACGAAAACCAAGTTTTATATGTATTGAAGATTTGAACGTAAGTGGAATGATGAAGAATAAACATTTATCCAAAGCAGTACAGCAACAATGCTTTTACGAATTTAGGAAGCAAATGGAATATAAGTCAGCATGGAATAACATTCCGGTAATTATAGCTGATAGATTCTTTCCTAGTTCTAAGTTATGTAGTTGTTGTGAAAGTATTAAAAAAGACTTAAAACTGTCAGACAGAATCTATAAATGTGAATGTGGAAATGTTATAGACAGAGACTATCAAGCCAGTTTGAATCTTAAAATGTATGGAGAAAATGTTTTAAAACAACAATCTGTAGCATAACACTTTCAAGTTAATACAGATATGTACTGATTCGTTAGTCAGGAATTTACGCCTATGGAGAGTACAAGAACTTGTAAGTAGTGATTGACTTACCAACACGAAAGCATACTCGTTGAAATAGGAATGAAACATAAAAGTTTATAACTTTTTATAAGTTTTCAGTAACGGTTTAGTATGATGTACAAAGGAACACTTCTAACGGACACCATATCCATCCACGAAGTATTCACCATCCATTATTTTGAATATATGAGCGATTTCTCTTTCGCCGGAGAGTCCCACAATTTCTGGGAATTTGTCTTCGTTGACAAAGGTGAGATTGATATTTATATGGAAAGTATCCATGCACGTTTAAAAAAAGGGGAGGTCGCCTTTCACAAACCAAATGAATTTCACAGACTACAGGCGACCGGAAGCTCTGCTCCGAACCTTGTTGTTATTTCCTTTGAATGTAATGATGCCGTGATGCAGTTTTTCGAGGGAAAGATTCTCTCCCTCGATGAGACAGAGAAAATTTTGCTCGGCGAAATTGTAAAAGAAGCAAAGTCGCTGTTCAACTGTCGGCTGGATGACCCCTACCTGACTGAAATGACCAAATACAAGCAACCGCCATTTGGCGCAGAGCAATTTATCCGAATCCATCTGGAACATTTTCTGCTCCATCTGTTACGCCGCAGGCAGGACAGTCCTTCTTCGACTCCAAAAGTGATCGCCTCCAAAGGCAATTCCGAAGTGTTTAACCGTGTGCTTGCTTATATGGAAAAAAATCTCTGTCTGCACCTGACGATCGAGCAGATCTGCCGCGACAATATGATTGGTCGCTCGCAGCTGCAAAAGATTTTCCAACAGAAAACCGGACTTGGTGTGATTGAATATTTTTCCAATATGAAAATCGATGCTGCAAAGCAAATGATGCGTACAGATTTAATGAATTTCACACAGATTTCAGAAAAACTCGGCTATTCTTCAATCCACTATTTCTCCAGACAGTTTAAAAAGATTACCGGAATGACACCGTCTGAATATGTATCTTCTATCAAAGCGCTGTCAGAAGTTTAGATCTGTTATTTTTCCATCGGAACAAAAACTCTTTATATATAGAGAATATTGCGGAGGTGGATGTATGGGAAACTATCTTTTCTGATCCAAAAATAAAAGTATATGGGGAAGTAAATTACAAACGACTTAGATAGGAAAGGAGCCAACATGTCAAAAAAACGAAAAGTGTTACTGATTGTATTCACATTAATTTTTCTGCTATTTCTTTTTCTTGTATATCGATATGGTTTTCTGCATTTAATAGTCATCTTTCAAAGAATATGGCATTTAGTATTTTAAGATTAGCATTTTAAAATTCATTGGGAAAGCAGAATCAAAACATGGACAGAAAAAACAATGGCATAAAAGAAAAGAACCTCCTGACCGTCATCTACTGACGTCCGGAGGTTCTTTTCATCCCATGTGAGTGTTTCCCTTGCAGTTCAGTCATCATGCAGAGGGACTTACTATTATCTATTAGATTTCGTACCAGATAATTTCATTTGCATCCAGATGAAGATCGAAACTGCTTCCATCTCCTCTGTATACTGTTGTATCCTGTGGCTCATAAGTATTATTTACTACACAGTATTTTCCATTCTTCACATATGCGTGCACTTCCACATTGAAGTTTGTGCTGAACCATTTGTGAAGGTTTCCTTCGTCATGTGCAGACCAAAGGATGGAACGATACAGAAGACGGCTGTTCTCGAAGCTGTATGGAAGCCCGCTGATGTAAACACAACGTCCTGCTCCAAAGTCATTGACTGCCATCTGCACCTCTTTGTCAATCTGTCTTAATACTGTTGTTCCGTCTAGTGCAAAAATATTTTTCTGACCTTCCCCAAAGTCGATGTCCTTTGTGCAGTCTTCTTTGATGAAGTGGTCATGTTCTTCCCAATTGTATTTATCTGTATTTAAGTTAAATCCATTTTCTTTTTCTACACCGAGTGCGCTTGCAAGCTGGAAGTAACGTCCTTCCCACTGATAAGCTGTCGGCTCACCAACACCGATAAATCCACCGCCATTGTAGATAAATCTCTTCACTGCTGTCACGATCTCTTCATCCGCCCATGCAGCTCCACCACTGTGTGCAGTGTAAGCTCCTCCGACATTGATGATAACATCGATATCATCAAGAACTGCCGGATTCGTCTTAATATCATCAAAGCTGATAAAACGCACATCAAACGGCGCTCCGGAAAGCGTCTCCACAATTCCTGCGTAAGAGTAGTTCTGCTTCTGATATAAAGCATGATGTACCATGTGATTTCCCCATGCTCTCATCTTACCCCAGCTGTTGAGTACTGCAACAGTCTTCACGCAATATGGTGTTGTTCCTTTGATATTCTCATATAATGTACGGAATTCTTTACATACACTTTCTACATAATCGATAAATTCCGGAAATTCCAGTGCAAGCTTTAAGTAACCGCCGTATCCGATTCGATCGATCGGTTTTCTAAGGATTGCACGTCTTGCTGTTACCCAGTTCACCTTCGCCTCTTTGACCGGATCTCCGCCTTCGTGGAAAGTATCTGGGAAGAAATATGGGAGGAAACGTCCCTCTGTATATTTCACATTTGGAATATCGCTGATCAGACGGAGTGTAGAACCATTTCCGACACTTCCTACAACTGCATCCAGTCCGATGGATTTGAATTCGTCCATAAACGGCTCCATACCGATCCAGTGGTCTCCTAAGAACATCATTGCTTCTTTTCCCATCTCGTGCGTGATATCTACCATCTCTTTGGCAAGTTTTGCAACTTCTCTTCTCTGAAATGCCTGGAAATCCTTGAATTCTTTTGACGGAATCCGGTACTGATTGTTCATATACCCCTGATCAATAATATACTCTGGTCTGAATTTGTATCCCACTTCCTTCTCGAACTGCTCTAAAATATACGGGCTGACAGATGCAGAATATCCGTACCAGTCTACATATTTTTCTCTTGCCAGTTCATCGAAGATCAGTGTGAACTGATGGAAGAATGTTGTATATCGAATGACATCTACATGTGGATTGTCCTCGATAAATTTGCGGAGACGTTTCATGGAAAATTCTTTTGTCTTAGGCTGACGCACATCAAAAGTGATCTGCTTCTCCACACCTTTCCAGTCATTGATAACTGCGTTGTACATATGTACCGGATCCCACATAATGTATGCAAGGAAGCTTACGGTGTAATCATGGAATGCCTTTGCTCCATGAATCGTCACATCACCAGTCTCTTCACTGTAAGACCAACTATCTGTCGGAACAACTTCCCCTGTAGTACGGTCGATTACTTCCCACCAGCGCTTGATATCATCATGAGAATTTACCTTCAGCATATCCGGATATAAATGATCCATCAAATGAATCGAAAGCTCTTCCTCCACTGCTGTATGGAAAGAAGTCATAATATACATCTGCTGAATCTCATCCGGGTTCGCCTTTGCCCACTCATTATCTTTTCTTGTTGTATAATAAGTAGAATACACTTTTGCATCTACATCTCTTAATCCTTCCGGATAGTCTGTTCCATCACAATCACGAATCGCATCTGCCCCCCAGCGTTCCAGTAATTCCAGTGTCTCTGGTACAACATCAACATCTGTCGGGATCGTTACCCTTCCTCTTGTGTTTTCATTACCCATAATGTTTCTCCTTTTCTAAAAAATTCGCATTTTTCTAAATCTAGTATAACTTCTTCTCATAAGCAAATCTACGCAAATCTTGTTTACAATATTATAAATATTGCTATATCCTTACATTTTAACAATTTTCTTCTCTTTTCCCATAATCCCCGGTCAAAACTCCACTCCAAAATACTCTCCTGCCAAAATACTTTTAAGTACTACCGCTGTCTTTTCCAGATTCATCCTGGAATTGTCTTTGTTTCCCATCTTTCTTATGGTAGAATAAATTTCAGGAACAGGCTCCAAAGCCATTGTAAAAATTGGGAGTTTCCAATGAATTTCTATCAAATAAAAAAACAGCCAGTTTTTCAAAAATCTGATCTACAGACTTTTGAAATCCTGACTGTCTTTTCACTCTTTTCCTGAATCACATCGCCGCTAAGCAAACAATTTACTCGAATAGAAATTCTACAAATGCTTTCGCATGTTCTCGATGTTCCGTGTAAGAAAATACTCCGATATACGCATCTTCATACCCAACGATTCCATATTCCTCTGCGAGCTTACTTTGGTTGGCAAGCATATAATTTTCTCCAACCTCCTCTGCATGTTCTTCGCAAAATTCACTTCCCATTAACTCTTCTACACTTAAAAAAACACCATCCTGATCGTATGTTGCAAATGTTTCTTTATCACAAACAAAAATATCCGCGGTTCTTGCCCCCATTACAACAGATAGCTTCATCGTACTGTTATATGTCGTCTGATTTCCTTCTCCGGTATAGACGGAAGTATCGATCGTGATAATCTGATTCTTGTCTTTGATTTTCAGTGCTTTCCGCAAATCTTGATTTAAATTTTCTGTACTCGGTGAAGAAGAATTGACGATTACCACATTTAATAGCTCTTCTTTCTGCAAGTTCTTGTACCAGTTTACCCCAAACACTCCGAGTGCAATCACTGCCACAGCCACCACAAGTACCCATTTGTAATAAGTGAAGAAATATTCGATTCGCTTCTTCCAGCTCATCGAAGCTACTTTTTCCCTCTCTAACTGCCACTTCTCTTTCCTTGTCAGATCAGACTCATGTTTCTTTTGCATCATTCATTTCCCTGCCTTATCTTATTTCAGAACATAATTCAAAGCAAGTTCGAATGTCTGTTTCATGCCGTCTTTGTGTGTTCTCTCATATCCATGTGAAGCATATACTCCTTGTCCGATCAATGCATATCTTACATCCTTACCAGATCTAAGCGCTGCTCCTGCGTCGGATCCATAAGATGGATAAATATCAACTGCATAATCGATTCCATGTTCCTTTGCCACTTCGATCAGCTCATTTGTCATTTCAAAATGATATGCTCCGGAACTGTCTTTTGCACAGATGGATACTTGTTTTTCCGTACATGCCAGATGATCCCCGACACATCCCATATCCACTGCCAGAAGATCTTCAATCTCCTCTGGGATTCCTGCTGACGCCCCATGTCCAATCTCTTCAAATGTCGTAAAGAACAGCTGTACATTTCTCTTCAGACATCCCGGATGCTCACTCACATATTTTGCGATTCCAAGAAGAACTCCCGAAGAAGCCTTATCATCCAGAAAACGGCTCTTAATATATCCTTTTTCTGTCACTTGAAATCTTGGTTCTACCGCAAGAAAATCTCCGGCACAAATGCCCAATTTCTCTACGTCTTCCTTGGAAGTGACATCTTCATCAAGAACTACTTCCAGATTTGTAAATTTACGCTCTGCGTTGACATCTGGATTTACATGCACAGAAGCATTCTCAAGCTGGATTGTTCCCTCATACACCGCACCACTTCTTGTAATGACACGCACATTTTCTGTCTCAATATTATTTGGGTTCAATGTCCCATTGGAAATTGCAAGACGTCCATTCCCTTTAATATAATGTACAAATGCGCCTAACGTATCTACATGTGCAAGCATCATCAACGGATTCCCCTCTCCGCCAAGATTTGCAATTATACCGCCTTTTCTCAGCGTACGAACTTCAAACCCCATCGCCTGTATTGTATCTACAAGATATTTCTGTACATTGTAATGATAACCTGTCGGGCTGTCGATCCCGATCACTTTCTCAGTCTGTTCCACGATGTATTCGTGATATTCATGATTCTGATGTGCCATAATAAAATCCCTCCATTATTTTTACAATACAAGTATTATAACAAATGGGAAGAGCATTGACTAGAGTTGTTTGCAAATTACTCTTTCACAAAAAGGAAAGCGATTGAAAAATATCAATCTTACTTTCTTCTCCTGCTTTCTTCATTTCTCTTACCAGTACGTTATATAAGGTACCAATGGTTCGTCCCCACGTTCGATCACCCATTCTGCCAGTTTCTTGGAAATATCATCCAACATCAAAAAATCTAGGTGATCCGCTATATCAGATGTAGAATTCAATATGGAAGAAATTTCTGGATTGCCCAAACAAGCTATCTGGAAAAGAGTGACACTGCTCATATTCTTCTTTCGAAATGCTCTTTCATCTCCCCCTATATCCCTATCAACATACGGAAGCCCAATCCCTCCAGCAAGGCTTTTGCGAAGCGCAGCCTCTGATCCACTCCCACAGATTGTCAATGGCTGTCCTTTCCATCCAATACATTTCAAATTGATCATGCGGATCTGTTCATATTCTTTTTCTATCCGTCTTGAAAATGCAGTGGAACCGCTCTCTCTATTATCCTCGGTGTTAAAAGCAGCAAAAATAACATCACAAGGTAGCTCCTCAGCCTGCGATAACCATTTGGCAGTTTGTATCAAAGTCGCTGTCCCGGATGCATTATTATAAGCTCCCGGCATCAAAAGAGGACCGCATTGTCCGGGTCCATCAAAATTTGCCCCCAAAACAACCGCCCGTGTATCATCTTTTCCAGGAAGATATCCGATCACATTCTCTGCTATTCCATGTTCCTCTACAGCATCTGGCAATTGCAGATGAATTTGATATCCCTCTTGCTTTAACTGTTGATAAATAGCATCTGTGACTATCACCTGACCCGGATTTCCCGATGCATTGGCATAATAGATTCCCTTTGACACTTGTCCCGTTGTTAAAGAAAGCTTATTTACAGCATTTCTGAGATCAACTTTTGCATCCCAAATATTCTTTTGTTCTTCATAAAGATTCTGATCAGCCAAAAGAGTAAGTGTTACGTCTATCTCCTCCGGAGATGCCTGAAACGCCCATTCTTCACCTAGTTTTAATTCTGTTTCTTCTCCTGATGGAGCAACAAGAAATGCTTTACCTAAAAGAACAGTCGTAATTTCCGTTTGATAACTCTGCTTCCAGCTCCCCAACATTGGAAGCTGATGCAGACCTGCCTGAGCAAACTGCTCTGCCAGCCACTCCGATGCTCTTCTGTTTCCCTCACTTCCCCCGGCACGACCTTCATATTTAGGACTTGTCAACTCACGAACATACGTTTCTGTCGTCCCATCAACAGTCCAGTTTATTTCGTACTGCAGCGGTTCACATTCTGTCTCCCAAAGCAATTTTTCTTTCCCGTTTCCTTTATATGTCTTTGGATTTCCTTTTGTCATCTCTGTAGTTTTTTCCTCTTTGAAAACCATCTCTTTCTCTGTCTCTATTTTTCCCTTATGGCAAGAGATTAGAACTATTCCCAAAAAACATACTGTAAAAACACACCACAACCTTCTCATAGATGCCTCCTAGTCAATCAGCATGCCATCTTTCATCCGTAATACTTCGTCTGCTTTCTCTGCAATCGTAAGATCATGTGTCACAACGATAATACAATAACCATCCTCATGTGCCAGTTCCTGTAACAACGAAAAAACTAATTCGCTGTTTTCACTGTCAAGATTTCCCGTAGGTTCATCTGCCAAAATAATACGTGCCTCAGAAACCAGCGCTCTTGCAATAGCCGCTCTCTGTTGCTCTCCACCAGAAAGCATCGCAGGAAATCTATCATAGTACGACGTGTCTAGACCAACTTCTTTTAGTTTTACATGGGCAGCTTCCTTCGCCTCATTTTTCTTTACTCCTCTCAAAAGCATAGGATAAGTTACATTTTCTTCCACTGTCAGCAGCGGAAATAAATTGTAACTCTGGGAAACAATAGACACTGCTTCTCGTCGGTAATCATCTCGATTACATTCTCCCGTGCTTTTTCCACCATAAACAATCTTTCCTTCTGTCGGAAGGTCCAATCCTGCCAACAATGACAAAAAAGTAGTTTTACCGCATCCACTCTTTCCTACTATTGCATAGAATTTTCCACTTTGAAATGTAAAATCGATTCCCTTTACGGCATGCACTTTTTGATATTTACTTTGATAGATATAATGTACATTTTGTGCTTGTAATATCTCCATATACTACTCCTTCTCATGCAGAATTTCCATCACGTTTCCCCTGACCGTAAGCAAAACTGCTCCTGCTGCCCCTAGCATATAACACAATAAAATGGCAACGCAAGCTGTCGGCTGCACGCACCTCTTATTCATTATGCAGATAACCGATATTCCTGACAGAATCCCGGCAATGCAAAGAAGCGATTGCTCTATCAACACTTTGCTTACAACTTGTCTCCTGCTTTCCCCCAACATTCTCATGATCGCATGCTCTTCTCTTCGATCTCTTACTAACAAAAAGGCAATTAAAAATCCAATCCCCGTAATCATAAAGAAGAAAACGAAATAAGATCTTTCCAGCTGAACAAGATTGCTTTTAATCGGTTCCACCACTTCTTTCAATTTACGGTCATCAAGACGGACACGGCGAAAATCATTACTAAAAAGTTTCCATTCGCGTATCTGTTTTTTTATTTTATCCAACTTCTGATTATTCTTCACTGTGAAATAAACTTGATCAATACCAAATGCCCATTCATGATAATTGCCTGCTTGCTTCTGAATAGCAGTCGCATCTACTGTCAGATTTTCCATCGTTTTTAGCGGCATCACACCCGCAAACTCGGTTACTTTCCCAGGATACGTTCCGACTACCTTCAGATGGATAATTCCTTCCAGCAAATTTTCATTGACCCAGACTCTCGTCAAAAATGGAATGGTGTCCCCAACGTCATATCCCCAGTTTTCAGAAATGATACAAATTCGCTCCTCCCCGGAAATAGAATACTCTCCGTACCCTTCCAGCCAACGAATTTCATCTTGAATACGAATCAATTCATCCTCAGCAGCAAAGTTATTATATGATTTCATTGAACCGTCTACGCCTTCACTGTTCGTAGTTTCAAACTGTGATAACAATTTCTGAAAAGCAATATCCTTCTTCTGTCCGAATGCATTATTTCCAACCTCTTTTTCTAAAACCTCCTTCGGAAAGGTACGAATATAAAAGCGACTGCCTGCATATAACTGTTGAAAATATCCACTTTCCTGCATTTCCTTCCACACGTTTCCAGAAACTGCCATCTGATCGCCTGTTCCTATTTTCTCAATACTTCCTGATACCGTGATTCTTTTATAGGTGTCATTTAATTTCTTTCTCGTATTTTTTATCACACTTGGATAAAACAGCATAAACACAGTCATTCCCATAGTAACAAGCACTACTAACAGACATGACCATTTCCGCCTGCGAGCCATGCGCCAAATATAACTAAATTTTTTCACGACATCCCTCCTTATCCTTTCCCTTTTGGGAGAAGTTCTCTCGGCTCTTTATCAAGGTCTCTTACTGCAAATCCCAATAAAAGAACTGGGTAAATCAGTATCGCACTGCAAGCTCCTGTCATTACCAGAGGGTTTATTTGCATCTTAAGATTTTTTTCTTGTTCTGTCATAGCAGACACACCATGCTCTTGACTGAAATCTGAGTGCATTTCCTCACTGTTTTCACGCATCATCTCATTTCCTACAATATAAGAAATCCCACTTCCGGCAATTCCTCCAATCACTGTCCCCCAAATTGTCAGTACTATCGTACAGCCCAAAACTGCTGCAAGTACCTGTTTCTTTGTCCCCCCTAGCAATCGGAAAATCCCAACTGTCTGCCTTTGACTTTGCCAGAAAAAATATGCTGCAAAAAAGCAAACAAAAAAAAGAAGAATCGAAGAGAGCAGAAGCAAAAACTTTGCCATACTGTTCATGGATGACAAACCAGATTCCACAACGCTATATCCCTGGTCATAAAAAGTAAAGTTCGGTTCATAGTAATTCTCTTTTCCTACATTCATCATTTGGTCCACATCTGCCTGAAATTTCTCTGTCAATCCATTTTTTAACTTAATACTAAGCGTAGAACCGTGAACAAAAGTATCTGCAAAGTCTCTTTGTTTCGCAATAGAGTTTGTTGGAAGATAAATTTGATAAGGCAGTAACGCAAGGGTGTCGGGCGCATGTTCTGTATGTGCCACATCTGGATGTATCTCATAAATTCCTATAATTTCGTATTTTGCTTCCTGTATAAACGGTGTCTTTTCTATATCATAGACTGGCTGTGCGTCGACAGGTGGATCATATGCCGGAATATAGTCACTTTCAAAAAGCTTCATATGTAGCTTATCTCCTATCTTCCATCGTTGATTTTCTGCCATCTCTTCACTGATGATGCAGACCTTTGATCCTTTTTCGTACTCTTCCTGAGTGATCAGTCTTCCCTCTTTCAAAGAAGCATTCCCTATATGAAAGGCCGGAACAGAAGTTACGTCATTCGTTGCAGTCACATTGTGGGTGTACTGCTGTACACTGGTATCCTTCCAGGCTTTCTTAAAATAAGCTTGCAGCTCTGGATCCTTTCGCACATCTTCTAAACGCTGAATCGGAAATGGAACTGCCTTCTTTTCATATTCTAAATGTTCGCTGGAACCATCATATGTCAATCTAGCCTTTTCATAATCTTGAACTGGTGTGAAAAGATTAAATTCTTCATCATACCAAAGATCCTTTCGATGCTCCATTCCCTCTTTATTCTCTCTCCATTGCCAGGAGCCTTGTGCGCGAAGCACCGCAACATATTCCTCATCGGGGTATAAAATAATTTTATCTGTGTCATTCGTCTGATTCAGCTTTTTGATTTCCTCCTCAAAATCCGTCCATTCTTCCTGATCAAACCCAAAATCATCATATGCCATACGCTGTGGATATTCTGCAAAGCCAGCAGCATTTTTCAAAACTTTCAAAGGAAATGTCCAGGTTTCTGTGCGGTATAAATCCGGTGTGTGATAGTCTAATACAATCGGCTCCGACGCGTTGATTTTAAAGCAGATCACATTTTGGCTCCTCATATACCATTGCTCAGTCTTTTCGCCAAAAGAATCCCAAAGTGGTGCATAGACCACGGCTGGGTGTCCCTCGATATAAGCTCCATATTGACTTCGTAAATCATAACTCTCCACTGCATCACTCTTAAGCCACTCGCGAAAATCATATCCTTTTACCCCAACTGCCTTATATCCAATATGTTCCTCACTATTTCTCTTCACTAATTTTCCAAACTTGTCCACCTCTCCGTATAACTCCGTGACAACAAGAGTCGAAAATGTGTTTTTTGCAACTTGCAGATTATGAATACTGTTATAATATAAATTCACACTTGTTACAAAAAAAGAGGATACTAACACTAAAAGCCCTAAATAAAGTATGATCTTTTTACTACGTTTTATTTGCGTGATAAAAATGTTATGGCACATCCTATCCCCCTTTCTGTAGAAAATTTGTTTTATTGAGCATATACAAAATAACTGTAAAATATGTGTTAAAATAAGCAGTACAGTATATTACTTCATTGTATACTGTACTGCTTATAATATAAGCCTTTTATACTCTAAGAAGATTATTCACACGCATATCCTTTGAAAGACTCTTTAGCAAAGGAATGGCAAGACTGGCACTCCCAGCCCCAATAATGCTTACCACAACCATGTTTCCCACATCTTGAACATGGGTACTCAGGATAAAGTCGATAATTACGATATGTTTCATCACCGCATTCCAAACAAGTCGGTTTTCTTGCTTCTATATTATTTGCAAAAACCGTTCCACCTGTACTTAAAAGCATAATAGAAGCAAGAACAATAATTAATTTCTTTTTCTTCATAGTTTCACTCCTTTCAATTGCATTTAAATTATTTATTGTACATTTTCATTTTAGCATACGGAAATTTACTTAGTTTCTCCGCATGCATTATTATCTGTTTTTATAGTTATATATTATCATAGTTATTTGTTTTTTTCAATAATTTTTTAAATTGTCAGATTTTATTTTTTCAAAATTATTTTTAACAGTTTTTATTGAACTCTAATCCCCACACTATTTCAAAACTGATTTTGCATGGACTTGCTTGATTCCACTCTGTTTTTTCTATATACCTTACTTAACAGCTTTTACTGTGGCATATCGTCGTTCATACACTGCTATTGTACAAGAAGAAAATCCAGAACCTTACAGACATGCGATTGCAGAATGTATTGAAAACAATATTCTAGCAGACTATCTGCGTAAGAAAGGAAGCGAGGTGAGAAATATGCTGATTGCAGAGTATGATTATGATCTTGATATGGAAGTACAGCGGGAGGAGCCTTTGAAGAAGGACGAAACGAAGCTCTTGATGTCGGTATTCATGCAATACTCTCGACCTGCGCTGAGTTCGGCATTTCTAGAGAGGAGGCATCTAGACGTCTTCAGACGCAGTTTTCCATCTCCGTCGAAGAAGCAGAAATTTATCTTCAAAAATACTGGGCAGAATAAACAGCTTCTGCCTGAACTTCCTCTATACGCTGGCAGACAAAAAAATATTCCAAACATTTAGAAACGCAGCTTTCTGTTCTACGCTTCCAAATTATTCGGAATATCTTTTTTATTTTTTAATATGACTTGCAACCATCATCGCAATCTTAAATGTAAGTGCATCATCAAACACACGCACATCCAGCCCTGTCGATTTCTGAATCTTTTCCAAACGGTACACAAGTGTATTTCTGTGAATATATAGTTGCCTTGCTGTCTCCGATACGTTCAGATTATTATCAAAGAACTTATACACGGTAACCAAAGTTTCCTCATCAAACTGCTCAAAAGCGTCTCCGTTAAATACTTCCTGCAAAAACATCTCGCACAGTGAGACCGGAAGCTGGTGGATCAGCCTCCCGATTCCAAGTTCATTGTATGCCAGTATCGTTCGTTCACTGTAAAAAATTCTTCCCACATCCAGCGCCATTGCAGCCTCTTTATAAGACTTAGAAACATCTTTTAACTCTTCCACCACAGTTCCATAGGCAACACGCACTTTCATCATCGCCTCAGCGCTCAATGTATCGGTGATCGTCTTTGCAATATCATTGATCTCCTTATACCCGTCTGTCACCTCGAGATGTTTGATAAAAATAATATGTCCTTCATCTACCGCCGTAATGAAATCCTTTGTTCCCGTCGCATAGAGCCCGCGCATTGTCTCCATAACAATGCTGTCTCCTTCTTTTTTAGGCTCAATCAGGAAAACAACTCTCCGTTCCTCGATTGCAATTCCGAGCTTCTTTGCTCTATTATAAATATCTACCAGAAGAAAATTGTCAAGAAGAAGATTTTGCAGAAAATTATTCTTATCCATCCGTTCATGGTAAGCCATGATCAAATTTCTGATCTGACTTACACACAGCCGGCCGATCACCTTTATGTCATCCCAAACTCCATGGATCATCAGAACATATTCCAATTCACTCATATGGTTTAAGATTGGAAAAAATGCTGCCTTCTCCTCAACCGCCTCTGAGAGTTCTTCTGTGCCTTCCTCCATCTGCTCTTTCCATTTGGAAAGATAGATTTTAACTTGCTCCTTGGCGCTCTCATCTGCCCCTGACGTTTTCACAGCAATCATTCCTTCTGCATTCCATAAAGATATTTCTGCTGCCACAATTTCTTTCATCTCATTGATCGTTCTCTGTAATATCTGTCTTGATAACAACTTGCCACTTCCTCTGTCGTTTTCTAATTATAATCTCTTTAATAATTCTTCACGTTCTTTTTCAAACCCAGGTTTTCCAAGAAGCGCAAACATGTTTTTCTTATAGCTTTCTACGCCCGGTTGGTCAAATGGATTCACTCCTAATAAATATCCGCTCACACCGCAGGCAAATTCAAAGAAATAGAATAACTGTCCGAGATAAAATTCATTCTGCTCCGGAATATGTACCATCAAGTTTGGAACATTTCCATCTGTATGAGCAAGAATTGTTCCATTCATTGCACTCTTATTGATAAAGTCCACAGACTTTCCTGCCAAATAATTTAATCCGTCAAGATCCACCGGCTCTTCGTTGATCAGAATCTCTTCTTTTGCAGTTTCCACATCTAAAACGGTCTCAAATAAAATTCTGCTTCCATCCTGAATGAACTGTCCCATAGAATGTAAGTCTGTTGTCAGGTCTACTGCTGCCGGGAAAATTCCTTTTTGGTCTTTTCCTTCGCTCTCCCCGTAAAGTTGTTTCCACCACTCTGAAACATAGTGAAGGCTTGGCTCATAGTTTGCTACGATTTCAACTGCTTTTCCTTTGCGAAGTAAAATATTACGGATTGCTGCATACTGTAATGCACTGTTTTCTGAGAACTCCGCTTCCAGAGCCTCTTTTCTTGCTGCCTGTGCACCTTCCATCAGCTTTTCAATATCAGCTCCACTAACTGCGATCGGAAGAAGACCTACTGCTGTCAGAACAGAGAAACGTCCTCCAACATCATCCGGAACAACAAATGTCTCATATCCTTCTTCTGTTGCAAGGTTCTTTAATGCTCCTCTTGCCTTATCTGTAGTTGCATAGATTCTCTTTCCTGCCTCTTCTTTTCCGTATTTCTTCTCAAGTAATTCCTTGAATACTCTAAATGCGATTGCCGGCTCTGTCGTTGTTCCTGATTTTGAAATCATATTGATCGAAAAATCTCTGTCTCCGATCACATCGATCAGATGTCTAATATAAGTACTGCTGATGCTGTTTCCGACATAATAAATCTCAGGTGTTTTGCGCATTTCCTTGGAAATCACATTATAAAAGCTGTGCCCTAAAAATTCATTTGCAGCTCTTGCTCCAAGGTAAGAACCACCGATTCCGATCACAAGAAGTACTTCTGAATCGCTCTGAATCTTTGCTGCCGCCTTTTGAATGCGCGCAAATTCTTCTTTATCATAATCTACCGGAAGATCGATCCAACCAAGAAAATCATTTCCTGCCCCTGATTTGGACACTAATTTTTCTCTTGCAGCTACTGCCAGTTCACTCATATACTCTACTTCATGCGCATTGATAAATTTGCTCGCTTTTGAATAGTCAAATCTTACTTTATTTGCCATCGTTATCCTCTCCTTCTAAATATGCCTCATAATCATATTTATTTTATCAAATGGTCCTCTGTTTATCAAGCCAAAAACTCCTCTAAGATATCCCGGATCATTGCCTCCCGTTTCAGGTCATTTTCCATTTTATCCATAACTTCCTCAGATTTTCTCTCTTCCTGCTGTGCTTCCGCAAATAATTCTTTCTCTTTTCCACCTCTGTTCTCCCGCATTTCCATTTGAGCTTGATCCACAGTCTGTTCTTCAGTCTTTGCCTGCGCCAGATTCTCCTGCCGATTCCACTCCTCCGATGGGTTACCGTCTACCTGCTGAGCGGACTGCACTTCTTCCTTGTCTCCCCGCATTTCCTGCCTCGCTGCTTTTTGATACCGGTGTGCACATACATTTTGAAGATAATCCACCATGTAGACATGAAGCATTTCCACTTTATATTTTTCATCCGTTGCCTGACAAATCAAAAACAGAAGTACCATTTCAATCGCTCCAAACGCACCATACCGAAATGCCTGCTCTCCCATTCCATAAATACTGTAACTAAGCAATGCCCCTATGAGCCCCAAAATCCCAACAAATCTCATCGACTGCCGCTCCAGCTGCTGCCATGTATGCAGTCGCAAACCTACAGACCGATATTCATGAATAAATTTTTCTACAAATGCACCTACATTGTCCACCTTGTCACTGACCATACATGCATGTTCAAATTTTGCACGAACAAGCTTCATAAAACGATGACTGCTCTTTGACATATTTTCCGCAGCCTTCACCAAACTCCGAAGTGTCCCTTCCGAAACCAGTTTACTGAGTATCCCAATTCCTCCGATCACCCCCATTAGATAAAAAATCATCTGTGTGTCTAACATTGTCTTGAACATAAAAGAGTCCCTCCTTCTTCTTTCTTCTCATTACTGATTCTGCGTTCATTATAGACCAGGAATGTCCGAAGAAAAAGAGGAGCGACTCTTGAATCGTTCATCAAAATTCGACAGAATCGTTTTTCTTTTCCCATTCTGCCTTTTGCTTTTTTCTTATAAACGTGGAAGCAGATTCTGTACAAGCCTTACAGAATGCACGATTGCCTTCTGCTCAAATGCCGGATAGTCCATCTCCGCACTGTTGTCGGCTTTGTCCGAAATTGCTCGAAGAATGACACACGGAATTTTGTTCAAATATGCCGCATGCGCGATGGACGCACCTTCCATTTCTACACAATCTGCGCCAAATCGCTCAATAATCCTCTGCTTTACTTCCGATTCTGCGATAAACTGATCTCCACTGGCGATCCGCCCTGTAAATGTATGAATATCTGGATTTGCCTCTTCATTTGCTTCTTTCGCAAGCTTTGCAAGTCTTTCATCCGCCGGAAATGCCAGGACATCCATGTTTGGAACCTGACCGACCGGATCCCCAAATGTGGATGCATCCACATCATGTTGTACCGCATCTTTGGAAATCACAATATCGCCAATATCAATAGCTGCATTTAAAGATCCTGCAATTCCCGTATTGATCAAAAGATCTACTCCAAATCTATCTACGAGGATCTGTGCACAGATTGCTGCATTTACCTTCCCGATTCCACTCCGCACAACAACAACTTCCTTACCACAAAGCATTCCTTTGCAGAAAGTCATAGAAGCCTTCTCCACCACTTCACTAATCTCCATCTGCTCTTTCAGAATTGCTACTTCCTTTTCCATCGCACCGATAATTCCTATGATCATCTCTTTTCCTCCTGTTTGTATCATTTTGTTTCTCAATTATAGCAAAGATTTGCTCCAATACCTAGTGTCCTGGCACATTTATTTTCAGATGGGCATGTTATCTGGCGCAAATCCTCCAACAGACTGGTATTTTTTTTGCCCTTTTGCTATAATAAAAAAGAAATATTGAATCTAAATAAAAGTGAGGTGCTATCATGGAATACAAAACACACGGTGTCTGTGCCAGAGAAATTAAATTTGACTTAGACGGAGATACTATCAAATCCGTAGAATTTATTGGAGGCTGCTCCGGTAATACACAGGGAGTTGCCCGTCTCGTAGAAGGTATGAAGGTAGACGATGCCATCGCACGCATGGAAGGAATCCGTTGCGGCGCAAAATCTACATCCTGTCCAGACCAGCTTGCACAAGCATTAAAAGAAGCTACTGGAAAATAAAAAACAACAGAGACAAACATACAATCTTTCAAGTCTTCATGCAGTTTGTCTCTTTCTACTTTTACTCATTTTACAAAGGGACCATCTCAGTCTCTGCATCCCAATATGTAGTATTTACCTTATTATTTTGGTTTTTTAGTGTGGCGTTTTCTATTGGAAAATGACAGGTTTTTGCAGGTATGAAAATCATTCCCCAAACATACCGGATGCAGAGACTGAGATAGTCCCTCTGCTTTAACTCTATTCAGTTTTCTTATGACAAGTTTGTAATTCCTTTGTGGATATGTAGATCCATAAATCACATACTAATTAAAAATTAGCCCATCCAAATTCCATCTGTGAAAGAATTTGCTATATCTGTGTTGGCGGAATGGATTCCTCTGGCACGGTAATAATAGCCTCTTGGAACATCCAATACTTTGCTTGTACTTGCAAATACTGTATTATGAGTTGTTTCTCTCCATGAGTAAACTTGTGACCAAGAACCATTATTATACTGTTCAACAATCACTGCTACTTGAATTGTCTCTACAATCTTCTGCGCTGTTGTATCTCCTCCTGCTGCAACAGTTCCCTTCCCCGCATTTCTTATTGTGGTTGTTCCTTCCATAAGATACTGCCCTCGCGCATTTGTACCTGTACTTCCTTCAGCCTCAATATCTTCCGTTAAATTAGATTGAGCTTGTACTTGATTCGTATTTGTTAAATTTGTTCCTGCAATAATAGACACTGCTGTTAAAAACATTAATAATTTCTTTTTCATCTTTTTTCCTCCTCTACTTAAGTAAACAGTTGAACTGCAAAAAACTTACGCATTTTTAGAAAAAAAATAAATTTTCTACAATTTTTTCTATTTCATCTCTTTCTATCACACCTCTTAGACGATACAAAACCTCATTTTTTTTAAAAGTAGCGCTATATAATTTTTGCTCTACATTTTCTATTTGAAACTCTTTGATTTCAATCTCTACCCCATTACATTTTTTTAAATAACATTTTAAATAATTGTCCTCATTTGATATACTTCTGGCTACATCACTATATTGATAACATATTTCATATTCTATTGTTTGCTCCTTATATAAATAGAATAGTTTTACATTTCCCAGTTCTTTTTCTATCACACTATCATAAAACTCCATCCCCGCAGGCATATACTGTAACTGCACAGGCTCAATTCCCAATTCTTCTTTAATCTGCTCATATGCTTCTTTTTCATCTACTTTTGTTGTTTCTATTCTATCTTCGCCTTCCGTATTAACCTTTACTGTATTCTCATTCCCCAGCACCAGATCCGCAACTTTCAACCAGTATGGTCTGCCTCCAAGACTTGTCATACCAATCCCCAATACCAAAACCATCGTTGCGGCAACAACAAACACTGCCCGTTTTTTTCTTGGAAAATGGAATCTTTTTCTCGCTTTCTTTGCTTTCTTCTTTTCCTCGGCCGCTCTCCACCTGAAGTAAGATTCCCGATCTTCTTTAGAAAGTTTCTCACAAAACTCTTCTATACTGATTCCAATCTCTTCTGACTCTTCACTAGGAGCATCTGTCCGATTCTTTTCATATTCTTTTATGCTTTTTGCCAATGCTTCCCGCAATGTGTCTGGCGCCTGAACTTCTTTTAAAGATTCATTTGAAAGAACTTCCTTTTCTATTTGTTCCGCCTCTTTTTCCATCTGCTTCTTCAAAAACTGCTTGAATTTTTCTTCCATCTGCCACCTCTCTTTCTCTCAAAAGGAATTTTATTTTTTTATCTCATTTATATACGGCAATAGAATTTTTTACATGCGCTCCTCTTTTCTCAACCTTCACTATTTTGTTTTTTCTTGACATTTTCTCAAATCTGTTTAATATGATTCTTAGATATAGAAAAGATTCGGAGGAACATCATGAAACGTATTATTCTTACCGGCGGAGGAACTGCCGGACATGTAACACCTAATATTGCCCTTCTTCCCCGTTTAAAGGAACTCGGGTATGATATTCAATACATCGGCTCTTATAATGGTATGGAAAAAGGGCTGATTGAACCGCTTGGCATCCCATATCATGGAATTTCATCAGGAAAGCTCCGCAGATATTTCAGTTTGCAGAACTTTACAGACCCATTCCGTGTATTAAAAGGATTTGGCGAAGCAAAAAAACTGATCAAAGAACTACAGCCAGATGTCATTTTTTCCAAAGGCGGCTTTGTAACCGTTCCGGTTGTAATGGCTGGGAAAAAATGTAAAGTCCCAACGATCATTCATGAATCTGATATGACCCCGGGACTTGCAAATAAAATTTCGATTCCTGCCGCCACAAAAATCTGCTGTAACTTTCCGGAGACATTAGAACACCTGCCAAAAGAAAAAGCGGTCTTCACCGGCTCTCCGATCCGACAGGAACTCCTCACGGGAAATGCTGATGCCGCATTAAAATTCTGTGGCCTTTCCGCAGGGAAACCAGTCATTCTAATCATTGGAGGAAGCCTCGGCTCCGTTGTCGTCAACAATGCAGTCCGCGAGATTTTGCCTGATCTTCTTAAAGATTTTCATGTGATCCACCTCTGTGGAAAAGGCAAAGTAGACGATTCTCTCAAGTCCTTGGAAGGATATGTTCAGTTTGAATATATTAAATCCGAATTGAAAGATTTGTTTGCCCTGGCTGATGTAGTGATTTCTCGTGCGGGCGCCAATGCCATCTGTGAACTGCTCGCTCTGCATAAACCGAATCTCCTGATTCCACTTTCTGCAAATGCAAGTCGCGGAGACCAGATTTTGAACGCTCGCTCTTTTGAACGGCAAGGATTCAGCAAAGTTCTCGAGGAAGAGGAATTAAATAAATCCACCTTACTTGATTCTTTGCAGACATTGTTCCGCGACAGGGAATCTTATATCAAAGCGATGCAGCAATCCAATCAACAAAATTCCATTGACACAATTATTGAACTGATTGAATCCGTGTGCAAATAGTCGGATGCTTTCTAAAACGTCAGGGGCTGTCACAAAATATTTTCGTGACAGTCCCTTTTTAGATCAGCTTTTCAAATTCCTCTCTATAATTCTTTGTAATCCACTTTCTTGCTCGGTAAAGCATCTGATACAGAGCATTTAGCTCTATTCTCATTTTCACTGCAATGTCTTCCTGCGGTACTTCATAAATATACGCCAGCACCACTGCCTGCCACCATCTCGGATTTTTCTGATATAGCTGAGTAAAAATTTCTTTCCGTAACAATGTATGCTTTTCTTCTTTTGTTTTTATAAACACATTCTCTTCTGTACTGCGGGCAGCTTCCCTCATATCACACAATTCTACGATATTCTCGTCTGTAAGCTCCCATTTTACCTTCTCATTATAGTTCAACACATAATTTTTTGCAGTTGTAATCAGCCATGACTTTATATTTCCTCTTTTTATTTGTTCAAACTGAATATATAACTGCATAAATGTATATTGAGAAGCTTCTTCTGCCACATAGTGATCTCCGGAGTAATTCAACGCTGTTTTGAAAACGAGATTTACATACTTGTCATATGCCGTATTAAAATCTATATTCTCACTTAATTTCTGACTCACTCAGGTACCCCGTTCTATCTTACTGTTCATTCAACTTTGATAAAATTTCCAATTTATCTTCCTCTGTAAGTGTTCCGACATTCCATCCCAGCCCGACATTGTCGTTTTTATATCTTGGAATCAGATGCATATGAAAATGAAAAACAGTTTGTCCTGCCAATTCTCCATTATTCTGCACAATATTATATCCCTCACATCCAAGTACTTCTGTCAGCTTTGTGATCATTCTTTTTGCAAGAACGAGCGCCTTGGCCGCGATCTCATCATCAAGATGATACAAATCTTTATAATGCTCCTTTGGCAAAATCAAAGCATGTCCTTTTGATGCCGGTCCAAGGTCTAAAATAACCCTAAAGTCCTCATCTTCATAAAGTGTTGCCGATGGAATCTCTCCATTTGCTATTTTACAAAAAATACATTTTTCATCTCTCATTATTTTTCCTTCTTTCGTTTTTTCTATGTCATTCCTGTCTGACTTTTCCGACCTCTTTCTGTCGAACTTTGTCGTCGGAATATAGTTGAATCCATGTGACTACAATGTTACACTCGTCTCAGAGAGGTGATTTGTATGCTTAATACAACAGATTCACAAAAGCTAAAGGTTCTTGCAAAACAAAATCCTGAAATACAGATCTTGATTGAAAAACTCATGAAAGAATATGAGTTTATCCTTTCCAAAATGTCGCACGAAATCCGTAACCCACTGACACTTGTGTACAGTTCTCTTCAATTAATGGAGGCGCAACATCCACAACTTACAAAAATCCGGCACTGGTCAGATACACTTGAGGATGTCAAATATATCTGTGGACTTTTGGACGAACTTTCCTCCTATAATCACGGCGAACATTTGAACCTGTCTGTCTTTCCATTTTCGGTATTTCTCAGACACATCGCACTGTCCTTTGCACTTTCTCTTGAACAGACGAACATCCAATTTTGTTCTGAAATCGCAGACAATCTTCCGGATCTGATCGGAGACCAGCGAAAGCTTCAGGAAGTACTTTTAAATCTTCTTCAGAATGCCAAAGATGCCATCACAGAAAATGGCCTTATAAGACTAAAGGCCTTTTGCAATGACCATCACGTGATTGTCGAAATCACGGATGACGGATGCGGTCTTACTTCCGAACAGATTCCTACCATTTTTTCTCCATTTACCTCCTATAAGACAAATGGAACCGGACTTGGACTGGCAATCTGCAAACGGATCATTGACTCCCACCGCGGTACTCTGACCGTCTCCTCAAAGCCGGGATCGGGAGCTACCTTTACAGTTTCGCTTCCTCTTTAAGTTGACTGTCCCTGCCATTTGGATATTTCTTCTTATGATACAATGTAGCTGCCAGCAAAATTCCGCTGATAACTCCGCCAATATGAGCCGAATTATCCACACCTTTACTTGTAAAGCCTAAGTAGAGACTACATAGAACCATAAATGCAAGTCCTCTGCTGCTGATATTTCCAATTCGTCCTCTGTTTCGAAGCGCTACATAGAATAATGCCCCAATCACCCCAAAGATTGCCCCTGACGCCCCTGCAGAAATAGCATATTCCCCTGTCTGTATGTCCATCCACGCAGACAGCAGATTCCCCATAAGTCCACTTAACAGATAGACTGCCAGGTATTTCCATTTTCCGATTTCTAATTCTAGATTCCATCCGATCACACCCAATATGAACATATTGTTCATCAAATGCTCAAATCCAAAGTGTAGAAACATACTTGTAAACAGGCGATAATATTCCCCATCCTCAAGCATGCTGGGTACATACATTGCCCCGTGATGAAACATGAAAATTCCATCTTCTGTCATTCCTTGAAAGGAAAGGACAAGAAATATTGTGATATTGATCACGATCATTGCTATTGTACAGACTGCTTTCTTTTCCTGTTTCACGCTTTACCACCATTTCATTTTATAAAGTCACATTAATTATTAGTATTAAGCAAAAATAAGTGTGTGTCAAGAACCTTTCCGGATTCTTTCCTAAGGACCATATATTCCAGCGGCTCCATCACAGCACCCCGCATTCAGTTTCTTTTTTATTTTGCGTACAAAAAGAGTGAGCACATCAACCATAAACTGCTCACTCTTGTAACTATTCTTAAAATTATGCCAATGCAACAATTACTTCCACTTCACAGAGAACATTCTTTGGAAGTGTCTTCACTGCAACACAGGAACGAGCCGGTTTGCCTGTGAAATATTTTCCGTAAACTTCATTAAACGCTGCAAAATCAGACATATCAGCAAGAAAACAAGTTGTCTTCATAACATCTGTATAGTTTGCTCCTGCCTCTTCCAGAACAGCACCGATATTTTTCATTACCTGCTCTGCCTGTTCTTGAATTGTTGTTCCTGCAATTTCACCTGTAGCAGGATCAATTGGAATCTGTCCTGAAGAAATCATCAGATTTCCAAATACCATTGCCTGAGAATATGGTCCGATTGCTGCCGGAGCCTTTTCTGTACTGATTACTTTTAACATAGTTAAACCCTCCTTCATTTCATAGAACTTATTTTCTAATTTTCATAATACCACTTAAGGAATGATTTCTCAACAAAAAATATCCATTTTGCAGTAGCATCCGCTTTGAATCTCCATTCTCTTTGTCCAAATTTCACAAGCATTTCCTTCCTCCTAGACTGTATCGTCATCCCGAAACATCTCTAATTCGTCCCATTCTCCCCATTTTTTCTTTTTTGAAAAAATCTTTTTTGTATGCTTCTTCCATTCCACAAACCATCCATCCTTTTCCCGCAGCACTATATTTTCTCCGGCTTCCCAACCAGTTTCATCCAATATTCCCTCCTCTGTAACATACCCCTTCTGCTGTGATCTCAGCTGTTCCATCTGCTCTTTCCAGTCTGTTTCCATCAGCATTTGAATCTGTTTCATTGAGTAATTTTCCTGCATGGAAATCTTATGCAACTCATATGCCAGAAATACACATTCTTTCTCTTGATGTTCTGCCCGGCTGACAAAATATTCTGCCAGATGCCGGAACTCGTTCGTCGTCTCTTTTGCATAACGGGGCAAAAAACAGAAAAAGAACACTCCCTTTTCATAATAAATAAACTCTGGATCAAGGATCACCTTGTTTTCACTTAAAAAATACTTTTTCATTTCCTTCATAACGGTCAGAAGCTGATATAAAAATGCTTTCAATTCCTCATACCCAATGGGAATCTTTTCATATTTTGTTTTCATTGAAACTTTACAACTGATATCGTAATAGTACTGACTGTTCTCCCCGGCTCCTCTTCCACGTACCTCAAGCAGACCTGGAATTTTATTTTCCCTTAGCATATGCATTTGATAATCCTCTTCATAAATACCCTCCTCTTCGATAAGTAAGTATGTCTTGTCAAGATTTCTTTTAACCTCCGTCTTCATGTATTCCTGCCTTTCTCATCTTTCTGATAAATTTCTCCGGCTCTGTCACAGCCGCACTCTGGCTCACAGAAATTTTCATTCTCCCTTTCCATGCAATCCCTTGTACAGTAATCTTTTGATCGGTCTCCTCAATCGTCAGATTCACTGCTGAAAATAACAGCATCCTTTTCCTTGCCGCAATTTCAAACGACTGCTCTGCCTCCGCAATAGTACAAGCTTCCGGACTTCTTTTTTTCTGGCTATGCACAACTGCCGCCTCATAGGCAGTTCCCATCAGAATATTTTTATCATGATAATAAAACACTCCTCTAATAACTAAAAAAAAGCTAAGAAAAAATACGGAACACGCAACCGCCGCCTCAATGGTTGCACTTGCTTTCATCCTCATAAAAAAACCACCCCCACATATGCTGCTGTAAGAAAAGGAACAAACGGAATCCTCGTATCCCTTCGAAATTTTTTCCAAACCAGACATCCCACTGCGGCAATACTGCTGAAAAAGAACGCAATGCATACCAAGGTGACGGTATCCCAGATTCCGAGGTAAATCCCCAAAAGAGTGATGATCCATACATCTCCATAGCCCACAGCTTCTCTTGTGATCCAGCTTATTATCCCCAGAAATATTCCCGGAACAGCCCCCTGAAATAGCGAAAATAGATTCAGCCTGGTATTCCACAAACTGATCAAAAGAACTCCGAGACTTCCTGCCCACAGCAGCCACATCGGAAGACTCCTCTTTTTCAAATCTATCGCCGCACAGACTACTAAAAATAAAAAAATACCGATTGTTCCTACCGTCCGCATCTTGAACACGCTCCTCTTCCACCGACCTCTGACAGCTTCACTGCCCGGATATTTCTTTTTAGCCCACTGCACCCAAGGGAAGCATGATAACGATCCCCGGATACTGTGTAATAAATCATCCCGGATGCAGACTTTGCCTTACATTTTTCACATGGATAATATTTCCCTTGATATTCGTTCCTGAGATCTGCAACATCGGATACGTTTCCTGCCCGAATTGCTAATTTCAAATGTGTACATTGATAACTTTTATGGTAGACTGTTCCTGTTTCTGTAATATACACATACCCTTGTTTTTCTATATAACTTCCCTGTTGATAACCATTCCACCCCTTGATCCTGACCCGTTCTGTCTGTGAAATCAAAGGAATCCCAAAAATTCTAACTGGTGGCTGAATTTTATATTCCACGACAATTTCGATAATTCCTGATCCCGGCCACACTCTTGATTTGTGACAGTCAATCCCTCCGGATTTGCCGGCAATCATACTTTGGCTTAACCGTCTCTGCCCAATTGCTCCTACAATATCTGACTCTACTTTTGATGGTAGGAGCACCGGAGCAAGATAGATTCGCTCCGCCGCTTTTTTTGCCGCTGTATCGGCTCCCATTTTTACGCTGATCCTAGTCGCCTGCACTTCCAGTAAATAGATCAGCATCACTCCTGCCAAGAAAAATAAAGGGATTGTAAGTGCAGCTTCAATGGTAATCACCGCATGCAGTTTTCGTTCTTTTTTCTTGTACCTATCTCCCTTCTGAACAAAGAAGCTCTTCACCTTTTTGGAGATGAATGAAAATGCCCTTTCCAAGATTTGTAGTCTGTCCCGGTGAGCATGGGATATGAAAGAGTCTTTCTCCTTTCTTAATTTTATACTGTACTTTTGAATAAAAATTCGTTCTGAATTTGTGAGCCTTTTTGACGGAAAGGGCATTTGCATTCACCTCCTAGTATTATATTCTTTTCTTTTGTTACACAATCTGTTGCTTACTCATATCCGAAGTAAGTTGAAAACTGATAATTCACTCCTCTTCGAATCTTGCACTTACTTTTTACCTGTAATTTTGTCACACAATGATCCACCTGAAAGGTCTCTTCGCCCGGCTTCTTTTTCATTTCCATCTCAATCAGATCAAGGGCGCGCATCGTACAGACTTGTTCTGATTTCAGGAAAAATAAAAACATCAGATATTCCTTATAGCGAAGTCCACCTTCGGCATCCATTCCTTCTTTTTGATCTTCTGCTGTCCCAAGCTTCAGAAGCCCTGAAAGCTGCAACTGCCACGTGTCATGAGTCTTGATCAGAGCAACTCGTTTTCCATCTAGAAGCGCTCGGATATCCATCACTGCTTCGCCAAATGCCCATGCAACGAGTATTGCCTGCTTGACAAGTCCGGTTAACACTGGAAGCGCGATCGCAGTAGACAATGATACTGCAAGTGTTTCTGCCTCTGCCTGTTTTCCCGCATCGGTCAGAAGATACAGATAATTGGCACCACTTCTCATCAACAGCAGCTTCTTCACAACCGCTTCTAAATTTTGCTGGTCACTCTCTTTTCCTTCCAAAATATATTCCATTTCATAAGAAAGTGTATTTTCCTTCTTCTGATCCACTGCATTTCCAAAATGCTCCAGAAGATATTGACAGAAAAAGAGAGAAGAAATCTTACCTTGTGCATCACTTTTTGTCGGGAATCTTCCAATTCCTTTTTGTAAGTTGCGATGAGACGGAAGTCCCCCTAACGATATTTGTTTCTGTGATAACTGTTCCGGATTTGAAACAACGACCTGTAAAAGATTTGATTTTTTGATATTAGAAATGTTTTCCAGCGGATTATTTTCCGAAGGAAGTTCACTTTCTCCTTCCTGAAGTTTTGAATCCAACTCTTGTGAGATATCACTTCCCTGTTCTTCATAAGATCCACTTTGCTGACTCTGCTCTTCCCATACCGCACAGTTTCCAGTCAGTTCCTCTACAAGATCAACACCCATTCTACTTTTCATATATTTGACTGCCTGCTCCTTGAAAGGTTGTCCATGATCATCTGTCAGAAGCTGTAGCTTTTCTGGTTCCTGCGTCATTCCCGCCGCCTCATAAAATTCCAACCGGTTTACAATATTTTCAAAAGAAAATGTCCCGGTCTCATAGCCGGCCGCTATGCCAAAAATATCATATTCTGCCAGAAGCTCTCTGTGATACTCTGCAAATACTGACTGCAGCGCTCGATCCATATCCGCTCTGCGATAGTTCTTTGCAGTCTGTACCGATGCACTCTCGATCACCGCCCCGATCAATCCAACCAACAACACAAAGACCAGACTGATAAAAGCTGTCATTTCTCCTCTCTTCATCTTCTCTGTCACTCCTTAAATCCCTGAGCTTTCACTCGTGATCTTCTGAAAGATTGAGTTTACCAGACTTGTCAGCTGTGACTTAAAAATAATTACAAGTCCGATCAACACGACAATAAATTTAGCCCCTTGTCCTATACCCCTTATAAACACTGGCTTTATCATCAGCGTCACCGAGTAGTTTCTGTCTTTTTCTCCAACTATTTCCTACAAAAACTGTGCATATCGTGTATTAGGTTAAATTTCCCAACGCCTGAATAATTTTCTATATAAAGCAAAACAGCCGATGTATGTTTCACACATAATCCGCTGTCTGCTATCTTTCCTATTAAATTTTTATTTTTTCTGTTTCTCCAATTCTCTTGTTAATTCTTCTACTTTCTTCTCTAGTCTACTCTTTTCTTTTTCTAATTCTGCAACTTGTTTCTTTAATCTCATAACTGCAGTTTTTAAATTGTTGTTTGTTTCTTCCAAGGCTCTGTCAAATATAACTTTCTTAGGGTTATAGCATTCTCCTTGCTGAAGTAATGCCTCATCTAAAGCCTTTCTAACCTCTGGATTTCTGTAAAAAAAACTTTTTGCAAATCCCGTATTTTTTGCTAAGGCTGTTACAGAAATTCGCTCTTTTCTTTGATACATTTTTTCAATTTCATTTATAGCAATCTCTGTTTTTTCTTTACTCTTTTCCTTATTTATTGCAACGATTTTGTCATATTTCATACTTATCTTCTCCCTTTTATAATCGCTTCAATAATGAAATTTGTTTTTTCCCAATCTGCTTTTGAAGTTTATCTACCTGCTGACGAAGTTGTTCGTTCTTCTGAATCAACTCTTGATTTTGTTCCGATAATTTCTCGTTCTCTGCTTTAGCTTTTAACAATTCAATTCTCAAATCAATTACTGAATTTTCAAGTTTTCTGTCCATTGTAACCGGATGTCTATTCTTAAAAATTGCTTCCTGTCTGTGTATTGCATCATCCATTTCTCTTCTGATAAGTTCATTTTTATAAAAAAATCCTCTGGAAAGCCCTGTTCTTTTTACCAGTTCTGCCACGGTAATCCTTTCCATATTTTTAAGCATATCAGATATTGTATTTTTTGCAATATTCATCTTCCTTTGACTCTCAGCCTGTGTAATCGCTACCATCTTATCATATTTCATAATCATCCCATCCTTCTATGATATCTAATAGGATCATGTCCATTTTTTCTCTTGCAGCTCTCGTTTCATCTGCCATCAGTTTATTTCCTATTTTCCGATAATGGTGTACCGAATATATGGAGGTATGCCCCAGCAACTTGGCTATCATCCAGTCGTCCACATGCATTTCTGTCAATTTCTTTCCATAACAATGTCGGAAAATATGAGTTCCAAACTTCAGGAACTCTCCATTATCATCCCGGATATCTTCCTGGCGGATCATTGTCATAATCTGATTTTGAATCATGCTATACTGATAAGGTCTTGTTGGATCATCTTTCTTTACAAAAATGTAGGTTGTTTCTCCGTATCGCTCTTTTGTATAGTCAATTGCTTTCATAATCAGTTGTGCTACTTCTTCACTGATAGATTTTTCATAGGTAACTGACTTCACCTGGTCGATCCTTATAAAATACCGATTGTTCCGCATGCTTAGGCAGTCTGTCTTTAAGGTCAGCGTATCTGAAATCCTTGTTCCCAGTAATTGATGGATAATCAATGCTCTGCATATCTGCTCATCCATTTTGAAAATGTGTTCGTTTAATCTCTTAATTTCCGCATCTGAGTAAAATTTGAATACATGCCTTGGGGTACTTGGAAAATCATTACTCAGAAATAATTCACTCATGTACTGTCGTTCATATAAATTTCCAACATCTTCTATTACCCTTCGTAGTGCATATAGATCAGATCTGTAATTTTTCCGGTCATGTGCTTCCGTTTGAAGATATATCAAATATTCTTCTATATGCATCCGTTCCAGATCCTGCAACGATTGAATGTCCAAATATTTTCTTTTAAGAAATTTTGAGAACCTCTTTACTGCAGTCATTTCACTGTGAATCGTTCCTAATGGGGAATACTTCAAATGCATAAAAATTACTTTTTTTACTTCTTCCCGGATATCTGGCTGTATAATTTTAGTAAAGTTAATCGTTTCTGTATTCAAAATGGGATTTCCTTGAATAGGAAAATCGAAATTTTTAAGAGTCCAGATGTCTTTTTCCTGTTCGTCCCTGTCATCATCTTCTTCCAGAAACTTCAAGATTTTTTTCATATGCCTCACAATACCAGGACTTTCAATCCCTACCTTGTCATATGCTGGCCGGTATTTTTTGCTTGATAAAGCATATCCTCGTTCCAACATCCAACCTTTTAGCATAAGGATGATTTTTTCTTCTTCTCTGGAATCTAGGCTTTGTATTTTCCGATCAATCAGAAATTCCCGAATATTATTATAATAGGTCACTTCACTTGACATGCTGGACGGAGCGAGCATTTTCCCTCTTTCCCATATAAATTCTTCCAACTTTTCAGCAAGTTCTTCGGATGGCAACCCTTCCAAATTAAAATATCGTACCGGACTGATACGCATTCTCTGCAACTGATCTTCGGATGCTGCCTTGTAGCAATCCATCTCATATATGTAAATTCTTTTTTTCATTTTCTGTCACCACGCTTCTTAACTTTAATGGTAGAAGCCAAATCATTTTCCGGTTTCTTAAAGTATGTATCACTTGCTTTTTCAATTCTCTTTGGCATGAAGTCCACATACTGTTTTGTCATCTCTTCCGAAAAATGTCCTAAATAATCTCGGATTGTCTGTATAGAAACATCCTCATCATAAAATTGTGTTGCCAACGTATGTCTATAATCATGGGATTTGAAAATATAATCTCCATCCGCAATCCCATTCTTATCACAGTGCTGCTGAAATTCCTGTCGGAATGTTCCTATACGGTATGCTCCACCATTCTTTCCTTTAAAGATGTAGTCTTTCGGACGAATATGTTCCTGTTCAATATACTTACGCATGATTCTATACATCACAAGCGGTATCGGTATCATTTTATCTGCCTTCATCTTGATTTGATAAACTTTTAGCCATGCATCTTCTCCATCCCAGTAATAAGCATCTCCTTTTAACGTACACACTTCACTGATTCTCAGTCCGGTACACCATAAATGTAAAAATATCAACCTTGAGACCAGTGGAAATGCATACAGTTTATGCAGAATTTCCATATAAACTTGTTCTTCCACCGTTCTGTCATGATGTTCCGGATACGTTTTTTTCAGATAATACTCCGGTTTAAAAGGTATCTCCTTCATATATCCTCGGACAGTTAAAAACTGATAAAATTTCAAATAATGCACAATTCTTTTATTGAATGTGTCATCTTTGGTATCCTTATCTTCCAGCTCCCGAAAATAAGTTTCCAATTGATTTTCATCTACTCGACAGATGGATTCTTCTTCCTTAAAATATTCCAGAAGTCTTTTTATTTCATATAGTTGTCCTCGGATATTCGCTATCGTCAATCCACCAATTCCTACATGATATTTTGCATATTCCTGTAACAGCTCCCTATTCTTTTTGTTAGCAACTTCTATAAAACTCAGTCGCTGTACCGGATTACTTGGGTTAAGCCGATCTTCTGACAGGTGAAATCGTTCCATATACCACACATTGGCATGCCAATGAATTTCTGGTGCTGTTAAAAATAAGATTTTCCGACTGTTATCAACGATCTGCATAGAATTTTTCACATTGACCACCTTCTGTTCCACGATTTTCTCAAATCGCTGGATCTGTTCTAATTCCAATCTTTCTAGATCATCAATCTCTTCCTCCACACAAAAATCATATAACCAGTGTAATGGCAATAAATAGCGAACTCTTCTCTCTTTGGGATCGTCCCTATATAAATTGTCTAAGATATAATTCAGTAGTAGGAAAACCTGCTTTTTTATTTTTTCAGATGCTCTTCTTGAAAAATCCCACACCAGTTCCTGTTTATCTCGGACATATTCAAAATCCTTAACCAATTCCAAATCTGGTAAGTATGGCAGGAATACAATCTGTCCTTGATATTTCCTCCGGTGTTCGATTCTTCCCGGCAGACTTTCTATTTCTTTTTGGATGCTATACTGCTTAATATGATCGAAGACCTTTAAATATCTCATCACACTCGCTTCATCCCAAATTTTTTGCATTTCTGCTTCATATCGGCTTCGTACCATATAATCAATCTCTTTGATATGATGTATTCCCTGCCGGATTAGAAATCGTTTGATGTTTCCCTTCAACACTCCATCTGACACTTGGCATTCTTGGATTTCTGAGAGCAGATCTCCATATTCTGTTTCTATCCAATACTTCTGTATCTTCCGTAATGCGGATGACTGCTCTTTCACCTGCTTTTTCGTATAATTCCCACTATCCAACAAAGTTTGTTTGTATTCCCGTAAATCTTGTTCTTCTGCTAAAATCACATCATAGATTTTTCTTTGGATAAGGAATTTCTCTGCTTCTTCCCCTAATTCTCTCTGCAATATTCCGCCTGACATAAGCTGCTTGTGAAGATGTTGTATCTCTTCTTGGCGTTCCGCTTGCAGCAATCGAATTGCAGACACTTGATCGCCTCCTCTTTTTTATAACAAATTCTGAACGCCATACAGTGCCTGATGCTTATTGTAAAATGCATCGCTGACTTCTATTAGTTCATCCTCTGTTATGTTCAGATATTTCATGGTCGTTTCGATATTCCGATGTCCGAGTGCCTGGCTGATCATTTCTAATTTCCAACCATCTTTTCGTCTTGCATTTGCGAAATAGTGTCGAAGCATATGAGGTGATGCTTTAATTCCCGTCTTTCTTTCCAGCCTACGCAGCATTGCATATACTCCGCTTCCTTTAAAGGGTTGTCCGACATAGTCACCTGAGACATTGATAAACAGATATTCCTGTCCTAAGATCAATTCTTTGTAATCTTCTATATAGAACATTAAAATATCAAAGGTTGCATCGCTGATTTTTGCTCTGCGAAACTCCGCATTTTTTGCCCTTGCCCTATTTTCATTATCTTCTCGGAAGTTGACATAAATTATATGTCTCTCATAATCTATATCTTCTGCATATCGGACACCTAAGAGTTCCCCTATTCGAAATCCCGTTTCTGCTAATAATAAAAGCAGAACCTGATCGCGGCTGTTTGCACATTCCTGCAACAAGCCTACAATCTTGTCCTGCTCAATGGTTTTTCCTTGATGTCCTTTTTCTTTTAGATACCCTCGAAAGTTCTTTCGGTTCAGCACCCTTTTGAGACCTATCGAATTTCTTACAATCATCTGTGTATCTGACAGCACCTTCAAACTTTCTGACTGCTTGTTTTCCTGTTCCATAAAAGTATAGAACCGGAATACCTCTTTTAAATATGCATTGCATGTTTCATTGTTTGGAAGTTTTGAGTAATCTTCCCGACTATGCTCACCTGCTTGTAACCAGATCAGAAAATCTGTAAAATGTTCATGCTGTTCCATGTAATTCATCTGATAGATATCATCCAAATGCAATTCTAGTTCATCCATAAAGTTTAAATAATAGGATAATATAAAAGCACTCCTTCGTATGGTATTCGGTGATAACTTTGACCGTTTTTTATGCATTAAATACTTGGAAGGTAAATATACAATATCATGACTCTCTTTTTCCCGGATAAAATAAAATTCTTCCTTTTTATCAATCTGCATATCCATTATATATTTCGCCATCTCAGCACCTCCTTCCAACTCTTTAACGCTATACACATTATACCCTCTTCATGTTTAAATATCTATTCATCAATACCAACAATCCCTCCAAAATCGCCCCCAAAATTGTATTAAACTTTCCTCTTAAAAAAGTCCGGAAACTAAGCACAAACAACAAGGCTGGAAAGAGATTTTTCCTGTTACAGATAATACTCCACACCTTTTCGGCTGCGGATAAAATCCTGTACTTCTCCCAATTCTTCTGCTATCGGACAGGACGGAAGCGCACACATTGCCTCTTCATGATACTTACCGCCTTTCACCGCCCGGATATCTAAGATAGACACCACGCAAGTATCGGTTTCTGTCCGGATGGCACGTCCAAATCCCTGCCGCAGTTTCTTCTGCATATCCGGCACAATGATAGACTGAATATAGGCTTCCAAAGAGTCATACGTTTCTTTCTCTGCTTCGCTGATGGGATCTGGTACTGCAAAAGGCAGCTTCACAATAATCAGCGAAGACACCATATCTCCCGGAAAGTCCACCCCTTCCCAGCAGGAGCCGGCTGCAAACAGCACTCCATTCTCCATCGTCTTAAACCGCCGGATTTCCTCTTGGGAGTGCCTCCATACTTCCACCATGGGAAATGGCAGGCTGTCTCTTAAAATCTGGTACAGCACCAGCGTATGTCCGTAAGTGGAACAGATCAGGGAATGGATATGGTTTGCCACCATCACTGCCTCTTCCCGGCTTCCTCTCCTGCAATGCTCCAGCGTTTTTGGCAGGTATAGCAGACAATTCTTTTCGTAGGAAAATGGGGATTCTGCCACATACTCCTGCACTCCTGTCCTTTCTTCCAGCCCAGTGATCTGCCGGGTGCGCAAAAATCCTGCTCCGGCTTTCAGCGTTCCGCTGGTTAAAATGGCAGACATTCCTTCTTCCCTGTCCCATAACATCTTCCGAAGCAGTCCTGGAATCTCCCGGCTGGCTGCGCACAAAATGGGAAGCTGTTCTTTATCCAAATACAGATAACGAACATATTTTTCATCACTGCTACAAAAACACTCCAGCACATCCTTTGCCTCTTCCAGCCGGTTCCGTATCCACTTTGGAATACTTCGCTCCAACTTTTCTAAAAGGAATTCCAGCATTTCTACGCCTTCCCACAGGGAAACCACACTATCGGTTGTATGACGAAATGTTTCCCGGATTCCTTTTCCAATCCGCTGTTCTTCTCCAACAACACGCAATGCATCACGCATCACTGTCCGCAGGATTCTTGCTTCTTCTTTTTGATGTTCCCGTTCCAGATAATATGCCATTTCTTGGATATCATCCATACACAGTTTTTTTCCAAACATCTGCCTTGCCGCTTCCGGTAACTTATGGGCCTCGTCTACAATTAATGTCCGATAATCCGACAATAATGGCTTATACCCTTCTGCTCTGTGATACGCATCTGCCAGTAAATAATTGTGATTACAGATTTGAAGGAACACATCTTGTTTCCTGGATTCTTCCAGATACCTCTGATAGCGGCACATCTGCCTACCCGGGCATTCCCTTGGACAGAATTTCGGCACACAGACCAGCCTTCTGTCAAACCCGCTCAGGTCCTTTACGGTATCCATGTCATATTGCTTTCGTAAGGACAGTAAGGATTCTTTTTGTGCAGCGTTCTTCTGTTTATGGCGGATTGCCTCGATTCGTTGCTCCAGCCTGTTGTCACAGACAAAGTGTTCCTTCCCTTTCCGCACCACTGCCCGAAGAGGGGACTGAATCATCCCTTGTTCCAGCAGCACCCTGGATAAAAATGGAATGTACTCCGTCAAGATGGCTTTCTGCAATGCGATGCTTGAGGTGGACACCACCACCGGGCGCTGGTCCAACGGATTTCCCCTTTCTGTCAGCATGGAATATTTCCGCAATAATACGCAGGCTACCAAATAGGCATAGGTCTTTCCAATCCCCACCCCTGCGTCACACAAGGCAATCTGACCTTCCAGCAGAGTATCCAGCATTTCGTGGCATAGACGAATCTGCTCTTCCCGGACTGCCAAACCCTGTTCGGGAAATAACACCCGGAAGATCTTTTCCACTTCCTGGTGCGCTCTTTTTTGATATTCAACTTTATAAAACATAGTACTTCTTTCCGCATGGC